>Ga0209512_1000019_pt1 | contig 451455 bp, 445 predicted proteins | sample frozenSSSSmetaG_FD_184142 | JGI IMG/M metagenome (GOLD analysis project Ga0209512, IMG submission 184142) | Glacier valley bacterial and archeal communities from Borup Fiord, Nunavut, Canada, to study Microbial Dark Matter (Phase II) -... | ecosystem: Environmental > Aquatic > Freshwater > Ice...
CCGATCTGCCCGCCACTGCCGACGCGCCCCCTCGGGCACATCGCTGGTCTTCTTGCTCCAGTCCGCCGTCGCCATCGTTGAACACCTCCGATATCAAAGAGTGTTGCGACGACCAGTTGAATCCGCCTTGACTGCCCGCATCGGAGTGGTGAATCATCCCGACAGACAGCCGCCTCCGCTTCAAGACGCCCTGTCATAGGCCCTCCGTCAGTTGCACATCTAGACGACCGGCACCTTCATTTCGCGCTCCTCCTGAAGTCTGCTGAGATAGTCGAAGCTGCGTTGGGCAAGCACATCTTGGCTATCTGCGAGCGGACGCCAGATTGATGCAGCCGTAGCGATTGTGTCGTTTTCGCCCGTGAAGCTTTCGAGGTTGAGTGCACCGCCATAACCGACCTCGTCGAGGGCGTCGAGGAAGTTGTTCCAGTCGGTGTGATCGTCGCCGACGGCCCCACGGTCGTTGCCGCACACCTGCACGTGGGCAATATGTCCTCCCGCTGCGCGGATGGCATCGTTGGGACGCTTTTCCTCGATGTTGAGGTGGTAGGTGTCGAGAGCGATTCCCAACCCCGGGCCGAGCAGGGGACCAAGTACATCGAGTGCCTGTTCGACAGTGTTGATGATGCTCGTTTCGTAGCGGTTGAGTGGCTCGATGCCGAGGGTAATGCCCGCCTCGGCGGCCTCATCTACGAGTGGCTTCAGAGACTCTCGCAGATCGCGGACGACGGCGCCCCGATCGGACTCCGACATACGCCAAGTTCGCCCCGTTTCTGCATAGAAGGGCCCGGCAACGTAGCTGGCACCAAGCACCGTCGCCACGCGCATACACTCGCGCAGGTAGTCCTGGGTTGCACGCACCTGCGCGGCCGGCGCCGCCACGAGATTGCGTCGTGGGCCCATTGCGCCGATCACATACGGGGTCAACGAGTACTCGGCCATCACATCCGCTGCACGAGCAGCATCCCAGTCACCCGGGGACTCGACCGGCAGCTCGATCGCACCAAAGCCGATTCCTGCAGCCTTCTGAGCCAGCTCCCGCAACGACTGATCGTTGAGAGGAGAGGTCCACACCCACGTATTCACACCAAGCGTTCGCTTCATTGCATCTTCCTTCTAAGTGTTGGTTGCTGGGTCAGGCGACTAGTGCCCCGGTGGCCGGGATCATGACCTTTTCCTCTGTCAGCTCGCTCTTCGCAACTTCTGCGACGAGAGTCCCCTGCCGCATGACCAGCACACGATCGCTGAGCAGGAGCACCTCGGGCAGCTCGGAAGTGACAATGAGGATTGCCATCCCATCGGCCGCGAGCTGCGCGACTAACGCGTGGATCTCGGCCTTGGCGCCGACGTCCACACCTTTGGTCGGCTCATCGAGAATCAGAACTTTGGGGTTGAGGGCGAGCCATCGCGCGATGAGCACCTTCTGCTGGTTGCCGCCTGAGAGGGTGGAAATCCGCACGGCGGCAGACGGCGCCTTGATGGACAACTCGGCGAAGTACCGCTGATTGAGCATCGCCTCGCGCGCGCGGCGGATCCATCCTGCGGGAGCGGTGAATGGCAGGCTCGCGAGCGTGAGGTTGTCGCCCACGCTCAGTTGGTCGACGAGCCCCTGCAGATGGCGGTCCTCGGGAACGAGTCCTAGCCCGGCATTAACGGAACTCGGGATGTCGCCCTTCTTGATCGCGACACCGTCGACTTCGACTGACCCGCTGTCGTACTTGTCGACGCCAAACACGGCCTGTACGACCTCGGTGCGCCCGGCGCCCGCTATGCCCGCGAGCGTGACGATCTCGCCGTGACGAACATCGAAGGAGATGTCGCGAAAGACGCCACGGGAGGTCAGTCCGGAAACCTTGAGCGCCACGTCTCCCACGTGCCTCGTCGCGATCGGCGGATCTTTCAGTTCACGTCCGACCATCATCGTGACGATCGCCTGGGCGTCGAGCCCCTCGGCCTGTCGTACACCGACGAGCTTTCCGTCGCGAAACACCGTGACGCGATCTGCGATGCGCAGCACCTCGTCGAGCCAGTGCGACACGAAGAGGATGGCCATCCCACTGTCGCGCAGCCTCTCGACGAGGGAGAGTAGACGCTCGATCTCCGGCGGCGAAAGGGCGGTGGTCGGCTCATCCATGATCAGCACGCGCGACTTGCGAGCGAGTGCTCGCGCGATGTCGATCTCCTGGGCCTCTGCAGGGGAGAGGTCGCGCGCTAGGCGCTCAAGAGGGATGTGCGGAGACACCTGCGCGAGGGCGTCCATCGCGACGGCACGCATCTCGCTCCACGAGACAAGCCCGAGATGCGTTGACCAGTTACCGAGCATCACATTCTCGAGCACGGACATGGCCGGCACCAGTTGGCGCTTCTGGTGAATCGTCGCAACCCCGGCCTCGATGGCTCCACTGGGAGAAGCGGACAGTGGCTGCCCGTCGATCGTGATGGTGCCATGGTCAGGGGTAAAACTGCCCGACAGTAGGTTGATCAGCGTCGACTTACCTGCGCCGTTCTCGCCGCAGAGCGCGTTCACCTCACCCGAGTAAAGGACTAGGTCGACGCCGTCGAGAGCCTGAACGCCGGGAAAGGCCTTGCTGATGCCCGTAGCTACGAGTAGCGGCGCGTCCGTGCGCGCTTCGGTGTCAGTACTCATTCTTTCACGCCGCCCGCTTTGAGGAACTGCGCGAAATCGACCGGTGCACCGTCTTTGGTCGTGGACTCGACAGCGGCCATGACCAGCCCGAGCGATCGGATGTTGTCGCCACCGTGAGTCTCGGGCTGACGGTTCTCAGAGACGGCGGTGACGAACTCCTTCACCGTGCCCCAGCGCTCTTCGAACTCAAGCGCGTCGAGGGGGATCTCGAGAACGTCGCCCTCCCGCTCCAGCGATCCGGTCTTGAACACCGTCTCACCGATCAGGCTCTCGTGTGGGTAGATGAAGATGCGGTTGTACTCCCACAGCATCGAAGCGTGGGATCCGTGGATCTCCCATGTGCCGTCCCACGACGTGTGCGGACGGAGCGAACTCCACGAGCCGCTGTACGAGACGAACCCACCGTCCGGCAGGTCAAATTCAACGAGAGCGGATGCGTTCCCCTTGAACACCGACCAGCTCGGGTTGAAGCTGCGCGCTCGGATGACGTTCGGCTCAAGGCCGAAGATCCCACGGATGTAGTCGAAGTGGTGGATCGCCATATCGACGATCAGAGGCTCATCCATCTGCTCGCGGAAGCCGCCGAACTGGGGCTGCTTGCGGAAGCGGCCGAAGACGGCCTCGATCTTTCCGAGGGCGCCCTCTTCGATCAGACGCTTGACTGTGCGCGGACCACGACGGAAGCGGAAGCTCTGCGTGATCATGATTCGCCGATCGACCTGGGCGGCAAGGTCGATGAGGGCCTGAGAGGAGTCGAGAGTCGTGGTGAACGGCTTCTCGACCATGACATGCAGTCCGGCGTTGAGCGCCTCTGTCGCGACTGCCTCATGCACCTGGGGTGGCACGACAACAAGTGCTGCGTCCGCCTCGACGGCGGCGAGTGCATCTGCCAGGCGTGTGAACCGGCGATCCGCAGGGAGCCCGATCCGATCACCCACGGTCGCAAGCGACTTCTCGTCGATGTCGACCAGCGCGGCGAGTTCTGTGTGCTGCGAGGTGACGATCACATTCGCCCACTCAGCGCCCCAGAAGCCAAGTCCTACCTGGATCACTCTCATTGCCTTACTCCAATTTTCAAGAAGACTGTGGCCCTGCGACTCCGGGTTTCGGAGTCGCAGGGCGGGTTGTTCGGTTGCTACAGGTACTTCACGAGGGAAGGTTCGACCTTCTCGTCGTGCACCAGCTCGCCGGAAACTTCGACGTTCTCGATCGGAATTGCGTCGGTGAGGTCCGCGTAGCCGCTCGCCTCGAGACTCGTGGTTCCGTAGTAGGCGAAGACGAACTCGGCCGGCTCGTCATACGGGTTGCGCGTCCAGTGCACCTGGTTCTTGGCCACGAACGTCGCGGTTCCGGGGCCGCACTCTGTCTCGGTGATCACGCCGCTCTCGTCGACGGAGCCATTGACGACGCGACCCTTGAAGACGTAGACCACTTCTTCCGCGGTCGCATGGCGGTGTGGAAAGTGCTGCGACTTCGGCGGGAAGATGCAGTGGCCCATCACCGCGTTCGTGTCGTTTTCGACCGTGTCGTTCGTGATGATGTACTGGATCTCGAAGCCCGGCATGAGGCGCGCGGTCTCTTCATCTTCTTCGATCTCCGAGTAATGCCAGACGCTTTTCTTCGTGTAGGCCATGATGCGTTGTCTCCTTCATCTTCTTCGGTGGTGTGGTTTGGGTGGGCGTCGGGTTCACCCCGTGACGAGGTGAACCCGACGTCCGCGGTCAGCTACTGCAGCTCGGGCAGGTTTCCCCAGAGCTTGCTGTCATCGATGTTGTCTTTGTTGGCCAGGAACGGCTTCAGGATGGTGTCCTTGTCGAACGACTTTTCGCTGAAGTAGGCAATGATGTTCGCTGCCGTGGTCTGTCCCATGACGATTGCGTCATAGACGACGGACGCATCTTGCACGCCGTCACGGATCCGGTTGAGCGCCAGCGGGGTGCCATCGTGGCCCACGATCGAGATGTGGCCGGCTTCGCCCGCGGGAGCGTCGAGCCCCAGCTGCGCGAGAGCCGTCACTGCGCCTCGGATCATCTCGTCGTTGTGCGACCAGATGCCCACGACGTCGGGGTCGGTCGTGAACGCGTCGAGAGTCATTGAGTTGGCATTTTCTGCAGTCCACTCAGTCTTGAGGTCCTTGACGACGATGTCGGGGTGCTTCGCCATCTCGGTGTCGAACCCCTCCTTGCGCTGCTGCGCCTGGGTGGAGCCGACTCCGCCCTGGAGCTGGAGCACCGTGCCCGTGTCGCCGATGAGCTCGGCGAGCGTCTGAGCGCCGAGCACGCCCGCGCTGACGTTGTCGTAGCCGACGAAGCCGGCGTAGTCAACTCCATCAGGCAACGTCTCGGTGATGAACACCGGGACACCCTGTGCGTTCGCCTTCTCGATGCCCGCGATCATGAGCGACGGGTCGACCGGGTCGACGATGATCGCGTCCGGCTGCTGCGCTAGTGCGTCCTGGATGAGGGTCGTCTGAAGATTCGGGTCGGACTTGCCATCGAGGATGGTGACGACTGCGCCGGCGGCCTCGAGGTCCTTCTGCACCGAGCTGACGAGACCCACGATGAACTCGTACTGCTGGCCGAAGGTCACGTACGTGATGCGCTTGCCTTCGATGCTGCTGGCGCTGCTGCTGCTCTCGCCGCCGGGGCTGGCCGGCGTTGCACAGGCACCGAGAGCGAGCACGAGGCCCGTTCCCAACGCGAGGCCCGCGATAGCGCGGCCGAGTAGCTTGCTCTTTCTATTTGTGATGCTCATTGCGATTACTCCCTTGTATTGGTTGTGTTTGGTGAGGGTGGATCTGTGCGTCAGGAAGAGCTTGTGTCGCCTCTCGCCGCGGCGTCCTGAGCCTTTTCGAGGCTGCGACGGGCGAGGGCGGGTTCGAGGTAGAGGCGGCGGTAGACGTCGACCCCCGCCGCGAGAACAATGACGACGCCGCTGACGACCATGTCGACGTTCGCGGGGACGGCAAGCAGGTTGATGGAGTTCTGCACCAAGCCGAGAAGCAGAACACCGAGCAGGGTTCCCGGAACTCGTCCTTCTCCACCGAAGAGGCTGGTTCCGCCGATGACGACCGCCGCAATGACCGCGAGTTCCAGTCCGGATCCCGCAGATGCCGAGCCCGCGCCGAGCCGGACGGTGATCATCAGCCCGCCGACACCGGCGAGCAGGCCCGAGACCATGAAGGCGAGGATGACGATGCGGTCGCTCCGAATGCCGGATAGGCGCGCGGCGACGGGGTTGCCGCCCACTGCATAGATCGAGCGGCCGAACCGCGTACTCGACAGCACGATATGGGCAACGAGTGCGATGACAAGCGCGAACACGATAACCAGGGGGAATGTTCCGATGGAAGCGTTTCCGACCACCGATAGCTCCTTCGGGATTGGAGCGAGGTTGCTGCCACCTGTGTACATGAAGGCCAAGCCGCGCGCGACGCTCAACGTTCCGAGCGTGACGATGAGGGAAGAGATCTTGAACTTGGTTGTGAGAACCCCGTTCAGCAGGCCGAATCCCGTCGCCACGAGCAGGCTCACGATTACTGCGAGCCACGTGGGTAGCCCGCTGTCCTGAGACAGTCCGACGACTAGGACAGACGAGATCGCGACTACAGCGCCGACGGAGAGGTCGATGCCGCCCACGAGGAGCACGAACATCTGGCCGAGGGCCACTACCGCGATCAGGCTTCCCACGTAGAACACGTTGGTGAAGTTGATCGCGGTGAAGAAGACCGGGGAGGCCTGGCTCATCACCGCGACGCCGATCAGGATCACGATGAGCAGCCCGAAGCGGTTGATAATCGCAGCCGGACTCGGAGCGATGAAGCGCGGTCGCGCGGATGGTCCTGATGACTGCATGTGAAAACCTCAAGCTCAACTCGTACGGCGGTGGACGGCATTTCTGGAGAATGTTTACTACATAGTGTCTAACCTACTCAGCGGCGTGGGTCAAGTCACCAATCGTTTTGAGGGTCAAAAATCGACCTCGATTCGACCAGAAACCAAGGAAAATAGCGGGTAATTGGTTGCATACCGGGAAGAAGTGGAGATGCACGCCCGAAAAGGCTCGCTTGTATGGATTGCGTGTTGGGTCTCGTTTCATGTAGTTTATCTACATATCTACTCGAGCGACAAAGGAGTTCATCGTGACATCACGCTTTGCCGGGAGGCGGATCGCGGTCGTTGGCGCTGCCGGCGGAATTGGCGCGCACGTAAGCGAGTCGCTCAACTCTCAAGGTGCGACCGTGTACGCGCTCGACCTGCGGCTACCGATTGGGCTGAATCCGAGCATCCGAGCTTTCGAGGCTGATATCAACTCGGAGGAGTCCATCGCCTCGGTTGTGCGTGAGCTGTACGCGATCGCTGACACTCCCGTCGAACTCGTGAACTCTGCCGGCATAGTAGAGAACGATGTCCCGGCTGAGGACATGCCGATGCAGACCTACGACTCCGTCATGGGGGTGAACCTTCGTGGCGTATTCCTCACGTGCCGCGAGTTCGGCCGAGAGCTTCTTCAGCGCGGCGGGGGTGCGATCGTCAATGTGGCTTCGATGTCCGGCAACCACGTGGTCAATGCGCCCCAGAAGCAAAGCGTATACAACACCTCTAAATCCGGCGTCGCCGCGCTCACCCGCTCGCTCGCCGTGGAGTGGGGCAGCCGCGGGGTGCGTGTGAACTGCGTGTCACCGGGATACGTCGATACGCCGCTCAACTCGCTCAAGAAGCACATGCACCAGGGTTGGATCGATGGCACGGTTGTCGGGCGGTTTGCCACCCTGACCGAAGTCACGGGTGCAATCGAGTACCTCCTCAGCGACGAAGCCGCCTACTGCTGCGGAACCGAGTTGCTGATCGATGGCGGATCCAGCCTGCGATGACGCCCATGATCATCTCTCACGACCTCGGGACTACGGGGAATAAGGCCACGCTCGTCGATGAGCGTGGATCTATCGTCGCCTCAGTGACGGTCAACTACGACACGGACTTCGCGTCCGGCGGCAAAGCCGAACAGGACCCGGAGGAGTGGTGGCGCGCACTGTGCGAGGCCACCCGTTCCCTGCTGGACTCCGTTGAGGGAGCCCAGGAGCGCATCGCTGCCGTGTCCTTTTCTGGCCAGATGATGGGTGCCGTTCTTCTGGACGCCCACTGCCAAGCCGTGCGGCCGGCCATCATCTGGGCGGACACCCGCTCCACGTCTCAAGCCGCCCACTTGGTGGACAGGGTGGGTATGGAGGCGGGGTATCGCATCACAGGTCATCGCCTCAACGCGACGTACTCCCTATCGAAAGTCATGTGGGTGCGCGACAACGAGCCCGAGACGTTCGCGAGAGTACGTCACGTGCTGTGTGCCAAGGACTACGTGGCCTATCGTCTCACCGGCGTACTCGCGACAGATCCTTCGGATGCGAGCGGCACCAACGCCTACGACCAGTCGTCCGGCACGTGGTCTGCGGAATTGATCGAGGCAGCGGGAGTAGGAGAACTCTTCCCGGAGATCGTCGCGTCTACCACGGTCATCGGCGCAGTGACCGCGGAAGCATCATCCGCGACCGGCCTCACCGTCGGCACGCCCGTCGTCATGGGCGGAGGCGATGGCCCGATGGCTGCCCTCGGCGTAGGTGTAGTTGATGCGGCTTCGGGCGCCTACACGTACCTGGGCTCGTCGTCGTGGGTCTCGTTCGCTTCGGATGCGCCCCTCCACGATCCCGGCATGCGGACTATGACCTTCAACCACGTGATTCCCGGTCGCTTCGTTCCCACCGCGACGATGCAGGCGGGTGGAGCATCGTTGCAGTGGATCGTCGAGGCCCTCCAGCCGGATGACCCTGGCGCCTACGCCGAGTTGCTCGGAGCGGCAGCGCGCTCACGCGCAAGTTCGGACGACCTCTATTTTCTGCCCCACCTGCTCGGTGAGCGCTCACCATACTGGAACCCGAAAGCACGCGCCGCGTTCGTGGGACTCGCGCGTCATCACGGCCCAGCGAATCTCGTGCGCGCCGTCGTCGAGGGGGTCGCGTTCAATCTCTTCACCGGACTCGACGCCTTTAGTGCCAACGGTGCGAAGATTTCCCGCGTCGACGCGATCGGCGGCGCTGCCAACTCGGCGCACCTGCTTCAAATCTGCTCGGACGTATGGGGAGTGCCTATTCGCCGGCGTGCGCTGGTCGATGAAGCCACCGCCCTCGGCGCTGCCGTGGTGGGCGGCGTCGGGGTCGGTATGTTCGACGACTTTGCGATCGCGGCGCGAATGTCGGAGCTCACGGGTGACTTCAGTCCGGCGCCGCAGGCTCACGATCAGTATGCCGTGGCTCACGCCAGGTTCTTGGATGCCTATTCGCGGCTCGAGCCGTGGTTTGAAGGAGCGTCATGAGCGACCCCATCCGGCTTAAACCGGATGTGCTCCTGGGCACTTTAGTCGGGGGGACCAATCGCTACGAGAAGCGTTTGGCCGAGCTCGCCGGCATCTACCGCAACACCAAGGCGTTCGATGCGGCGCTCGCTGCGGGCGACGGCGAGCCCGTCTACTGGGTGGAGTCAAGCATTCCCGACGAGGAGCCGGGAGCGTTGACCGTCGGCGTGAGTGTGCTCCTACCTGGCCGAGTCGGCGACGAGTTCGCGATGACGCGGGGACACATCCACGCCAACCACTCGGCAGCCGAGCTCTACTACGGCCTTGCCGGGCGTGGCGTGATGCTGATGGAAACAATTGATGGCCGATGCAGCGCGATCGAGATCACTCCGGGTGTGGTCGTGCACGTGCCTGGCCACTGGATCCACCGCAGCGTGAACGTTGGCGTCGAACCGTTCACCACTCTCTTCTGCTACCCCACCGATGCGGGTCAGGACTACGGAATCATCGGCGACGCGGGTGGCATGGCCAAACTCGTCGTGGCCGAGGGCGACGGCTGGACCTTGCGCGACAATCCAGATCACAGGGTGTACTCATGACTTACCCGACATTCACGGCGAACACGCTCCGACCGGCCCAGACTCCCACTCTCTACTTCATCGGCGTCACCACAGGCAGTTCGTCCATCCAGACCGTGTTCCCGATATGGGCGCAGCAACTGGGGCTCGACGGCGCCCGCCTGCAGGGCATCGACCTCCCGCTCCACGCGCCGCGCGAGGACTACCGTCGAGTCGTCGAGTTCATCTCGTCAGATCCTTTGAGCCTTGGCGCACTAGTGACCACCCACAAGATCGACCTGTATCACGCTGCATCCGATCTCTTCGACTACATCGACCCGTTTGCGCTCTTGATGGGCGAGACCAGCTGCATCTCGAAGACCGCGGATGGTCTGCTGCGCTGCCACGCGAAGGATCCGATCTCCAGTGGTCTGGCCCTCGATGCTTTTGTCCCCGACGGGTACTGGTCGAGCACCGGCGCACAGGCCCTTTCGATCGGGGCGGGTGGCTCGACAATCGCTATTTGCTGGTACCTGAGCCAGTCGTCGAAAGGCGCGGACCGTCCCAGCTCCATCGTGGTCAGCAACCGTTCGCAGCCGCGGCTTGACCACCTGCGGGAGAGCCATGGCGCGCTGGTAACCGATACGCCTTTCGAATACGTGCTCGCCCCTGAGCCCGCCGATAATGATGCAGTGCTCGCGCGACTGGCCCCCGGCTCGCTCGTCGTCAACGCAACCGGACTCGGCAAGGACGCTCCGGGGTCGCCGCTCACCAACGCCGCACGGTTCCCGTCCGACGCGCTCGTCTGGGAGTTGAACTACCGGGGTGACCTAGTGTTCCTCGAGCAGGCGCGGCGACAGCAGAGTGGCCTTCGGCACGTCGAAGACGGCTGGATATACTTCCTGCACGGCTGGACACAGGTGATCGGCGAAGTCTTCCACGTGGATATCCCGACCTCCGGTGAAAAATTTGATGAGCTCTCTCGCTCCGCTCGCACAGCTCGATGACCGGATGCGAAATTGAGGCGACCCATGGCAAATGAGGCAGACGCGAGTTCAACCGTGCTCGAGACGATCGCTGCGCGACGCGACGAGTTGCGGGCATCCGAGAAGCTGGTTGCCGACCTGATCCTGAAGGATCCGATAGTGGCGATCGACTTCAACATGGCGGGGCTGGCCGATGCCGCTGGGGTGAGCGAACCGACCGTCATGCGGTTCTGCACCGCCATCGGCTTCGATGGTTTCAGGTCCTTCAAGATCACTCTCGCGCAGACGATTGCCCTCGGGCTGCCGGTCACCCTTTCGGCGATCAATCAAGATGACAGCACCGAGAACGTGATCGCGAAGGTTTTCAGCCACACCATCTCCAGCCTCGACCGGGCCCGCCGCAATCTTGATAGCGCGTCAATCAGCGCCGCGGTCGACCTTCTCATGCAAGCGACCGAGATCGTGTTCGTGGGCGCTGGCGCCAGCGGCGTAGTCGCAACGGATGCGCAGCAGAAGTTCCCACTTTTCGGGGTCCCGTGCCAGGCTCCTCTGGACTACCACCAGCAATTCATCGCCGCTAGCATGTGCACGCCGACGACCGTCATCGTCGCGATCTCCTACACGGGGCGAACAGAAACGACCCTGCGGGTCGCGGAGGAAGCCAAGAACTCGGGCGGAATCGTGATCTCGATCACTGGCGACCAGGGCCCGCTCTCTGACGTCGCCGATCTGGACATCCATGCGAGCACCTTTGAGGATACGGACTACTACACGCCAACTGTTTCGAGGCTGGCCGCCCTTGTTGTTGTCGACATTCTTGCCACCGAGGTTGCGAGGCGGCGAGGCAGCACCGCGTTGGCCGGCATCCGAATAATGAAGGAGAAGCTTGCGCGCATGCGCGGGTGACCTAGAGTGACGTTCACCCTGACTAAGACCACGTTCGGCGGATTCTCCACTCTGACCGTGAAAGGAGCCGGTGCCCGCGCTGAAATTGCCGAGTTCGGTGCGACCCTGCTGTCGTGGTCGGTCGGCGGCGTGGAGTTGATCGATGGGTATGCGACCCCCTCCGAGCTTCAGGACCAAGCGGGCGTTCGCAGCGGCATTATGGTGCCGTTCAGCAACCGCATTCCAGCCGGTCGCTATCGCTTCGACGGACGAGATTTCGACTATGAGACGGGTGGCGAGGCCGTGATGCACGGCATGCTGCGCGAGGTGGAGTTCGAGGTTATCGGCGTTGAGACAGACGAGGGATCCGCGAGCGTTCACTTCACCACCAGCGAACTGCGGCCGGGTCGCTACGCGGGTTATCCCTTCGCTGTTGATGTCGCAGTCGACGTCACGATCACGGCGCGCGGGGTCGAGTTCGCGATCACCGGCACCAACGTTGGCGACGAGGCGGCACCGTTCGGCAGCGGGTGGCACCCGTACTTCCGCATCGGAGCGAACCCGATCGAGCAGCTCGACCTAGTCATCCCCGCGCGAACGCGCATCGTTCCCGGCCTAGGCCTCATTCCCCTTGAGGGCACCGAAGCTTTCGTGCCGGTCGAGGGCGAATGGGACTTCACGCACGCACGGCCCATCGGAGACCAGGTGATCGACATGGCTTTCTTCGACCTGGAGACCGGGGACGATGGCCTCGTTCACACGACGCTCTCGGACGGCACGACGATCCTGGACGTCTGGCAGGAGCGAGGCGGCATGCACGTCTTCACCGCTGACACTGTGCCGCGACCGCGCAAATCGTTCGCGATGGAGCCGATCGAGTTCGTTACCAACGCGGCCAACCGGCCGGACCAGGCACAAGCAATCCGGCTTGAACCTGGCGCATCACGTACGTTCCGGTTCGGGGCGGCCGCATCATCCACCTTGGAGCACCAATGACGACTTCGTACGCTAGACACCTGGCACCCACGCTCCTGCCGGTCTACCTGGAGGACTACCCAACGGAGTCCTTCACGCGTCAGCTCGACGCCCTGAAGCTGCTCTCGGAAGACCTCGTGGCGTGGGCGGAACCTGTGCAGATCCGCCAGGCTGTCGGTGTCGCGGCGTCCGCGATCGTCGTTCCCGACCTAAGCGGCCTCGCGTACCGCCTGCTCGAAGAGTTCCGGCGCCTCGACCTGCCCATCCTGATCATCACGAGCGAGTTCGGCACCGTCTCGATGTGGGATTGGGAAATCCGCGACTACCTTCGGCGCCGCGAGGTCGAGACCGTCGCGCCTACCTCTCTGCAGGAGTTCCACGACCTCTGCCGCGCCCTCGGGGTGAAGCAGCGCCTTGCCGGGGCGAAGATGCTCGCTTACCAGGACAACCTCGGGGCGGGCAAGCAGCCCGACATCTTCAAGCGGTTCTACTGGTGGGAAGAAGAATGCGTCGCCGACCTCAAGCGATCCTTCGGGGTCGAGGTCGAGCGTCGGAGCTACCGCGGACTGCAGGCACGGGCGGACTCGGTCGGGCAGGACCGCCTCGACGAGGAGATCGCCCGCATCGGCGCTAAGGTGCAGATGGTCGGGCTTGCGGCTCGCGCCCGAGACGCGGGCCTGCGCATGAAGATCGCGCTCGCCGACGAATTGGACGAGACCCCCGGCGTCATCGCTATGGGTATTAATTGCCTGAACGAGTCCGACACGTCCAATACGACGCCGTGCCTCGCCTGGAACCTGCTCTTCGAGGAACGCGGCCTGATCTGGGGTTGCGAGGCTGACCTCACCTCGATGATCACCCAGTTCATCACGTGGGAGACATTGCGAACGCCCGCCATCATGACGAACCTTTACCCATTCCTCATGGGAGATGCCGCCCTCAAGCACGAGAAGATCCCCTATTTCCCGACGGTAGAGAACCCGCAGAACCACATCCTGACGGCGCATTGCGGCTTCTTCGGCGTTGTGCCCCAGTCGTGGGCGACCGACTGGACCCTGCGTCCGCCGGTGCTCGAGATCGTCAACCCGAATTCGAATGTCATCGATGCGCGCCTGGCCGAAGGTGACATGACGATCGTGAAGATCGCGAGCACGATGGACAGCTTCACCTACTCGCCGTCCGTGCTAACGCACTACGAGCAGTACGAGAACTCAGACTGTCTCAACGGTGGAGTTCTGCGCGTCGAAGACGGCTACCGCTACGTCGAGAACCTGCCCTCCCACCACGCCGTGCTCGCAGTCGGCGACATCGGGCGTCGACTCGAATTGACCGGCCCCGTACTGGGTCTGGGCATCAAGAAGATCTAGGAGAACTAATGAAGGCAATCGTTTATGACCAGTCCGGCACTTTCGAACTGCGCGAGGTGCCGAAGCCGACACCCGGCTCAGGAGACGTACTGATCAAGGTGCTCGTGGCGGGGGTCTGCGGCACCGATCTACATCTTCACGACGGCGAGTTCGGGCCGAGCTATCCGCTGACGCCGGGGCACGAGATCGCGGGTGAAGTCGTCGAACTCGGGACCGATGTCACCTCTCTGCGTCTGGGAGACTTGGTGACGTTCGACAACACCGGATCATGTGGCACCTGTGTCGAGTGTCGTCGAGCCAAGCCGGAGTTCTGCAGAACGATCCTCGCCCAGGGGGTCAACGCCGCCGGCGGTTTCGCTGAATTCGTGCTCGCTTCGGCGAACCGTTGCTTCGTCGTGAACGACCTCGATCCAGAGGTTGCCGTCTTCGCTGAGCCGACAGCGTGCGTGGTGCACGGGCTCGACAAGCTCGCGCTCGACCCTGGGTCTCGCGTGCTGCTGTTCGGCGCGGGGCCGACCGGGCTCGTGCTGACCCAGCTGCTGCGCGCCTCCGGTGCTGCACTGCTCGTCGTTGCCGCGCCCTCGCGCCACAAACTCGACCTAGCGCTTGCCCGCGGCGCCGATCAGGTCGTCCAGATCGATCGCGCATCGCCGCAAGCGGCATACGACGAGTTGCGTGAGATCGCGGGCGACGGCTTCGACTATGTAGTGGACGCGACCGGGGCGGTGACCGTGCTCGACCAAGCGCTCGGGCTGCTCCGCGTCGGCGGCACGGTCTTCGTCTACGGCATGACGGCCGAGTCCGCGGAGTGGACGATCGCGCCATACGACGTCTTCCGACGCGAGCTGACCATCAAGGGTTCTTTCGCGCAGCAATTCTCCTTCGACCGGGCACTGCTGGCACTTCGAGGTGGCCGGGTTGACACGGCGGGGATGATTACCCACCGCTTCCCGCTCGAGCAGTACGCGGAGGCCCTCGCGGCAGTCGCGTCGAGCGAGGCGATCAAGGTCGTCATCCGTCCGCTCTGAGCTCGCGGTTCATCGACGAGCGCATTCTAGAAGCGGGCGAGCAGCCGTGCGGGGTTTAGCGTCGTGATGCCCCGGGTGAGCTCGGCGCCGATAGCTGACCGAAAGCGGGGGAGCACCCGGTCACCGAGATGCTGCAGGCCCGGCATCCCGCCGTACTCGACGTAGCGCGTGCGCCGGGCGACGTCACCCCCAATGACGATCCGTTCGCCCGCGCCGAGCTCGATGGCCCGCACGGCGCAGTCAACGAGGGTTGACTCGGGCCAGTCCTTGAACCGGGCCCACCCGTCATAGCCGAGGTAGGCGCCGGTGGCGGCTAGATCTGCGTGAAGCACCGGGTCGGGGTTGCGGTCGACGTGGGCAAGGACGACGGCGTGAGCTGCAACCCCGCTCAGGCGCAGCAGTTCCAGCACTTCGAAGCCCGCGCTCGCGTGTTCGAGGTGCACCATCACCGGTGCAGACGTCACTCGATGTGCCGCCGCGACGGCCGCGATAACGGTGCGCTCAAACGTCGAGATGCGCCAGTACCCAATGCCGGCTTTGAGGAGACCGGCGCGGATTGCAGTGTCGTCCATTCCGGTAGTGAGCTCGGTGGTGAACCGGTCCGCGAGCGTGGACTCGGTGAACTCCCGGATCCAGTGGTGCGCGCCGTAGTGCTCCTCACGGTGCGCACCGGTCGTTGCAATGATGTTGAGCCCGGTCGTCGCTGCGATGCGGGCAATGGCGTCAGGGCGGCGCCCGAGGCCGAGGGGAGTGGCATCCACCATTGATGCGAACCCGGAGTTCCGCAGCCGCGTCGCCTCACGGGTGCTCGCCGCCTCTTCGTCTAGGTCTTCGCCTGGCAGGAGCGGAGAAACCTGGAACAGGTGCTCGTGGTAGTTCGTGGTTCCGAGCTCGGAGGGTGCGAGGTCACCAAGAACCGTTCGAGCCAGTGTGATCATCGCGCTGTGCTGAACGCCTGCGCCGAGGACTCGATTGACTCCCAGTCCCCCGTGACCATTGCCGCATTCGACACCAGCTCGCCGCCCGCCCCGACCGCGACGACTCCCGCGTCGAACCACTCCCGCAGATTGGCGAGGTTGACACCGCCAGTCGGCATTAGAGGGACATCCGGGAATGGCCCGCGCAGCGAGCGCAGGTAGGAAGGTCCGCCCAGCGATGCGGGAAAGACTTTGACGACGTCCGCGCCGAGCGACACGGCGACCATCATCTCCGTCGGGGTGAGCGCGCCGAGCATCGTGACGAGCCCGGTGGTGAGCATTGCATGGGCGATAGCGGGCACGGAGCCCGGGCTGACGAGAAACTGCGCGCCGGCATCCGCAGCCGCGCGCGCCTGCTCGGGTTGCGTGATCGTGCCTGCGCCGATGTAGACCCCGTCGCCATGTCGGCGAACGATCTCCGCGATCGCAAGCGTCGGGTCCGGAGTGGAGAAGGTAACCTCGATCGCTGTTACTCCACCGGCGATGAGTGCCTCAGTGGCGCGGATGGCGAGCTCAGCGGAGGGCGCGCGCAGAACTGCGACAATACGCGTCTCTCGCAGGCGTTCGAGTCGGTCATTCATCAGGCTCCTAGGGTGTCGATGATCGATGAGACAGCAGCTCTCGTGGCCCGGCTCACACTGGCGGTCGTGAAGGCACCAAGGTGCGGGGTCGCGAGAACCCGCGGGTGCAACAGCAGAGGTGTCAGCTCGGGGGGCTCGGAAGCAAAGGCGTCGACCGCGTAGGCAGACAGTTGCTCGCCTACGAGGGCCGCAAGGACCGCCTCGTCGTCGACGAGCGACGCCCTCGCGGTGTTGATCAGTACGGCCCCTTCGGGGGCGAGGCCGAGCTTGCTCGCATCGATAAGGGGCGAACCATCTTCGGGCGGGGGGGAGTGCAGGGTGATGACATCGGATCGCTCGAGGAGTTCCTCGAGAGAGGTTGTCTCAATCGTCTGCAGCGGCGCATAGGGGTCGAACCCGATCACTTCTGCACCCAGTGCGGTGAACATCCGGGCGACCTTGTGACCAATTGCGCCGAGCCCGACGACACCCACCGTGAGTTCGGCCAGTTCCCGCGCCGGCCAGCGCTCCCAAGTGCCGTCGCGCAGCAATGCGGCCGACCAGGGAACCTGCCTGAGGCACGCGAGGGCGAGTGCAAGGGTTAGCTCGGCGACACCCTGAGCGTTCGCACCGGCCGCGCGGGTAACAACGATGCCATGAGCGAGAGCCGCTGCGTGATCGACGTTGTCGGTGCCGGCACCATTTCGCGCGATCACTCGGAGGTCGGTGGCCAACTCGATGACGGACGCGCTGATAGGTTCGACGCCCGCGAGCCAGCCGGCAATTCCCGGCACCAGCAGTCGCAGTTCCTCCTCGGAGGGAGTGCGTCCCGGAGCGCTGAAGATCAGGTCGAATCCTGCATCACGGAGGGGTTGGAGGTCCCGGTTATCCACGCCCGAAGTGGCCGTGAGGGATCGAGGCGTAACGAGAATGCGTCGTAGAGGCGGTGAGCTGGCCATGTGCACTTTCGGTTGGGATATGTAGTGGAACTACCGTACCGGGTCTTTGGGCGGGTCAGCAACCTTAGTTGAGTGCAAAAAACAGGCAACGGACGCTCAGAAACTTGCAATCCGGCCCCAGTATTGGTAGTTTCACTACACACGCCACGCAGTAACGCAGGCAAAAGCCCTCAAGTTATCGGAGTTGATGACATGCTCGTCGGAATCGACAGTTACAGTTTTCACCGCTATTTTGGCGAGATCTACGACGGGGGGCTGCAGGTGGATCCCGGTACCCGATGGGACATGCTGTCTGACTTCGTGCCCTACGCCGTCGACCTTGCCGTCGATGAGGTGGCGCTCGAGACCATCTTTTTCCCGGTGTTCGACGACGCCTACTGCGCTGACCTGAAGGACGCGCTTGACGAGGCGGGCCTCAAGCGCGTCATCGGCTGGGGCCACCCGGACGGCCTACATGGCGGCACCGATGAGGAGGCGCTCGCCGACCTTATCCGCCACATCCCGCGTGCAGCACACGTCGGCGCAAGCATCCAGCGCATCGTTGCCGCGAGCATGCTCTACGTTGACGGCGACCACGATGAGATGGTGCGTGCCTCGGTCGGGATGCTCAAGCGGGCGGTCGCCGTCGCCGAAGATAACGGCGTTACCCTTGCGATCGAGAATCACATCGACTTCACATCAGAGGAGATCATCCGCATTCTTGAGGGCGTCGGCAGCGAGAATCTCAAGGTCAACTTCGACACCGGCAACGCGCTGCGGCTTTTCGAGGACCCGGTGCAGGCGGCGCGCAACCTCGCCCCCTACTGCGTGGCCACTCACACCAAAGACATCGTGTTTCGCAAGGGCGGCACGCCGACCGAGCGCTTCACCTCGTGGCCGTCCGTTCCCGCTGGGCAGGGCCTCATCGACTTGCCGGCGATCGCAAAGATCCTGAATGATGCGGGCTTCCAAGGATCGCTTGCCATTGAGATGGACCTCATGAACGCCCCGTTCGACAAGCTCACCGAGGAAGAGAACGTGCGCGAGTCGATCATGTACCTGAAGTGGATTCGCACCGAGCTCGAGGCCGGCCGGCTGTGAGCACCCCAACTCCTGCCGACGAGCGTCCGGTCATCAATTTCGGGATGCTCGGCTACGGCTTCATGGGCAAAGTGCACTCGAACGCACTCAAGACCCTTCCTTACATCTTCTCGCCGGGTGCGGCCCAAACCGGCCTGCACACCATCGCCGGACGCACCGAGTCGAGTGTTCGCGAAGCAGCCACCCGCTACGGCTGGGCGAACTACACAACCGACTGGCACGACATCGTGAACGATCCGGACATCCACGTCTTCGACAACGCGGGCCCGGATGATGCGCACTTCCAGCCCACCCTGGAAGCAATCCAGTCCGGCAAGCACGTGATCTGCGAGAAGCCTCTCGGAGACTACGCGCAGTCATCCCAGCTCGAGGCAGCAGCAGCGGCCGCCGGAGTGCTTAACTTGACCTGCTTCAACTACCGTTTCGTGCCCGCGGTGCGGCTTGCCCACGACATGATCGCGAACGGCGACCTCGGCGAGATATACAGCGCCAATTTCCGTTACGCACAGGAGTGGCACATCGATCCGACCGTCGACTTCGGCAACAAGGCCGGAGCGCTCGACGTGATCGGCAGCCACGCGATCGACGCGGCGCGCTATCTCGTCGGGGAGGTAGAGACCGTGTCGGCCCTCATCACCAATCCCCTCACCGCTCCTCCGCGCGGCGAGCCCATCGACACCGTCGACGCCCTCGCCCAATACGCGGGCGGTGCGACCGGGACGATCTCGGCGACGCTCATCGCCCCCGGACGCAAGAACCGACTGGGCTGGGAGATCAATGGGTCGAAGGGCAGCGTTTACTGGAACCTCGAGAACCTCAACGTGCTGCACCACCACGCGCGCACGGGCTCTGCGCTCGAGGGCTTCACCGAGATCATCGTGAACGAGGAGCACCACCCGCTGGTTGCGCCGTGGTGGCCTAGCGCGCACATCCTCGGCTGGGAGCACTCCCACATCAACATGCTCGCCCACTTCATTGATCGCCTCGTCGCGGGTGCCGACACCGTCGGTCCCGAGGCCGCGACATTTGCGGATGGTGCGGCCGCCTCTCGCGTCGCGGAAGCGATCAAGCGTGCCGCTGCGACAGGTGAGCGAACCGCGGTGAGCTCGGTCGTCTGAACCTTTGGAGGATGGTGTGAGCCCAGAACCTCCGAAGGCGCCATCTCCGTGGTCAGCAAAGGCATCGCCGCTCACGGAGTTCCGCACCGTTTGCTCTCCGATAACGGGGCTGCGTTGAACCCGTCCCGCAGCGGAGGGCTCGGCCAACTCGGGTGTCGATTGCCTATCGTTCCAGCTACAGCGCCACCCTCCAGATTCGGAAGGAGCTGGAGGAGGCTGCCGTCGTCAGCGGAGCCAGCAGGCTCGAAGGTTTCCGACGGATCGTGAGCCCGTTGCTGCTGCCGACCGTGGCTGCGGTCTGGATTCAGATGTTTGTCCTCGGCACAAACGAGTTCACGCTCCCGGCGTTTCTGGCGACGCCCGAGTCACGGCCGCTGTCTGTCTACATGTATGCGAGGATCAACCCCCGCTCAGCCCAGCTGTACGCGCCCGATCAGGGCGCTGCCATGGCTCTGATCTTCACGCTCCTTGTGTTTGCAATCGGATACGGATTGCAGTGGGTGCTGTCGATGCGGGCAATCGGTCGGGCGAAGGGTCGCTCCGCGACGGTCGCCGTACCCATCATCCCGCTTCCCGTCTTGGGAGCCGCGACCCAGTCCGACACAGTCACCAGCGCCGCCCAGAACACGCTTAACGGAAGGTCCGCCTAGGGCGTGTCTCCTAATGCTTTGAGCCAGAGGGTGATGGCTCGGAGGACTGCGCCGCCGCGGTAGGTGATGGCGAGTTTGTCGTAGGGCGGCCACTGCTTCTGATCGCAGAAGCTGCGCTCGATGACGGTGCGGCCTTTGTAGTCGTCGGCGTCGAAGGCGGGTGGCCGGGCACCGGCCGAGCCGCGTCGCTTGCGGTGCCCGATCTGGTCTGCTGGCTCGGGATCACCGCGACGATGCCGCGGTCGCGAAGGTGGCCGCGGATCGCCCGTGACGAGTACGCCTTGTCCGCGCGCAGCCGCTCAGGTCTGGTTCGCGCCCGCCCGGGACCGGTCTGGCCGACCCATCAGCAGTGGGAGCTGACCGCGATTTAGCTGGCACGGGTCCCGGGCGTGAAGTCGGAGTTTCGGATCGAGCGCTCACTACGCAAGTGGTAGGAAGGCTCCGCCAGGCTGGACGGCGCGGATGCTTGACAGGTTCAGTGTCGGTTCGTTCGGCAACCCTGACAGCGCGGCATCTTCCACGCCAACAGCTGAGTACGCAGCGTGCAGGCTCGCGACGACCGCTCCTACAGCCCCGGAGAAATCGCCCAGCGTGGCCGAGATCAGTTTCGGTGAGATTCGCAGGTTCTGCTGCAACGCGTCCTGGTATTTGGGGAGGCTGTCAATTAGCGACTTTGATATGCCGCCCCCGAGCACTATCGTTTCGGGTTCGCACGAGACAGCGATTGCCGTGAGTACTATCAGCAATGCCTGGTCGAAGTGCGCCCTCAGGCCCTGAATAGCATTGCTGGCTGAGCTGACGAATAGGTCTGCAGGGGTATCGAGGTGGATGCCGGCTTCTGCTGCCCTGCGAACGATGCCCGAGCCGGTGACCATGTGTTCGAGCCTCGTGCCAAGCGGCCCGACCGGGAGCTGCCCGAACTCTCCGACTAGCCCATGTCGACCACGGAGTATGCGCCCGTCGACTGAAAGGGCGGCACCTAGGCCCGTCCCAAGGGTCAGCATGGCGGCCGAAGGAGTGCCTTGGGCGGCGCCGAAGCGCTGCTCGCCGAGCAGCGCGAAGTTCGCGTCGTTGTCAAGATACACGCCTCGATCGATTGCATTGTCTAATGCGGCCAGGAACGCGGGGTCTTCGACCTGCGGCAGGTTGGGCGCGTTTGACACTGTTCGCGCGTGCTGGCTCACGGCGCCGGGAAGCCCGAGTGAAATCTCAGAGATGGTTGGCCAGTATTCTGCGCTGGCGACCTTGACTTCGCCCACCAACCAGGCTGCGAGGTCGGCAGGGCCGAGTCCTGTCGGGGTAGCGATCTCGCGCGCGACAAGCGGATTTCCGAGGAGGTCCGACACGATGAAGCGTGTGTTTGAGGCCCCCATATCGATGCCGAGAACGTAGGCGCGGTCGGCGACTAAATCGAGGAGCACCGCCCGACGACCACGATTCTCCACGATGAGTTCGGAGCCTTCGGCGAGGATGCCTTCTGAGATCAGCGCGTCCACCGTCCGAGTCACCGTTGCCGCGGAAATTCCGGTGACCACCGAGATTTGCTTGCGGCTCACAGGGCGGGATCGCAAAAGTTCGGTAAGAACAGCATTGCGATTCAGTGTCCGCGTGTCTTGAACCATGGTCCATCCATTTTACGATCAGTCAGAGACCAAATAGGCATACCTAGCGTCCGCCCAGGCGGAAAATGCGCGACGCGGCGAAAATTTGCAGAAATTGTCTTGACTTTAGTTGCGTGTTGAAATCAAAATGATGCACACGCTCGACATTGGTCACTTCCGTTGAGCATTTTCGGTGAGAGTTACCAGCGACGACCACACAACCACAGCACAGGAAGGTCACAACATTCATGCGAGTAAATCCATTCAGCCGACGCAAGGACCTGCGTCTAGCTACCTTTGGCGCTTTGGCGCTCGTTCTCGTTCTTGCCGGGTGTTCATCCACCCCCAACGGAACTGCAACTGACGCAGCGACGCCGGCCGCAGAGCCGAGTCTTGCCTTCGTCGGTCCGGGCGGCGAGATTCCCGGTGCCCTTTCGGATCTCTCCCTGACCGACGCGGAAATCGCGAAGGTCAAGGCGGGCGAATACACTGCGGCCTTCGTGTGGCACACATCCTCAGAATTCGTCACCGCTGTCGAGAAGGGCGCAACCGCGGAGTTTGACGCGCTGGGCATCAAGGTTGTCGCCAGCACGCAGGCGGGCTTCGACGCGGCAACCCAGGCGAACAACCTTCAAACAGTCTTGGCGCTGAAGCCAGACATCATTATTGCTACCGCGGTTGACCCGGTGTCGGCCGAGGCGACGTTCGAGCCGGCCGTCGCTGCTGGCGTCAAACTGGTCATCATGACCACCCCGCCCGCAAATTATACGGCGGGCGATCAGTTCGTCTCAATCGTTACTGAAGACCTGGCGCAGGCGGGCAAGATCAACGCCCAGCTGCTCGGGGATGCTCTCGGCGGCTCGGGTGAAATTGGCTATATGTTCCACGACGCTGACTTCTGGTTCACCAATCAGCGCGACGAGTCATTCAAGGCATGGAGCGCATTCCTCTATCCCGACGAGAAGATTGTGGTCGAAGCAGGCTTCACCGATGAGTCCAAGACGCAGGAAATCGCAGCTGCGATGATCGCCAAGCACCCCGACATCAAGGGCATCTATGTGCCGTGGGCAACGGCTGCGCAGGGTGTTCTTGCTGCTCTTCGCGACGCCGGGCGCACCGACGTCAAAGTGGTCACCAACGATCTCGACACGACGCTCGCCGCTGACCTGTACAAGGGCGGCAATGTCGTAGGGCTGGTCGGTAACGGCTCGCTTGGAATCGGCAAGGGCCTGGCAATCGCCAGCGCCTATGGCGTCCTCGGCAAGACTGCGCCCGCCTTGGTAGCCAGTGAGCCGACTGCCGTGACGAAGGCCAACCTCGTTGACGGATGGATGGCCGACTACGGCACCGCGCCGCCCGCGAGCGTCACTAACCAGTAGGAACCTGGATCCATCAGATCCAGCCGGTCAGCGCGCGAACTCACGTCTCTCGCGCTGGCCGGCCCCACCACCCACCAATTCGGACGGGCAAATGTCGACTTACATCCAGACCGTGCTTGGCCCGATCGACGCGGCCTCGGTTGGAAGAATCCTGCACCACGAGCACCTTCTCTCGCTCGTTCCCGGGCCTTGGCTCGCTGGAGGCCAATCGCGGTCCAGCGACGAGGACATGGTCGACGAGGCAGTGAGGGCTTTGTCAGGGCTCAAGGATCTCGGCTACGACCTGGTCGCAGACTTAAGCCCATATGACGTCGTCGGGCGTTCCCGGGATGGCCAGAACGTCACAATGCTTCGGGATATCTCTGAGCGATCCGGTGTTCACATTGTCGCAGGCAGCTCCGTCTATCTCGAGGCCTACAGCCCGACCTGGACGCGTGAAGCCACCCTCGATCAACTCACGAAGCGCTTTACGAGCGACGTCACCCGCGGCATCGGTGACTCCGGGATCCGTGCGGGGATACTGGGCGAGCAGGCAACGGGTCTCGACCAGATCACTCCTCACGAGGACAAGTGCCTCCGAGCGGCGACCCGTGCCCACGTCAACACCGGAGCTTCGCTTGTGACGCACACCACTCACGGCACCATGGCGCTCGAGCAACTCGCCATCATGCGTGAGGAAGGCGCCGACCTCTCCCGAGTTGTCATCGGCCACATGGATATCCAGCCTGACCTCGACTATCTACTCAAGGTTCTCGACAGCGGAGTGAACATCGCCTTTGACACGATCGGCAAGCAGTACTGGGACTTCGTCCTCGAACCGTTGCCCACCAACCCGCCGGACGGGGAGTTCGTCAAACGGGCCTACTTCCGCTCCGACCAGCGGCGCGCTGAACGTCTTGTTGAACTCGTGGACCGTGGGTATGTCGACCACCTGATGCTCTCGCTCGACCTGACGGGGGCCGAGGTCTACCTCAATCCCGCGACTCACGGAGGCTGGGGCTATTCCTACCTGGGCGCCGGTTTCCTGCCACTGGCAATCAGTCTTGGCCTCGACAAGAGCCACGAAAACACCTTGGTGCGCGACAACCCCCTGAGACTTCTTGCGCAGGTTACTTCGTGACCATCGCCGAAGGATGCGTCGTTGGGATCGACCTGGGCGGAACCAAGATCCGCGGCGGCATAGCGACCAGCTCGGGTGAAATCATCGCCGAACTGACAGTGCCGACCAGCGGCAGCGGCCTCATCCACCAGATAGTCGCGCTCGTTCAAGAACTGTGCGCCGCCGCCGCGATCGATGCCGACCACATCGTCGCTACCGGGATCGGCGGAGCCGGCGTTCCGGACCCCACCGGCGAGGGCTTCGACAAGGCGCCCAATCTCATTGGCGTCCAGGATGTCTCGTTCGCAGGCGAACTGGCGCTGGCACTCGGCCACTCGGTCGTTATCGAAAACGACGTTAACGTCGCTGCCCTCGGCGAACTGCACTACGGGGCTGGCCTGTCTCATAAAGACTTCGTATTTATTTCGGCAGGCACTGGCATCGGGATGGGGATCGTCAGTGCAGGCACGCTGCTTCGCGGAGCCCACGGAGCCGCGGGGGAGATCGGATTCCTGCCCATCGGCTCAGATCCGTTGGACCCCGCAAACCGACGCCGCGGCCCTCTGGAAGAGATGGTTGCCGGAGATGCGCTTACCCGTCGCTACGCAGTAGTCACGAACGAAGTCATTTCTTCACAAGAAGTATTTCTTCGCGCCGAGGCTGGCGATCCCGCTGCCATTGCTACCGTGAACGAGCACGCGAAATGGATTGCAATCGCGATCGTGACGGTCGCGGCCGTGCTCGATCCGGAGATCTTCGTGCTCGGGGGCGGCATCGGCTCCCGGAAAGAACTGCTGCGTCTCATCTTTGATTGGCTGGCCCGCCTCGGTAACTCGGTTCTTGACGTGCGTATCAGCGAACTGGGAAACAGCGCGCCGGTTGCCGGAGCCGTTCGGCTCGCCCTTGACTCGACCAAATCTTTCGCGAAAGGAAACCCACATGAGCACCGTCGCTGATGCGCCGCCCAGTTGGCAAGGTCGCCTGAGGAGCATCAACTGGAGCAGCTATGTCGTGTACATCGGCTTCGTGCTCGTGTTTCTGTTTTTTGCGATCACGCAAACGCAGTACTTCCTGAGCCCGACAAACCTCAGCAACATCGTCATCCAGGCCGCGCCGATCACGATCATGGCGATCGGGTTGGTCTTCGTCCTGAGCACCGGCGAGATCGATCTCTCCATCGGATCCACAGTGGCGCTGTCTGCTCTCATGGCGGCGGTGATCCTTCAGGCAACCCACCAGTGGTGGTTGGGGGCACTGGGAGGCCTCGCAGTTGGCGCTGTCGTCGGTCTCGTCAATGGGATCTTCATCACCTGGGTTCGACTCCCCTCCTTCCTGGTCACGCTCGCGTCCATGGGACTGATCGCCGGCCTGGCGCGACAACTGACCGATCTCCAGTCGATCCCGGTCACCAATGCGACCTTCGTCTGGATATTCGGCGGTGGCACGCTTCTTGGCATTCCTCTCCTTATCTGGTGGAGCGCCGCAGCTGTTCTCGTAGGGTGGCACCTGCTCCGCCAACGCCGATATGGGGCTCACGTGCTCGCGGTCGGCAACAACGTATCCGCGGCCCGGGTCACGGGGATCAAGGTCAACCGCATCAAGATCATGGTCTTCATGGGATCAGCGATGACGGCATCACTCGCAGGTCTGCTGTACGCCGGACGGTTGCAGGGTGCCAGGTACACGCTTGGCGAGAGCGACCTCATGACAGTCATTGCAGCTGCGATCGTGGGCGGAACGAGCCTGTTCGGCGGCAAAGGCACAGTCGTTGGCGCTCTCATCGGCAGCCTGCTGATGAGCATGATCAACAACGGGTTGATTCTTGCCGGCCTCAACGTTTCGCAGCAGATGATCGTGCGCGGCGTGATCATTCTCATCGCCGTCTCCTTCTCGCTGCGCGGCAAGAAGAACGCTTAGAAAGAGTCCGTGATGTTCCTGGGAATTCTTCGTCGACGCAATCCCGAGTTCGTGCGCGCTATTGCCGCACTGCATTCCAGCGGGGATCTGCCCGCCAACTGTTATGCCCTCGACCTTGACGCAATTAGCGTCAATGCTGCGGCATTCGCCTCGGAGAGCACCCGGCTCGGCCTCACCGCGTTCGCGATGACGAAGCAGCTCGGACGCAATCCAGACGTTTCGCGGGTGCTCGTCCAAGCAGGAATCACCCACGCCGTCGCTGTGGACCTGCAGTGCGCGATCGCTGCCGTTTCCGGAGGTTTGGCGATCGGCCACATCGGCCACCTCGTGCAGATCCCCAGGCACGAAGCATCCCTCGCTGCATCCCTCTCGCCCCACTATTGGACTGTGTTCAATGCGACGAAAGCGCAGGAAGCGGCCGCGGCAACACTCGAATACGGCCGAACACAGGATGTGCTGTTGCGCATTTACGCCCCGAGTGACCGGTTCTATACCGGGCACGAGGGCGGCTTCGCGGTTGAGGATCTTCTCGCTGCCGCAGACATGGTCGACTCGATCTCGGGCTTGCGGTTCGCCGGTGTCACCACGTTCCCCGCGACGCTCTTCGACCCCGAGTCAGGCACCGCGAAGGCGACGCCAAACCGCGCCACACTGACCCGCGCCGCGCAGTTGCTGAAGGATGCCGGTCGAACCGACGTGGAGGTGAACGCACCGGGAACCACCTCCGTTTCCGTCCTCGAGGAACTCGCGAAGGCGGGCGCCACACAGGTCGAACCTGGCCATGGGCTCACCGGGACAACGCCGCTCCATGCGGTGCACGACCTGGTCGAGCAGCCGGCAATGGCCTATGTGAGCGAGATATCGCACATCCACAACGGGCGGGCCTACGTTTTCGGTGGCGGGCTTTACGTCGATCCCGTGCTCGCACAAAACCCGACCACGGCGCTCATCGTGCCGCCAGGCGGTGATCCCCTGGCCGCTGTCGCGCTTCTCGTTGAGATGCCGGCTTCGCAGGCCATCGACTACTACGCGGCGATTCCGCTCCCAGACAACAGCACGGCTGCCGTGGGAGACACGGTCATCTTCGGCTTCCGTGCGCAGGCGTTCGTCACCCGTGCCTTGACCGCAGGAATTGCAGGTGTCGCCGGGGGCATCCCGACCGTCGAAGGCATCTGGGCAGCAGACGGATCCGCACCTCTCAAACCGAGCAACCCCCTCACCGCGACAGGACTCTCATCATGAAAACAGACTCCATGGCCCCAGCTGCAGCGGCATTGTCTTCGTCCGACAAGCTGCCACTGCGGCTCACCGGTATCCACAAGAACTTCGGTGGTGTCGTCGCCGTCAAGAGATTCGACCTCGAAGTCGCCGCGGGCGAGATCGTAGCTCTCGTTGGGGATAACGGCGCCGGCAAATCGACACTCATCAAGATCATCTCTGGCCTCTACCAGCCATCCGAGGGGGAGATCTGGCTCAACGGCGAGAAGGTCAACTTCCGTGACGCGTCCGACGCACGTGCGAAAGGCGTTGAGGTCGTCTACCAGGATCTGGCGCTCGTTCCGGATCAGCCGGTTTACATGAATATGTTCCTCGGTCGGGAGCTCACCATGGGTCCGATTCGCATTCTCGACCGTCGGAAGATGGCCAAGCAGACCCAGGAATTGCTGGATGACCTCGACGTGCGCATCCCGTCAGCCAAGGCGATCCTCAGCGACCTTTCGGGAGGCCAACGCCAGGGCGTTGCCATCTGTCGCGCCACGCACTGGGCGTCCGGGCTCGTGCTGCTGGATGAACCGACTGCCGCGCTGGGTGTTGCTGAAACCGCGAAAGTGGAGCAGCTCATCCTGAGGCTGAAAGAACGTGGCGCCGCGGTGCTAATCGTCAGTCACAACATGGACCAGGTGTTTCGCATCGCGGACCGAGTATCGGTCTTACGTCGCGGCACGCAAGTGGCGACGAAGCAACTGTCGGAGACCAGTCACAACGACGTCGTCGCGATGATCACCGGGCTCAGCTCGTGAACGATTTCGTCAGTTCCAATGGTGCGCTCATGGGCAGTGAGATTGCCGAGCAGCCGTATCGGTGGCTGGATCTCATCGCGGCGCAAAGGGAGCAACTCGAGACAGCTGGCCAGTGGCTGGCGGGGGCGGACTATGACTCGCTGATTTTCGTCGCGCGCGGAACCAGCGATCACGCCGCGATGTACGGTCAACACCTCTACCAGGCCACCTTTGGCCGGCCAGCGCATCTCGGGACTCCGAGTGTCTCGTCGGTCTACGACACCAATGTCTTTGGGCCGCGGCAGTTGGTCGTTGCGATTTCGCAGTCAGGAGCCTCCCCCGACCTGCTCGCGACGCTTGAATCGGCGCATGCCGCAGGAGCGAAGATCATCGCCTTCACGAATAACGTGGACAGCCCGATGGCGACGCTTGCCGACATCCATATTGACCTGTCTGCCGGCCCTGAGTTGTCAGTCGCGGCCACGAAAACGTATACGGCCGAGTTGGTCGCGCTGTTTGCGTGCGTCGAACTCGCTAAGGGGTCGACTTATGAGTCGGTTCGCGCGTGCGTTCAGGCGCTCTCGACGAAGGCGTTCGCAGTCTTGCTGGGGCTGCCAGACTCCGTACTAGCCGCGATAGAAGCGCTCGCTTCCGCTGACCGTGTGCTAGCTATCGGCAGGGGCCCCTCGACCTCGAGCGCGAAGGAGGCTGCGCTGAAGCTCATGGAGACCTGTCGGCTACCTGCTTCTGGATGGAGCGCGGCCGACGCGAAGCACGGGCCGATCGGGCAGGTTGGCACGGGAACGGTTGCGATCCTGTTTACCTCGGCAGGCGCGGGATCGGAGTCGGTGACTTCGCTTCGAGAGACGCTTACCGAACTCGGCGCATCCATTTTTATGATCGGCGGCGAGTCTCACGACGATGTCCAAGGAACGCTCATTCTCGACCTCCGCGAGGCCAACGTCGATGTCAACCTCTTGCCGGTTCTCGAAATCCTTCCAGCGCAGGTCATCGCAAGGGAGCTTTCCCTACGACTCGGCCTCAACCCAGATCAACCCCGAGGGCTCAAGAAGGTCACGACTACTGTCTAGTGTCGCACTGGAGCCCGCACCCACTACGTCGGCAGCGGCGAAACTCTGGGCCCGGAACCGAGAGCCCCACATCACTGGCACCTCGCCGGCCAGAGCGTCTATCTCCTCGAAACCGACCAACACCTGATCGTGTCGTAGAGAAGATTCCCGTCGACCCGTGTGGACGGTTGTCTCTATAGCCGAGATGGAGGCACCTCCTGAGCGAGCGGCGAAGCTGGTGAAGCTGGTGAAGCTACGGTCACGCCGAAGCCTAGACCGAGTTGCGTCCCACCTCGACTCGATGCGTCGCGACCCCTTCGGCGCTGACCGTCGTGCCGCCCGCGAGCGGGTTGTCGAAGTGCTTGAGGAGGGCCGAGAGCTGCATCATGGCGCGGTCGCGCTCGCGCACGTTCTCCTCCCACGAGTCGTGGGGCAGCTGGGCCTCCACGTCCCGGGCGACGCGGTCGATGGTCTCCGGCGTCCACGGGTTCTCGTGGCCGCGCTCGATCCCGAGGCGTGCGTAGACCGGGCCGAGCAGTTCGCCGTGCCGGCGCAGACCGCCGCGGGTGTTGAGCTCGCTCGTCGTGAACGGGCCGATGAGCGACCAGCGGCGCCCCAGGCCCTCGCGCACGAGAGTGTCGATGTCGGCGGGGGAGATGATGCCGTCGCGCACGAGGCAGTAGGCCTCGCGCAGCAGTGCGCCCTGCAGCCTGTTGAACGCGAATCCCTCGATCTCGCGGTCGAGCAGGATCGGGGCGATGTTCACGCGCTCCATGAGGTCGCGGGCGATGGCGATGGCGTCGGCGGAGGTGAAGGCGGCGGGCACGATCTCGGCGACCCGGAGGAAGTGCGGAGGGTTTGCCGGATGCACGACCAGGCAGCGTTCGCGACCGGGGAGGTTCTCGGCGAACCGCGACGCAACAATCGTCGAGGTGGAGCTCGCGAGCACAACGTCGGAAGAAGTCAGGCGATCGAGCTCGGCGAACAGGGCGATCTTCACGTCGAGGTTCTCGACGACGGACTCCTGCACGAAGCCGACACCGATGAGCGTCTCCTCGAGCGAGTCGAGCACGCTGATCCGGTCGAGCACTGTGCCGACGGGCTCGTCGAGGAGGCCCGCAGTCGACATCTCAGTGAGCTTCAGGGCGGTCTCGGAGAGAGCGGAATCCCTTGTCGCGACGTCCTTCTCGAAGATGCGCACCTTGAGGCCCGCGCTCGCGAACACTATGCCCCAGGCGAGCCCGATTCCACCGGCGCCGATCACGGCGACGGTGTCGAAGGGAAGCGTGACTCTGTTCTTCATAGGATCCGATTCGTTTCGTGTCAGCGGAGGTACGAAGCCCCGTTGAGATCGAGCGTCGAGCCGGTGAGGCTCGGCGCGCGATCGGTGGCGAGGAATGCTGCAAGTTCGGCGATCTCCTGGGCGTCGACGTGCTGGCCCATCGCGAGTCCCTGAGCCACAGTGCGCACGGCATCGGGCTCGAGGTCGGCCGTGCCCATGCCAGCGTCGACGACCCCGGGCGCGATCGTATAGACCCGCACCCCTTCTTTCGCGTACGCGCGGGCGAGGGTCTGGCCGAAGTTGCGGATCGCGGCCTTCGACGCCGCGTAGGCGCCGAGGTCCGCGATGCGCGACCCCTGCTGCCCGGCCCAGCTCGAGATGATGATGATCGACCCGAAGCCCTTGGCGGCGAAGGCGATCGCCGCCTCGCGCATGAGTGTCGCGGCACCCACGACGTTGACGCGCAGCGACTCGTCCCAGCCGGCGTCCCATGCCGTCGAGTCCGATCCGGTGAGCGGCGTCGGGACCAGTGCAGCAGCGTTGACGACGAGTGTGTCGACGTCGGCGACAGCGTTCGCCTGCTGCCAGAGCTGGCGGGCGGCCTCCGCGTCATCGAGCTTCGCCCGGATGAGGGAGCCCCGGTCATCCGGAATGCCGGAGATGGCCCGTTCCGCAGCCTCAGCACCGTGGCGGTAGGTGCCGATCACGCGGGACCCGTGGCTGCCGAAGGTTGCAGCAAGGCGGGAGCCGATGGCGCCGGAGACACCGGTGATAAGTACTGTGCGCTCGCTGAGTTCGTGAAAAGTCATCATTCCTCCTTATAGCAGTCCGCTGTCGACGGGCAGGAGGTGGCCGGTCGTTGCGGCCGAGAGTGATGAGGACAAGTAGAGGACTGCGTTCGCGACATCCGTCTCGGTGGCCAGCCTGCCGAGAGCCGTGAGGTCGGCCGAGGCCTGCAGCGCTTCGTCCCGTGCGCTGCCGGTGGCCGCCGAGCGCGCGTCGATGCGGCCGAGCAGGGCCGCGGTCGCGATGGGCCCGGGGGCGACGGCGTTCACGCGAATTCCCTGGGGGCCGAGGGCCATGGCCGCCGAACGTACGACGCCCAGGACTGCATGCTTGCTCGCGGCATAAGTAAGGAGGTGCGGGTCGCCGCGCCACGAGTTCAACGAGCCGATCGCGACCACTGTCGAGCCCGCGGGCATCGTTGCGCTCAGGCACTTCAGCGCGACGACGAACCCGCGCACGTTCACGGACATCGTGCGGTCGTAGGCGTCGAGGTCGACATCGGCGGGGGAGTGCCAGGCGGGAACGATCCCTGCGGCAGCGACGAGCCCGTCGAAGGGGCCGTGCTCGGCGATGAGCGCACTCGTTGCTGCGAGCATCTCGGCCTCGTTGCTCACGTCGGCGGAGACAACCGGCCACGGAGAAGGCTCGGGATGAAGGTCGATGACGGCGCCGCTCCCGCCGTGGGCGGCCAGGTTGGCGACGATCGCCGCACCGATGCCGCGCGCGCCACCGGTGACAAGGAAACGGCGGGATGAGAGGAGGGTCGCTACCAGCGCCTCATCGTCGACGATGGATGTGCTCACGTCGTGTTCCTCTCCCGGTGAATGACTAAAACTGTACGGTATGCGAACGGACCATCGCAATACGCACGATATTGTGCGTATTGTGGTTAAGTGTTCGTATTGCATACGATCGCTAGCAACGACCGCGTGGTCACAGTGAGCCCAATATGAGGAGGTCAAAGATGAATAGTTCGAATCTCACCTATGGCACTCTGCTGGGCCTGGACCACATCGGTATCGGGGTTTCCGACATGGAAGTGTCGCTGCGGTTCTACGCCGAGCTGGGTTTCACCGACGTCGTGTTCGACCACACGGGGGAGCTTGGCGGGCTCTCCTCGGTCACGGGTCACGACACCACCGCCGCCCGCGTCGTGTACTTGCGCAGCGGGAATCCCACGATCCTGGGTCGCTCCGGGATCAAGCTCGTGCAGATCACGAGCCGCCCCCAGCCGCCGCTGCCCGACGGTTTCGCCTACGGCGAGCCGGGCATCTGCGAGGTGTGCATCCACGTGAAGGACTACGAGGCGTTCCACGAGCACCTCATGCAGACCGGCCACACCGCCCTGATGGATCCGAACGACCAGATCCTCGAGCCCTACGACACCCACTGCGGCCTCTCCTATGTTGAGGATCCCGACGGAGCCAAGATCGAGTTCATCGAGTGGCGATCCCTCGAGTCGGGCTGGCCGCACGAAGCTGGCCCGCAGGGCGTGAACCATGTGGCGTTCGGCATCCGTGACGCCCTGCGGACCGAGACCTTCTACCGCCAGCTCGGCTTCACGAGCAAGCTCTTCGACATGGCGGGCATCAACGAGCCCATGAACCCCTGGTTCGAGAAGGTCGGCAGGCAGCCACCGAGCCAGCGGATGATGCTGCTCATGAGCCCGCACGGCGGTTCCCTCGAGCCCGTCGAGCAGGATCCCGCCGGCCCCGACATGCGCGGGGAGTGGGGCCACCTCGGCACGTTCGAGTTCGCCCTGGGCGCGCGCAACCTCGACCTCGCCGTCGCCTACCTCGACTCGATCGGTGTCGAGCTCGTCGGCGATGTGACCGAGATCGACCTATCCGGTGGGCGCAACTGGCGATACGCCTATTTCCGAGACCCCGATGACCTCTACGTCAGCGTGACCGAGGTGCGAGCATGAGGACGAACTCTATGGCTGGACCAGTGCACTCCCCGGGCGATCTGCACGAGCCGATCATCCAACTGCGCGGCATCAACAAGCTGTTTGGCACCAACCAGGTGCTCTTCGATGTCGACCTCGACATCCAAAAGGGCGAGCACGTCGTCATCTTCGGCCCGTCCGGGTCGGGCAAGTCGACGGTGCTGCGGAGCATCAACCTGTTGAGCGACCCGGACTCCGGCTCGCTCAAGGTCGACGGGGTCGAGTACGGCCCGGGCTTCCCCGACGAGGTGGGTATCAAGCGCGGCGGTCGCCTCGCCCTCCGCCGCAAGGTCGGAATGGTCTTCCAGCAGTTCAACCTGTTCCCGCACCTGTGCGCGCTCGACAATGTCGCCCTTCCTCTCCGGAAGGTGCAGCGGATGAGCAAGGCCGATGCTCGGGACAGGGCGGCGATCGCGCTCAAGCGGGTAGGACTCATCGATAGAGCTGCGCACTACCCCGCCGAGCTCTCGGGCGGGCAGCAGCAGCGCGTGGCCATTGCCCGTGCGCTCGCTATGGATCCCGAGGTCATGCTGTTCGACGAACCGACGTCAGCGCTCGACCCCGAGCTGGTGGGCGAGGTGCTCAAGACGATCCGCGAGGTTGCCGAGACCGGTATGACGATGGTCGTGGTGACCCACGAGATCGGCTTCGCCAAAGAGGTCGGCGACCTGAATGTGTTCATGGAGGACGGCCGCATTGTCGAGATCGGTCCCCGAGGCTTCTATGAGAACTGCGTGAGCGATCGCGCGAAAGAGTTCCTCAAGGCGGTGATGTGATGTCGATCTTCGACTACGACTGGTCCCTGATCTGGGACAACCGTGAGGCTCTTCTCAACGGGTTGTGGACAGCGCTCTCGGTTGCGGTGGTGGCTCTCGTCATCTCCGTCGCCGGCGGGCTCGGGCTCGCGATTCTGCGCACGGCTCGCAAGCCGTTCAGCTGGATCGCCCTCGTCTACATCAACATCTTCCGAGGTGTTCCCGCTCTCGTGAGCGTCATCTGGGTGTACTTCGGTGTAGCGCTGCTGCTGGGCATCCGGTTCTCTGTATTCCAGGCAGGTGTAATCGCGCTGTCGCTGCTGTACAGCGCCTTCTTCGCCGAGATCTTCCGGTCGGCCCTCGCCGCGATCCCCTTCGGGCACACCGAGGCGGGCTGGGCGCTCGGGATGCGTTCGCCGCAGATCTTCCTCTCGGTGAACCTGCCCCAGGCGATCAAGATCGCGCTGCCCAACATCGGCAGCATGTTCATCGGCATGGTGAAAGACACCTCTACCTTCACCGTCATCGGCCTGCTCGAGGTCGTGCGCGTCACGCAGAACCTCGTGGCGACGACCTTCCAGCCCTTCGTGCTCTACACGGCAGCAGCATTGATCTACGTGCTCGCGGCCTTCGCGATCGACCTCGTGTTCCGACTGATCGAGGGCGCATACGTGCGACCGCCCCTCGGTTTCGTCGGACGCCTCCTACGTGCCCGACAGCGTCAGCTGATCCACAAGATCATCGATCGCACAAAGGCCGGTTCACTCTCCACCGCATCAGTGAAAATCCCGACGTAACACCGCACTATCGCGATTCCTGCAATGACCCATCCCGAAGTACCCACAACGAATGGAGTAACACAGTGAAAACACGTTTCAACAAGAAGGCCCTGCGGACGGCGCTGTTCGCGGCGACCGCAGTCACAGCCCTCGCGCTCTCTGCCTGTGCCGGCGGCGGAACCGCCACCCCCGAGGAGAGCGGAGCCGCCGACAGCGGCCTCATGACCGAGGGCACCCTCGTCGTGGGCATGAACCTGCAGTACAAGCCGCAGATGTTCCTCGACGACGCCGGAAAGCCCAGCGGCTACGATGTCGACCTGCTCAACCTGCTCGCCGACGACATGGGCGTCAAGCTCGACATCCAGAACCTCGACTTCAACGGACTGATCCCCGGCCTCCAGGCCAAGCAGTTCGACATGGTGTCGGTGGGCCTCGGTGCAACTGACGAGCGCAAGAAGGTCATCAGCTTCAGCAACGGCTACGTGCCTTACGCGACGATCCTCGCCGTCCCGGAGGGCTCGACCCTCGACGCCACTGTTGACGCCTACAACCAGCCGGGCATCGTCATCACGGCGCTGCAGGGTTCCACGTCGGAGCAGCTCGTGAAGGACACGTTCCCGCTCGCGACTGTCACGTCGTTCCCCGACCAGAACGCCGCCCTCCTCGAGGTCGCCAGCGGTCGCGCGAACGCCGTCGTCATCGAGGACTACATCCTCGCTGAGTACGCCCGCACGAACCCCGACACACTGAAGCCGCTGGCGCTCGACGAGCCGCTCAGCCTGTACTACGGCGCGTGGGGCATCCAGAAGGACAACACCGCCCTGCAGGACACGCTGAACACCTTCCTCTGCAAGATCCAGAAGGATGGCACGCTCGCCGAGCTGTACACCAAGTGGATGGCTCCGACCATGCCCGAGATGCCGGCCTGCTAGTTCGATGATCGTTGATGAGCACGTGTACGACGTCCTGATTGTCGGTGGAGGACCCGCCGGAATGGCTGCGGCCTCCACTGCCGCTAACTCAGGACTGAGTACCGTGCTCATCGACGAGCGGCCCACCCTCGGTGGGCAGGTCTACAAGCAGCCGGGCCCGGGCATGGTTGTCACGGATGCCCGGCAACTCGGTAAGCAGTACGCAGCAGGCAGGGTGCTCATCGATGAGGTCGAAGCCAGCACCGCCACGATCATGCTCGACACGAGCGTCATCGACCTGGAGCCCGAAGAGGGCGGCTGGGTCGCCATGGTGCAGGCACACCATGATCACGTCACCCCGGTTCGGGCTCGACGAGTCATCATCGCCGCGGGCGCGCACGACCGCCCCGTGGTCTTCCCCGGGTGGACACTCCCCGGGGTCATCACCGCGGGCGGGCTGCAGACGCTCGCCAAGACGCAGTCCTTCATTCCCGGCAAGCGCATAGTCTTCGCGGGCTCCGGCCCCGTCGCCCTCGCCTTCCCCTCCCAGCTCGCCGGTTACGGCGCCAATATCGTCGCGGCGCTCGAGGCCGGCCCCGCCCCCTCCGTGGGCGACCTCGCCAAGATCGCGACCGCGGCCCCCGGCAACGTGGGCCTGCTCCTGGACGCCGCGCGCTATCAGGCCGACCTCTTCCGTCACAAGATCCCGCTGCGCTACCGCACGATCCTGGTGCGCGCCGAGGGCGACGGCCGCGTCGAGCGGGTATTCACGGCCAAGGTCGACTCCGACTGGCAGGTGCTTGCCGGCACCGAGGAAACCATCGACGCCGATGTGCTGTGCCTCGGGTACGGCTTCACCCCGTCGACCGAGCTCATGCGCCTCGTCGGCTGCCGCTTCGACGACGACGAGAACCTCGGCGGTGCGGTAGTCCGCAAGGACGAGTGGTGCCGCACGACAGTCGACGGCATCTACGCCGCCGGTGACGGCGCGGGCGTCGAGGGCTCGGCGGTCGCGTCCGACGAGGGCCGCTTAGCCGCACTCGCCGCGGCGTCTGATGCGGGCATCCTCACTCCTGAGGCCGCCGCGAAGACCAGCCGCCCGCTGCAGTACCGCCTGCGACGCCGTCGCGCACTGACGAGCTCGACGCAGCGCATGTACGGCGTGGGCGAGGGCATCTTCGCGCTCGCCGACCCCGACACCGTCGTGTGCCGCTGCGAGGGCGTGCTCGCGCGCGACGTGACGGAGGCCGTGCACACCGCCCCGGACGTGAGCGCCGTGAAGGCCCTCACGCGCGCCGGCATGGGCCCGTGCCAGGGCCGCATGTGCGGGCGCCACATCGCCGCGATGATCGCGAGCGAGCGAGGGGTGCCGAGGGGCGACGTGAGCCCCGCGACGCCCCGGATGCCCGCCCGCCCCATTGCCATCGGAACCATCGCCGACGAGCTCGTGACCGACCCGGGGCTCTTCACCCCGCCGGAGAACAACCCCGTCGAGCCGCCCCGAGTCGACCTGGACGCCGAGGAGTTCGCCCGCCGGGTCGGTCCGGAGGTGATCGAGCGCGACGTCGTGATCATTGGCGGCGGCATCGCTGGCGCCGCCATCGCGTACTACCTGGCCAAGGAGGGCGTCGAGGTCGAACTCCTCGAGCGCGGGGAACTGAACCGCGAGGCATCCGGCACGAATGCTGGCAGCTTCCACTTCCAGCTCGCGATCCACCAGCTCACGGGCAAGGGTACGGAGGCCGACAAGGACCGCCTGCTGAGCGACGCCCGGTCGAGCGTCGAGGCCTACGCACTCTGGAAGGGCCTCGAAGCCGAACTGGGCGCCGACGTCGGGCTGCACCAGACCGGCGGCTGGATGGTCGCCGAGACCGAGGAGCAGCTCGCTCTCCTGCACGCGAAGCACCTCCTCGAGGAGGAGGCGGGCATCCACACTGAGGTGCTCACCGGCAGTGCCCTGCGCGATCGTGCCCCGTACTTCTCCGACAGCGTGCTCGGGGCGTCGTACTGCGACCTCGAGGGGCACGCGAATCCGCTCGTCGTCGCCGTGCTGTACGCGCAGCGTGCCGAGGAACACGGCGCCCGCATTCGCACGCACACGGAGGTGTACGGCATCGAGGTCGACGCGGCATCCACCACCCGCCGCTTCACCGTGCGCACGAACCACGGCACCATTCACGCCCGTCGCGTCGTCAACGCGGCCGGCGGCTGGGCCGGGGAGCTCGGCGACATGGTCGGCCTGCACTTCCCGATCCGCCGCGAGGGGCTGCACGTGAATGTCACCGAGGCGCGGCCGCAGATGCTGCCCTCGATGGTGCAGCACATCGGTCGCCGCCTGACGCTCAAGCAGACCACCCACGGCTCGTTCATCATCGGCGGTGGCTGGCCCTCCGCGGTGTCGGGCTACCCGCGCCGCTACCCGACGACCTGGCAGAGCGCAGCGGGCAACCTGCGGGTGGCGCTCGACGTGATTCCTGACCTGGAGACCGTGCGGGTCGTGCGCACCTGGTCGGGCGTCATCGCCTTCACCGACGACTTCTCGCCGATCGTGGGCGAGTCGGAGCTCGTGCCCGGTTACTTCGCGTGCGTTGCGACTACGGGCTTCACGTTCTCACCGATCTACGCGCGCCAGGTCGCCGAGCAGATCCTCAACGGCAGCAGCACGGCGCCGTTCCCCGAGCGCTTCGCACTCGACCGCACCACGCGATAAGCGACACTCTAGACAGACACCCCAGCAGGAAGAGAAGCATGAACCGCAACGACGTCGATTGGGCCGGGTACTTCCCGGCAGTTGTCACCCCCTTCACCGAGAGCGGGGAGCTCGACACCGAGACGCTCGGCAAGCTCATCGAGCACTACGTCGACGAGGGGATGCACGGGGTAGTCGTCAATGGCACGTGCGGGGAGTGGTTCTCGCAGACCGACGCCGAGCGCATGGCCGTCGCCGAGACGGCAGTGGGCGCCGCGGCCGGTCGGCTCCGCGTGCTCATCGGCTGCACCTCCAACCGTGCGGAGAACGTGCAGCGGCTCGCGTTGCACGCGCTCGGAGCAGGCGCCGACGGCGTGCTCGCCTCGCCCCCGCCCTACATCAAGCTGTTCCCGAACGAGATCGTGGCCTGGTACGAGGAGATCAGCGACCTCGTGAAGGGTCCCCTCGTCGTCTACAACTGGCCGCACGGCACGGGCATCGACATCGACAGCGATCTGGCCGACCGGCTCGCCGACATCGACGCCATCGTCGGGATCAAAGACAGCACCCCGAGCGCCGACCAGTTCTTCGAGACCTCCCGTCGCGTGCGCGACCGGGTCCGCGTGTTCGGCCCGTATATGTCGGCGCGCGGCGTCGAGGTGCTGCGCACCGAGGGCGGCGACGGAACCGTCGGGGGCGGTTCGCTCGCCGGCCGCCCCGACCCCACGTTCTGGGAGAACTACTGGGCGAAGGACTTCGCCGCCATGGAGACCTACGTCGAGCACGTCGACCGGATGTTCCCGAAGCTCTGGCTGCCCGGCGGCTGGGCGGGCATCTACGGCGGCTACCAGTCGCAGCTCAAAGCCCTCATGCAGATGCTCGGACAGCCCGCCGGCCACGTTCGCCGCCCGCGCCTGCCCGTGACCGATCCCGAGGCACTGGCGACCATGCGCGCCGTCCTCGTGGAGGAGGGCCTGCTGGAGGCTCAGCCGTGAGCAGCGGCAGAGTTCCCGGTCACGGCCTCGAGAGGGGTCGTGCCATCCGGGTGGTCATCGACGGCGAAGAGGTCGACGCCTACGAGGGCGAGAGCATCGCGGCGGCCGTGATGGCCGATCGCGGGCTCGAGCTGCGCGAGACCGACCACCACGAGCCGCGCGGCTACTTCTGCGGCATGGGCGTGTGCTTCGACTGTGTCATGATCGTCGACGGCGTGCCCAACACGCGCACGTGCGTCGGCTTCGTGCGTGACGGGATGACCGTCGAGCACCAGATCGGCGCAGCGAGCGCCGACGCTCCCGCGGGGCCCGCCGCGCACTGAGCCTGTCGGCTAGGACAGGCTCTGGAGGTACTTCGCGCGGTCGTACTGCCACGGCCACTCGAGCGTTCCGCCGAGCTCGGCCGAGGCGTGCATCGCGAGCATGGGGTCTCGCAGGAACTGCCGGGCCACGTAGACCACGTCGGTGTCGCCGTCGGCGATCGCCTGCTCGGCCTGCGCCGGGGTCGTGATGAGTCCCGCGACACCCACCGGAACGGATACCGCCGCGCGGATCTCGCGCGACAGCGGCTGCTGGTAGCCGGGATGCGGGGGGATCTCCTGGCGAGGGTCGTTGCCGCCCGAGGAGACGCTCACGAGGTCGACGCCTTCGATGTCGTGCAGGGCGGCGATCGTGTCTTCGACGGTGACGCCGTCGGGCACCCACTCGGTGGCGGAGACGCGCAGCACGAGCGGCATGGCGGCAGGGATGACCGCGCGCACGGCATCGACGACCTCGCGCGTGAGGCGCGCTCGCCGGTGCACATCGCCGCCGTACTCGTCGGTGCGGAGGTTGGAGGTCGGCGAGAGGAACTGCCCCAGCAGGTAGCCGTGGGCGGCGTGCACCTCGATGAGGTCGAAGCCGGCGTCGACCGCGCGGATCGCCGCCGACGTGAAGTCGGCGATCACCTTGGCGATGCCCGCGCTGTCGAGGGCTGACGGCGGGGTGAAGCGGCCGTAGGCGACGTCGGACGGGCCGACTGTCGCCCAACCGGCCTCCTCGGCGGGCACGGAGCCGCGGCCGCGCGTGGGGGCGTAGGCGGAGGCCTTGCGGCCGGCATGGGCGAGCTGGATGCCGATCGCGGTGTCCATGCCGTGCACGAAGTCCACGACGCGGCGCCAGCCCTCGGTGTGCTCGTCGTTCCAAATGCCGACGTCCTCGGGCGTGATGCGGCCTTCGGGTGAGATCGAGGTCGCCTCGGTCATGACGAGGCCGACGCGGCCGACGGCGAAAGACCCGAGGTGCACGAGGTGCCAGTCGTTGGGCATCCCGTCGATCGACGAGTACATGCACATGGGTGCCAGCCAGAGGCGGTGCGGAAGGGTCAGACCGTTGATGGTGATGGGCTGGAACAGTCTGGGCTCAGAGGATGACACGGGGGTCCACTTCAGGGTCGGAGACGACGGGCGTCGCTCATTCGTAGGATTTGCGACGGCTCATCAGGGTGAGGTCGGCGCTGATCTTGGCCGTCGCATCGAGCAGGATCGGGAGGAACTCGTCTTGCAGCTGGTCGACCGAGACGCGCGAGGTCGAGACGGAGATGTTGATGGCGCTGAGGTACTGCCCGTCGGCGCCCACCACGGGTGCCGCGATCGAGCGCGCCCCCATGTCGACCTCCTGGTTGTTCAACGACCAGCCCTGCTCGCGAACCTGCGCGATGCGGTCGCGCAGCTCCGCCTCGTCGGTGATGGTCGCGGGCGAGAGCTTCTCTCGGGGGTACTTCTCGAAGAACTCGTCGAGCTGGTCGGCGCTGAACTCCGAGATGAGCACGCGGCCGGTCGACGTGCAGAACGCGGGAAGGCGGCGGCCGATGCCGAGGCGGATCGGCAGGATAGTCTCGGCGGCCGCTCGCGCCACGTAGACGACGTCCCCGTCGTCGTACTCGCACGCTGACACCGACTCGTTGATCTTCGCGGAGAGGCGCCGCAGCTGGTCCTGGGTGACGTCGATCGCCGACGACGACGACAGGAACGCGTAGCCCAGATCGAGCACGCGCGGCCGCAGGTAGAAGCGGTTGCGACGGCTGCCGACGTAGCCGAGCGCCTCGAGCGTGAGCAGTGAACGGCGCACCGCGGCACGGCTCAGATTGGTGAGACGCGCGACGTCGGCGAGCGAGAGCATGTCGCGCTCATTCGAGAATGCCCGGATGACTGAGAGGCCCCTGTCGAGGGATTGGATGAACTCGCCTGACTTGCGGGTCTCTTCAACATTAGGCATCGCGATTAATCCCTCGTCGTCGTGGAATTCGCATAGTACCAACGCGAGTCTTCGTCAGACCCCTGTTGCGTCACAGGACGCCTTCCACGCAGACGTACTTGAGCTCGGTGTACTCCTCGATGCCGTGCAGCGAGCCCTCGCGGCCGATGCCGGACTGCTTGACGCCGCCGAACGGCGCGCCCTCGTAGGAGATGAGCCCGGTGTTCACTCCGACGACGCCGGCCTCGATGCCCTCCGAGACGCGAGTCACCCGGCCGTAGTCACGGCTGAAGAAGTACGCGGCGAGCCCGAACTCGGTGTCGTTGGCCATGGCGATGGCCTCCTCCTCGGTGGAGAACTTGAACACGGGAGCGAGCGGGCCGAAGGTCTCCTCGGTCGCGACGTCCATGTCGGTGGTCACGCCTACGAGCAGGGTCGGTTGGAAGAACGTTCCGCCGAGGTCGCTGACTCCGCCGCCGTTGAGCACTGTCGCGCCCTTGGAGACGGCGTCGTCGATGTGCGCCTGCACCTTCTCGACCGCGGCCTTCGAGATGAGCGGTCCCTGAGTGGTCTCGGGGTCGCGGCCATCGCCGAGCTTGAGCTTCGCGACAGCGATCGAGAGCGCGGCGACGAATTCGTCATGGATGCCCTCCTGCACGAGTATCCGGTTCGCGCACACGCACGTCTGGCCGGCGTTGCGGAACTTCGAGTCGATTGTGCCGCGCACAGCGGTCTCGATGTCCGCGTCGTCGAACACGATGAGCGGGGCGTTGCCGCCGAGCTCGAGGGCGAGGCGCTTGATGGTGCTCGCCGACTGCGCCATGAGCGTGCGGCCGACCTCGGTCGAGCCCGTGAAGCTGATGGTGCGCACGAGCTCGTGGCTCGTGAGGACGGCACCGATTGTCGCGCCAGAGCCGTTGACGACGCTCAGGACGCCCGAGGGGATTCCCGCCTGTTCGGCAAGGGCTACGAGGGCGAACGCCGAGAGCGGCGTCTCGCTCGCGGGCTTGATCACCATCGTGCATCCGGCCGCCAGTGCTGGCGATGCCTTGCGCAGGATCATGGCCGCCGGGAAGTTCCATGGGGTGATGGCCGCGGTCACGCCAACGGCGTTGCGGGTCGTGTACATGCGGCGGTCGGGCTTGTTCGTCGGGATGACCTCGCCGTACAGGCGCTTGCCCTCCTCGGCGAACCACTCGATGAAGCCGGCGCCGTACAGTACTTCTGCTTTCGCCTCGGCGAGGGGCTTGCCCTGCTCCCAGGTGAGGATCTCGGCGAGCTCGTCGGCGTTCTCCACGACGAGGTCGAACCAGCGGCGCAGGATGCGGGACCGCTCGGGCGCTGGAGTCTTCGACCAGGTCGTGAAGGCGACGTGTGCTGCCTCGATTGCCGCGACGACATCGTCGGCTGTCGCTACTGCGACCTGCACGATCTCCTCGCCCGTCGCGGGGTCTGTCACTGCCTTGGTCGTACCCTCAGACCCATCACGCCATTGCCCGCCGTAGTGCAATTGCGTGCGCAGTAGCGGACTCTTGAGGAGTTCCTGGCGAGTGAAAGACATTGATTGCCACACCTCTCGGGTTGGGTCGAGGGAAATAGTTTTGATAGTCCCAGCATACGAGGTATTGTGCGATTTGCGACCGCAAGTGCGTAATGCGCACAGATCTGAAAGTGATGAGCATGCAAATCGAGGAAAAAGACCGTAACTTCCTGTTCCACCCGATGACGAATCTCGCCGCCCACGATAAGAACGGGCCGAGCATGACGATCGTCGAGGGGCACGGGTCGACGGTCACCGATCGCACCGGTCGCAACTACCTCGACGCCATGGCTGGGCTGTGGTGCGTGAATGTCGGATACTCGCACCCCGACATGGCCGCGGCCATCAACGCGCAGGCACTCAAGCTCCCCTACTTCCACGCGTTCTCGTCGATGGGCACCGACCTGCCCGCCCAGCTCTCGGAGCGCCTCATCGCCATGGCGCCCGTGCCCATGAGCAAGGTGTTCTTCGGCAACTCCGGCTCCGATGCCAACGACACCCAGGTCAAGCTCGTCTGGTACTACAACAACGTGCTCGGCCGCCCGATGAAGAAGAAGATCATCTCGCGCCGCCGCGGCTACCACGGCGTCACAGTCATGTCGGGCGGCCTCACGGGCCTCAGCAACCTGCACGACGGCTTCGATCTGCCGCTGCCGATGATCCGCCACGTGCGCCCGCCGCACCGCCTGTGGGAGCGCGAGGCCGGCCAGACCGACGAGGAGTTCGTGACCTCGCTCACGACCGAGATCGAGCGCCTCATCATCAACGAGGGCCCCGACACGGTCGCGGCCATGATCGCCGAGCCCGTGATGGCGGCCGGCGGTGTCATCGTGCCGCCGGAGACCTACTTCGCCAAGGTGCAGGAGGTGCTCGACCGCTACGACGTGCTGCTCATCGCCGACGAGGTAGTCAACGGCTTCGGCCGCCTGGGCGTGCCGTTCGGCAGCACCGCGGTCGGCATGAAGCCCGACCTCATGACCGTCGCGAAGGGCATCACGTCCGCATACATCCCGCTGTCGGCTGTGCTCGTGAGCGAGAAGGTGTGGAAGGTGCTTCTGGATGGCTCGGCCAAGTACGGCAGCTTCGGGCACGGGTACACCTACTCCGCGCATCCGCTCGCTGCCGCTGCCGCGATGGCCAACCTCGACATCATCGAGCGGGAGGGCCTCATCGACCAGGTCGCCTCGAAGGGCAAGTTCTTCCACGAGGTGCTGCAGGCCAACTTCGCCGATCACCCCAACGTGGGCGAGATCCGCGGCATGGGGCTCATGCGGGGCGTCGAGTTCGTGAAGTCGCGCGAGCCGCTCACGCCGTTGGCCCCGCAGGGCGCCTTCGCCGGGGCTGTCACCAAGGCCGCCCTCGAGTTCGGCGTCATCACGCGCGCGCTCCCCGCCGCTGACACCGTGTCGTTTTCCCCGCCGTTCGTGACAACCGAGAGCGAGCTCGAGCAGATGGTGGTCGGGGTGCGCTCAGCCCTCGACCGCGCCGTCGAGCAACTTGGGTCCTGACACGTGACCGTGCGCGTGGGCGTGCTCGTGAACCCCATCGCGGGGTTCGGGGGCATGCTCGCGCTGCACGGCACCGACCAACTGCCCGCCGACCGCTTCGAGGAGGCCGCGCAGGCGAACCGCGCAGGGCGCCGGATGACCCAGGCTCTCGATGCCTTCCTCCGGGCCGGAGTTGAGGCCGAGCTCGTCCAGGCTCCGGGGCTCTTGGGCGCGGAGCATCCCGCCATCGGCGCGCGCACCACTCGCGACGACACGATCGCGGCGGCACGCGACCTGCTCGCTGGGGGCGTCGACGTGCTGCTCTTCGCGGGCGGCGACGGCACCGCCACTGACATCGCCGAGGCGATCGGCACCCGGATGCCCGTGATCGGCATCCCCTCGGGGGTCAAGATGCACTCCGAGGTGTTCTCACGCTCGCCCGTCGCTGCGGGTCGCCTGCTCGCCGACTTCGTACGAGGACACGCTCCCTCCGAGCTCGCCGACGTGCTCGACGTAGGCGCCGACGGAGTCTCGGGCGTGGTCGGTACTCTGCTCGCGCCGCGCTCGAGCGAAGTGCTGCAGGGCGCCAAGAGTTCAGCGCCGGCGGGAAGCTCGGCTGCCGCGGGCCGTGCCATCGCGCGCGACCTCGTCGCCGGGGCACCGGACGGGGTGACGTGGGTCATCGGCCCGGGCACGACCGCGGGGGCCGTTGCCGAGGAACTCGGCCTCGCGCCGACGCTGCGCGGGGTCGACGTGCGGCATCCGTCCGGCGAGGTCGAGCGTGACGTCACGGAGGACCGGCTGCACGTCGTGGTGGGCGAGGCCGGGCATCCGCGACTCGTCCTCGGTGTTGTGGGCGGCCAGGGCTTCCTGCTCGGTCGAGGCAACCAGCAGCTCAGCGCGCGGGTGATCGAGGCGATCGGCGTCGAGAATATCGACATCGTCGCGACGCCCGAGAAGGTGGGCGCGCTGCAGCCGCCCGTGCTGCTCGTCGACGTCGACGAGCCAACCGCCCTCGTCGGGTACCGCCGGGTGCGCACGGGCTTCCGCACGAGCATTGTCCTGAAGGTCGTCGATGCGGCGGCACAGCCTGAGTCAGTACAGAAAGTTGGAGAGAGACGATGACAGATTCTGCGCATCCGTACATGGCGAACTCGGCGGAGGGCAGCAAGCAGGCGCTGCTCGACGAGATCGGGATCGCCAGCGCCGAGGAGCTGTTCGCGCAGATCCCCGCGGACCACCGCGGCGACGCGAACATCACGCCGCAGGCGGGCATCCGCTCCGAGCAGGAGTTGCGGCGCTTCCTCGAGAACAACCTGCGCGGGGGCATCTCGACGGAGAGCCACCTCTCGTTCCTCGGCGGCGGCTACTGGAAGCACTACGTTCCGGCCCTGTGCGACGAGATCGCCAGTCGCCCCGAGACCTCCACATCGGTGTGGGGAACCCCCAGCTCCGACCACGGACGCAATCAGGCCTGGTTCGAGTTCTCCTCCCAGCTCGGTGCGCTGCTCGAGCTCGAGTTCGTCGGGCTGCCCGTGTACAGCTGGGGCTGCGCGGTCGGCCACGCCCTGCGCATGGCCGCGCGCCTCACCGACCGCTCGGTGGTCGTGATCCCGACCAACGTCGACCGCGAGCGCAGGCTCGTCATCGACACCTACTGCGGCTACCGGGAGCTCAACGGCGCCCTCACCGTGCGCGAGGTCGCTGTCGACCCCGCGACCGGCATGATCTCGCAGAGCGCGCTCGCGGAGGCCCTGGGCGATGACGTCGCCGCGGTCTACATCGAGACGCCGAACTCGTGGGGCGTGATCGAGGCGGACATCGTCCGGATGATCGCCCTCGCGCACGCGTCGGGAGTCGAAGTGATCGTCGGGGTCGACCCCATCGCCCTCGGCGGGCTCGCCTCGCCCGCGACGTTCGGTGCGGACATCCTCGTCGGCTCGATCCAGCCTCTCGGCATCCACCTCAACGCGGGAGGCGGCGTCGGCGGCTTCATCGCGACGCGCGACGAGGAGCGCTACGCACGGCAGTTCCCGACCCTGCAGGTGAGCATCGCGCCGACCAGCCGCGAGGGCGAGCGCGCGTTCGGCCTCACCCTGTTCGCCCAGAGCTCCTACGGCTCGCGCGAGCTCGGCAACGACTGGACGGGCAACTCGGTCTACCTGTGGGCCGTGCGCGCCGCCGTCTACCTCGCCCTCCTCGGGCCGCAGGGGATGCGCGATCTCGCCGCCACCGTCGCCGCCAACGCCCGGCGCACAGCGGAGCTCATCGACGGTCTCGACGGCGTCTCGGTGCGCTACCGCGACAGCATCTTCAAGGAGTTCATCGTCGACTTCAGCGGCTCGGGCAAATCGGTAGCCCAGATCAACGCCGGGCTCCTCGCGCGCGGCGTGCTCGGCGGTCACGACCTGACCAACAGCCACGACGGAGTCGACGGCTGCGCCCTGTACTGCGTCACCGAGGTCATCTCCGAGGACGACGTCACGCACTTGCTCAACGCCCTAGCGGAGGTCATCGCAGAATGAGCACGATTCGCCGGTACCACTCAGCCTCCTGGGACGAAGCGGTAATCCACGAGCTTGGAGCCCCCGGGCGCCGCGGAGTCATCCCGCCCGCGCCGTGGGCGCCCGCCGCCGAGTCGCCTTTCCCTGCCGGGCTCGAGCGCGTGAACGACGCCGACCTTCCCGAGCTCGCCGAGTACGAGGTGCGCAGGCACTACACGCACCTCGCGCAGCAGACCCTCGGGATGATGGGGATCAGCCTGTTCGGCACCTGCACCATGAAGCACAGCCCCACAGTCAACGAGCAGGTCGGTGCCCGCCACGAGCTCGCCGCCGTTCACCCGCGCCAGGATCCGTCGACGTACCAGGGCGTGCTCGGCATGATCCACTCGTTCGAGGCGGAGCTGTGCAACCTCTCGGGCATGGACGCGTTCAGCTTCCAGCCGGGCGGCGGCGCTGACGCCGCGTACCTGCACGCGGTCATCACGCGCGCGTACCACGCATCGCGCGGCGAGCTCGCCCAGCGCACCCAGGTCGTGACGACCGCGCAAGCCCACCCCTGCAACCCGGCCGCAGCGAAGGCCGCGGGCTTCGACTTGATCACCCTCGCGATCGAGGAGGACGGCTACCCGAGCCTCGAGGCGCTCAAGGCCGTGATCGGCCCGAACACCGCGGCCCTCATGCTCAACAACCCCGACGACATGGGCATCTACAACCCGCAGATCAAGGCGTTCATCGAAGCCGTGCACGACGTCGGCGGGCTCGCGTTCTACGACAACGCCAACTTCAACGGCGTCATGACCCGCCTGCGCGCGCGCGAGCTCGGCTTCGACGCTTGCATGTTCATGCTGCACAAGACGTTCGGCGCTCCCAAGGGCGGCAACGGGCCGTCGGTCGGTGCGTACGGATGCTCGGAGGAGCTCGCCAAGTTCCTGCCCGGCCCGCGCGTGGTGAAGACCGAGGTGGGCTACGACCTCGTCGAGCCCGAGGAGAGTGTCGGCCGCGTGCGCGAGTTCATCGGCAACGTGCAGCAGGTCGTGAAGGCCTACTCGTGGACCCGCGCGATGGGCACCGACGGCCTGCGCGAGGCCGCGGACATTTCCGTGCTCTCCAACAACTACATGGAGAAGCGTCTCATGCGCATCCCCGGCGTCACCATGTCCTTCCCCGGCAAGGCGCTGCCCCGCCTGGAGATGACGAGGTACTCCCTCGAGGAGTACAGCGCCGAGACCGGGCTCACCGCTGTCGACGTGCAGAACCGGATGACCGACTTCGGCATCGACGCCATGTGGCTGTCTCACGAGCCCTGGATCGTGCCCGAGCCCTTCACGCCAGAAGCGGGGGAGATGTGGTCGAAGGAGGACCTCGACGAGTGGATCGATGTGCTCGCGCACGTGCTCGACGAGGGCCGCGTCGACCCCGAGCGCGTGCGCACGGCACCGCACAACCAGGCTGTCGCGCAGATCGACGGCTCGGGTCTCGACAACCCCGACACCTGGGCAGTGACCTGGGCTGCATACCGCCGCAAGCACGCGAGCGCCTGAGATGCGCTGGCGGCAGATGCTGACGGCGGTCGGAACACACTCCGGCGGTGAGTATGCGCGAGTCGTCACTGGCGGTGTGACCGACATCCCCGGTGTGACGATGCTCGAGAAGCGCGACTACCTGCGCGATCACGCCGATCACTACCGCCGGCGGCTGCTGTTCGAGCCCGTGGGCGGAGTGCTGCACGCCGCGGACATCGTCTTCCCGTCGCAGCATCCTGAGGCGCAGTTCGGCTACGTGATCCTCGAGTCCACCGAGTACGCGGTCATGTCCGGGAGCAACACGATCAGCGTCGCTACGGTGCTGCTCGAGACGGGGATGGTGGAGATGGTCGAGCCCGTCACCGAGCTCGTGCTCGAATCGCCGGCGGGGCTCATCCGGCTGAAGTGCGAGTGCGTCCATGGCAAGGTCGTGAGCGTCGAGCTGCTCAACCAGCCCGCGTTCGTGTATCACCAGAAGGCGCCGCTCGAGGTGCCGGGCCTTGGCACCCTGAACGTCGATGTCGCGTGGGGCGGCATGGCGTACGTGCTGGCCGAGTCCACGGAGTTGGGCTTCGCCATGACTGCGGATGAAGCGGGCGACCTGTCACGCGTCGGCGAGATCATCAAGGCCGCGGCCGCCCAGCAGCTGACTGCCGTGCATCCGGTGCACCCTACCTACGCGGGGATCACGCAGACCGAGATCATGGGACCGCTCGAGCGGCGCGACGGCGTGCTGCACTCCCGCAACGCGGTGATCGTGAAGCCGGGGCGGCTCGATCGGTCGGCGTGCGGCACGGGCACCTCCGCGCGCCTCGCGGTGCTGCACGCGCGGGGCGAGATCGCCGTCGGTGAGCCGCTCGTGCACGAGTCGGTGCTCGGGTCTCAGTACGTCGGGACGATTGTGGGGACCACCGAGGTGGGCGGTGTGCCCGCGGTGTCGCCGACGATAGCCGGGCAGGCGTGGATTACCGACATCGCACAGCTGGGCATCGATCCGACGGATCCATTCCCGACCGGCTACACGCTGTCGGACACCTGGGGTCCCGTGGCGCCGCCACGTTTCCCCCAGGACGTCTGAGTACTACGCGCTGAACTCGTAGCCGAGGGCGACGGCGACGCCCTCGTTGACCACGCGGCCGGCCTGCACGTTGACGCCCTTCGCGAGCGCTGCGTCCTGTGCGACTGCGGCCTCCCAGCCGCGGTCGGCGAGGGAGATGACGTAGGGGAGGGTGGCGTTCGTGAGCGCCTGCGTCGACGTTCCGGGAACAGCGCCGGGCATGTTCGCGACGCAGTAGTAAATGGCGTCGTGCACGGCGAACGTGGGCTCGTCGTGCGTGGTCGCGCGCGAGCCCTCGAAGCAGCCGCCCTGATCGATCGCGATGTCGACGAGCACGGAGCCCGGCTTCATCGTCGCGACCATCTCGTCGGAGACGAGCTTGGGAGCCGCAGCACCCGGGATCAGCACCGAGCCGATCACGAGGTCCGCATCCCGCAGCGCCTCGGCGATGGCGAACGGGGTGGAGAGGCGGGTCTGGATTCGGCCGCCGAACTGGTTCTCGAGCGCGCGCAGGCGGGGTATGGAGATGTCGATGACCGTGACGTCGGCGCCGAGGCCGAGCGCGTTCGCGGCGGCGTGCTCGCCGGCGACACCGCCGCCGATGACGACGACATTGGCCTTGGGGGTTCCGGGAACGCCGCCGAGCAGGACGCCGCCACCGCCCGCGGAGCGCATGAGGTGGTATGCGCCCACCGTGATCGAGAGGCGACCGGCGACCTCGCTCATGGGTGAGAGCAGTGGGAGGCTGCGGTCGGGCAGCTGCACGGTCTCGTACGCGATGGCCGTCGTGCCCGAGGCGACGAGGGCCTCGGTGAGGGGGGCGTTCGCGGCGAGGTGCAGGTAGGTGAAGACGGTCTGGTCGGCGCGGAGGTAGCCGTACTCGCTCGCGATGGGCTCCTTGACCTTGAGCAGCAGGTCTGCGGCGCCCCACACCTCGGCAGCGGTGGCGACGATCGTCGCGCCCGCGGCGGTGTAGTCGGCGTCGGAGATGCGGGAGCTGACGCCGGCACCGGCCTGAACGAGCACCTCGTGCCCGCGACGCACGAGCGTGTCGACGCCCGCCGGTGTGATGGCAACGCGGTTCTCGTTGTTCTTGATCTCGGCCGGAACACCAATGCGCATGGCTGCATCTCCCTTGTCGTAGTGCTTCTAGAATGGAGAAACTTCGCCGGATACGCATCATCTCTGAAAACACTTCGATGAATCCGCGCAGATCTACTCAAAGCGGCCCTCTTGGAGGCACTCTTGGCCACAATTCCGAAGAACATTCGGGAGGTTGCGGTGCTCGACGACCTCGATCGCCAGATTCTCGCTGTGCTCCAGACCGACGGACGCATCTCGAACAACGGCCTCGCGGAGGCCGTGGGCATTGCGCCGTCGACGGCGCATGTGCGGCTGCGGTCACTTATCGACCGGGGAGTCATCACCGGATTCATGGCGAGCGTGGATCAGGCCAAGCTGGGGCTGGGCCTGCAGGCGATCATCGGCGTGACGCTGCGACCAGTCACGCGCAAGGAGGGAATCACCCGGTTCGCCGAGCAGGTGCGCGTGCTGCCCCAAGTGCTGCAGGTCTTCTTCCTCGGCGGCTCCGACGACTTCATCATCCACATCGCCGTGGAGGACTCGTCGGCCCTGCGCGAGTTCGTCGTCGAGCACCTCTCGGCCCAGACCAGTGTCGCCTCGACCCGCACGAGCCTCATCTTCGACTACCACCGCAACGGCGTCGCGGGCTCGTTCCAGTAGCTGTCGGTGCCGCGGAGCATGATGAGCCCATGGACTTCGCATCGATCCGCATCATCACCGCCGACGTCGACCGCCTCGCGGCCTTCTACGAGCTTGTCACCGGCGTCACCGCCGTTCGGCCGGCACCGGTCTTCGCCGAGTTCCGCACGGCTGCGGGCACGCTCGCCATCGGCAGCACTGCGACCGTCGCAATGCTCGGCGACAGTGCGCCGAAGCCGGGCAGCAACGACTCCGTGATCATCGAGTTCCTCGTTGACGACGTCGAGGCCGAGTTCGCTCGGCTGGGTGATGCGCTCACCGATGTCGTGCTCAAACCCTCGACGATGCCGTGGGGCAACCGGTCGGCGCTGTTCCGCGACCCGGACGGCAACCTTGTGAACCTGTTCTCCAGGCCGACGGGTAGTTAGCCTGACGAGATGTTCGCGATCTCCCTCTCGCCCACCGCGGAGCTTCGGCCGCTTGAGCCCTGGCACGCCGTGGAGTTCGCCGACAACATCGACCGGGCGCGGGAGCACATTCGACCGTGGGTCGGTCCCTCGTTCGTCAGCGAGGGGGTCGACGGGCCCCGGGCGACCCTGACCCGCTACGCCGAAGGTGCCGCGCGCGACGGCATCCGGATCTTCGGCATCTGGGACGGCGGCGTATTGGTCGGCGGCGTCATGTTCGTCGAGTTCAGCGCAGCCTCGGGCACGTGCGAGGTGGGGTGCTGGGTCGAGCCGGCCGCCGAGGGGCGGGGGGCACCCGCCCGACCTCCGGGATCATCGAGCCATTGCTAGCCCGTGAGCGCGTCATGCCGAGGTCGTCGAACCACGCACCGGCTATGTCCTCCCACTTCACGAGCGGGTAGAGCGGCAGGTGCAGGCCGTACTGCGAGATTCCAAGCACCGGATGCAGCGGCGGACACTGCCCGAAGCATGCGGCAACCCCGGCGTTGGTCAGGGCGCCCGTCACCATCATCGTGCCGATGCCGATCCCCACCCCCGTGGCCTGGTCATCCTTGCGGTTGTGGTCGCGCAGCCCCTCGATGTCGTAGTGGAAGTCGAAGCTCGCCCCTGTCGCGAAGTAGTCGAGCCACTGCTGGGCCGCGGTGTCGGTCACCGGATGCCGATCGCCCACGAGAAGATGCCGATGAAGAGGAAGAGCGCGGGGATCGCCAGGACGAGGGCGACGATGCCCACGATCGCGAAGGTCCAGTTGCGCTTGCGCGTCACCGTACGTAGGCGTGGTACGGGGCCTCGGGGGCAGGTGCGCCCGGCTGGGGCGGCAGGAACTGGCTCTGCGGTTGAGGTGGAAGCGGCTGCGGGGGCGGCTGAGCCGTTTGCCGGTTCGGAACGTACTCTGACGGAGGGTTCTGGGCTACGAGCACAGCGTAGCCTGAGGCCCATGGACCACGCAGCGCTCAAGCAGTTCGCCGCCGCCGCGCGGTACCTGCACTTCGCCCACGCCGCGCGCGCGCTGGGCATCCCTCGCTCGATGCTCATCGCCACGATCAGGGCGATGGAGGCGCAGCTCGGTTACGAGCTGTTCGACTCGGCGGCGAGCTCGACGCAACTGACTGCCGAGGGTGAGGCCTACCTCGTCGAGGCCGAACGGCAGCTCGCGACCTCCGCCAAGGCGGCAGCCGCCTCGGCCGCCAAGCCCGGCGGCAAGGCGAAGGCGTCGAAGGGAAGAGGCCGCGCGCCCGCGGTGAAGGGCGAGAAGACGCCGGGGCGGCCGCGGCAGGGCCGCTAGGCGGCGGTGACCTCGATCTGCCCCGTTCCGCCGAAGACGAGGTAGCGGTTGGCGATCTTGTCCGTGAAGAATCTGTCGTGGCTGACCACGATAACGGCGCCCGGGAAGTGCATGAGCGCTCGCTCCATCACCTGGGTGCTCGACAGGTCGAGGTGGTTCGTCGGTTCGTCAAGCATGAGAACTGATGCCCCGGACAGCAGGCACTGCGCCATGGCGACCCGCGCGCGCTGCCCCCCGGAGAGGTTGCCGATGCGCTGCTTGAGATCGGTCTCGGAGAACTGGAACATCGACAAGAACCTGCCCACCGACTTGCGGGTCGCGGTGAAGGCGAGTGACCCTGGCATCGCATTGACGGCGTGGGTGACTGTGTCGTCGTCATCAAGTTCGTCGAGCATCCGGTTGTAGGAGACGACGGATGCCCCTGACGCCCAGTTCACCTCGCCGGAGTCCGGCTTCTCCTCGCCCATGAGCACCCGCAGCAGGGTGCTCTTGCCGCTGCCGTTCGCTCCGAGAACGGCGACGCGGTTGCCGCGGCGGAGTTCGAACTGCAGCCCCCTGAACAGCACCTTGTCGCCGTAGGACTTGTCGAGAGCCTCGACCCGGGCGAGCACATCCTTGACATGCAGCCCGCCGTAGATCTCGGTGATGATCTGGTCGACCGGGCGCGGTGCTCGCGACTTCTTGATTCCCGAGAGCTGCTTGTCGAGGGTGCGACTGGCGGCCTTCGCTGCCTCACGTCGATCGGCGATGCCCTCGGCCTCGAAGGCGAGAAGCTCGGATTCGTGCATGAACTGCGCCTCGAGAGTCTTGAGCCTGAACTGCTTCTGCACGACATACTCGCCGAAGTTGCCGGGGTACTCGTGCAGGTGGAAGTTCTCAAGCTCGATGATGCGCGTGACCACCGTGTCGAGGAAGCGCCGGTCGTGCGAGACGATGATCGCAGCACCCTTGAACGCGCGGAACCAGGCTTCGAGCCACTCGACCCCCGCGACATCGAGATAGTTCGTCGGTTCGTCGAGCAGCAGAACCTGCGGGTCTTCGAGCACGATCTTCGCGAGGGCCGCACGGTTGCGCCAGCCGCCGGAGAGGTCGTCGATCGGGCAGATCCGGTGCGCTTCGGTGAACCCGAGCGTGGTCAGGGCCTGGTCGATCCGGCGCTGGTAGTCCCAGCCGTCGAGCCGATCCATCTCGGCGAACAGGTCCGATTGGCGGTGGATGAGGCCATCGAGGTCGTCCGGGCCCGCGCCGATCGCCGCATCGATTGAGGCAAGCTCGCCCTCGATGTCGCGGATCTCGGTGAACAGCCCCTCGAGCACCTCGGTGATCGTCGCGGACCCGTTGAGCTCCGAGAACTGCGAGAAGTAGCCGATCTTCACGTCGGGCTCGACCGTCACCGTGCCGGCATCGGGCGTGACCTGCTCGAGGATGAGCTTGAGCAGCGTCGACTTGCCCGAGCCGTTGCGGCCGATGAGCCCAACCCGGTCGCCGGTCTCGAGCCGGAAGAACGCTTCCCGGAGGATCTGGACGCTCTGGGACGACCCAGCCTCGAAGCGCACGGCGACGTCGTTGAATCTGATGAGGCTCATGCCACTCTTCCTGCCGGGTGGTTTGAACCCCGCTACAACCGTAGTGCGGTGTCATCCTCGGCAAATCGTCACAGGGACGCGCCGAAGCTCCTCACCATCGGTTGACTGGTGGGCGTTCGTCGACAGCAGGCGCTCCGCCTGGGCCAGCCAGGGCTCCACGGCCGCGATGTCACCCGAGACGAGCGATGACCATGCCGCGAAGACACTCAACACGGGCCTTCGTTCGATAGCTTCGGCAGGCAACTGCGTGAGCCAGCGGAGCAGGGTCGAGTCCTGCCTGCTCTTGCGAACGCCCGGAATTGTCGACTCGATGACCCGTGCCGCCCGCTCGAAGTCCCGCGCGGCAAGGGCATGCCGCACGGCGTCGTCCGGATACCCGTTGACCTCGTACCACTCGCTCGCGAGGCTGTGCAACTCGGGCACCCTGGCGGGCTCGAGGAACCGGCGGACGCTGTCGGGCTGTAGGTGAAGCACCTCCTCGGCGAGGTAGTCGATGACGAACCGGTGGCTGCCCGTGAATCCCGTGATGAACACTGAGACATCGGAGCGATCCCGCATCGCGAGTGCTGCCAACTGGAGGCCCGCTATCCACCCCTCGGTTCGAGCTTCGAGGGCGTCGACATCCTCGGGAGAGAGCGCAAGATGCATAACCTCGTTGAGGAAGGAGGCGACCTCGGCGGACGTGAAACGCAGGTCGGAGGCGCGTAGTTCAGTCAATTCGCCCCGTGCCTGGAGCCGCGCCACGGGAAGGAGGGGATCCGAGCGGCTCGCGACTGCGACATGCAGGTTCGGCGGAAGGTGAGCGAGCAGGAAGACGAGCGCGGTGCGGATCGAGGCATCCTCGATCAGTTGGAGGTCATCGAACACCAGGACGATCCGGTGTGAAACCAGGGCTATGTCGTTGATCAGTGCGGTCAGTGTCGCTTCGTCGGGGAGCTGCAGGCTCGGCCCCTCCTTGCCCACATCCGGGCTCGCCCCCTGCAGCGAGGCTACGAGGTAGGAGAGGAAACGGGCCGGGTCGTTGTCGTTCTCGTCGAGCGAAAACCATGCGACGCGCCTGCGGATCCCGTCGCCGGACGGAGGCGATCCACTCGCTCAGCAGCGTGGTCTTGCCGAAGCCCGCGGGCGCGGAACTGCCTGGGGTCGCGGTAGCGGAACGAAGAGCTTCGTAGCCAGAACCGGCATCGCCATGTGCTCATACTAGGGACGCCCGGAAGCTTCTCGATCGTGAGCAGAACCGGTCAGTCGGCTCCGCTGGCGAGCCGACGGGACACCCGGTGCGCCTCGAGCAGGAGCAGTCGACCGAGCTCCTTCTGTCGCTCCGGGCGGAATCGCGCTTCGACCCCGGTGATCGTGAGTGCCCACATCGGGCGGTTGCCGCGGTCGAAGATCGCGGCGGCCATGCCCCAGCTGCCTTCGACGATGCGACCGGGGTTCACGATGTACGCCTGCAACTGGGCCTCGGCGATGGTCTGGCGGATCGCTCCGATCGACTGCTGCCCGTAGCGTCCATCGCTCAGGTCGAGGCGTGCGAGATACTCCTCCCGCTCGGCCTCGTCGAGGTGCGCGAGAATAGCCAGACCGGCGGATCCGATGCCGAGCGGAAACCGTGTGCCCTCCATAAGCACGAAGGATCGCAGGGGAAAGCTGCCCTCCTCGCGAAGAAGACAGATCGTCTCGCTGCCCCTGCGCATGGAGAGGAACGCCGACTCCCCGGTCGCCGCCGCCAGGCGAAGCACCGAGGGGTGCGCGAGCTCCTCGATCGGGAACCGGCTCGCCGACGCCGAGCCCATGACGTACATCTCTGGCCCGAGGAACCAGCGCCCGCTCTCGTCGTCGTGGTCGAGGAGACCCTCGGCTGCGAGGGAGCTGAGCAGGCGGTGAGTGGTGGGCTTGGTCAGCCCGGTGGTAGCGACGAGGTCGGAGAGCCGCGCGCCAGTTTCGCGGGCAGCGGTGACCTCGCGCAGGAGCATTCCGATCCGCTGGACGACCTGGGTTCCGGACGATGGTGATTCCATAATGTGAAATATCTCCTCGTGAATTCCACATGGTAGTCCACATGTTGGCAGGTGGGGCCTGTCGCCCTAGGCTCCGAGCAGCTGGACCTGACGTCGAGCACTCGATGAGGAGAACCCGTGGGCAAGATCGTGGAGAGCGCGGCACAGGCGATCGGCGACGTCATCGCCGATGGGATGACCGTCGCGGTCGGCGGATTCGGATTGAGTGGGGTACCGGTCGACCTCATCGACGCGGTCAGGGACTCCGGTGCGAAGAACCTCGTGATCGTGTCGAACAACATGGGCGTCGACGGCAAGGGGCTCGGGGTGCTCCTCGAGAACAAGCAGGTGGCCAAAGTCATCGCGTCCTACGTCGGTGAGAACAAGCTCTTCGCGAGCCAGTTCCTCTCCGGCGAGCTCGAGGTCGAGTTCGTGCCCCAGGGCACCCTTGCCGAACGGCTTCGTGCGGGGGGAGCGGGAATCGCCGCGTTCTACACGAAGACCGGCGTCGGCACGCAGATCGCCGAGGGTAAGCCGGTCGAGGAGTTCGAGGGCGAGCTGTACGTGCGGGAGCGCGCGATAACGGCGGACCTCGCTCTCGTGCGGGCGTTCCGGGCCGACACCGCGGGCAACCTCATCTACCGCTACACGGCGCGCAACTTCAACCCTGCAGTCGCGACGGCCGGACGGGCCACCCTCGCCGAGGCTGAAGAGATCGTCGAGGCCGGTGCGATCGACCCCAACATCATCGTGACACCGGGGATCTTCGTGCAGGGCCTCGTGCTGGCAAGCGCCCGCGAGAAGAACATCGAGCAGCGGACAGTCCGCCCGCGCCCTGCGCTGCAGGCCGAGACGGCCTGAACGTCGGACTCGAGCAGGAAAGAGGAGCAGGCAATGGCATGGACTCGTGACGAGATGGCTGCGATCGCGGCATCCGAGCTGAGGGATGGCAACTACGTCAACCTCGGAATCGGCATCCCCACCCTCGTGGCAAACAACATCCCCGAGGGGCTCACCGTGACGCTGCAGAGCGAGAACGGGCTGCTCGGCATGGGCCCATTCCCGTTCGAGGGCGACGAGGATGCCGACCTCATCAACGCCGGAAAGCAGACTGTCACGATCCTCCCGGGCGGCAGCATCTTCGACTCGGCAGCCTCGTTCGGAATGATCCGCGGCGGACACGTCGACATCGCCTTCCTCGGCGCGATGCAGGTGTCGGGCACGGGCGATCTCGCGAACTGGTCGATTCCCGGGCAGCTGGTGAAGGGGATGGGCGGCGCCATGGATCTCGTCGCCGGCACGAAGCGCGTCGTCGTGCTGACCGACCACGTCGCCAAGGACGGCTCGGCGAAGATCGTCGCCGAGTGCACACTTCCGCTCACCGGCTTGCGGGTCGTGCAGCGCATCATCACCGACATCGCCGATTTCGACGTGACGGCCGCCGGGCTCGTGTTGACCGCGGTTGCTCCCGGCGTGACCATCGACGAGGTGCGGGCCGCAACTGGCGCCTCGTTCACCGTCGCAGAGACCCTGGAGGTGGCTCGATGAGCGTACGTGACCAGTTCGGCACCGACGTGCTCCTGACCGGATGGGGGCACTCCCGTTTCGGCAAGCTCGCTGACGAGACGCTCGAGTCGCTCATCGTGGGCGTAGCGCGCGAGGCCATCGAGACGAGTGGCATCGACACGAAGGACATCGACGAGATCTACCTCGGCCAGTTCAACTCCGGGCTTCTGCCACTCGGGTTCTCGTCGTCGCTCGCGCTGCAGGTCTCCGATGATCTCGCCGGTGTGCCGTCCACGCGCGTCGAGAACGCGTGCGCGTCGGGCTCTGCGGCATTCCAACAGGGCGTCAAGTCGCTGCTCGCGGGCACCGCGCACACAGTGCTGGTGATCGGCGCAGAGAAGATGACTCATGCACCGGCATCCCTCGTCGGTTCAGCGCTGCTGGGTGCCGATTACGAGATGGCGGGCAAGGAGTCTGTGAGCGGATTCGCCGGGCTGTTCGCGACCACCGCCAACGCGTACCGGGATCGCTACGGCAGCGTCTCGGACGTGCTCGGCTCGATCGCCTCGAAGAACCACCACAACGGGATGTCGAATCCATACGCGCAGCTGCACAAAGACCTCACCGTGGAATTCTGTCGCACGGTCTCGGACCAGAACCCCATGGTCGCCGACCCGCTGCGGCGCACCGACTGCTCGCCAGTCTCGGATGGCGCGGCGGCGGTCATCCTCTCCACTGGTGCCACATCCGGGGCGGCCACCGCACCCGTGCGGCTGGCGGGATTCGCGCAGGCCAACGACTTCCTGCCCGCGGATAAGCGGGATCCGACGGCCTTCGCCGGTAGCGTCGCCGCGTGGCGCAAGGCACTGGCGATGGCGGGGGTCACGAACGACGACCTCGACCTGGCCGAGGTGCACGACTGCTTCACGATCGCCGAACTCGTTATGTACGAGGTCATGGGCCTCACCCCGGCGGGGCGGGGCTCCCGAGCCATCGAAGAGGGTTGGGTCTACCGCGACGGGAAGCTCCCCGTGAACCTCTCCGGCGGGCTCAAAGCGAAGGGGCATCCCGTCGGCGCGACCGGCGTTTCGCAGCACGTGATCGCCGCGATGCAGCTCACCGGAACCGCGGGAGACATGCAGCTCGCCGGCGCTCGCCGGGCCGCCGTTCACAACATGGGGGGTCTCGCCGTGGCGAACTACGTCAGCGTCCTGGAGTCGGTGTAGCGGCGAGGTGCGCGGACCGTAGGTGAGGTGAGCAAGTACTGTCGTTAGAGGTATAACATCGTACCGAGTTGATCCCCATAGTTGCGGAGACCCATGAACCAGGCTGTTGACAAGAGCTCCGCCGGCGTCGGCGAGCGCCAGTATCACATCGGAATCGCCCCGGGCGAGGTCTCGACGGTCGCGCTGCTTCCGGGCGACCCGTTCCGCGTTCCCCTCGTTGCGGAGTTCCTCACCGACGTCAAGACTGTGGCCCACAAGCGTGAGCACATGACGATGACGGGCATGTACAAGGGTCGGCTGATCACGGCGACCTCGACCGGCATGGGATGCCCGTCCACAGCGATCGCGGTCGAGGAGCTCATCCGGGTCGGTGTGACGTCGTTCATCAGGGTGGGCTCGTCCGCGGGGCTGCAGGCCGGGGTCAAGCCCGGCGACCTCCTCGTGAGTGAGGGCGCCCTGCGCAACGACGGCACGACGGCGGCATACGCGCATCACGGATTCCCGGCAGTTCCCGACCTCGAGATCGCCCTCGAACTCGCGAAGGTCGCGCGGGAGTTGACCGCAGGCACCGCGACATCCGTGCACTCGGGAATCAACGCCAGCGACGATGCCTTCTACGCGGAGACCCCCGAGTGGATCGCCGAACTCAACCGGCTCGGCGTGCTCAACGTCGAGATGGAGAGCGCAGCCCTCTACGTGGTCGCGCGTCTGCGCGGTGTGCGCTCGGGGATGATCTGCTCCACCTCGAGCAATCTCTTCGACGGTACGAGCCTCTATTCGGGAGTGGAGAAGGCTCTGAAAGACGGCTGGATGCGCAGCATCGAGGCCGCGCTCGAGGTCGCGGTGCGGCTGGAACTCTGACATGCTCATCGACCTGCACAGTCACCTCGAGGGGCGGGTGCGGCCCTCGACTGCCGCCGAGCTCGCGGCCGCCGACGGTGTGCCCACGCCCGCGGGTGGCTGGGAGCAAGCGATTCGGCTCGACGGACCAGCCGACCTGACCGTCTACCTGGCGAAGGTCGCCTCAACCTATCCCTTCTTCCGTTCGCTCGAGGCCGCCCGTCGCATTGCCCGAGAAGCCGTAGAGGATGCCGCGGCCGCGGGCCTCGACTACCTCGAGCTGCGCTTCGGCCCGGCAACCCATGCCGATGACGCGCGCGGCATCGACGCCGTGATCTCCGCAGTCGCAGAGGGGATGCGGGAAGCATCCCTAGCGACCGGCATGCCGAGTGGCGCGGTGGTTGCGGCCTTGCGCCACCACGACCAGGAGACCAACCTCGGCGTGGCCGGCGCGGCCGCGCGCCAGGCAGGCTCGGGAGTCGTGGGCTTCGATCTCGCGGGCGACGAACTGCTGTTTCCCGAACTCGCGCCGCACAAGGGCGCCTTCGATCTCGCCCGTGCCGCGGGTCTCGGGATCACGTGCCACGCTGCCGAGGCTGCGCCCGGGGCTGCGGCGCGCGAGGCCGCCGAGATGCTCGGCGCGACTCGCATCGGTCATGGCGCGCACATTGTCGACGATCCCGATGCCATGCGCTGGGCTGTCGACTCCGGGATCGTGGTCGAAATCTGCCCGACGTCGAACTGGTACACGGGCGCCATCGGGGCGGTGCTCCAGCACCCGGCCCCGGCGTTCCGCGACGCGGGGGTTCGACTCGTTCTCGGGGACGACAACCCGATGCAGACCGGGACCGATCTGCGAGACGAGCGCGCCGTACTTGCCAACGTGCTCGGCTTCACGCCCGCAGATCTCGCAGCCCTCGACCGGGTGAGTGTGGATGCCGCGTTCCTCGAGCCGAGCATTCGACGCGACCTGACCTCCCGCCTAGACCCCACCCAGCACCACACGAGATAACGGAGATAACATGCAACGCAGCACAACGGTCACCTCCCTGGTCGCGATGGGCGCGCTCGCCGCGCTCGTCCTGAGCGGTTGTGGTGCGGCACCCGACCCCGCAGAATCGTCCGGCGCTGCGGGGAGCGACTTCCTCCCGTGCGCGGTCTCCGACCTCACCGGGTTTGACGACAACGACTTCAATGAGCTGACCTACGACGGAGTGAAGGCAGCAGCCAAAACCCTGGGCGTGGAGACCAAGGCCACGGAGTCGGCCTCGGAAGACCAGTACTCCGGCAACATCGAGGCGCTGGTGGGCGAAGGGTGCGGCCTGATCGTCACTGTGGGCTTCGCACTCGCGACGGCCACGCGCGATTCGGCGCAGGCGAACCCCGACGTGAACTTCGCTCTCATCGACAGCACGGTCACGAACGACGACTTCAGCCCGCTCGTGCTCGACAACGTCAAGCCTGTCCTGTTCGATACAGCCCAGGCGGCTGTGCTGGCCGGGTACCTCGCGGCCGGGGCATCCAAGACCGGTGTCGTGGGTACCTATGGCGGCATGCCGTTCCCCTCGGTGACCGTCTTCATGGACGGGTTCGCCGACGGAGTCGAGTACTACAACAAGGTGCACGGCGCTTCGGTGAAGCTCGTCGGCTGGGACAAGGCAGCGCAGAACGGCCTCTTCGTCGGCAGCTTCGACGACCAGAACCAGGCAAAGACCGTGACGTCGGGGCTGCTCGACCAGAACGTTGACGTGATCATGCCGGTCGCGGGAACCCTCTTTAAGGCGTCGATCGAGGCCATGAAGGATCGCGGCAGCGAGGGCGCGATCATTGGCGTGAACTCCGATGCCTTCGTCAGCGCTCCCGAGTACAAGGAGTACTACCTCACGTCGGTGCTCAAGAACCTCACGACCGCGGCGGAAGGCGTGACCCTCGCCGCAGGGAAGGGCGATTTCGACAACAGCACCTACGTCGGCACGCTCGAGAACGACGGCGTAGGGATCGCGCCCACCCACGAGTGGGAGTCGAAGCTCGACCCCGCGCTCCTCAAGGAAGTAGAGCAGCTGAAGGCCGACATCATCTCGGGCGTCTTCGTGGTCGATTCCCCGTCGTCTCCGAAGGTGTAGCCGCGTCGGCTAGCCACGCTTCCACTGGGTCACGGCGAGGTGCCCGAACGCCGGCGGTAGAGCGCACTTCGAGACGTACGCGGGAACGCCGGCGAGCTCGGCGGTCTGGGTCAGCACGAGCAGTGGATCGCTCGATTTGATGCGGAGGTGGCTGGCCCGGGTAGGGCCGGCCACCGTTGCCGCGATACGGCACACCCCGGCGCTGAACGATTGTCCGGCCAGCCGGTTCAGCGCGTACAACAGTGTGGAGTCATCGGCGCCTGCCGCGCTCAACTGGGCGCCGATGACCTCGTCGAGGGCACGGAGGCGATCTTCGTCGGGCACGTACTCCTGAACCAGTGCGACGGGCTGGCCGTCGCGGATCACTATGCACTCGCGGAACCAGAACTCGTCGCCGACCCCTGCGCCGAGGTGATCCAGGACGAAGTCGGTAGTCTTCTGCAGGGTGAACTCGAGCCGTCGCACCTCGAGGGTGGATCCCGCTTCGGCGAGCAGGCTCTCGAGCGGTTGGAACTCGTCGAGACCCTCGTGTGGCAGCGAGTCGGAGACGTATCGGCCGACGCCGCGCTTGGTGACGATGAGGCCGTCTTCTTCGAGAAGCATGAGCGCCTCGCGCACCACGGTGCGGCTCACCCCGAGGGCGACACCCAGCTCGATCTCGCGCGGCAGCAGCGCCCCCGACACGAGCGCTCCGGATCGGATCCCCTGCGAGATTCGTGAGTAGACAGCGACCCGCAGCGGCTGGCCCGGAGAGGTCAACAACGGTTCCGCGAGGTAGCGGGTGGCCTCCGTCGTCGTCATGTGCCGAGCTTAGTCAGCTACCTGCCGATGCCGCAGGCACGCTGGATGCCACGACCGCCTTCGCTGTTCGATCGAGAAACAGCACGATCTCGTCTGACGAGAGCTCAGACTGCAACGCTGCATCGACCAGAGTCTGTTCGGCGAAAGCGACCCACGAGCGCAGGGCGATGCGCAGCGTGTCCGAGTTGGGTGTTCCGAGTTCGAGGAACGCCTCAACCAGCCATCTCGTCTGCACGGTTCGGGTCTCTTCGATGAGTTCGCGCACTTCCGGGTCACCGCTGGCCGCGCCACGCACCAGCGAATAGAACGTGAGGCGGTGGTCGCGCACGAACCGCACGAGTCGGGTGAGGGTGTCGTGCAGGCGGTCGAGCGGGGCGAGTTCGTCGTCGGGCTGGGTCGCGTGCAGCATGCTGTCGCACGCGGTGCCCACGACCTCGCGGTGCAGCCCGTCTTTCGTGTCGAAGTAGTGGATGACGAGCCCGCGCGAGACTCCCGCGGCGACCGCGAGGCTCTCGATCGTGAGGTCTTCGAGGGGGCCGGATGCCAGCGCGCCCACGCCGAGCGCGATCAACTGCGCGCGGCGATCATCCGGGCTCAACCTGGTGCGCCGCATCGCTTCCATCCCGCGAGCATAACCACGCCCGATCCGCGTTTCCCGGCTTCACAAAAAGTTCGCGAAGTGGCGTCATAGCCGGGCGAAAACTCAGTCCCTCTTATTAGGACCACTGTCAATAGCGGTCACGCCCGCCCGATGAAGGAGGATCACGATGAAGTTCCGAAAGTTCACGAGCGGTCATGCAGGCCGCATAGTCATCGCCGCGATACCGGTAGCTCTGGTCTCCACGGTCATGATGGCGGGCGTCGCGAACGGCGCCGTACCCGTGTCGTTCGCCATCTCCGGCAGCCAGTTCCAGATCAGCGCGAGCCAGCTGGAAGGCACCGGCTTCTCCCAGTACGCGGGCGTCGCGAACGACACAGCGGGCAACCCGCACCAGGTCGCGATCGCGAACATCGCGTCGGCGACGCTCGCTGACCTCTGCCAGTCCGTGGTCACCGAGACGCCCATGGGACCCGTTGGCCTCATGATCACCGCCGGTGGTGGCGGAAATCCCGCCTTGGCCACCGACCTGCAGATCGGCATGACCGACCTCAAGGGTGATTCGACCTTTGGCAACATCCGCATCGGCGTCGATGCCTCCACGGTGAACACGGCCGCGAAGGGCGATGCGGGCACGTTCGCGCAGGACTCCGACACGATCTCGATCGCCGGGCTGCAGCAGACGGCGTGGAGCACGCAGGCCTCGGTCTTCACGCTCACCGGCATGCACGTGAAGCTCACCGACGGCACCGAGACGTGCTTCTGATGGGAGCGATCATGACGCGAATCAGAGCAGTTCTCGCGGGCATCCGTGAATCGGGGTTCGGAACCTGGGCGCGAAATCGCCCCTTCGCCGGCGGAGTCCTCACCGTCCTCGCGGGCATCGAGATGTTCTTCTCGGGGCAGCTCGATATCGGCAACATCCACGTGCAACTGGGCATCGAAGGGTTCCAGGCGACGATCATCCCGGTCGGGATGGTTCTGCTCGGCATTCTCGCGGTGCTCATGCCAGCGCACCGCATCTTCTACGGCGTGCTGAGCCTCGTGCTCGCGGTGTATTCGCTCATCGGGGTCAACCTCGGCGGATTCTTCGTCGGGATGCTGCTCGGCTCTGTGGGCGGAATCCTCATCGTCGCGTGGATGCCGAAGACCGCAGCCACCGTCGAGCCGACCGAGCCCGTGAACCCGAAGAAGCGCGCACTCCCTTTAGTGCCGGGCCGGTCCTAGCCGGCACCAAACCGAAGTCTCGCAAGCGTGGTGCGACGGCGTCCGTCGCGGTCCTGAGCCTGGGCTTGAGCCTTGTGGGTGCCACGAGCGCCCAGGCTGCGGAGAGCCTGTGCATCCCGATCCTCATGACGTGCGCGTCGGACAGCTCGTCGACGCCGCTCACGGATATCGGCGACACGCTCGGGAGCCTCGTCGGCCTCGGCGATGACACGTCACCGGGGCTCGGGTCACCGCTGACCGACGCGATAGTTCCGGAGGACCCCAACGCGCCGGTCATGACGCTGCCCGCCGCGCAGTTGGGCGGCTCGTCATTGTCGATCAACGGTCTCCAGTCGATCGGGCTCGTGACGGTTCCCCTCGTCGACGGCGCCCGCGCGACAGTCATCAAGATCGTCGCCGACCAGTTCGTGATCGACGAGTTCGTGCTCGACGTGCGCAACTCGACGAGCCCATCGCTCGTCTCTACGTCGACGCAGATGCGGCTGACCGGCAACGCGATCGTCTACCTTGACTCGCTCACGGGCAGCCTGCTCGGCGGCGGAGGGATCAGCCTCGGAGCGCCGACACCGCCACCGGGCGACGAGCTGCCGTCCCAGTTGCTCGGGGTGCACCTCGGGCTCGTGGGATGCACGGCCAACCTGATCGAGTTCGACGACTCGCACCAACACCTGTACGAGTAGCGATTGCCTCGAGAGCTCGGCCCGTTGGCCGGGCTCTCGAGCGACTACTAGGCAACGACCGCCGCGATCACGACTGCCGCGAACGCGACGATCGCCGCCGTCGACCTCACCACATCGATGCGGCCCCAGCGCACGATCATGTCGCGCCAGTTCATGGGCGGCGCCTCGGCGTTCCACTCGATGACCGCCGAGTTGATGATCACGGTTCCGCCGAACGTGGCGCCGAGCCAGACCGCGAGGGCCACAACCGAGGCGATGCGGAAGGCGAAGCCTGCATCCATGCCCCCGACCACGAGGGAGGCTATCGCGGTGCCGAGCGTCGCGAAGAAGATGACCGGCACGCGCACGCGCATTCTGTAGATGAGCGACTGCCGCGCCCTCACCTGCGTCACGTCGTCGAGGGCGATGAGCGCGGGGTGCACGCCGTAGCGCACGATGAGTTCCTCGCCGGCGAGGAGGCCGGCGAGAAAGACGCTCGCGATCGTGATGATGTCCATGTATCGATCGTGGCAGCGTCGCTTCCGTGCGGCGTACTCCGCTAGAGGTGGGGCTCGATACGCTCCCGGTAGCGTTCAAGGGTCGTCGTCGCCACTGTCGCGTAGTCCGTGTCCCAGATCTCCCGGTTGAAGATGATGCCGAGCCTAGCCGCCCACTCAACGAATCTCAGGGAACGCCCAAGGTCGTCCCCTAGGCTCGCTCGCGGCCTCAGTGGCTCTACCGCTATGAAACTGATCTCATACTTCATCTCCACGCCGCACCGGCTCCTCACGGGGCTCGGGGTGAGCACCATCGTCCTCGCGCTCATCGCGGTGACGATCGTCGCCGTACCGAGAGGTCCGAGCGCCGACGAACAGCTCGCCGACTACATCAAGGCGAACGCGCAGTCCCTCACGGTCTCCCCGCAGGCGGCGATCACCATAGTTCCGCGCGACACCTACGCGGCGACGCCCGGCATCGACAGCCTCAAGGCGAGCGGCACCAACTACGACTTCGCGAAGCTCGTCATGCTGTACGCCGGCTGGCCGATGAGCGATAACAACGTGACAGTCTTCACGCGCTGGATGCGCCAGGAGAACGGTGTCGACGACTGGTGGAACCGCAACAACCCACTCAACAACGGCTGGGGTTCGGGCGGCGGCGGGGGAACCGGCACCTACGACTCGCTCGACCTCGCTGCCCAGAACGCGGCAGAGGCACTGCTTCAGAACGCCGGATACGCGAGCATCGCCGCTGCGTTCGCCTCCTCCGCCGAGACTCAGGTCACCGAGGCCGCGATCTGGGCGTCGCCCTGGGCGACCGGCCACTACGACAACGGCGGACACTGGTCGTACGTCGAGGTTCCGGTCGTGCAATCGCCCGACGGCACGTGGTGACTCTGGCACAATAGAGCCAAGCGAACCCTGAGCAAGAGGACCGGACGATGTCCGAGCTACCCGTGTACCGAACCCGCAAAGACCAGTGGGGAAACATCATCGCGCTCGGCGGCGAGTTCGGCGTGATCTCCCACTCGGATGCGATCCTCAGCATCGAGCGTGGCATCGACCTCTACTACGTGCCGCTCGACGGCGGCGCCGGCGCGATCGTCGAGGTCGCGGAGGGCGGGCTCGGCAAGTACGTGCGATCCAATTGGGATCGCAGCGGTCGGAACAACCTCGTCGACCTGCCCGACTGCTAGACCTCTAGCGCCTGCCGGATGAGGCGTCAAGGCGTTACGGGGATGCCCCGGCATCCGTAGCGTCGAGGTATGAAGCATGTGATGTACGCCGAGAAGTCCCTCATGATGGGCGACGAGGTCGCTGACCTCATGATGGAGTACGCAGTTCTTCTCGCGAGGCACGGCTCTGCGGACAGCGTGGACGTCGAAGCCATCGGAACCGACGGCGACCAGGTCACGGCGACCTTCCTGATCGGCCCCGCGACCATCATGGTCGCCGAGACCGCGCGGTCGAGCTTTCCCGAACCCGAGAACGGTTCCGCGGTGACGTACCTCAAGGAGCAGATCGGCCTCATCCGGGTTCCCCCGCTCGCGCACGGGCTCGACGACATGCAGATCCGTGGTTTCGAGGACGAGGTCTGACGTGGGCTCACTGATCTACGGGCATCCCTCGATCGACATCAAACTCGAGGATCGCGTGCTCTCCCACCTGCAGGTGGTGTTCGCCGATAAACTCCGGCGCAATGAGGGCTTTCATTTCGCGTGGGCCGACCACGAGCTCTCGGGTGGTGGTCGCAACATCGTGTGGGTACATCCGGCGATGCCCCTGTACTTCCGCTATGCGGGCAGCCGCGTGCCCACCCTCAACCGCAGGTGGCTCGAGGAGATGCTGCGGTCGATCAACAGCACCGCTGGCCTCGTCCTGATGGACGAACCGCGCGAGAATGGAGTGACCTGATGGGTACTCTCGTGTACGGCTCCGGCACTCTCAAGGTTGAGTTCGACGACCGGGTGCTCGCGCACATCCAGGCGGTCGTGGGCGTCAAGGTGCGCCGCAACGAGCGCTTCTTCCTGAGCTGGTTCGATACGCAGGCCGTGGGCGACGGGCGCAGCGCGGCCTGGATCGCACCAGAGATCCCGCTCGCGTTCCGTTTCACGACGACCGCCCAGCACCGGCTCAACCGGTCGTGGGTGGAGGCGATGATCCTCGCGGCGGGAAGCGGCGGCGGCCTCGTGCTCACCCAGGAGCCCGACACGGGCGACCCACTCCTCTCCGACGACAACAGCATCAAGCGCCGCGAGCGCGGTTAGCCCTTCGCTACTCTTCTGGGCAGCCAGAACTTCTCGCCCGCGATGAAGGCGAGCGACGGCACGATCACCGTGCGCACGACCAGGGTGTCGAGCAGCACGCCAATGCACACGATGATGCCGATCTGCGTGAGCGTGATGAGGGGAAGCACTCCGAGCACGGCGAACACGGCGGCGAGCAGGATGCCCGCGCTCGTGATCACGCCGCCGGTCGACGACAGCGCCCTCAGCATTCCCGAGCGTGTGCCGTGTGCCGCAGCCTCTTCGCGCGCTCGGGTGACCAGGAAGATGTTGTAGTCCACCCCGAGGGCGACGAGGAACAGGAAGCTGAACAGTACGACGTTGGTGTCGATCGCGGGGAACCCGAACACCGACTGGAACAGTAGCCAGCTTGCGCCCAGGCTCGCGAAGAAGCTCGCCACGACCGTGAGCAGGAGCAGCACTGGCGCGACGAGAGCACGGAGCAGTAGCACGAGCACGAGGAACACGAGCCCGAGGATCAGCGGGATCACCAGGTCCTGGTCGGCGGTCTGGGCGCGGTTGACGTCCAGTGTCTGGGCATCGAGCCCGCCCACGAGGGCGTCTGCTCCGTCGATCTTGTGCAGGGTGGCCCTGAGGTCGGTGACCATCGCGAACGACGCTTCGGTCTCGGCCGCGGCATCCAGCGTCACGTCGATCTGAGTGACGTCGCCGTCCGTCTCGCCCACGCGCACCGAGTCGACGCCCTCGACCTTCTCGGCCGCGGCGGCTACCTCGTCGGCGGCCGAAGCGTTCGCAATGACGACAACGGGGGAGCCGCTACCCGCCGAGAACGCGTCAGCGAGAATCTCCTGGCCGCGCACAGCTTCGGGCACCGAGGTGAACTTGTCGCTCTGGGCAAGACCGATCCTGATCTGCGGAACACCCGCGAGCGCGAGCCCGCCGAGCAGCAACGCTCCGACGATGACGACAGCGACCGGACGCTTCGACACGAGCAGGCCCAGACGATGCCACACACCCTTCTCGGTGCTTCCCTCGGTGCCGAAGCGCGGCACGTAGGGCCAGAACAGCCCGCGGCCGAACAGCACGAGGGTCGCCGGTAGCACGAGGAGTGCGAACAGCATGGCGATGACGATGCCCGTGGCGCACGCGATGCCCAGCGCGCGGTTGCCCTCGAGTTGCGCGAACAGGAGGGTGAGCAGCGACAGCACGACTGTGCTTCCGCTCGCGATGACCGCGGGCCCGGCGCCGCGCAGGGCTGTAACCATGGCCGCGCGACGATCCTCGTGGGTGCGCAGTTCGTCCCGATAGCGTGCGATGAGCAGTAGCGCGTAGTTGGTTCCGGCGCCGAAGACGAGCACCGACAGGATGCCCGTGACCGAGGCGTCGAGCGCGATGCCCGCGGCCGCCGCTATGCGGGTGGCGACGATGCTCGCGAGGCCGTCGGCGAGCCCGACCACCGTGAGTGGAACGAGCCACAGCCACGGGCTGCGGTACGTCACGAGCAGCAGGACCGCGACGACGATCACCGTCGTGAGCAGCAGGGTGAAGTCGGCTCCCTTGAAGACCGCGGCCACATCCACGGCGAACCCCTCGGGCCCCGTGAGCAGGGCGGTCACGCCGTCCGGCAGGTTCTCGTTGGCGAGCGTGCGCAACTGCGCGGCGCGGTCGGCCTGGGCCGTGACATCCGTGAGCTCATCGAGGGGCACGACGACGAGCGCGGCCGTCGCGTCGTCAGAGACGCTGGGCGGCGGCACGACGCCGTCGGCCGACAGATCTGCGAGCCCGGATGCGGCGGCGCCTACGGCCGCGATATCGCTCGCGCTCAGGGTGCCGCCGTCGCGGCTGAACACGAGTAGCGCGCTCGTGCCCTCGGCCCCGGGCAGCTGGTCCTGCAGTGCGGTGACGCGCGCGGATTCGGCCGACGCCGGCAGCCCAACGCCGGGCGAACTGTCGCCAGTTGCACCGGAACCGAGCGCGAAGATCGCGCCAGCCGCGAGCGCCGCCGTGACGAGCACGATCCACGAGGTGCGACGTGCGGTGACGAAATTAGTGAGACGGCGCATGGTTCCCTTTATTTCACTTGGTGAACTATTAATGCTCTGAACAAGTTACCGATAAACTCGTTCCTGTGCAAAGCCCACCGCGTCCGCCCACGTACTTCCTGCAGGAGATCGTGCAGCTCAGTCGCGACTTCGAGGCGCACATGGGCGAACAGCTCACCGTCAATCCGACCGACCTCGCGGCGATGGAACACCTCATCACGAGCGGACCACTCGGACCCACCGAACTCGCACGTCGGCTGCGGATCACTCCGCCCGCGGTGACCGCCGTGGTCGACCGGCTCGAGGAGCTCGGGCATGCCACCCGGGTGACCAACCCCGCCGACCGTCGAGCTGTCGTCGTGACGCCGGCTCCGGCATCCGTGCAGAAAGCGATGGCCATTCTCATGCCCATGATCGGCGACATCGACGCGACCCTCGACGGGTTCGACGTCGAAGAGCAGGCGGTCATCGCCGGGTACCTCGAGCGCGTGGTTGCGGCGTACCGCACCCACATCCCCTCGTGATCTCCCGCAGGGAGGCCGCGCTGCGCCTCGACATCCCGATCGAGATGGCGAACCGTCACGGATTGCCCGCGCGCATGAGCGAAGAAGAACTCGAGGCGATGCGCGCCGACCCGCCGGCCTGGCTGGCGCAGTCGTGGGCAAACCGCACGGGAAAGAACCCCGTGTGGGTGCAGCTCACGTGCGACATCTGCGGGTACACAGAGGCCGCGCGGCCCAAGAAGTGGTGGCCCGCGTTCACCTGGCTCTCGTGCGAGGAGCACGCCGCCGCCGAGCTGCCCGCGCTTACCGAGGGGTTCGTGCGCTCGGAGATCGACGGCATCGGCAGTCGCTTCATCGGGATCGTCGACGAACCTGCGCCCTGACACCATCAGCGTTCACTGACAGACAATCCCGGGGGACCCGCGATGACAAGAGTTGTCGCATGAGTGAACCCGCAGCCCCCACCCGTCGTCGCCTCGGAGTCCCCGCCGTCACCTTCATGATCGTCGCGGCCTCCGCGCCGCTCACCGTGCTCGCGGGCGGAGTGACCACGACCTTCGCCGTCACGGGAGTGCTCGGCGTGCCGCTCTCGTTCCTCATCCTCGGGGCCGCGCTCGCGCTCTTCGCGGTGGGCTACGCGGCAATGAGCCGCTTCATCACCAACGCTGGCGCGTTCTACGCGTACATCGCGCAGGGAATCGGGCGGCCCGCCGGAGTCGGTGCCTCGCTCGTGGCGCTCGTCGCCTACAACGCGATGCAGGTCGGTATCTACGGGCTGTTCGGGTATACGGTCGCCGACCTGCTGAACACACGCCTCGGTCTCGCGGTGCCGTGGTGGATTCCTGTGCTCGTGTGCATAGCGGTCGTCGCTGTGCTCGGCGTCAACCGGGTCGACCTCTCGGCGAAGGTGCTCGGCGTGCTCGTCGGTCTCGAATTCCTCGTCGTCATCGTCTACGACGTCGCCTCGTTCGTCGTCGCACCCGAGGGCGTCAACCCTGTCGCCCTCGCGCCCTCGAGCCTCTTCGTCACCGGGATCGGCGCGGTCTTCGCGTTCGGGATCGCCGCCTTCATGGGGTTCGAGTCCGCAGCGATCTACAGCGAGGAGTCGAAGGACCCGAAGCGCACGGTCGCGCGCGCCACCTACACCGCGGTCGCCGTGATCGCGCTGTTCTATGCGATCTCCTCCCTCGCGATGACCATCGGCACGGGACCCAGCCAGGTGGTCGACGCCTCCCGCACGCAGGGTCCATCGCTGATCTTCGGGTTCCTGGGCAGCAACCTCGGCGTCGTCATCAGCGACATCGCCCAGTTGCTCTTCGTCACGAGCCTCTTCGCGTCGCTCGTGAGCTTCCACAATGCCGTCGCACGCTACTTCTTCTCGCTCGGCCGTGAGGGTGTGCTGCCGAAGGGCCTCGCGAGGGTCGGTGTGCGCAGCGGTGCTCCGTGGGCCGGATCCGTCGCCCAGACCGTCATCGCGGTCGTCGTCATCATCGGGTTCGCGATCGCTGGTGCGTCGTGGGTTGCGCCCGAGGGGCTGCCCGTCGAACTGTTCCCCGTGCTCACCCTCTTCACGTGGCTCACCAACGCCGGCGCCCTCGGCCTCGTCTTCCTCATGGCGGTCATCTCGATCGCCGTCATCGGCTACTTCCGCAGGGATGCCCGTGGCGTCGGCCCGTGGCAACGAGTCATCGCTCCCGTGGTCTCGTTCCTGGCGCTCGACACGATCTTCGTGCTGATCATCGCCAACTTCACCGTGCTCCTCGGACAACCCGCGCCGGATGCCACGACCTACGTCCTCCCAGCGATCGTGCTCGTTCCGGCGCTCATCGGGATCGTGTGGGGGCTCTGGCTCAAGCGGAACCGCCCGGCGGTGTACAAGCAGGTCGGGCACGGGGTCGAGGACGAACCCGTCCGCTGACCCCGCCCGACGCTACGGTGCGATCGACAGGAACAGGAACGCGCCGAACAGCACGAGATGCACGCCGCCCTGCAGGCGGGTAGCCCTGCCGGGCGCGAGCGTGAGGATGCTCACCACCACGGTGAGCGCGAGCAGCACGATCTGGGTTGACCCGAGGCCGAGGACGAGCGGCCCGGTGAGGAAGATCGACGCGACAGCGATCGCCGGGATGGTCAGCCCGATGCTCGCCATCGCGGAGCCGAGCGCGAGATTGAGGCTCGTCTGGATGCGGTCGGCCCTGGCCGCGCGGATCGCCGCGATGCTCTCCGGCAGGAGCACCAGCAACGCGATGACGACACCCACGAATGACGGGGGGAAGCCCGCGGCGACCACTCCGGCCTCGATGGACGGCGACTCGATCTTGGCGAGCCCGACCACCGACACGAGGGCGACGATGAGCAGCCCGAGGCTCACGAGGGCGGCGCGTTTCGTGGGCGCCTCGGCGTGCTCGTCGGTCTCGACGGGCTTGCCGCTCTTGGTCACGGGCAGGAAGAAGTCGCGGTGCACGCGCGTCTGCGTCGCGACGAACATGCCGTAGAGCGCGAGCGACGCGACCGCGACGAACGCGAGTTGGCTGGGAGAGAACTGCTGGCCGGGCGCCGAGGTGAAGGTCGGAAGCACGAGCGTGAGCACAGCGAGGGCTGTCACGGTCGCGAGGAGAGCGCCGGCCCCCTCCGCGTTGAAGTTCACGAGCTTGTGCCGCAGGGCGCCCGCCAGCAGCGAGACGCCGACTATGCCGTTCGTCGTGATCATGACTGCCGCGAATACCGTGTCGCGCGCGAGCGTCGCGGCCTCGGGCCCGCCCGAGATCACGAGCGTGATGATGAGGGCAACCTCGATGACGGTAACAGCGACCGCGAGGATGAGCGAGCCGAACGGCTCCCCGACCTTGTGGGCGATGACCTCCGCGTGGTGCACTGCGGAGAGCACTGTCGCACCGAGCACGATCGCGATGAGGATGACCGCGACGAGGTTGAGCTCACGGCCCCAGGCCAGGGCGAGCACCACGATCGCGACGACGGGCACAATGGCGGACGCGTTCTTGGTGAGGAATCGCACGGCAGGCATCCTCTCCAGTGTCTCAGACCTCACTGGGAGTCGCCGGATTGTCCGGATAGCATTCCCACATGACCACCATCACGAGCGTCGGCAACCGACCCGGGCGGGTGTGGGGCATCCTCTCGCTCGTCGCGGTGGCGATACCCCTGCCGTTCCTGTTCGTCCTCAACATTCTGTCGATCGTCGTGCGCAACCAGGTGTCGCTGTCCGGGCAGGTCACCATCGAAGCCACCGTCTACGGCCTCATCGCGTTCGGCGGCCTGTTCTTCTTCCCCGTGCTGTTCGTGCTCGCGACGGTGCTCGCGGTGACCGCCGTACGCAAACCACGCCCAGCAGGCAAGCTCATGGGGTGGATCACCATAGCTGTCGTCATTCTCGCGATTCCCGCGAGCTGGTTCGGGTATCTGGTCTGGATCACCAACTCGTAGGCGGCAGCTGCCCGGGTGATACCGTGAAGCATGAGCGACGACGCCCGGTTTGACCCGAGATTCGACCCCGCCTTCCAGCCCGGCTATACCGGTCCGCTCGCGACCTCGAAGCCCGCGCCCAAACCCGTCATCGGCGACCCGCCCCAGCCGCTCGCCGAGCGCGCCGCCGCTGCCGTGTCCGAGCGCGAGCCCGATGACGAGCCGGCGCCGCACCGCACCAACCCCTTCCTCATCGCGCTCGGCGCGCTCGCGCTCCTGTTCCTCGGCGGCGGCCTCTATCTCGTCTCGCGCCTCCGCGACCTGTTCGCCGACACTCAGTCGACCTCCGACTTCGACTACGTGACCTTGCAGGTGCTCATGTACGCGGCCCCGCTCATCCTCGTACTCGGCCTGGCCACGGGAGTCGGCGTGCTGTTCCTGCTCGCGTCCCGCTGGGATCGCCGCTAGCGGTTCTCCCGCCGCCAGACGAGCTTGAGGCCCGACCAGTCGGCGTTGATGGCCGCGACCTTGGTGTCGACGAGGCCGAGGGGCAGCGCGACATCCCTGAGCAGGTTCTCGGTGACGTCGCTCACGTGCCCGGCGGCCTTGCGGGGCCACGCGATCCACAGGGCGCCAGCGGGCCGGATGCGATCCCCGAGCGCCAGCACGTGCCGCTCAACGTCGGCCGCGCTTCGACAGAAGGCGAGGATCACGTCGGCTGGAGCATCCGGCGCGACTGCCTCGACGCCGACCGGATCGCTCTCGAAGGCCCAGCCCCGCGGCGCCTCGACCACGTCGAGCCGCGCGCCAGGCACGATGCCGAGCTTCGTGAGCTGAGGGGTGCCGGAGTATCCGCTGTCCACGCGACGAGGATACTGCGGCCGGGGCCTACGGCCGGGCTACTTCTGCTTCGGGTCGACCGGCTTGCCGTTGAGCATCACGCCGGGGGAGGGCTGGTTCGCGGCGGGCGGGGCCGGGGGCGCGATCGGGGTGGCGGGGGCCGTGGCATCCGGCGCCGTCGGGGTGTACGGGTTGGCAACGGGCGCCGTCACGCGGTTGCGGGGGCCGCGCAGCACGCCAGCGATACCGACGGCACCGAGGGCGAGGCCGATGAGGATCGGGAGGACGTCGTCGCCGATGTTGGTCGTGAACTGGTTGCCGAGGGTGCGCAGGAATGCCGCGGAGAAGAACCCGCCGTTGCCGAGGTAGCTCGCGTAGGTCGCCGCGACGATGCCGGTGAACGTACCCAGGAGGATCGCGACGGCGGTGATGCCGATGAACGGGCCCCAACCCGCCCGCGAGAGGGGTGCTCCCGCGCCCTTCGTGTACAGCCAGGAGGCGATGTAGGGCACGACGACCGCGACAATACCGGAGATGATCTGGAAGATTCCGGCGATGATCGCGAACACGATGATGGCCGCGGGAATCGCGAGGAGGGCGAACGTCGCGCCGCGGCCCACGTTCTCGATCGGGGCTGTCGGAGCGCTGGTCTGGTCGGTCATGATTTACACCATACCCATCCGGTCAGCGGCACTGCCCCCACAGGCCGCCGAACCGCGCGGCGGCGCTCGACACCGCGCGATCCACCGGCTGCCAGAGCGCATCGTTGGGCGGCATCTTCTCCGCACGCACGAACCTGTCGATCGCGAGGAGATAGTTGACAAAACGTCCGTCTGACGCCCACACGTTCATGGGCCAGAGCGAGACGGCCACGTACGCAAGGTCGCCCACGATCACGAGGCCGGCCAGCACCGCCCTGAACATTTTCATGGGAGTAGTTCGTGCATCATCGTTGGCAGTTCGGGCACCAGTAGGTGTCGCGCAGCTGCAGCGCGCTGTCGCCGAGCTCGCCGTGCAGCACGCGGGTGCCGCAGCGCAGGCACCCGCGGCCCTCCCGCCCATAGACCCATGCGGTGTCGCCCCTGAGCTTGCCCGTGGTTGTGCGCTCGGGGCGATCCTTGTTCGCTTCGATGAGCTTCTTGCCGAGCGCCACCATGCGCTCGAGGTCGTTGACCTCGGCGACCGGTGTCGTGGGCAGCACCCCGCGGAGGAAGCACAGTTCGGCACGGTAGACGTTGCCGAGCCCGGCGAGGTTCCGCTGGTCGAGCAGGGCGAGGCCGATCTCACGCTCGGGCGCGCGGCGGAGGTTCGCGACGGCGAGGTCGGGATTCCAGTCGGGGCCGAGCAGGTCGGGGCCGAGGTATCCCACCACCCCGCCCTCGTCGGCGGTGCGCACGATCTCGAACAGCCCGAGGTCGAAGCCCACGGCTGTCAGGTTCTCGTTGGCCAGGATCGCGCGGGCCTTGAACTCGGCCCGCCGCCAGCGCTCGCCTGGACGGTATACGTGCCACACGCCCTCCATCTTGAGATGGCTGTGCAACGTATATTCCCCTACGCGCATGAGCAGGTGCTTGCCGCGGCTCAGCGTTTCGTGCACGGTATCGCCGGTCAGGTCGATAGTCGCGAACGCTGGCACCCGGATGTCGCACCCGGTGAGCACGGTGCCGTCGAACGCGCCGGAGAGCAGCCTCGCGGCGCGGTAGACCGTGTCGCCCTCAGGCATACGACGTGCACCTCCTCCGACGCTCTTCAGCGTAGGCCGATGATGTGATGGGACATCGTCGGATATCCCGTCTTGCTCGCCTCGATCAGTTCTACCCGGCCACGCTCCCACTCACTTGGATACCGGGCCAATCAGGTCTTCGAATCTCGGCTCGGTACGAAGCCAGCTTTGCGCCTCACCCAGATTGCGAATCGCTACCTTTGCCTTGCCGGGCTTGTCTCGTAGTCCTGCTCATCCCAGCGTGATCCCTTCGTTTGACATGAAGGTGGCCGGGTTGACTGTCTCCCCGTTGACTCTGACCTCGAAGTGGAGATGGCACCCGGTGGAATTGCCGGTAGTTCCTCCTCGTGCGATGTTTTGGCCGACCTCCACCCGCTGCCCCGCTGAAACGAGCACTCCCCCTTCTAGCAGGTGCGCGTAGGCGGTGCGGATTCCATTGCCGTGTTCCACGATGATGTAGTTGCCGTAGCCGCCGTTCCACCCTTCCGCTGCGAATATGACGGTCCCACTCGAGGCAGCGTAGATGTTCTGGCCGCAGGCGAACCCGAGGTCGATTCCTTTGTGGAAAGAAGTGCCGTACTGCTCGCTCCAGCCGTAGACAGATGTGATGTAGCCAGGAGCGGGGCGGGCCCACCCAGTCACACTGATCTCGCCGGCGTCAAGGCTTGCGCCGCTTCCGATTCGCTCGCGGACCCCCGCGAGGTAGTCGGACTCTGTGGCGGCCCGCCGTTCGGATAAGACCACCAACTGTTGTTGAAGGGTCGCCTCGTTGTTCATCTGCTCGTTCATCGCTGTCGCCGCGAGTTCAGCCGCAGTCTGCGCCTGAATGAACGCGTTCTCGGCGACTGCGCGGATCCCAGCCAGTTGCTCCTGTGCAACTGCAGCCTGATCGGTGAGTGCCTGAGCGGTGTTCTGGTCTACCAGAGCACGTTCGTAGATGGCGTTTGCCTGCTCGGCAACCTTGCGCGACATCCCGAGGCCGTAGAGCAGGTCGTCGGCTCCTGTCGGGTCGAGAAGCAGTTTCATTGTGGCGTCGGTGCCGCCGACACGCATGAGTTGGGCTGCTACCTGGCCAGCGCGCTGCTGGGAAGCGGCAGCCTTGATGCTGGCAGCGTCGGCTTGGCCCTGGAGCGTCTCGGCCTTCGACACCGCTTCTTGGAATTTGGTGTCGGCCGCTTCCCACAGAGCGGCTTTCGCCTCGGATTCGAGGGCAGTTCTGCTGGCTTCTGCACGCAATCCGGAGAGCAGCCCTTGGATCTCGGCAATTCGTGATTGCGTGTTTGCTTCGTCATTGCGGGCAGCCGACACTTCATCCCATGTCGGGTACTCGGTGGTCTGAGCTCCCGCCGCGGGACTTATCAGTAGACCAGCTAGGACGATGCCGACCGCGATAGCGGTGCCCGCTTGTCGACTGAAGTTGGTGCGCAAGGCGGCCTTATGCTTCGCGGCGAAGGCCAAGCCCTCGAAGAGGGATGGGGAGCGAGTTGTTCTGAGAAGGTGTTGCACCATAATGCGTTCTTTCACGTGTGTGAGTGCGCGCGAGTTCCGCGCGGAATAGGGTTTCCCATCCGATCTCACGCGGACAACCGACGGGGACGCGCAAAGCTCATGTGAGCGAGGATGGGACGCGCATGCTCGCACCGGGGCGAGGCCAACGGGGCTGGTCCTAAATGCGGCTGACGGAAAGTTTCGCTAGGAGATCAGGAACGTGCACCTGAGGCGCAAAAGGGGCCGTAGTCGTCGCTGGCCGGATCTTCAGGTAGAGCGAACCGTCGAACCCGCGAAGTGATTCGCGATGAAGGAGCAGCGCTGCCAAGATCCCGCAGATCAAGGCAAGACAGCCAGACGCGAGAGACCCGACTGCTGCGGCGTCCGCCACCTTGAGCTCACCCCCATCAACATCGACCGATGCCGTGAGCGTGTCCTTCATCTGCGTGGAGGTACCGCCTACGTCGTAATTGTCCGCCGATTGGTGGGCGCCACCGCTTTCGAGGGCGGAGATCAGCAGTGACAGGGCCAAGCATACGAATCCGGCCGCTGCGAGTACCCGGGCGCCGAGGCTTCGGTTCAAAGAACGTGATCGCAGCACATTAACCAGAGTAGTAGACACCATGTCAATCGGAATCAGGGATGCGGGAGCGTCGCGTTCCCGATCCGCCTCCCGATTGTTTAATACCCCCGAGGGGTATAACTTTGAACGACGGGATGGGACCTTTGCCTCTAACGGACAAGACGCATGTGGGACAACATCAACTCATTCATAATGCGCCGAGAGGGACACAATGGGGTCCGGCTTCACGACAACCAACTTGACGAGGCGAGGGTTCATCGCCCTGGGAGCGGGATCGCTGATAGCGATTGCGCTCGCTTCGTGCTCGACACCGCCCCGCTTCATTACACCGACCGACGCTTCGGTTCGGCGAGCGGAAGTCGCCCGCGGCGGGACGGGTCGCGTCACGACGGTTGACCTTGTGGCCTCGCAGACCCAAGTCGACCTCGCTGGCACCATTGCGAGCACGTGGAGTTTCGGATCTGTCCCCGCGCCGACGATCCGTCTCCACGCCGGAGATACACTGCGGGCGACGGTGCGCAACAGGCTCCCCGCGGACACCTCCGTGCATTGGCACGGCTTGGCGCTGCGTAACGACATGGATGGCGTGCCTGGAGCGACACAGGCACCGATAAGGACTGGCGACAACTTCACGTACGACTTCATCACCGCCCAGCCCGGCACTTACTGGTTCCATCCGCACGTCGGACCTCAGCTGGATCGTGGTCTGTACGGTGCCCTCATCGTGGAGGATCCGAAAGAGCCGCTCGCATACGACGATGAGTGGGTGATCATCCTCGATGACTGGATGGATGGTCTAACTGGTACCCCTGACGACGTTCTCGAGGAGCTCAGGGGCGGCATGGGCGGCATGATGGGCGGCAGCGGCAGTCACATGATGATGGGCGCCCGATCAGACCTCCTCGGCGGCGATGCTGGCGACGTGCGATACCCGATGTTCCTCGTCAACGGCCGCCCTGCTGGCGACCCAGAGACCTTTACGAGTGCGCCCGGCAAGAAGGTGCGTCTCCGCATCATCAATGCTGGCAGCGACACCGCTTTTCGGGTGGCTCTGAGCGAGCACCGACTGACGGTCACCCATGCCGACGGATACCCGGTCGTTCCCCGAGAGACCGACGCGATCCTGGTGGGCATGGGGGAACGCTACGATGCGCTCGTCACCCTCGGTGACGGCGTGTTTCCGTTCCTGGCGGCGGCGGAGGGGAAGGATGATCGGGCATTGGCCTTCGTGCGCACCAGTCCCAGCGGAACTGCATCCCAGCCAGCAACTATCCCCGAACTGGAGGGGTCGATTCTCACGGCATCCGCCCTCGCTCCTGATCCGAGCGTGGCACTTGCAGCGCGAGCAGTCGACCGCGAACTGACCGCGATCCTCTCCGGTTCGATGATGGCGTACGACTGGGCGATCAACGGTCGCCGATTCGACCCGACCCAACCACTGGCAGGGGCCCTCGGGGTGCGGCAGGGGGAACGTGTTCGACTCCGAATCGATAACACGACACAGATGTGGCATCCGTTCCATCTGCATGGGCACACGTATCAGCACGCTGAGGGTGGGCCGCGGAAGGACACGTCAATCATCCTCCCGGGCAAGTCCCTGACCGTTGAGTTTGACGCTGACAATCCGGGACTTTGGGCTGCTCACTGCCACAACATCTACCACGCCGAGGCCGGCATGATGACCATCCTCGGATACGAAGCATCCAGATAAGAGAGAGCCGTGAGCGTGCAAACACGCACTATTGTGTTGGAAGTATCAGGTGTCCAGTGGGCCTCGTCGAAGGCCGTAGTGGAGTCCACCCTGCTCCGCCAGCCCGGCGTTATCGCCGTCGACGCCAACCCGGTCGCGCAAACTGCGAACGTCTCTTACGACCCGGAACTGACTTCGCAGGCGCACCTGCGAACTTGGATCGTCGAGTGCGGATACCACTGTGCCGGGCAATCCGTTCCTCATCACATCTGCGATCCCGCCATGGACGTGGCGTCGTCACACATGCATATGCCCCAGGGACATGACGAGCATCAACCCGAGCGCCCGGCGCATGCGACTATCCCGGAACACGACGCGCACAGCCATCCGCCGGTCGACGGCGACCACCCCTCAACTGCACCGGGAGGGCACACGGATCATGGGGGGCACGCCGCGCCTGTGCGGACCAGCCAGGACGTTATGGGGCACGGCGGCAGCCACGCCGGCATGTCGATGGCTGGCATGATCCGCGACATGCGCAACAGATTCGTCGTCGCCGCGGTCTTGTCGATTGCGATCACGCTCTGGTCGCCGATCGGGCGCGAAGTGTTCGGGTTCACAGTGCCCGCGCCATTCGGTATCCGAGACGACGTCTTCGCACTGATCCTGTCGCTGCCGGTGATCTTCTACTCGGCATGGATCTTCTTCGACGGCGCCTTCCGGGCGTTGCGAGCCCGAACCCTCGACATGATGGTGTTGGTCGCCGTCGGCGTCGGCGCCGGTTGGCTCTACAGCCTCGTGGTCACACTCACCGGCGGAGGCGAAGTCTTCTACGAGGCGGCCACCGTCCTGGCCTCCTTCGTTCTGCTCGGACACTGGGTCGAGATGCGCGCCAGGGGTGGGGCCAACGACGCCATCCGCACCCTCCTTGAGCTGGCGCCGCCGCGAGCTGTCGTCATTCGCGATGGCGAACCAGTCGAGGTGCCCACCGCGGAGGTGGTACTCGGGGATCTCCTCCTGGTGCGACCCGGGGCAAAGATCCCGACGGACGGGACGGTCGAAGAGGGCGAATCGGAGATCGACGAGTCGATGGTCACCGGCGAGAGCCTGCCCGTGACAAAGGTGGTCGGCTCCCAGGCTATCGGCGCGACCGTCAACACGACCGGCACGTTGCGCGTGCGAGCCACGAAGGTCGGGGCCGACACCGCCCTTGCGCAGATCGTCGCCTTAGTCCAGGAAGCTCAGAACTCGAAGGCGCCCGGACAGCGGCTTGCGGATCGGGCAGCATTCTGGCTCGTTCTCGTTGCCTTGATCGGCGGGAGCGTGACGTTCGCGGCCTGGCTGTTGGCGGGTGCAACCCTGCAAGCGGCGCTACTGTTCGCCATCACGGTGGTGGTCATCACCTGCCCGGATGCCTTGGGACTCGCCACGCCAACGGCGATCATGGTCGGCACCGGGCTTGGCGCCAAACGCGGAGTGCTCTTCAAGAATGCCTCCGCGCTAGAAACCGCCGCACATATCGACACGGTCATCCTCGACAAAACAGGAACCTTGACCAAGGGCGAACCCGAGGTCACCGACTTCATCGAGGTCGGCATCCCGCGCGAGGAGCTCCTTGCGCTAGTGGCCGCTGTCGAACGCGAATCCGAGCATCCTCTCGCCGGCGCGGTGGTGAACTATGCAGAGACGCAAGGGGCGAAGAAGCTCTCCGCCACGGAGTTCAGGAACGTGCCAGGGCACGGCGCCGGTGCCACGGTCACCGGCCGCAAAGTGCTGGTTGGCAACCGCAAGCTCATGCTCGCGGAGAACGTCGATATCAGCCCGATCTCGACACAGCGCGACGAACTCGCCTCTACAGGGCGGACTGCGGTACTCGTCGCTGTCGATGGACAGGCAGCGGGGGTTATCGCACTTGCCGACGCGCCTAGAGAGACCGCAGAAGCGGCCATTGCCGCACTGCACGAGGCCGGGATCGAGGTTGCGATGCTGACCGGGGACAACGAGGCGACCGCCCAACGGATCGCGGCAAAACTCGGGATCGACACCGTCATCGCTGACGTCCTCCCTCAAGACAAGTCGGCCAAGGTCGCGGAACTGCAAGCCGCAGGCAAGAAGGTCGCCATGGTCGGCGACGGCGTCAACGATGCCCCAGCCCTGGCCCAAGCCGATCTCGGGATCGCCATTGGGGCCGGAACCGATGTGGCTATCGAGACGGCCGACGTGGTGCTGATGCGATCGGATCCTCTCGACGTGCCGATCGCACTGCGGATAGGCAAGGGCACGGTACGAAAGATGCGTCAGAACTTGGGTTGGGCGATCGGCTATAACGCAATCGCCTTACCGATCGCAGCGGGAGTGTTCTACCCGAGCCTCGGGCTCATGCTCAGCCCGGAGATTGCAGCGATCTCGATGTCCGGCTCAAGCGTCATCGTCGCCGTCAACGCTCTGCTGCTGAGGCGTCTCCGCTTGCCGGCCGCGGCGGAGCCGGCAGCGGTGTCGGCGCCCCACGCTGTCAGCACGGCACATCCCGACCAGCATCCAGCGGCCTCGGCGAAGGCGAGCGACTCGTGAACTCGATCACCTCGCCAGCTGATGTTATTGGAGACTGAACTTCGGCCTATCAGCGCCCCGCTCGCCCCCGGAAAAGAGAATCCGTGAACGCCATGATCCGCATGCCCGACTCCGGCGGTGCATATGATCTCGATGCGGGCTATGGCGCCGTGCTGTTCGACATGGACGGCGTGGTCACGAATACCGCCTCGATCCACGCTGCGGCCTGGAAACGGATGTTCGATGAAGTGCTCGAAGACCCGCGTACTCGGCTAGACGCGCCTGGGGGGACTTTCGACGAAGTCGAGGACTACCGGCGATACGTCGACGGACGAAGCCGTGAGGACGGGGTCTCCGCCTACTTGAGCGCCCGTGGGATCTATCTCGAGTCCGGCGAGCCCGACGACCCACCCGAAGCGTGGACCGTTGCTGGACTCGCCACGCGCAAGAACGACCTATTTCTGGCTGAACTGAGCTCACGCGGATTGCGTTCATACCCGGGAACGATCGCACTGCTGGGTCGCCTGCGCGACGCCGGCGTGCCGGTGGGCCTCGTCACGGCCAGTCGCAATGCGCATCAGATGCTCGCAGCGGCCCAACTGGCGGGAGCATTCGACACCATTGTGGATGGCCAGGTCGCAATGGAGCTCGGGCTGCCGGGCAAACCCGATCCGGCGATGTTCCTCGAGGCAGCAAGACGGCTGGGTGTCCAACCGGCACATATCGCTGTTGTCGAGGACGCAGTTTCGGGGATCGCGGCCGGACATCGCGGTGGTTTTGGCCTCGTCGTCGGAATCGACCGTCAGGGCCACCGCGAGGAACTCGAGGCCGCGGGCGCGGACATCGTGGTGAATGATGCCAGCGAACTGGACTTGGGTATGTCGACCACCGACCCGTGGACGCTGGTCTATCACGGGTTCGACCCGGTGCACGAGGGACACCGTGAGGTTCTGACCGCGCTGGGAAACGGATACATGGTTACCCGCGGCAGCAGACCGGAGCACACGGACGATGGGACGCACTACCCGGGGTCCTATCTGGCTGGGGTCTACAACCGACTGGTCAGCAGCATCCATGATCGCAGCGTTGAGGAGGAGCATCTCGTCAATGTGCCCAACTGGCTCCCGCTGGATATTCGGATCGGCAACGGGCCTTGGTGGTCGAGCGGAAAGCTCCCAGTGCACCAGGAACGGCGAGAGTTGAACCTGCGCCTAGGCGTGTCGACCCGGTACGTGACGCTGGTCGGTGCGGGAGGAGATCGCGTGACGGTTGTTCAGCGTTCCTTCGTTTCGATGGACGACCCGCATCTGGCAGTGCTGGAAACCACGCTCGTTCCGCTCGGTTGGAGCGGCCGGGTCCACCTCCGGGTGGGTATCGACGCGGGGGTTCGCAATGCGAATGTTGCCGCCTACGTAGGGTCGGACACGACACATCTTGAGCCACCGAAGTTCACCCGCTTCGGCGACACCGTTCTCTGCGAGGTTCAGACCAAGCACAGCCAGGTACGGATCGCAACTGCCGTCCACATCCACCTCGCTGGTGCGATTGATGCAGGGGACAAAGTCGGTTCCGGAACTGGGCACCGGTATAGCAGGGATATTGAACTCTCCGTGGTGGATGGGGAGCCCGCTACTCTGACCAAGACTGCGGCGACGTACACATCTCGAGATGACGCCATCGCGTCACCGGGTGTTGCGGCCTTGGATCGACTCCGCGATCATGCCGTGGACACCGTCGGCGCCTTCGAGCGCCATCAGGCGGCTTGGCAGCGACTCTGGCAGCGGTTTGACATGATCCTCGAGTCTGATTTGCAGAGTCAGCTCGTTCTCAACCTCCACATTTTTCACTTGCTGCAATCCCTATCCCCGCACACGGCCGAGCTGGACGCCGGTGCGCCGGCCCGGGGCCTGCACGGGGAGGGGTACCGCGGTCACGTCTTCTGGGATGAGCTGTTCGTTCTTCCCGTTCTCGACCTGAGGCTGCCGAACGTGGCGCGCTCTCTCCTGGGCTACCGATGGCATCGGTTGAGGGCCGCTCGCGCGGCGGCGCGGGCGATCGGCCTGCCCGGCGCGCTGTTCCCATGGCAGAGCGGCAGCGATGGACGGGAGGAGACGCCGGAACAGCTGTACAACCCTCACTCGGACAGATGGATGCCGGACAACTCGCGCCGTCAACGACATGTTGGGCTGGCGGTCGCCTACAACGCGTGGCAGCATTTCCAAGTCACGGGCGATCGTGATTGGTTGGCCGATCGGGGCGCGGATCTTATTATCGAGGTGGTCCGTTTCTTCGCGGCCTCAGCTGTGTATGACCCCGCGGACGATCGTTTCCACATCGCAGGTGTGATGGGACCCGACGAGTACCACGACGGCTACCCGGACGCCCCCGGGCTGGGGCTTCGCGACAATACATATACGAACGTCATGGTCGCTTGGATGTGCGAGCGGGCCGCGGACGTACTGCGAGACCTTGCTGGCCACGCCCGTGAGGATGTTGTCGACCGACTGGGCATAGGCGACGATGAACTCACTCTCTGGTCGCGGCTCGGTCGACGCGTGGCTGTTCCGATTCATGCTGACGGGATTCTCAGTCAATTCGACGGGTACGAGAATTTGGTCGAACTTGACTGGGCCGGGTACCGCGATCGATACGGGAACATCGGCCGACTCGACCTCATCCTCGAGGCCGAGGCCGACAGCACCAACCGATACAAACTTGCCAAGCAACCTGACGTGGTGATGCTCGTCTACCTACTCGGGCAAGAAGGCCTGAGGCGACAGTTGACCCGACTCGGCTACCCGTTCTCGGCGGCAGACCTCGCTCGCACTGTCACCTACTACCTCGAGCGCACCTCGAACGGTTCCACGCTCAGTCGGGTCGTCAGCGCCTCCGTCCTGGCACAGCTCGACGAATCCCGGTCCTGGTCGCTGTTCCGTGAAGCACTCATTGCTGATCTGGACGACACTCAAGGCGGAACAACTCGGGAAGGTATTCATCTCGGGGCCATGGCGGGCACAGTCGACCTCATCGCCCGCTCGTTTGCTGGTCTGCAGTTTGATTCGAACCGGATCAGCTTCGCACCACGACTCCCGCCACGACTCGCGAACGTTCGCTTTCAGTTCAACTACCGCGGACATCAGATCGATGTCGACCTCGACCACGACGCACTGCACCTCCAACTGCTTCCCAGCGCTGCCTCACCCATCCGGTTCAACACAGGAGCGCACCAAGTGACCTTGGCCGGAGGTGAATCCCACAAGTTCCCCCTAATCGGCTTGCCGTCGTCGCGCGGCGCGATCAGAAAGGCACGTTCATGAACAGGATCAAAGTCGGCGTCAACGGCTACGGGGTCATCGGTAAGCGGGTCGCCGATGCCGTGTTGCTTCAGCCCGACATGGAACTCGTTGGCATCGCGGACATCGCGACGGATTGGAGAATCAAGTCGGTTGCCAATCGCCTTACCCTCTTCGCCGCCACCGAGGAGGCAAGGCAGGCGATGACCGCCGAGAACCTGCGGCCGACCGGAACGCTCGATGACCTCTTGGAGCAGTCCGACATTGTCGTCGACACCACACCGAAGCACGTGGCGGCCGGCAATCTTGGTCGATACCAGGCGGCGGGCATCAAGGCGGTCTTTCAGGGTGGCGAATCCCACGAAACGATCGGACATTCGTTTGTAGCCCAAGCCAACTACGAGAGTGCTCTCGGACGCGACACGACGCGGGTGGTGTCCTGCAATACGACGAGCATTGTCCGTGTGCTCGGAGCGCTCGACACTGCGGGACTTCTGCTTCGGGCTCGCGGCGTGCTCATCCGACGCGCCACCGATCCCTGGGAATCGCACCTGGGCGGAATCATGAACACCATGGTCCCCGAGCCAACGATCCCCTCACACCAGGGCCCCGATGCTCAGACAGTACTCCCCGGGCTTGACTTGGTCACAATCGCAGCCAGGGGCGCCCACACCCAAACCCACAATCACTACTGGACAATTCAACTCACCCGAGCCGCTAGCCGAGAGGAAGTGGTGGATGCCCTCCGAGCGGCGCCCCGCATCGCCTTCATCCGGATGTCGGATGGCCTGGTCGCTCTCAACTCAACTATCGAACTGATGCGTGACCTCGGGCGACCCCGAGGCGACATGTGGGAAGTCGCCGTGTGGGAGGACCTCGTCACGGTTCAAGGCGACGAGGCCTTTCTGACCTATCAGGTCTACAACGAAGCGATCGTTGTACCCGAAACCATCGACGCGATCCGTGCGCTGACCCGGGCAGCCCCAGATGCCGCAACATCGATGCGGATCACGGACGAGACCCTCGGGATGCGAAAGGACTTCCTGAGGACGGCGGACGCACGGCCATGACTTTTGGGCTCACGCCGAAGGAGCCAAGGCCGTGGCGAATGCTGTGGGTGACTCTTGCCTGGGGGTCGTGCTTCCTCGCGATCACCATCGGGTTGCAGGATGCACCGCTGCGCTGGTTGGCAGCCCTTCGCGCCCTCATCGCCGCGGTCGTCTTGTTGCTGATAGCAGGTCTACGACGCGCGCCACTTCCGCACCGTCGAACAACTTGGGTTCTCATCGCAATCCTGGGACTTGTCAATGTTGCGCTTGCGTATGCCGCAATGTTCGGCGGGGTCATTGGACTGTCTACCGGCGCGGCATCGGTGCTGGCGAACGTCCAACCCTTCCTGATTCTTTTGCCTGCATGGTGGCTCTTCGGTGAGATACCCTCTCGCAGGACGGTCATCGTGATGCTCGGCGGCGTCATCGGCCTCCTGCTGATCGCGGTCCCCGCGGGCTTCGGCGCAGCGCGTGGCTTGCCCTGACCTACGCCGCCGCTGTGACAACAGGAACCCTGATCGCCAGAGTCGTTCACGCCGACACGCTCGTCGTGGCGGCCTGGCAACTTCTGATCGGCGGGGCGTTCCTGGCACTGGTCGCAGCCGTGGTCGAGGGCCCGCCCGCAATCGACTGGAACCCTCGCTTGATCGTAGTTCTCCTCTATATGTCACTGGTGGGGACCGCCGCGACCACCGTGGCCTGGCTCACCGAGGTCCGCCGGGCTCGACTGGACACGCTCACGACCTGGACCCTCCTGGTGCCCGTCTTTGGCATGATCAGTCCTCCCACGTCTCTGGCGCTGAGGATCATGTTGACGGAGTTGGCGGGCGCGAGCATCCCAGTCACCAGGGCGATAGTCGCGACGCCGGCCACCGCGGCCAGCTGCGGAACGGTGACCTTGCTTGCGGTGCCGATGGCGTGGGAATTTCCGTTGCCGCTCGAGGACATTGACGGCATACTCATGGCGCCGCGGCCAGCGGGCGTCTTGGCTTTCCGACGTGTCATGAGGCCATGCTTCAGCCCGTTCTTCACCAACCACACGTTGGCCGGGTACGCGAGGGCGAACCCGGCGGCGACACCCACCGACATGACGCCCCAGAAGATGAGTTCCGTGGGGTCCATCGCACGCATGTCTCTGCCCATCATCAGGAAGGCCATGACCGGCGCCATACCCGCCATCATGAAGTTCATGCTGATGAACTCTGGCAAGAAGGACCGTTGCACATTGGAGAGGTAGCTGCCACCCATCACGTTCTTCATGAACAGTGCTTGGAATATCAGCAGTCCGAATGCGAATCCCGCGACGTACTCGATGATCAGGTCTAGCCACATTGGCAGCCCGAGAGTGGCAGTGATGACCGCGGCGGCGACAATTCCTGTCGCGTCTCCCGCGACACAGTGGATCGTAGAGCCGATGCCCTGCTTCCATAGCGGGCGCGTGAACTGTTCGTGCTCCCCCGATCGCGGCTCCTTGTCCGCGAGCACATAGAGCAAGAGCCCGATCGGCCCCAGGTAGAGGGTGACGAGGATGAACCCCCACTTCATCACTGCCGGTTCCGGATTGTTCCGGAATTGATCGATGCCGACGTAGACCGTGCTCGCGATGGCGATCGCGAACCACGCGGCAAGGAAGTAGTCGATGGGTTGGATGAACATAGCCGATCCCTTGCTCAGGTCAGATGGGAAGAACGGTTCCGCCGATGAGGTACTGCAGTTGGGACATCAGTGCTGTCCAGAGGCCAGTGAGCATCAGCACACCGATGAGGGCCAGGGTTGCACCGCCAACGATGTTGATGACTCGCACGTGGCGTTTGAGGAATCCGATCGCCGAGGCCGCCCACCCCAGCCCGAGCGCCGACAGCATGAAAGGAACGCCCAAGCCAAGGCAGTAGAAGAAGGCAAGTAGTGCACCACGCCACGGTGAGCCTGAGTTGAGGCTGAGGGCGGAGATTGCGGCAAGCGTGGGGCCGAGACACGGCGTCCAGCCAAAACCGAAGATGATTCCGAGTAGTGGGGCCCCCGCCAATCCCACGCGCGGTGACAGCGGGATTCGCGCAGTGCGCTGCATCCAGGGAAGCGCGCCGACGAACACCGCTCCCATCACAATCAGGAACGCTCCCATCACGCGGGTGAGCAGATCCTCCCATCGCAGGAGCCACAGTCCGATGGAGCCGAACGCGGCGCCGTAGGCGACGAAGACCAACGCGAAGCCGAGAACAAAGAGTGCAACTCCAATGACGGTTCGTCTTCTCGATGTGTGTCCGTCCGACGATGCCATGCCGCCGACGTACGCGAGGTAGCCGGGGATAAGAGGAAGAACGCAGGGTGACGCGAAGGAGATCAAACCTGCGAGAGTGGCAAGCAGGATGGCAAGCACGAGCTGACCGTTGACGATCGTGTCGACCACGCTGTCACCCATCGGTCACCTTCTGGCGAACGGCGAACTTCGCGCGTTCCTCAAGCTCCACCTTTGCTTGGGCCCTTCGTTCATTGCGATCGGCGTGAATGATCGACCTGATGACGAACCAGAAGATCAGTCCGACGAGGACGGTCGGAGACAAAGACCACAGTGCGTTGAGCCAGAAGTCGTCGATCATGTTCGAGGGTTAGACGTGGGGCGCTTACGTCCGGCGAGAATCGCACCGAAGATGAGCAGAATTCCGCCCATGGGGTAGCCTGCCGCGAGGTCCATCCAGCCGGGTGGCTGACCCGGTTCGAATGCCTCGAGGTGGGCGAGCCAATGCGTTGCCGCGACGACGACGCCGCCCAGCATGAGGGCTTGGCCGACTCGCACCAAGCGCCGGTGCAGACGCCAGCTCTTCTCTGCGTCGTACGGCGCGGGGGTCTTCTTGTTCTGGGAGTTCATGATGCCGAGATACCTTTCTTGGGGAGGGGACTGGGTTGTTGCTCAAGGGCGTTGGCATGGTGGCTGACGAAGGAATCGATGACGTTGTCTAGGCCTGGGTCGTCTCCGCGGGACAACCCTCCGTATTCGATTGTGAGGCCGTACTGGTCCTTTGTGGCGCGCACCCAGACGCGGCGGCGGGGGACGAAGAAGGCCGCGCCGAGACCGGCAATGACCGCGATGGCGAAGAACAACATGAAGCCCTTCGTCGGATCGTGTGACATGTCGAACGAGGCGAACCTCTTCGTGTCCAGGAATTCCACGCTGCCGAGACCATTGGGAAGGAGTGCGGATTCGCCGGGCCGGATCTCAATGGCTGAGTTGGTAGTTCCGCGTCCCGCGATCTGAGTCATCTTGGAGGTGTCGAGTGCGTATACCGACTTGGGATCTCCGGTACTGAGTCCAAGATCACCCGTGTACACGTTGAGCGTGAGCACTGGGTTTTGCAGGTCAGGATAGATGGAAGTGAACGCTCCACTGGCCGACGCCGCCTTTGTCGGGTAGAAGAACCCGATCATTCCCACCTGTTCGGCCAGACCGTCCGGCACCTTGACGACGCCGAGGCTTGTGAGGTTCGCATCCTGCGGTAGGAAGGGAATGGTGTCCGTGAACACCACTTCGCCCGCCGGACTCTTGACGACGATCTCCGGCGCATAGCCGTTGCCCAAGAGATAGACCTGAGTTGAGTCGATGGTGAGCGGCTCGTTGACCCGAACTTGTGAGCGCTCGGCCTGGGTTGCGTGCTGTTCCTGTGTGCTGACGGAAGCGGTGTAGTCGGTGATGAATCCAAGGGTGGAAGGGTTGTCTTCGACATAGGTGACGGAAAACGCGTCCAATGTCAGCGAGTAGGGCTCGAGTTGAGAGTCGCTGAAGAATCGACCCGGGGTAAAGGAGTCGTAGGCGGACCGCGTGTTGACGAAGGTTTGGCCCTCGACAACGACGCGCTGCCCGGTATAGGTGAATCCGCCCCCGATCGCGACGGTCAGCAGGATACCGATGAGAGCCGCGTGGAAGACCAGATTTCCGGTCTCTCGCAGATACCCGCGCTCCGCTGACACGGACACTGTGCGCACCCCATTGCTTGAGTCCTCGTTTCCATAAAGGCGGGTGCGGTAACGCTGCGTTCGAAGGGTGCGTTCGGCCGTGCGAATGATGTCGCTCGGCCCGAGTTCGTACTGGTCGAGCGTGAACGTTCGTTGTTCGTAGGCGGGAAGTCGACTCATGTTCCGAGGGGTGCGTGGGGGCGGCTGCCTGAGGGCGATCCAGTGATGTCGAGTGCGGGGTATGACGCAGCCGATCAGCGAGATGAAGAGTAGGAGGTAGATCGCCGAGAACCACACGGAGGTGTAGACGTTGAAAAGCTGCAGTGCATCTATCGTCTTTGCGCCAGACGGGTTGGTTGTGAAGTACTGAACTACACCGTTTGGGTCCGACGAACGTTGGGGAAACAACGACCCGGGCACTGCTGCCAACGCCAGAAGGAGAAGGAGAAGCAGCGCGGTTCGCATGCTCGTGAGTTGTCGCCATGCCCAGCGGACCCAGCCAGTGAAGCCAAGCGGTGGGGATGCCACGGTCGAGGCTGCGACGCGATCAAAATGGTCCTCTGGCCGACCGCTGGTTTCGCCTGCTTCCTCATCGGCTCTGCCGGCTCGAAGCGTCATTGTTGGATGACCTTTGAGGTTTGGTCAAGGGTCTGGTCCTTGACCGCATCGGATGCTTCATTCCTGCGATTCATGTAGATGGCAAGGATGATGGCGCCGACGACGGCTGCCGCGCCGGCGGTGATGATGTTGATCTTCACTCCGAGCAGCTCGAGTTCTGACGGGTCAAGGCGGAAGGATTCGAACCAGGCCCTGCCGATGCCATACCAGATGAAATATGTACCAATGGCGAACCCGGGACGACGTCGGGTGAGCCGTTCTATCCCGAGGATCACGATGATGCCCGCGAGGTTCCACAGCATCTCGTAGAGGAACAGCGGGTGGAAGAGAGTGCCCGCCGGGAGACCGTCCGGGAATGCGGGACTGCTCGAGTCGATCTCGAGGCCCCACGGAAGAGTTGTCGGGGTCCCGAACAGCTCCTGGTTGACGTAGTTGCCGATACGTCCGATGGCCTGAGCCAAGAGAAGACCGGGCGCGAGGGCATCAGCAAAGACGACAAACGGCACTCCGCGGCGTCGCGCGCCAATCCATGCCCCCAACGCGCCAAAGGTGATCGAGCCGAAAATGGCCAGCCCGCCCTCCCACACGTAGAGCACCTTCCAGAGGTCTGCGCCTGCGTAGAAGTAGTCGTTCGGGTGGGTGAACACGTGGTAAAGGCGTCCGCCTAGTATTCCGATCGGCACGGCCCAGATGGCAATGTCCAGGGCAGCACCGCTGGGGATGTCCAGTCGGCGCATTCTTCGTCCTGTGATGGCCGTAGCGGCAGCAATGGCCGCAAGCATGAATAGCGCGTAGAAGTGAATTCGCAGCGGCCCGATGTCGATGAAGCTGATATCGGGACTGGGAATGGCTATGGGGAGCATGAGATAGTTTTCGCCTTTCGGATGGGGGCGGTGCGTCGTTCGTGTGCGGTTGTCATTGCTCGGCAACCGCATCGCTGATCAGAGTGCTTAGAACGGACTTGTCGAGTCGTCCGACGATTCGCGCCGCGATTCGTCCCTGTCGGTCCAGCACGAGGGTGGTCGGTACCGCATCAGGGGCGATCTCCCCGGCGAACGCCAGCTGGATTTGTCCTTCGTTGGCGTCGAGGAATGACGGGTAGGTGATTCCGAATGCGTCAGCGAAAGACTGAGCGGTCCCGGCTTGGTCTCTCACGTTCACGCCGACGAACTGCACGCCGTCAGGCTGGTATTTGACGTTGAGCGACTCAAGGTCAGGCGCTTCGGCCCGACAGGGGGCGCATCCGGCGTACCAGAAGTTGACTACGACAACAGCGCCAAGCCAGTCTTCGGATGAGCCGCTGGCGCCCCTGTCGAAGGTGCCAGAGAAGGCAATGGGGTCGCCGCGCTCGGCCGCTGCTATCTCGGTTACGGGTCCAACGGAGGAGTACCCCGAGTCGGTGGTGCTGCCGAGCGGAGTGGCTTCCACGCAGGCGCTGAGGGCAAACACGACGAGGGCTGCCACCGCCGCAGACTGAAGCACCTGGTATCTCACGACAGCCTCACCAGGGTGGTCCACGTAGCTCCAAGGTTGTAACTGATAGCGACCTGTTCGGCGTCCGCGATGACCATGGCGTCGGTAGGGTCCACCGTGTAGAGCATCGCCTCCGCTTCGCGAGGGACCTCTCCCGTGCGCTGCCAGGACGCGCCCGCCGCCTTGAGCCAGACCGCGTTGTCGGAGGTGATGCCGACCAACGCGGTGCTTCCCGGGACGGCTTGGACGAGGTAGAAGGCTGCCGGGGTTTCCGCGATCGTGAAGGTCGCGCCTCCATCATCACTTTGCGCGAGGCCAGCTGCGGTGGTGGCGTATACCGTGCCTATCGTGTCGGCTGTGAGGTCGCGAAGCTCGACCTTCGCCTGTGGCATCCATGTCTTGCCGCCATCATGGCTGGCGTTCACGCGCCCGTCTTGCGCGTTGTATCCGTAGATCGTGGTGACAAGCCCATCGTCCACCACGGCGAGGTCGTGGAAATCGTAGGCATGGCTGGTGGACACGTTCTGCCACGTGAACCCGCCGTCGGTGCTGGTGATGAATCCCAGGTTCGGGGGTAGCGCGAGGCTCGGGTCCGGATGCCCGGATCCGAACATTGCCCCCTCGACCATAGTGAATCCCATCGTGTCCTGGCGCAGGGAAGCCAACGGTTCCCCAAGACTTGTCACAGGAGCGGCCCCTGGGTCCGGTGCGACGATCCGGAAAAGTCCGGTGTGGGTCGCTACATAGACGTCGCCAGTCTGAGGGTCTGTCCCCAGTCCGTGAACGTGGTTCGCCATCTGGCCAGACCCGACGTTTGGGCTGGGCGGTGAGACTGTCGATGTACAGCCGCTCATCAGTACTGCCACGATTGTCATGCCCGCCGCTACGCCGATAGCGCCCCGGGGCCGCGCCACGCTCACGAGCCGATCTTCGCTTTCATCCAGGCATATGGGTCAGTCGGAGTAACCCCGTCGAGGAGGATCTCGAAGTGCAGGTGCGCACCGGTGCTGATGCCGGTGCTGCCGACCTCACCCACAAGTGACCCCACCGTGACGACGTCGCCAACGGCTAGGGGTGATGAGCCTTCGATCATGTGTGCGTAGCGGCTGCCGATGACCTGCCCATCAATGTGGTGAGTGATGATGACGTAGGTTCCGTAGTCCCAGTCGTTGGCGCCCATCTCAGTGACAACGCCGTCGGCGATGGCCTGGATCGGGGTACCCAGCCCTGGGTTGATGTCGATGCCCTTGTGGAAGGTCGGACACCCGTCGCAATCGCGGTATCCGAACCAGCTGCTGATCGGAGCTCCGACGAGGAAGGGCCATTGAATTGGGGAATCCGGGTTGTTGGTGAACGTGTCGTCGGTGCGTGAATATGGGGCGCCCGCGGGAACGGTCTTGGTGACAGTGAAGCTGTCGCGGTTGGCGGAGGCGTCCGCATCCATCGTGCTGGTGCTGGAGACGCGCAGGGACTGAAGTTGCGCGGGCTGGCCGGGAACTCCCGCAGAAGCCGGCACCTCTGGCGCGGCGTACGCGGGCAGGAGGTAGGTGCCCATCAGCAGTGCCACCAGCACGATCGCGCCGCCCCCCTTCGCACTGCCTCGAAAAGTGCGCGATGTCTTAGGTCCTGTTGACGCGAGGCGTTCCAGGTCCCTGCGGGCTGACGCGCCGCGCTGGCGCCGCGAGCGTCGTGCTGTCTTCTCTGCCCGGAGAGTTCCGCGACGAGTGAGAGCTGCCGGGGCATCCGGGTAGCGGTATTCCATGGGTGTCCAAACTGGGCGCCAGAGGGCGGCCGTAGCGAGAGCGAGTGGAGGGCCGCGGCGGGGCACAGACCGCCGCGGCCCCAGATGAGGTCCTGGCAGCTGTTACAGCGTGTCGAGGAGGTCCTTCATGCGGGCGATCTCTGCGGTCTGGTCGTCGACGATCTTCTGCGCGAGAGCGAGTGCATCGGCGTTCTGGCCGGCCTGCAATTCGGTCTTGGCCATGTCGATGGCGCCCTCGTGGTGCACGGTCATCTGCTCCAGGAACAGCTTGTTGGCTTCTGAGCCGGAGGCAGCTTCCAAAGCCGCCATGTCCGCGTCGGACATGGTTCCGCCCATGTCCATGCCGTCCATCGAGCCGCCGGCTCCCCAGGTCTCCAGCCAGCCGTTCATCGTGTCGATCTCAGGACCTTGGGCGTCCTTGATGTTTTGTGCCAGCTCGGTGACGCGGGGGTCCACGCCCTCCTTGTCGAGCACCATCTGAGCCATTTCGATGGCCTGCTGATGATGGGCCACCATCTGCATGGCGAAGGTGATATCGGCATTGTTCGCGCTGGACGATTCGGATGAGCTGGAGGTTGGAGGCGTGGAGACGCCTCCCATGTCCATGCCCTCCATCGAGCATCCGGCAAGAGCCAAGGTCGTTGCGAGCGCACCGCTAAGGAGCGCGATTGTGCGGATTTTCATTGTGATTCTCTCTACTAGTCGAATGATGTGAACGCTTCGCCGCGTGCGGCGGTCGCCGGCGTGACCGGACGACAGCGAATCAGGTTCGACTAATAGAGAGGATGTGAAGCGAGGGCGGCGCTGGCGGTGCCAGTGCGGAGAGTCGTGCCACCATCACGCGAAGGACGGCACCAGAGGCGCGGAACCGGAGAAGGAAGACGTGGAAAACAATGAGGACGGCTGAGACCAGGAGTGCCAGCACGCATGCCATGCCGAGCATGTCGTGGGTGGGGGCGCACATCTCGTCGCAACCCTCAGGCGCCGGGGCCTCGTTGTGAGCGACCGCGAGCATCGGTGATTCCGCAGCTGACGCACTCATGGAGTGAGCCTCGGGCGCCAGGGCCTCCGAGGCGAGGAAGTGCATGGCGAGAAGTCCGATGAGAATCGCGGGCACTGCGAGCAGGGCGATCACCACGCGCCGCCAGCTGGACCGTGGACGCGACGAAAGCGTCAGCATCGCATTCATCTGGTCCGCCTTCCGCTCCACGATGCTCTTAGGGTACTTGATCCCATGCTCTTCGAACCTGTCAATCAGCCGACCACAGCAGACGCGCCACCTTGCGGGTCACGCACGGTTTCACCGTGAGCTGAGTCGCATAGATCGCAGTCCAGAGCCTGTGGTGCGGTTGTTGCGGCCCCAACCGGCGCTGACAGATCAACGAATGCGTCAGTGCGCAAAGAATGCATGGCAATCAACCCGACGAGCACCGTGGCGATGATCGTGACCAGCAGACAAAGCCCCAGCAGCGCGGTGCGCTGCTGGGGCGATGCCATATCTGGTCGCGTCTTCACGGTCGTCCTACTTCACCGTGAGTTCGGGTGTTTGCGACAAGCGGGGAAGAGCGAGCTGCCCTGAAGCATTCGCAGACCCCGGCCGAAAGCGTCGCAACCTCAGACTGTTGGTAACGACGAACACGGAAGAGAACGCCATTGCCGCCCCGGCGAGCAGAGGGTTCAGCAAGCCGAGCATTGCTATGGGAAGTGCCGCAACGTTGTACGCGAAAGCCCAGAAGAGATTGCCCTTGATCGTGCCAAGCGTCTTGCGGGCGAGCCGGATCGCGTCGCTGACCACCACCAAGTCGCCGCTGACCACGGTGATGTCGCTGGCTGCAATAGCCGCGTCAGTGCCGCCACCCATCGCGATGCCCAAGTCAGCCGCAGCAAGCGCGGCGGCGTCGTTGACACCGTCGCCCACCATCGCAACCACGTGACCGTCGGCCTGCAGCTGTCGGATCGCTCCAAGCTTGCTGGCTGGCGTTGCCCCCGACCGCACGTCATCGATTCCGACTGCTTCAGCAACGGCGCGTGCTGCACCCTCGTTATCGCCTGTCAGGAGGATGGGTGTCAGACCCAGGTCACGGAGGCGTCGAATCGCTTCAGCGCTTGTGAGCTTGACCGTGTCAGAGACGCAGAGCAGCCCCTTGGCTTCCCCGTCCCAACCGATGAGGATTGCCGTCTCGCCACGGCTCTCCGCGGCGGTCACGGTTGTCTGGACACGCGGCGTGATCGGGATCGACCAGATCTGTTCCAGCCAGGAAGCTTTGCCCGCTACGACGAGGTGCCCGTCGACGAGCGCCTGTACGCCGTAGCCCGCGTGCGCGAGGAAGTCATCCGCAACTCGAGTCGGGCCGGGAGCCGCGGCGACAACCGCGCGAGCGATGGGATGCTCCGAGCCGTTCTCTGCTGCGGCAGCCATGCGCAGCAGTTCCGACTCTGTCGTTCCGGCAAAGGGCTGCACTGTGGCGACCCTCATATGGCCTGTGGTCACCGTGCCGGTCTTGTCGAGAACGACGGTGTCGACTTTGCGGGTCTGTTCAAGCACCTGGGGACCGCGAATGAGGATACCCAGCTGCGAGCCGCGCCCGGTACCCACCATCAGGGCAGTGGGGGTAGCCAGCCCCAGCGCACACGGGCAGGCGATGATCAAGGTCGCCACCGCTGCGGTGAACGCGAACTCGAGGGACGCCCCTGTCAGGAGCCAAGTCGCGAACGCGATGACCGACAACCCGATGACGACAGGCACGAAGATGGCCGAGACGCGATCCGCAAGTCGCTGAACCTGAGCTTTACCTGTCTGAGCTTCCTCAACCAGCCTGCCGAGACGTGCAAGCTCGGTGTCTGCACCGACTCTGGTGATCTCGACAATGATTCGACCGCCGACGTTCAGCGTGGCTCCCGCAACGCGCGAGCCCACGGTCACCTCGACGGGGATGGCTTCGCCCGTAAGCATGCTCGCGTCAATCGCCGATGTGCCCTCGACGATCAACCCGTCGGACGGGATCTTCTGGCCGGGACGCACGACGACGTGATCGCCGGGCACGAGCGATCCGACGGCGACGAGGGTCTCTAACCCGTCTCGGATCAGAGTTGCTTCCTTCGCACCGATTGCCAGGAGTGCTCGAAGGGCGGCGCTGGATTCCTTCTTTGCCCGTGCCTCCACGTACCGCCCGGCGAGAATGAAGACGGTGACCGCGGAGGCCACTTCGAGATAGATTTCGCCCGCGCCCGCGTCTGGGTTCCCGATGAGACTGAAAGTCATGTGCATGCCTGGCATCCCGGCCATGCCGAAGAACAACGCATACAGTGACCAACCGAACGCAGCAATTACGCCCACGCTGATCAGGGTGTCCATTGTTGCGGCACCGTGGCGGGCGTTGATAGCTGCCGCGCGATGGAACGGCCATGCACCCCACACCGCTACGGGGGCGGCAAGGGCGAGGGCGAGCCATTGCCAGTTTGTGAATTGGAGCGCCGGAATCATGGACAGCGCTGCAACCGGCACCGCCAACGCTGCAGAGACGAAGAGTCGTTGCCGCAGAGCCGCCACTTCCGGGTCCGTGTCGTTGGCGACAGCATCAATACTTGAGGCATCGGGCGGTGCTGGTAGGGCTGCGGTGTATCCCGCGGATTCGATTGCGGCGATCAGCGCGGCGGTATCGACCCCGTCGGCTTGGACTCGCGCCTTCTCCGTCGCGTAGTTGACGGTGGCCGTGACGCCCTCGATACGGTTGAGCTTTCGCTCAATGCGCGTAGCGCACGACGCGCACGTCATGCCCCCGATCTCGAGGTTGACATCGACCACAGACATCTCTAAGCCGAGACCAGCGAGTATCCGGCTTCGGTAACAGCGGTGCGGATTGCCTCCACTGCGACGGGCTTGGAACTCACCACCATGATGCGGGACGCTCCGCCGACGTTGAGGTCGACGCTGACGCTTTCGACGCCGTCGAGGGCGGTGACTTCCTCGGTAACGCTCGACACGCAATGGCTGCAGGTCATGCCCTCGACCATGTAGTGCTCACGAATGGCGTCTTCGCTCACACTCGCGGCTTCTGCGGAGTGGCCGCCCGTCCCGCAGGAGCACGCGTGGTTCTTGTCGGTGAGTCCCAGCTCATTGCCGACGTTCTCGGTAGTGCACATAAGACTATTCCTTAATTTTCAGGTGGGGTCAGTAGGTCTTAGGAACGAACGAGTCGTGCAATAGCCGCCGAGGCTTCACGAATTTTGTCTTGCGCTACTTCGCCGCCTTGCGCCGTGGCTTCGGCCACGCAGTGGCTTAGGTGATCTTCGAGCAAAGACAGCGCGACAGACTCAAGCGCCTTGGTGGCAGCGGAAACCTGGGTGAGGACATCAATGCAGTAAGTGTCTTCCTCGACCATTCGAGCGATCCCCCGGACCTGGCCTTCCGCCCTGCGGAGACGTTTGAGAATATCTTCCTTGTTGTCGACGTACCCGATCATGACGGTCCCTCCCATATACCCCGGTAGGGTATGTATTCTATGCACACTGCAGCCCCTCTTGTCAACATGGCGCGCGTTCTGGCGGCATACCCGCCCGGGGTAGCCCGCGCACGACCGGGCTGGGCCCATTCGGGCCGTCGTCTCCATGCGGCGGTGGTCTTCGTCTGGAGGAAAGTGCAGCCAGTGATTCTAGAGCGGTCGAGGCCTGCGCGAGGGAGCGCATCTCGATCCAGTGCCGCAGAAGCATGATCACGATCAGCAGCGCCAACTCCCACAGAAGTTGAGTTGATGATCGAGCAGGCCAAGGCTTGCGCCACAGGATGCGAGGAACGCGACCGTGACGGCCAGCGCTATGAGCGGCATCATCCAGCCGGGCTTGCGAGCTTTCAATTCTGTGACGGCGCCGACCATCGCCGTTCCGAGAGAACCAGAGAAATCCAGGCCACAAACGGCAGCGCTGGCAACTCATAGCTCAGGATCATCGCAAACATGTTCCTTGCACAACGACGCCCGAATGATCCATGCCAGCATGCCCGGTCATTTGATGCGAACTCATTGTTTGGTGGCATGCATCTCGGGCACATCGATCGGGTGCTGGCATGAGTTGACTCATGCGCTGACACGGGTTAGGCAGAACCCAGGTGCTTGATGCGCTCGAGGTACTCCTCAGTAGTGAGGTCGCCTCTTGCGTATCGCTCGTCCAGAATCTGACGGGGGGTTGAAGTGCTACCCGCGACCGATGAAGGAGTTGTCGCGAGACGATTCGCGCGTCCCGGAACCAGACGAAGAATGACGATAACCGCGACGATAACCAGCACCACAAGCACAGCCCCGACGACCCAACCCCAGCCCATCATGTTGTATCCGTATCCCCACATGGCCGCTTCTCCTCGTTCTCTCAGCGCGCACACTTGCGAGCTTGAACCCCCATGCTTCACCCCACTCTCGTTCAGCGACAGAGTCTTAGGTCCCTAAGCCGAGTTTGTCGAACTCGTCCGAAGTGAAAAATTGCAGCAGCTCAACGCTGCGTCGCGGCGCCGTGACTCAGTTCCAGGCGTGTCACAGTACGCGGCTGCCTACGTCCGGTCGGAGCCTCTATCGGAAAGGTCGCCGTTGTTCTCGATGAGAGACTTCCGCGTGGGGCCGAACTGTCGACCACCGTTGCTCGATGTTCGCGGGTCCGCGGCGCCGACAAAGCCTGTATTGCCGGGCCGCAGCAGGTGCACTCGAGCTGGTCAGCGGCCCGCAAGTGCTTGGACAATCTGTTCAGTGGTCGGCAAGCCAGCGATGCCGGTAGGGGTCCAATAGATCCGGCAGGCAAGGTCACCGGCGCGAGAACCATCGGGAAACAAGTCAGTACCATCTACCAAGATGGTGGGCGAACCCGCGAAGTTGAGCGCTACGGCTTGTTCGGCATCCTTGACAGTCACCACGTGGACTGAGGTAGCCGACGAACCAACCCGGGACAGCGCATCAATGAGGCGACCCTCAGCCTGAACCCAGCTCGGGCAGTCCTCGATGTGAAGCAACTCGACATCCATACACATATTCTGCGCCTGTTGATCCGGGCCAAGTCCGCTTCACGCATGATCACTTGACCCATTGACGGGATTGCTGTCGGTTTGCCTGACTTTAGGTACGCAGCCTCAGCCCCTGGGGCGTCGCGGCGAACCCCGCCTCCGCGAGGAGGGTGCCAAGCGGAGTGCCGATCGAGAACTCACCGTCGATGCGCTCGACGCGCATCTTGCCGAGGCGCCCCTTGACGGTCGCCGTGAGCGAAGCGGCCGCGGCACGCAGCACGTCCTCGTCCGCGGTGAACGTGAGCACGGTCTTGCCGCCCCGCTCGACGTACAGGGCGAGCCCGCCGTCGACGAGCACGACGATTGCGCCCGCCTTGCGGCCGGGGCGATGGCCGCGTTTCCCCCCGACTTCCGGTTCGGGTGTCACGGGCCAGGGCAGCGCCGCACCGAACGGGTTCGCGGGGTCGGTTGCCGCGAGCGTGAGCGCGTCGAGTAACGGGATGGCCTCGGCATCCCTCGAGTAGCTGCGCAGCCGGTCGACTGTCGCACTCGTCGCGAACTGGGCTGCGCCGAGCCCCTCGACGAAGTACCCGCGGCGCGCGCGCCCCGTCTCCTCGAAGCCGCTGAGCACCTTGTAGGCGAGCGCGAACCCGCCCCGGATGCCCTCGCTCACGACCGACCCGCGAGTGACTACCCCGTGCCGTTCGAGGAGGGACTCCGCCATGGCTTTCGCCCGCACCGTGGTGTCGCCCTCGGCGAGCGGAAGCAGTGACCACCGCCCGCCTCCCGTCGGCGGTCCGGACGCGGAGACGCGCAGCGAGCTCGATCGCCCGCGGTAGGAGCGTGTGCGCTGCGGGGCTGCGCGGCCGCCGAGGTATGCCCGCAGCGGCGAGAACGTATCGTTCGTGACGAGCCCGGCCCACACGAGTTCCCACAGGGCGGCATTGAGCGCCTTGTCGTCGGTGCTGCCGACTGCCTGGCCGAGCTGGCGGAAGAAGTACGCGCCGCCGCCGGCCATGGCCTCGAGGATGTCTCGCTGCAGCTCGGTGGTCTCGGCGGTGCCTGTCTCAGGCCCGCTCGGCTCGGGGAGCGTGAGACGCGCGGAGTCCGCGAGATGGAAGCTGATCCAGCCGTCGCTTCCCGGCAGCGCCCCGTTGCCCGACCAGATGACCTCGCCCGTGGTGGTGAGCTCGTCGAGCCAGGCCTGCGAGTAGTTCGGGAGTCGCGCGGGGAACACGAGGGTCTCCCACGCGCTCGCCGGCAGCGAGACGCCCGCGAGCTGGTCGATGACCTGAGCGAGCCCGTCGATGCCGCGGAGGGTTCCCCCCACCGCTTGCCACGCGGGAAGGAAGCGGCCGAGGGTGCCGGCGTCCACCGGCTCCACTTCCTGGCGCAGGGCCGCGAGAGACCGGCTGCGCAGGCGGCGCAGCACCTCGACCGAGCACCATTCGGTACCGGTGGCGCCCGGGCGGAACTCGCCGTCCACGACCCGGCGGTCGGCGGCCAGGCGGCGGAGGGTGTCGGTGACGACGGCGGTTCCGAGACCGAAGCGGGTCGCGGCATCCTGCAGGGTGAACGGTCCGTGGGTGCGGGCGTAGCGGCTCACGAGATCGCCGAGGGGGTCGGGCACGGGCTCGATGAACGCGGTCGGCACGCCGATCGGCAGCGGTACGCCGAGCGCGTCTCGCAGACGCGCCGCATCCTCGACGACCGCCCATTGCTGCGCACCGGCGATCGTGACGCGCAGGGCGCGGTTGGCGCGCTGTAGCTCCCCGAGCATGACCTCGACGTTGGCCTGCCGCGGGAGGGTCGTGAAACGCTCAAGGATCTCGTCGAGCGACAGCGGCCCGAGCATCCGCAGCAGGTCGACCACGCCCTCGGCATCACGCGCCTTGCGTTCGGGGGTGAGTCGCTGCAGCTCGAGCTCGGTCTGCTCGATGACCGCGGGGTCGAGCAGCTCGCGCAGTTCAGCGCGGCCGAGGAGTTCGGCGAGCAGGGTCGGGTCGAGCGAGAGGGCCGCGGCCCTGCGCTCGGCGAGGGGCGAGTCGCCCTCGTACATGAAGGCCGCGACGTAGCCGAACAGCAGCGAGCGAGCGAACGGCGACGGAACCTCAGTCTCCGTCTCGACCATGCGCACCTTGCGCGTCGCGAGCTGGTCGGTGAGCGCGCTCAGTGCGGGCAGGTCGTACACGTCCTGCAGCACCTCGCGCACGGTCTCGAGCACGATCGGGAACGTCGGGTACTTGCGCGCGACATCCAGCAACTGGGATGCCCGTTGCCGCTGCTGCCACAACGGAGATCGCCGCCCGGGGTCGCGTCGGGGCAACAGCAGTGCGCGCGCCGCACACTCCCGGAACCGGGCAGCGAACAGGGCGGAACCTCCCACCTCTTCCGTGACTATCGCCTCGAGTTCGTCGCGCTCGAACGCGAACAAGTCGGCACCGGGGGACTCGGCATCAGTGTCCGGGATGCGCACGACTATGCCGTCGTCGCCCGCCATTGCCGCGCCATCGACGCCGAGGCGATCGCGCACCCGCGCCGTGACCGCGAGCGCCCACGGTGCGTGCACGGGCATACCGTACGGGGAGTGCAGCACGACCCGCCAGTCACCGAGCTCGTCCCGGAAGCGCTCGACGACGAGCGTCGTGTCAGTCGGCACCTGGCCGGTTGAACGCTTCTGCTCCTCCACAAGGGCGATCAGGTTATTGGCTGCGCGCTCGTCGAGGCCGATGTCCTTGAGGCGTTCGCGAACTGGCGCGCCCGACGCGATCTCCCGGGTGAACGCGCCGATGGCCGCCCCGAGTTCGGCGGGTCGGCCCAGGCCGTCGCCCTTCCAGAACGGAACCTTGCCCGGCTGGCCGAACGCCGGGCTCACGAGCACCTGGTCGTGCGTAATCTCCTCGATGCGCCAACTCGTCGCTCCGAGCGCGAAGACGTCGCCCACGCGCGACTCGTAGACCATCTCCTCGTCGAGTTCGCCGACGCGGCGCCCGGGAGCTCCCGGAGCGCCGCCGACCATGAACACACCGAACAGCCCGCGGTCGGGGATCGTGCCGCCCGAGGTCACGGCAAGGCGCTGTGACCCGGGTCTACCCGTGATGGTGCCGCCGACGCGATCCCACACGATGCGCGGACGAAGCTCGGCGAACTCGTCGCTCGGATACCGACCGCTCAACAGGTCGAGGGTCGCGTCGAACGCGCTGCGCGGCAGGGTCGCGAACGGCGCGCTGCGGCGCACAGTGTCGAACCACTCCTCGACGTCGATGCCCTCGAGCGCGGTCGCGGCGACGGTCTGCTGCGCGAGCACGTCGAGCGGGTTCGTGGGTACGGCGATGGCCTCGATCTGGCCCGACTTCATGCGTTCAACGGCGACTGTCGTATGGATGAGGTCGGTGCGATGTTTCGGGAACAGCACACCCTTGGAGATCTCGCCGACCTGATGACCTGCTCGGCCGATGCGCTGCAGCCCGCTCGCCACACTCGGCGGGGACTCGACCTGGATCACCAGGTCGACCGCACCCATATCGATGCCGAGCTCGAGCGAACTCGTCGCCACGACGCAGCGCAGGCGGCCCGACTTGAGGTCGTCCTCGATCGTGGCGCGTTGCTCCTTGGAGACTGAGCCGTGGTGTGCTCGGGCCAACAAGGGAGGCGCGCCGGTGGTTGAGCCAGTTTCCGCGACGAGGGAGCCTGCGACTGAGGATCGGGGGCGCGAGGCTGTGGATCCCGCCTGCGCCATCATCTGCGCGGGCAAACGTTCGGGCGCGACCCCGGTCATCCGCTCTTCGTAGATCTCGTTCAACCGCGCCGTCAGACGCTCAGCGAGGCGACGCGAGTTCGCGAACACAATGGTCGACCGGTGCTCAAGGATCTCATCGACGATCCGCTCCTCGACATGCGGCCAGATCGAGCCGGTGGCTTCGGGCGACATCCCGGTATCCCCGACGCCTTCACGGGGCGCCACAACGCCGGGCTCCGTCATGTCGTCGACCGGCACGACGACGGACAGGTCGAACGTCTTGGCTGCGGGGGGCTGCACGATCGTGACCGGCGCGCGGCCGCCCAGGAAGCGGGCCACCTCCTCCAGCGGACGCACGGTCGCCGAGAGACCGATGCGCTTGGCGGGTTTCGGGAGGAGGGCATCCAGTCGCTCGAGGGAGAGCGCGAGGTGCGCGCCGCGCTTCGTCGCCGCGACGGCATGGACCTCGTCGATGATGACGGTGTTGACTCCCACGAGAGTCTCGCGGGCGGCCGAGGTGAGCATGAGGTAGAGCGACTCGGGCGTCGTGATGAGGATGTCGGGCGGAGTGCGCGCGAGCAGCCGCCGGTCGCCCGGAGTCGTGTCGCCCGACCGAACGCCCACCGTGACCGAGGGCACGGCGACCCCGAGCCGCCGAGCGGTCTGGGTCACTCCCACGAGCGGTGCACGCAGGTTGCGTTCGACGTCGACTCCGAGCGCCTTGAGCGGGGAGATGTAGAGCACGCGAGTGCGCTTCCGCGGGTCATCCGCTGCCGGGGTCGTGATCAGCTGATCGATCGCCCAGAGGAACGCGGCGAGGGTCTTCCCCGATCCGGTGGGGGCGACGACGAGTGCGTGCGACCCGGACGAGATCGCCTCCCACGCGCCGACCTGAGCGGGGGTCGGCGCCGCGAAGGCGCCCTCGAACCACTCCCGCGTCGCGGGCGAGAAGCGGTCGAGCACCATTGCCCTATCTTCCCCCGCGCAGCTGTCATCCGGCGGGGTTGCGCTGAGGGCTGACGCCGGGTTCCCGCCAGCCCCGCCCAGCCACCGCCGCGGCGCGATGGACGCCCGGAGGGACGAGAGCTGCGCACATCCGCGCGTATCTCGTCCGATGGGGACGCCCCCGCGCCACTCGGTCCGCTCGGGGGCCTCAGGTTAGCTGCGCCCGAACGAAGGTCGCGGCGTCGGCAAGCTCCTGCGCGTCGATCTCGTGCCCCAGGTTCGGGTAGCGCTTTTCCGTGAGGGTCGTGTGCTCGCGCAGGAAGCGCGAGGTGTCGGCGACGCGGTCGGCGGGGATGACCGTGTCGAGGTCGCCGTGCGCGGAGAACACGGGCGGGCGCACTGCCGCGAGCGCGGCATCCGGCGAAGTATCGATCGCGAAGCCGCTCAGCTGCAGCGCGTAGTCGAAGCGCGTCGGGTCGGCTCGCAGGAGGGCGAGGGCCATGGCCGCGCCCTGCGAGAGTCCGAGGAGTCCGTACGAGCTGTACCCCTGCTGCCGATCGAGCCATGACAGCAACTGTGCGGCGACGGATGCCGCGGCATCCCGCCCGCCTTCGGAGAGCTCGAACCACGACCAGCCGCCGGGCTCGAGGTAGGGCGCGCGAGGCGTCACGATCACGAGCTCGGGCGGCAGGAGTTCGGTCGCGACCAGCAGTTGTCGTTCGTCGCCGTTGTGTCCGTGCAGCGCGAGCAGGAACGGCCGGCCCGCGCGCTCCCCCTCGGGAGCCGACCAGAGCATTGCCGATTCGTCGAGTTTCATACGCGATCTCGCAGGAACGCCACGAACTCGACGAGCATGGGCGCCGAGATCGAGTGGCCGAGGTCTTCGTAGATGCGGATTGTCGCGTCGGCGTGCTCCGGCAGCCACACCGCGGTGCGGGCCACTGCCTCGGCGGGGATCATCTTGTCCTCGGTACCGCGACCCCAGAACACCGCCGGCTTGAGGACGGCGAGTTCGGCGTCACCCGGGTGATCGCCGGATGCCACGAACCCGGCGATCGCGACGGTAGCAGTGAAGCGTCCGGGCGCGTGGCGCAGGAGCTGCAGCGCCAGCGCCGCCCCCTGCGAGAAGCCCACGAGTGACACGCTCGTGAATTCGAGGGAGTCGAGCCATTCGATAACGGCGTCGGCCGCGGCATCCACCCGCTCTGCCGAGGGATTGCCGGTCGGGCTGTCGGCGCGGCTCCACCAGGCCCAGCCGCCGTTCTCCGCGAGGGGAGCGCGCAGCGACGCGACCACGGGCCCCAGGGGCAGCCCCGGCGACATCCCGAAGAGGTCGCCCTCATGAGATCCGTACCCGTGCAGGAGCACGAGGAGCGACCGTCCGGCCCGCTCTCGTTCGGGAGCTGACCAGAGGATTGCCGACGTATCGAGCTTCATCGATCCAGCCTAGGGATCGTGACTGTAAGAATGGACTATGAGCTCCGTCGGCACCCCTGACCCCGATCCGAATCCAGGCTGGCTGTCTGAGGACGAGCTCGCCGAGACGCGCAAGCGCCTGCCGCTGCTGTACGTCGAGGCAGTGCCCGTGCGCGTCGACGGTCTCGGGCGCGTGATCGAGGTCGGGATGCTCCTGCGCGCCAACCACGGAGAGATCACCCGCACGCTCGTCTCCGGCCGGGTCATGTACGGCGAGACGCTGCGCGACGCGCTCTTCCGGCACCTCGAGAAAGACCTGGGACCCATGGCGTTCCCGCTGCTGCCCGCGTCGCCGGTGCCGTTCTCCGTTGCCGAGTACTTTCCCTGGCCGACCGAGAGCCAGTTCATGGATTCACGGCAGCACGCGGTGTCCCTTGCCTACGTCGTCCCCGTCACGGGCACCTGCGAACCTCGACAGGACGCGCTCGAGATCACCTGGATGCGCCCATCGGAAGCCGCCTCCGAGTCGGTGACCGCCGACATGGAGGGCGGCCGTGGGGCGCTCCTGCGCGCGGCGCTCGCGTCGGTGGGTGTGCTGCCGTAGCTGTACTGCCCAGGCAGTACGGCTAGCGCACCATCCGGATCTCGGCGAGGTTCTCCCACGACGTGGCCACCTTGCGCGCCCCGTCGGCGACGAAACCGTTGCGGCGGTAGAAGGCCTGCGCGCGCGGGTTGAGCTCTGCGGTCCAGAGGAACGCGGGCTCCGATCCGATGGCGGCCTCGAGGAGCGCTTGGCCCGAGCCTGACCCGTGCAGGCTCGCGAGCTGGTAGATCATCGCGAGTTCGAGGTCGCGGGGCGCGTCATCCTCGGCAGGCGGCCCGGATGTCGCGAACCCCCGCACCTCGCCGTCAACCTCGATCACGACGAACGTCCACCCCATCTCGATCAGGTCGAACCAGCGTTCTCCGGCGGGGTCGAGGGACGCGAGGAGTCCCGCCGACAGGAAGTTCGCGTAGGTCTCGCGCCAGCCCTGCACGCGCACTTCGCCGATTGCCCGGGCATCCTCCGGCACCGCCGGTCGTAACAGGAAGTCCATAGCTACCCGGCGAGGTCGCTCGCCCGACCGGGAATCGTGTCTTCGAACACTGGCCACTCGCGCACCGTGAAGCGGCCGGGGGCGGGTTCGAGGTTGAGCGCGGTGATGTAGAGGTCAAGACCCTCGCGGAAGATCCGGTCGGCGCTCACGATGTTCATCGAGCCCGCCATCGCCGCAGAGCCGACGGTGTACGAGAGCAGCACGCCGACGTAGTCCGTGGCGAGGTCGGGGGTCGAGGAAGCACGTTTGAACAGTTCCCCGAGGCCGCGGCGCAGTCGAGCGAGTTCGGCGCTCCTGTTGGTGCGGTCGAGCAGGTGCGCAGCCAGACCGGGACGCGCGACGAGGCAATTCCACAGCGCGCGCATCACGAGCTCGACCTTGTTCTGGCTCGTGCCAGCCTCGGGCATCGAGATGCGGGCGAGCTCGAGGTCCAGTACGGCATCGGCGAGGTCGCCGCGATCCTCGACGTGGCTGTAGAGCGTGTTGGGGGCGACCCCGAGCACTTCGGCGACGCGGCGCATGGTCACGGCGGAGAATCCCTCGAGCACGAGCAAATCGTGTGCTGCAGTTGCAACATCTTCGCGCACGAGCCCAGCTCGAGTGCCGCGCCCGCGTCCCATGCCGTAACCGTACGGTGTGCGGCAGAAATCGCACGGCGTCCAATACGGCGTGTTGGCCGCATCGGCCGCGTGCGTTGTGCTCGCGCGGTGGGTTCGGGCCGATGCGGCCCCGGCGGCAGGCGCGCTGAGTCGAAACCACTGCGTGGACGTGTCGCCGGCGGTCGGGGAGGGGCGCCGGTGAACAACTCAGGCAATTCGCCGAGAACGACCGCAATCAAGCGCTTGCCGGGCACCCATCTCGTCGATCTGCCTGAGTTATGAACGCCCCTGGATGTCGCCGCCGGGGTGAGGCCGAAATGGGCGCGCAACGCAAGAACGGCGCCCCGAAGGGACGCCGTTCTCGTGGAAGTAGTGCCTAGCGGCCGCGGTTGTTCGCGCGCACGACCTGGCCGACGCGGATGGGTCCGCCGGAGGCCTGGGCGCGGCCGTTGCCACCGCGCGGGCGCGACGGCGCCTGCTCGGAGCGGGCGGGCTGAGCCGAGCGGTCCGCGCGAGCGGGCTGCGACGTGCGGTCCGACGAGCGGCGCTCGCCCGTGACGGCGGCGCGACCCGAGCCTGCGACTGCTGCGCGACCTGTGCCGGATGCTGCGGCCGGACGGCCGGAGCCGCCCTGTGCCGGACGACCCGAACGGTCACGACGGGGCTGCTGCGTCGACGGCTGGCCGTCGCGGTTGGCGCGCTTGCGCTGGGCATTCGCGCCCTGCGAGCGGCCGCCGCCACCCTGCTGCTGCACGGCAGCGCGGGGAGCGGGAGTGACGTACGCGGCGACATCGCCGACGAGGGCCGTGACAGCCGCCGAGGTTGCGGTCACGTGTTGCGGCGTGACCGTGATCTCCGCCTTGCGCAGGAGCGCCGCCGTGTCCTTGCGCTGGGCGGGGAGCACGATCGTGACGACCTCGCCCTCCTTGCCCGCGCGGGCCGTGCGGCCGGAGCGGTGCAGGTAAGCCTTGTGCTCGGCCGGCGGGTCGACGTGGATCACGAGTTCGATGTCATCCACGTGAACACCGCGAGCGGCGACATCGGTGGCGACGAGAACTCGAGTCTCACCCGAGGCGAATGATGCGAGGTTGCGGTCACGGGCGACCTGCGAGAGGTTGCCGTGCAGGTCGACGGAGGGGATGCCGGCGTCGGTGAGCTGCTTGGCGAGCTTCTTGGCGTGGTGCTTGGTGCGCATGAACAGGATGCGGCGACCGGTGCCAGAGGCGAGCGTCTTGATGAGCTCGTTCTTCTCGTCGACACCCGCGACCTCGAAGACGTGATGCGTCATCGCGGCGACGTGGCTGTTGGCCTCGTCAACGGAATGCAGAACCTCGTTGTGGAGGTAGCGGCGCACGAGCTTGTCCACGCCGTTGTCGAGCGTGGCGCTGAACAGCAAGCGCTGCCCGTTCTGCGGCGTCTTGTCGAGGATGCGCGTGACGACCGGCAGGAAGCCGAGGTCGGCCATGTGGTCCGCCTCGTCGAGCACGGTGATCTCGATCGCGTCGAGGTGGGCGAATCCCTGCTTCATGAGGTCTTCGAGGCGGCCCGGGCAGGCCACGACGATATCGACGCCAGCCTTGAGGGCAGCGACCTGGCGGTTCTGGCTGACGCCACCGAAGATCGTGGTGATGGTGAGGCCGTATGCGGTCGCGAGCGGCTCCATGGCCGCCGTGATCTGCGTGGCGAGCTCGCGGGTGGGCGCGAGCACGAGGCCGAGGGGACGACCGGCGCGGCGCTTGCCGCCGGAGAGGGCGCCGCCGAGGCGCGCGACCATGGGGATGGAGAAGGCGAGGGTCTTGCCCGAGCCGGTCTTTCCGCGACCGAGCACGTCCTTGCCGGCGAGAGTGTCGGGGAGGGTGTCGATCTGGATGGGGAACGGTTCGGTGATCCCGTTGGCGCCGAGGGCGGCAATGAGGGGTGCGGGCACGCCGAGCGTGCTGAAGATGTTTTCAGTCATGAGTGTTTTTCTGGAGCATGCCGGAGACCACGAGTAGTCAGAGGAATCCAGCTGAATGGCGAAGGTGGCGATGGCCACATCCGTTCGCCGGAGAAGTTATGGGATTGACCCAGGGAAGCGTTCTACGACGCAGGGAGACCGTCGTGGTCTCGCAAGTAGCTCAACCATAGCAGAGGCGCCCGATGCGGCGCCGTTTCGCCTACTTCACCGCTCCGGCCGTGAGCCCACCCACCAGTCGCTTCTCGATGAGCATGAAGAGCACGACCACCGGCACGATCGCCACGATGGACACACCGAAGACGTACTGCCAGCTGGTCTCGTACTGTCCCACGAACTTGGTCAGGGCCACCGAGAGCGGCTGGTTGCCCGCGGTGGAGAGGATGACGAGCGAGGCCGCGAACTCGTTCCAGCACGCGACGAACGTGAAGACGATCGCCGTGACGACTCCTGGCCACACCAGTGGCAGGTTGATCCGGAAGAGCACGGCCAGCCGGCCGGCCCCGTCGATCTGCGCAGCTTCGTCGACCTCCTTCGGCACGCTCGCGAAGAAGCTGTGCATGATCCACACGGCGAACGACAGGTTGAACGCCGCGTTGACGAGGATCATGGCGATCCAGGTGTCGGCGAGCCCGATGGTGACGAACTGCCGGAACAGCCCGGAGGTGAGCACCGCGGGCTGGAGCATCTGCGTGACGATGACCAGGAACAGGAATGTCGACCGCCCGGGAAACCGGAATCGCGCGGTGTAGTACGCGGCTGGCAGCGAGACCAGCAGTACGAGGACTGTCGCGCACACCGAGATGATGATTGTGGAGATGAGGTTCTGCGGGAGGGGAGTCTCGGGCGTCGACCACATGGTGATGTAGTTCTGCCAGTTCCATTCGGTGGGGAAGTACGTCGGATCCACAGATCGAATCTCCGACTTCGTCTTCACGGAGCCGAAGAACATGATCGTGTACGGGAGCACGAAGATCACGATCACGGCCAGACCCGCGAGCATGCGCAGCGCGACGGTGCCCGCTCCTACCTGGTCGGTCGTGTACCGGCGCTGCCGACGTCGCGGGGTCGTGGTGGCCACGGTCACACTTCCTTCATCGGGCGCACAGTCCTGAGGTAGATCGCGACGACCACGAGCACGATGAGAAACCCGATCACGCTCAGCGCGCTCGCGACCTCGACCTGGTGCTGGTTCTGGATGTACTTGAAGATCATCGTCATGATCGTGTCGGCGTCGTAACCGGGGATCGACCCTGTCATCACTTTGAGGATGGGCAGGGAGTTGAAGACGTTGATGATGTTGATGAGCACCGCGACGCTCAACGAGGCGCGCAGTTGGGGCAGCACGACGCTGAAGTACATGCGGCGGGGGCTCGCGCCATCCATCTTCGCCGCCTCGAGTGCATCACCAGGGATGCCCTGCAGTCCGGCCAGGATCGTGTAGGTGGTGAACGGCAGTGAGACGAACACGGCGATGGCGATCGACCACGCGAAAGCGGTGTCGACGTGTTTCGTCCACCCGTACCCTTCGGGCGTGCCGACCAGACCCACATCCACGAGGAATCGGTTGATGATGCCGAAGTACGGCTCGAGCCCGTAGTACACCACTAGCGTCGTCATGACCACGCTCGCTGCCCAGGGGATGATCACGGCGAGCCGCACGAACTGGCGCCCAGGGAAGGCCTTGTTGAGCAGTTGGGCGAGAACGAGCGAGAGCACGACCGTGATGACGACGACCGCGACGACCCAGACGATGGTGCGCCCGACGATCGGCCAGAACGCCGGAAAGGAGAACACCTGCGCGTAGTTGTCGAAGCCCGCGCTGCCCTTGTCGAGCCCGCTGATGCTGATCCGGCGCGTGGAGTTGTAGAACATGAGGCCGGCTGGATACAGCACGACTCCGAAAATCAGGATGAGGGCCGGGGCGATCCACGGCAGTGACCGCGCGAGGTCACCTGCGGTTCGACCCCGGGTGCGGGGCCGGCGCGAAGCCGACCCCACACCGGTCGATGATTCGTCGATGTGCGTACTCATAGTGATGAATCACCGAACCTTTGGGTGTCGACTCCGATTAGCCGGCGTCCGCAGCTGCCTGGATTCCTGCGAGAACCTCGGCGGGCGCCTTACCCTGAGCGAGCTCGCCCATAAGGCTCTTGAACGCGGCGTTCGTGGCATCCCACTTCGGGTTGGTGCTGGGGTAGAACTTGGCGCTCGGCAGCAGGTCGAGGAACGGCTTGAGATCGGCATCGTCGCCCAGCGTCGTTGCGCCCGACTTGGTTGTCGGCAGGAAGCCCTCGGTCTGCACCCACGGAACGTAGACCTCCGACTGGTAGAAGTAGTCGAGGAAGGCGGTGATGGCCTCCTTCTTCGAGCCATCGTTCGTGAAGGCCATCAGGTGATCGGCAACACCGAGCGCGACAGGTGAGCCGTCTTCGGTGGGCATCGGGACGATCTCGTAGTTGAGGTCGGGGTTGCCATCGGCGATCTGCCCCACGGTCGGCGGGAGGCCAACCTGCATGCCGATCTTGCCCTGCACGAAGATGTCCATGAGCGGGCTTCGGTCGGTTGCTCCCGCATCCGCCTCTGTCGCGCCCTCCTGGATCATCTTCTGCATGAACGTGGCTGCCGTCAGGTTCTCGGGCACGCCGTCGATCGTGATCGCGTCAGCGTCTCCGAAGGTGCCGCCGGCGCCGAAGAACCACATGGCGCTCTCGGCCTGTGCTTCCTCCGAACCCAGGGGCATGCCGTAGCCCGCGATCCCGTCGCCCAGGGCCGCAATCTTCTTCGCGGCATCGAGCAGCTCGTCCCAGGTCTTGGGTGCCTCAGCAACACCGGCCTGGCTGAGCAGGTCGGTGTTCACGAAGAGGGCACGTGCCGACGCAATCAGTGGAGCGCCGTACTGCACGTCTCCGACTGAGGAGGCCGAGACGAACGAGTCCTGGAAGTCGGCGAGGGTGTCTGCCGATACGACGTCCTTGATCGGGTAGAGCAGGTCGTCGGCGGCGAAGCCGGCGAACGGACCGCCGTTCATGATGTCTGGTGCCTGGTCGGCCTGGATCTTGGTCGTCACGACGTCGTTCAGGTTGTCCCATGACTCGACCTCGAGGTTGACCGTGTAGTCCGGGTACTTCTTCTCGAAGCCCGCGATGACGTCTTGCCACAGACCCTGTGTCGCGTCGTCATAGCTGGGAACGAGGAAATTGATCTCGGTCGCGGAGGCGCCGGAGTCTGGTGCGCTGAATCCGCAGCCAGCGAGCGTCATGGTGACCAGGGCCGTGCTTGCGACCAAGGCACCGACGCGAAGGGACTTCTTCATTAGTGGGTCCTATTCTTTCGAAGGTAGTGACTTTTACGTCGAAAAGCGATCAGATTTCCGGGGATTCAATCACATTGATTCATGTAATCGCATGAACTCCGAGCCGCGATGGTCGCTGGCATCAGCTGTGACGCCACTTCTCGCTCGTATTTGCCGTGTTTGATTGAGCATGACGCTATGTGCGCTATTTGCGTCACACTCATGCACAATAGACACGTTTCTCATCGATATGCAATCATCAATCGATCACCGGATGCCCAATTGAGGAGTTGCATGTCGTCGACGACCTTCGCCCTGGCTGTCGATATCGACCCGCAACCTGAGGCGATCTCCGCCCTTGTCAGCGGGGCATCCACGCGGGAGAATCGCGCGTTCCCGGGCCGGTATCCGTCCGTCGTAGACTCTCGCCAGTACCTCTCGCGCGGGCGTGAGGCCGTGCGGGAGGAGGCAGCGCGACTGCCTGATCCCTTCGCGATACCCGGCACTGAAAGGTTGACATGAACCGCGCCCAACGACTCAACTCCGTGCTCGCGATGCTCGCGGAAGCGGGCCAGGTGGACGTCGCGGACATCGTCGCGGAACTTGGCGTCTCTCCGGCTACTGCGCGCCGCGACCTCGACACTCTCGCGGAGCAGCAGCACCTCACCCGAACGCACGGCGGCGCCATCAGCCAGCCGGTCTACGACCTTCGGTACAAGCACCAGCAGAACTCCGAGCAGAAGCAGCGCATTGCGCTCGCGGCCAGCGCACTGGTGCAGCGCGGGGCTGTGATCGGTCTGTGCGGCGGCACGACGTCCACAGCCGTGGCCAACGTGCTGGCTTCGCGCGCCGATCTCAGGGAGGCCGGCCCCGAGCCGACCCTCACGGTCGTGACGAACGCGATCAACATAGCGGCGCAGTTGGCGATGCGCCCCCAGATCAAGACTGTCGTCACGGGCGGGGTGCTCCACTCGCGCTCGTACGAACTTGTCGGCAACTACACCGAGGCGGTTCTCGGGAGCGTCACCCTCGACCTCGCGTTCATCGGCGTCAACGGAATCGATCCGGTGCTCGGCCCCACCACTCGCGACGAGCGCGAGGCGACGGTCAATCGACTTATCGCCAGTCGCGCGATGCGCGTCGTCGTGGTTGCCGACTCGAGCAAGATCGGCAAGAAGGCGTTCGCGACGATGGGCGACGCGCGGCTGTTCGGCACCCTCATCACCGATGACGGCATTACCGCTGAGCAGCGCACCGAACTGACCGAGCACGGCTACGAGGTCATCATCGCCTGAGCCCCCGTGGGGGCGGCGGACCTAGCAGGGGTACGCCCTCGGTATATCGGGTTTGTACCCCCATTCCGGGTTGCACCCGCACTGGGGATGTACCCCGTTTTGTCCTCCTTATAGCGTTGCGTTCGTGCTCATCACCGTCGCTCTCACTGCGCCGCTCGTCGCGGCCGGACCCGCAGTCTCGCCCTTCGGAGTGCTCGTCGAACTGCTGCTCCTGGCTGTCATGACCACAACCCTCGCGCTCGCCCTGCGCCGAAAGAAGCGGCGCAAACACTCAGTGTGAGCCCGAGTAGCGTTCCCCGACCGGGATCTCGACGGCGACTGTGTTGCCCGGCTGCGCGAGCGGGCAGGCCCAGGCCGGGTCGTACGCGCACGAGGGGTTGTAGGCGAAGTTGAAGTCCAGCACGAGGGAATCGAGCGCGTGCCCAGGGCCGAGGTCGGCACCCTTGACGGTGTCGAGCAGGTAGCGGCCGCCACCGTATGTGCCTCCGCGGGCGCCAGCGAGGGCATCCTTGACCGGTAGGAAGATGCCACCGCCGTACGAGGCGAGTCGCCACACGTCGAGAAGGCCGACCCCGGGCACGTCGGCGATGCCGATGAGTTCGAACGGCACGATACCGTCGGTGCCCGTCTCGACCTCCGTGCGCCTCGGCTCGGTGGGAGTGATCGCGACCTCGAAGCGCCAGTCCGGCTCGTACGGCCGTACGGGCAGGCCCGTGAACTCAGCGCGGTCCTCGGCAAGAAGGGGGGTCGAGGGATGATTCGCGAAGAGGTCATCCCGTTCGCGCCGCCACAGGTCGTGCGCGGCAAACAGGTCGGTGGCCTCCCGTACGCGCTGGTAGGTGGAGAACACGCGGCGACGCCAGTCGGCGACCTCGAGAGCGGTCATGTGCCTACGTTACGTCCAGGTCGGCGCCAGCCGTCGCAACTGCAATGACCGCCACTGCCAGAACCCCCACATGACCGGCCAGAGAGCCAGGCTCACGGGTTCGGCGTCGAACAGCAGTCGGTCGCGGAAGAGCGTGCGGCCGTCTTTCGTCGGCGACACCGCCATGGTGTGGTGCCAGTAGCTCACTATCGACAGCGCACCGGAGGTGGGCTCGCCGGTGTCGTGCACGAACCGAACGTCTCCGCGCTGGGTGAAGGTGAGGTCGATGACCTGTCCGCCGAGGGGGAAGAGGCCGAGGGCCTTCGCCTGCACGGGGTGCTCGCCCTGCGTCCAGGAGCCGGGGAACGGCTCCGTCGACGTGAAGGTCATGAGCGGGGACGACGCCGCGCGGAACACCTCCGGGCTGCGGATGGCCCGCCACGCCGCATCCGGATCGCAGTCGAGAACTGTCTTGAGCATGACGTGCATGAGTCCATCATCGGTGGTGGGAGCTAGGAATGGGCCATGAAGAACTGGTTGTGTGTAGTTCAACGTGAACATGTGCTCAGGGGAGTGGCCCTCGGCATCGTGCAAACGAACCACGGGGTGCGGTCGGGCATCCAGAGGATGACGCCCGGAGACGGCCTTGTGTTCTACTCGCCCAAGACCGCCTACCCGGTGGGCGATCCGCTCAAGCAGTTCACGGGCATCGGTATCGTCGCCGACGGCGAACCGTGGCAGGAGGACGAGGGCGACTTCAGGCCCTGGCGGCGTGCCGTGCGCTTCGACTCGGCCGCGGTTGCGGCTCCCATCGCCCCGCTGCTCGACGCGCTCGAACTCACGCGCGGCACCAGCAACTGGGGCTTGGTCATGCGCCGTGGGCAGGTCGAGATTTCGCAGCACGATTTCGACGCGATCGCCCGCGAGATGGGTGCCGGTAGCCTTTCGGGGTGACTTCTGCACTAAGCCCGCGCAACCAGCCGCAGTACCAGGTCCGTTTCGAGTGGGGCATTGATGGCGCCAACGCGATTGCTCCCGGCAGCCACATCGTCGTGTGGGCGGATGCCCTCCCGCACGGCACCGCGGACCCTCTCACCATCACGCACGCCGGTGCGATCATCACGGGCTCGGTCGGGTCGCGCACGGCGATCGCCCACTGGGTTCTCGAGCGCCAGGTGGAACTGGGCGACCGCGCCACCGTCGCGGTCGTTGCCGCCGGTGGCCCCGACGGACGCTTCGCCGTTGAAGACCTGCTTGCCGCTGGCGCCGTCATCGACGCGCTCGCCGAGGTGGGCATTGACTACATCTCGCCGGAGGCCGCGGCCGCCGTCGGCGCGTACACCGGCCTGCGCAACGCGACAGGTCACGTCCTCTCCGCGTGCGTGACGGGCCAGGAGCTCCTCCTCGTTGAGGGGCGCTCGACCATCGACGAAGCGCGTGAGCGCAACGACGGCGCCCAGTTCGCGATCCTGAAGGAATTCAGGGTCACGCCGTAGCGTTCCCCCTAGGACAAGACCTACGGAGGACCGCATGAAAGCAGTACTGGGCGACACGATCATCGCCGAAGCACCCAAGGAAGATCTCATCTCGATCGAGGGCAACTGGTACTTCCCGCCGTCGAGTGTCAAGAGCGAGCTTCTCGTCGATAGCGCCACCCCGTACACGTGCCCGTGGAAGGGCGAGTGCCAGTACTTCTCAGTGAAGGATGGCGACACGCTCCTGCAGGATCGCGCGTGGAGCTACCCCACCCCGTACCCGACTGCCTTCGACCGCGTCGGCAAGGACTTCTCGAACTACGTTGCCTTCTGGAAGGAAGTCACGGTAGTCGACTGACCTCAGTCTTTGTTGCGGTGCTTGCGGACCTTCGCCCGGTTGCCGCAGCGCTGCATCGAGCACCAGCGCCGGTTGTTCGACCGGGATTCGTCGTAGAACACGAGGCCACAGTCAGAGGCTGCACACTCGCGGATGCGTTCGCGTTCCTCTGACGAGAACAGCTCGACCGCCTCGCGCGCCATGACCGAGAGGGTCTGGCCGACGCGGGCGCGAGAGCGGCCAGCCTGGCGGCGTCCGCCCGAGAGTGCTGGCGGGATGTCCGGGGTCGCGGCGAACAGGTTGATCACGTCGACGTCGTCGGCCGTGGCGTCACCGCCGCGGCTGAATGCCGTGGCGGTTCGGGCGATCGCTCCACGGAGGGCGAGGGCATCCGTCAGCTCGCCGTCTGAGGCTGTGCCGTCGACCTCGTCGAAGCGCTCGTCGAGCCAGGCGCCGAGGTCGGATGCCGCGTGCAGCGTCTCCCACGCGGGGTTGTCGCCCATGCCCCCGGTGTAGGCGAAGTCGAGCGCGAGGGCGCCGGAGTCGAACCACCAGCGGTGATCGTCGCTGGAAATGAACCACTGCCCGGTCGGGCGGGCGTCTGTCGGGTGTCGCACGGTAACCACTATAGTTGGTTACATGAGTAACTCACCAGACAGCACCGGACTCACGAAAGACGCGGGCTGGGAGATGGGCGTGCGCACGACCGTATCAGCGCCGGCCCCGGTCGTGTGGCAGTTCCTGGTCGGTGAAGGGCTGCCGCTGTGGCTCGGCGAGATCGACACGCTGCCCACCGAGAAGGGCGCTACCTTCGCCACCGCTGACGGCGTGCGCGGCAGTATCCGCAGCTTCACTGAGGGGTATCGCGTGCGGCTCACCTGGCGGCCCGACGACTGGCCCCACGACACGACCCTGCAGCTGACCGTGAAAGAAGCCGCGACGGGAACGACTATCGGCTTCCACCACGAGAAGCTTGCCGACCGGGATGAGCGCCGCATGATGCTCGGCCACTGGAAGAACGTGGCAGACGCTATCGACTCGCACTTCGCCTGACGGAACGTCCCTCCCAGCGGATCGCGTTAGCGGGGCTGAAGGTCTTCGAGCACTGGCCGCACGAGAGCGCGCGGGCCGGCTTGCGGTAGCGGTAGTGCAGGTGGCCCGCCGGGCAGGTGCCCACCCACGGCGCGAACTCGTTGGCGATCGCGCCGTCGTGCAGCCGCTTGCCCTCGTAGCCGAGCTCTTTCGCGACGGCCTTCCACCGGGGGCCGTGCCCCGCGCGGGTGCCCGCCACCGCGTGCGCGACCTCGTGCAGCAGCACCTGGTGGATCTCGTCATCCTCGTAGCGGGCGGCCAGGTACTTCGACACGGAGATGCGCTTGTCGGTGTAGTTGCACAGCCCCGCACGGGTCTTGGCGTTGTCGAACGCGAATGTCCAGCTGCGGTCGAGGTGCAGGTCGATGAGGGCGTTCGCCCACGTCGTCACCCTGCTCAGATCCGCCACCCGTCGAGGTTAACCCCTCAGTAGGACATCGGTCGGCATCTGCAAGATGCGGTCATCGCCCGTGCGCGGGCTGCCGCGGCCGTCCGTGTTGTTGGTGAGGATCCACACGGTGCCATCGGGCCCCGGGACCACGTCGCGCAGCCGCCCGTACGTTCCGACGAGCGCGGGGACCGCCGTGATGCTCGGGCCGCTCGGGTCGATCGCCCAGATGCGTTCGCCCCTGAGGGACGCGAGGAAGAACGCGCCGTCGGTATAGGCGAGGCCGCTCGGGCTCGCCTCATCCGTGCCCCACTCCAGTATCGGGTCGATGTAGTCGGGGTCGCCCGCCATGCCCTCGACCACTGGCCAGCCGTAGTTGCCGCCGGGCTCGATCCTGTTGAACTCGTCCCAGGTGTCCTGGCCGAACTCCGCGGCCCAGAGCTGCCCTGCGTCGTCCCACGCCAGACCCTGCGGGTTGCGATGGCCGTAGGAGTAGACCGGCGAGCCCGGGAAGGGATTGTCGGCCGGGATCGCGCCGTCGGTCTCGATCCGGAGGATCTTGCCGTTGTTGCTCGCGAGATCCTGCGCGCGGCCGGGGTCGCCAGCGTCGCCGACTGTCACGTAGAGGGCGCCGTCCGGGCCGAGCTTGATCCGGCCGCCGTTGTGGTTGCCCGCCTTGGCGAGGCCGTCGAGGATGACCTCCCCCTCGCCGAGTGCGTAGTTGCCGGGGCTGCCCTTAAAGTGGAATCGCTCGACCCGGTTGTCGTCGGCGGCCGTGTAGTAGGCGAACAGGAATTGCCCGTCGCTCTCCAGCCCGAGAAGCCCGCCCTCGCCGCCGGGCACGACGCCGTCGATGGTCGCCAGGTCGCGCACGTCACCGTCGGCGGTGAGTTCCTTGACTGTCGCGCTGTCACGCTCGCTGATCAGAGTCGATCCGCTCTCGAGCCGCACCATCGACCACGGGGCGGCGAGGCCGGACGTGACCTCGACGGTGTCGGTGGGAGCCGGCGACGGGGCGGGTGCGGCCGTGCATCCGGCGAGGAGGAGCACTGCGGTGAGGCCGACGGGCAGGAGTCTCATGTCTCCATAACACCCCATGAACGGCGCGGCAGCGTCAATAACTCAGGAAGGATCGCCCCGGGAAGCGCAACTTGCCACTGAAATCAGGGGCCAGCTCGCCCCCAGCACTCGATCTGCCTGAGTTGTTGACGGGCTCCGAGGCCTACTCGCCGCCCGGCCTCACCTGGAAGATGTTCTTCGTTGGGGGAGGGGACGGGATCGCCGTCCCGTCGGTCACGACGGGAGCGCCCGCAATGAACTCGCGAAGCTCGTGCCCCACCACGACCTTCGAGGGGTGGGGGCCGGCGGCAAGGAGCCGGGGCATCCAGTCGAAGGGCAGTTCGGAGGCGGACCCGACCAGGACGAGGTTGCCGAACCGCTTGCCCTTGAGGATCTGCGTCTCGGCGAGGATCGCGACGTTGCCGATCGCCGAGGAGAGGGTCGCGGCCTGCGAGCGCGCGAAGACGAGTCCCGGCCCGTCGGCGACGTTTGCGAGGATGATGCCCTGCGGGGCGAGCAGCGCGACGGCGAGCCGGTAGAACTCGATGCTCGTGACGTGCGCGGGAGTCCGTGCGCCGCTGAACACGTCGACGACCACGAGATCGACTGTGCCGTGGAGTCCGGCGGGCAGCTTGCCGAGCACCTCGCGGGCGTCGCCGTGGCGAACGCGGATCGAGGCCTTCTTCGACCACGGGAGCTCGGCGCGCACGAGGTCGACGATGTCGGATTCCAGCTCGATGACCTGCTGGCGTGATCCCGGCCGCGTCGCCTCGACGTAGCGCGGGAGGGTGAGGGCGCCAGCCCCGAGGTGCACAGCCGTGATGGGTTCGCCGGGCATGCCGAGCTGGTCGATCACGTGGCCCATGCGCTGCACGTACTCGAAGAACAGGTCGCGCGGGTCATCCAGGTTGACGTGCGACTGGGGTGTGCCGTCGACCGTGAGCGTGAACGCCCCCGGCACCCAGCGGTCGGGCGTGATCGTCGCGAGGTGTCCACTGCCGGACAACACGATCTCGCTCATGATCCGAGGCTAGCCGACCTGGGTGGGGCTACCCCGGGTGATCATCGCCCGGGGGTGAAGCTCACGAGCACCTGGGTGATGGTCGTGCCGCTCATGTCGGGCACGACGGTCTGCACGGGCCCCACATCTTCCACGAGCCACGTGATGGCGTTGACCGTGATGCCTTCGACGCCCAGATCCGGCAGCGAGATGACGAGCGCCTGGCTGAGCTTGCGCGCCGTGTAGCTTCCCGCGGGCACCGTGACCGCTTCCGTGCCAGAGCCGACGATCGCGAAGTCGACTACCTCCTTGGTGGTCGTGCCGGCGTTCTCGACGGATGCCTCGATCCGGCCTGTCTTCGCCGTGCCGGCCTCGAACTCGGCCGACGTGGGCCACACCATGGTTCCGCTCGTCACGGTCACGATCCCGCCCGCCGACGGGATGGACTGGAACGGCACAGTGAGCGAGCCGTCCGCCGCGAACACGTAGTCGACGGTGTCCTTCAGGTCGGGCTGCGAGTCGTCCTCCCAGTGGAACGTCCGATCGAACGTCACGCGCGAGCCGTCGCCCTCGGGCACGACGACCGTCATGACCTCGGTGTCGGTCACGGTCGTCCCCGATCCGTAGTCGATCGAGTAGACCCACGTGTTGCCCTGCGCCACGGGGTAGTAGATGCTCGTGACCGAGCTCTCCGGGGTGGCGCTGGACGATCCCGTCGGGGAGGCGCTCGGGTCGGAGGTGGGGCTCGGCGCGGCAGTGCAGGCGGCGAGCGATGCAATCAGTACGAGGGTGAATCCGCTGGGAGCAAGTCTCATGCCCTCAGGCTAAGTGCGGCACCCGTCAGGCGAGGGTAGGGAAATGGCGTGACAACAGGGCGTCTGTCGCGGCGATGCTCGCGGCCAGGCGCTCCGCGCGAGTGCCCGTGATGAGCTTCCACGGTGCGCCCCGGGCGTCGAGCTCCTCGACGAACCAGCGCTGCATCTCCTCGCGGTAGCTCTCGCCGTCGCGAATGCCATCCTGCTCGAACGCCACGCCCGCGAGGTCGGCGAGCAGGTAGAGGCCGCGCGGCGGGGAGGTCGGCACCGCGTCCAGGGCGGCGGTGGACGTCTCGCCGAGATAGCGCCGCTCCCACAACTGGGTAGCGAACGCGTCGGTGTCGCAGAACAGCACGGGCGAGCCGGATGCCGCTGCAGCATCCTCGAGGCGTTGCTGCTCGATCGCGATCACCGCGAAGTCGTGCGCGGTCCACGCCGCCGAGTGCACCTCAGCCTCGGGCTCGGCGTCGCGGACCCCCTGCCGGTCGATGAGCACCTCCGTGTACTCGCGGCCGTACTCGGCAACCCACCTGGTGTCAGCCCAGATGCCGGCCATGCCGCGGTAGTGGGCGACGAGCTCGCGTGCGAGCGTGGTCTTGCCGGTGGATTCGGAGCCCACGACGACCACGCGCTGAGTGAGTGCGGCGCGCTCGTCAGCGTTGAGACTCAGCCAGTCCATGGGGCCCTTCTGACCGCGTATACCGGAATCCGGCAATCAGGTCAAGAAACAAGTTGCGCAGGCGTGTTGTTACGTCCTATAGTTGATCCTTGCGCTCCCAGACAACTCATGCCGTCATATTGTGGACAGCTGGCGCGCCCCGAGTATAGCGGCGGGGCAGATCTCTCTTGGGTCCTGGTGAGCATTTTCTTACCGAAAGTTATGGCCTAACCACAGGCCCACGGAGGTTATTTCCTTGGCTGCTGCGCGCACTGCGTCCACCAAAAAGTCCCCCAAGAACGGCCGCTCCGCATCGCGGCTCTCGTTCGCCAAAATTACCGACACCCTGACGGTTCCCGATCTGCTTGCACTGCAGACCGAGAGCTTCGACTGGCTCGTCGGTAATGACATCTGGAAGCAGCGCGTCGCTGACGGGGTGGCCCAGGGCCGCACCGATCTGCCGTTGCGCAGCGGTCTCGAGGAAATCTTCGAGGAGATCTCCCCGATCGAAGACCTCGGCGAGACCATGCAGCTCTCGTTCGCCGAGCCGGAGCTCGAAGAGCCCAAGTACTCGATCGACGAGTGCAAGGAGCGCGGCAAGACGTTCGCCGCGCCGCTCTACGTGAACGCCGAATTCATGAACCACCTCACGGGTGAGATCAAGACCCAGACCGTCTTCATGGGTGACTTCCCGCTCATGACGGAAAAGGGCACGTTCATCATCAACGGCACGGAGCGCGTCGTCGTCTCCCAGCTCGTGCGTTCGCCCGGTGTGTACTTCGACCGCACGCCCGAGAAGCTGTCTGACAAGGACATCTACTCGGCTCGCATCATCCCGAGCCGTGGTGCCTGGCTCGAGTTCGAGATCGACAAGCGCGACCAGGTCGGCGTTCGCATCGACCGCAAGCGCAAGCAGAGCGTCACAGTGTTCCTCAAGGCCCTGGGCCTCACGAGCGAGCAGATCCTCGAGGAGTTCAAGGGCTTCCCGTCGATCGAGTTGACCCTCGAGAAGGATTCCATCCTCACCAAGGAGGAGGCCCTCAAGGACATCTACCGCAAGCTTCGCCCGGGCGAGCAGGTTGCCGCCGAGGCCGCTCGCGCGCTCCTTGACAACTTCTACTTCAACTCGAAGCGCTACGACCTCGCCAAGGTGGGTCGTTACAAGATCAACCGCAAGCTCGGCCTCGACACCGACATCAAGCAGTCGGTCCTCACCATCGAAGACATCATCGCGACCATCAAGTACCTCGTTGCGCTGCACGACACCTCGTCGTCGTACGTCACTGTGCACGACAACAGCCTCGCGACCATCAAGGGCCTCCGCGATGGCAAGAAGGTCGACGTGCGCCTGGATGTCGACGACATCGACCACTTCGGCAACCGTCGTATCCGCGCGGTCGGTGAGCTCATCCAGAACCAGGTGCGCACCGGTCTCTCCCGCATGGAGCGCGTGGTCCGCGAGCGCATGACCACGCAGGACATCGAAGCGATCACCCCGCAGACCCTGATCAACGTGCGCCCCGTCGTCGCCGCGATCAAGGAGTTCTTCGGAACGTCGCAGCTCTCGCAGTTCATGGACCAGAACAACCCGCTCGCGGGCCTGACCCACAAGCGTCGCCTCAGTGCTCTCGGGCCTGGCGGTCTCTCGAGGGAGCGCGCCGGCGTCGAGGTGCGTGACGTTCACCCGTCGCACTACGGCCGCATGTGCCCCATCGAGACCCCTGAGGGCCCCAACATCGGCCTGATCGGTTCGCTCGCGTCGTTCGCACGCATCAACGCGTTCGGGTTCATCGAGACCCCGTACCGTCGTGTCGTCAACGGCAAGGTCACCGAGAAGATCGACTACCTCACCGCTAGCGAGGAAGACGACTACGTCGTCGCCCAGGCAAACGCACCGCTCACGAGCGACGCGCACTTCGCCGAACCCCGCGTGCTCGCCCGTAAGAAGGGCGGCGAGGTCGACCTCATCCCGACCGAGCAGATCGGTTACATGGATGTCTCGCCGCGCCAGATGGTGTCGGTCGCAACATCCCTCATCCCGTTCCTCGAGCACGACGATGCAAACCGCGCCCTCATGGGTGCGAACATGCAGCGCCAGGCAGTCCCGCTGCTGCGCAGCGAGTCGCCGCTGGTCGGTACTGGCATGGAGGGCTTCGCGGCCATCGACGCCGGTGACGTGCTCACCGCCGATAAGGCGGGTGTGATCTCGGAGGTTTCCGCCGACGTCGTCACCGTGCAGCTCGACGAGGGTGGCACGCAGGACTACTACCTGCGTAAGTTCGACCGCTCCAACCAGGGCACGAGCTACAACCACCGCGTCATCGTGAGCGCTGGCGACCGTGTCGAAGAGGGCCAGGTTCTCGCTGACGGACCTGCGACGGAGAACGGCGAGCTCGCGCTCGGCAAGAACCTCCTCGTGGCGTTCATGCCGTGGGAGGGCCACAACTTCGAAGACGCGATCATCCTGAGCCAGAACCTGGTGAAAGACGACACGCTCTCCTCGATTCACATCGAAGAGTACGAGGTCGACGCCCGCGACACGAAGCTCGGCAAGGAGGAGATCACCCGTGATCTCCCCAACGTGAGCCCGGAGCTGCTGGCCGACCTCGACGAGCGCGGAATCATCCGCATCGGCGCCGAGGTTCGCCCCGGCGACATCCTCGTCGGCAAGGTCACGCCCAAGGGCGAGACCGAGCTGTCGGCCGAGGAGCGCCTGCTGCGCGCGATCTTCAACGAGAAGAGCCGCGAGGTGCGTGACACCTCGCTCAAGGTTCCTCACGGTGAAGAGGGCACGATCATCGCCGTCAAGGAGTTCAACGCCGACAACGACGACGAGCTCGGCTCGGGCGTCAACCAGCGCGTTGTGGTCTACATCGCCCAGAAGCGCAAGATCACTGCGGGCGACAAGCTCGCCGGTCGTCACGGCAACAAGGGCGTCATCTCGAAGATCCTGCCGGTCGAGGACATGCCGTTCATGGCCGATGGAACCCCGGTCGACGTCATCCTCAACCCGCTCGGTATCCCCGGCCGCATGAACTTCGGCCAGGTGCTCGAGACCCACCTGGGTTGGGTTGCCAAGCAGGGCTGGGAGGTCGACGGAAGCCCCAAGTGGGCAGACACGCTCCCCGACCACGCTCGCACCGCCGCTCCCGGCACGAAGGTTGCGACCCCCGTGTTCGACGGTGCTCTCGAGACCGAGATCGAGGGGCTCCTCGAGTCCACGATCCTGACGAGGGATGGCGAGCGCCTGATCGGCGCGAGCGGAAAGGCTCGTCTCTTCGACGGCCGTTCCGGTGAGCCGTTCCCCGAGCCCGTTTCGGTTGGCTACATGTACATCCTGAAGCTCCACCACCTGGTGGACGACAAGATCCACGCCCGCTCCACCGGCCCCTACTCCATGATCACGCAGCAGCCGCTGGGTGGTAAGGCGCAGTTCGGCGGACAGCGATTCGGCGAGATGGAGGTCTGGGCGCTCGAGGCATACGGTGCCGCGTACGCGCTCCAGGAGCTTCTGACGATCAAGTCGGACGACATCCTCGGTCGCGTCAAGGTGTACGAGGCCATCGTCAAGGGCGAGAACATCCAGGAGCCGGGCATTCCCGAAAGCTTCAAGGTGCTCATCAAGGAGATGCAGTCGCTGTGCCTGAACGTGGAGGTGCTGTCTGCTGACGGTTCCACGGTCAACCTGCGCGACACGGACGACGAGGTCTTCCGTGCTGCGGAAGAGCTCGGCATCAACATCTCCACGCGCTTCGAGTCCTCGTCCATCGACGAGATCTGAATTCGTTAGAAGCGAAGCCCCCACCTCTCTTTAAATCAGCACAGCTGTCGTTGTAGAAAGAAGAACCCATTGCTCGACGTTCACGCGTTTGACGAAATCAAGATCGGCCTTGCGACTGCGGATGACATCCGCAAGTGGTCGCATGGTGAAGTGAAGAAGCCCGAGACGATCAACTACCGCACGCTCAAGCCCGAGAAGGATGGCCTGTTCGGCGAACAGATCTTCGGCCCGAGCCGTGACTGGGAGTGCTCGTGCGGCAAGTACAAGCGAGTCCGCTTCAAGGGCATCGTGTGCGAGCGCTGCGGTGTGGAGGTCACCAAGTCCTCAGTGCGTCGTGAGCGCATGGGCCACATCGAGCTCGCCGCTCCGGTCACGCACATCTGGTACTTCAAGGGTGTGCCCAGCCGCCTCGGCTACCTGCTCGACATGGCTCCGAAGGACCTCGAAAAGGTCATCTACTTCGCCGCGTACATGATCATCTCCGTTGACGCCGACGCGCGCCACGCAGACCTTCCCGGCCTGGAGAACGAGATTCGTCTCGAGATCAAGACGCTCGAGGGCCAGCGCGATGCCCGCATCGCGGACCGTCTCGCCAAGCTCGAAGAGGACCTCGCGGCCCTCGAGGCCGAGGGCGCCAAGAGCGACCAGAAGCGTCGCGTCAAGGATGGCGCCGAGAAGGAGATGAGCCAGGCCCGCAAGTCGTTCGACGAGCAGATCGCTCAGCTCGAGCGCGTGTGGGATGACTTCCGCAACCTCAAGGTCGGCGACCTGAAGCCCGAAGACTCGGTATTCCAGGAGCTGCAGGACCGCTTCGGCATGTACTTCGAGGCCTACATGGGCGCCGAGGCCATCCAGAAGCGTCTGCAGGCGTTCGACCTGGAGAACGAGAGCGTCGAGCTCCACGACCAGATCGCCAACGGCAAGGGCCAGAAGAAGATCCGCGCGATCAAGCGACTGCGCGTGGTCAACTCCTTCCTGCAGACCGGCAACTCGCCGGCCGCCATGGTGCTCGAGGTAGTCCCGGTCATCCCGCCCGAGCTTCGCCCGATGGTGCAGCTCGACGGTGGCCGCTTCGCGACCTCCGACCTCAACGACCTCTACCGTCGTGTGATCAACCGCAACAACCGCCTGCGCCGCCTGCTCGACCTCGGTGCTCCCGAGATCATCGTGAACAACGAGAAGCGCATGCTGCAGGAGGCTGTTGACGCGCTGTTCGACAACGGTCGTCGTGGACGCCCCGTCACCGGTACCGGCAACCGCGCCCTCAAGTCCCTGAGCGACATGCTCAAGGGCAAGCAGGGTCGCTTCCGCCAGAACCTCCTCGGCAAGCGCGTCGACTACTCGGGTCGTTCGGTCATCATCGTCGGCCCGCAGCTCAAGCTTCACCAGTGTGGTCTGCCCAAGCAGATGGCACTCGAGCTGTTCAAGCCGTTCGTGATCAAGCGCCTCATCGACCTGAGCCACGCGCAGAACATCAAGAGCGCCAAGCGCATGGTCGAGCGTTCGCGCCCGCAGGTGTGGGACGTGCTCGAGGAGATCATCCGCGAGCGCCCCGTGCTGCTCAACCGCGCGCCCACGCTTCACCGTCTGGGTATCCAGGCGTTCGAGCCCCAGCTCGTGGAGGGCAAGGCGATCCAGCTGCACCCGCTCGTGTGTGCTGCGTTCAACGCCGACTTCGACGGTGACCAGATGGCAGTTCACCTGCCGCTGTCCGTCGAGGCGCAGGCCGAGGCGCGCGTGCTCATGCTCGCGTCGAACAACATCCTCAAGCCGTCTGACGGTCGCCCGGTGACCCTGCCCACACAGGACATGATCATCGGTCTGCACCACCTGACCACCCTCAAGGAGGGTGGCGCTGGCGAGGGCCGCGCGTTCTCCTCGATCGCCGAGGCAATCCTCGCGTTCGACCAGCACTCGCTCGACCTCAACGCCAAGGTGCGCATCCGTCTCGAGAACGTGTACTTCGCCGAGGGTGAGGCTCCTGAGGGCTTCGTCCAGGGCAAGACCGTGCTCATGAACACGACGCTGGGCCGCGCGATCTTCAACGAGACGCTCCCCGCCGACTACCCCTACATCGAGGAAGTCGCCGACAAGAGCCAGATCTCCGCGATCGTCAACGACCTCGCTGAGCGCTACCCCAAGGTGGAGGTTGCCGCGGCTCTCGACCGGATCAAGGACGCCGGTTTCCACTGGGCGACCCGTTCCGGTGTGACGGTTGCTCTCTCCGACATCGTGACCCCGCCGAACAAGCCGCAGATCATTGCCGGCTACGAGAAGCAGGCCGCGAAGGTTCAGGACCAGTTCGACAAGGGACTCACTACCGACGCCGAGCGTCGCCAGGAGCTCATCGAGATCTGGAACAAGGCAACCGCCGAGGTCGCCACCGCGATGCAGGACAACTTCACGTCAGACAACAACATCAACCGCATGGTGTCGTCTGGTGCTCGAGGTAACTGGATGCAGGTGCGCCAGATCGCCGGTATGCGTGGGCTCGTGTCGAACCCGAAGGGCGAGATCATCCCTCGCCCGATCGTGCACTCCTACAAGGAGGGCCTGACCGTGGCCGAGTACTTCATCTCGACCCACGGTGCCCGCAAGGGACTGGCCGATACCGCGCTGCGTACCGCCGACTCTGGTTACCTCACGCGTCGTCTCGTCGACGTCTCGCAGGATGTCATCATCCGCGAAGATGACTGCGGCACGAGCAAGGGCCTCGACATGCCGATCGCCGCACAGGATGCCGCTGGCAACTGGGTGCTCGACTCCAACGTCGAGAACTCGGTGTACGCGCGCAGCCTCGCCGCTGACGCCGTGGATGCCAAGGGCAAGGTCGTCGCGTCGGCTGGTGCCGACGTCGGTGACGTGCTCCTCGACATCCTGCTCGCCGCTGGCGTGCACAACATCAAGGTCCGCTCCGTGCTCACGTGTGAGTCTGCGGTCGGTGTGTGTGCGGTCTGCTACGGCCGTTCGCTCGCGACCGGCCTGCTCGTCGACATCGGTGAGGCCGTGGGCATCATCGCGGCCCAGTCGATCGGTGAGCCCGGAACGCAGCTGACGATGCGTACCTTCCACACCGGTGGTGTGGCGTCCGCTGATGACATCACGCAAGGTCTGCCCCGCGTGACCGAGCTCTTCGAGGCTCGTACCCCCAAGGGCGCGTCCCCGATCGCCGAGGCCGCAGGTCGCGTCACCATCGAGGACACGGATCGCGCTCGCCGCATCATCCTGACCCCCGACAACGGTGACGAGCCCGTCGCCTACCCGGTGCTTCGCCGTGCAACCCTTCTCATCGAGGATGGCCAGCACGTCGAACTCGGCCAGAAGTTCCACGTCGGAAACGTTGACCCGAAGGAAGTTCTTCGCGTCAAGGGCGTGCGAGCAGTTCAGCTCGAGATCGTGGACGGTGTGCAGGGCGTCTACCGCTCGCAGGGTGTGCCAATTCATGACAAGCACATCGAGGTCATCGTTCGCCAGATGCTGCGCAAGGTGACCGTGGTCGACCACGGCGACACCGGGCTGCTGCCCGGCGAGCTCGTCGACCGGCTCAAGTACAACGAGCTGAACCGTGCGGCGCTCACCGAGGGCAAGCAGACCGCCTCGGCCCGCCAGGAGGTCATGGGTATCACCAAGGCATCCCTCGCGACCGAGTCGTGGCTGTCGGCCGCGTCGTTCCAGGAGACCACGCGTGTTCTCACTCAGGCCGCCATGGAGGGCAAGTCCGACCCGCTCATGGGCCTCAAGGAGAACGTCATCATCGGAAAGCTCATCCCGGCAGGTACGGGTCTCCCGCGCTACCGCGATGTGTCAGTCGAGGCCACCGAGGAGGCGAAGGCAGAGCGCTACCCGAACCGCATCTTCACTGATGAGTCGGTGTTCAGCGAGTCTGACCTGAGCTTCGTCGACTTCGACAGCTTCAACTCCGACGACTACACGCCGGGTACCTACAACTAAGCGATAGTCGAACCAGGGATGGCCCTCACCTTCGGGTGGGGGCCATCCTCGTTGTAGCGGCGCCCCATTCCGCGCCGCTGCTAGGGTGACCGTGTGTTCGCCTACTCACCCGCCTCGGACGACGCATCCGGCTATGCAGTCATCACTGATCGTTTCGTGTGTCTGCTCGGCGCGGAGGCGACCGCAGAGATCGCCCGTTCGGTCTTCTGGCTGCTTGATGGCGAGGATGCCCGGCTCGACGACGCGCTCGGCACGCTCGCCCACGCGAAGTCGGTGGATCGCTTCGCGATCGTCGAGGTGCTCGACCGCGAGGCGCGCATCATGAACGTCGCCGTGCGCGGAGAGGTGTCCGTCCGCATCCACGGCACGACGACCACGCGCCCCTCGCGTCCGGATGCCGCGAGCTGGATCACGACCCAGGCCAGCGGCGTGAACGCCCTGCGTGTGATGCTCGACGACGGCGAGGTCGACGGCGAGTTGTCGCCCTTGCGGCGTGGCGTCGTGCGCACGAACGTCGTCGTGGCCGAGCCTGTCGCCGACTTTCCGTTCACGAGTGCGGACGAGCAGTCGGTCATCCCCGAGCCTCTCGACGAGGTCACCGAACTCGAACTGACCATCGACCCGTCCGGAGCACACACCGGCTGGGTCCTGCGCCTGCCCGACGGCCACGAGCTTTCCGCCGATGGCACGATAGTGATCGGCCGCGCGGCCTGGGACGACGAGACGGACGGGGACGAGATCAAGCACGTCTCTGTACCATCGCCGCAGCGCCAGATCTCGGGCGCGCACCTCGAACTCGCCCTCGTCGGCGGCGAACTCGTCGCGCGCGATCTCGACTCCACCAACGGCACGATCGTGCTCACGCCGGAGCGCGCGCCACGCCTTCTCCACAGGGGTGACACGACCTCGTTGCAGGCAGGCGATATTCTCGATCTCGGGGAGAGCTTCCGGATTGTCGTGAGCAACCGGCACTGAAGCCTGCCCGCTGTACTCGCCGCAGCTGTCGTCGGCACGAGAGGGGAGCGCAGCCATGGTCACACGCGCCACGTCGACGCCCCCGGTGCTGCCCGGATACACGTACATCCGTCCGCTCGGAACCGGCGGCTTCGCCGACGTCTTCCTCTACGAACAGGACATGCCCCGCCGCGTAGTCGCGGTGAAGGTGCTCATCAACGATGCCATCAACCCCGAGGTGTTGCGGGTCTTCAACGTCGAGGCCGACATCATGGCGCGACTGAGCGCGCATCCCTCCATCGTCACGATCTACCAGGCGAGCATTTCCGCAGACGGCCGGCCCTACCTGGCCATGGAGTACTGCCCGGACACGATGAGCGCTCGGTACAAGAAGGCGCCGCTCGGCATCGGGGAGGCGCTCGATGCGGGGGTGCGGGTGGCTGCCGCGCTCGAGACCGCCCATCGCTCGGGGGTGCTGCATCGCGACATCAAGCCGTCGAACATCCTGATCACGACGCTCGGCGGGCCCGTACTCGCCGACTTCGGCATCGCCGCGGCAGTCAACGCCGTCAACGACGAGCCGGAGCTGTTCGCGATGTCTGTGCCGTGGAGTTCGCCGGAGGTGCTCTCCGAGAGGGTCTCCGGTTCGATCGCCAGCGAGATCTGGAGCCTCGGCGCGACGATCTACACGCTGCTCGCCGGGCGCAGCCCGTTCGAGCTCGCCGAGCGCGCGAAGAACACCCGCGACCAGCTCTCCGCGCGCGTAGCGAAGGCGCACTACACCCCCATCGGGCGCTCAGATGTGAGCGAGAAACTCGAGGGTATTCTCGCGCGCAGCATGTCGAAGGATCCGGCCAAGCGCTACGAGTCGATGCGCGCGTTCGCCGAAGACCTGCGCTGGGCCCAGTACGAGCTCGGCATCCCGCCCACCGCGCTCGAGGTCGCGGCGCCCGAGTGGGCGACTGCAGCGTCGCCCGTGAGCTTCGCCGACGCGGCCCCGCGCGGCCCGGTCATCACGACTGTCAACAAGGATTCCCGCCGCGCCGCCCGCGCCCAGAACGTCGTCGCCCGGCTCGCCGACGACGGTGACGGCCTGACTGCCGGGTCGAAGCGGCGGATCGGCTGGAAGGGCCCCATCATCGGCGTCGCGATCGCCGTGGTCGTGATCGGCATCGGCGTGCTGGCCCTGCGCCTTCTTGGAGTGATCTGACGTGGCTCGCACTACGGCTATGAAGGTCGGCGCTGCGGTCGCGGGCCTGGCCATCGTGGCGGGGCTCGCAGTCGTCGCCCAGGGGTACGATGCGCAGGAGGTTCCGCGGCTCGAGACGTCGGTGTGGGTGACGCGGGACGACGGCCAGTACGCCAGGGTCAACACAGAACTTGCCGAGCTCGACACTGTGCGCTCGGTGCAGGATCCGACGACCGTCGTGCAGGTCGGCGCACGCAGCCTCGTCTTCAGTCAGGGCTACAGCCAGTTGTGGCAGGTCGATGCGGCGAGCCCCGTCGACCTGAGCGAGGGCGCGACGGCGGCCGACGGTGCCGGTCAACCCACCACGAGCAGCAACACCCCCGCGGGTACCCGCACTGTGGTGTCGGCCGGCGGCTACATCCTCTACCTCACCGACACGGGTTCGGTATTCCTGGGCGTGCTCGATGGCAGCGGCGCGGCCCCGGATGCCGCGATCCCGATCAACCCCTTCGGTGATGTCGTGGCGGCAGAGGGAGAGGATCCGCCCACGTATTCGGCTTCAGCCGTCGCCGTCTCCGACGCCGGACAGGTCGTGCTCTACTCGGCGAGCGAAGCATCGATCCGCCGCTTCGACGCGACGAAGCTCCAGTTCACGGGCGGCCCCATCGCGGTCGCCTCCCCGCCCAAGGCCGACTCCCCGGTCGAACTCGCGGTCGTCGGCTCGAAGTGGATCATGAGCGCTCCCGCCGAGGGGCTCGTGTGGGCCGACGGCCAGCCGAAGCCCCTCGAGACGAAGCTCAACGGAGACACGCTTCTGCAGTCCAGTTCGTCGAAGGGGGAGGTCGCCTATCTCGCCGACTCCGAGGGTCTCGCACGGGTCGACCTCGGCGCGGGCACCGTTGCTGCGGTTACGGCGGCGGTGGGCGTCCCTGCCGCCCCGATCGCGGTCGACGGGGTCGTCTACGCAGCCTGGCTGACCGCTGACTCCGGAACGCTCTGGTCGTCAGCCACGGGAGAGACCACCGCGCTCGAGGCCCAGCGTGACGTGCTCGACGAGGTGCAGGCGATCGCGCCAGTGTTCCGCAGCAACGGACAGCGGGCGGTGCTCAACGAGACGTCGTCGGGCATGGTGTGGACTGTGCCGAACGGCACGCTCATCCCTGTCGACCAGTGGACCGTGGGCGACGACACCGAGCAGAACACGGGAACCGTGCTCGTCGACGACGTGGCGGAGCAGAAGCCGCCAGTCGCGGTGGCCGACGCGCTCGGGGTGAGGCGCGGTGCGCAGGTTGCTCTGCCACTGCTGCTCAACGACCACGACCCCAACAAGAAGGACGTGCTCTCGATCGCGTCCGACTCGATCTCGGGAGGCCTCGCCGACCCTGCGTTCGGCACTCTCGGCCTCGCCTCGAACAACCAGCAGGCTGTCGTGCGCGTCACCGCCGAGAGCGGCTCGACGACGTTCGGGTATTCCGTGACCGACGGTGCCGCGATCTCCGACCCGGCGGTCGTGACGCTCACCGTAGTTCCGGATGACCAGAACTCGGCCCCCGTGTGGTGCGGGGTCGACGGCTGCAAGCAGGAATGGCCATCCCCGCAGATCTCGCCGGGCGGAACCGTCACGATCCCCGTACTCACGGGCTGGATCGACCCCGAGAGCGACCCCTTCGTGCTCTCGGATGCCCGCGCCGAGAACAGTTCAGACCCGGTCTCGGTGGTCGCGACCGCCGACGGCCGCGTCGCGGTGCGTCACAGCGACCCGAACGCCCCGAGCAGCACGATCCCGATCGTGGTCACGGTCACCGACTCCTTCGGCGCGAGCGCGGAGAAGGTGCTCACGCTCGTCGTGAGCGCGAGCCCCGCCCTCGACGTCTCGCCCATCGCGCTCGTCGCGGGCGCCGGGGAGAAGGCGACGATCCGCATCAACGACCACGTGACCGGCGGTTCGGGCGCGTACCGCGTGCTCGACGCCGTAGCATCGGCGAGCTCGTCGAGCGGACTGCTCGTCGTGCCCAACGCTGCGGCGGGCACCGTCGAACTCACGGCAGCAACGCCCGGCGAGTACCTCGTGACCTACAGCGTGCAGGATGCCACGACCCTCGCCCAGCAGTCGTCACTCATCCGCCTCACCGTGCCCGAGGCGGGCGTGCCGCTCTCGATAGCTCCGGTCACGGCCTTCGTGCGCGCGAACGAGGACACGACTATCGACCTCCTCAGCGCCGTGCAGAACAGCACGGGTCGCGTACTCATCGTCTCGCAGGCGACCACTGCCGACCCGGGCCTGAGCGTGAGCGTCGTCGGCCAGTCGCAGGTGCGCGTGAGCGGGTCGACCGCGACCGGCGAGCCCGGCAGGGTCGGCACGGCGATCGTGACCATCACGGATGGCGCGAACTCGACTGTCGAGGGCCAACTCACCGTGTTCCAGGTGCCGGCGAGCACAGACAGCTTCCCGATCGCCGTGTCCGACAGCGTCACTGTGCGCGCGGGCGGACAGGTCGACATTCCGGTGCTCGCGAACGACCTGAGCCCGCGGGGGGAGCGCCTCGTGCTGCATCCCACTGTCGACGGGTCTGGTACGACGGGCGAACTCGCCTTCGTCGCTGGGGATTCCGTGCGCTACCTCGCGCCGACGGTGCCGGGCGTCTACACGCTGCGCTACTCGATCTACCTCGAGTCACGGCCGGATCGCCTCGACACGGCGACCGTCAGCGTGACCGTGCTGCCGGCCGGCGCGAACCGGGCGCCGCAGCCCTCCATCCTGACAGCACGCGCCCTGAGTGGGCAGACCGTGCGGATTCCCGTGAGCAGCTACGGCGTCGACCCCGACGGCGACCGCGTGATCCTCGCCACGGTTGACCAGCCGGGTGCCGGTGCCGGCGTCGCACGCATCTCGGCGGAGGGTGACGCGATCATCTACACAGCTCCCGCGGCCAGCGTGCAGGGCGGGCAGGTCAGCTTCGCGTACTCGGTGCGCGACACGGAGGGCTCTGAGGGCACGGCGCTCGTGCGCGTGGGGGTGCTGGGTTCCTCGCTCTCGGACAGGACGCCCGTCACCTACAGCGACTACGTGCGCACCACGACTACCGCGCCCAACCCGGTCACGGTCGCACCGCTCATCAACGACCGCGACCCGTCGCAGGGGGCGCTCTCGATCATCTCGCTCGCGCCGAACGCCCCAGCGGGAACCGAGGAGTACACGCGCCTCGAGGCGCTCATCGAGCCGACCACGTCGCTCGACGACGACACAGTCGTGCTCAGGGCTGGCAGCGTGCTCGGCACTCACTCGTACGTCTACACCGTGCAGTCGTCGATTTCGACGAGCACGGCGGAGGGCCTCATCGTCGTCACCGTGTCAGACATCGCGGCCCCCGACGTCCCGGTCGTCGCCGACACCGTCGTGACCGCGCGGACCAGGCTCGAGCTCGGCTCGACGGGCCTCGACGTCGTGACCGGCAAGGTGCGGTGGCCGTCAGGGGATGTCTCGAGCCTCGCGCTCGACATCTGGCCCGGTGCCGCGGCAGGGTTCACGGTCTCGGGCAGCACGATCACGGGCGCCCTCCCGGCCGCCGGCGCCCTCATCCCGTTCTCGCTCACGGGGCTCGATTCGGCGGGCGGAACCGTCGTCAGCTACGGATTCCTGCGCATCCCGGCATTCGACGATATGCGCGTGCAGGTGCGCACGAACGTCGAACCGGTCGAGGTCAACGAGGAGAAGTCGATCGAGTTCGCGCTCCGCGCCCTGCTCGACATCGACAGGTCGGACTCGATCGAGATCAGGGACGACGACGCCTTCACCGTGCAGCGCACCAACGCGTCGTGCGCCCCGAGCGGTTCGTCGCGCGCCGTCTACAACGCCGGTCGTGAGGCGCCCTGGGTCGACTCGTGCACGGTGCCGGTGCGCATCGATGGGCAGTCGAGCTGGACCATGGTCTCCGTGCCGATCGACATCCTGCCGAAGGACCCGCAGGCCATCCTGAACTCGGTGACCCGCACGATCTCGCCAGGGGCATCCGAGTCCATAGATCTCTACGACACCATGACGACGTGGGAGGGCGGGCGCGTCGGCGACACCAAGTCGCTCAAGTACACGATCTCGGGGGCTGGCTCGGCGTTCATCGTCACCCAGTCGGGCACGAAGGTCTCGATAGACACGCGGGCGGATGCCCCGCCCGGAACCCGCTCGACGATCCAGGTCTCGACCGACGCCTACGGCGGCCTCACGGCGGCGATCACCCTCATCGTCGGCATTGCCCCGCCCGATGCCCCGCGCGGCGCCAACTTCACCTCCCAGTGCGACGTGAGCAAGGGCGGCTCGTGCTCGGTCCCGGTCGTGGGCATCACTGGCGAGTACGACCCGTTCTCGGGCAAGGTGGGCTCCGGCCTCAGGCTCGTGTCCGTCGGCACCGGCTCGCCGGTGTCGTGCCCGGTCGCGACGGTGTCCGTGTCAAGCGCGATCCAGATCGTCGCGACCTGGCCCTCAGGGCCCAAGCCGGTCGGTGGTTCATGCACTGTGCCCTTCACGGTCTCGGATGCCCAGGGCCGCACCGGATCCGGCCAGCTCACCCTCGACGTGCTCGGCTACCCGCAGACCCCGGCCTCGGTAGTGACCCAGTCGTACACCGGGTCGAGCGTGACCATGTACGTCGCCCTCGGGAATGCAATCCAGGCCCATCCTTCGGTCACCCGTGCCGCCCTGTTCGAGAACGGCGGCAAGGTTGCCGACTGCGTGAGCGCGCCGCCGACCGGATACACGTGCACAGTGACCGGGCTCGAGAACGGCATAGACCACAACTACACGGCGCAGGCCATCAACAGCGTCGGCAACTCGGGCGACACGACTGCCGCGACGACCAACGCGTACCGGGCGCCCGAGATCGCCTCCCTGACCGCAACCCCGATCTACGTGCAGGGCACGACGAGCCAGACGCAGGGCGTCGTCAACCTCACGATCGTCGGGGGTGCCGACGCGCGCAGCTATCGCATAGTGGGGTCGAGCCAGCCCGCGTTCGGAGGACCGTTCCCGAAGCCCGTGACGCTGCCGACCGGGTCGCAGAACATCCAGGTGATCCCGATCAGCCAGTACAGCCCGCCGCTCACGGGAAGCAACGAGGGCACAGTCGCGAGCGTTTCGGTGGATGTCGCGGGGCTGCCGTCGTTCCCGTCCGGCGCGACCGTGACGAAGACGGGCTCCGCCCAGGCGACAGTCACGGCCACCCTGAATCGCAACGGCAGCACCACCGGCACCGTCAGCTACTTCATGTCGACCTCGCCCGGCCTCTCGTGCGCGGCAACGAGCGACGGTGCTGGCATCGTCGGCCCCGCTGGTGCTACCGAGTCGGCCTCGGGTATCTTCGACGGGCTGCCCGCCGAAGACGACTACTACTTCGTCGCGTGCGGCACCAACGGCTTCGGTGCCGCGACCTCCAACCAGGTCACCATCGACACCTACACGACGCCCAACACTCCGGCCGGCACGTTCACGTACACGGTGAGCACGACAGCGACCCAGACCGGTGCCGTGTGGCTGTGGGGCTCGTACACGTCGCCCTCGATCGGTCCGGTTCCCTCGGGCCAGCACGTCGAGTACATCATCGACGGAACGAGAACGAGCACGTTCGTCCTGACCGAAGACCGGGTCAGCACGATCAAGGTGCGGTACTGCAACAACTTCTTCGCGGCCCTGTGTGGGCCGCAGGAAGACATCACGTACACGCCTGGCACTCCCGCGACCATCGTGCGTGTGACCTTCCCGAGCACGTGCCCAGCCACCCCGAGCGAGAACGATGTGATCGTGAGCGGGGGAGCCGGCGGCTCCGTGACGCGGGCGTACGACCCCGCCACGTTCACCTACTCAGCAACCTTCGTCGATCAGTTCGCGACGCTTCCCCCCGCCAGCTTCACGTGCACCCCATGACCCCCCGAGAGGACACCGAATGACGATTCCCCCCGAGCAGGCGACCTGGTTCGCCGAGACGTTCTCGATGCTCGCCGACAACATCGAGCAGGCGATCCTCGGCAAGCGCAAGGTTGTCGAGCTCGTGCTCGCGACGACCATCAGCGAGGGCCACGTGCTTCTCGAAGACTTCCCGGGCACGGGCAAGACGGCGCTCGCGCGCACTCTCGCGCAGACGATCAAGGGCGTGAACACGCGGATCCAGTTCACCCCGGACCTGCTTCCCGGTGATGTCACGGGCATCACCGTGTACGACCAGAAGAACGGGGAGTTCCAGTTCCACTCCGGCCCGATCTTCGCGAACATCGTGCTCGCCGACGAGATCAACCGTGCGAGCCCGAAGACGCAGTCAGCGCTGCTCGAGGTCATGGAGGAGGGCCAGGTCACTGTCGACGGCGTCACCCGTCCGGTTGGGACGCCGTTCCTCGTGATCGCGACCCAGAACCCCGTTGAGCAGGCGGGTACATACCGCCTGCCCGAGGCGCAGCTCGACCGCTTCATGATCAAGACGTCGATCGGCTACCCCGACGAGGCGGCGACCATGCGCATCCTGCAGGGAGTCGCCTCGCCCCGGAAGGAAGTGCCCGGCATCGTCGAGCCCTCAACCATCCTGACCATGACCGACATCGCGCGGAGCGCGTACGTGAACCCCCTGCTCTTCGACTACATCATGCGCATAGTGGATGCCACGCGCCGAGCCTCTGAGGTCAAGCTCGGGGTGAGCGTGCGGGGCGCTCTCGCGCTCTCCAGACTCGCCATGACGTGGGCGGTCGCCCAGGGCCGCACGTTCGTCACTCCGGACGACGTGCGCGACCTGGCGGTGCCGGCACTCGCCCACCGCCTCATCCTCATCCCCGAGGCCGAGTTCGACGGCGTCACCGCGATCGGCGTGATCGGCCAGATCCTGCTCGATGTTCCTGCGCCCGCGGAGAACGGCGCTGCGTGAAGCCTGAGACCGAAGTCGGGCTGAGCCGCACGGCGGTCGGCACCCGAACGCGCGCGGAGACCATCACCAGGTACACGAGTACCAGGGTCGGTGTCGTCGGCTCGAGCGTGTTCTGGGGCCGGAGGGCGCTGAGGGGCATCCGTTCGACTACCGGTTCCGTGCTCACCTGGCTCGCCGATACAGTCACGGCGGCCGGCTGGCTCCTGCTCGCGGTGCTCGTTGTGGGAGTGGTCGCGGGCCTCACTCTCGGCTGGGTCGAGGCGTGGGCGGTAGCGGGCATCGCCGCGCTGCTGCTCGTGCTGTGCATCCCGTTCCTGTTCGGCGGCCACGACTACCGCGTACACCTCGCGCTCGACAAAGACCGCGTCGTCGCGGGCACCGACGTGAGCGGGCACCTCGAGATCCGCAACCAGTCGCACAGGCTGTCGCTCCCGGGCGTCGTCGACATCCCCGTGGGGGAAGGCCTCGTCGAGGCGCACGTTCCGCTGTTGCTCGCGGGAGCCGAACACCGCGAGAACCTGGTCATCGGTGCGCACAAGCGCGGCATCATCACGGTCGGCCCCATGACGATCTCGCGCGGGGATCCGATCGGAATCCTGCGCCGCGAGGTGGCCTGGCCGCAGGTCGAACAGGTGTTCGTGCATCCGGTCACCGTGCCGATCCCGTCGACCAGTGCTGGCAACATCAAGGACCTCGAGGGGTCGCCCACGAAAGACATCGTGAGCGCCGACCTGTCGTTCCACGCTATCCGGCAGTACGCGCCGGGCGACTCGCGTCGGCATGTGCACTGGAAGTCGACGGCCAAGACCGGCATCCTCATGGTGCGCCAGTACGAGGAGACTCGTCGCGCGCGCGTCGCCGTCGTGCTCGACCTCAACCTGGAGGAGTACGCGAACGACGACGAGTTCGAGATGGCAGTGAGCGCAGCAGCCTCGCTGGGTGTGCAGGGGGTTCGCGACGGACGCGAGGTGCTCGTCGCCGTGAGCAACGAGATCCCCGAACTCACGCGCACAACAGTGCTGTCGATCCGCACGCTTCCGACCCTGACGCCCCGCACGCTGCTCGACGCGATGTCCGGTGTGGAGTGCAGCGAGCGAGCACTGCGCCTCGAGACCGTCACGTCCCTTACAGTGCAGACCTACCCCGACCTGTCGATCGCCTTCGTGGTCACGGGCAGCCTGCCCACCCTCACGCGCCTGCGCAGTGCAGCCCTCGCGTTCCCGACAGAGGTGTTGACCGTCGCGGTGCGCATCGAGCCCGGAGCCGAGCCCACCCTGCGCTCGACCGGCGATCTCACGGTCATGACTGTCGGCGCTTTGCACGACCTCACGCACATGATCGCGAGGGGTGCCCTCTCGTGACCCGCATCCGTCTGCTCTGGGATATCGCCTACGTCGTCGTGGGCGCCGCGATCGCCGCGGCCGTGGCGTGGCCGATTTACGAGACGCCGCGCGTTGCGGTCATCGCGGCCGTCGGCACCGCGGTCGGAGCGGCCATCGTTCTGCTCGGTCGCCGCCTCGGCTGGCCATTCTGGCGCGCCGCGCTTCTCGCGGTCGCTGCATACGTGCTGCTCGTGGTCCCGCTCGCGATTCCCTCCGGGCTCACCGCGCCCGACCGGTTCGTGCGGGCGCTGCGCGATGGCGTTCTCGGTGTTGTGCTCGGCTGGAAACAGCTGCTGACCCTGAGCCTCCCGCTCGGCGACTACCAGGCCGTGCTCGTTCCGCTCCTCGTGATCATGCTGTTCGGCTCGGTCATCGCGCTGTCGATCATCCTGCGCGCGGGGCGCTGGGCCGCTGCCGCGGTTCCCGTCGTGATCGCCATGACTGTGTTCGGCATCGCGTTCGGCGCGAGTGACCCTGGCGCGCCGCTCGCGGTGGGGGGCTTCAGCCTGGTGGCACCGCGCGAGGTGCTGCTCGGCGTAGCGCTCGTCGTGGTCTCCCTCGCGTGGCTCGTGGGCAGGGCGCGGTTCGCTCGCGTCGAATCCCTCGCGCTCGCGCAGGCCAGCACAGGCGGCGTCCGGCAGGGGCCGCAGTCGTTCTGGCGGGCCGCGCGCCGCCGCATCCTCGCCGCTGTTCTGCTCGTCGTCGCCCTCGTGGGCGGGCTCACGATCGCGCCCGTGGCCGCGGCGATCTCTCCGCGGCAGGCGCTGCGCGACCGTGTCGACCCGATCGTGGTGCTTCGCGACCAGCCGAGTCCGCTCGCGGGCTACCGCTCATGGTTCGCGGGTGACGCCTACGAGAGCGAGCTGTTCACCGTCACGGGGGACACGGGCTCGTTCGACCGCATCCGCATCGCGACCCTCGACTCGTACGACGGGCAGATCTTCGAGGTGGGCGGTGGCACCCGCTTCAGCCGCCTGCCGCGCACCGCACCCGCGGCGGGCAGCAGCGCGCTCACGATCACCATCGGCGGGGGTTTCACCGGGCCGTGGGTGCCGGTTCCGGTCGGCCTCTCGGCGGCGCCCACCTTCCAGGGTTCGCGGGCAGACGTGCTCACCGACGGATTCGCCATCGGTGAATCGGATGCCACCGCGATCGACACCGCCCTGACCCCGGGAGCCGGCTACGGCCTCAGCGCGGGCGACACCTACCGCGTGTACGGCGTTCCGCCGGCCCCGGATGCCGCGCTCGCCTCGGCGCGCGGCGGCGACTCGCTCATCCCCGTGGACGAGTACCCCGCGCTCGCCGACTGGGTCGAGCTGCAGGAGGTTCCGCGCTCGGGAGCCGGCCTCATCCGGCTCGTCACGAGCCTGACGGACCGCGGCTACCTGAGCCACTCCCTGACCGACGGCGTCGCGGCCGCGCGGTGGATCTCCGAGCTGTCGGCGCGGGCCTCCTACGGGTTCAGGCCGAGCTACGCCGGTCACTCGACGGCGCGCGTCGAGGAGCTCTTCACCGAACTCGTCGACCAGCAGGCGCGGGCCGGGGAGAACGCCGACGACTCGCTTCTGGTTGCGGCGGTCGGCGACGACGAACAGTTCGCGACGGCGGCCGCTCTGCTCGGGCGCTACTTCGGCTTCGATTCGCGGGTGGTGGTGGGCGTGCGGCTCTCGAGCGATAGCGCGGCGCCGTCGGTCGAGCCGTGCGACAACGGCGTGTGCACGGGCGCCAACCTCACGGCCTGGGCGGAGGTGCTGACCCCGACCGGGGAGTGGGTTCCGCTCGACTCGAGCCCGCAGTTCGCCGTCGCCCCCACGACGATCGCGGTGGGCGAGCAGCTGCCCGAGAACCCGACTGTGCCCGACCAGACCGCGACCGAGGTCGTGACGCCGCCCGCGGCCCAGCGCGACGACTCCGACGGCGCCGACGCGCCCCCTGTCGCGATTCCGGGCTGGCTCGAGACGCTCCTGCCGATCCTCGGCAAGGTCGGTATGGGCACCCTCGGAATCGCCCTTCTGCTCCTGCCCGCCGCCGTGCTGTTCTTCGCGAAGGCCGTTCGTCGTCGCCGTCGCCGCGACTCCTCGGTACCCGAAGTGAGCATCGTGGGCGCCTGGGATGAGCTCGTCGACACCTATGTTGACCACGGCGTCGAGATCGCCGGCAACCGCACCCGCGCGTCCATCGCGCACGATATCGGGCGGCCCGCGGCCCTCGCCCTCGCCTCGACTGTGGACCGTGCAGTCTTCGCGGAGACCCCTCCCGGGCGTGATCTGAGCGACTACGCGTGGGGCCTCGTCGACGACGAACGGCATGTCCTGACGCGCGCGAGCACGAGAATGGAGAGGATTCGTGCGGGGCTCAGCCCGGCATCCTTCCTCCGCTACCTCGACCCTGGCTTGCTGCGCAGGGCGGGGCGTGCCGTGTTCCGCCGAAAGGAAACCGCATGACCGCCGACATTCAGGCGCTCGCTCTCGCGTTCGCCGCCGCCGTGCTGGTGCTCTACGTCTGGTACCTCGCCGCGCTCTCCCGCCTCTTCCCGAAGCTCGGGGTGACGAGCTGGAAGGGCTGGGTGCCGATCCTCAACGAGATCGAGATTCTCGTGCGTGGCGGCGTTCCCGGCTGGTCGATCGTGTTCTACTTCCTGCCCGTCGTTCAGCTGTACGGCATCTACCTCAAGGCCATCGCGCTGTACCGCATCAACGAGTCGCTCGGAAAGGGCGCGGGCTTCACCGTGCTCGGCATCTTCTTCGCGCCGTTGTGGGCCACGCTCCTGGCCGGTAGCCGGATGCCCGCCGACGGCGAATACGACCGCAGGGTTGCCGGGCTCATGGCATCGCCAGATGCCGCGCCCGCGCGAGCGCCCCGGGCCGACGCCCTCGGCGCAGCTCCTGTTTATGCCTCGGCCCCACCGCCCCCGCCCACCCCTCCCGTCTCCGTGTCGTTCCCGTCGTTCGCGGTGACGCCCGAGCCCGCCTGGCCGCCGCTCGCACCGCCGCCCGCCGCAGCCCCGGCTCCGGCTCCGACACGGCCCCCCGTCTCCCCGCAGACTCCAACGCCTGTGCCTGTGCCTGTGCCTGCCCCGACGCTGGTGGCGCCCCCGCAGACCGGCACGATCTACAATCCCTGGGCGCAGGACCGCGCGGTGGCGCCGGTGGCATCGCCCGACCCTGTCGAGCCCGAGCCCGAGCCCGAGCCCGACGACGACGAACTCGACCGCACGGTCGCGATCGATCGGCGACCCCCGGTGCCGTGGCGGCTCGAGACCGACGATGGGCACGTCATTCCGCTCCGCGGCCGTACGGTACTGCTGGGCCGCAAGCCGGCGGCACCGATCGGGGGTGTCTCCGTCGCCGCAGTCCCGGACACCACGAAGACCCTGTCGAAGATCCACGCGCGCCTCGAGCTCTCGGACGACGGCGTGTGGACGGTGTTCGACCTCGACTCGACAAACGGCGTGATCATCATCGAACCCGACGGCTCCGAGACGCTGTTGCCGCAGGGCGGGTCGGCTCCGGTACCCGGACGCTTCATGCTCGGGAAGGTTGCCATGCGTGTGAGCTTCGACGATCTCGAGGCGACCCGATGAGCGACATCACGGTGGCCGGCGGCATTGTGCTGGCCGTGGCATCCCTGACCGATCCCGGTCTCAAGCGCGAAGTCAACGAGGATTCGCTCTTCGCTGAGTCTCCCGTGTTCCTCGTCGCGGACGGCATGGGCGGGTACGAGTCGGGCGACCTCGCGAGCGCTGCAGTTATCGACGCGTTCCGCAGCCTCGCGGGGGCAGGCTACGCGGACCTCACGGGCATCCGTTCCGCCCTCGTCGGGGCTTCGGCCGGGGTCGCCGAGGTTGCGGGCAACACGAGCAGGGGTGCGGGCAGCACGGTCACGGGCGCGGTGATCGTCGAACACGAGGGCGCCGCCCACTGGCTCGTCCTCAACGTCGGGGATTCGCGCGTGTACCGCCACGTCGGCAGTGACCTCGAGCAGCTCACGATCGACCACTCCCTCGGGCAGGAGCTCGTCGACAGGGGAGAGCTCAGGCGAGAAGACATGGCGACCTTCGCCGACCGCAACATCATCACGCGCGCGATCGGCGCAGCGGACAGCACCGCCGACAGCTGGCTCCTGCCCGTCGTGAACGGCGAACGCCTGCTCATCTGCTCCGACGGCCTGCACTCAGAGTTGGCGGATGAGGGCATCAGGGCCACGCTCACGATGAGTGGCAAGCCCGAGTCGGCCGCGGCGACGCTTGTGCAGCACGCGAAAGACGCGGGCGGACGGGACAACATCTCGGTCATCGTGATCGATGTGATCTCGGGCGGGCGCCCCCTCGTGGGCGATTCGTCGACGGGATCGGCGTCGATGGTCGGCGACCTGTCTGACGCCGAACTCGATGACACGACAGTGCCGGTGCGCGTGCCCTGATGGTCGACGACGAGGACACCATCGAAACCGTGGTCGACGAGACGGTGGTCGTCACCCGCCAGCCGCGCGCGGCCGCACCCGAGCCGGAGGACCGCACTGTCGTCGTGGAGCGACCCGGTCGAGGCCGCGAGCGTGACCTCGACCTCGACCTCGACCCTGATCGGACGACCGCCGTCGAGCGTCGTGGTCGCAACGAGAAGGCGCCAGACCCCGACTCTGTGCTGAGGGTGCTGCCGCGTCGAGGCGTCGAGGCGGCTCCCGTCGAGGTGGACTTCGGGCGCGAGGCGGTCGAGGCGCTCGGCGCGAACGTTGTCGAGACCTATGTGCCGCGCGAGGTCGCTGCGGTGCCCGTGCCCGGCCCGTCGGTGCCGCGCGGCGACGCGTCCCCCCGCTCGGAGGCACCGTCGCTGCCCTCGGTGACGCGCAGCTCCCGCACGGCGGGTGTGGTCACGCTTCTGGTCTTCGCGGGCGCGTGCGTCGTCTCGGTGATCGGCGTGGTCGCCGTCATCGTGTGGTTCGTGCGCAGCTGACCGAGTCACGAAAAGTGACTACTGCGCGCGGGGGGAAAAGCGCTGACAGTATTCGAGCAGTGCCTGTCCGATCGGCTCCAGACCTATCTCTCACAGCAGGTCGAGCTCGGCGCGTGGGACGTTACGCGCCCAGCTGCATCCTGAGCGGCCAGTCATCCCCGTCGAGGATGACCTGTGTTGCCTCACCGCTCGTCGCGTGCATGAGGATGGGCGCCATGAGGTTCGCCGAGGGCCCGCCGTCGCTGAGCGTCGTCACGACGAGCACGCGCACTTCTGAGCTTTCGGTCGCCCCGATCGACTCGAGCTGCTGCACGCTCATCTCGGGGTTGTAGTCGGGTAGGTACACCGGCGCGTCGATGACGAACAGTCGGATGTCTGGCGCCTCGAGCGAGCGCAGCGTGTACAGGCCGTCCGCTTCCGCGACGGGTTCGAGATCGAAGTCGACGAGCGGCGACAGCCCGGGCGGCGACGCGATGAAGGTGACGAGCCCGCTCATGCGAGGAACGACATGAGCGTCGGCTGCAACGCGCGCGACGTGACCGCGAGGGCGGTCTGGTAGGCGACTTCCTGGCTCTTCAGCTGCAGGATGACCGAGCTCAAGTCCACGTCCTCCACGTCGGCCCTCTGGCTTTCCAGCGAGCCGGACTGGGCCATGTTGAGCTCCTTGGTGGTCTCGAGTTTGGCGTACCGCGAACCGACGCGCGACTGCTCACCCAGTATGGACGAGATTGCACCGTCCACGGCAGTCAAGTGTGTGCCGATGTTCGTGCCGGCGCGCAGGTCGGTCGAGATCTTGTCGATGAGGGCGAACACCGAGTTGGTGCCGGTGCCGAAGGCCGCGGCGCCGTCGACATCCACTCGCACAGTGTCGGTCGGGCTGACCCTGCGTTCGACTGAACTGCCCGCCACGGCGGTGCTCGCGTAGGCGGCGGTGAACGCGACGCCCGCGTCGGAATTGCCTGCGAAGATCGAGCGCCCCGCGTACTGCGTGTTCGCGGTTCCCAGCAGCGACGCCTTGAGCGAGTCGAGCTGGGTGGCGATCGCTTCGCGCGAGGTCGCATTGAGCGACCCGGAGCTCGCACCCTGCACCACGAGGTCGCGCACGGTCTGCATGGCGTCGGTGGCGGCGGAGAGTGAGTCGTCGGCGGTCGACAGCCACGCGAGACCGTCGCCGATGTTCGCGCTGTACTGGCTGAGGGCGCGCTGGTCTGCACGAATACGCATCGACTCGCCAGCGCCGGCCGGGTCGTCCGATGGCTTCGTGATGGCCTTCTGCGTTCCCGCCTGCGACTGCAGCTTGGCGAGCGTGGACATCGAGAGCTGAAGGTTTGACTGTGCCGAGTGCAGCAGCATCTGGCTGGTGATTCTCGCGACCATCGCTTATCTCCCCACGAGTCCGGTGCGATTGATGAGGGTGTCGAGCATCTCGTCGATCGCCGTCATTACTCTCGCAGCACCCTGGTACGCGTGCTGGTAGGTGATGAGCTGTGTCGTTTCCTCATCCATGTCGACGCTCGTCTCCGACATGAGCTTCGAGCTCGCGGATGCCGCGGCCTGCGTCGCCGTGGTGGCCTGGTCAGACGCCCGGCGGGTGTCGATGCCGACGCGCACGACGAAGTTCGACCACGTGGTATCCGGGCCGGTCGCCGATGTGCCGAGCGCGGCGATCTTGTCTGCCATGCCGCCGTTGAGCGCGCCGGTTCCGGGGGTGCCCGCGGCGATGCCCGCCGCGTTCGTCGGAATGACGGTGAGGCCGAGGGCGGCCGGCTTACCTGCGGCGAGGGAGAAGAAGTCGAGGTTGGTCGCGCCCGTGGTCGTCGCGCCCGTCGAGTGGATCGCATTGACCTGGCTGGCGATCTGAGTGGCGAGCGCGTTGTACGACTCCGCGGCGGAGACGATGCTGCCGCCCGAGGTTGCGGTGCCGGGGCCGAGTGCCGCGACCGCCGCCGCGAGCGCGCCACCGGAGATCTCGGCCGAATCGGCCGGGCGATTCGCCCACACGAGCGTGACGGGCTGCGCGTTGGCGTCGGCGAGGCTCGTCGCTCCGGCGAGCACGAGAGTGTGCGTCTTGTTGCTGGTGACGAGCGGGTTGCCCCCCACGAGCACGTCGGCCGAACCGTCTGCGCGATCGACGACCGTCGCCCCGACGAGGTTGGCGAGGGTAGTGGTGAGCTTGGCGCGCTGGTCGAGCATCTCGTTGGGCGACTGGCCCGCAGCGGTGGCCTGGCGGATCTGGTCGTTGAGCGCGGCAACCTGAGTCGCGATCGCGTTGACCTGCGTGACCATGCCCTGGGCCTGGCTCCGCGTGGTGTCGAACGTGTCGACGGCATCGGAGTAGCCCTGGGCGACTCGGCCGGCGAGATCGTTGGCGGCTTCGATGAGCACTCCCGACGCGGGTGACTCTCCCGCGTGGTTCGAGAGGTTCTGCCACGAGGCCCAGAACGTGTGGAGCGTCGCCGCGAGGCCCGTGTCCCCGGGCTCGTGCAGCGAGCCCTCGAGGGAATCCATGACGGTCGCCTTCATCTCGGCGTAGCCACTGCTGGCGGACGAGGTGCGCACGCGGCCCTCGAGAAGGGCGTTGCCGAGCCGCTGGATCTGGTCGACGGTGACGCCGGTACCACCGCGGAACAGGGTGTCGAGCGGGCCGATGCCCGCAAGCGAGCCGTTCGACGACTGGGAGACGCGCTGGCGCGTGTAGCCCTCGGTGTTGACGTTGGCGATGTTCTGCCCGATGGTGTCGATTCCGGCGCGGGCCGCGGCGAGACCGGTGTACGCGGCGCTGAGCCCGCCGAACGTGCTCACGCTTCGTTGTCCAGCAGTCGGGCGCGCGGGCTCGGGATGTCGGCGGCCCCCGTCGCATCGTAGGTGCCGCTGTCCGTCACGATGTGGGCGAGCGTCTCCTGCGTCGACCGCGAGGCGGCCCTGAGGAACTGCAGGTTGCTGTCGCGGAGCGCGGCAATTCCGCCAGCGAGCTCGTTGAGCGCCTGCAGGTGAGACGTGAACGTCTCTTTCCAAGCCGCCGAGGGCGCGTGGCTGATGATCTCCTTGAGCGTGGCATCCTCGCTCGTGCCCCACTCGGTGGCGACGCCCGCGACCTCGAGGGAACGCTCGAGAGCCGACTGGCGGAGGCGACCGAGAACCTGCTCGACCTCCCGTGTGGCGAACGGCAGCCAGCGGGTGCGACCCGCGCTGAGAAGGAGCTGCTCCTCCTCAAGCTTGAACATGAGGAGCTCGAGCATCTCCCGCTCACGCCACAGGAGCGCAGACAGTTCATGGGCACCCATGCGTGAGTGGTCTCCTTCCGGTTGTTCGGGGCTGACCCTCTCCGGCTCGATCTTCGCATAAAGCGTTCGATTGGGCATACAGAGAACTGTCGGCAGCTTTTCGCAATCCGTTAGTGCGAATTGATATATCACGGCAATGGGGTACGGCCATCTGCCGACACGCGGACCCTTAGTGGGGGGTGCGGAGGGGGAAAGTGACCCCCCACAATTGTCAATTGTCACCGGTGAGGGCTTACCCAGGCACCCATTCCTCGCTAGCGAACCCGACGAAATTACCAAACGGACCCTTTGTGGACCGTGCCTGCATATCGGTGACTTCTGGGGAGCCCTCGGTGAATCGTGATCAACGCAACAAGCTTGTTGTGGACAACCTGCCCTTGGTCGGCTACCTCGTCCGCGACCTGTGCGCGCGCGCGACGCATCTCTCCCGTGATGACCTGGCCGCGGCCGGCGCTCTCGCCCTCGTGACCTCGGCGGACGCCTTCGACCCGACCCTCGGCGTGCCCTTCGGCGCGTTCGCCCGTCGCCGCATCATCGGTTCGTTCGCCGACACGATGCGCACTGACGACTGGGCCACCCGCAGCGCGCGCCGTCGCATCCGGGAAACCCTTGCGGTTCAGGAGACGCTCACCGCTTCGCTCGGTCGCGTTCCCACAGTCGACGAGATCGCCTCGACCCTCGGCGTCGACCGCCAGTCGGCCACGGATGCCCTCACCGACGCCTCGCGCACGGTGAGCACCCTCGACGAGATCAACACGGACCTGCTCATCGCCGACAACTCGACGCCGGAAGAGACGGTGATCACGCAGGAGCGCACGGTCTTCGTCCGCTCGAGCGTGGCTGCCCTGCCCGACGACATGCGCTACATCATCGAGCAGATCTACTTCGAAGAGCGCAGCGTCAAGGAGATCGCCGAGGAACTCGGATTCACGCACTCCGCCGTCTCGCAGAAACGCTCGGAAGCCGTGCGACTCATCCGCGACGGCCTCTCCACCCACTACGCGGAAGACGAGCGCGCGACAGCGGCCGCCGCCGAGTCCCGCATCGCACCGGTTCGTCGCGCGGCCTATCTAGCTCGCGTCGCCGAATATGCCAAGGCCGGGATGGTCTCGGACATGCTCGACTCGGGCTGGGCGGAGTCCGCAGTGTCCTGACCCCCCTTTCGGGTCGAACGCTAACCACCGCCAATCAACAACCGAATGTCAACAGTGCCGGACCACGGATGGGCCGGTTCTACAAGCCCACATCACGGAGGAAATCACCATGGGTATGTCAATCAACACCAACCTTGCGGCCAACAACTCGTACCGCAACCTCACCAACACGCAGAACGACCTGTCCAAGTCGCTGGAGAAGCTCTCCAGCGGTCTTCGCATCAACCGCGCAGCGGATGACGCGGCAGGCCTCGCGATCTCTGAGGGTCTCAAGTCGCAGGTCGGTGGCCTCACGGTCGCTTCCCGCAACGCCCAGGACGGCATCTCGGTCATCCAGACCGCTGAAGGCTCGCTCTCCGAGGTCCACTCGATCCTGCAGCGCGTCCGCGACCTCGCGGTCCAGGCTGGCAACGACTCGAACAACGCGACGTCGCGCCAGGCGATCACCACCGAGGTCACGGCGCTCACCACTGAGCTCACGCGCCTCTCCGACGCCACGAACTTCAACGGCACCAAGCTCCTCGACGGCTCCAAGTCGTCGCTCAGCTTCCAGGTGGGCGCTGACGCCGCGGCGAGCAGCCAGATCTCGGTCGACCTGACCGGCGCGAACATCAAGGGCCTCGCAGCAGCACTGACCACCGGTTCTGCCGGCGCGGTCATGTCTGTCGCAACCCCGACGCTCGTCACTGGTGCTCAGAAGTTCTCGATCACCAACGGCAGCACCACGAGCACGGTTTCCGTGACCCTCGGTGCTGCGGGTTCGTACAACACGGTGCAGGACGTCGCAAGCGCCCTCAACGCGGACAGCGGCTTCAAGGCTGGCCTCGTTGCGTCAGTCGACGCGTCGAACAAGCTCGTCGTGACCGCTCTCAACGGCGGAACCGTCGTCGGTGGTAACACCGCAGGCACGCACGCCGCCGCAGGTACCGGCATCACGATCAGCTCCGCCGGCTCCGCCGGTGCGCTCGACTTCTCGACGGCCGCTGGCGCTGCTGCTGCGATCACCGCGGTCGACGCGCAGATCACGGGTATCTCGACGGCTCGCGCCCAGCTCGGTGCTGCGCAGAACCGCTTCGAGAGCGTTATCCGCAACCTGGCGGTCTCGAAGGAGAACCTGTCGGCTGCTGGATCGCGAATCCGCGACACGGACATGGCTGAGGAAATGGTCAAGTTCACGCGTGCGAACATCCTGTCGCAGGCCGGTACGGCAATGCTCGCCCAGGCGAACCAGACCACCTCTGGTGTTCTGCAGCTCCTGCGCTAGTCATCAGCCGCACTGAACTGAACTGACGCACATCACCTGGCGGTGTCGGCGGAAGGCCCGAAAGGGCCTCGCCGCCACCGCCGGGGGATGGCTTCCATCTAGACCGGGAGGGACACCATGGGATCACTGGCAATCGATGGCCTCGTCAGCGGCCTGGATACCACGACCCTCATCAACCAGCTGATGTCGATCGAGTCGCAGCCGCAGGTGCTGCTCAAGGGCAAGGTCACGACCACCCAGACACTCGTCAAGACCTTCCAGAACCTCAACTCGTCTGTCGCCTCCCTCGCGACGCTCGCGAAGAAGACCGCCCTTCCGGCCACAATCGACCTGTTCACCGCATCGAGCAGTGCCTCGAGCGTCTCGGTCACCGCGGGCGCTGGCGCCTCCGCCGGTGCGATCGACCTCAGGGTGACAGCCGTCGCCAAAGCGCAGGTCTCCGTCTCCGCCGCCCTGAAGAGCTGGCCTGACAGCCCCGCGACCTTCACGATCGTGCGCGCGGATGGCACGAAGACCGAGATCACCGCGGCATCGACCTCGCTCTCCGAAGTCGCTGCCGCGATCACCGCGTCGTCAGCGGGAGTCAAGGCGGCCAGGGTCGCCGCGGGTTCGGAAGCAGGCACCGGCGACCCGCTCTACCGCCTCCAGTTCACCTCGGCCGCGACGGGAGCCGACGGGGCCTTCCAGGTCTTCCGCGGATCCGCCGCCGACGTCACCGCCGGCACGGCGACCAACCTCCTCACCGCACCCGGAGGCGCGACTGTGGCCACCGCAAGTGACGCGTCGGTGACGCTGTGGGGCGGCACCGCAGCCGAGCAGGTGATCACGTCCTCGACGAACTCGTTCGCCGACATCCTGCCGGGTGTCACTGTCTCGATCTCGAAGGTCGAGGCATTTCCGGTCTCCATCACCGTCGGCCGCGACAACGCGGGAATCGGCACGGTGGCGTCGAACCTCGTCGCGGGAATCGGTACCGTGCTCAACTTCATCGACGACAAGTCGGTGGTCACCCAGACGACGTCGTCGACAGGCGCAGCAGGCACTACTGCGGGAGTGTTCACGGGTAACAGCACGGCCCGGGACGTGCGTGCGCAGATCCTCACCGCGGCTACTGCACCGGTGAACGGCCGCTCGCCGTCGGAGATCGGGCTCACGATCACCAAAGACGGAACCGTCACCTACGACGCCACCAAGTTCTCCGCGGCGCTCGCCGTCGACCCCGCAGGCACGCAGTCGATGCTCAATGTGATCGCCTCGCGCGTGGCGACTGCGGCCGACAATGCCTCAAACCAATACACGGGCACGATCACGCAGGTCATCACCGGCCAGAAGTCGACCCTCACCTCGCTCGACAACCAGATCGGCAACTGGGACGTTCGCCTGGCGTCCCAGCGCTCCGGTCTCGAGCGCACCTACTCGGCCCTCGAGGTGCAACTCAGCAAACTTCAGGCCCAATCCAGCTGGCTGACCTCACAACTGGCAGCCTTTACCGCGGGGACAAGCAAATGACGATGACCCAGGATCCGCGCCTCGCGCGGGCACAGTACAACCAGGATGCGATTCTTTCCGCGTCGCCGAATCGGTTGCTGACCATGCTGTTCGATCGGCTCATGCTCGACCTGCAGCGTGCCGAGGCCGCGCAGTCGGAGCAGGACTGGAACCGGGCATCCGGCTACCTTGTTCACGCCCAGGACATCGTCGCCGAGCTCGCGGGCACGCTGGACGTGGAGCGCTGGGACGGCGGCCAGCACCTGCTCGCGGTCTACCTGTTCTCGTCGACCAAGCTCGTGAGCGCGAACGTCGAGCACTCGATCGACCGCACGCGCGAGGTCATCGTGATCATGGAACCCCTGCGCCAGACCTGGCACGAGGCGGCCGCGATGGTCGCCGACCAGGCGGTGGCCTCCCACGAAGCTCGCACATCAGGAGATCTGGGCTTTGCCTGATCGCGAGGAGATCAACGCCTCCTGGCGCCTGATCCTCGGCGAACTCGAGGGCGATCTCGCCCGACTGAAGTCAGGGGAGGTGCTCGATGATGGCGGCCGGATCGTTTCCGCTGACTGGTCACCCCCCACGATCGTCGGGCCCCTTCCCGACGAGTACGCTCACGCGGTGCGGGAGCTCATCGAGCAGCAGCGCGTCGCGATGGAAGCGCTCGACGAAGCCAAGCGCAGAACGGGCGAGCACCTCTCCGCGGTGAGAGCTGCAGAGCCCCCGCGCGGCCAGCAGGCCGCGTACCTCGACGTCGAAGGTTAGAGCTCAGCACGAGGCGATTTTCGAGGAACTGCTAACGCGCCCGACGAAACCGCCGATAGATACAACAGAGCACGGATAGCTCACATTGTCAGGCCACGGATCGGCCGTCTTTTCCTATCATCATGGAACGGATGCCGTGTTCGATTCGGTCACCTTCAACGCACTGTCCAGTGCTCTGGATGGTCTCGCCGCGCGGCAGCGGGCGGTCGCGAACAACATCGCCAACGTCAACACCCCCGGCTACCAGGCCCAGCGCGTCTCCTTTGAGGAGGCCCTCGCCGCCTCGGTCAAGAACGGCAGCGGTGTCACCGCCCCGACCACGAAGGTCTCGCTCGACCCGACCCGCCTCGACGGCAACAACGTCAACCTCGACACCGAGACGCTCTCGAACATCGACACCGTGCTGCGGTTCCAGTTCGCCTCGAACGCGACGAGCGCCCAGTTCAGCTACGTACGCGCGGCACTCGGAGGCAACTGATGGCTATCGACGCAATTGCCATCGCCGGCAGCGCACTCACTGTGCACCGCAAATGGCTCGATGCCATCTCCGACAACATCGCCAACGTCAACACCGTGCGTCCGACGGATGAGGCGGCCTTCCAGGCCCGGTACATCATCGCGCAGGCGGGCGAAGGCACTACCGGCGTGTACGTGCAGGCCGGTGCTCTCTCCGATGCCGAAGGCCGCATGGTCTACGAGCCCAGCCATCCACTCGCCGACGCCGAGGGCTATGTGCGCTACCCCGATATCGACCTCGCGTCCCAGATGGGCCAACTCATCATGGCCCAGCGCGGCTACGAGGCGAACGCCGCGGTCGTCGACCGCGCGAAGACGTCATACGAGGCCGCAATTCAGATCGGCAGAAACTGATGGTTCTTCCCGTCGCGGCGGTGTCGTCCGTCACCCCCACGAGCTACCTCTCCGGTACGCCGTCGACCACCGCCACGAGCGGCACCGACTTCGGGTCGACCCTCGCGGGAGCTGTCGACAACCTGCAGCAGCTGCAGTCATCGTCTGATTCGCTCGCGGTCAAGGCCGTCACCGGCGACCTCAGCGACATCCACCAGGCCACCATCGCCGCCACGCGCGCGCAGGTGACCATGGAGGTCGTGGCCGCCGTTCGCAACAAGGGCGTCGAGGCGTTCAACGAGATCATGAGAATGCAGGCCTGATGCCCAAGGAAGTCTCTGCTGCGTTCGGTCGCATCACGCACGCGCTGCGGGAGTTCACTGTCGGCCAGCGCACGATCGCCATTATCGGCGTCGCTGTGCTCGTCGTGGGCGCTGTTGCGCTCGGCGCGTGGTTCACGCGTTCCACCTACTCGCCGCTCTTCTCGGGACTGAGTGGCACCGACGCGAGCGCCATCGTCGATCAGCTCGACGCCGACGGAATCTCGTACCAGCTCGCCGACGGCGGCCAGACGATCATGGTTCCCGACTCCGACGTGAACGCGGCACGGCTCAAGGCCGCCGCAGCGGGCCTGCCCAGCCTGGACAACGGCGGCTACGCACTGCTCGATGCGATGGGTGTCACTGCATCAGAGTTCCAGCAGTCCGTGACGTACAAGCGCGCGATCGAGGGCGAGCTCGCCTCGACTATCGAGTCGATCAAGGGAGTGCGCACGGCGTCGGTCAAGCTCGCGATCCCCGAGCAGTCGGTCTTCGTCTCCGAGAAGCAGGACCCGACTGCATCCGTCTTCGTCGACACTGAGTCGGGAGTCACCCTCTCGAGCGACCAGGTGCAGGCCATCACGCACCTCACGGCGGCCTCGGTCGACGGGCTCACCCCCGAGAACGTCTCCGTGGTCTCGGCCGATGGAACAGTGCTCTCGGCTGTGGGTACCGGCACGACCGGCAACTCCGACCAGCAGGCTTCTACATACGAAGACCGGGTCCGCTCGGCTGTGCAGTCGATGCTCGACCGCGTCGTGGGCGTCGGCAATGCGACGGTCGTCGTCGCGGCGAGCATGAGCCTGCAGTCCGGCCAGCGCGTCGAAGAGACTTTCACGACGCCCGAGGACGCGCCAGTCCTGACCGAGAACTCGTCGAAGCAGGACTACACGGGCACGGGCGGCAACGCCACGGGCGTGCTCGGTGCAGACAGCATCGCGGTGCCGACCACGGGCACGGGCGACGGAACGTATGCGTCCGAATCGACGGACAAGACGAACGCGATCAACAAGGTCACGCAGACCACGCAGATCCCCGCCGGTGAGATCGAACGCCAGACCGTCTCGGTGGCTGTCGACAAGGATGCCGCGGCCGGCATGTCCGCCGGAACGCTCGAGGGCCTCGTGGCCGCAGCCGCCGGCATTGACGAAGACCGTGGCGACGCCGTCAAGGTCGAGCTCGTCTCGTTCGCGAAGGTGGACAGCAACACGGCCGCCGCCGCGCTCGAAGAGGCGCGCGCATCCGAGATGCAGGGCAGCATCACGCAGATCATCACGACAGCCGTTCCCGTGGCGGGCGCGATCATCGTGCTGATCATCCTCATGAGCGGCCTTCGCGGCTACCGCAAGCGCAGGGACAAGCAGGCGGAGAAGGACCTCGGCGAGATGACTCAGGTGCGCGACCCGCTCGAGGCGGGCCAGGCCGCCGCGATCGACGCGGCAACCGCCGCCGGGTTGCTCCCTCCCACCCAGCCCCTCGTCGCCGGGCCTTCCGCGTTCGCCGAGTTCGGCCCCGACCTGGACGAGCCGGGCGTCGAGCGCATGCGCCAGGAGATCGACAACCTCGCGGCCGCGAGCCCCGAGCGCATGGCCGAGCACCTGCGTACCCTCATGGATGACAGGAGTCGTGCGTGAGCACCATGACGGGCATGGAGACGGCAGCGCTCGTCATCATGCAGATGTCACAGGCTCACGCGGCGCAGGTCATGCGCCAGTTCTCCGAGGCCGAGGCCGAGGAGATCGCCGCAGAGATCATCCGCCTGCGCAAGGTCGAAGACGGCCACGCCGAGCAGGCCATCACAGAGTTCCACGCCCGGACCCGAACCGGGCGTGCGGATACCAGAGGCGGCCGTGATGCCGCAGCCACGCTGCTCGACGCAGCGTTCGGAGAAGAGCGGGCGGCGGGTCTCATCGATCGCGCCGTCTCGTCCGCCGGGGGCCATTCGTTCGAGTTCATGGACAACGTCGACCCCTCGCACGTGTCCCGGGTACTCGACGGTGAAGCCCCCGGCACAGTAGCGCTCGTGCTCGCGCACCTCCGCCCCGAGGTCGCGTCGCACGTGCTCGGCACGTTCGCGACGAGCATCCGCGCCGACATCGCACAGGCGCTCGCGATCATGGGTACCCCGAGTCCCGAGGTCGTCGAGATCGTCGCCGAGACGCTCAGGCAGCGCATCCGGTCGGCCGTCGCACCCGTGGACTCGACTGAGGTGACGGGCGGCGTCCAGCCCCTCGTCGACATCGTCAAGCGCTCGGATGTCGCGGCCGAGTACGAGCTGCTCGAGGAGCTCGAGCGTCGTGACCCCGCCCTCGCCGAGGAGATGCGTTCGCGCATGCTCAACTTCGGTGACCTCGTGAAGTTCGAGGACCGCGACGTGCAGCAGGTCATCCGCGGGCTCGACGCATCCGCCCTCGCGACAGCACTGCACGGCGCGGATGCCGCGATCGCCGACCTCGTGCGCGCGAACATGTCCGAGCGCAACCGCGAGCTGCTCGACGACGAGATCTCGCTGCTCACGAAGGTCCGTAAGACCGCCGTGGTCGAGGCTCGCGCCGAGATCGTCAAGGCGATGCGTGAACTCGACGCGTCCGGAGCCATCGCCGTGAAGGAAGAGACCGAGGGTGAGGCCGACGAGGATGTCGACTGAGTCCGCGTTCTCGCCCCTGATGTTCCCGGCCCTGCCGGGGCAGGCCTCTGACGAGCGCGACAGCATCCGCGGCCACGCGACCGGCTATGCCGCCGGCCGCAAGCATGCCGAAGCTGAGATGGCGTTGCTGCGCGACTCGATCCGCGAGGAGGGCGAACGAGCCAGAGGGCAGGCGCGAGGCGAAGTGCAATCAGCGCTCGATGCGCTCGCCGCGGCCACCGCCGACTTTCGCGCGAGGCAGGTTCCCGTGCTGCAGTCGGTCGACGCGTCGATCGCGGCAGCAGCCATCGAGCTCGCCGAGGCGATCGTGGGGCACGAGCTCTCGACGACTGACGGCTCGGCGCGCGCTGCGCTCGACCGGGCCAGCCTCGAGGTGGTTCCCGCGGGCAGCGTCGTGCGGCTCAACCCGCAGGACATCCAGGTGATCATCGCCGAGGGCGGCACCCAGGCCGGTGTCGAGCTCGTCGCCGACGCGAACCTCGAGCGTGGCGACGCGATGGTCGAACTCGTGCACGGCTCGATCGACGCGCGCGTCTCCGCCTCGCTCAGCCGTGCGAGGGCCGCGCTCGTTCAGGGCCAGTCGTGAGCGCCACCACCATCTTCCGCCCGGAGCGGCTCGACGCCATGCTCGAGGCCGCGCGCCCCGAACGCATCGGGTCCGTCGCATCGGTCGCCGGGCTGCGCATCGACATCAAGGGTCTGGAAGCGAGCATCGGCGACGTCGTCGTGATCGGCGAGACCGCTCGCGCGGAGGTCGTCGCCGTCGCCACGGGGGTGCTCACCGCGATGCTGCTCGATCCGGTGGAGAACCTCGCCTCGGGTACCCCGGTGCGCACGCGACGTACCCGGATGCTCGTGCCGACCGGCCACGGACTACTCGGCCGAGTGCTCGACGGAATGGGCAGGCCCATCGACGGCAAGGGACCGCTCGTGACGAGCGCGTGGGTTCCCGTCGACAACGACGTTCCCCCCGCGCTGGACCGCGCGCGCATCGACACTCCGTTGTCGCTCGGCGTGCGGGCGCTCGACACCCTCGCAACCGTGGGACGCGGCCAGCGGATGGGACTGTTCGCGGGATCCGGTGTCGGCAAGTCGTCGCTCATGTCGATGATCGCTCGCGGCTCCGACGCCGAGCTCTCCGTTATCGCCCTTGTGGGCGAGCGTGGTCGCGAGGTTCGCGAGTTCCTCGAAGACGACCTGGGCGACGAGGGTCTCGCGCGCTCGGTCGTCGTGGTCTCGACCGCGGATGCCCCAGCCCTTCTGCGCGTGCGCGCGGCATTCACGGCGACCCGCATCGCGGAGTCGTTCCGCGACCAGGGCTCGCACGTCATGCTCATGATGGACTCGCTCACGCGCGTGGCTTTCGCCCAGCGCGAGATCGGTCTCTCCGTCGGGGAACCTCCAGCGACCCGGGGATACCCGCCGTCGGTGTTCGGCCTCCTCGGCCGGCTGCTCGAGCGCGCGGGCACTGCAGAACGCGGCTCGATCACTGGCATGTACACCGTGCTCGTCGAGGGCGACGACCACAACGAGCCCATCGCCGACGCCGTGCGCTCGATCCTCGACGGCCACGTCGTGCTCGACCGCAAGCTCGCGCTCGCTGGGCACTTTCCGGCGATCGACGTGCTCGCCTCGGTCTCCCGGGTGGCGTCGCGCGTCTCCTCGGCGGAGAACCGCGCGGTCGCGGCATCCCTCAAGAAGGTGCTCGCCGCGCGCATGAGTGCACAGGACCTGCTCGACGTCGGCGCGTACCAGCCGGGTTCGAACCCGCTCGTCGATGCCGCAGTCGGTCACCAGGCCGAGATCGCGCACTTCCTGCAGCAGGACATGCACGACCTCACTCCGCAGGACGAAGCCTGGGCGCGCCTCGCGCACATCACGCAGTCGTTCTCCCTCGCGGGCGGGGCCGCAGCATGAGCGCCCAGTTCTCCCTCGCGGGCCTCCTCCGGCTGCGCAAGCTCGAGGAGGACCAGCGTGCTGTCGAGCTCAACTCCGCGCGCGATCGCGAAGAGGTGGGGCTCGCTCGCACCCGCCGTATCCGGCGTTCCCTCGCCGAGGGCCACGAAGACCCCTCGGCTCACGCGTCACTCGCGTCGATCGCCGCCACGCGCGCGTCGTCGGCGACCATGCTGTCCGAGCTCAGCGAGATCGACCGCGAGAACGCCGCGGAGGTCGACACGGCGGTGACCGCGCACACGGAGGCCCACCGCAAGACCCTCGGCCTCGAGAAGCTCGAGACCCGCTTCGAGGAGAAGAAGCTCGCGGGGGAGCTGCGCGATGAGCAGCTGCTGCTCGACGACCTGTCGTCCCGCGCGTGGCATGTCGCGAACGGGGAGGCGAACCTGTGAGCACCGATCCCATGGTCTCGATCCAGCGCATCCAGACGACGTTCGACCAGCTCGCGTCCCCCACGAAGACGCCGGCGGGCACGTCGAGCTCGCAGGAACTCTTCGCGAAGCTCATCGAAGCCCTGCGCGCGCAGGATGCGGCAACGAAGACCAACGCGAACGCGACCTCGAGCACGGCAACGGGCGCGGGCATCGTATCGGCGGCCGAGAGTTACGAGGGTGTTCCCTACGTCTTCGGCGGCACGAGCCGCGACGGCATCGACTGCACGGGTCTCGTGCAGAAGGCGCTCGCCGACGCTGGGATCACCGTCGGCCGCAGCATGGACGAGCAGATGACGGCGGGCACAGAGGTCGGCAAGCTCGCTGACGCGAAGCCCGGCGACCTCATAGTGCTCGACGGCGGCGCCCATATCGTCATCTACGCGGGCAACGGCAACGTCATCCACGCGCCCTCTGAGGGCCGCACGGTGACCGAGCAGAAGGCGTGGTTCGACGACTCGGACATCGTCACGATCCGCCGCGTCGCTCCCGACGCGGTACCCGTCCCCACCTCGGCGTCGACCTCGACGACCGATGCACTCCAGGCCCTTATCAACGCGCAAGCCGCCATTCTCAGCAGGAGCATCTCATGAGCACCGTAGCCCCGAGCGCCCCTGCGCCCGCCGCCGCCGCCGCAGCCGTCGAGGCCTCCGCGTCCGGTGCCAAGGGGGAGACGACAGACCCCTCGGCGTTCGCCGCCGAATTCGAGAGCGCGCTGACGTCGCTCGCGTCGTCGACGACGGCGCCGGCAGCTACCCCGGCAGCCACGACGGCCGCGGATCCTGCGGATGCCCTCCTCGCGCTCGCAGCGGAACTTCCGGCTGCGACCCCAGCTCCCGTGGCCGCACCCGCGCTCCCGGTCGCTGAGGTTCTCGAAGCGTCAACGCCCGCGACCCCCGTCGCGGCTCCCGTTGCACAGCTCGCCGAGGCCCCCGGAGCGGTCGCTGAGGTCCCCGAAGCACCCACGGCACCCGCGGTGGCCGCGGCACCCGCGGTGGCTGCAGCGGCTACGCTTCCCGCCAAGACCACGGGTACGGCCGAGACCGGCACGAACGAGACAGGCGTCGACGACACCGATACCGACACCGACCTCGTCCAGCGCGACCCGACGGTACCGGTCGACGCGACCCCCGACCTCGTGCTCCCGATCGTTCCCGCGCCGGTCGCCGCTGCCGCCGCACCTGTCGTCACGTCGAACGCGCGAGCCACTGTCGCGGTCTCGGCGGTCTCCGCGACACCGGTCGTCGAGGCTCCCGAAGCGACTGCCGCGATCGCCGCCCCCGCGGCCGTGACCACTCCAGACGCGACCCCGGCACCCGCCCCGGTCGTTCCCGCCGCGGCACCCGCCGTCGCGACCATCCGGGCCCCCGACGAGGTCGCGGCCCCCGCTGCGCCGGCCCGCGCGCAGGCGCCCGACCTCGTCGGACAGTTGAGTCGGCCGCTGCACGGGCTGCGCTCGTTCGGCGACGGAACGCACGTCATCACCATCCGTGTGACGCCCGAGAACCTCGGCCCGGTTGCGGTGCGCGCTCACGTGAGCGGCGACTCCATGCGCATCGAGCTCGTCGCGCCGACCGATCAGGCGCGTGAGGCGATCAAGTCGATCCTTCCCGACCTGCGCCGCGACCTCTCCGGTGCCGGCGGACAGGCGACGCTCGACCTGTCGTCGGGCAACCAGCCCTCGGGGCGCGACAGCGCGCGGCGGGACGGCGCACCGTCGAGCCGGGGGAGCGACTCGGTTGCCCCCGCCACGGCCACGGGCATCCGCACACCTTCTCGTAGCGACGTCGGCCTCGACGTCCTCGCCTGAGTCACAGAACAGAAAGGACGCCCATGACCAGCCCCATCGACGCGATAGTTGCCAACAGCAGCGTCGTCGTGCCCGCCACGTCCACCACGGCGACCAATGCCTCCAAGCAGAAGATGGACGGCGAGATGTTCCTGCAGCTGCTCGTCGCCCAGCTGCGCGCGCAAGACCCGAGCTCGCCCATGGACACCAACGCCATGATGACCCAGACCGCCCAGCTGGCCAGCATGGAACAGCTCACGACGATGTCGAACCTCACGCAGGAGTCGTTCTCGCTGCAGATGCGGATGGCAGCCTCCGGCCTCATCGGCAAGGAGGTCGCCTACGTCGACTCCGAGGGCAAGACGCAGAAGGGTATCGCGTCTGCCGTGTCGTTCACGGATTCCGTGCCCACCGTCACGATCGGTGACAAGTCAGTTCGCCTCGACGTCATCTCCGGCGTCACCACCGCTTCTTAGCTCCACCCCAACGAAAGGCTCATCATGCTTCGCGCACTCTACTCAGCGATTTCGGGACTGCGATCCCACCAGACGATGCTCGACGTCACGGGCAACAACATCGCCAACGTCAACACGACGGCGTTCAAGGCGTCGGCCACCCAGTTCCAGGACACGCTCTCGCAGCTCACGCGGGGCGCGAGCGGACCGCAGGCCGCAGCCGGCGGTAGCAACCCCGCCCAGATCGGCCTCGGCGTGCAGGTCGCCGCGATCTCGACGAACTTCTCGCAGGGTTCGGCGCAGGCGACGGGCCGGGCTACCGACATGATGATCTCTGGCGACGGATTCTTCGTTGTGCAGTCGGGCGGAGAGACCCTCTACACGCGGGCCGGCTCCTTCTCCTTCGACGCGGGCGGTCGGCTTGTCACCCCCGACGGCGCACTCGTGCAGGGTTGGACCGCCGTCAACGGTATCGTGCCCACGACCGGCGGCGCCGTGGGCCAGATCACGCTCCCGCAGAACGCGGTTGCCCCCGCGACGAAGACCACGTCGGTGACGATGTCGGGAAACCTCCCCTCCGATATAGCGGTGGGTACCACGCTCACACGTGACGTCGACGTGTACGACGCGACTGGCGCGCCGCGCACGCTTTCGGTCGAGTTCACGCGCACCGCGGCCGGATGGAACACCAAGGCCACAGACGCCGCGACGGTAGTCACGAGTGCCATGACCTTCAACGCGGCGGGCAAGGTCGCCACCGGTGGCACGCTCACCGTCGGCGGCATCGCGATCGACCTGAGCGCCACCACCGGTTTCGCGGGCCTCGATACGGTCGCGGCGAGCAAGCAGGATGGCCGCGAACCGGGAACCCTGCAGTCGTTCTCGCTGTCCAAGGACGGCACGCTCGTCGGCTCGTTCAGCAACGGTGCGACCGAGGCGATCGCTCGCATCGCGCTCGCGACATTCACGAACGCGGGCGGCCTCGAGAAGGCGGGGGGCTCGGCCTACCGCACGTCGATCAACTCCGGTGGTGCCACGCTCGGCACCGCGGGCAGCGGAGGAATCGGGTCCCTCATGGGCGGCGCGCTCGAGATGTCGAACGTCGATCTCTCGCAGGAGTTCACCAACCTCATCGTCGCCCAGCGCGGTTTCCAGGCCAACGCCCGCATCATCACCACGTCCGACGAGGTACTCCAGGAGCTGACGAACCTGAAGCGCTAACCCCCCGGCCCCCGCCCCCAGGCCGAGGCCCTCGCAGAGTGACGAGAGACGCGCACATGAGCGAGGCCCTCGTCACTCTGCGAGGCCCTCGGCCCCCAAGAGTGAGGTGTCCAGGCCCGGGAGCGAGGCCACTGACCCCATAATTGGGGTACAGGTGTGACCCCGAACGGGGTACGCGCCTGACCTAACATGATTACTTCCCCCGCCGAGAGTGGTGAGTACGCCGACTCTTCTGTCGGCCCAAGGGGGAGTCATCATGATCGTGGTAACGCGACTCAACAACACGCGCTTCGCGGTCAACCCTGACCTCATCGAGCGCATCCAGTCCAGCCCGGACACCACGCTGACGCTCGTGGGGGGCACCAGCTATATCGTCACGGAGACGATGGACGAGGTCATCGAGATGATCGCGGCCTATCGTGCCGGTGTCATCGCCCGAGCGCGCGCCATGCCGACCTTCGACGGACCGGGCACCTCGCTCGGCGTCGTGCCGTTCGACCGCTCCGACCGCGTTCCTTCCGGGGGGCGTTGATGGATCCCGCGACCATAATCGGCATCGTCCTCGCTTTCGGGGCGCTCCTGGCGATGATGACGGTCGAGGGCGCGTCGGTCACGGCGATCCTTCTTCCCGGGCCGATGGTCCTCGTGTTCGGCGCGACGATCGCTGTCGGTATCGCGAGCACGACCATCCCCGATGCAATCCAGGCCGTCAAATCTCTGCCGCGCGCCTTCAAGGGCGTCAAGTACAAGCCCCAGGCAACCATCGACCAGCTCGTCGAACTCGCCGAGGTCGCGCGCAGGCAGGGCCTGCTCGCTCTCGAGCAGGAGGCCGACAAAGTCGACGACGAATTTCTCAAGTCTGCGCTCCAGGGCGTTGCCGATGGTATGGACGCCGAAGATCTCGCGATCATGCTCGAAGACCAGGTAGCCACGCGCGAGCGCGCGTCGCGCCAGGCCGCCAAGTTCTTCACCTCGATGGGCGGTTACGCCCCGACCATCGGCATCATCGGCACTGTGGTCTCGCTCACGCACGTGCTCGAGAACCTCTCGGACCCGGCATCTCTCGGCCACTCCATCGCTGCGGCTTTCGTCGCCACGCTGTGGGGAGTGCTCTCCGCCAACTTCCTGTGGCTGCCGATCGGCACGAGGCTCATCCGCCTCGTCGAACTCGACGTGCAGCGCATGACCATCATCGTGGAGGGCGTGCTCGCCCTGCAGGCCGGCAACCAGCCTCGCGTCGTGGGCGAGCGGCTGCGTGCTCTCGTTCCGGCGCACGCGCTGTCGAAAGCGGCATGAGTCGCAGGGGGCGTGGCCACAAGGGAGGTGGGCACGCGGACGAAGGGCATGCCGACGAGCGGTGGCTGGTCTCCTACGCCGACATGATCACCGTGCTCATGTGCTTGTTCCTCGTGTTGTTCGCCATGTCGAGCATCGACGCGGACAAGTACGCGCAGCTCAAGGATTCCCTCGCGACCGGCTTCGGTACGACGCCAACGACCGAGGTCGACTCGTCGGTCGGTGTGATCGTCGAGGCCAAGTTCGTCGACAAGGAGGGGATCGGCTTCACCGCCGCTGACACTCCCCAGGACTCGACCAAGCAGCAGGCCAAGAAGGAGGTCGCGCAGTTCGATTCGCTCGTGACCCAGATCACGGCGAACCTCGCCGCGCAGGGGCTACAGGACCAGGTCAGCTTCTCGATCGACGAGCGCGGCCTCACGGTCAAGCTGCTCGGCGGCCAGACCTACTTCGCCGGTGACAGCGCACTGCTGCAGTCGACAGCGCTCACCGCGATCGATGCCGTCGGCACCGCGCTCGCGGGCATCGCGAACCATGTCTCCGTCGAGGGCCACATCGACCCGTATGGCCAGGGTTCTCCCGCCCTCAACGACTGGGAGCTCGCGGGTGCGCGCAGCACCGCCGTGCTGCGTCGACTGGTCGAGACCGACATCATCTCGCCCGACCGCATCTCGTCGACGAGCTATGGCGGCGTGCGTCCGGTCATCGATGGCGAATCGGCACTCAACCGTCGCGTCGACATTGTCGTACTGACTGATCTGCCCGCCGCCGCCGCGGCGCTCATCCCGGAGGTTGTCGCGCAGAAGGGCTGACCCTGGCCCAGAAGTTCGGGCGGAGATTTACTAACGCGGTCGTGACCACGACCGATAGTTCGTCGTGTGACGATTCAGATGGTGTCCGGCGTACCTTCGCGCACCATCGAGCCTGAGCTCTACGACTTCTCCCGTCCCACCCGGCTTCCGCGTGAACATGCCGCCGAACTGAAGCGTGCCATGGACTCGTTCGCGCGCTCATGGGTCACAGAGCTCTCCGTCAAGCTGCGCAGCGAATGCCACGCCACGGTCGTGGGCGTCTCGCTTCTCACCTACGAGGACTACATCAAGACGCTGCCAGAGGCGGCCGCGATGATCCTGCTGTCGATGGATGCCGTGCTCGCGCGCGGGGTCATGCAGCTCCCGTTGAGGGACAGCCTGGGATGGGCCGAGCGCATGCTCGGCGGCTCCGGCCGCGGAGAGATCCCCGAGCGCCAGTTCTCTCCGATCGAGCAGGCCCTCGTCACGAAGGTTGTCGGCGGCGCGCTCGCGACCATGGCGTACAGCCTCGGTGCCTCGTTCCCGCAGAATATGAAAGTCGATCGAATCGAGTACACGCCGCAAGCCGCGAAGGCTGCGGGGCCCCTGGATGCGACGATCGTCACATCGCTCGAACTGACGGTCGACAACACGACTTCCCTCATCACGTTCGCCCTCCCGGCCGACGCGCTCGCGAGGGAGAACGCCGAGTTGTCGCACGCCAGTGATGGCGAGCCCCTCGATCTCATGCTCGCTCACCTCGCGGGCGTTCCCGTGCGGGTATCGCTGCAGTTTCAGCCCACACGGGTGAGGCCCGAAGTGGTACTCACGCTCGCCGAGGGTGACCTCATCCGCATGACCCATTCGAAGAACCGCCCGCTCAATTTCGCCGTCGAAGGCCACGTCATGGCCAAGGCTGCGGTGGGAGCGAGCGGATCGCAGCTCGCCTGCGTGATCGTCGATACCCAGGAGACCCCATGACCAGCACCACGGCGCCCACCACGGCGAGCGCGACCCGCGACTACGCGATGCAGGTGGCGGCGGTCGAAGCACTAGCGGATGCCCTCCCCGGTGCCGAGCGTCCCACAGTCGTGAACCACCCATCGCCCGAGCAGCTCTCCGGCCCGTTCTCGGTCGCGCTTGCCGCCGAGTTCGTCGGAGTACGATCGGCCGACATCGCCCTCGTGCTCAACGACCGGACGATCCTGGCCGAAGCCGCGGGCGTTGATGAAGCACTCGCCGAACCCACGGAGCTCGTGCGCCCCGCGATCGAGGCCGCGAGCGCGACGCTCGGCGTGGGCGTGCTCGGTGACATCACCGAGTCGGATGCCTCAGCCCTCGTCTCCGCGACCGGCACCGCGGTCTTCGAGCTCACCACCGCTGCTGGCTCGATCGGGTGGTTCGCGATCCGCCTGCACGCGACCGCCATCTCCGCCACCCCCGCTCCCGCGCCGACCTCGGCCGGAAACCTCTCCCGCATCAGCAACGTCGAGATGGCGCTCACCGTCGAGATCGGCCGCACGCGCATGGCCGTGCGCGACCTGCTCGCGCTCGAGCCCGGCGCCGTCGTCGAACTCGATCGCTCGGCCGGAACTCCCGCCGATATCCTGCTCAACGGCAGGCTCATCGCCCACGGCGACGTTGTCGTCGTCGACCAGGACTATGCAGTGCGCATCACCCGTATCCTCGACAACCCCGAGGCCGCTCTCTAGTGGACACAGTCTTCCTGGCCCTGCGCGTCGTCCTGTCGCTCGCGGCAGTGCTCGGGGTCATCTGGTACGCCCAGCACAAGATCAGCAAGGGCACGCGCACCAGGCAGGGCAAGACCATCACGGTCATCGGCAGGCAGGGCGTGGGCGCGAAGGCGTCCGTTGCCGTCATCGATGTCGACGGTAAGAGGTTTCTCCTGGGGGTGACCGAGCACTCGGTCAACATCCTGCACACATCGGACACGCCCGAGGCACCCGCCGAGGCGTTTTCACGAGTCCTCACGGAAGAGGGCGGCGACGTGGCAATCGAGGCGGTGACACCGGCGAGCAGTTCTCCGCTCGCCGGGTCGATCCTCTCGGCAGACACGTGGCGTCGCGCGTTCGCAAGCCTCAAGCCGTGAGGGCGCGCACGGCCATGCGCACCGCGGCGGCGGTCATCGCCGCGGGTGCGATCACCATGGTGCTCACGGCCGCCGCGGCGGTTCCCGCCGACGACCCGGTTCCCACGCCGACGCCCACGCCCGCAGACCCGCTCTCCGGAGTCGTCGACGGCATCGTGAACGTCGGGATCAACGGCCCCGATGGGGCGCCGGCATCCTCGATCATCGTTCTTCTCGGTATCACAGTGCTCTCGATCGCCCCCGCGATCCTGCTCATGATGACGTCGTTCACAAAGATCTTCATCGTGCTCGCGATGACCCGCAACGCGATCGGGCTCACGTCGATCCCGCCCACACAGGTGCTCGCGGGTCTCGCGCTCTTCCTGTCGGTGTTCATCATGTGGCCGACGCTCGCGGACATCAACACGGCGGCTGTACAGCCCTACCTCGACGGGGGAATCAACTTCCAGGCCGCGATCGATGCCGCCTCAGGTCCGCTGCGCGACTTCATGCTCGCGCACACGCGTGAGGAGGACCTCGGGCTCATGACCCGGGCCGCCGACCTGAGCAACCCCGACTCTCCCGGTACGGTGCCGCTGCAGACGCTCATCCCGGCGTTCATGATCTCGGAGCTGCGCGCGGGGTTCATCATCGGCTTCGTGATCTTCGTGCCGTTCCTGGTGATCGACCTCGTGGTGTCGGCCGGCCTCATGGCGATGGGCATGATGATGCTGCCGCCGGTCATGATCTCGCTGCCGTTCAAGATCCTGCTGTTCGTCCTCGTCGACGGCTGGGGGCTCATCATCACCGCCCTGGTCGGCAGTTACGGACTGGGCCCATGAACCCGGCGATGGTCATCGATATCGGCGTGCAGGCCCTCGTGGTCGCCGCGAAGCTCGGCGCGCCCATGCTCGTCACTGCCCTCGTCGTCGGCTTCGCCATCTCGGTGTTCCAGTCGATCACACAGATCCAGGAGGTCACCCTCTCGTTCGTGCCCAAAGCCGTTGCCGTCGCGCTCGCCCTCGTGATCAGCGGCCAGTGGATGATCGCCGAGATGGTCACGTTCACGCAGACCCTGTTCGAACGCATCCCCCAGCTGGTGGGCGGGTGACGTGTTCGGGTTCGACGCAGCGTGGATCGAAGCCGTGATGCTCGCCGGGGTGCGGGTCACGGCCTTCCTCGTCATTGCGCCGCCGTTCTCCCACGCGGGAATCCCCGTCCGCATCAAGGCCATGCTCGGCATCGGGCTCGCGCTCGCGATCGCGCCGAAGGTCACCAGCGGGTACGGGAGCCTCGACACCGGCCCGTTCCTCGTCGCGATCGTCATGCAGCTCCTCATCGGGCTGTTCCTCGGGTTCCTGGTGATGATGGCGTTCTCGGCGATCCAGTCGGCGGGTAACCTCATCGACCTGTTCGGTGGGTTCCAGCTCGCCCAGGCCTTCGACCCGCAGTCGATGATCAACGGCGCGCAGTTCACGCGTCTGTTCCATATGGCCGCGCTCGCCCTGCTGTTCGCCACCGACGGGTACCAGCTGATTCTCGGCGGGCTCATGCGCAGCTTCGATGCAGTGCCCGTGACCATGACGCTCGCCGCGGCGCCCAACCCCGAACTGCTCGTGACGGGATTCTCGCAACTCTTCCTCTCGGCGCTGCAGATCGCCGGACCCATGATCATCGTGCTCTTCCTCGCGGATGTCGGCCTCGGCCTGCTCACCCGAGTCGCGCCCGCGATCAACGCGTTCGCGCTCGGCTTCCCGCTCAAGATCCTGATCACGGTGATGTTCGCGGGCATCGTCTTCCTCGCGATCCCGCGCGTGGTGTCCGCCATCACGCAGGACATCATCAAGACGATGCTCGGGGCCTTCTCGTGAGCGACGCACAGGAGCGCACCGAACCGGCGACAGAGAAGCGCATGAAGGAGGTCAGGGCCAAGGGCCAGATCTCCCACTCGAAGGACCTCGTGTCGTGGGTCGCCGTCGGCGCGGGAGCGGTGATGATCCCGAACACGATCAACGGCGTGAAAGACACCGGTGCCGCGGCCGTCGTGTCGTTCCGCAACATCATCGCGCACCCTGACCCGGACGCCGCTGTTCTCGTATTGCGGAACGGGCTCGAAACGGTCATCCCCGCGCTCACTCCCATGTTCGTGGTCGTCGTTATCGCGATCATTGCGGCGACCGCAGTGCAGGGCGGCATCCATCCCAAGAAGCTGACCCCCAAGTTCGACCAGTTCGATCCGGTCGCCGGCATCAAGCGCGTGTTCGGCTTCCAGGCAGCGTGGGAGGGCGTCAAGGCCGTGGTCAAGACCGCCGTCGTGGGCGCCGTGCTCGTCTCCGTGCTGCAGGGCCTCATGCCCGTGCTCTCGGTCGCGGGGGGTCTGCCGATCAGCAACCTCATCGCTGAGACGACCGGCAGCGTCGCCTCCATCATGCAGGCCGCGATCATCGCGGGCCTCGGCCTCGCGGCTGTCGACCTCCTCGTCGTCATGCGCCGCAACCGCAAGAGCACCCGGATGACCAAGCGCGAGGTCGCTGACGAGAACAAGAACTCCGAAGGCGACCCGATGATCCGCGCGATGCGTCGATCGCGGCAGCTCGCGATGGGCCGCAACCGCATGATCGCCGCAGTGTCGGGTGCCGACGTCGTGCTGCTCAACCCGACCCACATCGCCGTTGCTCTCAAATACGAGGCGGGCAAGTCAGCACCCCGCGTCGTCGCGAAGGGCGCGGATGCCGTGGCCCTCAAGATCCGCGAGAAAGCTGCAGAGAACGACATCCCGATGGTCGAGGACGTGACGCTCGCCCGCGCCCTGCACGCCGCGTGCGACGTGGGCCAGGAGATTCCCGCCGAGCTCTACTCCGCAGTGGCGCGCGTGCTCGCGTTCGTCATGTCGCTCAAGTCCAGGGGCGCCGCCAAGGGCACCCACACACTCGCACCACAGAACGCCTAGGAGCTGCAATGAGAAGAAACCTCGCGACCTTTGCGGTGCCGATTGGCGTCGTCGGTATCGTGATGCTGCTCGTCGTGCCCGTGCCCGCCTGGCTGCTCGACGTGCTCATCATCGTCAACATCCTGTTCGCGCTCGTGATCCTGCTCACGACGATGTTCGTGAAACGGCCGCTCGACTTCTCGGTGTTCCCGTCACTGCTGCTCGTGGCCACGCTGTTCCGGCTCGGTCTCAATGTCGCGTCGACCCGGCTAGTGCTGGGGGAGGGCTATGCGGGCCAGGTCATTCACGCACTCGGCACCGTGGCCGTGAACGGGTCGCTCATCATCGGCGCCGTGATCTTCTGCATCCTCGTGGTCATCCAGTTCGTCGTGGTCACGAAGGGTGCCGAGCGTGTTGCCGAGGTCGGTGCCCGATTCACCCTCGATGCCATGCCCGGTAAGCAGATGGCCATCGACGCCGATCTCAACACGGGAGCCATCACCGAGGAGCAGGCGCGGGTGCGTCGCGCGGAGGTCTCCGCAGAGGCCGACTTCTACGGCGCGATGGACGGTGCGTCGAAGTTCGTCAAGGGCGACGCGATCGCCGGAATCATCATCATCATCATCAATATCCTCGGTGGCATCGGCATCGGGATGCTGCAGCGCGGCATGGACATCATGGACGCGGTGAACACCTACAGCCTCCTGACCATCGGCGACGGTCTCACCACGCAGATCCCCGCCCTGCTCATGGCGGTCTCCACGGGCATGATCGTCACCCGGTCGAACGTCGAGTCGGACATGGGCTCGCTCACCTCGAAGCAGCTGTCGCAGAGCCGCATGGCCCTCACCATCGCGGGCGTCGCGGCGCTCCTCCTCGGCCTCGTGCCCGACATGCCGATCATCGCGTTCTGGATCATCGGCGCCACCCTCATCGTGTTCGGCCAGCGCATCGCGTCGCGCGAGAAGGCGCGCATGGCGTCCGAGGCTGCGTCGGCCGTCGTCGAAGCCGCCGTTCCGAAGGAGACCCCGGAGGAACTCATCGAGCAGATGCGCGTGCACGCCCTCGAGGTGCAGCTCGCACCCGACCTCGTCGATCTCGCCTCGGGCTCGGGCGACGACCTGCTCGCGCGCGTGCGCGGTCTGCGCCGCCGCCTCGCCCTCGAGATGGGCATCGTCGTGCCGCCCGTGCGCACGCGTGACAGTCTCGAGCTGCCGCAGTCGACATACGTCATCCGCGTCGCGGGAGTCGAAGCCGGCCGCGGCATCGCGCCCCCCGGGCGTGTGCTCGCGCTCGGCGACAACCTCGAGTCGCTGCCCGGCAACGTCACTGTCGACCCGGTGTTCGGCCTCGCGGGCAAGTGGGTTCCGATCGAGATGCGGCACTCGGCAGAGCTCGCGGGCGCGACGGTGATCGATCGCGTCTCGGTGATCGTGACGCACCTCTCCGCGATCGTGACCGCCAACGCAGCCCGCCTCCTCACCAGGGAGGACGTGCGCCTGCTCACCGACGGTGTCAAGCAGGTCAACCCGTCGGCCGCCGACGAGCTCGTGCCCTCGCTGCTCTCCCTCGGCGAGGTGCAGCGGGTGCTGCAGGGCCTGCTCGGCGAAGAGGTTCCGATCAACGACCTGCCGCGCGTGTACGAGGCCCTCGCCATGCGCGCGAAGGTCTCCACGGATCCCGAGGGCCTCATCGAGTCCGCTCGCCTCGCGATCGCCCCGCTCATCGTGTCCAAGAAGCTCGAGGGCGGAGTGCTGCGCATCATCATGATCGACCCGGTGCTCGAGCAGTCGATGCTCGAGGCCCTGCGGCCCTCCGAACTCGGCTCGCAGGTCATCATGGACCAGGGCAGGCTCGAGCACGTGCTCAGCAACGTCCGCACGATCGTCGAGCAGGCCTCGGAGAAGGGCATCTCGCCCGTGCTCGTGTGTGCGCCAGCGCTGCGGCCGGCGATCCGCCGACTCGTGGCGCCGCAGATCAGCGGCCTTGCCGTGCTGTCGTACCAGGAAGTGACGTCGGCGCAGGTCGGCATCGAGACGATCGGGGTGGTGCGTGCCTTCGATTCGATTCCGGCTTGATCCCGCGCCGCTCGACCGCATCGCCGAAACGGTCAGGGAGCGGTACGGGGTAGCGGCGACAGTCGTCTCCGCCGAGGAGGTACGCGTCGGCGGTATCGGCGGCTTCTTCGCGCGGCGGTTCGTCGACGTGGTCGTCGACGTTCCCGACCCGAGAAAGCCAGAGGAGTGGATTGCCCACCGGCGCGGCCCCTTCGACGATCTCGTCGAGCGCGCGGATAGCGCCGACCGCAGGGACCTGGCCGTCGATGCCTCCGCCGTGCCGCCGCTCTCCACGGAATCCGACGCGTTCTCGGGCGTACTCGAAGACCTGCAGCGCTACGCCTCGCCGAACGCTCCAGTCGCGACCACCACGCGCCGCAAGGCGCGCCCCGTCGTGCTGCTCAAGGCGCCCGGCGACCTCGTCGTCATCGCGGGCATCGGCGAGGATGCCATGACTGTGGCGCGCTCGCTCTCCGGTGAGCGCGGGGGAGCCGAGATCGTGGCGGGTGGGGCCCAGTACAGCGCGCCCGGCGTGCCGCGTGTGACGGACCACAAGACTGCATTCTCCGCGCGCGCGCGAGGCGTGGAGAACAGCCGGGCAACGATCGTCGCGTATTCGATCGAACCAGGGGATGCCCGGCTCGCCGCCCACGCGGCCGCGCTCGCAGCCATCCGGCCAGACCAGCTCTGGCTCGCGGTCGACGCCTCGCGCAAGCCAGAGGACACCGCAGCGTGGGTCAGCGCCGTGTGCACGGTCGTCTCGGTGCAGGCGCTCGCCGTAGTGCGCACCGCGTGGACGTCCACGCCGGAGACCGTGCGCGCCCTCGGCCTGCCCGAGGGTTGGTCCGACGCTGTCGGCTAGGCTGGCGACATGCTCGTCCTGACCCGCAAGCGCGGAGAACAGATCCTCATCGGGGACGACATCGTCATCACCATCCTCGACGCCAAGGGCGACAGCATCCGGGTCGGCATCGATGCGCCACGTGGCGTCGTCATCCATCGGCTCGAGGTCATGCAGGCCGTCACCGAGGCGAACCTCGAGGCGTCGCGCGCTGCCGCCTCCGACGGCGACACTCTCGCCGGACTGCTCTCCGCCTATCAGAAGCCCGGCATGCCCCGCGAACGCGCGGACGAGAGCCCCACGGGCGCCTGATCGGCGTGGCCCCCCAACGTGGGGCACCTTATTGCGGGACTGTCACACCTCTTAACCCTCGGGTTAGCGTTCAACCCTGGGGGGACCAGTCCGTTGAATTTCCGACGGGAGTTCCGAAGCAATAAGGGGGGAGGACCACCGTGATCTCACTTGCCGAGATTCTCGTGTTGCGTGGTCTTATGCCCATCGAGAGCCTTGACTCCGTCGGTTCGTCTGCGGCCAGCGACGAGTTCCTCATCAGCGAACTCACCGGGGCTGGCAAAGTCACCGAGGCGCAGGTCGCGTCGGCGCGTGCCGCCCAGCTGGGCATCCCGTTCGTCGAGCTTGCCGACTATCCCGTCGACCGTTCAGCAGTCGAGATGGTGCCGACAGCGCTGCTGCGCCGCCACGAAGTGCTTCCGATCTCGATCGACGGCAACCGCCTGATCATCGCCATGGCCGACCCGGGCGACGTCATCGCGCTCGACGATGTGCGCGCGAGCGTCAACCTGATGGTGCATCCGGTGCTCGCCGAGCAGGCAGACCTTCGCGCGGCACTCGCGCGCTTCGTGCGCTCCGACGGCGAACTCAGCGACCTGACGACGGCGATCGTCGACGAGTCGTCCGAGATCGACAACATGAGCCTGCAGGTCTCGGAGGCGTCGGATGACGACGCCCCGGTCGTGCGCTTCGTCAATCTGCTCATCAGCCAGGGCATTCAGGACCACGCGTCAGACATCCACATCGAGCCCGGCGAACACGAGCTCATGGTGCGGTACCGCATCGACGGAGTGCTGCACGTCATGCAGCGCGCGCCCAAGAACATCCAGAACGGCGTCATTTCGCGCCTCAAGATCATGTCTGACATCGACATCGCCGAGCGCCGCCGCCCCCAGGACGGCCGCATGTCGGTGCGCCATGCCGACCGCCAGATCGACCTCCGCGTCGCGACCCTTCCCACGGTGTGGGGCGAAAAGGTCGTCATGCGAATCCTCGACAACACCAACACGGCGATGTCGATCGACCAGCTCAACCTGCTCGGCCGCAACGCGGAAGTGTTCAAGGCGTCGTACACCAAGCCGAACGGGATGATCCTCGTCACGGGCCCCACGGGATCCGGCAAGTCGACCACGCTCTACACGACGCTCAAGGCCGTCGCTCGCCCCGAGATCAACGTCATCACCGTCGAGGATCCGGTCGAGTACCGCATGCCGGGCATCAACCAGGTGCAGGTGAACCCCAAGGCGGGTCTGACCTTCGCGAGCGCGCTGCGCTCGATCCTGCGTTCTGACCCCGACGTCGTGCTCCTCGGTGAGATCCGCGATCATGAGACCGCCCAGATCGCCATCGAAGCCTCGCTCACCGGCCATCTCGTGCTCTCGACCCTTCACACCAACGACGCCCCGAGTGCGATCACGCGACTCATCGAGATGGACATCGAGCCCTTCCTCGTGGGCTCCGCGCTCGACTCGGTCATGGCCCAGCGCCTCGCGCGCCGCCTGTGTGACCGGTGCAAGACGGCGTACCAGCCCAACCCGGCCGACCTGATTCACCTCGGTCTCGGCTACGACGGCTCCTACGCGCCGCCCACACTCTTCGCACCCGCCGGCTGCTCGTCGTGCTCAAACACCGGCTATCGAGGCCGAGTTGCGCTGCACGAGATCATGCCCATCAGCGAAGAAATCGAACGACTTACCGTCTCACGGGCATCCAGCCTGGAGATCAAGCGCGTTGCAGTGGCCCAGGGGATGTCGACGCTTCGCGTCGACGGGTGGGACAAGGCACGGCTTGGCCTCACATCTATCGAAGAAATTTTGCGAGTCGTGGCCTGATGGACAGGTCACAAGGGGGATACATGGAAGAGCCAGTTTTCGCCGTCCCGGCGTTTGACGCCAACGGGATGCCGTTTCAGCCGTCGGAGACGAGCTTGCGACGCGATGTGCTCCCGCAGCGTCCGCGCCGCTCGGAGACCTCGGTGTTCGCGCCGAACGCCGAGTTCACGATGACCACGCCGCTCGCGGACCAGGCCGCGACCGCGGTGCACTCCGTGCCCTCGCCGGTGTCCTCACCGCCCGCGTCCTCGTCGGCGGTCTACGAGCTTCCCATCACGGAGCTGGGCGCCCCGGCGGCGGTCTACGAGCTTCCGCTCACCGACCTCGCGCAGCCGGCACCCGCCTACGTGATGCCCCTCGTTGCCGACGCGGATGCCGTGTACGAGATGCCCCTAGTCGCCGAGGCGGATGCCGCTCCCTCGTGGGACACGTTCGAGGCGACGACGCCTCCCGCTTCGTTCAACGCTCCGCCCGCTCAGGTCTACGACGTGTCGGCCGAGGCCGCCCTTGCCGCTGACATGCTCGCCTCCGCCCCGCCGCCCGCTGCAGCGTTCCGCGTGCCGGCGTTCGACCCGCCGCACGCCGGAGACGCGTTCGACGTCGATGCACCAGCGACCGTGACCGAAGCGAAGGGCGACCTCCTTGCCGCCCTGCGCGAGGTGCTGTTCCGCGGTGCATCCGACCTGCACATCAGCTCGGGCGCCCCGCCCATGCTGCGCATCGACGGCGCCCTAGGCCCGATCGCCGACGGCAAGCCGTGGAGCCGCGAGACCGTGCGCGACACCCTCCTCGGGCTGCTCTCACCGTACGAGCGGGAACGTTTCGAGTCGACTCTCGAGCTCGACTTCGCGTACACGCTCACCGCCAACGCGCGTTTCCGCGTGAACTACTACCAGGACCGCGGCGCGATGAGTGCTGCATTCCGCATCATCCCGAACGAGGTGAAGCAACTCGCGCAGCTCGGCATCCCCGAGGTCGTGTCGCAGTTCGCGACCCTGCCGCGCGGTCTCGTGCTCGTCACCGGACCCACAGGTTCGGGTAAGTCGACGACCCTCGCCGCGCTCATCGACATCGTCAACTCGACGCGCACCGACCACATCATGACCGTCGAAGACCCTATCGAGTTTTTGCACAGGAACAAGAAGTCGCTCGTGCACCAGCGCGAGGTCGGCCGCGACACGCAGAGCTTCAGCTCCGCGCTCAAGCACGTGCTGCGCCAGGACCCCGACGTGATCCTCATCGGCGAGCTGCGCGACCTCGAGACCATCTCGACCGCGCTCACCGCCGCCGAGACCGGTCACCTCGTCTTCGCGACCCTGCACACGCAGGATGCCGCACAGACCATCGACCGCATCATCGACGTCTACCCGCCGCACCAGCAGATGCAGATCCGCTCGCAGCTCGCTTCGACGCTGCAGGGCATCGTCTGCCAGACCCTCGTCAAGCGCGCGAGCGGAGTCGGCCGCGTTGTGGCCGCCGAAGTGCTCATGATGACGCCGGCGATCGGAAACCTCATCCGTGAAGGAAAGACCTTCCAGATCGGCTCGGCAATGCAATCTGGCCGCGCGCAGGGCATGAGCACGCTCGACCAGCACCTCGCCGACCTCGTCAACACGGGCACGATCTCGCGCCAGTCGGCTATCGACAAGGCCAGGGACATCGCGGCGATGAGCCGCATGATCACGCGTGTCGACGTCGCCGAGCAGGCAGACGGATCCTTCGGCAGCTTCGCAGCACCCACCAAGGCAGGAAGCAACTGATGTCTACGACCGTGCTTCGCTCTTTCGAGTACAAGACCAGGAACACCGCGGGCAAGCTCGTCAAGGGCAAGCTCGAGGCGACCAACGAGGGCGCGGCCGCGGCCAAGCTGAGCGGCATGGGCCTGACGCCCGTGGCGATCAAGGAGACTGCTGCGGGCACGGGACTCAACAAGGACATCTCGTTCGGCTCGTTCGGCAAGGGCGTGAGCCTCAAAGACCTCGCGGTCATGACGCGCCAGCTCTCGACGATGATCGCTGCCGGACTTTCGCTGTTGCGCGCACTCACGATCCTCGCCGACCAGACGCAGAACAAGAAGCTCGCGGAGGTGCTGGGCAAGGTAACCCACGACGTCGAGGTGGGCAGCGCCCTCTCCGACGCCATGGCCAAGTACCCGATCGAATTCCCGCCGCTCATGGTCAACATGGTCAGGGCCGGTGAGGTCGGTGGATTCCTCGACAGCGCGCTCGACTCGATCGCGCAGAACTTCGAGAAGGAGTCCAAGCTCCGCGCCACCATCAAGTCGGCTATGGCCTACCCCGTGATGGTTCTCGCCCTCTCCGGCATCGCCGTCGTGCTTATGCTGCTCTTCATCGTGCCCGTGTTCAAGACGATGTTCGAGGGGCTCGGTAGCGAGCTGCCTTTGCCCACGCAGGCCCTCGTGTCGATCTCCGGCGCGATGGTCTACATCCTGCCCATCGGTGGCGTGGCGTTCATCATCTTCTCCTTCTGGTGGAACAAGAACAAGAACACCGATGCCGTGTTGCGCGTCATAGACCCGATCAAGCTCAAAATCCCCGTCTTCGGTGGACTCATGAAGAAGATCGCCGTCGCGCGCTTCACGCGAAACCTCTCGAACATGATCGGCGCTGGCGTGCCCATCCTGCAGGCTCTCTCGATCGTGGGGGAGACCTCCGGCAACTGGGTAATCTCGCAGGCCGCGAAGCGTGTCGCCGACTCCGTGCGCCAGGGCCACTCGATCGCGGCGCCACTGGCCGAGGAGCCGGTATTCCCGCCGATGGTTGTGCAGATGATCGCCGTCGGTGAGGACTCGGGTTCGCTCGAGGTCATGCTGAGCAAGGTGTCCGACTTCTACGACTCCGAGGTGCAGGCGACCACCGAGGCCCTCACGAGCCTCATCGAGCCTCTCCTTATCGCATTCCTGGGCGTTGTGGTCGGTGGCATGATTATCGCCCTCTACCTCCCAATCTTCAGCATCGCAACAGTCGTCAAGTAGATATTGCCCCTTTCGGGTGCGCCACGGAATGGGGGATTAAAACCCCCCATCCGTGGGATTACCACCTCCTTGTACCCCGAATAACTTGTGATCTGTCGGGTCTTCGCCGGTTTGGGGGGACGGCTCGAGAACACATCCTTCAACTAGAAATGGACCACATCATGACCCGCTTCATTAACGCACTCAACAAGAAGCGCGCTTCGTTCGGTAAGGACGAGAAGGGCTTCACGCTCATCGAGCTCTTGGTGGTCGTGATCATCATCGGCGTCCTCGCCGCGATCGCGATCCCCGTGTACATCGGCGTTCAGAACAGTGCGAAGGACTCGTCGGCCCAATCCGACCTGACCAACGCGAAGATCGCCGTTGTCGCGTACTACTCCGACAAGAGCACCTTCCCGCCCGCCATCACTTCCGCGAACCTTCAGAAGTACGGCTACTCCGGCGCGGGCGTCACTGACGCATCGCTCGCCACCGCGGCGATCACCGCGTTCTGCCTCAAGGCGACGAGCGGCTCGGCCACCCTCTGGTACATCACCGAATCCAGTTCGCCGACCAGCACCAAGCCGGCGACCTGCAGCTAGTCACACAGTTCCAACCGGGTGGGGTGCTGGATCCCAGCGCCCCACCCGTTCCATATGAAGTTTCAAGACCCGGGGGAGGTGAAGACGATGGCTTCGATTCGCAAGCTGATCGACAGGGCACGCGCCGAAGACGGCATGTCGCTCATCGAGGTCGTAGTAGCCCTCATGGTGTTCGCCGTGATCTCCCTCGGAGTCGGCTACTCCACCATCACGATCCTCAAGATGACGGAGGACACGCGCTCCCGCCAGGTTGCCACCAACCTCGCCTCGAGCGAGATCGACATCGCCCGCGGCGTCCAGGATCCCTTCAAGGTCGTCAATGCCACGAGGACCGCCGCCGTCTCCGGCGTCACCTACACGATCGTTCGGTCGACCTCATGGGTCGAGACCAGCGGTGCGGATGTGGCGTGCGGCACCGGCACCGGAACTCTCCAGTCCAAGCGCGTGAACATCACCGTGACCTGGACGGGCATGCTGACGACCACGCAGCCCGTGCGGTCGGACACTCTCATCTCTCCCGACAAGCGCATCAACGACCCGAGCCTGGGCACGATCCGCATCTCGGTTCTCACCGTCGCAGGCACTGGCTCCTCCGGCGTGGCCGTCACGGTCACCCCGACCTCGGGTGGCGCCGCCCTCGCTGCCCAGCCTGATAGCACCGACACCGACGGCTGCAGCTTCGCGCTCAAAGTGGCACCCGGTACGTACTCGGTGATCATCACGCGCACCAACTCGGTCGACACGACCCAAGCGACCTCGCCCTCGAAGAGCGTCGTGGTCACTGCTGGTGGCTCTGTCGCGGCGCTGTTCCAGTACGACTACGCAGCCACCTTCAACCTCGCCTACGCGACTGCCGGTGCGCTCCTTCCCGCCGACCTCGACACGACCTTCCTCAGCACCTACGGCGCCTACGTGAGCTCGGGCGGCGCGAAGACGCAGGCCCTGCTGCACCCCGTGCCCTCCGGTTACGCGGGCATCGCGGGCAAGTACATCGCCCCGGTCGCCGGCAACGCAGGGTGCATCAATGTCGACCCCGCAGCCTGGCCCGAGGCGACAGTGAGCGGCGTCGCCTATGCCGCCGGCGTTCGCACGCCGAATGTTGCAGCGGCACCCAAGGGTTCCGCGAATATGCCGATTCCCATGGGCGTCATGACCGTCAAGTTCACCAGCCAGGCTTACTTGTTCGCGGAATCCACTGCCGGCCCCGCAGGGTCCTTCGACCCCGGGTGTGCAGCGGCGCCGAAGTACTCGTTCGGCAGGATACTCATCAATGGGACGTCAACCATCGCGCTTCCTTACGGATCGTGGACCCTCTACTCGGGCTCCAACGCCGACGGATCGGGCAAGACGCCCCTCTCCGCCGCGAACCTTGGCCTCGTTGGCGCCGGAACCGTCGTCACCCTCGACCCCAGGCAGCCGAAATGATCGCCCTGATCGTCGCGTCGCGTCGCAGGCTCCGCTCCGGCTCGGAGGCGGGAGTCTCCCTCGTCGAGCTCATCGTGACGATCATGATCACGGGGGTAGTGCTGTCCATAGTCGCCGCCATGTTCATCAACGTCGCCAAGGTCACCGCAGACGCCAACGGAACGAACAGGCGCTCGAGTATCGCGGCCAACGTCATGAACGAGGTGAGCAAGGCCATCCGCACCGCAGCCAACAACGCGACGGCGTCGAGTCCAGATGCCGACCCCGCCATTGTCAGCGGTACGCAGTCGGCGCTCACTCTATATTCGTACGTCGACACGAGCCCCACGGCTCCTGCGCCGACCAAGGTGACCTTCCGTGTCGATGCGAACGGCGACGTTTGGGAAGATCGCGTCGCAGGATCCGCCTCGGGCAGCTACTGGGCGTTCACCGCAACGGCGACGTCGCGCAACCTCGGCGGCCCCGTGTCGACGACGGGTCTCTTCACCTACCTTGACCAGAACAACGCCGAGGTCGTGCCCGGGTCAACGGGCTTCACGCTCGCCCAACGCAACATGATCTCGTCGGTGAAGGTGACAGTCACTATCGCCAACGCCCCGACCCTGGGCAGTGACCCCATCGTGATCGTCAACACGGTTGGTATGCCCAACCTCCTGCTCACAGGAACGGACAACTGATGCGCGCCCTAGCCCGCCGATTGCGTACGCCTCGCCACGACCGCGAGCGCGGTATAGCCCTGCTCGTTGTCATCGGCACAGGAATGCTCATGCTCGCGCTCGTCGCGACCGCGCTCACCGTCGCTTCGAACGGCCTGCGCAAGACGGACACCGACCAGGACTGGAACGGTGCCCTCGATGCCGCGTACGCGGGAGTCGAGGAGTACCAGAGCCGCCTCGCCACCGACAACTCGTACTACACGTACGGCAACAAGGACGCGCCGTTCAGCGTGCTCACCGCGTCGACCAAGCTCGTGCTGCCCACAGGTACCGCCACGAACGCCGCCTTCGGCGTCGGCACCGCGGGCACCTGGGCGACGGTTCCCGGTAGCACGCCCGTCGCGAGCTACCGCTACGAGGTCGACAACTCGCACTACACGCAGAACGGAAGCATCCGCATCCGGGTTACCGGTCGCGTGGGCGAGACCACGCGTTCGATCGTCGCCGACCTCAAGCAGTCGGGCTTCATCGACTACCTGTACTTCACCGACTACGAAGTTCAAGACCCTGACCTCACGGGTCTCAGCTATTGCAACGTGCACCTCTGGGAGGGCCGCAGTTCGAACTGTGCGGCTATCCGCTTCGGCGCAACAGACGTCATCGACGGCCCCGTGCATTCCAACGACACCCTCACGGTGTGCGCCACGACGTTCAAGTCGAAGGTCACGAGCTCGAGCACGAGCACGCCCAACGTTGTCACCCCGAGCGGCTGCTCGAAGGGCGTGTATCCTGCGGGCCAGACAGCCCCGCTGTACCAGCCCGAGGTCACCGTGCCTCCCACGAACGTGCAGATGAAGAAGGAGACGCGCAACGACCTCACGGCGAGTGAAGTGCCGCTGCCCGGATGCCTCTACACGGGCCCGACAGTCATCACGCTCACGTCCGACGGGAAGATGAACATCAAGTCGCCGTGGACCCTCAAGACCCAGATCTCGGAGACCTCGAGCGTGCCGAGCGCGGCCCCCGCGGTGTGCGGCGCTCCCGGCACGGGTACGAACGGCCTTGGTTCCGCCGCCGGCGCCACCATCGACGTGCTCGCCTCCAACGTCATGTACGTGCAGAACGTGCCGACCCTGTCGAGTGACCCGAATTACAGTAGTGCGGTTCCGAGCGGCTTCGCGTGCGTCAACTCGAACGCGGGTTGGACCTTGGGCGCCACGCAGTTCCCCGTCGCCAACGAGATCACCCCTGATGGCACGAGTGCCACGAAGCCCGCCTACGGCTGCAAGAACGGCGACGTCTACGTCAAGGGCGTGCTCAAGGGCGCGATGACCATCGCTGCCGAGAACTACATCTACATCACGGGCGACATCACCTACTCCGACTCGGCGAAGGACATTCTCGGCCTCGTCGGCAACGGCGCGGTGTGGGTCTGGAACCCCATGAAGACGACGAACGGTAACACCCGGCCACTGCTGACCGATTCGGGTCGCACCATTCAGGCCGCGATCCTTTCGGTCGCACACACCTTCCAGGTGCAGAACTACAACCAGGGCTCGGATGCCCGCGGCACCCTCACTGTGAAGGGCTCCATCGCCCAGACCTACCGCGGTCCCGTGGGCCTCGTCGGCGGATCCGGATACATCAAGGCGTACAAGTACGACACTCGTTTCGCCTACATGGCACCGCCCAAGTTCCTCTCCCCGGTCTCGAGCGCCTACGGCGTTTCTCAGTTCGCCGGCGTGCCGACAGCGTTCTCCCCGACGGGAGCGACACTGTGAGCGGTGTGGAGTGGGCAATCGGTGCATCGATCCTCATCGCGGCCTTCGGCCTGGCGATCGGCTCGTTCCTCAACGTCGTCGCGTACCGCGTGCCGCTGGGCATGTCGGTAGTCGCACCGGTGTCGTCGTGCCCCGGATGCCACAACCCCATCGAAGCGCGCGACAACGTCCCGGTGCTGTCATGGCTCGTGTTGCGCGGCAAGTGCCGCCACTGCGCCGAGCCGATTTCGCCGCGGTACATCGTGGTGGAAGTGATCACGGGCGTCGCGTTCGTGGCGGTCGCGCTGCGGTTCCTTCCGGGGGTACTTGTGGCGACATCCGTAACAGCCCTGGTCTCGGTTGCCCTCGTGCTCGTCGCGTTCCTCTATCTCGCGGCGATCACCGTCGCGCTCTCGGCCATCGACATCGACGTGCAGAGGCTGCCGAACAAGATCGTCCTTCCATCGTACGCAGTGGGCGGCGTGCTTTTGGGAACCGCAGCGATCGTCGGGGGAGGCCTCGAGGCCATTGCCAGGGCTGCGGCCAGCGCCGGGATCCTCGTCGCCTTCTACCTTCTTCTCGCGATCATCAAGCCGGGCGGAATGGGCATGGGCGACGTCAAACTTGCCGGCGTGCTCGGTCTCTACCTGGGCTTCCTGGGCTGGGCGCCGCTCATCGCGGGAACTGCCGGCGCCTTCGTGCTCGGAGGCATTTTCGGCGCGATCGTGCTCGTCGCACGTCGGGGAGGCCGCGGTATCCCCTTCGGACCGTGGATGTTCGCGGGTGCATGGGTCGGAATCTTCGCTGGCGACCAACTCGTCGGTGCTTACCTGACAGCGGTGGGGCTGTCATGAACTGCAGTGTGGACAACAGGGGGCAACGATGGCTACGAGTGTTGTAGGGCTAGATATAGGGCACGGTGTGCTGCGGGCGGCCGAGGTGGCGGGTGGCAACACGTCCAAGCCCAGGCTGATGAGGTACCACGAGGTCAGCTTCCCGGCTGACGCCACCCGCGAAGGCGAGATCGTCGAGCCAGACGTGCTGGTGCGCGCACTCAAGCAGCTCTGGACAGCGGGCAAGTTCACGACGCGTGACGTGGTTCTCGGCGTGGGCAACCAGCGCGTGCTCACGCGAGACCTCTCCGTGCCGAAGGTACCGCTCGACCGCATCAAAGAGGCACTGCCGTTCCAGGTGCAGGACTTGCTCCCCATTCCTGTGGCCGACGCCGTGCTCGACTTCTACCCCGTCGCTGAGACACAGGGCGAGTCGGGCCCTATGATCCATGGGTTGCTCGTCGCTGCCGCGAAGAGCTCGGTCCTCGCTAACGTACGTGCCGTGCAGGCTGCCGGACTCAATCCCATCGATGTCGACCTCTCTCCTTTCGCCCTCACCCGAGCCTTGCTCATGGGGGAACCCGGCAAGGGCACTGTCGCACTCGTGCACGTCGGAGCTACCACGAGCTGTGTCGTCATCGCGACCGACGGGGTCCCGCAGTTCGTGCGCATCATCCCGTCGGGCGGAGACGAGGTGACGTCCGCTCTCGTGAACGGACTCGGCATGAGCTTGGCAGATGCCGAGCGCACCAAGTCGACCCTCGGCCTCATTCGTGAGGCCTACCAGCCCGAGTCGATGGCGGCGTCGGAGACTGTGATTCGCGTTACGGAGGACCTGCTCAACAGCATCAGGAACACCGTGCAGTTCTACCGCAACACGCGACCGAACGATCCGATCATGAGCGTGATCCTGAGCGGCGGCGGTTCGCGTCTGCGTGGTTTCCCTGCTGCGCTCGAAGAGGTCACTCGCCTTCAGATCGAACTGGGGGATCCCACCGACAGGTTCTCCCTCGCAAAGGCGATCGACATTCACACCCTTCCGGGCGTGCTTCCCGCAATGGGAGTCGCGCTCGGCCTGACCCTGAGGAGCGCATCGTGAGCAGCCACGCCCTCGTCATGCCCCGTTCCGCCGACCGGGCGGACCGCGCCGAGGCGCGTAAGTCGACTCGTGCCAGCTCCAGTGCCAGGGGTGGTGCCCTCGGGGGTGAGCCGCGAGTCTCCCTCCTGCCGGCCGAAGTCAACGACTTCCAGAAGGCGAAGGCCATCCGCCGCCGTTTGGGCGCGGGAGTGGTGTTCCTAGTCCTCATCGTGCTCGCCGGGGTCGCCGGCGCCTACTACCTCGCAACCAACGCGCACGCGCAGGTCGAGGCGGCCCGGGCCAACCAGGCGTCCTTGCTCGCGCAGGAGGTCCAGTTCTCCGACCTTCGCACCGCGAAGTCGGGCATCGCGCTCATCGAGGCTGGCCAGTACGTCGGCGCATCGACGGAGATCGACTGGAAGGGCTACTTGGAGAGCCTCCAAGCAACCCTACCCAGCGGCGTGCTCATCAACAGCGTGACGATCGACTCCGCGACGCCCTTCGTGGACTACGCGCAGTCGACGGTTCCGCTCGAGGGCAGCCGCGTGGCGACCCTCGTGTTCACCGCGATGAGCCCCGGCCTCCCTTCAATTCCGAGTTGGCTCGACGGCTTGGGCACGCTTGAAGGCTTCGCAGATGCCGTACCCGGTTCGGTCACGGTCCAGACGGACGGGACGTACCTCGTCAACATCACCATGCACATCAACTCTGATGCATTCGCACTCAGGTTCCCGGGGGAGGACCAGAAATGACTGGAAACAACCGGCTGTGGGTGATTGGATCCGTCACCGTCATGATCATCGTGCTCGTGGCAGGGTGGCTCCTCGGAGCCCAGCCCTTCCTCGACGCCGCGACGAAGGATGACACCGAACGGGCCGTCATCGAGGCCCAGAACGTCGCCCAGCAGGCGGAGATCGGTCGCCTCGCAGAGGAGAATAAGGACCTCGCCGCTATCGACTCGGAGTACAAGGGCCTCCAGAAGTCCATCCCCTCCTCGCCCAACACCGCAGCGTTCATCCAGGGCCTGGATGGCTTGGCGGCGAGCACGGGCGTGCAAGTCACGGGCATCACTGTGAGCGAATCGCAGGCATACACGGTTCCGCAGTCCGCTGAGGCGGCCGCCGTGCCCACCGACACCACGACCCCGTCGCCCGCCTCCACGGAGACGCCCGCGCCCACCATCGCCGTGGGCTACGTGGCGGCGACCGATCCTCTGATCACTCCCGCGAACTTCGTAGGGATCAAGGTGGGCGTCGAACTCAAAGGCTCCTACCAGGCTGTGCTGACCTTCGTGAACGGTCTCCAGACGGGCAAACGGCTCGTTTTGGTCACCGGATTCACGAGCACAGCGAACGCTGACGACCAGACTTCAGTCTCGGCCCACGTTGACGGCCTTATCTTCGTCATCAAACAGGGGGATTGATCATGCACTGCTGGCGTCTAACTACGAGCTCCAACCGTTGCTAGCACGGCCGCCGAGCGCACACAACGCTCTCGGCGCCGTGACTTGCGCTCAGTAGACTGACCCCGCCACTTCGGCGGACACGAGGAGAGTCATGAGCGACGACAGCGCAGCGGGCACCGCGACACCGCGACCCAAGAAAGACGAGATCATCGAGGATGCCGTCGTCGTCGACGAGGCAACCGGCACGCCGGTCGTGGTCGAAGAGGCGACGGTGAGCGAGACGGAGCCAGTCGCGGCAACCACCGATCCTGCTGCGGCAGAGACCGAGACCCCGCACCGCGTCGTCTACGTGCAGGTTCCGGCCGCACCGAGGAAGCTGGGCAACCGCGGCATCGGGTCGCTCGTCGTTCTCGTTTCGACGATCGTGTTCACGGCAATCCTCGCGCTCATCACCGCGTTCGTGGGCCTCGCGAGCACGCGCAGCCTGTCGTTCGCGTTCCTTGCTCGCGCCGACTTCTACATCCCGACGCTGTTCTTCCTGGTCGCGTTCGTTCTGCTCGTCCTGATCGTCAACCGGGCGAACTGGTGGGCCTTCATCGTGGGCAGTCTCATCGTCGGCGTGGTCGTGTACTTCGGCACCATCGGTCTCGGCCTGCTGAGCAGCGGTGTCGTGCTCATGACGCCGGATGAGGCATCCGCGAGCTTCAGGGACTCCCTGGGCAGCCCGTTCATCATCATCTCCGCGCTGCTCGCCCGCGAGGTCGCGCTCTGGACGGGCGGCATCATCAGCCGTCGCGGTCGCCGCCTGCGCGCACGCAACCTCGAGAGCCGCACCGCGTACGACCGCGACCTCGCCACCACGAGGGCTGACCATGAGCGAGCGGCCTCCGCAGCTCCCACCGCCGGCTAACCCAGCCCTGCTTCCCGTGCTCGCGGCGGTCGTCTACGTGGCGGCCGTCGTGGCACTGTGGGGCATCCTGAGCCTGCTGCTCGATCGCGAAGTCATCGATTACCCGGATGCCGGCCCCCTGCTCGGGCCCGCGATGGTCGCGTCCGCTGGCATCGTGACCTGGCTCGCGCTGGTGCGCACCGGGCGCTCCCGCTCCCCGTGGCCCGGAACTATCGCGGCCGTGTTCATAGCCGGGGCAGCGATGCTCGCCGTCGCGGCCATCGGCTACGGACCGGTCGCGGCGCCCCACTTCGCCATCAGCCCATTCGTGCTCAGCGCCGCCGCGCTGTCCGGTGTGACAGTGCTCGTGATGTGGGCTGTACACCCGCGCGCCCGGTGAGGCCGTTCAGCCGACGGCGGAATCATTTGACCACCGTCGTGGCGGGGACTATTCTTTTGCAGGTGTGCGCTTTGTCGTGCGCCTGACGCATGCCGTCAGGTAAATGTACCGACGCACCGCTGGGTTCGCTCGTCGAGCGGCCCCCACGGCATACCCGCTAATTCCCAGTGGGTCCAGATGAACTCGCGCAAGCGAATGCTAACCATCAAGACGCTGTCACCGTGCAGCAACAACAAGGAGTTACTTAGTGCCCACCATTCAGCAGTTGGTGCGGAAGGGCCGCCAGAGCAAGGTCGTCAAGACCAAGGCTCCGGCCCTGAAGGCCAACCCCCAGCAGCGCGGCGTTTGCACGCGTGTCTACACGACCACCCCGAAGAAGCCGAACTCGGCTCTGCGCAAGGTGGCTCGCGTCAAGCTCTCCAACGGCACCGAGGTCACGGCCTACATTCCCGGTGAGGGCCACAACCTGCAGGAGCACTCGATGGTGCTCGTGCGCGGCGGTCGTGTGAAAGACCTCCCCGGCGTTCGCTACAAGATCATCCGCGGCGCCCTCGACACCCAGGCGGTCAAGAACCGCAAGCAGGCGCGTAGCCGCTACGGAGCGAAAATGGACAAGAAGTAATGCCTCGTAAAGGACCAGCACCGAAGCGTCCCGTAGTTGCGGACCCGGTCTACGGAGCTCCCATCGTGAGCCAGCTCGTCAACAAGATCCTGCTCGACGGCAAGAAGGGCCTCGCTGAGCGCATCGTCTACGGTGCACTCGAGGGCGTTTCCGCCAAGAACGGTCAGGATGCGGTTGTCACGCTCAAGAAGGCGCTCGACAACGTGCGCCCGACCATCGAGGTCAAGTCCCGCCGCGTCGGTGGCTCGACCTACCAGGTGCCCGTCGAGGTCAAGGCGCACCGCGCAAACACCCTCGCGCTGCGCTGGTTGACCAGCTACGCCAAGGGCCGTCGTGAGAAGACGATGACCGAGCGTCTCACCAACGAGATCCTCGACGCATCGAACGGCCTCGGCGCCGCGGTCAAGCGTCGTGAGGACACTCACAAGATGGCTGACGCCAACAAGGCATTCGCCCACTACCGCTGGTGAGTTGATCAGGCGGAGGCCGCTAGCCGGTCTCCGCCTGTCACCAGCCCCGCGGCCCTTCTCGGGTCACGGTCGCGGCACAGCACCGCGAAATTACACCCCCTCAAACGTTAGGAACCCCCGTGGCACAGGACGTGCTCACGGACCTGAACAAGGTCCGTAACATCGGCATCATGGCGCACATCGATGCTGGTAAAACCACCACCACCGAGCGCATCCTGTTCTACACGGGTGTCAACCACAAGATCGGCGAGACCCACGACGGCGCCTCGACGACCGACTGGATGGAGCAGGAGCAGGAGCGTGGCATCACGATCACCTCCGCTGCCGTGACCTGCCACTGGAACAAGAACCAGATCAACATCATCGACACCCCCGGTCACGTCGACTTCACCGTCGAGGTGGAGCGTTCGCTCCGCGTGCTCGACGGTGCCGTTGCCGTGTTCGATGGCAAAGAGGGCGTTGAGCCCCAGTCCGAGACCGTCTGGCGCCAGGCCGACAAGTACGAAGTGCCGCGCATTTGTTTCGTCAACAAGATGGACAAGCTCGGCGCCGACTTCTACTTCACGGTAGACACCATCATCAGCAAGCTCGGCGCCAAGCCGCTGGTCATCCAGCTGCCGATCGGCTCGGAGAGCGACTTCGTCGGGGTCGTTGACCTCGTAGAGATGCGCGCGCTGGTGTGGGAGGCAGACTCCAAGGGTGACGTCACCATGGGCGCCAAGTACGAGGTCCGTGAGATCCCGGACGACCTCAAGGAGAAGGCTGCGGAGTACCGCCAGGTTCTCCTCGAGACCGTTGCTGAGACGGATGACGCGCTGCTCGAGCGTTTCCTCGAGGGCGACAGCGACTTCTCGGTCGCCGAGATCAAGGGCGGAATTCGCAAGCTCACCGTGGCGAGCGAGATCTACCCGATTCTGTGTGGCTCCGCGTTCAAGAACCGCGGTGTGCAGCCGATGCTGGATGCCGTCATCGACTACCTGCCGAGCCCGCTCGACGTGCCGGCGACCGAGGGCACCGACCCCCGCGACGATGAGAAGGTGCTCGAGCGCCACCCGGACGCCAAGGAGCCGTTTGCTGCTCTCGCGTTCAAGGTTGCCGTTCACCCGTTCTTCGGGCGCCTCACCTTCATCCGCGTGTACTCCGGGCGCCTCGACTCGGGTGGCCAGGTTGCCAACTCGACGAAGGGAAAGAAGGAGCGCATCGGAAAGATCTTCCAGATGCACGCCAACAAGGAGATTCCGGTCGACTCGGTCACCGCGGGCCACATCTACGCGGTCATCGGCCTCAAGGACACAACCACGGGCGACACCCTGTGCGACCCGAACAACCAGATCGTTCTCGAGTCGATGACGTTCCCCGAGCCCGTCATCGAGGTCGCGATCGAGCCGAAGACGAAGGCCGACCAGGAGAAGCTGGGTATCGCTATCCAGAAGCTCGCTGAAGAGGATCCGACTTTCCGCACGGAGCAGAACCAGGACACCGGCCAGACGGTCATCAAGGGCATGGGCGAGCTTCACCTCGACATCCTCGTCGACCGCATGAAGCGCGAATTCAACGTCGAGGCCAACGTGGGCAAGCCCCAGGTCGCGTACCGCGAGACGATTCGTCGCATCGTCGACAAGCACGACTACACGCACAAGAAGCAGACCGGTGGTTCCGGCCAGTTCGCGAAGGTGCAGATCTCCCTCGAGCCGATGGAAGTCACGGCCGAGAAGATCTACGAGTTCGAGAACAAGGTGACCGGTGGTCGCATCCCGCGTGAGTACATCGGTTCCATCGATGCAGGTTTCCAGGCCTCCATGGCTGTCGGCGTTCTCGCCGGCTACCCAATGGTCGGCGTGCGAGGCATCATCCTCGATGGTGCCGCCCACGATGTGGACTCCTCGGAAATGGCGTTCAAGATCGCCGGCTCCATGGCGTTCAAGGAGGCGGCTCGCAAGGCCGACCCCGTTCTGCTCGAGCCGCTCATGGCTGTCGAGGTGCGCACCCCTGAGGAGTACATGGGTGACGTCATCGGCGACCTGAACTCGCGTCGCGGGCAGATTCAGTCCATGGAGGATGCGACCGGGGTCAAGGTCATTTCCGCCAAGGTGCCCCTGTCGGAGATGTTCGGCTACGTCGGTGATCTGAGGTCGAAGACCTCCGGTCGTGCGGTGTACTCGATGTCGTTCGACAGCTACTCAGAGGTTCCCCGCGCGGTAGCTGAAGAGATCATCCAGAAGAACAAGGGCGAATAGCTTCGCTATTCGCACCGAGTAACATAACAACACACCAATTCGCCCAGCAGCCGGAATCCATCCGGATGCCGAGCAATCGAGTCCTGAGGAGGACCCACAGTGGCTAAGGCCAAGTTCGAGCGGACCAAGCCGCACGTAAACATCGGTACCATCGGGCACGTCGACCACGGCAAGACCACGCTGACGGCCGCCATCTCGAAGGTGCTTGCTGACAAGTTCCCGTCGTCGACCAACGTGCAGCGCGACTTCGCGTCCATCGACTCCGCTCCCGAAGAGCGCCAGCGTGGTATCACGATCAACATCTCGCACGTCGAGTACGAGACGCCGAAGCGCCACTACGCGCACGTCGACGCTCCCGGCCACGCCGACTACATCAAGAACATGATCACCGGCGCTGCGCAGATGGACGGCGCGATTCTCGTCGTTGCTGCCACCGACGGCCCCATGGCGCAGACGCGCGAGCACGTGCTGCTCGCCAAGCAGGTCGGCGTGCCGTACCTGCTCGTTGCGCTCAACAAGTCCGACATGGTGGACGACGAAGAGATCCTTGAGCTCGTCGAGCTCGAGGTTCGCGAGTTGCTCGCAGGCCAGGGCTTCGATGGCGACAACGCTCCCGTTGTTCGCGTGTCGGCGCTCAAGGCCCTCGAGGGTGACGAGAAGTGGACCCAGTCCATCCTCGACCTCATGGACGCGGTTGACGAGAACGTGCCCGACCCGGTGCGCGACAAGGACAAGCCGTTCCTCATGCCGATCGAGGACGTCTTCACGATCACCGGTCGTGGAACCGTCGTGACGGGCCGCGCCGAGCGTGGAACCCTCGCGATCAACTCCGAGGTCGAGATCGTCGGCATCCGCCCGACGCAGAAGACCATCGTCACGGGTATCGAGATGTTCCACAAGCAGCTCGACGAGGCGTGGGCCGGCGAGAACTGTGGTCTGCTTCTCCGCGGTACGAAGCGTGAAGACGTTGAGCGCGGCCAGGTCGTCGTCAAGCCGGGTTCGGTTACGCCGCACACCCAGTTCGAGGGCACCGCCTACATCCTGTCCAAGGATGAGGGTGGCCGTCACAACCCGTTCTATGCGAACTACCGCCCGCAGTTCTACTTCCGCACCACCGACGTCACCGGCGTCATCACGCTGCCCGAGGGCACCGAGATGGTCATGCCCGGCGACACCACCGAAATGACCGTTGAGCTGATCCAGCCCATCGCCATGGAGGAGGGCCTCGGCTTCGCCATCCGCGAGGGTGGCCGCACAGTTGGTGCAGGCAAGGTCGTCAAGGTCCTGAAGTAATTCAGCACATGCGCTGATTCAAGCGCGTGAAGGCCCCGCGGCTTCGGCTGCGGGGCCTTCTGCGTTAAGCCAACAAGCGGCGGGCTCCCGCAGGCGACGGGACTTCCGCCGCGGGTCGGGTGTGAATCGATTCAGGGGCCACTTGCTACGGACGATGAGCGTTCCGCCCGTAGCAGGTGGTCCCTCGACGCGCGTAGCCGGGCGGGGCCGCGCGGTGGGGCGGCGAGCCCGCGGAGCCACGGCTGGCCACGCGTCAGGCGCGACCGGTGAGCCGCGCGGTGAGCGCGTCTGCAGTGCGGCGGGCGGCGTCGCCGAGGGAGGTCCAGCCCGCGGCATCCATGGCAACTATGCGAAAGGTGAGCCCGATCGCGGCGACGGGGTAGCCGTTGCGATCGAGCGCGGATGCCCCGACCGACCCGTACTCGGTTGTGACGTCGCCCTCCTCGACGGCCCACCCCCGCGCGCGCGTCGCGGCCAGCAGCGCGTCGAGTTCGGCGAGGGACGCGGGGCCCGCATCGTGCCGGCGGATGAGCGCGTCGCGCGTCGGGTAGAGGGCACGCACCTGGCCAGCGGGGAGCAGCGCGAGCATGGCCCGCCCGGTCGCGGTGAGGTGGGCAGGCAACCGCACCCCGATGGCGGAGACTGTCGTCGGCGCCCGAAAGCCCTGCACGCGCGCGGCGTACACCACGTCCGCGCCGCCGAGCACGGCGAGGTGCGCGACGACCGGCAGCTTGAGCTCGCGCACGAGCCGTTCGAGCATGGGCTTGGCGAGGCGCGCGAGCCGCTCCGACTGCAGGGCCGACGTGCCGATCTCGGCCACCAGCGAAGAGAGCCCGTAGGTGTGGTCTTCGGGGTAGTGCACGACGAAGCCCTCGTCCATCATGACCGCCACGAGCTGGTAGACCGACGAGCGGGGCAGCGACAGCTCGCGCGCGATCGTCGAGGCGGGTACGGGCCCGCTGCGCCCCGCGAGGAATCGCAGGATCCCGAGCGTGCTGCGCGCCGCCGGGATACGCGGAGAGTCTGACATAGCAGACACTATATCGTCAGCGGCACTCCTCGGCGCGGGGGCGCTGGTGTGGGATGGGTGCCATGATCACCATTCACGTCGGCCCGCTCTCCGTTGCCGAGGTCGTTGCCGTCGCGCGCGGCGGCGAGCAGATCGAACTGGGCGCGGACGCGATCGCGGCGATGGAGCAGTCCCGTGCGGTGATCGCGAGGCTCGCCGAAGACCCGCGACCGCACTACGGCGTCTCGACCGGGTTCGGCGCGCTCGCCACGAAACACATTCCGGTCGAGCAGCGCCAGCAGTTGCAGCGTTCGCTCGTGCGCAGCCACGCGGCGAGCTCGGGCCCCGAGGTCGAGCGCGAGGTGGTGCGCGCGACGATGCTCCTGCGCCTGTCGACCCTCGCGACCGGGCGGACCGGCGTGCGACCGCTCGTCGCGCAGGCGTACGCCGACCTGCTCAACGCGGGCGTGACGCCCGTGATCGGCGAGTACGGCAGCCTCGGCTGCTCGGGCGATCTCGCGCCGCTCGCGCACTGCGCGCTCGCGATCATGGCTGAAGGGACTGTGCGCGTCGACGGTGTTCTCCTCGATGCCGCCGACGTGGTGAAGCATCCAGTCGTGCTGCAGGAGAAGGAGGGCCTCGCGCTGATCAACGGCACCGACGGGATGCTCGGCATGCTGTCCCTCGCGCTCACCGACCTCGAGGATCTCCTCACAACGGCAGACCTCGCCGCAGCCATGAGCGTGGAGGGCCTCGCGGGCACCGACCGCGTCTTCGCTGAAGACCTGCAAGCGCTGCGGCCGCATCCGGGCCAAGCGATCAGCGCGGCGAACATGCGCGCCGTGCTCGAGGGCTCCGGGGCGATCGCGGCACACGCGACCTCGGGGTTCACGCGGGTGCAGGACGCATACTCGTTGCGCTGCGCTCCCCAGGTGCACGGCGCCGCGCGCGACACCCTCTCCCACGCGCGGGTCGTCGCGGAGCGCGAGCTTGCCAGTGCCATCGACAATCCGGTCGTCACGCTCGACGGTCGGGTCGAGTCGAACGGCAACTTCCACGGCGCACCGGTGGGCTACGTGCTCGACTTCCTGGCCATCGCCGTGGCCGACGTCGCGAGCATGAGCGAGCGCCGCACCGACCGGTTCCTCGACAAGGCCCGCAACGGCGGGCTCAACGCGTTCCTCGCGCACGATCCCGGCGTCGACTCAGGCCACATGATCGCCCAGTACACCCAGGCCGCGATCGTGAGTGAGCTGAAGCGGCTCGCGGCACCGGCATCCGTCGACTCGATCCCGACCAGCGCCATGCAGGAGGACCACGTCTCGATGGGCTGGAGCGCCGCCCGCAAGCTGCGCAGGAGCATCGACGGCCTGCAGCGCGTGCTCGCGATCGAGTTGCTTACCGCGGCGCGCGGCATCGAGATGCGCGGCGGGGCGCCCGCGCCGGTGTCGGCCGCGGTCATCGCGAGGCTGCGCCGGGAGGTACCCGGTGCTGGTCCAGACCGGTACCTCGCCCCCGACATCGAGGCCGCCGTGCAATTGGTCATGAACGGTGAACTATTGAAGGAGAGCGGACTGTGATCACAGCACACCGCGGCACCGACCTGCACACGCTCGGCTGGCCGCAAGAGGCAGCGCTACGGATGCTCCAGAACAACCTCGACCCCGAGGTCGCGGAACACCCCGAAGACCTCGTCGTGTACGGCGGCTCGGGCAAGGCCGCACGGGACTGGCCGAGCTTCCACGCGATCGTGCGCTCGCTGCACGATCTGAAGGGCGATGAGACGCTCCTCGTGCAGTCGGGCAAGCCGGTCGGCATCATGCAGACGCACGAGTGGGCGCCGCGCGTGCTGCTCGCCAACTCGAACCTCGTGGGCGACTGGGCGAACTGGGACGAGTTCCGCCGCCTCGAACAGCTCGGCCTCACGATGTACGGCCAGATGACCGCGGGCTCGTGGATCTACATCGGCACCCAGGGCATCCTGCAGGGCACGTTCGAGACGTTCTCCGCGGTCGCCGAGAAGAAGTTCGGGGGCACGCTCGCCGGAACCATCACCCTCACCGCGGGCCTCGGCGGCATGGGCGGCGCGCAGCCCCTCGCCGTGACGATGAACGACGGTGTCGCGATCTGCCTCGACGTCGACCCGAGCCGAATCCAGCGCAGGCTAGATCACGGCTACCTCGACGTGCGCGCGAGTTCCCTCTCCCACGCGCTCGAGCTCGCATATGAGGCCCGGGATGCCCGCAAGCCCCTCTCGATCGGAGTGCTCGCCAACTCGGCATCCGGAGTACCCGAACTGCTCGCCATGGGTGCGGAGATCGACATCGTGACCGATCAGACCAGCGCGCACGACCCGCTCGCCTACCTGCCGCTCGGCGTCGACTTCGACGACTGGGCTTCCGCGAAGCGCGACCCGGGGTTCGCCGACCGCGCGAGGCAGAGCATGGCCGTGCACGTCGAGGCGATGGTCGGGTTCCAGCGTGCGGGGGCCGAGGTGTTCGACTACGGCAACAACATCCGCACGGAAGCGAAGGTCGCGGGCTATGCAGACGCCTTCTCGTTCCCGGGTTTCGTGCCCGCGTACATCCGGCCGCTCTTCGCGGAGGGGAAGGGGCCCTTCCGCTGGGCGGCCCTGAGCGGCGATGCGAATGACATCGCGAAGACCGACAGGGCCGTGCTCGAGCTGTTCCCCGAGAACCGGTCGCTTCAGCGCTGGATTCCGCTGGCCCAGGAGCGTGTGCACTTCCAGGGGCTCCCGGCCCGCATCTGCTGGCTCGGCTACGGCGAGCGGGATGTCGCGGGCCTGAAGTTCAACGAGATGGTGGCGTCGGGCGAGCTCGCAGCCCCGCTCGTGATCGGGCGCGATCACCTCGACTCCGGATCGGTCGCGAGCCCCTATCGCGAGACCGAGGCGATGAAGGACGGCTCGGATGCGATAGCGGACTGGCCGCTGCTCAACGCCCTCGTCAACACCTCCTCTGGCGCAACGTGGGTGAGCATCCACCACGGTGGTGGCGTGGGCATCGGCCGCTCGATCCACGCGGGGCAGGTTACGGTCGCCGACGGCACGGCGCTCGCCGCCGAGAAGCTCGCGCGCGTGCTGACGAACGACCCTGCCATGGGAGTCATCCGGCACGTCGACGCGGGATACGACGAGGCCATCGAGGTCGCGGAGCGGCTGGGCGTACGCGTTCCGATGCGGGAGGGCGGCGATGCTCAGCACTGATCCGCTGTGGCCCCGGGCCGGGAGTTGGCCAGCACCGGACGGTCGCGCAGACATCGCGCTTGTCGGCATCCCGACCTGGCGCAGGTCGCTCTCGGCGACGCAGGCGCACACGACCCCCGCTGCCGTGCGTGCAGCCCTGCGCCGCTACAGCCTCGAGACCACGCTGCGCATCGTCGATGCCGGCGATGCTGTCGAACCCGACGGCACGGATGCCGCGGCCTTCGTCAGCTCGATCAACGCAGCCCTCGTGGTGGCCCTCGGCGGCGACAACTCGGCGACGGTCCCCGTGGCGACGGGCCGCGGCGCCCGCGGACTCGTCACCGTCGACGCGCACCACGACCTCCGCGACGGCGTGAGCAACGGGTCCCCAGTCCGCCAGCTCGTCGCGGCCGGCCTCGACGGGGCGCGCATCGTGCAGGTCGGCATCGAACCCTTCGCGAACTCGCGCGCCTACGCCCAGCGTGCAGCCGACCTCGGCGTCACGGTCATCACGCGCGACGAGTTGCGCCGCAGACCGATCGCGGACGTGATGGCGGAGGCCATCGAGATCGCGGGCACCGACGTGCACGTCGACCTCGACGTCGACGTGTGTGACCGCGCGGTTGCGCCCGCGTGCCCCGCGAGCGTGCCCGGCGGCATCTCGGCGATCGAGCTGCGCGAGGCGGCTCGCGTCGCGGGCGCGCATCGATCGGTCACGAGCATCGACCTCGTCGAGGTGGATGCCACAGTCGACGCCCCCGACGAACGCACGGTGCGGCTCGTCGCCCTGTGCCTGCTCGAGGCCATCCGCGGATTCGAGCGACGATGACCACGACGCTCATCGAGAACATCGGCTTGCTCGTCACTCATAACGAGGAGCGGCCCGAGCGCACGAACGCAGCACTCGTGATCGATGACGGCGTCGTGGCCTGGGTGGGGGAGGGCTCCCCGGCCGCCGACGAGCGGATCGACGCCGGCGGGCGCTGCGTAGTCCCCGGTTTCGTCGACAGTCACAGCCACCTCATCTTCGCGGGGGATCGTTCAGGCGAGTTCGAGGCGCGTATGGCTGGGCGACGCTACGAGGCCGGCGGCATCAGGCGCACGGTCGCGGCGACGCGCGCGGCGACCGACGACGAACTGCTCGCGAACGCGCGGCGACTCGTGGCCGAAGCTCGCGCCCAGGGCACGACGACTATCGAGATCAAGAGCGGGTACGGCCTCAGCGTTGCCGACGAGGAGCGCAGCGTGCGCCTCGCGGCGACCCTCACGAGCGAGGTTACATTCCTCGGCGCGCACGTCGTGCCCGAGGGCGCGGACCGGGACGCGTATGTCGACCTCGTGGTGGGGGAGATGCTCGACGCGTGCGCGCCCCATTCGCGGTGGATCGACGTGTTCTGCGAGAGCGGGGCGTTCGCTGTGGAGGAGAGCCGTCGCATCCTCGAGGCTGGCATCGCCCGGGGGCTCGGCGCGCGCGTTCACGCGGGCCAGCTCGGCGAATCGGGCGGAGTGCGCCTCGCGGTCGAGCTCGGTGCCGCGAGCGTCGACCACTGCACATACCTCTCCGACGATGACGTCGAGGCGATCGCGGGCAGCGGCACCGTCGCGACGCTGCTGCCCGGTGTCGAGTTCTCGACCAAGCATCCGTACCCGGATGCCCGGCGCCTGCTCGACGCGGGCGTCGTAGTGGCGCTCGCGAGCGACTGCAACCCGGGCTCAAGTTTCACGACGTCGATGCCCTTCATGATCGCCCTCGCGGTGCGCGAGATGGGGATGACCCCCGCTGAAGCCCTCGCCGCCGCGACCCTCGGCGGCGCCGCAGCCCTGCGCCGCACGGATGTCGGGCACTTCGCGCTGGGTGCCCGCGCCGACCTCGTCGTCCTCGATGCGCCAAGCTACGTGCACCTCGCATACCGCCCCGGAGTGCCCCTCGTGCACAGGGTGGTCAGTAGTATTCCGGCATGACCCGGTTCGCATTCGTGTTGCTGCACCTCGTGATCGCCATCGCGATCGCGCTCCTGCTTCTCGGACTGTGGCAGTGGTTCCTGGGGGGTGACCTCGGTGCGGGCTTCGCCGAAGGCGCGCGACTGCTCTTCCTCTTCATGGACATCGGCCTCGGTGTGTGGCTCGTGCTGCTCATCGTGGGCGTCGTGCGCGGCTGGGGCCGCGGTCGCGTCGTGCTCGCGGCCATCGTCGGCACTGTACTCAATCTGTTCACCGTGATCGTCGTGGGCTTCGTGCAGCAGGGCGCGGCACCGTGGGCGTTCATGGTGTTCGCAGTCACGGCGGGTCTCGCGTTCCTCGTGGGTGCCGGTATCGCGGCACGCCTCGTGCCCAGCCTTGTCAAGACCCCGGCTCCGGCGGCACCCCGAACGTAGTCTGGGCGAGTGCCCCGTCTCCGTCGCAGCGACTCCTCCGGCAAGGGCCTTCACCGTGTTCGCGCGGGCAGGGGATTCCGCTATCTCGATGTCTCGGGCGCGACGCTCACCGACGCCGACCTGATCGCTCGCGTCGAGCACCTCGCGATCCCGCCCGCGTGGAGTGACGTCTGGATCGCGCCCTACGCCAACGGCCACATCCAGGCGACAGGCACGGATGCCGCGGGCCGCACCCAGTACATCTACCACCCGACCTGGCGGCAGCAGAAGGATCGAGTCAAGTTCGACAGGGCTATGGCGCTCGCCGAATCCCTGCCTACCGCGAGGCAGAACGTGACGCTCGACCTGCGTGCCGAAGGGCCGACGAAGGAGCGGGCGCTCGCGGCGGCGTTCCGGCTGCTCGACACCGGATCGCTGCGCGTCGGCTCCGAGCGCTACGCCGAGCAGCACGGCAGCCACGGACTCTCGACCCTGCTCTGCTCCCACGTCATGATCGCGGGTGACACGATCACTCTCGACTTTCCGGGCAAGAGCGGGCAGGAGTGGCAGTCCACTCTCGTCGACGGTGAGCTGGCCACCGTGTTGCGAGGGCTCAAGCGTCGCGGCGGGGCCGCGCGGCTGCTCGCGTGGAAGGAAGGGCGGGCGTGGCATCCGGTCGATGCCGCAGACATCAACGACTACGTGCGTGAGCGCACGGGCGGAGAGTTCAGCGCGAAGGACTTCCGCACCCTGCACGGCACGGTGACCGCCGCGATCGCCCTCGCGGAGGCGGGACCGCGACCCTTGCCGACCGCGCGAAAGAAGGTCGTGGCGCAGGTCATGCGCGACGTAGCCGACGTGCTCGGCAACACCCCGGCGATCGCGCGCGCGAGCTATGTCGACCCGCGGCTCGTCGACCACTACGACCGCGGGCGTACGATCGACCCGGCGAGAACGAGCTCGTCGGAGAGCCAGCTGCGGGCCATGCTGTTCGACTGATCGGACGGCCCCGGCGCTCCTTCACGCGGCGAGGTCAACGAGTTGCGGCATTGGGGGCATTCTCGCCGTGCGGAGGGCCGATTTGGCGCAAATCGAGCGGGTCGAGCGGCGCCGTCCCGGAAGTGATCGCGCGACACGCCGTAGCGCGACACGCCCGGGTTGCAGCAATCGCAGCCGTGTGGCAAACTCGTCTAGTTCCACATTCCCCGCCTTTGGTGTGGGATCACTTCCAGGCAGTGCATAGTCCGAACTCCAAGAGTTCTGAGGCTAGGCCGCGGGGAGCAGAACTCATAAGCTCAATCGGTTCCCACCGTGGCGGCCACTGCTGCAATTGCAGCGTGTGCGCTTCCGTGCGGGTACTGAACATTGACAGATAAACAGTGGTGCGAAAGCAGAAGTGCTGAGCATGCCGGCGGGCGTCGTGAAAAGCGCGCGTCGGATCAGCAGTCCTACAGAGAGAGTGAGCCCAGCCATGGCGGGACAGAAGATCCGCATTCGACTGAAGTCGTACGACCACGAGGTCATCGACTCGTCGGCGCGCAAGATCGTCGACACGGTTACCCGTGCCGGTGCAACGGTTGTCGGCCCCGTGCCGCTGCCCACCGAGAAGAACGTGATCGCCGTGATCCGCTCCCCTCACAAGTACAAAGACAGCCGCGAGCACTTCGAAATGCGCACCCACAAGCGGCTCATCGACATCATCGATCCGACGCCCAAGGCTGTCGACTCGCTTATGCGTCTCGACCTGCCGGCCGACGTCAACATCGAGATCAAGCTGTAGCCAGCGAAAATCAAGGAACCTCACCATGTCTAAGAACACCAAGGGTCTACTGGGCAAGAAGCTCGGCATGACGCAGGTCTGGGATGCGAACAACAAGCTCGTTCCCGTGACCGTCGTCGAGATCACCCCCAACGTCGTTACTCAGCTGCGCACGCAGGAGGTCGACGGCTATACCGCCGTTCAGATCGCTTACGGCCAGATCGACCCCCGCAAGGTCACCAAGCCGCTCACCGGTCACTTCGACAAGGCTGGGGTCACTCCCCGCCGTCACCTGACCGAGCTGCGCACGGATGACACGAGCGAGTACACCCTCGGCCAGGAGCTGACCGTCGACCTCTTCGAGCCCGGCCGCAAGGTCGACGTCATGGGCACCAGCAAGGGCAAGGGCTTTGCCGGCGTCATGAAGCGCCACAACTTCAAGGGTGTGTCGTCGAGCCACGGTTCGCACCGCAACCACCGCAAGCCCGGATCGATCGGTGCATCCTCGACCCCCAGCCGTGTCTTCAAGGGCATGCGCATGGCGGGCCGCATGGGTGGCGACCGCGTCACCGTGCTGAACCTGACCGTCCACTCGGTCGACCTTGAGAAGGGCATCCTGCTCGTCAAGGGCGCCGTGCCCGGCGCTCGTGGTCGCATCGTCTTCGTCCGCAACGCAGTGAAGGGGGCCTAGCTCTTATGGCTACCTCAATCGACGTCATCGACTCGAAGGGCAAGAAGGTCGATTCCGTCGACCTGCCCGCCGAGGTTTTCGACGTGCAGACCAACGTCCCGCTCATCCACCAGGTCGTCGTCGCCCAGCGCGCCGCAGCCCGCCAGGGAACGCACAACACGCTGCGCCGCGGCGAGGTTTCCGGTGCTGGCCGCAAGCCCTTCAAGCAGAAGGGAACAGGTCGCGCCCGCCAGGGCTCGATCCGCGCTCCCCAGATGAAGGGTGGTGGCATCGTGCACGGTCCGCACCCGCGTGACTACTCGCAGCGCACCCCCAAGAAGATGATCGCTGCGGCACTGCGCGGAGCACTCTCCGACCGCGCTCGTGGCGAGCGTCTTCACGTGATCGACTCGCTGTCGGTCGGCAACGTGCCCTCGACTCGTGCGATGGCCGCCCTGCTCGCCGAGATCGCGCCCAGCAAGAACGTGCTCATCGTTCTGCAGCGCGAAGACGAGACGAGCCAGAAGAGCGTGCGCAACCTGCAGACGGTCCACGTTCTCCCGTACGACCAGCTCAACGCCTACGACGTGCTCATCAGTGACGACATCGTCTTCACGAAGGGTGCCTACGACGCGTTCGTGGCCTGGAACACCAAGGCGACCAAGGAAGAGGTCAGCGCATGACCGTCACGTACAAGGACCCGCGAGACGTGATCTTCGCACCCGTCGTCTCCGAGAAGAGCTACAGCCTGATCGATGACGGCAAGTACACCTTCGAGGTCGACCCCCGCGCCAACAAGACCGAGATCAAGCTCGCCATCGAGAAGATCTTCAACGTCAAGGTCGGCTCGGTCAACACTCTGAACCGCACGGGCAAGACCCGCCGCACGCGGTTCGGTACCGGCAAGCGCAAGGACACCAAGCGTGCGATCGTCACGCTCAAGTCCGGTTCCATCGACATCTTCACGGCTGTCGGCTAGGGACTGAGGAGAGATAACAATGGCTATTCGCAAGTACAAGCCCACGACTCCCGGTCGTCGCGGTTCCTCGGTGGCAGACTTCGCCGAGATCACCCGTTCGACCCCGGAGAAGTCCCTGCTGCGTCCGCTGCCGAAGACCGGTGGTCGTAACAACGCCGGTCGCATCACGACGCGTCACATCGGTGGTGGCCACAAGCGCCAGTACCGCGTGATCGACTTCAAGCGCAACGACAAAGACGGCGTCAACGCCCGCGTTGCCGAGATCGAGTACGACCCCAACCGCACGGCGCGCATTGCGCTGCTGCACTTCGTCGATGGCTCGAAGCGCTACATCATCGCTCCGAACAAGCTCAACCAAGGCGACATCGTCGAGTCGGGGCCCGCCGCTGACATCAAGCCCGGCAACAACCTGCCGCTGCGCAACATCCCGGTCGGTACGGTCATTCACATGATCGAGCTCCGCCCCGGTGGCGGCGCGAAGATGGCCCGCTCCGCGGGTGCGTCGGTTCGCCTCGTCGCCAAGGACGGCCCGTACGCGCAGCTCCGCCTGCCGTCGGGCGAAATCCGCAACGTGGATGTGCGCTGCCGCGCCACCATCGGCGAGGTCGGCAACGCCGAGCAGTCGAACATCAACTGGGGCAAGGCCGGCCGCATGCGCTGGAAGGGCGTTCGCCCGACAGTCCGTGGTGTTGCCATGAACCCGGTCGACCACCCGCACGGTGGTGGTGAGGGCAAGACGTCCGGTGGACGTCACCCCGTTACCCCGTGGGGCCAGAAGGAAGGCCGTACGCGTAAGCGCAACCTTCCCAGTGACAAGCTCATCGTCCGACGCCGCAATGTCGGCAAGAAGCGCAAGTAGGAGTCAAGAAGATGCCACGCAGTCTGAAGAAGGGCCCCTTCGTCGACGACCACCTGCTGCAGAAGGTCGTGAAGGCGAATGAGGCCGCTAGCAAGAACGTGATCAAGACCTGGTCGCGCCGCTCCATGATCATCCCGGTCATGCTCGGTCACACGATCGCGGTGCACGACGGTCGCAAGCACATCCCGGTGTTCATCACCGAGTCGATGGTGGGCCACAAGCTCGGCGAGTTTTCGCCCACCCGCACCTTCCGTGGACACGAGAAGGATGACAAGAAGGGTCGTCGCCGCTAATGGTTGAATCCATCGCTCGCGTGAAGCACATTCGCGTCACCCCCACGAAGGCTCGTCGTGTCGTTAACCTGATCCGCGGCAAGCAGGCAATGGAGGCACTCGCCATCCTCAAGTTCGCGCCCCAGGGTGCGAGCGAGCCGGTCTACAAGCTCGTCGCGTCGGCCATCGCCAACGCGAAGGTCAAGGCGGATGCCGAGAGCAGCTACCTCGACGAGCAGGACCTGTTCGTCACCGAGGCGTTCGTCGACGAGGGAACGACCCTGAAGCGGTTCCAGCCGCGTGCACAGGGCCGCGCCTTCCAGATCCTCAAGCGCACGAGCCACATCACGATCAAGCTCGCTACTCCGGACGTGGCCGAGGCCAAGCCCGCGAAGGCAGGGAAGAAGTAATGGGACAGAAGGTAAACCCGTACGGTTTCCGTCTGGGAATCACCACCGACCACGTGTCGCGCTGGTTCTCTGACAGCACCAAGAACGGCCAGAAGTACAGCGACTACGTCGCCGAGGACATCAAGATCCGCAACCTCCTCAAGACCTCGCTCGACCGCGCCGGAGTGGCGCGCATCGAGATCGAGCGCACTCGTGACCGCGTTCGCGTGGACATCCACACGGCGCGCCCCGGCATCGTCATCGGTCGCCGTGGTGCTGAGGCAGAGCGCATCCGTTCCGACCTCGAGAAGCTCTCGGGCAAGCAGATCCAGCTCAACATCCTCGAGGTGAAGAACCCCGAGGCTGAGGCTCAGCTCGTCGCACAGGGAATCGCCGAGCAGCTCTCTGCTCGCGTGGCGTTCCGTCGCGCGATGCGCAAGGGTCTGCAGGGCGCCCAGCGCGTTCCGAGTGTCAAGGGTGTTCGCATCCAGGTCTCCGGTCGTCTCGGTGGCGCAGAAATGAGCCGCTCAGAGTTCTACCGTGAGGGTCGCGTTCCGCTGCACACCCTGCGCGCCAACATCGACTACGGCTTCTACGAGGCCAAGACGACGTTCGGCCGCATCGGCGTGAAGGTCTGGATCTACAAGGGCGACATCACGAACAAGGAGCTTGCTCGCGAGCAGGCCAACCAGAAGTCCACCCGTCCGGAGCGCCGTGACGACCGTGGCGGCGACCGCCGCGACAGCAGAGACAGCCGCGCACCCCGAGGTGCCAATGCCGGTTCGGCCGCTCCCAAGGCAGACGCACCGGTCGCAGCAGGAGTTGAGGCGTAACCATGTTGATCCCACGCAAGGTCAAGCACCGCAAGCAGCACCATCCCGGCCGTAGCGGCCAGGCCACCGGTGGCACAGTCGTCTCGTTCGGCGAGTACGGCATTCAGGCACTCACGTCTGCTTATGTGACGAACCGGCAGATCGAGGCAGCTCGTATTGCGATGACGCGCCACATCAAGCGCGGTGGAAAGGTGTGGATCAACGTCTACCCCGACCGCCCGCTCACCAAGAAGCCTGCCGAAACTCGCATGGGTTCCGGTAAGGGCTCACCCGAGTGGTGGATCGCGAACGTCAAGCCGGGTCGCGTGCTCTTCGAGCTCGCCGGTGTCAACGAGACCGTCGCTCGCGAGGCACTCACCCGTGCAATCCACAAGCTGCCTCTCAAGGCACGCATCATCAAGCGCGAGGAGGGCGACGCATAATGGCGATCGGATCCAAGGAGCTCGCTCCTGTCGAGCTCGACACTTTTGAAGACGAGCGTCTCATTGACGAACTGAAGAAGGCGAAGGAAGAACTCTTCAACCTTCGCTTCCAGTCCGCCACCGGGCAGCTCGAAAGCCACGGACGCATTCGCGCTGTCAAGCGCGACATCGCTCGCATCTACACGGTAATCCGTGAGCGCGAGCTGGGCATCCGTGCCACGCCCGTTGCCGTAGAGGCGCCCGTGAAGGCGACCAAGAAGGCTGCAACCAAGAAGACCGAAGCGGCGGCCGAGCCGACCGCTGAGGTCACCGAAGAGACGAAGGAGGCGTAATCATGGCCAAGATTGAAGAGAAGAAGGCTGCGACTGCCGAGCTCGCTCGCGGTTACCGCAAGAGCCGTCGCGGATACGTGACCAGCGACAAGATGGACAAGACCATCGTCGTCGAGGTCGAGGACCGCGTTAAGCACCCCCTGTACGGCAAGGTCATCCGCCGTACCTCAAAGGTCAAGGTTCACGACGAGGCCAATGGCGCCGGCGTCGGTGACCTCGTCCTCATCAGCGAGACCCGTCCGCTCAGCGCCTCCAAGCGCTGGCGCCTGGTCGAGATCCTCGAAAAGGCGAAGTAATGCTTCAGCAGGAATCCCGAGTTAAGGTAGCCGACAACACCGGCGCCAAGGAGCTCCTCACGATTCGCGTTCTCGGTGGCTCCGGCCGTCGCTACGCGGGCCTCGGTGACGTCATCGTCGCCACAGTCAAAGACGCGATCCCCGGCGGCAACGTCAAGAAGGGCGATGTGGTCAAGGCCGTCATCGTGCGCGTCATCAAGCAGACCCGTCGTGCAGACGGTTCGTACATCAAGTTCGACGAGAACGCCGCCGTCATCCTGAAGGCAGACGGGGACCCCCGTGGTACCCGCATCTTCGGACCGGTCGGCCGCGAGCTTCGTGACAAGAAGTTCATGAAGATCATCTCGCTCGCTCCGGAGGTGCTGTAACTTATGGCAAACATTCGCAAGGGTGACCTCGTGCAGGTCATCACCGGACCGACCCAGGACCGCGGCGGAGACCGTGGCAAGCAGGGTCGCGTCATCGGTGTGCAGGCTGAGAAGAACCGCCTGATCGTGGAGGGTGTCAACTTCGTCACCAAGCACGTCAAGGTCGGCCAGACCCAGCGCGGCACCAAGACCGGTGGCATCGAGACGATGGAGGCACCGATCCACGTGTCGAACGTCGCCCTCGTCGACCCCGACACCAAGCTCCCCGCTCGCGTGGGCTTCAAGGTCGAAACTGATGACCGTGGCAAGACCACGCGCGTTCGTTTCTTCAAGAAGTCGCGTCGCGTCGAGACCAAGAAGTCGTCTGCTGCAAAGTCGTCGACCAAGGCCGAGGAGAAGCCCGCCAAGGCGGAGCCCAAGGCCGCCGCCAAGAAGGCCGCTCCGGCAGCTGAGAAGGACGCTGACTAATGACTGACACCACTACTGCCGCGAAGACTGGCGCCCCCGAGGGCAAGACCCAGCCGCGCCTCAAGCAGAAGTACCGCAACGAGATCACTGCCCAGCTCACGAAGGACTTCGGCTTCACGAACCCGCACCAGGTGCCGGGAATCGTGAAGGTCGTCGTCAACACGGGTGTGGGTGAGGCTGCCCGCGACGGCAAGATCATCGACGGCGCCGTCAAGGACCTCACGGCCATCACCGGCCAGAAGCCCCAGGTCACGAACGCTCGCAAGTCCATCGCGCAGTTCAAGCTGCGTGAGGGCCAGCCCATCGGCGCTCACGTCACGCTCCGCGGTGACCGCGCGTGGGAGTTCCTCGACCGCCTCGTGACTCTCGCTCTGCCCCGTATCCGCGACTTCCGCGGCCTCTCGGACAAGCAGTTCGACGGCAACGGCAACTACACGTTCGGTCTCACGGAGCAGTCGATGTTCCACGAGATCGACCAGGACAAGATCGACCGCGTCCGTGGTTTCGACATCACTGTCGTCACCACGGCCAGGACTGACGACGAGGGTCGCGCGCTGCTCAAGGCGCTCGGCTTCCCGTTCCGTACGCCTGAGAACTCCGCCAACTAACGCTGTTTCCTTCTAATAAGTAACACCGATCGACCAGGTCGGCATTCGCGTAACGGATGCCGAAACCGGGCGAGATAGGCACCACAACTCATGACAATGACAGATCCGGTCGCAGACCTGCTGACCCGGCTGCGCAACGCCAACTCGGCGTACCACGACACGGTTTCGCTGCCCAGCAGCAAGCTCAAGTCGCACCTCGCAGAGATCCTCAAGACCGAGGGTTACATCTCCGCGTGGAAGATCGAGGAAGCCCGCGTGGGCCAGACCCTCACGATCGACCTCAAGTACGGCCCGAACCGCGAGCGCTCCATCGTGGGCATCAAGCGCGTGTCGAAGCCCGGCCTGCGCGTGTACGCGAAGTCGACCGAGATCCCCAAGGTTCTCGGCGGACTCGGCGTTGCCATCCTGTCCACCTCCTCCGGTCTGCTGACCGACAAAGAGGCGACCCAGAAGGGCGTGGGTGGGGAAGTCCTCGCCTACGTGTGGTAACTCGCCATGTCACGAATCGGAAGACTCCCCATCGACGTCCCCAGTGGCGTCGAGGTGAAGATCGACGGCCAGGCCGTCGCCGTCAAGGGCCCCAAGGGTGAGCTGTCGCTCGTCGTCAAGAGCCCCATTGCTGTCACGGTCGAAGATGGACAGGTGCTCGTCACCCGTCCGGACGACGAGCGCGAGTCGCGTTCGCTGCACGGCCTGACCCGCACTCTCATCGCGAACCAGATCATCGGTGTCACCGATGGTTACACCAAGGGCCTCGAGGTCGTTGGTACCGGTTACCGCGTTGCGGTCAAGGGCAACTCGATCGAGTTCGCCCTCGGCTACTCGCACTCCATCACGGTTGACCCGCCCGCGGGCATCAGCTTCACGGTAGAGGGCAACAACAAGGTGACGGTCAGCGGCATCGACAAGCAGGCTGTGGGCGAAGTCGCGGCCAACATCCGCAAGCTGCGCAAGCCTGAGCCGTACAAGGGCAAGGGCGTGCGTTACGCCGGCGAAGTAGTCCGCCGCAAGGCCGGAAAGAGTGGTAAGTGATCATGGCTCTCGGAACCAGAGGTAAGAGTAAGTCGGCCGCAAAGGGCCGCAGGCACGCCCGCCTTCGTAAGAAGGTCATCGGCACCGAGGCGCGTCCGCGTCTCGTCGTCACCCGTTCAGCCCGTCACGTCTTCGTGCAGGTTGTGGATGACTCCAAGGGCCACACCCTCGCGAGCGCGTCGACCCTCGAGGCCGACCTGCGCGCGTTCGACGGTGACAAGACCGCCAAGGCACGCAAGGTTGGCGAGCTCGTCGCCGAGCGCGCCAAGAAGGCTGGCGTCGAGGCAGTCGTATTCGACCGCGGTGGTAGCCGCTACGCGGGTCGCGTGGCAGCAATCGCTGACGGAGCGCGAGAGGGCGGACTGAACCTGTGAGCGATGCAACTAACAACAAGGAGCAGGACGTGGCTGTAGAGCCGAACGAGGCCGCCCCCGTGGAGGCCGTGACAGCCGAGGCTGTCGCCAGCGAGGCTGTCGTCGACGCCCCCGCTACCGATGTGGCCAACGAGCCCCGTGAAGCCCGCCGTGGCGGCCGCGAGCGCAACCCCAACCGCGAGCGTGGCAACAGCCGCGATGCGGAGAAGAGCCAGTTCCTGGAGCGCGTCGTGACCATCAACCGCGTCTCGAAGGTCGTCAAGGGTGGTCGTCGCTTCAGCTTCACCGCTCTCGTCGTCGTCGGCGACGGTAACGGCATGGTCGGCGTCGGCTACGGCAAGGCCCGCGAAGTCCCCACCGCGATCTCGAAGGGTGTCGAGGAGGCAAAGAAGAACTTCTTCCGCGTGCCCCGCGTCGCCCAGACGATCCCGCACCCCGTTCAGGGCGAGGCCGCTGCCGGCGTCGTGCTGCTGCGTCCGGCTTCGGCCGGTACCGGTGTTATCGCCGGCGGACCCGTGCGCGCCGTACTCGAGTGTGCGGGCATCCATGACGTTCTGAGCAAGTCGCTCGGCTCGTCGAACACGATCAACATCGTGCACGCGACGGTTGCTGCCCTCAAGCAGCTCGAGGAGCCCCGTGCGGTAGCCGCACGCCGCGGCCTCCCCGTCGAGCACGTCGTCCCGGCTCGCCTGCTGCGCGCCGAGGCTGAAGCTAAGGCAGGTGTCTGATGGCCGCGCGCCTGAAGGTGACCCAGATCAAATCCAAAATCAGTGAGAAGCAGAACCAGCGCGACACCCTGCGGAGCCTCGGGCTCCACCGCATCGGTGACGTCGTCGTCCGCGAGGACAACCTGCAGAACCGTGGCTATGTCCGCACGGTTGCTCACCTCGTCAAGGTCGAGGAGATTGACTAATGGCTGACGAAACCACTCCCAAGAAGGCTCCGGCTAAGGCCGCTGCTGACAAGCCCGCCGCGGCCAAGGCCGCTGCCGACAAGGCTCCCGCGAAGACCGCTGCCCCCAAGGCCGCTGCCGCTGCGAAGTCTGACGACACCGCTGCTGCCAAGGCGCCCGCAGCCAAGGCAGCAACCGCCAAGAAGACCCCGAAGGCCGACACCCCGTCGCGCCCCCAGGTTCTCAAGATGCACCACCTGCGCCCTGCCGCTGGCGCCAAGAAGGACAAGACCCGCGTTGGACGCGGTGAAGGTTCCAAGGGTAAGACGGCAGGCCGTGGTACCAAGGGCACCAAGGCTCGTTACTCGGTTCGTCCGGGCTTCGAGGGCGGCAACCTGAACTTCGTCATGCGCGCTCCGAAGCTGCGCGGGTTCAAGAACCCGTTCCGCGTCGAGTACCAGGTCGTCAACCTCGACAAGCTTGCCGAGTTGTACCCGAAGGGTGGTGACGTGACGATCCTCGATCTGGTCGCCAAGGGTGCCGTGCGCAAGAACGAGAAGGTCAAGGTTCTTGGCGAGGGTGACATTGCGGTTAAGCTGAACGTTGCAGTCGATAAGGTCTCCGGCTCTGCTGAGCAGAAGATCGTCGCGGCTGGCGGTTCAGTCAAGTAAGTAACCCTGTAGAACGGGTTTCGAGCGGGGCTGGTCACACCAGCCCCGCTCGACTGCATTACCTAGAACAGCATCATCAAAATAAGTCGGAGGCCGTTGTGTTTAGAGCTGTCGCGCGGATCTTCCGCACGCCTGACCTTCGCAGGAAGATCGGGTTCACACTCGGCATCGTCGCTCTGTTCCGCCTGGGGTCGTTCATCCCCGCGCCGTTCGTCGACTTCGGCAACGTCCAGATCTGTCTCGCGAGCAACGCGGGCACCTCCGGACTGTACGACCTTGTGAACCTCTTCAGCGGTGGGGCACTGCTCCAGCTCTCGATCTTCGCGCTCGGCATCATGCCGTACATCACGGCATCGATCATCGTGCAGCTTCTGCGCGTGGTCATCCCTCACTTCGAGACCCTCTACAAGGAGGGCCAGGCCGGCCAGTCCCGCCTGACGCAGTACACGCGTTACCTCACGATCGCCCTCGGGGTTCTGCAGTCGACCACGCTCATCACTGTCGCTCGCAGCGGTGCGCTCTTCCCGTCCAACTCGGGCGCCGCGGAGTGCAGCCAGCTCATCACCGACGACTCCTGGTACGCGATCATGCTCATGGTCATCACGATGACCGCGGGCACTGGCCTCATCATGTGGATGGGCGAGCTCATCACCGAGCGCGGCATCGGCAACGGCATGTCGCTTCTCATCTTCACGTCGATCTCGGCCCGTTTCCCCGGCTCGCTGTCGAGCATCCTGCAGGCGAAGGGCATCGAGGTGTTCATCGCGGTGATCCTCATCGGAGTGCTCATCGTCGGGGCTGTGGTGTTCGTTGAACAATCGCAGCGGCGAATCCCTGTGCAGTACGCCAAACGCATGGTCGGTAGGCGCACCTACGGCGGCAACAACACGTACATCCCGATCAAGGTGAACATGGCCGGCGTCGTGCCCGTCATCTTCGCGTCGTCGCTGCTGTACCTGCCCGCCCTGATCGCACAGTTCAACCAACCGGCGACGGGCGAGGCTCCGGCGGGTTGGGTCACGTGGATCCAGACGTACCTGACCAAGGGCGACCACCCGCTCTACATGCTGATGTACTTCCTGCTCATCGTGGGCTTCACGTACTTCTACGTCGCGATCACCTTCAACCCCGAAGAGGTCGCGGACAACATGAAGAAGTACGGCGGCTTCATTCCGGGCATCCGTGCCGGTCGTCCGACCGCCGAGTACCTCGACTACGTGCTCACGCGCGTGACGCTTCCTGGTTCGCTCTACCTCGGGTTGATCGCACTCATACCGCTCATCGCCCTCGTACTCGTGGGGGCTAACACGAACTTCCCGTTCGGCGGCGCGAGCATCCTGATCATCGTCGGTGTCGGTCTCGAGACCGTCAAGCAGATTGACTCCCAGCTGCAGCAGCGTCACTACGAGGGCCTGCTCCGTTGACCCGGCTGCTCCTGATCGGACCGCCCGGGGCAGGCAAGGGAACGCAGGCAGTTCGGCTCGCCGAGCTCTACGCGATTCCGGCGATCTCCACCGGTGACATCTTCCGCAGCAACGTCAAGAACGAGACCGAGCTGGGCAAGGAGGCCAAGGCCTACATGGATGCTGGCGACAACGTTCCCGATTCGCTGACGAACGCGCTCATTCGCCATCGGCTCGAAGAGTCAGACTGCAAGGCCGGATTCCTCCTCGACGGCTACCCGCGCACGCAAGATCAGGTGCGCGAGCTCGACGAGTTTCTCGCCGGTCACGGTTTCGCGCTCGACGCGGTAGTCGAACTCGTCGCGGACCCCGACATCGTGGTCGAGCGACTGCGCCTTCGTGCTGCGGAGCAGGGTCGCAGCGACGACGATGAGGCAGTGGTCCGCCACCGTCTCGAGGTCTATCGCGCCCAGACCGCTCCGCTCATCGACGTCTACGCGGCTCGCGGCATGCTCGTGAAGATCGACGCGATCGGGCCGATCGACGAGGTCACCGAGCGCATCACGGCGTCATTGTCGTCGCGCGACATCGTCACACCGGACGCCGCGACCCGCTGATCGTGGCCTTCGGCAGCGCAAAGATCTACAAGACGCCGGCCGAGCTGCGCCTCATGGTGCGGCCCGGGGTCGTCACCGCGGCGTCGCTCGCTGCGGTGCGCGCGGCGATCCGGCCGGGCGTCACGACGCTCGAGCTCGACGAGATCGCGGAGCGCACCATCCGCGAGGCGGGGGGAGTGCCCAACTTCATGAAGGAGCCGGGCTACCGCCACACCCTGTGCGTTTCGGTGAACGACGAGATCGTGCACGGTATCCCGGGCGATCGGGTGCTGCAGCCGGGCGACATCGTCTCCGTCGACAGCGGCGCCGAGGTCGGCGGCTGGAACGGTGACGCGGCAATCACCGTTGTCGTGCCCGACCCCGCCCGCCCCGGGCTCGTGGCCGAGCGCCAGGAGCTCGCCGACGCCACCGAGCACTCGCTCTGGGCGGGCATCGCCGAACTCGCTCGCGCTAAGCGTCTCAACCAGGTCGGCGGTGCGATCGAAGACGCGATCGACTCCCGTGGGCGCTTCGGCATCATCGAGGAGTACGTGGGCCACGGCATCGGCCGCTCGATGCACGAAGACCCGCCTGTCTACAACTTCCGCGTGCGCCCGGCCGGGCCCGAGGTGCGCCCCGGCCTCGTCGTCGCGATCGAACCCATGATCACGCGCGGCGGCGTCGACAGCCACGTTCTTGCCGACGACTGGACTGTCGCGACCGACGACGGCACGGATGCCGCGCACTGGGAGCATTCCGTCGCGGTACACGTCGGCGGCCTCTGGGTGCTCACCTCTGAGGACGGCGGCGCGGCGGGGCTCGCGCCGTTCGGAGTCGTTCCCGTTCCCATCGTGTGAGCGCGGTGCGGTTCGCCCGGGGCGTATACATCATGGTTGGCGAAACGCCCGGGAATGACCTAAGCTTGATCTTTGGTGTTCGCGGCCGACTTTTGCCGTGCCTGCGAACATCGAATCCCCGCAGACCAGCGAACCCAATCTATTAGCGACGAAGAGGCTATGGCCAAAAAAGACGGTGTCATCGAGATCGAGGGCGCAGTTGTCGAAGCTCTGCCCAACGCGATGTTTCGCGTTGAGTTGACCAACGGACACAGAGTGCTCGCCCACATCTCGGGCAAAATGCGACAGAACTACATTCGAATCCTTCCGGAGGACCGTGTGGTTGTCGAGTTGAGCCCGTACGACCTCACCCGTGGCCGCATTACCTATCGATACAAATAGGCCTACCGCTACAAGTAAGGAACGCGCTGGAAAGTAACGTCTCGTGGCATTCCGCGAGTACGAAGACAGCGAGTGCAAGGAATAACAATGAAGGTCAACCCCAGCGTCAAGCCCATCTGTGACCACTGCCGCGTCATCCGCCGCAATGGAAACGTCATGGTGATCTGCAAGAGCAACCCGCGTCACAAGCAGCGCCAGGGCTAAGGCCTTAGCGCCGGTTAGCGCCGGTTGTACAACTGAATACACAGAACAGGACCAGGAACCTTCGAAAGAAGGGGACACCCGGGGTGGAGGCCTCGGCACCGGTCCTGTCCATCACCTCCACATGACTCCATAGGAGAGCCACCATGGCACGTCTAGCCGGCGTCGACATCCCGCGCGATAAGCGCGTGGAGGTCGCACTGACATACATCTACGGTGTTGGCCGTACGAGGGCACTCAAGACCCTCGCCGACACCGGAATCAGCGGGGAGATCCGAGTCAAGGATCTGACCGATGACCAACTCATCGCGCTGCGAGACTACATCGAGGTGAACTTCAAGGTAGAGGGTGACCTCCGTCGCGAGGTTGCCGCTGACATCCGCCGCAAGGTCGAGATCGGCAGCTACCAGGGTATTCGCCACCGTCGCGGCCTGCCCGTGCACGGGCAGCGCACCAAGACCAACGCTCGCACCCGCAAGGGCCCGAAGCGCACTGTTGCCGGTAAGAAGAAGGCGGGACGCAAGTAATGGCTGCACCGAAGGCCGCTGCGCGCAAGCCGCGCCGCAAGGAAAAGAAGAACATCGCGCTGGGCCAGGCCCACATCAAGTCGACGTTCAACAACACGATCGTGTCGATCACCGACCCCAACGGGGCCGTCATCAGCTGGGCTTCGTCCGGGGCCGTCGGCTTCAAGGGCTCGCGCAAGTCGACGCCCTTCGCAGCCCAGCTCGCAGCGGAGTCCGCTGCCCGCCAGGCGCAGGAGCACGGCATGAAGAAGGTCGACGTCTTCGTCAAGGGACCGGGCTCAGGCCGCGAGACCGCGATCCGCTCCCTCCAGGCCGCTGGCCTCGAGGTCGGCTCGATCAACGACGTCACCCCGCAGGCGCACAACGGTTGCCGCCCGCCGAAGCGTCGCCGCGTCTAGTCATATTGGCCGGTGGCCACGCTAGCGCTTCGCGCCAGTACGGCCACCGGCACCTAAAGCACGTGCCCACGCAATAACTCAATAGACCGACGGGCCAGCCACTCGTCGCATTCAGGTGTCAAATAGCGGACACCTCGCCGAAAGGAAACACCAGTGCTCATCGCACAGCGCCCCACTCTTGCCGAAGAGAACATCTCCGAGTTCCGCTCGCGCTTCGTCATCGAGCCGCTCGAACCCGGTTTCGGTTACACCCTCGGTAACTCCCTGCGTCGTACCCTGCTCTCCTCGATCCCCGGAGCTGCTGTCACGAGCATCCGCATCGACGGCGTGCTGCACGAGTTCAGCACCGTTCCCGGTGTTAAGGAAGACGTCACCGAGGTCATCCTGAACATCAAGAACCTCGTGGTCTCGAGCGAGCACGACGAGCCCATCACGGCGTACCTGCGCAAGCAGGGTGCCGGCGAGGTCACCGCGGCCGACATCTCGGCTCCCGCCGGTGTGGAGATCCACAACCCGGAGCTCGTCATCGCGACGCTCAACGACAAGGCGAAGTTCGAACTCGAGCTGACGATCGAGCGTGGCCGCGGCTACGTGTCGGCTACCCAGAACCGCAGCGAGTTCAGCGAAGCGGGCCAGATCCCGATCGACTCGATCTACTCGCCCGTGCTCAAGGTCACCTACCGCGTCGAGGCAACTCGTGCCGGTGAGCGCACCGACTTCGACCGCCTCGTTGTCGATGTCGAGACCAAGTCGGCGATCACCCCGCGTGATGCAGTCGCTTCGGCCGGTCGTACCCTGACTGAGCTGTTCGGCCTTGCGCGCGAGCTCAACAACGCTGCTGAGGGCATCGAGATCGGCCCCGCGCCGGTCGACGCCGTGCTGTCGAGCGAGCTGAGCATGCCGATCGAAGACCTCGACCTGAGCGTGCGCAGCTACAACTGCCTCAAGCGTGAGGGCATCAACACGGTCAGCGAGCTCGTGGCGCTGAGCGAGACGCAGCTCATGAACATCCGCAACTTCGGACAGAAGTCGGTTGACGAGGTCAAGGACAAGCTCGTCGAGATGGGCCTCTCCCTCAAGGACAGCGTTCCCGGATTCGACGGCGCCCACTTCTACGGTGGCTACGACGACGACGAAGCTAACGCGTAAGCGCCGCATCCACTTTTTGACACTGGAGATCTAGAACAATGCCTACACCTACCAAGGGACCCCGCCTCGGCGGAGGGCCGGCCCACGAGCGCCTGATGCTCGCGAACCTGGCCGCAGCCCTGTTCACGCACAAGAGCATCAAGACGACTGAGACGAAGGCCAAGCGCCTGCGCCCCGTCGCCGAGCGCCTCATCACCTTCGCGAAGAAGGGCGACCTGCACAACCGTCGTCGTGCCCTCGCGATCATCGGTGACAAGAGCGTCATCCACGAACTCTTCACCGAGATCGCGCCGCTCGTCGAACTGCGTGAGGGTGGCTACACCCGCATCACGAAGCTCGGCTTCCGCAAGGGCGACAACGCGTCAATGGTGCAGATCGAACTCGTGCTCGAGCCCGTGAACCCGAAGCCACAGTCCTCTAAGAAGGCAGAGGCAGCCAAGAAGACCGCAGCTGCCTCCGCCAAGGACGAGAAGCCGGCGAAGGCTGCCGCTCCGGTCGAGGCCGAGGAGACCGGCGAGGTCGAAGAGGCTGCCGCCGAGTCGACTGAGGTCGTCGAGAACGAGGTAGTCGAGGCCGAGGCTGCTGACGCCGACACGGAGGCTGCCGCCGAGGCGGCTCCCGAGGGCGACGCCGAGTCCAAGTAGTTCTTGTCAGAAACGCCCCGCCTTCGAGCGGGGCGTTTCTGCGTTAAGCGATACACGCGTTAGGCGCTACACCGGGCGATTGGCGAGTCCGTAGTCGTTGTCGCCGAGCAGGGGCGGGATCTCGGCGAGGCGCTGCAGGGCATCCGCGAGGGCGACGCAGTAGATCCGTCCGCCTGTGGGGCCGGGATGCACCTGGTCGTCGGCGAGCACGTCGAGCTGCGGCTGGATCGCCGAGTACCAGTTCGAGAGCTCGACATCGCGCTGGTCTCGCGCGAACTCGCCCAGGATCGAGTTGACGTCTGGCCCCCAGTCCCGCGGCACCTGCACAGTGACCACGATCATCTGGATGCCGCGAGGCAGCATCCGGTGGATGTCGTCGAGGGTCTCCTCCTCGATCCAGCCGTTGGTACCGAGCCCGACGACGAGGATCGGCCGCATCGCGCCCGCGGCGATGAGCGAGCCGACGATATCCACAGCCTCGAACATCTGGCGCGAGACGACGGCGTCGATCGCGATGCCGGGAAACGCCTCCTCAAGCTCAGGAGCCGCCGCGAGCATGACCGAATCGCCGATCGCATAGATCTGGTCGCCCGTGGGCAGCGGTTGCGGGCGCCGCGGCGCCGTCGCGTAGCCGGGCAGCGCGAGCAGCGCCTCGCCGGCTTCGATCGACGCCTGTGCCTCGCCGCGGCCGGGGTCGCTCGCGACGGCGACGCCCGTGAACCCGACTGTCGCCAGCAGAGCGGCCACCGCGACGGCAGAGACGGCCCGGATGACGACGCGCCCCCGCACGACGAACGAGACGCTGCCGCGCACCCCCCGCCGCCGCAGCGGGGTCTCGACGAACCGGTAGGAGAGCGCGGACGCCCCCACGGTCACGAGGAACGCCGCCGCCGGGGCGAGCCACCACGCGGAATCCGACGGCAGCGCCGCCACGAACAGCACGAGCACCGGCCAGTGCCAGAGGTAGAGGCCGTACGATCGCTCGCCGATCCAGCGCAGGGGGTGCACGTCGAGCGCGCGGCCCAGCCACGAGCCGGTCGCGGTCGCGCCCGCGATTGCAACCGCCGTCAGCACGGCGACGAGGGCGAGGCCGCCGTGGGTGACGAACCAGTCCCCCTCGGGAAGAAGTGCGGCAACGGCGACGATACCCGCGACCGCGAGTGCGCCGGCGATCGGGGCGGCCAGCCGGAGGGCGCGCGGGAGGGGCGCCGCGGCATCCGTGAACCGGCCCTCGAGCAGGAACGCGAGGGCGGCGCCGAGCGCGAGACCGAAGCTGTGCGTGTCCGTGCCGTAGTAGACACGTGTCGCGTCGGGGGCGGCGAGCAGCGCCATGGCCACGGCGGACCCGGCGGCCAGCACGAGGGCGATGCCCGCGCGCACGTAACGGTTGCGCACGAGCAGCAGCAGGAGCAGTGCGAGCGGCCACAGCAGGTAGAACTGTTCCTCGACCGCGAGCGACCACAGGTTGCGGAACAGCTCGGGCGTCGTGGCGTCGAAATAGCTCTGCCCTTGGGCGATCGCGATCCAGTTGCTGCTGAAGGTCGCGGCCCCCAACACTTGCGAACCGAGGCCCACGAGCACGTCTCCACCGATGAACAGCGCGGCGGTCGAGCACGCGGCGACGACGAGGACGAGCGCGGGGATGAGGCGTCGCGCCCTGCGCGCCCAGAAGCCGCCGAGCGAGATCCGGTCGGCGCCCGACCGCTCGCGCACGAGCAGGCCCGTGATGAGGAACCCCGAGATCACGAAGAACACGTCGACACCGACGTATCCGCCCTTGAGGGTGTCGGGCAGGAAGTGGAACGCGATAACCGAGAGCACCGCGATCGCCCGGAGCCCATCGAGCCCGGACAGCCGTGAAGAGGGTGGCGTCGATGCAGTAGTCATGGTGGGTACCGCAAACCAGCCTACCCGCCGTACTTCGGAGGCATCTGAACTCGACGAAACGAGCGCGCCCCTTAGGATTTCAGGGTGTCGAACGAGCCGCTCACCCGCCTGCGCCTCGATATCGCCTACGACGGCACCGACTTCCTCGGCTGGGCAAAGCAGCCGGGCCTGCGCACTGTGCAGGGGGAGCTCGAGGCTGCGCTTGCGATGGTGTTCCGCCGGTACGGGCCCGCGCCCATCCTCACTGTCGCGGGGCGCACTGACGCGGGGGTGCACGCGACGGGCCAGGTAGCGCACCTCGACCTCACGGACGCGCAGATCGCACACCTCGCGCGACCCCACGGCCGGGGCGCCAGAGCGGTCGAGCCCACGCGGGCGATCGCCAAGCGCCTCAACGGCATCGCGGGGCTCAGGAGCGACGTGTACGTGCGCTCGGCCGTGGTCGCACCCGCAGGGTTCGACGCGCGGTTCTCGCCGATCTTCCGGCGGTACGAATACAGGGTTGCGGATTCCGCGGCCATCCGTAACCCGCTGCTGCGTCGCCACACGGTCTGGTACCCGGCAGCCCTCGACATCGACGCGATGATGGACTCGGCGCGCGAGTTGCTCGGGCTGCACGACTGGGCCGCGTACTGCAGGCCGCGTGAGGGTGCGACGACGATCCGCGAGTTGCAGGAATTCGCCTGGCACCGCGACGAGACCGGTGTGCTCATCGCGACGCTCACAGCCGACGCCTTCTGCCACAGCATGGTGCGCGCCCTCGTGGGTGCCGCGATCGCGGTGGGGGAGCGCAAGGTGACTGGCGAGCGGCTCATCGGAATCCGGTCGGAAGTGCAGCGGTCGAGCGAGTTCAAGGTCATGCCGGCGCACGGTCTCACGCTCGTCGAAGTCGGCTACCCCGACGACGACGGTCTCGCTGCGCGGGCCGAACAGACACGAGCTAGACGCGGGACTTCGGATGGCCTAAGCTAGACCCTTGGTGCCACCTGCTGGTGCCCGATCATGAGCCCTCCAGTGTTGCAGAACACGCCGGGAGGTTCCGCGACATCGTCACGGAACGGCCCACCGGAGCGGGATTCACGAGCCACTCATCCGATCAACGAAAGCAGCACTATTGTGACGCGTACATTTTCGCCCAAGCCCGATGACGTCCAGCGCGACTGGGTCATCATCGACGCGACCGACATCGTTCTCGGTCGTCTCGCCTCCCACGCAGCTGTCTTGCTGCGTGGCAAGCACAAGCCCACCTTCGCCCCGCACATGGACATGGGTGACTTCGTCATCATCGTCAACGCGGAGAAGGTCGCCCTCACCGGCGCCAAGCTCGCGCAGAAGAAGGCCTACCGCCACTCCGGTTACCCGGGCGGCCTCACGGCGACCACCTACGCCGAGATGCTCGAGAAGCACCCGACCCGCGCCGTCGAGAAGGCGATCCGCGGAATGCTGCCGAAGAACTCGATCGGTCGCGCGCAGCTCACCAAGCTCAAGGTCTACGCAGGCGCCGAGCACCCCCACGCTGCCCAGCAGCCGAAGCCGTACACCCTCTCCCAGGTCGCTCAGTAGAGCCCCGAGCAGCCGAAACTAAGGACAAATTAAATTGGCCAAGATCGAAGACTCCGTCGAGACCGACGAGACCACGCCCGAGAGCTATTCCACCGAGACCCCCACGAGCTACTCAACCGAGTCGACTCCTGAGGCAGCCCCGAAGACTCCCCGCGCAGTACTGAACGTTCCCGGCGCAGCGGTAGGCCGTCGCAAGCAGGCCATCGCCCGCGTGCGCATCATGCCCGGTGCCGGCACCATCACGGTCAACGGCCGTGAGCTCGCCGAGTACTTCCCCAACAAGCTGCACCAGCAGCTGATCAACGACCCGTTCAAGGTGCTCGACCTGCTCGGCAGCTACGACGTCATCGCTCGCATCACCGGTGGTGGCCCCTCGGGCCAGGCCGGCGCGCTGCGTCTCGGCATCGCTCGCTCGCTGAACCAGATCGACGAGGAGAACAACCGCGCTGCCCTCAAGAAAGCGGGCTTCCTGAGCCGTGACGCTCGCGTCAAGGAGCGCAAGAAGGCCGGTCTCAAGAAGGCGCGTAAGGCTCCCCAGTTCTCGAAGCGCTAATCCGCGCTGCGTAAAGAGCAGAAGCAATGCCTCGGCTCTTCGGCACGGATGGCGTACGTGGGCTCGCCAATGGCGAACTCACTGTCGAACTTGCACTCGGCCTCGCCCAGGCGGCAGCAGTCGTCCTGGGCAAGGGCCGGGTGGCAGACGGTCGCCGCGCCTCCGGGCGTCGTCCGATCGCGGTCATCGGCCGCGACCCGCGCATCTCGGGTGAGTTCCTCGCGGCGTCCGTCGCCGCGGGCCTCGCGAGTTCGGGGGTCGACGTGTTCGACGCCGGTGTCATTCCGACGCCGGGTCTCGCGTTCCTGGTTGGCGATTTCAAGGCCGACCTTGGCGTGATGATCTCGGCGTCGCACAACCCGGCGCCCGACAACGGCATCAAGTTCTTCGCGGCGGGGGGCACGAAGCTGCCCGATGAGGTCGAAGACCGCATCGAGGCGACGCTCAGCGCGCCCAAGCTCGCGCCCAAGGGCGGCGATGTGGGGCGCATTCGGCGGTTCTCCGACGCCGAGGATCGCTACATCGTCCATCTGCTCTCGACGCTGCCGCACCGCCTTGACGGCCTGCACGTGGTGCTCGACTGCGCGCACGGTGCCGCCGCGGGCGTCTCGCCGCAGGTCTTCACGGATGCCGGTGCCAAAGTCACAGTCATCGGCGCAGACCCCAATGGTGTGAACATCAATGACGGCGTCGGTTCGACGCACCTGGAACCCCTCGCGGCCGCCGTGGTCGCTCACGGAGCCGACATCGGTATCGCACACGACGGCGACGCCGATCGCTGCCTCGCGATCGATGCCAAGGGCAACGTCATCGACGGCGACCAGATCATGGCGATCCTCGCCGTCTCGATGGCCGAGCGCGGCGTGCTCGCCGACCGCACCCTCGTCGCGACGGTCATGAGCAACCTCGGTCTCAAGCGCGCGATGGCCGCGAACAACATCTCGGTGATCGACACCGCCGTGGGAGACCGCTACGTGCTCGAGGCCCTCGCTGAGCACGGCCTCTCGCTGGGTGGCGAGCAGTCGGGCCACGTGATCATGACGAAGTTCGCGACGACCGGTGACGGCATCCTCACCGGCCTGCATCTCGTCGCCGAGATGGCACGCACGGGGCGCACGATCGCCGATCTCGCTTCGGTCATGACTGTGTACCCCCAGGTTCTCGTCAATGTGCGCGGCGTCGACCACCACTCGCTCGGCTCCGACGACGTCATCGCGAGTGCCGTCGCCGAGGCCGAGGCCGGCCTGGGTGACAGTGGTCGCGTGCTGCTGCGCCCCTCCGGCACCGAGCCCATGGTGAGGGTCATGGTCGAAGCCGAGCTCCAGGACGAAGCCGATCGCATCGCCCAGTCGCTCGCCGAGACCGTGCGAGACCGTCTCGGCGCCTGACGTGTCCTGTCTGGAACCGTCGCCAAACTGAACAATGATTGCTCAGGTGACCGCGCCCGCTCGCTGCGATCCTGATGGTGACGAGAGGACTGCACGGTGACGATCTACGACCAGATCGGTGGTCAACCGGTGATCAAGACAGCAACTACCGTCTTCTACGGCCGGGTGACGAGCGACGATGCTCTCGCGCACAGGAACAGCCTCTCGGCGACTCGCGGTGAGCCTCGACCCCGACCTGCCACACACCCTCACCATCGACTGGACCTGCGCCGCCTGACCGTCGCGCCGGCGTGCGAGATACAGGAGTTGCGCCCCGGCCACCGACGCGAGTTGCGGCAAATGGGGGGCATATCGGGCAACCTGTGCCCGATATGCCGCGACTCGACGCGGACCGCGCCGCGCAACCCCTGCATTTTCGCACGACGAAGCGTTCGCGCGGACCCGCAAGCCGACCCGGATGCTGCGCTCAGGTCTTGCGCAGGAGCACGCTCGAGACCGCGTGGTCGGCGCCCTTGCGCAGCACGAGGTCGGCACGGGGGCGCGTGGGCACGATGTTCTGCACGAGGTTCGGCTCGTTGATCGCCGCCCAGATGGCGCGGGCGCGGGCACGGGCCTCGTCTTCGCTGAGTGCGGCGAAGCGGTGGAAGAACGACTGCGGGTTGGCGAACGCCCCGCGCTGCAGGCGCAGGAACCGCTCCTCGTACCAGCGGGCGATGTCGCTCGTGCGGGCATCAACGTAGATCGAGAAGTCGAAGAGGTCGCTCACCGCGAGGCTGCGGCCGGGGGCGGCTGGTTGAAGCACGTTGAGACCCTCGACGATGAGCACGTCTGGCGCGTTCACGACGATCTCGGCGTCGGGCACGATGTCGTAAGCCAGGTGCGAATAGAAGGGAGCGCGCACCTCGCGCGCGCCGCTCTTGACCTTGCTCACAAAGCGCAGGAGAGCTCGGCGATCGTACGACTCGGGGAAGCCCTTGCGCTCCATGAGCCCGCGGCGCTCGAGTTCGGCATTGGGGAAGAGAAAACCGTCGGTGGTCACGAGCTCGACCCTGGGGGTTCCCTCCCAGCGCCCGAGCAGTTCGCGCAGCAGGCGTGCGACAGTCGACTTTCCGACAGCGACCGACCCGGCGACCCCGATCACGAAGGGCGTGTGGGGTGAGCGCTCGCCGAGGAACGACGATGTCGCCGCGTGCAGGTTCTGCGCACCCTCCACGTACAGACTCAGCAATCGACTGAGCGGAAGGTAGACCGCGGCCACCTCGTCGAGGTTGAGTTCGTCGCCGAGTCCGCGCAGTTCGACCACCTCGGTGGCGCTCAGGGGAGCCGCCACTGTGGGGGCGAGAGCAGCCCAATCGTCCCGGTCGAGTTCGATAAACGGCGACTCGTGACCGTGGTGCGAGGAGGGGTCGGACATTGCCCTCAGCCTACTGGCACTAAAATCGACTGCATGTGTGGAATCGTGGGCTACGTCGGTGACAACAAGAGTCTTGAAGTGCTCCTCGGGGGCCTCAAGCGCCTCGAGTACCGGGGCTACGACTCTGCGGGAGTCGCGATCATCGGCGCCGATGGGGCGATGGATACCCGCAAGCGCGCGGGCAAGCTCCAGGTGCTCGTCGACGACCTCGAGGCGCGCCCGATCGCCAACGGCGCAACCGGCATCGGCCACACCCGCTGGGCCACCCACGGCGGACCGACCGACCGCAACGCGCACCCGCACCTCGGTGCTGACGGCAAGCTCGCCCTCATCCACAACGGCATCATCGAGAACTTCTCCGAGCTGAAGCAAGAGCTGCTCGACAGCGGAGCCATATTCACGAGCGAGACCGACACCGAGGTCGCGGCGCTGCTCGTCGGCCGCGAGTACGACCAGACCCACGACCTCACGGAGTCGCTGCGCCGCGTCGTGGCGCGCCTCGAGGGCGCTTTCACCCTCCTCGTGATGCACGCCGACCAGCCCGGAATCGTGGTCGGCGCTCGCCGCAACTCTCCGCTGGTGATCGGTCTCGGTGACGGCGAGAACTTCCTCGGTTCCGACGTTGCCGCGTTCGTCGAGTTCACGCGCAGGGCGGTCGCGATCGGCCAGGACCAGATCGTCACGATCCGTCCGGACTCGGTAGTCGTCACCGACTTCGACGGCAACTCGGTCGAGACCGAGGAGTTCGAGATCGCGTGGGACGCGTCAGCCTCAGAGAAGGGCGGCTGGTCGAGCTTCATGGCGAAGGAGATCAGTGAGGAGCCCGAGGCGGTGGCCAACACGATCCTCGGCCGCGTGCACGATGGCCTCGTCGACCTCAAGGAACTCGAGCCGATCGGCGAGGCCGCGCTCAAGGACATCGATCGCATAGTCGTGATCGCGTGCGGCACTGCCGCCTACGCGGGAATGCTCGGCAAGTACGCGATCGAGCAGTGGTCGCGCATCCCGGTGGACGTCGAACTGAGCCACGAGTTCCGCTACCGCAACCCGATCCTCACCGACCGCACGCTCGTGATCTCGATCAGCCAGTCCGGCGAGACCATGGACACGCTCATGGCGGTCAAGTTCGCCATGGAGTCGGGGGCGAAGGTGCTCTCGGTGTGCAACACCCAGGGCGCGACCATCCCGCGCGAGTCGCACGCGGTGGTCTACACGCACGCGGGCCCAGAGGTTGCCGTCGCGTCGACCAAGGCGTTCCTCGCCCAGGTCGCGGCGCTCTACCTCATCGGCCTGCACCTCGGGAGGGTGCGCGGAACGCTCACCGACGACGAGATCCGCGCGAACGTGCGCGAGCTCCAGGCCATTCCCGAGAAGATCGCCGAGATACTGTCGGTCTCCCAGGCCGAGATCGCGCAACTCGCGCACTGGATGACCGAAACCCAGTCCGTGCTGTTCCTCGGCCGCAACGTGGGCTACCCGGTCGCGCTCGAGGGTGCGCTCAAGCTCAAGGAGCTCGCGTACATCCATGCGGAGGGCTTCGCCGCGGGCGAACTCAAGCACGGCCCGATCGCGCTCATCGAGCCCGGCCAGGTCGTCTTCGTGGTGGTACCGAGCCCTCGCGATCCCAACTCGCTGCATCCCAAGGTCGTCTCGAACATCCAGGAGATCCGCGCCCGGGGCGCCCGGGTCATCGCGATCGCCGAGAAGGGGGATGCCGCCGTGCTCCCCTTCGCCGACGAGGTAATCCCGATCCCGCTCGCCGGCTCGCTCTTCGAGCCGTTCCTCGCTGTCGTGCCCCTGCACATCTTCGGCATGGAACTCTCGTCGGCCAAGGGCCTCGATGTCGACCAGCCGCGCAACCTTGCCAAGTCCGTCACGGTGGAGTAGTGCTCATGAGAAGCGCGCCTTGATCGTCGGCATCGGCGTTGATGTGGTCGATATCGCTCGTTTCGAGCGCGGTCTCATCCGTACACCGGCGCTCAAGGAGCGCCTGTTCGCCCAGGGCGAACAGGTTCGTGACGGCGCTCCCATGCCGTTGCGCTCCCTTGCGGGGCGGTTCGCGGCCAAGGAGGCGCTCATCAAGGCGCTCGGCGACTCATCGGGTGTCACCTGGCACGACATGCGCATCGTCTCCAATGACCTCGGCAACCCGGGCTTCGAACTGTTCGCCTCGACCAGGGCGATCGCCGATGCGCGCGGAATCACGGCAATCCACCTCTCGATGAGCCACGATGCCGGGTTCGCCATCGCCTACGTGATCGCCGAATCGTGAGCATGCGCGAAGCGTTCGTCGACCTGACGGCGATCACGCGCAACGTCGAGGCGATGCGCGCGGTCGTCGGCGACGTGACCACCATGGCCATCGTCAAGGCGAACGCCTACGGGCACGGTGCAGTACCCGTAGCGCGCGCCGCACTCGAGGGCGGAGCCGACTGGCTGGGAGTTGTCGACCTCGAGGAGGCGCTCGAGCTGCGCGCCGCGGGCGTCGCCGCTCCCGTGTTCTCGTGGCTGCACGACCCCGCGGCCGACTTCGACGTGGCGGTCTCGCATGGCATCGACGTGGGTGTGAGCTACCTCGACCAGCTCGAGCGGGCGGCAGCGGCATCCGGGCGCCCGAACGTTCACCTCAAGGTCGACACCGGCCTCGGGCGCAACGGCATCGCGCCCGCCGACTGGGCCGAGGTGTTCGCGGCGGGCGCGGCGCACGAGCGTGCGGGGCGAGTCGTCATCCGCGGGCTGTGGAGCCACCTCGCGGGCGCCGACGACGGCACCCAGCTCGCGCGCTTCGACGAGGCCAGGGCCGCCGTGGCATCGGTGGGCCTCGAGCCCGAGTTCTTCCACGTTGGCGCGACGGGTGCCGCCATGCGCATGCCCGAATCGCGCCTCGACCTCGTGCGTCTCGGCATCGGCCTGTACGGCGTCTCACCGTTCGATGATGCGGATGCCGCGGCCCTCGCCCTCACGCCCGCAATGACCCTGACGGCCACGGTCGTCTCGGCGAAACGTGTCGCGGCCGGCACCGGAGTCTCGTACGGCCACACCTACGTCACGCCGAAGGACACCACCCTCGCGCTCGTGCCCCTCGGCTACGCGGACGGGGTTCCGCGCCACGCCTCGTCGCGAGGCCCGGTCTCGATCAACGGGATCACGTACCGCGTGGCCGGTCGCATCGCGATGGACCAGTTCGTGGTCGACGTGGGCGATGACGCGGTCGCGGTGGGGGATCGCGCTGTGCTGTTCGGCGACCCCGCGACGGGAGTTCCCTCTGTCGACGACTGGGCGGCCGCCGCCGACACCATCAACTACGAGATTGTCACGCGTATCGGCAACCGCGTGAAGCGGGTGTACCTACCGTGATAGTTGAAACCCCCGAAGCCATGGCCGAGCTCGGCGCGCTCATCGCGCGGCAGTTGCGCGCCGGTGACCTCGTGCAGCTCAACGGGGAGCTCGGCGCGGGCAAGACGACCTTCACGCGCGGCCTGGGCGCTGCGCTGGGCGTGCGCGGTGCCGTGACCAGTCCGACATTCGTGCTGGCGCGGACTCATCCGGTCTCGACAGGCTCGACCAGCGGGGTTCCGCTCGTGCACGTCGACGCGTACCGCCTGGGCAGCGCGATGGAGCTCGACGACCTCGACATCGACTACGCGGCATCCATCGTCGTCGTCGAATGGGGAGCTGGCCTGCTCGATGGCGTTGCCGACTCGTGGCTCGAACTCGACATCGAGCGCCCGCACGGCGGCGACCCCGACGCCGAGATCGAGCCCCGCACGGTCACGATCACGGGCCACGGTCCGCGCTGGCAGCGAATGGAGTGGCTCGATGCTGCTCGCCATTGACACCTCGGCGGGCACGAGCGTTGCCGTCGTCGACCGTGACGCCGGAGTGCTCGCCGAGCACTCGTCCGACGACACGCGCAGGCACGCCGAGGTGATCGGCGAACTCATCGCCGCGTGCCTCGCCGACTCCGGGGTCGCCGTCTCGGACCTCTCCGGCGTCGTCGCGGGCATGGGCCCGGGGCCGTTCACGGGCTTGCGCGTGGGCATCGCAGCCGCGCGCGCGTTCGCGTTCGGCGCTGGAAAGGTAGTCGTTCCGGTGGCGAGCCACGACGCGATCGCCTTCGGGCAGCATGGCCCCCTGCTCGTCGCGACCGACGCGCGCCGCCACGAGGTCTACTGGACGACGTACAGCGGCGCGGATGCCGCGGGCATCCCCATCCGTACCCACGGTCCGTCACTCGCCAAGGCCACCGAGCTCGAGCTGGCCGTTGAGGACTTCGCCAGCTACCGCCTCCTCGAAGCGCGGACCGTCTCCGCGGCCTCCCTCGGGATGCTCGCCGAGACCCTCTTCGCGAACAAGCGCCCCTTCGCCACCGACGAGCCGCTCTATCTGCGCTCGCCCGACGTGACCCTGTCGGCGGGCCCGAAGCGGGTGACCTCGTGAGCAGTTCCAGCAACGCAGTCTGGCAGCTGCGCGCGGCGAACCCCGACGACCTCGACGCGATCATGGCCATCGAGTCGACTGTGTTCGCGGATGACGCGTGGTCGGCAGGCACCATGCTCGCCGAGTTGCGCGACAGCAACGGCTACTATCTGGTGGCATTCCCGCCGTCCGACCCGACGCGGATCGACGCCTATGCGGGTCTCCGCGCGCCCCGTCGTCAGCCCCAGGCCGACATCCAGACCATCGCCGTGGTCGAGACGGCCCGTCGCCACGGCCTCGGTCGCGTACTCATGCTGCGCATGATCGACGAGGCGCGGAATCGCGGCGCGACCGAACTGTTCCTCGAGGTGCGCGCGGACAATCCCTCGGCGCAGTCGCTGTACGAGTCGCTCGGGTTCGAGCAGATCGCCGTGCGATCCGGCTACTACGGCGGAGGGCTCGACGCCGTCATCATGCGCCTCGCGATCCCTGCGCCGAAGGCGGGACTGGCATGAACGAACCGCTTGTGCTCGGTATCGAAACCAGCTGCGACGAGACCGGCATCGGAATCGTGCGCGGCACCACCCTGCTCGCGAACGTCATCTCGTCGTCGATGGAGGAGCACGCCCGGTACGGGGGGGTCGTTCCCGAGGTTGCGGCGCGCGCCCACCTCGACGCGCTCGTGCCCGCCCTCAGGCAGGCGCTCGCGGAAGCGCAGGTCGAGCTCGCCGACCTCGACGCGATAGCCGTGACGAGCGGGCCGGGACTCTCCGGTGCGCTCATGGTGGGTGTGGGAGCCGCCAAGGCGCTCGCCCTGTCGCTCGACAAGCCGCTGTATGCGGTAAACCACCTCGTCGGGCACGTCGGGGCAGACATCATCGGCGGCGCAGACGTCGAGTACCCCACGGTTGCCCTCCTGGTCTCCGGCGGCCACACGTCGCTGCTGCTCGTGCGCGACCTCGTCTCCGATGTCGAACTGCTCGGCGAAACCATCGATGACGCCGCGGGGGAGGCCTTCGACAAGGTTGCGCGCCTGCTCGGGCTGCCCTACCCCGGCGGCCCGGAGATCGACAGGGCGGCGATCGGGGGAGACCCGAAAGCTATCCGGTTCCCGCGTGGACTCAGCCAGCAGAAGGACATGGGGCAGCACCGGTACGACTTCTCGTTCTCCGGGCTCAAGACCGCGGTCGCCCGCTGGGTGGAGCGCGAGCGCGACGAGGGGCGCGAGGTGCCGATCGCGGACGTCGCCGCGAGCTTCCGCGAGGCGGTGGTCGATGTGCTGCTCACGAAGGCCGTGGCCGCGTGCGTCGATCTCGGTGTGCCGCGCCTGCTTCTCGGAGGCGGAGTGGTCGCCAACGCCCGGGTTCGCGAGCTCGCGGCCGAGCGCTGCGATGCGGCGGGCATCCGGCTGCGCATCCCGCCGCTGTCACTGTGCACGGACAACGGGGCGATGATCGCTGTTCTCGGCGCGCAGCTCGTCGCGGCGGGCCATGCGCCGTCCGGAATCGATTTTGGGGCCGACTCCACACTGCCCGTGACGGTCATACAGCAGGCCTGATATGTCGGGTAACCCCGACCGGGGTCCGTTGACAGTGCAGGGGGAGACTGTCACTATGGGCAGCGCCGCAAGGCGACACCTCGAAGGAGACCAGTTATGACTGAACCGACCCCCACTCCGTACACCGCCCCGGCCGCCGCGCCGGCTCGCCCCACGAACACGCTGTCGATCATCGCCCTCATCGGCGCGTTCGTCATCCCGCTCGCCGGCATCATCGTGGGCTTCATCGCCCTCGGCCAGATCAAGAAGACGGGCGAGGGCGGCCACGGCCTCGCCCTCGCGGGAGTCGTCCTCGGCTTCGTGTTCTCGATCCTCTACCTGCTGTTGATCGTGGGATCGTTCCTGATTCCGTTGCTCATCGTCGGCACCTCCGGCTACAACTACTAGACGCTTCACGATGAGGGGCTCGCGGCACCGTCGCGGGCCCCTTCTTCGTACCCGGCTTGCTAGGGTCGACCCATGACTGATCAGATTTCCACCCCGGCCCCAGCGCCCCAGCCCGTCTACCTTGCCGCGCCCGTCGCGCCGTGGAACGTGCTCGCGATCGTCTCGCTCGTCACCTCCCTTGTCGGGTTGGGCATCGTCGGCATCATCACGGGTCACCTCGGTCTCGGCCAGATCAAGCACACGGGCGAGCAGGGCCGCGGCCTTGCGCTCGCCGGAACGATCATCGGCTACGTCACTGTCGGCATCGGAGTGCTGTTCGGCATCCTCGCGCTCATCATGGCCATCTTCTTCCCGCTGCTGTTCCTCAGCATCGGCGCCACCGATGGTCGCTACTAACCGATGAGCGGGACCGTCGCGCCGAGGCGGACCAGCACCCTCGCGATCCTCGCCCTGGTCGCGGCGTTCGTCGCCTCCTCCGTCGGAGTGGTCCTGGGTGTCGTGGCGCTCGCGCAGGTCCGTAGGACCGGGGAGGCGGGCCGCGGCCTCGCGATTGCGGCGATTGTCATCGGCCTTCTCGTCACCGCATTCTTCGTGTTCTCGTTCGCCCTGCCGTACCTGCTCAACGCGATGTAGACCTCGCTGGAGAGATAAAGTTCCACCATGGCTGAGAACAACGACAACGTCCCCTCCATCCCGCTGCCTCCGACCGGCGCATCAATTCCGCCCGTCGAGCCCGCGCCGGCAACCCCTCCCGCCCCGCCAGCAGCCCCCGTGCCGCCGGTCATGCCCGGCGCGCCCGAACCGCTTCCGCCGGTGTCGGCCGGCCGCCCTGACCCGTATGCGGCTCCGGGTGCGGCGCCGAACCCCTACGTGCCGCCCGCCGCACCCGGCCAGGCCTACGCCTATGCGCCAGCAGTGGCCGGCCCCGCGCAGGGCCTCAGCATCGCCGCGATGATCACGGGCATCGGCGCCGTGTTCCTGTCGTTCGTGTCGCTGGGCTTCCTGCCCGCGGTCGCGGCAGTCGTGCTCGGTCACCTCGCGCAGCGACGCCAGCCCTCCGCGCGCGCGTTCTGGATTACCGGCCTCATCACGGGCTACATCGCCCTCGGCATCTCGCTGATCTGGGGACTGTTCTTCGTGATCTCGATCATCGCCGGCATCGCCTCGAACTCCAGCTACTAGGAGTTCGCCACCCGCTCCACCAGGAGGGCCCTGCGCCGATCGCCGATTCTCGTGAGGATCAGCGTTCCGCTCGCGGGGCCTTTCGGCGAGAGCGAGGTGCGGAACGCGGCCGGGTCGATATCTACTCCACGCTTCTTGATCTCGAGCGTGCCGATCTGTCGCGCCGCGAGCGCGCGCTTGATCGCCTTCTTGTCGAGCGGCAACTCCTCGATCACCCGGAAGCCCACCGCGAACGGCGTCTCGACTGGTGCGTCCGCCGTCACGTACGCGATGCTCGGCTCGAGCATGCGACCGCCCACCGTGCGGGCGAGGTCACCGATGAGGCGGGCACGGATGACCGCGCCATCGGGCTCGTAGACGTACTCGCCGAGGGTGCCAGCGGGGGCATCCTCGCTGTCCGCGCCCGCGACCAGTTCCGCCGACCCGTGCTCACCGACGACAAGGGCGGCGCGGCGCACCCCGGGCCGCGCGAGGGCACCGAACCACACACCGAGCTCGACGACCTCCCGGTCGACTGAGATCCACTGGGCTTCGGCGGCGTCGGGGATGAGGTCCCGGTCGATTCCCGGCCCGAGCTTGACGCCGGTGGGCAGCCGTTCGGCGAGGCCGAACGCGAAGTCGAGCGAGGGCGACCAGTCGGCAGGATCCTTGAGCCGCCGCGCTCCGTCACGACGGGCGGGGTCGAGGTAGACGCCGTCGACCCCGGAGAGGTCGACGCTCTCGGCGTCGGCGTGTTCGACGCGCGCGTTCGACCACGACGCGAGGTTGTATGCGGCCACGGCGGCGGTCACCTCGTCGCGTTCCACCGCGGTGACCTCGAGGTCGAGCGCGGCGATGGCGAGGGCATCCGCGCCGATGCCGCAGCCCAGGTCGGCGATCCACTTCAGGCCGGCCCGCTGGAACCTGCCCGCGTGCTGGGCCGCGACGCTCAGGCGGGTCGCCTGTTCCAGACCGGCCTCGGTGAAGAGCATCGAGGCGGCGAACGGGCCGAACTTGGATGCGGCTCTCGCGCGAAGTTTCGCCTGCACGAGCACGGCGGCGACGAGCGCGGGGGAGTGTCCGGCCTTGCGCAGGTCCGCGACACTACGCACGACATCGGCTGTGGACTGCCAGGGCGGCAGCGAGTCGAGCAGCGCGAGACCGCCGGGGGAGAGCAACTCGCGAAGTTCGGCCGGATCCATGTGACAACCGTAATCGTTGGCACTCACGTTGATCGAGTGCCAACGAAGCTCTATAGTTGATCTGGCACTCTCAGAGGGAGTGTGCCAACCAAGCTGCGCATGAAACAAGCACGTAGAAAGAGGTCAACCGTGTCGGTGTCCATCAAGCCGCTCGAGGATCGAATTGTCATCAAGCAGGTCGAGGCGGAAACGACCACTGCGTCGGGTCTCGTCATTCCTGATACTGCCAAGGAGAAGCCCCAGGAGGGCGAGGTCGTCGCTGTCGGCCCCGGCCGTATCGACGACAACGGCAACCGTATCCCGCTCGACATCGCTGTCGGTGACAAGGTCATCTACTCCAAGTACGGCGGCACCGAGGTGAAGTACGGCGGCGAAGACCTGCTCGTGCTCTCCGCTCGCGACGTTCTCGCGGTCGTGGTTCGCTAACAGCGAACCATTTCCGCCAAAGGTCCCGGTGATTTCGGTCATCGGGACCTTTGGCGTTTAGGGCGCCCTAGGCTTGCTCGGTGACCACTACAGCCCAGGACAAGGTCTCGGGCAGCGGCATCGCTTTCGCGGTAGTCGCGTACCTGCTGTGGGGTGTCCTGCCCGTCCTGTTCTTCGCGCTCCGCGAGTCGGCGCCGCTCGAGATCGTGTCGTGGCGCATCGTGCTCTCGCTCAGCTTCTGCGCGCTGCTCATCACGGTCACGCGGGGTTGGCCGCGTCTAGTGGCGATCCTCAGGAACCGTTCGACCATGCTGGCTCTCGCGCTCGCCGCGGCCTTCATCATCGTGAATTGGACTGTGTACGTCTTCGCGAGCGTGAGCGGGCACGTCGTTGAGGCATCCCTCGGCTACTTCACGAACCCCATCGTGACCGTACTGCTCGGGGTCATCGTGCTGCGGGAACGGTTGCGGCCCCTGCAATGGGTGGCCCTGGGCGTGAGCGCCATCGCGGTGCTCGTGATCGCGATCGGCTACGGCGCCTTCCCGTGGATCGCCCTCACTCTCGCCTTCAGCTTCGGCCTCTACGGCCTCGTCAAGAAGCGCGTCGGCCCGTCCGCCGACGCCGTGAGTGGGCTCACGATCGAGACGGCGGTGCTCGCTCCTGCGGCGGTGGTCGTGCTCGTCGTGATCGGGCTGACCTCTGGCCTGTCATTCGGTGCCCTCGGCACCGGGCATGCGCTGCTCATGCTCTCCCTCGGCGTCGCGACCTCGGTGCCCCTCATCCTGTTCGCCGCCGCGGCCCGTCGACTGCCGCTCATCTATCTCGGTCTCGCGCAGTACATCGCGCCGCTCCTGCAGCTGATCGTCGGCGTGGTTCTTCTGCACGAGGCGATGCCGCCCGAGCGTTGGGTCGGCTTCGCGATCGTGTGGCTCGCCCTCACGATCCTCACCGTGGACATGTTCGTGCACGCCAACCGACAGCGTGGAATCGCCCTGCCGGAGGCGTCGGGCGCGCCCTGAGCTCGCCCCGTCACGCCGCGGGTAGCCTGTTCTGCGTGCGATTGACCGTTCTTGCTGCCCTCGCGACCGTCGCGGTGCTGGCCGGATGCACTGCCCCGACCCCCACGCCCACCGGCGGTTCGGCGCCCTCCCCGACGACAACGCTCGGTGACGGCGTACTGCGCGTCGGCACCCTGTTCCCCGTGACGGGAGCCGCCGCCTACATCGGCCCGGCGCAAGCCGCCGGAGTCGCCCTCGCGATAGCCGACGTCAACGCGGCCGGCGGGGTCGAGGGCAAACCCGTCGAGCTGCTCGTGCGCGACTCGGGGGAGGCCTCGGCGACCACCCTCGAAACCTCGTTCGCCGACATGGTCTCGAACGATGTCGATGTCGTGATCGGCCCGTCGTCGTCGCTGCTCGCGGCTCGCGTGATCCCGCTCGCGGCGAAGGCCGAGATCACGGTCATCTCTCCCGCTGCGACGTTCCCCGACCTCACGACGGCCGCAGACGACGGATACTTCTTCCGCACCATCCCGGCCTACGGTCACCAGGGGCGCGCACTCGCGAAAGTGCTCTCCGAGAAGGGGCCGGCGAAGGTCGCGCTCCTCTACATCGACGACGAGTTCGGGCGCGCGCTCGCCCCCACCCTTGCGGAGGGGCTCGAGCAACTGGGCAGCACGGTCGCGCTCTCGCAGGGCGTCCCACCGGGCACCGCCGACCTGTCGATCGTGATCGAGCAGCTGAAGGCTGCGGCACCGGATGCCGTCGTGCTGGGGTCGACCTACGCGTCGGTCGACGCGACGAAAGCCCTCATCGCCGCCGTGATCGCTGCGGGCTACGGCGGAGCGAAGCTGTGGCTCACCACGCAGAACACCGGCGACTACTCGCAAGCCCTGCCGAACGGCACCCTCACAGACGTCAACGGCATTATCGAGGGGTACCAGCCAGACGACGCGTTCATTGCGCGGCTGAAGACCATCGACGCGAGCCTGGTCACCTTCCGCTACGCAGCCGAGGCCTACGATGCGGTAATCCTCGCGGCCCTCGCCGCGGTGCAGGCGGGCGACGCCGGCAGTGCGATCGCAGCGACGCTCGGCGATGTTTCGGTCGGCGGCCTCAAGTGTGGGAGCTTCACCGAATGCCTCGGCCCGCTCCAGGCGGGGGCGGACGTGGATTACGATGGAGTGTCCGGACCGCTGAACTTTACGGCAGCAGGCGACATCTCGTCGGCGTCCTACGGCCTATACGCCTATGACGGTGAGAACAGGTTCGTGTTCGGGCGCGGAGTGCTCGCCGGGTGATCCGGAGCCTCGAACTCAGGAGGAGACCATGACGTCCCGAAACGTCTTCACGGGTGCCGCAGCCGCGGTTGCCATGCTTCTGGTGCTCACCGGATGCACCCCAGACACCCCTACCCCGAGCGTGGCCCCCGTCGACCGCACGCCGCTCACGCTCTCGATCGGCACGCTGCTGCCCGAGACCGGATCCCTCGCTGCCTTCGGCCCGGCCACCGAAGCTGCAGTCGAACTCGCGGTCGGCGACATCAACAACGCCGACGCGGGTATCACCGTGACGGCCACGAACGCGGACGCGAGCGACGCCACCACCGATACGTCGATCACCTCGGTCACGACGCTGATCGACGCTGGTGTCTCGGTGATCGTCGGAGCGATCTCCGACAATGTATCGCGCAAGGTGCTCGACCAGATCGTCACGGCGGGCGTCGTGCAGATCTCGCCCGGAAACACGTCGACCGACTTCACCCGCGCGGCCGACAGCGACCTGTACTGGCGCACGACGCCGTCGTGCGCGCTCGAGGGCGATGCGATGGGCAGGCAGATCGCCTCCGATGGTGTGAAGACGCTCGGCATCATCTACCAGACCGGATTCTGCGAGCCCGGGTTGCCCGAGGCGCTCTCCGCCGCGTTCGAGCGTGCGGGCGGCAAGGTCGCAGCCAAGGCCGCGTACGACGCGAGTGCCGCTGACCTCTCAGCCCAGGTCGCTGCGGTGTCGGCGGAGAAGCCCGAGGCAGTCGTCGTCGTGGGGGCGGGAGGGGTGGCATCCGTGCCCCTGCTCGCCGCAGCCAAGTACGACGGCTCGCACCTCTACTTCGTGGGGCTCAGCATCGCCGACCACAGCGCTGACATTGCCGCAGGCACCATCACTGGCGCTGTCGCGAGTATGCCGGGGCTCGACGTGTCGAAACTTGGTGATTTCACGGACCGGCTGCTCGACATCACGCCCACCCTCACCGACTTCAGCTATGCCGCCGAAGCCTATGACGCCGTGGTGCTCGTCGCGCTCGCAGCCCTCGCCGCGAACTCGACGAAGGGCGCCGATATCGCGGCAAGCCTGCGCGAAGTCTCCGGCGGCAGTGTCAAGGGCGCCACGGCGACAGACTTCGCCTCGGGCGCGAAGATCATCCTCGACGGGGGTGTCGTCGACTACGACGGTGTCTCGGGCGCGATCACCTTCGACGCCAAGGGTGATCCGCAGGGAGCGGTGATCGGGATGTACCGCTACCGCGCCGACAACACATTCGCGCGAATCGACTGATTCCGTGGTGTAAGCGCTTTCGGAATGCCGAAGGTAACGATCTCGCCATGTTACGTGGCTGTAACACGCACGTATTGTGAAAGACGCGGGCTGCCCGTAACTTGACAGGACAGCAATGCGTTGCACTGCTGAATCCTCTACACATTCAATTGCAAGGAGCAACATGAGCGTATTCGTGAAGGCCACAGCCTCGCGCTCGCGGTCTCTCAAGTCGATCCTCGGTGGCATTGCCATCGTAGGCGCGAGCGCACTCGTCCTGAGTGGCTGCGCAGCACCGGCCGATCCCGAGACCAGCGCAGGCCCCCGCGAGCCCCTGACCCTCAAGATCGGCACGATCCTCCCGCAGTCGGGAACCCTCGCGTTCCTCGGCCCGCCCGAGGAGGCTGGTGTTGCTCTCGCCGTCAAGGACGTGAACGACGCTGACCTGGGTATCACCATCGATGTCCAGTACCGCGACTCCGGTGACACCACCACCGACACTGCCACGGTGTCCGTGACCGACCTTCTCTCGCTGGGCGTTTCGGCGATCATCGGCGCGGCATCCTCGGGTGTCTCGAAGACGGTCATCGACCAGATCACCGGCGCTGGCGTTGTCGAGTTCTCCCCGGCCAACACCTCGATCGACTTCACCGACTACGCGGATGACGGCCTCTACTGGCGCACCGCGCCCTCGGATGTCCTCCAGGGTGAGGTTCTCGGTAACCTCGTCGCCGACGACGGCATCGAGGCTCTCGGCATCATCGAGCTGAACGACTCCTACGGCACCGGCCTCGCAGCCAAGCTCAAGGAGACCTACGAAGGCGCCGGCGGCAAGGTTGTTGCCGAGTCGCTCTACAACACGGGTGACACCGTCTTCACTACGCAGATCTCGGAGGTGATGGCCGCTAACCCCGACGCCATTGCGCTCGTGACCTTCGACGAAGCGAAGATCATCGTTCCCGCTCTCCGTGGCGCCGGCTACACCGGTGCGCTCTACTTCGTGGACGGAAACCTCGCTGACTACAGCGCGGACTTCGCTCCCGGAACCCTCACGGGCAGCAAGGGCACCCTCCCGGGCCTCGATGTCGGAACGCTCGGTGACTTCACCGACCGCCTGCTCGAGATCAACCCCGACCTGACCGACTACAGCTACGCGGCCGAGTCGTACGACGCGGTCATCCTCGTCGCTCTCGCGGCGCTGGCGGCCAACTCGACCGACGGCAAGGACATTGCCTCCAAGCTGCAGGAAGTTTCCGGCGGCTCCGGAGATGGCAAGAAGGCTACCGACTTCGCGTCGGCAGCTCAGATCATCCTCGATGGTGGAGTCGTCGACTACGACGGCTACTCCGGCCCGATCACGTTCGACGAGAACGGCGACCCGACCGAGGCCACGATCGGTATCTACGAGTACAAGGAAGACAACACGTACGAGCGCATCAACTAGCTCGTAGTTGCTTCAGGAAGGGTCCCGGCTTCGGCCGGGGCCCTTCTGCGTGCGCGCTGGAGCTATGGGAATCGCGCCAGCGATTCCGCGACGCCAGCGCCGAGGGAGCCTGCGACCGAGGGAGGCGCGACCTCGGTGAGGGCTGAGAACTGGCCACTGAACCCCTACGAGAGCGCTCCCGCGGCCGCAGGGGGCGCGTGCAACGCGAAGGGCGCCGGATGCAGCATCCGGCGCCCTGTGGCGTTTCTGGGGCTTCTAGTCCTCGCCGAGTGTGCCGAGGTACAGCGAAATGACCTTGGGATCGTTCAGTAGCTCGCGACCCGTGCCGGTGTATGCGTCGTGCCCCTGGTCGAGCACGTAGCCGCGGTCACAGATCTGGAGGCAGCGGCGTGCGTTCTGCTCAACCATGATCGTCGTGACGCCAGCCTTGTTGATTTCCTTGACGCGCAGGAACGCCTCGTCCTGGCGGACGGGGGAGAGGCCTGCGGAGGGCTCGTCGAGCAGCAGCACGTGCGGACCCATCATGAGCGCGCGGCTCATTGCGACCATCTGGCGCTCACCACCGGAGAGCGAACCGGCGCGCTGGCCGAAACGCTTCTCGAGCTCGGGGAAGATCTCGGTAACGAAGGCGAGGCGCTCTTTGACGCCCTTGGGTTTCTGGAACAGGCCCATCTCGAGGTTCTCGCGAATCGTGAGGGTCGGGAACACGTTGTTGGTCTGCGGCACGAAGCCCACGCCCTTGGAGACGAGCTTGTTCGCCTTGAGGCCCGTGATGTTCTCGCCCTGGAGCAGAACCTCCCCCTCGCGCACTTTCACGAGACCGAAGATCGCCTTGAGCAGCGTCGACTTGCCCGCGCCGTTGGGGCCGATGATGCCGATGAGCTCGCCCTGGTGGGCGATGAGGGAGCAGGCATTGAGGATGTTGACGCCCGGCAGGTAGCCAGCCGTGATGGCCCTGACCTCGACGACGGGGGTGGCGGCGCTCGAGGCGGCCGCCTTCGTGTCAGGACTTGTCGTCGGCATCGAGCAGCTCCTTGATCGCGTTCACGTTTTCTTTCTCCTGCTCGGGGTCTTCGCCGAGGTCCTGGTCGTGGTGGCTGCCCAGGTAGGCGTCGATCACCGCAGGGTTCGACATGACGGCGTCGGGCGGGCCCTCCGCGACGATCCTTCCCTCGGCCATGACGATCACCCAGTCTGCAATGTGACGAACCATCTGCATGTCGTGCTCGACGAACAGCACGGTCATCCCCTGCGTCTTGAGGTCGAGGATGTGGTCGAGCAGCGACTGCGTGAGCGCCGGGTTGACGCCGGCCATGGGCTCGTCGAGCATCACGAGGGTCGGGTCGCTCATGAGCGCCCGCGCCATCTCGAGCAGCTTGCGCTGCCCGCCCGAGAGGCTCGCCGCGTAGTCCTCCGCCTTGGCGTCGAGCTTGAAGCGCGCGAGGAGTTCCATGGCCTTGGCCTCGATCTCCTCCTCCTGCTTGCGCCACAACCACGGCAGGAGGGCGACGAACAGGTTCTCGCCCTTCTGGCCCTTGGCGCCGAGCTTCATGTTGTCGAGCACGGTCAGCAGCGCGAGCGCCTTGGTGAGCTGGAAGGTGCGCACCTGGCCGAGCCGGGCGACCCGGAACGAGGGGATGCCCGCGAGCGACTTACCCATGAACGTCCACTTGCCCGTGTCGGGCTTGTCGAAGCCGGTGAGCAGGTTGAAGAACGTGGTCTTTCCCGCTCCGTTGGGGCCGATGAGAGCCGTGATCGCGTTGCGTGGAATCTCGACGTGCTCGACGTCGACTGCCTTGAGGCCACCGAACGTGCGGGTCACGTTGTCCGCGACGATGATCGGATCCCTCTTGGATACCCCCGGCACGATCTCGCCGATATGCATGTCAACGGTCTTGACCGGGGAGCCCTTACTGGGCTTGGCGTCACTTGACAAAAGCCAGCTCCTTCTTGTTTCCGAAGATGCCCTGTGGCCTGAAGATGACCAATAACATCAACACCACTCCGACGAGGATGAAGCGGGTCTGACCCGCCTGGACGCTCGACATTCCGATCAGGTCGAACCATCCGGCAGCCTGGGCGCGGGCGACGAAGCCCGAGACCGCGGAGAGCAGCACCCAGAAGATGATCGAGCCGACGACCGGCCCGAGGATCGTCGCGGCACCACCCAGCAAGAGGATCGTGTAGATGAAGAACGTCAGGGTCGTGGCGTAGTTCGCCGGGACTACGGCTCGAGGCAGGATGAAGATCATTCCCGCGATCGTGCCGAAGACGCCACCGAGAATCAGCGACTGCATCTTGTAGAAGTAGACGTTCTTGCCGAGCGCGCGCACGGCATCCTCATCTTCACGGATGCCCTTGATGACGCGGCCCCACGGGCTGCGCATGAGCTGCCACGCGAGCAGGCAGGCGATGATCACGATGGTCCAGGCCACGATGCGCAGCCACAGGTCGTACGCGTTCATCGTCCACGGGCCGAAGCCGTAGCTGCCGTCCGGAATCGGGTTGAGGTCGGCGAACCCGCCCTTGTACCCGCTCAGGCCGTCGGCGGACCCCGTGATGAAGTCGAGCGTGTTCGTCGTGAAGATGAGCCGCAGGATCTCCGCCGACGCGATAGTCACGATCGAGAGGTAGTCGGCCCGCAACCTCAGTGTCGGAACACCGAGGATGAGCGCGAAGATCACCGAACCTCCGATGCCGACGAGCACGGCGCCCCAGACGGGGAAGTGGAACGTGAGAGTGGAGATGCCGTAGCCGTAAGCGCCGATCGCCATGAACCCGGCCTGGCCGAAGTTCACCAGGCCGGTAAAGCCGAAGTGGATAGCGAGGCCGAGAGCCGCGAGGGCGTACGCCGCCGTCGTGGGGCTGATGATCTCAACCGCGGCGTTCTGAATGATCTGCCAAAAGTCAACCATCTGGGGGCCCTAGCCAATTCTCTCTTTGCGGCCCAGGATGCCCTGAGGCCTGACCAACAGCACGAGGATGAGGATCACGAGCGCTCCGACGTACTTCATGTCCGACGGGATCCACAGGGTCGAGATCTCGATGAAGAGACCCACGACGAGAGAACCGACTATGGCGCCGAACGCCGTGCCGAGACCACCGAGCGTGACCGCCGCGAAGATGAGCAGCAAGATCTGGAAGCCCATGTCCCACGAGACCCCTGGGCGATAGAACGCGAACAGGATGCCGCTGAGCCCGGCCAGTGCGCCACCGATGACCCAGACGATCCGGATGACCCGGTCGACATCGATTCCGCTCGCCGCCGCGAGGCTCACGTTGTCGCTCACCGCGCGGGTTGCCTTGCCGAGGCGCGTGCGGAGGAGGAAGAAGCCGACGCCGATGACGGCGAGGATCGAGATTCCCATGCTGAGGAGGTCGACCGGCGAGAGCGAGATCGCGCCGAACTTGAGGTCAGCGCCATCCGCACCGGGCAGTTGCCTCGTCGAGCCGCCGTACAGGTACTGGTACAGGTAGCGGAGGGCGAGCGAGAGGCCGATGCTCACGATCATCATCGGGATCAAGCCGACGCCCCTGCGCCGCAGCGGCTTCCACAACCCGGCGTCGAGCACGAAGCCGAACGCACCACTCAGTACGACCGCGGCGATGAGGGCGATCCACAGTGGCCACGCCCAGTCGACGGCAAGGGTCAGGGTAGCGAGCGCCCCGAACGTCACCATCTCGGCGTGCGCGAAGTTGTTGAGCCCCGTCGTGCCGAAGATCAGCGAGAGTCCGACCGACGCGAGCGCGAGCAGGAGCCCGAAACTCAGGCCAGTGAAGATGCGCTGGATGAACTGGTCGAAGAAGCTCGTCGTGACGCGAACACCGACACCGAGGAAGAAGTTGCTCAGCGCCGTCTTCGTCGCGCCGAACTCCACCTCGCGAGTGGGCGGGATGACATTGCCATCCTTGTCGGTGACAATGACGCCCTTGGGGAGGGTGGACTCGTCGAGGGTGATCGTGTACTTGCCGCCCTCCGGAACACCGACGCTCCACTTGCCGTCGGCGTCCGTCTTGACGTCGCCCGAGAAGCCATTGCCCGACACCGCGATGATGACGCCGTCGAGCGGCACGCCGTCATTCTTGACGTTGCCCTTGATCTGCCAGTCGGAGTCGTCATTGATGGAGTCGGCCGAAGCAGACAGACCACCGCTGAAGGTGAGGGCGATGAGCAACATCGCGAACAGGGTGACAAGGGCGCGCAACCAGCGCCTGCCAATCGAACCAGTGACTACCACGGAACCTCCAAGACAGGACCAGCCGGAATCGTGCATCCCGCGGACTCTGGCGCATCGTCGTCGTTGACGATACTGCCGGATTGTGTCTCCCGTATTTCGAGATGAACACAATCCGGTCAGGCCATTATGCGCGTGGAATAGCAGCGGTGCTAACCGGTTAATATTGGTTACCGGCGTTCAGTGCTGCATCCGGGATACTCACGCTCACTCACACAGGGACATTCATGGACCAGCCTGATCCTTTCGGTTTCATCGGACTCACCTACGACGACGTCATGCTGCTGCCGGGGCACACCGATGTGATCCCGAGCGAGGCCGACACGTCGTCTCGCCTGACCCGCCGCATTCGTGTCGCGTCCCCGCTTCTCTCCGCGGCCATGGACAGCGTCACCGAGTCGCGCATGGCGATCGCCATGGCGCGCAACGGCGGCCTCGGCATCCTGCACCGCAATCTCTCGATCGAAGACCAGGCCGCCTACGTCGACAAGGTCAAGCGCAACGAGTCGGGCATGATCACCAACCCGGTGACCACGACGCCGGATGCGACAGTGGCAGAGGTAGACGCGATCTGTGGGCAGTTCCGCATCTCGGGCCTGCCGGTTGTCGAGGGCGACGGCCGTCTCGTGGGCATCATCACCAACCGCGACATGCGTTTCGTCTCGCCGTTCGAGAAGTCGACGACCCTCGTGCGCGACGTGATGACCAAGACTCCTCTCATTACGGCGCCCATGGGCATCGACCCGGATTCCGCGGTCGCCATCTTCGCGCAGCACAAGATCGAGAAGCTCCCGCTGGTCGACTCCGAGGGTCGCCTCACGGGCCTCATCACGGTCAAGGACTTCGAGAAGACTGAGAAGTATCCGAACGCGACCAAGGATGACGAGGGCCGCCTGCGCGTGGGCGCAGCCATCGGCTTCTTCGGCGACGCGTGGGAGCGCGCGGGCGCCCTGCGTGATGCGGGCGTCGACGTCATCGTCGTGGACACCGCCAACGGCGACTCCGCGGGCGTGCTCGACATCATCAAGCGCATCAAGAGCGACAGCGCATTCAACGCGATCGACATCATCGGCGGCAATGTCGCTACCCGGTCCGGTGCACAGGCGCTCGTCGACGCGGGTGCCGACGCCGTGAAGGTGGGCGTCGGTCCCGGCTCGATCTGCACCACGCGGGTCGTCGCCGGTGTCGGTGTTCCGCAGGTGACCGCGGTGTACGAGGCATCCCTCGCCGCTCGCGAGCACAACGTGCCCGTCATCGCCGACGGCGGGCTTCAGTACTCGGGCGACATCGCCAAGGCGCTCGTCGCTGGCGCCGAAACCGTCATGCTCGGCTCGCTGCTCGCGGGAACCGACGAGAGCCCCGGTGACCTCATCTTCGTCAACGGCAAGCAGTTCAAGAGCTACCGCGGCATGGGCTCCCTCGGGGCGCTGCAGACGCGCGGCAAGAAGACGTCGTACTCGCGCGACCGCTACTTCCAGGCCGATGTGCCGTCGGATGAGCAGCTCATCGCCGAGGGCATCGAGGGCCAGGTGCCCTACCGCGGCCCCGTCTCATCTGTCGTGTACCAGCTGCTGGGCGGCCTGCGACAGTCGATGTTCTACACGGGCGCCCGCACGATCGACGAACTGCGCCAGAAGGGCAAGTTCGTGCGCATCACCGCTGCGGGGCTCAAGGAGTCGCACCCGCACGACATCCAGATGGTCGTCGAGGCGCCGAACTACCGCGGGTAGTCGCACACCGCGGTTCCGCGGGTCGCTGGGCATGCCTTTGCTCGCCGAGCGCAGCTCCTACCCACCCCTCAACAGGCGCCCGCATGGGTGGCCCTGTACCGCCCCGCGCGCCCCTGCTCGCGTCGCGCGTCCACGGGGGCAGGCTTGACCCACTCGGGCCGAGACGGGAGCGGAACATGAGGGTACGCAGTACTGCTGTGAGGGTGAGGGCGCGGCTGCTCGCCGAGCGCGGGGCGGCGACGGCGGAATATGCTGTGGCGACATTGGCGGCGGTCGGTTTTGCCGGCTTGCTCGTCGTCATCCTCCGGTCGGACGAGGTGCGCGGCATGCTGACGGACATCGTGCGCCAGGCCCTCTCCCTCCCGGGATGAGAGAGGCCGAGCGCGGGGGTGTGACCGCCGAGTTCGCGGTCGCGCTCCCGGCCGTCGTGCTCGTGCTCGCGTGTTGCCTCTCGGGGTTCTCGGTGGCAGGCCAGCAACTTCGGTTGCAGGATGCCGCGGCCCTCGCGGCACGAACCCTCGCGCGCGGCGGCGACCCGCACGCTCTCGTCGCGCGTCTCGTGCCCGCGGCGCACGTGGCCCACAGCGCGGACGACGACCTCGAGTGCGTCACGCTCTCCGCCCCGGCGACCCTCACGGCCCTGCTTCCGCTCACGCTCACCGCTCGCTCGTGCGCGCTCGGCGGCGGCCGGTGAGGTCGGAACGCGGGGCGGGAACGGTCGTCGCGCTCGGGCTGGGCCTGGGGATCGTGGCAGTGCTCATGCTCGCGCTGCCCGCGTGGCTGGCGCTCGCGACGAGACACTCCGTCACGGCTGCGGCGGATGCTGCGGCACTCGCCGCGGCCGACGTGGCGAGTGGGCTCGTGCCGGGGTATCCGTGCGAGATGGCCGCGCACGTGGCTGCGGCGAACAGGGCCTCGGTGGCGTTGTGCACGGTCGACGGGCTCGTCGCGACGGTCGTCGTGAGCCGCGGAATCCTTGGCCTCACAATAGAAGAGAGCGCAACAGCGGGACCGGCGGGTTCACGCGCCGATTAGGTAGAGGCGTGGTTCAGGTGTGTATGGTGTCGCTGACGGAGGTCAACCCTGCTCCGTACCTTATTTAGGAGTGTTGTGCCCGTGAAGCTCGTCATCGTCGAGTCGCCGACCAAGGCCAAGACGATCGCTCAGTATCTGGGCGAGGGCTACGAGGTCCAGTCGTCCGTTGGACACATTCGCGATCTCATCGAACCCAAGAACCTGCCCCCCGAGCTGAAGAAGGGCTCGCTCGGCAAGTTCTCCGTTGATGTCGAGAACGGCTTCGAGCCCTACTACGTCGTATCCGACGCGAAGAAGAAGACGGTCGCCGACCTCAAGCGGGCGCTCAAGGGTGCCGACGAACTCTTCCTCGCGACTGATGAGGACCGCGAGGGCGAGGCCATCGCGTGGCACCTCCTGCAGGAGCTCAAGCCCAAGGTTCCGGTGAAGCGGATGGTGTTCCACGAGATCACCAAAGACGCGATCCAGCACGCCATCGAGAACCCGCGGGAGCTCGACACCGCGCTCGTCGATGCACAGGAGACCCGCCGCATCCTCGACCGCCTCTACGGCTACGAGATCTCGCCGGTGCTGTGGCGCAAGGTGGGCCCGGGCCTCTCTGCCGGTCGCGTGCAGTCGGCAGCGACGCGTCTCGTCGTCGATCGGGAGCGCGAGCGTCTCGCCTTCGTCACGGCGAGCTACTGGGACCTGATCGCCCAGTTCACCCCCCAGACCGACAAGCAGGACTTCGAGTCACGCCTCGTGCGCTTGGACGGCAAGCGCATCGCCGCCGGCCGTGACTTCGACGACCGCGGAAACCTCAAGGGCGACGCGACAGTCGTCGACGCGGCGACCGCCCAGGCGCTCGCCGACGCGCTGCGCGACCCCGCCGTGCCCATCGCCGTCACGAGCGTTGAGTCGAAGCCGTACACGCGCCGCCCCGCAGCCCCGTTCACCACGTCGACGCTGCAGCAGGAGGCCGGCCGCAAGCTGCGCTTCTCCGCTCGCCAGACGATGAGCGTTGCCCAGTCGCTCTACGAGAACGGCTACATCACCTATATGCGTACCGACTCTGCGACGCTGTCGCAGCAGGCTATCGACGCTGCACGCACCCAGGCCCGCAAGCTCTACGGCCCTGAGACCGTTCCCGATTCTCCCCGCGTGTACACGGGTAAGAGCAAGAACGCGCAGGAGGCGCACGAGGCGATCCGCCCCTCGGGCGACACTTTCCGCACGCCGAGTGAACTGCAATCGGTGCTTCGCGGCAACGACTGGAAGCTCTACGACCTGATCTGGAAGCGCACTGTCGCATCGCAGATGGCGGATGCCAAGGGCTCGACTGCCTCGATCACGATCGGAGCCGGCCCCACGGCGGCGGGCTCCCTCGCCGAGTTCGTCGCGACCGGAACCATCATCACGTTCCGCGGCTTCATGCACGCCTACGAGGAGTCGCAGGACGAGGAGCGCAACGAGACAGCGGAGGCGAAGGAAGCCAAGCTCCCCCCGCTCACCGAGGGCCAGTCGCTCTCCCTCGTCGATGTCGAGGCCAAGGGGCACGAGACATCCGCGCCGCCGCGCTACACGGAGGCGAGCCTCGTCAAGACGCTCGAAGAGCTGGGTATCGGGCGCCCGTCGACCTACGCGTCGATCATCTCCACGATCATCGACCGCGGCTATGTGACCCCCCGCGGCCAGGCGCTCGTCCCGAACTGGATAGCGTTCTCCGTCGTGCGCCTGCTCGAGGAGTACTTCTCCGACCTCGTCGAGTACGGCTTCACTGCGGGCATGGAAGACGACCTCGACCGCATCGCCGGGGGCGAGGCCGACCGCGTCGAATGGCTCACGGGGTTCTACTTCGGCAGCACCGAGCACCGAGGCCTGCGCACCGTCATCGACAACCTGGGCGAGATCGACGCTCGCGAGATCAATTCGATCCGCATCGCCGACGACGTCACGCTGCGCATCGGCAAGTACGGCCCATACCTGGAGGCCCCCGGTGACGACCCCGAGGTTCCGCGTCGCGTCAACATCCCGCAGGATCTTGCGCCGGATGAACTGACCGCCGAGAAGGCGCGTGAACTCATCAACGCTCCCGTCATCGGCGACCGAGTCATCGGCGTCAACCCGGAGAACGGCAAGGAGATCGTCGCGAAAGACGGTCGCTTCGGCCCGTATGTAACCGAACTCGAGCCGGAGCCTGAGCCCGTCGAACCCGTGTACGTACTCGATAAGAAGACTGGCGAGCTCAAGGAGAAGAAGCCGAAGAAGGTGGTTGCTGTCAAGCCGCGCACGGCATCGATCTTCACGTCGATGGACCTCGCGACCATTGACATCGACACCGCGCTCGCGCTGCTCTCCCTGCCGCGCGTCGTGGGCGTCGACCCCGAGAGCGGCACAGAGATTCTCGCGCAGAACGGTAGATACGGCGCCTATCTCAAGCGCGGCACAGACACCCGCTCGCTCGTGAGCGAAGACGATATCTTCGGCATCGACCTCGCGGGCGCCCTCGAGCTCTACGCTCAGCCCAAGTACGGCAACCGCGCAGCATCGAGCGCCCTCGCCGAGTTCCCAGAAGACCCGGTGAGCGGCAAGCCGATCAAGATCAAAGACGGCCGGTTTGGCGCGTACGTGACCGACGGCACAACCAACGCGACGATTCCGCGCGGTGAGGACATCGAAGACATCGACTTCGATAGGGCTGTCCAGATCCTGGCCGACAAGCGCGCCAAGGGGCCCGCGAAGCCCAAGGCGAAGGCGGCGCCCAAGCGCAAGGCGCCCGCGAAGAAGGCTCCGGCGAAGAAGGCTCTGTAGTGGAGAAGCCCAGCGCCGGCCTGTTCATCACCCTCGAGGGCGGCGACGGGTCGGGCAAATCGACACAGTCGGGCATCCTCGTCGACTGGCTCGAGCGTGCCGGACGTACGGTAGTCGTCACCCGCGAGCCGGGCGGCACCGCGCTGGGCGAGGAGCTGCGCGCGATCGTGTTGCACCGTCGCGGCGACATTGCCCCCCGTGCGGAGGCGCTCATCTATGCCGCCGATCGCGCTCACCACGTCGCCACCAAGGTGCGCCCGGCGCTCGAGCGCGGCGAGATCGTCGTGCAGGATCGCTACCTCGACTCGTCGGTCGCGTACCAGGGCGCGGGTCGGGTGCTCGACGGCACTGAGGTGCGCAACCTCTCGCTGTGGGCGGCCGAGGGCCTGCTACCCGACCTGACGATCCTGCTCGACCTGCACGAAGACGACGGCCGCGAGCGCATGGCGGAGCGCACAACGTACGACCGCCTCGAGGCTGAGAAGGGCGACTTCCACGCGCGCGTGCGTGCCGGTTACCTCGCGCTCACGAAGGCAGAACCCGCACGGTTCCTCGTGATCGACGCGCGCGAGCCCGTCGAGACGATCGCGGCAGCGATCCGCGCGCGGGTCGAGCGCCTACTGTCCGCATGACCCAGACCACGCTCAGCCGCCACGTCGGCGCGCTGCTTTAGGCTGTGCCCATGACCGCTGTGTGGGATGAACTGACCGGGCAGGCCGACGCCATCGCGGTCGTCGAGGCCGCTGCATCCGCGTCGGCGGTTGGGGGCTCCGGCGACTCGTCAATGACGCACTCCTGGCTCATCACAGGTCCTCCCGGTTCCGGCCGATCGAACCTCGCCTACGCGTTCGCCACAGCGCTCCTGAGCCCGGGCGACCCGGAGGGTGACGCCGCCGCGGCGCGCCAGGTCGCGGCCCGCACCCACCCCGACCTCGGGGTGCTCGCGACGGAGCGCGTCATCATCCCGATCGAAGACGTGCGCCAGCTCGTCGCAACCTCGCAGTTCTCGCCCTCGGTGGGGCGCTACCGCGTCATGGTCATCGAGGATGCAGACCGCATGGCCGAGCGCACCTCCAACGTGCTGCTCAAGGCGCTCGAAGAGCCGCCGCCGCGCACGGTGTGGATCCTGTGCGCGCCGAGCGAGGCCGACCTGATCCCGACGATCCGTTCGCGCGTGCGCACGGTGCGGCTGCGGGTTCCGGGCATCGCCGAGGTGGCCGAGCTGCTCGAGCGACGGGATGGGGTCGACTCCGCGATCGCCTTGCGCGCGGCACGCGAGGCGCAGTCACACATCGGCATGGCGCACCGACTGGCGACGAACGCCGAAGCGCGCGAGCGCCGGGAGCGCACGCTCGACGTGGCGCTGGGCATCCGGTCCGTGTCGAGCGCGGTGCTCGCCGCGGGCTCGCTGCTCGATCTCGCCAAGGCCGACGCCGAGGCCATCACCGAGGAGAAGGACGCGCAGGAGCGGGATGCCGCCATGCGCTCGCTCGGCATCGAACCGGGCGGCACGATACCGCCCGCCCTGCGCAGCCAGCTCAAGGCACTCGACGAAGACCAGAAGCGCCGCTCCACCCGCAGCCTGCGCGACGGTATCGACCGGATCATGGTCGACCTGCTCTCGCTGTACCGCGACATCCTGTTGATCCAGCTCGGCGTTGCCGGCGAACCCATCAACGTGCGGATCATCGACCGACTCGAGGCCGCGGCAGCGGGCTGCACGCCCGTCGAGACCCTCGCGACCATGGACGCCATCGCCACGGCACGCGACCGCATCGAGAGCAACGTGACGCCGGCCCTCGCGCTCGAGGCCATGCTCGTGACCGCCATCCGCACAGGGAGAACCTCATGAAACGTCGCGTCCTGATCGCGGTGGCCATTGGCGTGGTCGTCGCCCTCCCGCTCAGCGGCTGTGTGTCGTGGTTCCTGCCACCGACGGGCAGCTCGACGTCGACGCCGACGGGCGAAGACGTCTCCGCCGACCTCAAGCCCTACTACGAGCAGGTGCTCACGTGGAAGAGCTGCGAGGGCGGCATGCAGTGCACGACGGCCAAGGCTCCGCTCGACTGGGCTGACACGAGTGCTGGTGACATCGAGCTCGCGCTGATCCGCAAGCCCGCGACGAGCGGCAACCGCCTCGGCTCGCTGCTCGTGAACCCGGGCGGCCCCGGTGGCTCCGGGTACGACTTCGTGAAAGACAGCGTCGACTACGCCACGGATGCCCGCTTGCAGGCCAGCTACGACATCGTCGGTTTCGACCCCAGAGGAGTCAACCGCTCGACCCCGGTGAAGTGCTATGAGGATCCGGCCGAACTCGACTCCTATCTCTACGACATCTACCCCGGTACTCCCGGCAGCGATGAGTGGCTCGCGGCGGCCAACGCCACCATGAAAGCGTTCGGCGCGCGCTGCCTCGAACTCACCGGACCGCTGCTCGGCGAAGTGGATACCCCGAGCGCCGCGCGCGACCTCGACATGCTGCGTGCCGCCCTCGGCGACAAGAAGCTCAACTATCTGGGCTACTCCTACGGCACCCTGCTCGGCCAGGTGTACGCCGGGCTGTTCCCGGCCAAGACGGGTCGCCTCGTTCTCGATGGCGCGGTCGACCCCGCCGCGAGCGACTTCGACGGCACCGCGACGCAGGCCAAGGGTTTCGAGAGCGCGCTCAAGGCGTTCCTCGCCGACTGCTCGAGCCAGGACGACTGCCCGTTCGCCGGTTCGGTCGACGATTCCACGCTCGAGATTCGCGCGCTGCTCGACAGCCTCGACGCGAGCCCGCTCACGAACGCCGATGACGGCCGCAAGCTCGGCAGCAGCGCGATGTTCACCGCGATCATCCTGCCGCTCTACAACGCCGACAACTGGATGTACCTGCGCCAGCTCTTCACCCTTGTGAAGCAGGGTGACGCGAGCTACGCGTTCCAGCTCGCCGACAACTACAACGGCCGCAACACCGACGGCACCTACCGCGACAACCAGACCGAGGCGTTCATCTCGATCAACTGCCTCGACGCGCACGGTGACGGCAATCTCGATCAGATGCGCGCGGAGGCCGCCGAGCTCAAGCAGATCGCCCCGGTGTTCGGCCCCCAGATGTCGTGGGGTGGCACCGGATGCTCCAACTGGCCGGTCCCCGCGAAGCGCGACCGCGTGCCGATCGTCGCGAACGGCTCGGCCGACATCCTCGTGGTCGGCACGACCAACGACCCCGCGACCCCGTACTCGTGGGCGCAGGCCGTCGCGTCGACCCTTGAGCACGGGCACCTGATCACCTACACGGGCGAGGGCCACACGGCGTACAACAAGTCGAACTCGTGCGTGAACGACGCGGTCGACGACTTCTTCGTGAACGGAACCGTGCCTGCGGCTGACCCGCAGTGCTAGCCCGTCGCGACCGGGCCTCCCGCTAGGCTCGGCTCGTGACCATGGCATCCACACTGCTCAAGCGTGCCCCGCTCGTCGCGGGCGCCACCGCGATCGTCCTCCTTCTCTCCGGCTGCTTCTTCGGCGGCGGTACCCAGGGCAACGGCAGCTCGCAGCCCACCGGCGAGCAGGTTGCAGACAACCTCAAGCCCTACTACTCGCAGGTGCTGAAGTGGGTCGACTGCGACGACGGCATGGAGTGCACGACGGCGATTGCTCCGATGGACTGGGCGAACCCGTCGCCCGAGACCGACATCACCCTCGCGCTGGTGCGCCAGCAGGCGACCGGAACGAAGCAGGGTTCGCTGTTCGTGAATCCGGGCGGCCCCGGGGCATCCGGCTACGACCTCGTGCACGACGACGTGGACTTCGCCGTCGACGAGAACCTGCAGAAGAAGTTCGACGTGATCGGGTGGGATCCCCGCGGTGTCGGACGTTCGACGCCCGTGAAGTGTTACGACGCTGCCCATCTCGACCAGTACATCTACGGTCTGCCGGTCAACCCCGTCGGCACGCCGGGGTGGCTCGCCGAGGTGACGCAGTCTGCGAAGGAGTTCGGCCAGGCCTGCCTCAACAACACGGGACCGGTTCTGCAGTTCATCGACACCCAGAGCACCGTGCACGACCTCGACATGCTGCGTGCGGCAGTGGGGGACACGAAGCTCAACTACCTCGGCTACTCGTACGGCAGCGACATCGGCTCGTACTACATCGAGAACTTCGCAGACAAGGTCGGGCGGGTCGTGCTCGACGGCGCGACCGACTCGTCGATTTCGGTGTTCCAGGTCGGGCTCCTGCAGACTGCCGGCTTCCAGCTCGCCCTCGAGAACTACCTCACGGCGTGCCCGACGATGTTCGATGACTGCCCGTTCCTCGACGGCAAGGATGCCGCGCTCGCCACGATTCGCGCACTGTACGACCGGTACGACGCCACTCCCGTCGCGGCGCCCGATGGTCGAATGATGGACGCGGGCGTGCTCGACACCGCCATGAGCATGGCGCTCTACTCCCAGGACTCGTGGCCCTTCCTCAACGACCTCTTCTCCGAGGCCGGGCAGGGCGTGACCGACACCGCGTTCTTCCTCGCCGACTACTACTACGGTCGCGACACCGACGGCACGTACACCGACAACTCGCTCGAGGCGTTCCTCGCCATCTACTGCGTCGACTACCCGGTCGAGACCGACCCCGCAGTACTCGGGGACCAGGAGGTGCAGTTGCAGGCGGCATCCCCGACGACCTATCGCAACTTCCCGCCGGTCGGCGACCTCACCTGCGCCAACTGGCCCTACAAGTACACGGGCCAGCCGCTCACCGAGCTCACGGGCAAGGGCGCGCCCGACGTGCTCATCATCTCGACGACCGGCGACCCTGCGACTCCCTACCAGTGGGGAGTGGCGCTCGCACAGCAGTTCGAGAGTGCACACCTCATCACCTACAACGGCGAGGGCCACACGGCGTACAACAAGTCGAACTCGTGCGTGAACGACGCTGTGGACGACTACTTCACCAAGGGAACGGTGCCGACCGCCGACCCGAACTGCTGAGCGCTTCCCGGCGCAAAATTGCAGCTTGTGCAAGAATAGTGCCGTGACTACCGCCGAACTCGCAGCGCCCGGACTGCGGGAGCGCAAGCGTCTCGCGACCCGGCGAGCCATCCAGGTGGCCGTGCTCGAACTGCTCGCCGAGCGCGGCGTCGACGGGGTGACTGTCGACGAAATCAGCCGGATGGCCGACGTCTCGCCGCGCACGTTCTTCAACTACTTCGCCTCAAAAGAAGAGGCGATGCTGGGCGATTCGCCCGAACTGCCCGAGCAGTACGTCATCGACGAGTTCCTGGCCGGTCACGGGACCGTGCTCGACGACCTCGCTATCGTGCTCAGGCACGCGGGCGACAGGTCGACGACCGACGCCGAGATGCTGCAGCTTCGCCATCGGTTGCTCAAGCAGTTCCCCCAACTGTTCGCGATGCGCATGGCGACCATGCGTGCCTTCGAAGAGAGCGTCGGTGAGATCGTTGCCGCTCGGCTCGCCCGCGACGAGCCCGCTCTTGCTGCAGACCCGGAAGCGCGTGCAAGCAAGGCACGGCTCGTGACTCTCGTCGCGTTCGCCGCGATGCGGCACGCGTGGACGTGCTGGGCCAGCAGCGAACCGCCATCGCTCCTGACCGATCGGCTCAACGAATCGTTCGCCGAACTCAAGACTTTGTTTGCGTCAGACCCCGCCTGAACTTCGGCTAAGCTTTTATGCTGTGCCCCGGGGACGCCCGGGCCCGCCGCCCTAGCTCAGTCGGTAGAGCATCTCACTCGTAATGAGAAGGTCAAGAGTTCGATTCTCTTGGGCGGCTCGTATTTTTGTCCTCCTTTGTGCTGACACGGGGGCGGAAACGTGACCCCAGTGTGCGGGTGAATACGACGGTTTGTACCCCTAAAGTGTTGTTCGGTACCCCGGCGACCCCTACCGTTAGTCGCGGAAGCACTATTCGGGGCACCCGCCCCGCAGCACGGGGGTACCTATGAAGCGAATCGCGTTCCTCGCGACGCTCTTCACCGCCGTCCTCGTGATTGTCCTTCCCTTCGTGGGTGGTGGCGGCCCGGGGCTCACGTCCCAGGCAGTGGCCGATTCGGGTTCGGCTACCCCGCTACTTGCCTCAATGACCGTCACGGTTGCCGCGCCGGTGGTCGAAGCGCCTCGGGTGGCGCTCGCAACCACCGTGCGCGTCACCGACGAGTACGCGGCCGCGCAGGCGGCTGCCGACGCGGTGGCTCTCACGCAGGACTGGGAGCACATCGCCCAGAAGCCCGTGCCCAAGCCGGTTCCCGTCGTGCTCGACGACGGGTCGTTCAACCCGGACCGTCGTGCGCAGCTCGCGAGCCAGGGGCTCTCCTGCCCCGGGGATGCCGGCGGCAGCGTCGGTGGCGCTCCGAGCACGGTCTCCGCCCAGGGCGTACCCGGCACGACCTCAGACGACCTGGCGTCCTTCGCCTACACGTACAACGCGATCCGGATCGAGAACTGCCTCGACCCCATCCCGTACGGCAACTTCTACTACGACTCCTGCATGGAGGCCCGCCTGTTCTGGATGGCGGAATCCCCGAGCCCCGACCCGCTCGACGCGTGGGGCCACATGGGCTCCGTGCGCATCGACGGCGTTCCGAGCACGGGCTGCGACGGTAACCTCGCTGGTGGATCCGGCAACTCCGGCGCCACAGTCGCGAGCAAGTGGTGGTACTCCCTCGCGCACCGCGCATCCCTGTACCGTCCCGGTGACGACGTGAGCGGCGTGTGCATCGCCTTCGCGATCACCCACGGCGGCATAGACGAGCCGTACGACTTCTCCCGCGCTGCCGCCCGCTGGACGGGCTGCTAGCTCCCACCGCGGGCAGGGCCGACCCCGGTATCATTGCCGGGTGACGGATTCGAACGACCAGCCGACCGAGGTGTTCAGCCGCCGCGCTGCGCGCGAAGGGTCGGCCAAGGCCGCTTCCGCCGGCGGGATCAGCGCGATCATCGCGAAGCATCCGACCGCCTGGTTGATCTCGGCCCTCGGCGTCGTCTTCCTTCTTCTGGCCACGGGCGCGCTGTTCGCGGGCATCGCTTCGGGCTCCGGCCAGGCGGTCGGTGTGCCGCTGCCCACCGAGAGCGACGTGCCGCCCCGTCCACAGCCGAGCGCCGTCCCCGCCGGAACCCACCTGCGCACATGCTCGATTGCGGGCGCTGCCTCCCTGCCCGATCTCGGAACCCTTGCCGCGTCCGTCGTGAACGCGAGCACGGGCGAGGTGCTGTTCGACCGGGCGGGGACGACACCCGCGCCGACGGGCAGCGTGCTCAAGCTGCTCACGGCCGCCTCTGCCATCAAGATCCTGGGCTCGGGAGCGCAGTTCTCGACGCGCGTGATTGACGGCTCGTCCGAGGGGACGATCGTGCTCGTGGGCGGGGGAGACCCGACGCTCGCGACCACGTCCGGCAGTTTCTACGAGGGTGCGCCACTCATCTCCGACCTCGCGACCGCGGCGATGGCCGCGTACACGGCGAAACATCCCGGCAAGCCCGTGACGCAGATCGTGCTCGACTCCACGCTGTGGAGTCCTACCGACAACTGGGATCCGTCGTGGCCGACATCCGAGCGCGCGGACGGCTACCTCGCTTTCGTCACGGCCCTCATGGTCGACGGCGACCGGGCGGACCCCACGCAGAGCGAGAGCCCCCGTGGAGACGATCCCATCGCGCGCGCCGGTCAGGCCTTCGCCGATGCCGCAAACCTGAAGAACGTGACATTCTCGCGCGGCACGGCGATCGGCTCGACCGTGCTCGCGGAGGTCAAGTCCCAGCCGCTCAGCACGCTCATCGGGCAGATGCTCCTCACGAGCGACAACACGCTCGCGGAATCCATCGCGCGCCTCACCTCGAAGGCCGCCGGGTTCGACGGCGGGTCCGCCTCGCTCGCGCAGGCCATCCCGCTCACCCTGAAAGACCTGGGGATGGACACGACCGGTCTCGTGATCAAAGACGGCTCGGGCGAGAGCGCCAGCAACGCCGTACCCCCGCTCTTCGTGTCGCGGCTGCTCGTGAAGATCCGGGCCAACGAAGCCGACCTCGGTGTCATCTACTCAGGGATGCCCGTGGCCGGCGAAAACGGAGACCTCTACGATCGCTTCACGGGTGCGAATGCGGTTGCCGCGGGCAAGGTGGTCGCCAAGCCCGGGTGGATCGACAACGAGCGCTCCCTCGCCGGTGTCATCAACGCGGCGGATGGCACACCCCTGACCTTCGCGTTCTACGGCCTCGGCGACGCGATCTCGTTCGACACGAGGGAAGCGCTCGACACCCTCACGACTGCCGCATTCACCTGCGGCGACAACCTGTCCAACAACTGACCGGGAGGCACGCGTGACGTCAGCTCTGTTCATCATCGACGTGCAGAACGACTTCACGGAGGGCGGGGCTCTCGGCGTCGAGGGTGGCGCCGCCGTGGCGGCGGGCATCGCGCGGCTGCTCGCCGCGCATCCGGACCGCTATGACTACGTGTTCGCCTCGCGCGACTGGCACGACGGCGACAACGACAACGGCGGGCACTTCGCCGAGACTCCCGATTTCGTGGACACGTGGCCCGCGCACTGCGTCGCGGGCTCGCTCGGTGCCGAGTACCACCCCGCCCTCGACACGTCAGTCGTGGACGTGCACGTGCGGAAGGGCCAGGGCAAGCCCGCGTACTCGATCTTCGAGGGCCTGACGGACGGCGGAGAGACCGTGCCGTTCGCGCTCGACCGTCTCGGGATCACCGAGGTGGACGTCGCGGGAATCGCTACCGACTATTGCGTGCTCGCGTCGGCGCTCGACGCGCTCGACTCTGGCAGGAGCGTTCGCGTGCTCACCGATCTCGTCGCGGGAGTCGCGCCCGAGTCGAGCGCCGCCGCCCTTGAGAAGCTCGACGCGGCGGGCGCCCGGATCGTCTAGCAGGGCGGGCGCGCGGCCGCGAGTTGCGCCAAACCGGGCGCAGGAACGCGACGGATGCCCCACATGACGCAACTCGAGGAACTCCGGCCGGTCTTGTCGCGGGCCGGTGGAGGGACTAGTACCCGTAGTGCAGCCAGACCGACTTGGTCTCGGTGTACGCGTCGATTGCCCACGGACCCATCTCGCGGCCCCATCCCGACGCCTTGTAGCCGCCCCAGGGTGCTGCCATGTCGGGGATCGAGGGCATGTTGACGAACACGGCGCCGGCCTTGATGCCGTTGGCGAGGCGCTGCGAGGTCGCGATGTCGCGGGTCCAGATCGTGGCCGCGAGGCCGTACTCGGTGTCGTTGGCGCGGTTGATGAGCGAGTCGAGCTCGTCGGTGTCGTCGTAGGCGAGCACCGACAGCACGGGGCCGAAGATCTCGTCGTGGGCGATGGTCATCTCATCCGTCACGCCACTGAAGACGGTTGGCTCGAAGAAGAAGCCGGTGCCGTCGATCGACTTGCCGCCGGTGACGACCTCGGCCCCCTCGGCGGTGCCCTTCGCGACGAGCCGTGCGACGTGCTCGCGGTGGGCGCTCGAGACGAGCGGGCCGAGCTGCTTCGTCTCGTCGAGTCCCGAGCCGACGGCGAGGCCCGAGACGCCGCCCGCGAGCTTGTCCACGAATTCCTGCTCGCGCTTGCGGTCGACGTAGAAGCGCGTGTACGCAGCGCAGACCTGGCCGCTGTTGAGGATGCTGCCCGCGATGTTCCCCGCGACGGCGGCGTCGATGTCGGCGTCCGCGGCGATGATGCTGGGCGCCTTCCCGCCGAGCTCGAGGGTGAGGCGCTTGAGGTTCGAGTCGGCGCTAGCCCGGGTGATGATGCGGCCCACGTTGGTGGAGCCGGTGTACGACAGGTGGTCGATCCCCATGTGCGAGCTCAGGAGGGCCCCCGTCGTGTGGTCGCCCGTCACGAGGTTCACGACGCCCTTCGGGAATCCTGCCTCTTCGACGAGCTGGACGAGGCGGATGCTCGTGAGCGGTGTCACCTCGGATGGCTTGATGAGAACCGTGTTGCCGGTCGCGAGCGCGGGCGCAAGCTTCCACGCGAGGATCATGAGCGGGAAGTTCCACGGCAGCACGAGAGCGTTCACACCGATCGGCTCGCGGCGCGTGTAGTGCAGGGTGTCCGGGAACGAGATCGGGTTGGTGGTGCCCTGGATCTTCGTCACCCAGCCCGCGTAGTAGCGGAAGTGCTCGGCGGCGCCTGTCACGCTCACCATGCGCGAGATGCCGATCGGCTGGCCCTGATCGCGCGTCTCGAGGGCGGCGAGCTGTTCGTGGTTGGCGTCGATGAGATCGGCGAGCTTGAACAGCAGCGCTGCCCGCTGCACGGGCAGCATCGTGGCCCACGCCGACTTCTCCAGCGCAACGCGCGCGGCGGCGACCGCAGCATCCACGTCGGCCGACGAGGCGAGTGCCACGTCATCGAGCACTTCCTCGGTAGCGGGGTTGATCGTGGCGACGGTGCCGCCGGTCGATTCCACCCATTCGCCGTCGATGTACAGGCGTGTGCTCATGTGTTGCTCCCTCGTGCGAGGTCATTCGCCGCGCCGCGTGACCAGTCTGGGATAGGGGTGCTGGCCACCGGTTGTCCGCACGGGCACGCGGGTTGTACGCCAGCGAACGAATGCCAGGGCGGTCATTCCTCGCGGAGGTCATACCGGTGTGCGCGGAACGTCAACGCACGTAGACAACGTGGATACAGAATGGTGCTCAGGTTGGTGGAAAGACCAGGGGTCGTTCCGGCCGTTCAGGGTGAGTGGGATCCGTGCTCACCCTGAGCGGCCCGGGGCGACCCCGAACCACGTCCGCGGAAGGAACGCGATGAAGCCGGTGCCCTACGATCCCGAGCTCGAGGCGGGGCTCGCCGTGTTTCTCGACCTGGTCGAATCCGTGCCGTTGCGTGCGCACACCATCCAGCAGAACCGCGAGATCTTCGCGGCGCTCCTGCCGCCCATGGAGCAGATCGTGGGCGATCGCCCGATCCACTGGGAGGACCGGGTCGTGGGCGACGTGACTCTCACAATCGTCCGTCGCGCGGGCGAGGCGCCCGTCGGCGTTCCAGGGATCTACCAGATCCACGGCGGTGGGATGATGCTGGGCACGCGCTTCTTCGGCATCGAGGACCTCATCGCGAACGCGATCACGTACGGCACGGTCGGCGTCGCCGTCGAGTATCGACTCGCGCCCGAGCATCCGCACCCCACCCCCGCCGAGGACTGTTACGCGGGTCTCGTGTGGATGGCCGAGCACGCCGAGGAGCTCGGCATCGATCCCGCGCGCATCCTCGTCGCGGGCGCGAGCGCGGGCGCCGGTCTCACGGCGGCGGTCTCGCTCATGGCCAGGGATCGCGGCGGCCCCGCCATCGCGGGCCAGCTCGTGAGTGCGCCCATGATTGACGACCGCAACAACACGACCTCGAGCTACCAGTACGACGGCATCGGGGCGTGGGACCGCAACAACAACGACACCGGATGGACCGCGCTCCTCGGCGACGCGGCGGGCGGGCCCGACGTCTCGGCGTACGCGGCGCCCGCGCGCGCGACCGACCTCGGCGGGTTGCCTCCCGCCTACATCGATGCGGGTGCCGCCGAGGTGTTCCGTGACGAGGCCGTGGAATACGCGACCCGCATCTGGGCTGCCGGCGGCCAGGCCGAGCTGCACGTCTGGGCGGGGGCGTTCCATGGGTTCGCCGGGGCGGCGCCGCAGGCGCGGGTGTCGAAGGCGTCGGCGGATGCTCTTAACTCCTGGCTGCGCAGGACTCTTGGGCTCATGTACTGAATTGCTTACCCGCGAGTGATGTCCCCCGAATTGGGGTAGACACTTTTGGTGAACGTTTTGTGTTGCCTATGGCGCGCTGGGCGCTTGAGCAATAACGTGAGTGCCACTCACCGAGTGCGTAGCCCCGAGGCGATCGTCATGGCGGCGGTTGGTGGTGCTGTCAATCTGGGGTTGTGGCATGAATCTGGGGACTTTTGCGCGCCTTCTTACGGGCGCTGCTCTGAGTGTTGTTCTGGTCGTCACGGTGATCAGCCCGGTTCAGGCGGATGATGTAGAGCCTGTTTTGACCCCGGTGGATGTTCCCCTGCTGGTGTCGGAGCCGTTGGTTCTTCCTGAGTCTTCGACGCCAGAGGGGGACTTCACGGATCTTGTCCCGCCCGTGTCGGTTGTCGTAGGCAAGGGCGTGGGTCGTCCGCGGCCGGCGATGCCGGTTGTGATCGAGACGGAATCGACCTTTGACGCTGATACATCGACGTTGACCGCGCAGAGCAAGTTTTCTGACACTTACGTCAATGTCGACGGCACGAAGACGCTTGAAGTCGGTGAGGTTCCGCTCAACGCTAGAGATGACTCGGGTGCGTGGGTTCCGGTCGATACGTCCCTCGGGCATGAAGCGGATGGATCATGGTCGACTGACGCACATCCCCTCGATCCGACTCTGGCGAAGGTTGCTAGTGCTGAGGATGCGTTTGCGGTGTCCCGCGGTGGCTACGAGATTGGTTTTACTCTGGTCGGAGCTGAGGACAGCGCTATTTCTCGGGTCGCTTACCCGCGCGACCCGGCTCCGGGGGACCATTTCGTCTATCGGGATGTGTTTGAGGGCACCGACCTCCAGTACGTCATTGACGCTGCCGGGGTGAAGGAGACCCTGGTCCTGGACGGAGCGCCAAGCGTGCAGGATTCTCAGTGGTCATGGCGCGTCACAGCCAACGCCCTCGATCTTTCCGTGGACGAGCGCGGTGTGGTCAACTTCACCGACCGATACGGGAAGGTGCAGTTCCACATTCCCGCGCCGGTCATGTGGGACTCGTCCGGCGTCCGCGGCGTCAAGGAGCCCGCGATGCTCGCGCTCACCACCCACGTGCGCCACGACGGGGACGGCTGGTTGCTGACGCTGTCCGCGGACCACAAGTGGCTCACTGCGAAAGACCGTGTGTATCCGGTCTTTGTCGACCCCACCCTCAACTCAGGGGAGAGTAACCGGGCCGCGTATCGCTCGGATTTGCAGCCGGGTCCGACCCGCACCGACTCGGTGCTCGTCGGCAACGCTGTCGCCAACGGCAACACATGGTGGCGCACCGTGTTGAGTTACGACTACAGCGCGCTGAGCGGCAAGCAGGTCATCGATGCGAACCTCTATCTGAAGTTCGATGGTGACGGATACTACGGAGCGACCAGCGGCGCCGTGTACGCGGCGAACTGTTTTGGGTATAACTGCCCTGGTGAAGGGCTCAGCGGGTATTCGCTCGCCAGTGGCCTGTATGGTGCAGGCTGGGCGGCCGACGACGCTCTCGCCAACCGGTACGCCCAAGTAGTGCGTGATGGCGCGGTCGGGCTTTGTGTCGTGATCATCGGTGAGGAGTCAGGCTCCTATACCTACAAGTCGCTCGACACGCTCATGCAGTTCACCTACAAGGACTACCCGTCTGTCACGGGGATCGTGGCACCTTCACCTGTGAACGCCTCCACTCGCCAGTCGACTATGCCTACCTTCAACGTGACAGCTTCCGACCCGGGTGGTGGCGGGCTGGCTTACCAGTACAAGGTGGGTACAACGTCGAACGTGGACGCGAGCGCTGTCTATACCACTGACTGGTCGACCACGGCGCAGCAGCAGGTTCCGCAAGGAAAGTTGTCGCCGGGGACTATGTACTACTGGAAGCCGTACGTGAAAGACGGGTACGACGGGCTGTACGGCACGTCGACCGTTCGCTCCATGGCGACGGCCTACTCCTTCACCACCAACTTCCCCGCCCCCGTCCCGGCTCAGGCGACATCGACTCCGGCAGATGGTGAGACGGTCACCACGCTGACCCCGACCTTCACTGCGCCCCCGGTCACCGACGCCGAGGGTGATCCCGTGCAGTACCAGTTCCGTGTCGTGTCGGGCTCGGACGGCAAGTCTGGCGCGATCGTTTCCTCGGGATGGCTTGCGGTAGGTACGCGCACCTGGACGGTTCCGGCGGGGTCGTTGCAAGACGGTGGCTCGTACTCGTGGGTGGTGCTCACGAGCGACGGGATTGATACCCAGCTTGAGTCGTCGTGGGTCAGCAAGCTCAAGGTCAACCTTCGTCTCGGTACATCCGGTCCGTCGCCTTTTGACGCGTCGGGTCCGGTGACGGTGAACCTCGCGAACGGTAACGCGAGTCTCAACTTCTCGTCACCGCTGGTGAGCTCGGTGGGCGGTGCGATGGGCCTCTCGTTCGCGTACAACTCGCAGCAGTCGCCGACTCTCTACCGTGGGCTCACGGGCACGTACTACAACGCGCTCACGACGGGCCAGACCACCACGACCACGTTCGACATCACGGGCAAGACGCCTGTGCTCGTGCGCACCGATCCGGCGGTTTCGTTCCAGTGGGCGTCGGGTTCTCCTGGCCCTGCTGTGCCTTCCGACTACTTCATGGCGCGCTGGTCGGGCTTCATCCAGGTACCCACCGCTGGCTCGTATACGTTCGGCACGCTGCGGGATGACGGCACGCGGGTGTGGGTGAACAGCACCCAGGTGGTGAACACGTGGACGACGGGCACAGCTGCGACGAAGGCGTGGGGCAGCGCGATCGCCCTCACGACGTCCGCGGTTCCGTTTCAGTTCGACTATTACGACAGCACCGGCAACGCGGCGGCCGAGTTGTGGGTGCGAAACCCGGCGGGCCAGGAGTTCATCGTTCCGGCGAACTGGTTCTCGACGAAGGTGCAGACCCTGCCGGCCGGTTGGTCCTCGTCGACCCCGATCGCCGGCAGTGGTGGTTTCTACGTGTCGGCGCGAGTGAGCGAGGCATCGGTCACTCTCACGGATGCCACAGGCTCGGTGCACACGTACGCGAAGACCACCACGGGCGGCTCCACGGGTGGTTACACACCGCCGGTCGGCGAGTATGGGGTGCTGTCCCTGGACGCTGCGGGACTTGTCGTGCTCACCGACGACAGCGGAACGGTGTACTCCTTCAATGCGCAGGGTGCCGTGCAGTCTGTGACTAGCCCTGCCGATGCGCTCAAGCCCGCGACGCCGATCGTGAGCTACCGTGCGGTCACGGGTCAGGCGGATCGCATCTCCGACCCGCTCTCGCTCAACATCGGGTCGAGCCCGGCGACGTACTCCCGCGAGGTGCGCTTCGTCTATGCGGGTGACACGGCTGCGTCGGTCGGCCTCGGACTGGGCGACTCCGACATGTCGGGGACCGCGTGTCCCGTTCCCTCCGGCTACGCGGCCGTGCCTGCTGGGATGCTGTGCCGCATCATCTACCCGGCCCACGTCGTCGGCCAGCCCGACACCACCCAGTTGTACTACAACTCCACCGGGCAGCTCGTGCGCATTCTCGACCCGGGCAACGAGCTCACGGACTTCTCGTACAACACCGCCGGGCTGATGAGCGAGGTGCGGGACTCGCTGGCCAACGACTGGCTCACGGCGAATACTTCGGTGACGCCCAGCGCGAACCAGAACTCCTCGGTCGTGTACGACACACAGAACCGTGTGACCGCTGTCACACTCCCGGCGCCCGACGGTGCCACGGCATCGCTGCGACCGCAGAAGACGTTCACCTACGGCGCCGGCACCACCTATGTGGATGTCGCGGGTCTGACGGGCCATGCAAAAACCGTCACCTATGACTCCGCGTGGCGCCAGCTCACGGCGATGAGCGCGATGGGTGTCACCGCGTCGCAGGTGTGGAACGCGAAAGACATGGTGCTCTCGTCGACCGACGGCACGGGCAAGATGACCACGAGCATCTACGACTCCCAGGACCGGCGCACCCACGCCTACGGACCGGCGGTCACGTCCTGCTTCGACTCCAACCGTGTGCCTGTTTCGGGTTGCGCCGTGGTCCCTGCCCACGCCAGCACCGCATACGACCAGGGCCTTCAGGGGCTGCACGTCGCCTACTACGCCAACCCTGCCCTGAGCGGTGCCCCCACAACGTTCAGCTTCGGCCTGCCCGGCGTCACCGGTGGTGCGGTCAACAAGGACTTCACCACGCTCGCCCCCGTCTCGGGTGTCACGGCCGTCGACAACTGGTCGATCCGAATGTCCGGACTCATCAGCTTCCCGACCGCGGGCACCTACACGATCACCACCAACGCCGACGACGCCACCCAGCTCTGGGTCGGGGATGTGCAGCTCGTGAACAACTGGACCACAGGCGCCGTCCGCGTTGCGAGCACCGTGCAAACAGTCACCGTTGCTGCAGGCGAGACACGTCGCATCCGCCTGCAGTACGCGGACATCAGCGGAGCTGCCAGCCTGCAGCTGAAGTGGACCAAGCCCGGCGGGGTGAACGAGGTGATCCCGGGCACTGCTCTCACTCCCGACTATGGCCTGGCCAATGGCACGACAACCTACGACTCGGCCCCAGCCGGATCCGGTCTCTCGAACTCGCAGGTGCCGAATATCGTTACCGCGCTCGAGTACACGCACCCCTGGCTCGGCGCGGCAACGGCCTCGACTGTCGACCCGGCCGGGCTCAACCTGCGCACCGACACCACGTACGAGACGCCCGGCTCGCTCTGGTTGCGTCGACTGACCAAGCGGCTGCCCGCCGCGGTCGCCCAATCCCAGTCCGCAGCCACCGCAGGCACCACGTTCACGTATTGGGGTGACAAGGAACAGCTCAGTACCTCGATTTGTGCATTGGAGCCAGGCACTCCACAGTCCGGGTTCCTCAAGCAGTCCACCGGTCCAACGCCCGCCGTGGGAAGTGCGGTGGTCACCCAGTACGTGTACGACCTGCTCGGACGCCTCGTGGGAACAAAACGCTCAGGTGACGACACTTGGTCCTGCAACTTCTTCGATCTGCGGGGTCGAACGACGTATTCCGTCTACTCCTCGTATAGCAGCGCCGGGTCACGCACCGCGAACTATGTGTTCGCCTCGGGCGGCAACCCACTCATCTCCTACGCCCAGGACGGCGCGATCACCGGCTCACCCAACGGCTCCCGGATCACCACGACCTCCGACCTGCTCGGTCGCACCACCTCATACACGGATGTCTGGAACACGGTAACGACGCCCACCTACGAAGCACGCACAGGCCGCGTGCTATCAGTCTCGACCACTCCGCCCGGGGGAAGCGCCTCCGTGCAATCCTTCACCTACGACCTCGACGGCAAGGTCGAGCTGTTCAAGCTCGACGGCGTCACCTACGCCGACCCGGTCTACGGCGCCGACAAGCTGCTGCAGACGGTCTCGTACCTGAATGGCACGAGCCTGTCCGCGATCGCCCGCAACACCACCACCGGCACCACCGATGGGTTGCAGTGGTCGTTCCCCGGCACCTCCGTGCCACACGCCGCCGAGACCGTGACGACGACCGGATACGAGTCGGCCGCTCCGGCCCCGAGCACGATCGGCGCCACCCCCGCCACCGGCTACTCGGTCATGACCGTCGGGACCACCAACCCGCACTCGGGCAGCAACGCCGTGGCGCTCACGAGCAGTCTCAACGGTTACTGGGTTGGAGTCGAGGACTCCGTTTCCGGTTTGGCTGTGGGTCGCTCGTACACCGCGTCCGCTTGGGTGAACGCGACATCGACGTCGGGCCTGGCCGATATCGGGATCGGTGTCGACGGGATCGGGGGATCACCCTCAGCCACCTATCCGGGCACTGGTTACCAGCAGGTGAGCTACACCTTCACAGCCACGGCAACGAGCCACACCGTCTACTTCGGTGTGAATTACTCCACGGCCACGAGCGGACCGCTGTACTGGGATGACGTATCCCTCGTGCAGAACACCTACACGGACGGTAGCGGATCGCATCCCGCGGTCACCATCGCGTCCAACGGGTACGAGCCCAGCGCTCCCGTGGCGGGGGGCACGCTCGGCACGACGCCGGCGAGCGGCATGACAGTTCTGACGGTGGGCACCACCCACCCGCACACTGGCAGCAAGGCCGTGGCGATGACGACAACCGGCAATGGCTATTGGGTTGGGACCTCGGACACGGTCTCGGGACTGACCGTCGGGCGTTCGTACACGGCATCCGTCTGGGTCGACACCACCGGCACGGCCTGGCTGTGGGATGTGGTGATCGGTGTAGACGGTATCGGCCAGTCCGCGTCCGCGCCCAGTCCAGGAACGGGATACCAACAGCTGACCTACACATTCACGGCTACCGCGACCAGTCACGCCATCATGCTTGGCGTGAACGGCATGGATACGTCGAGCGTGCCGGTGTACTGGGACGACCTGGCACTCGTGCAGGACGCATGGATCGGAACCACGGCCTCGACAACTGTCACTGATGCGGTCATCCGTTCGCAGTCGGGACGGATACTGAAGGACACCCTCACCGACGGGGCGACTGTCGAGAACTCGACATACACCTACGACGCCGCGGGCCGACTTGTGCAGGCAGTCATCCCGCGGCACACCCTCACATACGCGTTCGCCGCGACCGGGGGTTGTGGCACGAATACGGCGGCAGGCCGCAACGGCAACCGCACCTCGTTCACCGATCTGAGGGACGCAGGAACCCCATCGACAACGACCTACTGCTATGACAACGCGGACCGGCTCACCGCCACCAGTGTGACCAACCCGCCGTCGGGTGCATCACCGGTGACTGGCACCGGCCTGACCGCGACGACGTTGCAGTACGACGCGCATGGAAATACGACCAAGCTCGCCGACCAGACAATCGTCTACGACGTCGCGGATCGGCACATGTCGACCACCCTGTCCGATGGCACGACGGTCGTGTATCTGCGGGACCTCACAGGACGGATCGTGGCCCGCACGGATGACCCGGCAGGGCCTACCGGGGCGACGACGATCCGCTACGCGTTCGCGGGGAGTGGCCAGGTCGGGGTGCTCAACAGTGCCGGCACCTTGATCGAACGGGATCTGTCATTGCCGGGCGGGGTCAGCGTCTCCCTACCGGTATCCGGTCCGCAGTCGTGGTCGTATGCGAACCTGCACGGCGACAGCATCCTCACCGCGGACAGTGCGGGCGTGCGGGTGGGGACGCGAGCGAGTTATGACCCGTTCGGACAGCCGATCGACCCCGTCACAGGCAACATCGGAACTGCCGCCGCCGACGACTCGATCGCGAACAACTCCCCGGGAGAGGCGGACTACGCCTGGGTCGGCGGCGCACGCAAACTCCTCGAGCACCAAGGCTCCATCGCCACCATCGAAATGGGAGTACGGCAATACGTCGCTGCCCTAGGACGGTTCCTGTCAGTTGACCCCATCGAAGGTGGGGTGAGCAACAGTTACGACTACCCCGCCGACCCCATCAATCGATTCGATCTCGATGGTCGTGCGGAGTGGGACCCATGTGACTCGTATTGTCAAGACACTTGGTGGACTCTCGGACCTGTCATTGGAGACCTCTTCTCAATTTTCGCCCCGGCCTACAAAACTGGCCAAATCTCGACCGACCCCGAAGCCTGGGCCTCGCTTGCGTTCGACGCCGCCGCTTGGATCGAGAGTGAAGCCATCTTCTGGCAGCACTACATCGACCCTTCGAGCCTCCCACCGGCTGCTCCGCGAGCCCCGAACCCACCTGCTTGGAAACCGATGGGCCCTCAGCTCGGGCAGCCTCAGGGTGCAGCGCCAGCGCCAGCGCGAGCACCAGCGCCAGCGCCAAAGAAGCCGAACCGCGGCGGCGGGCACATGCGTGTTTACTGAACATGACAGCATTCGGAATGACGATCGCGAAGAAATGGATACATCGATGAAGTCGCCCCTGCGAATCGTAAAGACGCCCTTGAAAGTTCTGTACATCTTGGTGGGATACGCTGCCGTACTTGCCGTGAACACATTCGTACTGGGACGCATACCGCTCGAATGGGTAGGGGACATACTGGGCGTGGCTCTCGAGTTTGCTTTCGTCTACTTCGGAACCCGAGTGTTTCGAGGTCGCGGAGAAGCCGTTGTGCCACCTCGTGCGGGCTGGCGGATGAGTGCGGCACCCCCGGCTGGCTTCGTGGTCGCCGTTCTTCTGATCGGTGCGATGGCAGCGGCAGCTGGCTCGGTCTTTACTGAAACAACCCACGTCGCCGCTCGATTGGGGTCGGTTGCGGTGTGGGGACTGCTGGCTGCCTTGTACTTGCGGTCGTCGCTGTTGCTTCGTGCGAAGCAGAAGGCGCAGATCTAGATCCACGACTGTGAAGCTGACCTGTCCCGGCTTTACCGGACACCTGAGTTGGAGCGATGATCGTCCCGGGAGCTGACCGTTCGCGCGGTGACGACACCGCCTCCAGGCGCAGCCGTCGGAGTCGTGGGGGCGATGGCCAACCGCGCGTCACAGCGGCGAACGCTCAGGCTGGCGCGACGAACGCGAGTGCGCGAGCCGGGTTGCCGACCATGATGGCGTCCTCCGACTCCTCGTCGAGGCCCATGCCACGCGCCACGGGCAGGAAGTGGTCGCTGATGTAGGTGTAGCCGCGCCCGCCATACCGGGTGAGCTGCAGCTTCGTGCACACGTCGTGCCCGAGCACGATCTGGCTCGCGTAGCCCTCCTCCACGAGAGTGACGAGGCCGCGGGCGACCTTGCGGTCGTTGATCGGCCACAGGTAGCCCCACGGGCTGCCGGGTGCACCGAGGTAGTCGCACTCGATGAAGACTCCGCGCTCAAGCACGCGCCGCGCGAACGGAAGGTCGAGCGCGAGCTCGCCCGCGTGCCCCATGACAACGCTCGTCGGCGCGACCCCTTCGTCCGCGAGGATGTCGAACACGTCGAACTTCTCCTCCCGGTGCCCGCCGAAATGGAACGTGATGGGCGCGCCCGTGACGCGACTCGCGCGACCACTCGCCCGCACGCTCTTCAGCTCATCGGGGTGCAGCGGGTTGCCCTCGACACCGACCTCGCCGATGATTCCTGCCCGGATGCCCGTGCCATCGACCCCGACGGTGATGTCGCGCACGATGACCTCCGTGAGCTCCTCGACGGAACGCTCGGCCATGTCGGCGGGATGGAAGTTGCGCTCGTACCATCCGGCGCCCATCACGACGCCCAGGCCGCTCGCGCGCGAGAGGCGCAGGAGCGAGCGGGCGTCGCGGCCGAGCCCGAGGTTGGACACCTCGACGATCGTGCCACCGCCCGCGTAGCGGAATTCGTTTACCTCGGCGAGTTGCTCGGCGAAATCCGCCATGAGGTCGTTATCCGCGTTGGGTGCGCCGAGCCTCGTACGGGAGATGGTGCCGAGGGTGAGCGGTTCGGATGCCTCCGCGGGATCGGCCACGGGCATGCGGGTGTGGGCGGGGCGTGAGATGTCGATGAAGACGTGTTCGTGCATGAGCGTAGTGCCGAGCGTCGAGGGGTCGACTGGGCCCGCGACCGTGAGCACCTGGCCCGCAATATTCGGGATCATGCGGCACCTCCCATCGTGAGCAGCCGTCGCGGGTTGTCGACGGTGAGCGCGGTGACGAGGTCGTCCGCAGCGCCCAGCATGCGCAGGTACGGCACGAACTGCTCGGTCACGAACGGGTAGCCGCTGCCGCCGAACCCCCTCAGTGCGATTCGGTGACGTACGCCGCGCGAGACCAGGAGGCGGTCGGCGTAGCCGCGTCCGGCCAGGTCGAGGATCGCGAGAGCGACGTCGTGGTCGGCAACCTCGGTGTAGACCGACGGGATCTCGCCGAGCCCATCGAACTGCACGAAGACGCCCATCGCGAGGATCGGGACCAGGCTCTCGGGGGCGAGAGCGAACCGGTCGCAGCGCGCTAGCGCCACCCGGGAGAGGTCGACGCCCTCACTCGCGAGGATCGCGAGCACCTCGCGCTGCCGCACGATGTCTGGCGCGCACTCGAGCGAGATCGGGGCACCGGACTGGGCAGCTGCTCGGGCCACGGCGTAGAGGAGCGTGCGTTCGCCCGGCACGAGCGGGTCGAGCGCCGCGATCGTGCCGATGATGCCGGCGCGCACGCCGTGCACCCCGTCGTCGATCTCGGAGAGCATGCGGTCGGCGAGGTGGCCCGCGGTGCGGTCCGCGAGTTCGGGGGACCAGGCTGGGTGGTACCAGCCGGTGCCCATCACGACGTGCAGCCCCGTTGCGCGCGAAAGTTGGGCGAGCGCGGCGGGGTCGCGGCCCTGGCCCGGAAGCGTGGCGCTCACGATCGTGCCGCCACCGACGGAGGCGAAGGCTGCGGCCTCCGGCACGGCGTGCTGCTCGGTCAGCTGCCAGTTGGCGCGATGCGGGGCGCCGAGGCCGACGGTGCCGAGTACGTCGAGGGTGAGTGGGCTTTCGTAGAGGCGGCGGGCGGCAGCCGCATCCGGTCGCTGGCGACCCACGGCGAGCCAGCCCTCGGTCGAGTCGACTGGGGTATCGAGGTCAGCGACGAGATGTTCGTGTACCAGGGTCGTCCCCAGAGTCGCGGGGTCGATGTCGCCCGCCACCGTGACGACGCGCACTAGAGATCGAGCACGCGGCGCAGCCACGAGTCGCGCGAGGCGAGCGCGGCGCGGGCCAGCTCGCTGCCGGGGGCGAAGATGTCGAAACCGTGGAATGCGCCCGACCACACGTGCAGCTCAGCATCACCACCGACCGCCCACAGGCGCGAGGCGTACTCGACGTTCTCGTCGCGGAACACCTCGGCCGCACCGGCCTCGATGAACGCGGGTGGCAGGCCGGTGAGATCCTTCGCGCGCAGGGGCGCGGCGTAGGGCGAGGCATCCGAGGTTCCCGCAGCATCGCCCAGCAGGGCCCTCCAGCCGATGTCGTTCATCTGCCGGGTCCAGGTGCCCGAATCCGAGTACTGGTGGCTCGAGACGCTGTCGTTGCGGTCGTCGATCATCGGGCACAGGAGCAGCTGGCCGGCGAGGGCCGGACCCGTGCGGTCCCGCGCGAGCAGTGCGACCCCCGCGCTCAGTCCGCCCCCCGCGCTGCCGCCCATGATGACGATGCGTGCGGGGTCGACCCCGAGCAACGCCGCGTGCTCGGACATCCACACGAGGCCCGCGTAGCAGTCCTCGACGGGCGCCGGATGCGGGTGCTCGGGTGCGAGACGGTACTCGACGTTCACCACCACGACGCCGAGCCCCTCGACGAGATCGGCGAGCCGACCCGTGTCCATGGTGCGGTGGCCCGTCATCATGCCCCCGCCGTGGATGTTGAACAGCCCGGCGGTGACGGCCGTGAGCCCGCGCGGCCGCAGGATCGTGATCTCGAGATCGGGTTCGCCGGCGGGGCCGGGGATGATCAGCTCCTCGACGTCGATCGGGCGGTCGCCGATCACCTGCTCCACTGTGGGGATGAACCCCGCACCGGCAGCGCGTGCGGCGGGCATCCCTTCGAGGGTGAAGATCGCGGGCGTGCCCATGGCATCGACGATGGGTTGCAGCTCGGCTGCGAAGGGAACGGCGTTGGTCATGGTGTTCCTTACGGGAGGCGGGGGTCGATGACGGCTTTGACCTGGCCGAGTTCGGCCATGGTCCTGATGCACTCGGTGGCTCCGGAGAGGCCGACGGGCTCGCTGAACAGGTCGTCCCAGGGCATCCGGTCGGCGAAGACCTGGAAGAACTCGATGGCCCGGTAGTAGTCGGCGATGTCGCCGTTGAGCGAACCCGCGATCGTGAGCTCTTTGCCCATGACCGCGCTCAGCGGGATCTCGGTCATGCCCCAGCCCGTGCTGCCGACGACGGCGAAGGTTCCGCGCTGGGCCGCCATGCCGATGGCCTCTGCGCCCACACCGCTGGCGCCGGCGAAGTCGAACACGTGATCGGCCCCGTGGCCACCCGTGAGCGACATGACCTGGTCGATGATGCCCTGCGATCCGAGGGAGACGCTGACCGTGGCATCCGCGCCGAAGCGCTTCGCCGTCTCGAGTCGAGAGTCAGGTGCACCGACCGTGATGACCTGCGCGGCGCCCGAGATGTGCGCGACCGCCGTGGCGAAGATGCCCAGTGCGCCGGCGCCCTGGATGACGACGCGAGACGCGGGCCGGATGCCGCCAACTCGCGAGAAGGCGCGCAACACAGTCTTGGCGGCGCACCCGGCCATGGACGCCCAGGTGTCCTTCACGTCGTCGGGCAGCAGCAGTTTCGCGGCCCCGGGAGTCACGTAGCAGAACTCGGAGAGCCCGCCGATCGCGTAGGGCGCGACATCCGAGCGCTGGGTGAAGCCGTAGCCGCGGTTGCTGCACGCGACGGGCTCGCGCAGCACTGTGCAGCCGTAGCAGTGGCCACACGTGCGCTCGGACCAGCCGATGCGCGCGCCGACCTGGATCTCGCGGCCGAGGGCATCGATAGTTCCGGCGCCCACGGCGACGACCTCGCCGACCATCTCGTGGCCGAGCACCATCGGCAGCATGCCGGGGAACGACATCTTTCCGGACCAGATCTCGATGTCCGTGCCGCACAGGGTCGTGCACGCGAGGCGCACGAGGGCCGCGCCGGGCTCGATCTCGTCGGGTAGAGGTAAGTGCTCGAGGCTCAGGTCCGCGCCGTGCTCGGTGAGCACCGCAGCCCTTGTCGTCGTTGGCAACGTCATCGTTACTCCGTTTCAGCGCTGGCGCTGTTCGAGCTAGCACTTTCGCACTGGCGGTCGATAGCTTTTCGGATATTCTACATACGTTGACCCAAATCCAAGCAGAAAGTCCCGCGTGCCCCCGATGTCACACACCCCCCTGAACGCCGACCTCGTCCTGACCGGCGGAATCGTGCTCACCCTCGACGATCGGCAGACGGAGGGCACGGCGATCGCGACCCGCGGCGGGCGCATCGTGTACGTCGGTGGCGACGATGGGGCGCTCGAGTTGCTCGGACCGGACACCCGCCACATCGAGCTCGCGGGCCGCGCCGTCATCCCCGGAATCAATGAGTCGCACTTTCACGCGACCTGGCTCGGCGCCATCTGGCCGGCCACCATCATGGACGGCCTCGCGGGAGGCTCGGGGTTCGGGCAGTCCACAACCCTCGAGACCTCGGAGGCGCGTCGCGCGGCGATCCTCAAGGCCGGCGACATCGCCGCGTCGCTCGGCATCACGAGCTACACCGAGCCGGGCCTCGGCCCGGGCGAAGACGACGGGGCGACCGGGGCGTGCGGCTCCGACGTGCTCGTGCAGTACCGCGCGCTCGCGGCGGAGGGCCTCCTGCGCGCCCGCGTGAACGTGCTCATGCTGTTCGGCGAGATCGACGGCCCGAGCGACATCGACGACTTCCGCGATGGCATGGCCGCACTTGCCGACGACGATCTGGATTCCGAGTGGCTCCGCGTCGGCGGCATCAAGGTCTTCGCCGACGGCATCCCGCCCATGCGCTCGGCCTGGATCCACGGCCACTACCCGGATGGCTCGCACGGCGAACTGCTCGTGGAAGGCGTCGACGAGGCCGGACGCGAGGCCAACATGCGCGCCATGATCACCCTCGCGCACGAGCTCGGCTACCAAGTCGGAGTGCACGCGACTGGTGACCGTTCAATCGACACGGTTGCCGACGCTGTCGCCGCGCTGTCGCCGGCGGACCTGCGCCACTACATCATCCACGGTGACCTCGTCTCGCGGCCGACTCTCGAGCGCATGGCGGCCCTCGGCATGGGGCTCAACACGCAGGCGGGGCTCGCTCCCGCCACCGGGGGCATGCTCGCGGCGACGCTCTCGCCCGAGGTTGCGGCAGCGGCGTGGCCCATCGCGGATGCGCTTGCCGCAGGCATCCCGCTGTGTCTGAGTTCTGACGCCCCCGTGCTCACCCCCGACTGGCGCGTGGGCATCGCCGCCGCGGCCGAATGGGCGGGGGAGGGCAGGCTCGGGGATGCGCGCGAGACCATGCTCACGCTCCTGCGCGCGTACACCGTTCACCCCGCGTGGCAGGATCGCGCCGAGAGTTGGAAGGGCACGCTGGGCGTCGGCAAGGTGGCCGACCTGTGCGTGCTCTCGCGCAACCCGCTCGAGGTGACTCCCGCGCAACTCCCCGGCGTCGCCGTCGAGTTGACTGTCGCCGGGGGCCGCGTGGTGTTCGAGCGGGCTTAGGTCAGCAGCTGCCCGCCGTCGACCTGGATGCTCGCGCCCGTGATGTGGCGGGCCTCCGGGCTCGCGAGGAACACGGCGACGGGCGCGACATCCTCGACCTCCGCCATGCGGTTCAGCGGGATGCGCGCCTGCCACGCCGTGCGCGCGGGTGAGCCCTCGGGCATGGCGCCGCGCAGCATCTCGGTGAGCACGGGGCCGGGCGCGACGGCGTTGACGCGGATGCCGTGCTGCGCGAACTCGAGCGCCGATGACCGTGTGAGCGCCTCGACGGCGGCCTTGGTCGCCTCGTACGCGCCGAGCGCCCGGGTGGGCTGGCGCGCACCGATCGACGTGACGTTGACTATCGCGCCCGCGGTGCCCTCGGCGATCATCTGCCGGGCCACGGCCTGCGTCATGAGGAAGGTGCCGCGGAAGTTGACGCGCACCACCCTGTCGAAGTCCTCGGCCGAGAGGTCGACGAGCAACCCGCCGATCGCGATGAGTCCCGCGTTGTTGACGAGCACGTCCACATGCCCGATCTTCTCGAGCGCGGCGGCCACCGAGGCGACGTCGGCGATGTCGGCCTGCGCCCAGTCGCAGCCCAGCGCGCCGGATGCCGCGGCCGCGGCATCCCCGTCGATATCAGCGATGACTACCCGGTCGCCGTTGGTGACGAACGCCTGTGCAATGCCGTGACCTATGCCATTCGCGCCACCCGTGACGAGGACTGTTCTGCTCATTCGTGCTCCTTTGCTCGATGTCGTGTTTGACGTTATTATACAAGCGTAGACAAAACTTCTAAGGAGCACGATGGTCAACGACGACAACGTCCGCCAGCTGGGGCCGACCGGCCCCGCAGTCTCGACCCTGGGCCTCGGCTCGTGGCACACGTGGGATCGCATGACCTTCGAAGAGGCCGTCGCTATCGTGCGGCGCGCTGTCGACGCGGGAGTGACCCTGTTCGACGTCGCGTACTACAACATGGGCCCGCACCCCGACGATTCGCCCACCGACCTGATCTGGGCACGCGCGATTCGCGAGGCAGGGGTCACGCGCGACGAGTACGTGTTCAGCGGCAAGCTCTGGCTCTGGGACTACCCCAAGCAGAACTTCACGAGCCAGCTCGTCGAGTCGCTCGACCGGGTCGGCATCGAGAAGGCCGACACCGCAGTCATCGGTGACTACATGTCGATCGACATCCCCGCGGTCGTCACGGATGTCGCGGAGCAGGTCGCCGCCGGCCGCCTCGGGTCGTGGGGCACCAACAACTGGCCGATCGCCGACTTCCTTGTCGCGCGCGACTTCGCCGCCGCCGAGGGACTGCCCCTGCCCACCTTCGTGCAGCTCAAGTACGGCATCGCGCGCCGCACCGTCGCGGAAGGTCCGTTCTACGGTGACCTGTTTCGCAGCGGGCAGCTCGCGCTGCAGGCCTCGGACACCTTCGAGGGCGGCGTGCTCGCCGGCAAGAAGGACACCGCACGCCAGATCGGCGCAGACCCCGGCGGCATCCGCGAGCTCATTCGTGGTGCGGCCGACGAGGTAGCCCGCGTCGCCGCATCGTTTGGTGCGACGTCGGCCCAGCTCGGGATCGCGTTCTGCCTCACCAACCCCGCGGTCGCGAACGTGCTGTTCGGCGTGAGCCGCATGGAGCAGCTCGAGGCCAACCTCGGCGCGCTCGAGCTCTATGCGAAGCACGGGCCCGAGATCCGCGCCGCCGTCGAGCACCTGTGGATCGACAAGGACCGCGTGAACCCCGACGGAACCTGGACGCTGTAGCGGATTCAGCGACCCCGGGCCCGCCCCGGAACGGTACCGCTCGCTTGCCAGGGTGGGCGGTACCGTTCCGGGTCAGGCCCGAGGTTCGCTGCACAGTTGACAACTCAGGACTTTCCCCCGAATCGCCTTCCGCGAACCGCTTAACGGGGCTCGAGAGCGCCCATTCTCCTGAATTGTCGACGGGGCGCGTCGCCAGGCGGCAGTGCCGGTGGAGGAGGAAGACTGCGTCCTACTCCGCGAGGAAGGCCAGCGCCGCCGCGCGGAACTCGGGGGAGCGCAGCGCACCCACGTGGTCGCCCGGCACCCGCAGCACGTCGGGGAAGGGGGAGTCGGCAGTCATCGGGTCCGCGTCGCCGGCGACGAAGAGCGTCGGTACAGTCGGCGGGTTCGACGGCGCGAACGGTTCGGCCGCCAAACCGCGCATGACGAGGGCGAGGGATGCGGCATCCCTACCCGGCGCGGAGATCATGCCCATGAGCATGCCCGTCAGACCGTCCGTGGGTGGCTCACCCGACGCGACGAACGCGTCGACCTGGGCGAAGTCGAGTGCCCCGAACGGCTCCATGGGGCTCAGGCCGCCGAGCACGAGCCGGCGCACGGGGGCGATGCGTGGGAGCTCCCACGCGAGGCGCGCGCCGAGCGAGTACGCGACGACGTCGAAGGGGCCATGCGTGACCGCTGCGATGGCGTCCACGATGGCGGACGTGCTGGCGTCATCGGCGCTCTCGGGGCCGGGGCTCGACCCGTGCCCCGGCAGGTCGACGACGATGGATGCGCGCCCGGCCCCGGCGAGGGCATCCGCCCAGCCCGCCCAGTCGGACGAGTCGGAGGCGAAGCCGTGCACGAGCAGCACGGGTGGCCCGGACTGCGGGCCGCGCGGCTGGGACTCCTGGTAAACGAGGGTGGGCATGGTGGGCCTTTCTAGCGGCGGAACGGGTTGCCGTGCGTGCGCAGGCGCTGCAGGGCCTTGAGCTGGCGGGCCTGCGGGTCGAATACCGGTCGCAGGTTGGTGCCGAGCATATTGACGAGCAGCACGGTGAACGCGAGCGTGAGACCCGGGAAGATCATGAGGTAGGGCGCGACCGACATGTAGTTGCGGCCCTCGGAGATCATGTTCCCCCAGCTCGGCGACGGCGCCGCGATGCCAAGGCCGAGGAAGCTCAGCACGCCGTCGATGAGCATCGTCGCGGCGATGTAGACGATCGTCTGCACGATGATGAGCGGCACGACGTTGGGTAGCACGTGCACGGCGAGGATCTTCCACGACCCCATGCCCGACACGCGCGCGGCCTCGACGAAGGTGCGGCTGGTGATCTCCATGGTGCGGCTGCGCAGCACGCGCGCCGAGAACGGAATGAAGATGATGCCGATCGCGAGCACCTCGGTGAGCACGCCCGGTCCGAGGGTCACGCTGAACACCATGGCGAGCACGATGGCGGGGAACGCCATCCACGCGTCGGTCACACGCATGATGATGTTGCCCGCGGTCGTGAAGAATCCGCTCACGAGGCCGAGGAAGGTGCCGACGAAACCCGAGCACACAGTGATGAGCAGAGCCATGCCGAGGGATGCCCGCCCGCCCGTGACGAGGCGTGACAGCACGTCGCGACCGTAGGTGTCCGTGCCGAGCAGGTGCGCGCCTCCGGGCGGCTGCAGCCGGTTGATCGGATCGGTAGCCGTGGGCGACGGGAGTAGGAACGGGCCGAGCAGCGCTGTGAGCACGATGAGCAGCAGGAGCACCGCGGGGATCACCACCGAAGGGTTGCGGGCCATGAAGCCGCGCCAGCTCGGCACGGAGCTCGCGGTCGACGACGTCGGCAGGGCGGCGATGGGATCGAGTGTTGCGGTCATGAGACACGGACCTTCGGGTCGACGAGGGCGTAGGTGAGGTCGGTGATGAGGTTCACCGCGACGAACAGGAAGGCGATGAACAGCGCGCCACCCTGGAGGAGGAGGAAGTCGCGGCTGTTTATCGCGCCGAGCATCATCGACCCGAGCCCGGGGATGACGAAGATGTTCTCGAGGATCACGATGCCGCCGACAAGGCCGGCGAAGTTGAGGCCGACGATCGTGAGGATGGGGAGAAGGGCGTTGGGCAGCGCGTGCCGCATCGCGACGCGGAACTCGCTCAGGCCCTTCACGCGAGCCGTGCGCAGGTAGAGCTGGGACATTTGCCCGAGCATCCCTTCGCGCAGCACGATGACGAAGCTCGCGGCCTGGCCGATGACGAGCACGGCAATCGGGAGGATGAGCGTGCGGATCGACGCGACGGGGTCGACCCAGATATCCGTGTACCCGCTTGTGGGAAGCCAGCGCAGCTGCAGGGCGACCAGGTACACGAGGAGAACGGCGAGCCAGAAGTCGGGAAGCGCGAGGCCGATCTGGGAGAGCTGGTTGAGCGCGCGGGCTATCCAGTTGCGGGGGCTCGATGCATTCCAGACCGTGATGAGCACGGCGAGCAGGAAGCTCAGCGCGGTGCTGATGATCGCGATAGTGAGGGTGGGTGCGATGTGGTCGCCGATGACCTCGAGCACGGGCTTGTCGTAGATGATCGACATGCCGAAGTCACCCTGGAACACCCGGCCGAACCAGCCGAGGTACTGCAGGTAGAGAGGGCCGCTGATGCCGAGGTCCTGGCGTAGGGCCTCGAGTTCCTCTGGCTTGGCTGTGGAGCCCAGCAGGGCGATGGCTGGGTCGCCGGGGATCGCCCTGATCAGGAAGAACAACAGGGTTCCGACGACGAACAGGATGATGACGAGGTTCACCAACCTACGCAAAATGATGCCGAGCACGGGGAGTCTTTCTGTTGGGGGTGGAGCGGTCCGGGTTTCGGGCCGCCCCACCGGTGGTCAGGATGCGAGTGCTACTCGGCGATCCAGGAGTTCCAGAACACGTACCAGTAGTTGTCGTAGCCCTTGAGGGTGGGGCTGTACGCCGCGTACGGGGTGGTCATTCCGAGGATGATCGCGGGCTTGTCGCGGGCGATGATCCCCGTGATGGTGTCCATGACCTTGTGGGCGTCGTCTGCGTTGTCGACATCGTTGTACTTGGCGAGCGCATCGATGAGATCCTTCGCACGGTCATCCGTGATCTCGGCGTGGGTCTCGGAGGCCGGAGCCGCCGAGGAGGCGAGGATGTTCATCTGGCCGGGCGACGGGAAGTCACCATTGAAGAAGATCGGCACCATGTCCCACTTGTCGGGGTAGCCCTGCCACTGCGCGAGCATCGTCACGAAGTCGTAGGCCTGGATCTCCGACTTGACGCCGATGCTCGACAGCTGGTCTTGCACGAGGGTCGCCCACGCCTGGAACGCGGGGAACGCGTTTGTCGTGAGGATCTGGATCGGCTTGTCGTCGGAGTAGCCCGCCTTGGCGAAGAGCTCCTTCGCCTTGTCCGGGTCGTGCTTCGCGTACTCGTCGTCACCCTTGGTCGAGTACATGATCGCGCTCGCTTCGGGGGTCAGGGCTGCGCTCTCGATGGTGAGGTCGGGGCTTCCGCCGGTGGCCGCCATGATGCCCGGCTTGTCGAGCACGAGGCTGAGCGCGTCGCGCGCCTCGGGCTTCGAGAAGATCGAGCCAGCCCACGCGTGGTTGAGTACGAGCAGGTTCAGGTTTCCCCCGCTGAGCGTGTTGACCACGACATCGGGGTTCGCCTTGAGCTCCGGATACGCGTCGGGAGTCGGCGATGCGTAGAGCCACTGGCCCGTGAGCAACCCGTTCTTGACGGCATCCGGGTCGGCGACGATCTTGAACGTGATCGTGTCGAGGTACGCGTGCTTGGCGCCCGCGTATCCGCTCTCCTGATCCTTGAGCGACGAGTAGCCGTCGTTGCGTTCGACGACGAGCTGCTCGTTGGGCTCCCACGACTGCAGCTTGTACGGGCCCGTGCCGATGGCCTGGTCCTGTGTGAAGCCGGTCGCGTCGAGACCCTTTGCGGTGTCAGCCTCGAGGATGCTCGTTCCCACGCCCGTCAGTTCGACGATGAGCGGGTACCGCGGCTTGGTCAGCTCGAGGGTCACGGTCAGGTCGTCAGTGGCTTCGATGCTCGTGACATCTCCGGCCACGATCTTGCCCTGGGCGTTGACGCGCATCCAGTAGTTGAGCGACTCGACGACATCGTCAGAGGTGAGCGGCTTGCCGTCGGAGAACGTCACGCCCTCACGCAGGTGGAACGTGTACGTCTTGCGGTCGTCGCTCAGGTCGTACTTGTCGACGAGCATGGGGTGCGGAGTGTTGCTCGCGTCGAGGGCGAACAGCTTCTCGAAGATGAGCTCCGAGATGTTGACGGCTTCGATCGAGTATGAGGCGTTCTGGTCAAGACCGCCGGGATCGCCGGAGATCTGGATTGTCAGGTTGCCACCCTGTACGGGTGTTCCCTCATCGGTGGGGGTGCCGGACGGGCCGGAAGGGGTGCAGCCGGAGAGCAGGAGTGCTCCGGCAGCCACGATAGCCATGGACGCCACGCTGAGGTGACGCCACCGCCGTGTCATGCGGTTCATGTTTGTCCTCGGTTCTCTTGGGTGTGCGGTTATGGGTTGGTGGTCTGGTACGCGAGCAGGTCGGGGTTGGCCGCCAGCAGCTGTCGCGTGTATGGATGGGTCGAGTTCGTGACGATGTCGCTCGGGCGCCCCACCTCGACGAGCTCGCCCTTGCGCATGACGCCGACACGGTCGGCGACCGAGAGTACAAGGCTCAGGTTGTGTGTAATGAAGAGGAAGCTCAGGTCGCGTTCGCGACGCAGCTCGAGCAGGATGTTGATGACCTGGCCCTGCACCGATACGTCGAGGGCTGAGGTGGGCTCGTCGGCGACGATGAGTGTGGGCTCCGGACCGATCGCGCGCGCGATCGCGACCCGCTGGCGCTGGCCTCCGGAGAGCTGCGACGGCAGTTTGTCCCTGGTCGCGGCGGGAAGCCCCACCTCGTCGATGAGGCTCGCGACGCGCTTGTCGAGCTCGGCACCCCGCAGCCCCGTGAGCTCGCGCAGCGGTTCACCGATGATGCGACCGGCCGTGTGCCTCGGGTCGAGGGAGCTCTGCGGGTCCTGGAAGATCAGCTGGATAGAGCGGCGGAACTCGCGCTGGTCGCCCGTGACGCCCTTCGCCGTGTGCTCGTGGTCGCCGAGCGTGATCGTGCCGCCGCTCGGGTGCTCGAGTGCGGCGATCATGCGACCGAGCGTGGTCTTGCCCGAGCCGGATTCACCAACGAGGCCGAAGAACTCCCCGGGGGCGATGGTGAGCGAGACGCCGCGCACGGCGACCACTGCGCGCTTGCGCAGGTGCTCGAGATCGGGTTCGCGGCGCCCGTTGCCGAAGACCTTGGTGACGCTGTCGACAGTGAGCGCCGGCCGGTCGGTGATCTCGAGGGCGCTGCTCTCGACGGCGGAGACATCCGGTTCGCCCGAAGCGGCGAGGGTGAGGTCGAGCGGCGCGGTCGCGGGGTGCCAGCACGCGAACGCGGTGTCGCCGAGCGAGGCCTCGAGCGGGGGAGCGGAAGTTGTGCACTTCTCGGTCGCCGCAGGGCAGCGCGGGGCGTAGCGGCAGCCGGGCATCACGTCGCGCGGGCTCGGCACGGAACCGGGGATGGAGGCGAGCCCCGCCGCGTGGCGCACCCCGAGCTGTGGCACGCACTCGAGCAGCGCGCGCGTGTAGTGGTGGTGCGGCCTGGTGAGGATGTCGCGCGTCGTGCCGACCTCGACGAGACGCCCGCCGTACATCACCGCGATGCGGTCGGAGATCTCGGCGGCGACACCCATGTCGTGCGTGATGAAGACGCACGACATGTTGCGCTCGCGCTGCAGCCTGCGGAAGAGCTGGAGGATCTCGGCCTGGGTCGTGACGTCGAGGGCAGTGGTCGGCTCGTCCGCGAGCAGGAGGATGGGGTCGCTCATGAGCGCCATCGCGATCATGATGCGCTGCTGCATCCCACCAGACAACTGGTGCGGGTAGAGCGACATGATGCGCGCGGTGTCGGGCAGGCCGACCTCGGTGAGCAGGCTCTCGGCCTTGGTCTTGGCCGCCTGCTGGCCCTTGATGGTGCGCAGCGCACCGGGTGCCATATCGAGCGGGCTGAACGCTTCGAGCAACTGCTTGCCGATGCGCTGCGTCGGGTTGAGCGAGTCGAGGGCTTCCTGGAAGACCATGCCGATGCGGCCCGTGCGGAACGCGCGCATGTCGTCGGCGGTGAGCTTCGTCACGTCGGTCGTGTTGAGCAGAATCGTGCCAGTCGTGCGCACAGGGGCGACGAACTCGAGGAGACGGATTATCGACATCGCCGTGACCGTCTTGCCGCTGCCGGATTCCCCGACTATGCACAGCGTCTCGCCCGCCGCCACGCTGAGCGAGATCTCGTGAACGAGCTTGGTCTCGACGTCGTCGGCGAGGACGGTCAGGGACAGGTCGGAGAGCTCAAGCAGCGACATCCGGGCGGATCCTTTCGGGGGAACAGTTTCGGGTTGCACCTGGGATGCGCCACAACCCTGTGTGCGAGGTAATTCTACATACGTTGACAACAGCCGTCTGGCCCGATGGTTGCACATTGTGTTTTTTTAGTCAACAACTGTAGAGTCACAGCCATCCCAGCCTCAGAGAAGGAGACAACACCGTGACTTCCACGACCGCGTCGGACGCATCGCCGCGCCGCATCCTCGAGATCGCCACCGGCTACATGGCCGCCAAGCAGCTCTTCGCCGCGAGCAGAATCGGCCTGTTCCCGGCGCTCGCCGACGGCCCGCTCGGCGTCGACGAGCTCGCGTCGCGCATCGGCATCACGCCCCGCATGACGCGCATTCTCGCCGACAGCCTCAACGGTCTCGGTCTTCTCGACCGCACCGATGGCGTGTACAGCCTGGCCCCGGATGCCGCGGCCTACCTCACGGGCGGCGACGCCGACCTCGACCTCGCGCCGTTCCTCGCCTTCCTCAACGGAATCAGCTTCGGCCACTGGACCCAGTTCTTCGACGGAACCGTCGACACGACCGAGTCGGGCCAGCTCGACTTCAGCGGGGACCGCATGGGTCTCTTCATGGGCGGCGTCATGACGTACAACGCACTGCACGCGAAAATGCTCGCGGGTGCCTTCGACTTCTCGGGCTACACCGACATGCTCGACCTCGGCGGCCTCAGCAGCTCCTTCGCGGTCGAAGCGATGAAGACCAACCCGAACCTGCACACGACGTTCGTGTTCGACCCCGAGATGCTCGGTTTCGTCACGGGGCACCTCACCGAGAGCGGCATGGATGCCCGCAGCACGGTCGTGGGCGCCGCGACAGTCACGGCTCAGCCGGAGGGCAACCACGACCTCGTCATGGTCAATCACGTGATCCACCGCTTCTCGGACGAGGAGAACATCGAGATTCTGAAGCACGCCCGCGCGGCCGCGGCGGACGGCGCGACGCTCCTGCTGCTCGACTTCTTCCTCGATGATGACGAGCGCCAGCGGGCGATCGACGCGCTGCACGCTGGCGAGTACCTCGTGATCGACGGCACCGTGGTCTGGCCCGAGTCCGAGGTGAACCAGTGGTTCGCGCAGTCGGGCTGGAAGGCCGTCGAGACCATTGCGCTCGAGGGCAGCCCGCGGGTGATCGTGGCGCAAGCGATCTGACCCCCATGCGCTGACCGGTCTTCGAGAAGGGAGGCCGGTCAGCGTCCCAAACGGTCCAGGAACTCCTCGAGATGCTTCTCGACGAGGTCGACAGTTGTGTACTTGCCCCCCACGAGCGTCATGACGTTCGCCCCAGCCGTCAGCAGCACGAGTTCATCGACAAGCACCGCATCTGTCGTCGTCGTGACGATGTCGCCATCGGTCCGGCCCTCGGCGAGGTAGCGCAGGATGAGTCCGCGCCAGTCGGTGAGGAAAACCTCGTACCTGTCGCGCATCTCCTCGTTGGCCAACGACATCTCCCAGTAGGCCATCAGCACGCGACCGGCGGTGATGCTCGCCTCGTCACGAGGGAGGGCCGCGAGGCCGAGCGCCCGCAGGCCCGCGAGACCGCGGCCCTGGTCGGGGTTGAGCCCGGCGCCCACGATGCGCATCGCGCGGTCGAAGGTTCCCTCGACGATCTTCGCCTTGCTCGGGAAGTAGTGCTTGAGCGCGCCGTTCGCGAAGCCGGCCTTTGCCGCGATCTCGCGCATCGTCGCGGCCTCGATGCCGCCCTCGACGATGAGGGCCCACGTGACGTCGATGATGTGTTCGCGGCGTTCGTCGTGGTCGATGAGCTTGGGCACGGCGGTCCTTTCGACCAAGGGATGCGTCCACCAGTGTAGACCCACTCCCAGCCCGCACTCAGCCTCACTGTTCGTAGACCTGCTCACCGGCGAACCAGGTCTGCACGACGCGAACCCTGGCGAGTTCGTCGACGGGTACGGCGAGCGGGTTCGTGTCGAGCACGACGAAGTCTGCCGACTTGTCGAGCTCGAGTGAGCCCGCGATGTCGCCGAGACCCATCGCCATTGCACCGTTGATGGTGAACACCTCGATAGCTTCCGCCACCGTGATCGCCTGCTCGGCCCAGAGCGTTCCCGGATGCCGCCCGCTCGGGTCTGCGCGCGTGACGAGCCCCTGGATGCCCTCCCACGCGTCGGGCGTCTCACTCACCGGCCAGTCCGACCCGCCCGCCACGAGCGCGCCGGAATCGATGAGCGTTCGGTTCGGCTGCATGCGCGCCGCACGCTCCGCCGGGACGGCCGTGGCTATCGCGTCGGGGATGACTCCGGGCACCCACAGGAATGGCGAGACGTCGGCGCTCACGTCCAGGGCGGCGAGGCGGGGGAGGTCCGCCTCGGCGATGAACTGGCCGTGGGCGATCTGGTACCGCTGCGTGACGCCCTCCGTGCGAAGGGTCTCCACGGTGTCGAGAACCATGCGCACAGCGGCATCGCCCGAGCAGTGGATCTTGGCGGAGAGCCCGAGGGCGGCCGCCGACCGAAGCCGCACGAGCAGCTCGTCGGCGGGCATGGTTGTGGTGCCGCAGAACTGGTCGCCGTACTCGGGCGTCGGGAGGTACGGCTCGAGAAACGCTCCGGTGTGGGCGGGCGGAACCCCGTCGAGGAAGATCTTGATGAAGTCGGGCCGGTGGTGCTCGCTGCGGTGCGGCTCCCCCTGGGCGATGAGCTCGTCACCCGTGACCGGGTAGCCGAAGATCGGATCGTTGACGAGCAGGGACGTGACGACCCAGGCCGTGAGCTCTCCCGTCGCGTCGAGCGAGTGCAGCGCGCGCATGGCGTCGAGCGAGATCGCGGCGTCCTGGAATGCCGTCACGCCGAAGCTGTGCAGAATCTCGATGCCGCGCGCGGATGCCCGCCGCGACTGCTCGGCAGTGAGCGGGTTCGCCGCCGCGCGCGTGCGCTCGACGAGGAGGCCGGCGTGCTCGAGCATGACGCCCGTGGGGGCGCCCGCGGCATCCCTGAGGATCCGCCCACCCTCGGGATCGGGAGTCTCGTTCGTCACGCCCGCGAGCTCGAGGGCGCGCGAGTTGACCCAGCGGTTGTGGCGGCTGTCGTCGGTGAGCACGACCGGGTGGCCTCCGGATGCGGCATCCAGTGCGGCGAGGGAGTCGGGTAGCGCGAGCTCGTCGAAGAGCGTGCTGCCCCAGCTGCCGCCGACCACCCACTCGCCGTCTGCTAAGCCGGACGCATAGGTCGAGATCGCTTCGAGGGCCTCAGCGAGCGTCGCGTTGGGCGAGAAGGTGAGCTCGAACAGGTCGGAGAGCCCCGCGAGCGCGTGGTGGTTGTGCACGTCGACGAGTCCGGGCATGACAGTCGCGCCGCCCAGATCGACGACCGTAGTCGCGCCGACACGAAGTGCCTCGTCGTCGAACGCGACGATCCTCCCGTCGCGCACAGCGAAGGCCGAGGCCCACGGCCGTGCGCGGTCGACGGTGTAGACGCGCGCGTTGGTGACGAGGAGGTCGGCGGTCATGCCTCAGGCCGCCGGGTCGAAGGCGTCAGGATGCACCGTCGTGCTGATCAGGCGACCGTGCGCGCCGAACGTGAAGTGGGTGGGAGTGGTGCCCGTCTCGTCCAGACCGAACAGCACGCCGTGCGAGCGGATCGTCCTGGCGTTGCGGTGGTCGGCTACCGTGACCGACGCGCACGGGATGACCTTCTCGCGCCACGTGAACACGTAGATGCCCGGGCGCAGTTGCCAGACGTGGTTCTGGTCGGTGTCGGCGAGCCCGCGCTCGGGGCCGGCAAGGCACTGCCACGTGTACCACCGCGGGCTCAGGTAGACGTGCTCGTACGCGTGCTCGGGGCTGTACTCCCACATGACCCTGCGGCCGATGAGCGCGGTGGTGGGCGCGGCCGCCTCGCCGCTGACCTCGAAGCCCTCGATCACGGAGGGCGCGAAGTACTGCGCGACCGCCGTGTTGTCCGGCTGGCGATCACCGATGGTCTGCACGACGGAGAGCGCGCGGCCCGACCGCAGGTCGAGGAAGAGCGAGACTGCTTCGTGCGACTTGTCGCGGTGGTGGAACTGCGCGTAGTAGAGGTCGTCGTCGACGCGGAACACCTCACAGGCGTCGACGCCGTGCTCTCCCGGGAACGACCAGGTGATCACCCCGGCCCCGAAACGGTGCGCGATGCGCAGCCCGCTGTCGTCGACGATCGTGAACTCGCGGCCGTCGAGGTCGTGGGTGGGCTCCGCTTTGTTGGCGTCGAAGCCCGGGGCGAGCCCGTCGAGCGGCAGCCAGGTCGAGGTGTCAGTGGGAGTGAGAGTCATTGTGCTGTCCGTTCGGTGCGCAGTGGTCGTGGGTCATGCCCGACGGGAGGTCGAGCGCGGGATTCCTGTCGAGGAACCCGTACGGCTTGAGGGTGAACCCGGAATAGTCGACCGGCATGACCGGCCAGTCCTCTGGGCGAGGGATGTGCGTCGGGCCGAAGACGTGCCACAGCACGATGTCGGTGTTCTCGATGCTGCGGTCTGCGGCGGTCCAACTCGGAAGACCGCCGCCGCCCGCGTGGCCGTTCGGGTAGTCGCCGGCCGGAAAGCGCTCGGCGGGGGAGAACGGCGTCGCCCACAGGTGCTGGCTCGCGAACGTCGCGCGGCCGAAGACCGACGAGTCGGGCTGGGCCATGAGCGTCGCGCCCGCGCGCGGCACGAGGTGGTAGGCCGTGGGCTTTCCGACGGCGTTGCGCTTCGTGCTCGTGATCTCCCAGACCCGGGATGCCGCGGGCTCGGCGAGACGCTTCGCCCCGAGTTCGCTCGTAAGCGGGGTCGACTTCCACGTGAAGGCGTTGCCGTAGGGGTTCTCGGGCCCCGTCGGCATCCGGACCACATCGACCTCGGCGAGCGAGTTCTGCTCGCCGTCGACAGCGACATCGAGGCGCGCGCAGAACAGGTGCTGGTGCACGGGCGCGAAGAGACCTGGTGCGATCTCGGTCGCGTGCGGGTTGTCGCTGCCCGGCTCGCCAGCTCCCGCGAAGACGACGCCCGTGGCCTTCGCCTCGAAGTCGATAGACCCGTCGAGGTAGAGGTACCAGAAGAAGCCGTAGTCGTAGTTGCCGATCGTCGAGAAGTAGGAGATGACGAGGCGGCGGGAGCGGCGCACGTCGGCGGTGCCGTCGAGGTGGGTGTGCTTCCACAGCACCCCGTAGTCCTCCTCGTGCATGCACACAGCCTGCGGAATCGTGACGGGATTGCCGTTGCCGTCCGCGACTATGCCGTCGAAGTAGTGGATGACGCCGAGACAGTCGCAGCCGAGCGTCAGCGGGTTGGCGTTCATGCCGAGCAGGTACTCGCCAGCGTCGAAGTAGCTGATCCAGAAGCGGGTCGGGGAGGTGTCGCCGTACGGCACGACCATCTCGGGCACGGAGGCGCGGTACAGCACGGGGCGCCCGTCGAACGCGACCTGGCCCAGCACGAGGCCCTCGCGCGCGTTGAAGCCGACGCGGAACGACCAGTTCTGCCACGTGACTGCCGAGCCGTCGACCGCGTAGCTCGGGCCCTCGGGCTGTGTGATCTCGATGGGTTTGAGCGTCGTGCGCTCCTCCAGAGCGGCGGGGCCGCCGAAGCGACCGTCGATGCTCGGGACTGCGATGTCACCCTCGTCCTCGACGCGCAGCACGAGGCGCTCGGTGAGGTCGATGTGCACGATGAGGCCCTCGACCGGATGGGACCACGGGCTGTCGTGCGCGTCTTCGCGCAGAAAGGTCAGCGACCGGATGACGCGGTGCCCGGCCTCGTCCTCGCGGCCGAAGAACCCGGGGGCGAGGGGCGCGCAGAACGCGAACTCCGTGTCGAGCCCCCGGCGCTTCATGGCCGCCTGCCACTGCGGATCATCGCGCGCGATCTGCTCGGTGAGCTCGTACTCCTCGATGAGGTACGGCGGCTGGCCGTACGGCTCAACGTCGGTGTGGAGCTCTGTCCACGACTCGAGCGTTGCGCCAGTGACCTCGACGACGGCCTCGGCGCTTCGGCCGGTCGTCGTCTCGAGGGCGACGAACAGGATCCGGCGCTCGATCGCGTCGCCGGGCGCGAACGCGGCTACCGACTCCTTGCTCGGTTCGATGGGAAGCACGGCGGGGAAGCGCGTGGTCGCGGTGATGCGGCCGGCGGCCTCGAGCACGGCGCGGCCGGCCCGGATCTCGGCGGTGGTGAGGGGATCAAGAGGGTGCTGCATCCCTCAAGTTTCTGCCTCTTCGGCGCAACCCGCACGGACACGCCGTCTCTCTGCGGCCCTCGACAACTTCCCTGCCGCCACAGGCAACAGCCAGGCGGTTCAGGCAGCGAGGCTGGAGACCATGCAGCTCGACCTCGCGGGTCTCCCCGTCATCATCACGGGCGCGGCGTCGGGCATCGGCCGTGCGTGCGCCCTCGCGTTCGCAGCCGAAGGCGCGCGGGTCGGTGCGATCGACAGGGATGCGGTGACGTTGCCGGGGGTTGTGGGGGTCTCCGCCGACGTGACGGATGAGGCGGCGCTGGCCGCGGCGGTCGACTCGCTCGCCGATGAGCTGGGCGGCATCTCGATCGTCGTCGCGTGCGCCGGGACATCCGGCCCGTTCGGTGCCTCCGTCGACGACATCACCCTCGAGGACTGGAACCGCGTGTTCGCCGTCAACGTCACCGGACAGTTCCTGCTCGTCAAGCACGCACTGCCGCACCTGCGGCGTGCGGCGTCGGCCGCGATCGTGCTCATGGGGTCGGACTCGGGCTTCGTGGCCGCGCCCGGGATGGCGCCGTACAACGCATCCAAGGGCGCCGTCGTGCAGCTCACGCGGGCGCTCTCCGTTGACCTCGCACCCATCCGCGTCACGTGCGTGTGCCCGTCGATAGTCGACACTCCCATGGCGCGTGCAGACCTGGGGCTCGACTCGTTCGACGGCGTCGGGTACCCCGTGCAGTCCGCAGCCGACGTCGCCCGCTCCGTGCTCTTCCTCGCCTCGCCGGCGACGAGTGCCGTGAACGGCACAACCCTCGTCTCCGACTTCGGGTATCTCGCCCGGTCGTCGTTTCCCGCCTAGCTACATATAAGGAACAGCACATGACTTACACGGGTTCGCAGGTCGACGGCAAGGTCGTCGTCATCTCCGGAGGCGGCACGGGGATCGGCGCGGCGACCGCCCGCCGCTACGCCGCCGAGGGTGCGCGCGTCGCGATCCTGGGCCGCCGCCGGGAGCCGCTCGATCTTGTGGCGGCCGAGACTGGCGCTCTGGCCGTCGTGGCGGACGTCTCCGACTCCGCCGGTTGCGCAGCCGCGATCTCCCAGGTCGTCGAGACCTTCGGCGGCATCGACGTGCTCATCGCCAACGCGGGTGGCCATGGCCTCTCCACGGTCGGCGACACGGATGACGCGGAGTGGGCGCTCGCGTTCACCACCAACGTCACCACCGCCTTCGTGCTCGCGCGCGAGGCGCTGCCGTACCTCGTCGAGTCCCAGGGTCAGATCGTCATCATCTCCTCCCTCGCGGGGCTCTTCGCCGGCCCTTCGGTGGCCGGCTACACGGTCGGCAAGCACGCGCTCATCGGCCTCACCCGCTCGCTCGCGCGCGACTACGGCAAGCACGGCGTGCGCGTCAACGCGGTATGCCCGGGCTGGGTGCGTACGCCCATGGCCGACGCCGAGATGGACGAGCTCGCCCGCATCGCCGGCTTCACCGACCGCGCGGAAGGCTACGGCCTCGTGACGGTGGACGTGCCCCTCGGTCGGCCGGCGGAGCCCGAGGAGATCGCCTCGCTGATCCGGTTCCTGGGTTCGGGGGAGTCGTCGATCATGACCGGTGCGGTGCTTCTCGCCGACGGCGGCGCCCACATCGTGGATGTACCTACGCTCGCGTTCGACCACGCGGCATCCTGACGCGTCCGCTCGCGCGGCCGCGCGGATGCGCCGCCTGCGGCCCGTGGCTACGGCGGCACAGGCACCGCCGCCCATCGTCAACAACTCAGGCTGCGGCGGGTGCCGGGCGCGACACGCCGTGCGGCGGTCCGCCTTTCGCGTCCACAGCCTGAGTTGTCAACGGGTGAGCGTCGGGAGTCGCCCGAGCAGCGCTACGCCGAGGCGGCCCCGCCGAGGTACGCCGTGTGCAGCAGTTCGGGTGACGCGGAAAGTTGCGCCGCCGAGCCCTGGAACGTCACGCGGCCGTTCGAGAACACGAGCGCCTGGCCCGCCACAGAGAGGGCGAGGTTCGTGAACTGCTCCACGAGCAGTACCCCGACCCCGTTCTCGCTAAAACGCTTGACCATGGGCAGGAGCCGCGTGAAGACGACGGGTGCGAGCCCGAGCGACATCTCGTCGATGAGGAGGAACTTCGGCTGAGCGGCGAAGGCGCGCGCGAGCACGACCATCTGCTGCTCGCCGCCGGAGAGCAGGCCCGTCGCCGAGTCGCGACGCTTCTCGAGTTCGGGGAACAGTTCGATCGCTTCATCCGCGCGGGCTGCAGTGCCCGAGGCGAGGCGCACGTTCTCGACCACCGTGAGAGACGGAAACACCGCCCTGCCCTGCTCGATGTGCACGATGCCCCGACGCGAGCGACGCACGCGCGAGAGCTTGCCGAGCGGTTCGCCGTCGATTGCGATCGTGCCAGAGCTCGCGTCGATGACTCCCGAGATCGACTCGAGCAGGCTCGTCTTGCCTGCGCCGTTCGGGCCGACGAGGGCCGTGATGGTGCCGGACTCCACGGTCAGGTTCACATCGCGGATGACGGGGCCCGCCCCGCGGCTGACTGTCACATCGGTCAGGGTGAGGACGCTCACAGCAGCTCCGTTTCGCCCATGTAGGCCTTGATGACGGCGGGATCCGCGAGCACGACGTCTTGTGGCCCGCTCGCGAGGATGCTGCCGAAGTCGAGCACGGTGATGGTGTCACACGTCGAGCGCACCAGGTCGAGGTCGTGCTCGATGAGGATGATGGACGTTCCGTAGCGCGCGGGCACTTGGGTGAGGCGGCGGCCGAGGTCGACGTGCTCCTCGTGCGAGAGTCCGGCGGCGGGCTCGTCGAGCAGCAGTACGCGTGGACGGGAGAGCACGTTCGCCGCGACCTCCACGAGCCTGCGGGTGCCGACGTCCACGCTCGCGAGACGCGTGTTCGCGCGCGGGCAGCCGAAGAATTCGAGCGTCTCCGCGATTTCGGCGTTCGTGAGTCGGCGGCGCGCGGCGAACCGCACGTAGGCGTCGATCGTGAGGCTCGGCGGCACGCGGTCCTGCTGGAACGTGCGGCGCAACCCGAGGCGCGCGCGGCGCGTGGGGGAGAGCCGATCGAGCGAGCGCCCGTCGAGCACGACCGACCCGGTGTGCTGTGGCAGGAACCCCGTGAGCGCGTCCACGAGGGTGGACTTGCCTGCGCCGTTGGGCCCGATCAGACCCATCACCGTGCCCTCGGTGAGCTCGAAGCTCACGTTCTTGAGCGCCTCTACCTTGCCGAAGGTTACCGACAGGTCACGCACGACCAGTACGGGCTTGCCGCTGAAGATGCGCTCGGGAGCGGGCGCGACGACGTCGGCGGCGAGCGAGTTGGTTGCGGCGCCACCGCGCTTGAGAGCGCGCTTCCACCAGAGGTTGCGGATCCCGGTGCCGAGGTTGGTTCCGCTCGTGAGAGCCTGCACGCCGAGCACTCCGAAGACGACGAATGCCCAGTCCTGGGGAACCCCCCAGCGCTTGAGCAGCTCCGGAACGAGGATCCACACGATGCCGCCGAAGATCGCCATGTCGATCAGGTGCGCGCCAGACATGATCGCGAGCACGTACAGCGCCAGGGATTGGATGGGGCTGAAGCTGCTCGCGAAGGCGAGACCGACCTGCCCCGCAATGAGCCCTCCGCTGATGCCGCCGAGGGTGGCACTCACCGCGAATGCCGTGAGCTTGGCGCCCGGGACGCTCTGGCCAGTCGATGCGGTGCCGCGCTCCGAGAACGCGACCGCCTTCCAGCTGGTGCCCCAGCGTCCGCGCTGCAGGAAGTAGACGACGAGTCCACACGCGGCGAGAACAAGGATGCCGAGGAAGAAGAACGCGCGATCGTCGCTGAACTCGTCAGGACGCACGATCGAGGTGCCCGTCACGGAGCCCGGGAACTGGATCTGCACGAGGGTGACGTCGGCCGCGGCAGCGAACCCGAGGGTGACTACCGCGAGGTTGACGCCGCGCAGGCGCAGCGCGGGCAGGCCGACGAGAATTCCGACGACGCCGGCCGCGAGACCGCCGAGCACGAGCCAGACGATGAACCCGCCGGGCGCCTCGATGACGTTGAGGCCCGCGACAACCCAGGCGCCGACGGCGGCGAAGGTGAGCTGGCAGAGCGCGATCATCCCGGCACTGCCGGTCACGATGCCGAGTCCGAGGATGGCGATCGCGGCGACGATCGCGCTCGTGCCGAGGAAGACGAAGTATCCGGGCAGGCCGACGCTCAGGGCGAAGCCGACCAGGATGCCGCCGCCCGCCACGAGGAACGGGACGAGGAACCTGAGGGTTCGGGTGGCGTTAGCGCGCGGCATCCCACACCGCCTTTCGCTGGTTCCAGAGCAAGAGCCCCACGATGAACAGGAACGGCAGGAAGTACCGCACGAATGAGACCTCGTCGATCTGGGCGACCAGGCCCTGGATGACCCCCAGCACGAGCCCGCCGACCACGGCGAGGTCGAGGCGGCGGAACGCGCCGAGGAGTGCCGCGGCCGCAGCCGGGACGATGAGCATGGAGAGCGCGATCGCGTCGTTGGATTGCGAGGGCGCGACGATCACGATGACGATCGTGCTGATGATGCCGGTGATTGCCCACACGGCGACGCCGAGCGGTTTCGCCGGGATGCCGATGAGCTCTGCCGTCGTCGGCCGCTCGGAGAGTGCGCGCAGCTTCGTGCCCACCGAGGTGCGCGAGAGCAGCAGCTTTGACGCGAGGGCGACGACTATCGAGAGCACGACGATGACCACGGTCACCTGACTGATGACCACGCCGCCGACAGTGAAAGCGGGCCCCGCGAGAAGCGGCTGGAACGGCTGCGGCTTGTTGCCGAACAGGATGAAGGAGAGCGAGATGAGCAGCAACAGCGGCCCGACTGTGACGGCCGAGCGCGTGCTCGTGTCTGCCTCCGAGAGCCACGTTGCGATGATCCAGCCGATGATGCCGCTCAGCAGGCCGCCGATGAGAACGCCGACTATTGTCGCGATCCAGATCGGCACGCCGGCATGGCTGACCATCCAAACGGCGACGTAGCTGCCGAACATGCCGGTCGCGGCCTGGGCGAAGTTGACTACCCGCACGAGGCGGGACATGAGTGTGAGGCAGACGGCGATGATCGCGTACACCCCACCGGCGGCGAGGCCGGAAAGCGCGCCCTGAAGCACTGGTGACTCCGATTCGAGGTGGTGGATGGTGGAAAAACTGCGGCGGTGCGAGTGCTCGCTCACACCGCCGCAGGTCGTTGCCGGACTACTCCGGGATCGTCAGCCAGTCGTCGGCCGCGAGCTCCCACTTGTTGGTGCCGGAGAGCAGCTTCACCGGGAAGCCCGCGGTGTTGCTGTTGTGGGTGTCAGCGTCGCCGAAGACGTACGGCGTGCCGACCATGGGGTTGACGATCGGATCCATCGACCGCAGCGCAGCGCTGACCGATTCGCGGGTGATGTCACCCTTGATGGTCTTGAGCACCTCGATGAAGTACGTCGCGGCGAGGAAGCCACCCTGGCTGAACGAGGTCAACGGGATGTCGTTGGCCTCCATGAGCGTGCGCCAGTCTTTCGTCTGCGGGCTTGCCGCGTCGGTGAACGGGTAGAACTCGGCGGGCACGTAAATGCCGGCGCCGGTGTCGCTGATCGCCTTGGCGTAGTTCTCGCTGTAGACGCTCGTGAGCAGCAGCCAGGTCACGTCGGTGAGGCCCTGGGCCTGTGCAGCCTTGAGCTGGCCGATCGAGTCGGGCTCAACGGGGTTGACGGTCACGGCCTGGCAGCCGTGCTCTTTGAGGGCCACGATGTACGGCGTGTAGTCCGCGGCTCCGTAGGGAACTGTGTCATCGACGTAGATGAGCTTCTTGCCGGTGATCTCTGTCCACTTGTCGATCGCGGCCTGGTAGGCCGGGAGCGTGCTGCCCGCGATCTCGAGCATCGCGCAGATGTTGTCGAGACCGAGAACCTCGGAGCCGTAGAGCAGCGAGAGCGTCATGTCGAGGAACGGTCCGACATTTGCGGGGGAGATGTTCGGGTTGTTGAAGCACACCGGGTCGACGCCCACACCGGGGATCGACAGGATGTCCTGCTGCTTGTAATAGTCGCCGTTGATCTCGCACTCGAGCAGGCTCGCGGAGCCAACCAGGGCCACCGCGTTGTCCGAGCTCACGACCTCACGGGCCGCCGCGGCGGCGGCGGCGGGGTCGCCCTTGTCGTCGAGGATCTTGTAGTCGATCTGGTGACCGTTGATGCCACCCTCGGCGTTGACGGCGTCGAACACGGCCTGCGCCGCGCGGGATGCCTCGGGGAACGCGGCCGCGCCGCTCAGGGCGTTGACCGAGCCGACGACGATGGGGCTTGCGTCGCCGCCGTCAGCGGGGCCGGATGGGGTACATCCGGAGAGAACAAGGATGCTCGCAGCGCCAATGGCCGCGACTCCTAACAGGTATTTCCTCATTGATTCCTGCCTCCTGTCAGTGCCATGACTGCTGTGTCCGACACTCTTGCCGCCGCTGGGGCGGATGGACCTTTGGCCCATGTGTTGAGGCTAGGTCGGGGCACTAGGGGGCCTGTTGTCCCTGTGAGCACGCCAGTTGACGATCTGGGCGGGTCTCAGCGCTTGCTCACGACGTAGCTCTCGGGGTCGTCGTCGGGCCGCACTCCCCACGACGATGCGGGGTCGACGATGCCCTTGTCGAACCAGAACTCGTGGGCAGCTTGCCGGATGCCCTCCACCCCCACGCGCTCGATCAGGTCGAACGCACCGACGTTGTCGAGCACCTGCTCGCGCGTCCTGGCTCCCACCAGCACGCTGCTCACCTGTGGATTGCACAGCGGCACCGCGATGGCCAGTTGCGCGGCGGTTCCGCCGAGAGAAGCGGCGACCTCGCGCAGCAGTTCGACCGAGGCGCGGATGCTGCCTTGGATGCCCCCGATGTCGCCGCCGATCATCCGGCCGGCCTGGCTGCCGAGCAGGAGGCCGCCCTCGAAGGTGTCTGAGGCCTGGATGGTGAGCCCCGTCGACGAGCCGAGGGAGCGCAGCAGGTCGCTCTCGGCGACGGAGCGACGGGCAGGGCCGTACTTGAGCTGGGCGTACTCCGGCGCGGGGAGACCGGCCTCGGTCGCCGAGCGCGTGAACGAGAAGATGTCGTCGGCAGACCAGTTGTTGACCGCCCAGTGCAGCATCTTGCCGGAGTCGAGCAGCGCGCGCAGCTCTTCGAGCAGTTCGTCGCGGAAGACGAGCCCGTGCATGAGATCACCGAGCACGAGGAAGTCGGCGCGATCGGTGCCCTGGCGCGAGAGCAGCTCGTCCACCTGGCGCGCGAGGGCAGGCGGCTCCTGGGCGGTGCGAGGCAGCCAGCCCTTCGCCGCGAGGCGGTACTGGTCCCGCGCAACGCCGGCGCGGTGCATCCCTTCGGCGAAGAGCACGTCGGTGGCACCCTCGCGCTGCGGACCGTAGAGGCCCACGTCGAACAGGGTGATGCCGAGGTCGATCGCGGTGCGGAGGGTCTCGGCGGTGTCCTGGGGCGCGAGGCGATCCCAGGTGTGCCACGACCCGAGCGCGAGCGCCGAGACCCTGGTGCCCGACGGCCCGCTCGAGCGCGTCGCGACAGTCACTAGAACGAGCCGGTGGCCCTGGCGACGAGCAGTGTGTCGGTGAACTGCTCGAACGCGACGACCTTCCCGCCCGACAGGCGCCACACGTGCGCGACGCGCGCGCTGAAGTGCTCGCCGGTTGCCTTGTGGGTTCCGGAGTAGACGCCGAGCCCGATGATCGTGTCGCCAGCGTCGAGCAGCTCGTCGATGGTCGCGGTGTAGCCCTCCCACTCGGTGCCGATGCGCACGAAGACGCCGGCACGCACCTCGTCGGGGCCGACGTAGGTGCCCGCGTAGGGGAATCCGGCCATCTCGGTCCAGCGCGCGTCGGCCGCGAGGGGCGCCAGCATGCCCTCGAGGTCGCCGCGGTCGCTCGCTGCGTAGTGTGCCTTGATGATGTCGAGATTGGTGCTCATGATGTCGCTTTCTGGCTGGGATCGAACGGATCAGGCGGGCTGCGCGTCGGGGTAGCTCACGGAGCCCAGGGGGTAGACGTGGCCGCCCGCACGCGAGTGCTCGGAGTTGCCCTCACCGTTGAGACCGAGGAACACCCCCGTGGTCATGAGCTGGTAGCCGAGATCGTGCAGCCAGACGCTCGCGACGGCGATACGGAACTCGCGGAAGCAGAACAGGTACAGTCCGTCGTCGAACTTCCAGACTGTCGAGAGGTCCATGTCACCGTGGCCGCGCTGCACGCCCTCGAGGCACTGCCACGCGTAGCGCTCCGACGAGACGTACATGTGCTCGTAGAGGTGCTCGGGGCTGTAGCGATAGATGTTCCGCTTGCCGATGAGGTCGCGGGATGGCCCGGGCTCGACGCCCGAGACGACACCGTCGGTGGTCCCGGCCCAGAACTGCTGCCGTACGCGGGGCACGCCCTCGACGTTGTCCTCGCCGATCACCGAGTGGACGGCGACGACGCGGTGGGTCACCGTCGAGTGCACGATCGTGAGTGACTCGCGCTCGCGGCTCGCGAAGGGAATGTTCACGAACACGACGCCAGCGCGCACGGCGACCGCGTCGTAGGGGTCGCGCACGGGGGCGGCGACCGAGATCGCGCCGGTAGCTGTCCACTCGACCGAGTCGTGGCCGAACGCGAGCGAGAGCGTCGTTCCGTCGGAGAGGGTCACCTCAAGGTTCGTGTCGGCGAGGTCGACGTTCGGCAGCCGGTAGGTGTCGATGCCCGCGGCGAATTCGTCGTATGTGCGCCACTCATCGGGGTCGGGTCGGTCGTCAGTCATGGGGGCTCCTTTCACAGAGCGTCTTTCAGCGGAGGGTGTATCCGCTGTCGATGAGCAGGTCGGTGCCGAAGCACGATCCCGCATCGTCGGACAGCAGGTAGAGCGTGCCCGCGGCGATCTCCTCGACCGTCGCGAATCGGCCGGGAACGGTGAGCGGCAGCCACTGCTCGTGCAGCGCGGAATCCGCCTCGAGCAGTGGGGTCGAGACGTAGCCGGGCGAGACGGTGTTCACGCGAACGCCGCGCGGCCCCCACTCGACGGCGAGACTGCGCGCGAGCGCCGTGACTCCTGCCTTCGCGGTGTTGTACGGCACTGTGCGCTGCGGAACGTTGACGACGCGGTTGCCCGACATCGACGCGATAGCGACGATGCTGCCGCGGCCGGCCGCGAGCATGGGCCGACCGAAGGCCTGCATGGCGAGGAAGACGCCGCGCAGGTTGACGCCGAGGACGGCGTCCCACTCCTCGACGGCAAGGTCTTCCGCGGCGGTATCCGATCCGCGGATGCCCGCATTGGCGACGAAGTGGTCGAGGCGACCGTCGGTTGCCGCGAGCAGGGTCTGCGCGGCGGCGGAGACTGACACGGCATCCCGAACGTCGCAGTCGATGTGCTCGCCGACCCCGCCCTGCTCGACGTCGAGCCCGAAGACGCGCGCGCCCTCGCGCTCGAGCGCCAGGGCGATGCCGTTCCCGATGCCGCTCGTGGTGCCGGTCACTGCCGCGATGCGGCCTTCGAACCGGCTCACCGGGTGGGCTCTGAACTCGGGTCGAGCACGGCTTTGATGACGTCTTCCGCGCGGGAGCGGATGAGCTCGAATGCGAGCGAGACGTCTTCGAGAGCGAAGCTGTGCGTCACAAGCTGCTCGAACGGAAAGTCGTGGCGCTCGAGCATCGCGATCGCGGGTTCGAAGCCGCCGGCGGACAGGAACGACGGCAGGATGTCGATCTCGCGAGTGAGCAGGTCTTCGTCGGCGAGGAACGATACGACGGCATGGGCGCCGCACGCCCCCGCGAGCACGACGCGTCCACCGCGGCGCACGAGGCCGACCGCCTGCTGCTGCGCTGCGGGCACGCCCGCGACCTCGACGACGACATCCGCGAGCTGTCCACCGAGCAGCTCGCGGACGTCGACGACGGGATCGCGGTCGCGGGAGTTCACAGTCGCGTCGACACCGAACGAGCGCGACAGGGCAAGGCGCGAGTTGCGCGTGCCCACGAGGATGACCTTGGCGGCGCCAGCGGCACGGGCTGCGGCTGCGGTGAGGATCCCGACGGGGCCGGGCCCGATCACGACGACGGTCTCGCCAGGGGCGACGCGGCCGCGAGCTACCGCGCGGTTGGCCACAGCGAGTGGTTCGACGAGCACCGCGCGGGTCCACGGCATTGATTCGGGAAGCCTGTGGGTCACTGCCTCTACCGGCACGAACAGGTACTCGGAGTAGCCGCCCCACAGCCCTGGCTCGACGGTACGGGGAATGTTCACGCCGTACTCGCGCCCGCGTGCGAGCCCGAGCGCCATGTCGTCGCGCTCGCACAGGTTGTACCTGCCCTCGCGGCAGCGCGCGCACTCGCGGCACGGCAGCAGCATCTCGACGGCGACGTGGTCGCCCACTGCCAGACCGCGGGTGGATGCCGCGCGCTCCCCGATCGCGGAAACGATTCCGACGAACTCGTGGCCGGGCACGAGCGGGAACGGGTCACCGATGTGACCGGAGAGCAGGTGGAGATCGGTCGCGCAGATGCCGACGAGGGCGACGCGCACTATTGCATCGTTCGGGCCGGGAGCGGGGACCGCCGAGACCGTGTGCTCGATCGTGTCTACGGCCGAGAAGAGCACCTGCCTGCTGGAGGTGGGCAGGGGGAAGTTGGGCATGCGCCCATCGTTGGCGACGGGCATCCGGCGCTCAAGAGTTCTGGGGTGTTCCTTCGCTCGCCGTCAATCGACGTTCGTAGAACGTCAACTCGCGCGTCGGGCCCTGAGCTCGCTCGGCGAGACACCGTACGCAGCCTTGAACACGCGGCTGAAGTGGGCGGCGTCGACGAAGCCCCAGCGGGCGGCGATCGCCGCGACCGGACGATCGGCGTGCACAAGGTCGAGGAGATCGCGGCGGCAGCGCTCGAGCCTTCGCTCGCGGATCCACGACGACACAGTCGTGCCCTGCTCGCGGAAGATGCTGTGCAGGTGCCGCGTCGAGATGAAGTGTGCAGCGGCGATCTGGGTCGGGCCCAGGTCGACTGACGACAGGTTCGTGTCGATGAACTGGCGCACCCGCTGGGCGAGGGCGCGGTGGCCGTTGCCCTGGCCGCGGTCGAGGTCGAGTTGGTGCGCGAGCACAGTCGTGACGAGGTCGATCGCGCTGCGCGTGAGCCGCACGCCCGGAGCACCCGACACCTGCTCGAGGTTGTTGGCCATCTGCGCGAGGAACGGCACGATCATGCCCGTGAGCCCCTCTTCGCGACCGGACATGCGCACGGCGGTGAGCTGGCCGACAGCCTCGACGGGCAGGTCGACGAGGTGCTGCGGGAACATGACGACCATCGTGCGGAAGTCGTCGTCGAAGACGAGGGAGTATGGGCGGTTGGTGTCGTAGATGGCCAGGTCGCCGGGCTGGAGGAGGGCTTCGCGGTTGTCCTGCACGAGCAGACCGTTGCCCGCGAGCATGAGGCTGAGCTTGAAGTACTTGCGGTCGCCGCGCGCAATGAGTTCGGGCGTGCGCTCGACGACGTGGCGCCCCGCGCTCACCTCGGAGACGTGAACCTCGTCGGCCGCGGCCGACCGGATGCGCCCGAAGAACGGCTGCGGTCGATCGCTCGTTACTTGCAGCGGGACGAAAGACTCAGATACCGCCGTGCGGAACTGGCTGAAGTTCTGCGCGGTAGACATCGACAAAGCGCTCATCGACAAACACCTCCTCGTGTGATTTGGGAGCATAGCAGCAGCCCGTCAACCAAGTATCAACGGGCGTTGACCCACTCACAAGGAGACAGGCATGTCCACGTCCACCGAAACCGACCTTCTCGCGCGCGTCAACGCCAGCCTCTACATCGGCGGCGCGTGGGTGCCCTCCGAGTCGGGAAAGACCTTCGACGTGCTCGACCCGGCCACGGGCAGGGTCATCAAGTCGATAGCCGACGCGACCGCCAACGACGCCACAGCTGCGATGGATGCCGCGGCAGAAGCCCAGGCGTCGTGGGCCGCCACAGCCCCCCGCGAGCGCGGCGAACTGCTGCGCCGCACGTTCGACCTCCTGCAGGAGCGCGCAGACGAGTTCGCCCTGCTCATGACTCTCGAGATGGGAAAACCCCTCGCCGAAGCGCGCGGCGAGGTCGCCTACGGCGGCGAATTCCTGCGCTGGTTCAGCGAGGAGGCCGTGCGCATCTCCGGCCGCTACGGCACCAACCCCGAGGGCACCGGCCGGATGATCGTGACACAGCGGCCCGTCGGCCCGTGCTACCTGATCACGCCGTGGAACTTTCCGCTCGCGATGGCCACGCGCAAGATCGCACCGGCGCTCGCAGCGGGATGCACAGTGGTGATCAAGCCCGCGGCCCTGACCCCGCTCACCACCCTGCACCTTGTTGCGCTGCTCGACGAGGCTGGATTGCCCGCTGGCGTCGTCAACGTGCTCACAAGCACGTCGTCCGCCCAGGTCTCCGAACCGATCCTCACCGACCCGCGGCTGCGCAAGCTGAGCTTCACCGGCTCGACCCCTGTGGGCGTGAGCCTGCTCAAGCAGGCTGCAGACGGTGTGCTGCGCACATCCATGGAACTCGGCGGCAACGCGCCATTCGTCGTGTTCGACGATGCCGACCTCGACAAGGCGGTCGACGGGGCGATCATCGCCAAGTTCCGCAACATCGGCCAGGCCTGCACGGCAGCCAACCGGTTCATCGTGCACGAGTCGGTCGCCGACGAGTTCGCCTCCCGCGTCGCCGATCGCGTCAGGGCGATGAAGGTGGGCCGCGGCACCGAGGAGGGCGTCACGATCGGCCCACTCATCGACGCGAAAGCCGTCGCGAAGGTCGACGAACTCGTGCGGGATGCGGTCTCCCGCGGGGCGACCGTGCTCACGGGCGGAGCCGCCATCGACGGGGAGGGCTCCTTCTACGCGCCCACCGTCATCGCCGGGGTGCCCGCGGGCAGTGGCATCCTGATCGAGGAGATCTTCGGCCCCGTGCTCAGCATCGTCACCTTCAGCGAGGAGAATGAAGCTGTGCGTCTCGCGAACTCCACCGAATACGGCCTCGTCGGCTACGTGTTCACGCGCGACCTCGCCCGGGCGCACCGCATGATCGACTCGATCGACACCGGAATGATGGGCATCAACGTGGGAGTCGTCTCGAACGCCGCTGCACCGTTCGGCGGGCTCAAGCAGTCCGGCCTCGGCCGCGAGGGCGGCTCAGAGGGGATCCACGAGTACCTCTCGACCAAGTACACACTGATCCCGGATCCGACCGCGGCATGAGTATCGAGCAACTGGGGGAACCCGTCGCGGTCGCGCCATCGCGTGCCCGGGGACCGCTCTCCCGGCTGCTCGTCTCCCTGCTCGGCATCGGGCTCGCGCTCGGTGCGATCGTCGTGGTCGGCAGCTGGCTGGTCGGAACGTACGCCCAGACCGAGCAGGGACTGTGCCGGATCACCTGGGCGCCGTGCACCTCGTTGTCACTCGCGAGCGTCGAGCAGCTCTCCGGTCTCGACCTGCCCGAGGGCACAGAGGTGGTGTCCGGCTACGCGCAGGAGCTCGGGACTCTCGACGAGTTCCGCGCCGAGGTCGTACTGCCGATCGGCGGCAACGTCACGATGTCGAGCGCGTACGAGGAGGCCGACTCCCTCGTGGGGGTTCCCGCGGCCGCGCGCGGGCTCGACGCGCCGCGGTACTGGACACGTCCCACCCAGGACCCCAGCGGCCACGACGTGGCAGTGATCGGCACGCGTGCCGACGGCCGCACAGTGATCGTGTTCGACGAACGACAGGTGCCGCGGGGCTCGTGATCATTCCCGTCAGCGACCTGTCGGACCCGCGCCTCGCCGACTACTCGCACCAGACCGACGTCGCGCTCAAGAAGGCGCGCGGCACCGAATACGGCATCTACCTCGCCGAATCGGCCCTCGTGCTGTCGCGCGCGCTGCGGGCCGGGCACGTGCCGCGGTCGGTGCTCGCGCTCGGCGGTACAGCCGAGGAGACGGCCGCGCTCGTGGGGCACGACGTGCCCGTGTTCTCCGGACCGGGGGAGCTGCTCGCCGAGCTCACCGGGTACGAGCTTCACCGCGGCCTGATCGGGTCGATGAACCGGCCCGCCCTGCCGAGCGTGGGGCAGCTCATCCGGGATGCCCGCCGCATAGTCATCCTCGAGAACGTTGCAGACCCGACCAACGTGGGGGCGATCTTCCGTTCCGTCGCCGCGATCGGTGCGGACGCGGTGCTCGTCACCCCGCGGTGTTCAGACCCGTTCTACCGACGGGCCATCCGGGTCTCGATGGGCACGGTGCTCCAGGTGCCGTGGACACGCCTCGGCGACTGGGATGAAGCGCGCACTGAGCTCGCGGACTTCCACGTCGCCGCGCTCGCGCTCGCCGACGGCGCCGTCTCACTGCGGGAGTTCGCGGCGAACGCGCCCGACCGTGTCGCCCTCGTGCTCGGTGCAGAGGGCGAAGGACTTACCGCCGAGGCCATAGCGGCCGCCGACACGATAGTGACCATCCCGATGGCGCACGGCATCGATTCGCTCAACGTCGCCGCGACCGCGGCGGTCGCGATGTGGGCGCTTACCTAGCCTTCACAGAGTTGTTGCGCGCGTCGTGCGTGAGTTCGACGAGCCCGAGCTTCTCGAGCAGGGGAGGCAGGTACATCCCGAGGCGCCCGCGGTAGCCCTTGCGCAGGCCGTACCAGCCGCCGACGGGATTGCTCTCGTCCCGTCCGCACGCCTCGACAGTGCCTTCGGTCGCCGGCTTGTTCTCGTCGGCAGCGCCCAGCTGCACCCAGTCACCCTGTTCGCGCAGCCAGGCCGCGAGATCCTCGATCGCGCGCGACTGGTACTTGAGCGTCGTGGAGCCCACCTGGCACACGACCTCGTCGCCCTCGACGAACATCGTGTAGTTCGAGCTGCCGGGAGCCGTCACGAGCTCCCAGGGCTGGTCTTTCGTTCCGGCTTCCATGCGGCCCACCGTACTCCTCGTTGCGTCCTCGAAATCCTCTGATTCGGACGAGGGCCGCGCACATGTGCGCGACCCTCGTCCGAGTGCGAGGCCCTCGGCGGTAGGGGCGCGGGTCAGACGAGGAGCTGGTGCTTCGCGAGTTGCTTGTAGAGCGGGGTTGACTTCACGAGCTCGGAATGCGTCCCCACGCCGACCACGCGCCCGTGGTCGAGCACGACGATCTGGTCCGAGTCGACAACTGTCGACAGCCGGTGCGCGATCACGATGAGGGTGCGGTTCTCCGCGACCGCATCGATCGCCTCGCGCAGCATCTGCTCGTTGAGCCCGTCGAGGGATGACGTGGACTCGTCGAGCAGCAGGATCGGCGGGGCGGCGAGGAGCGTCCGCGCGATCGCGAGCCGCTGCCTCTCGCCGCCGGAGAGCATCACGCCGTCCTCACCCACCGCGGCGTCGAGCCCCGCGGGGTTGCGGTCGAGCACCTCGGTGAGGTTGACGGCCGCGAGCACGGCGATGCACTGCTCGTCAGTGGCGTCCGGAGCACTCAGCAGCAGGTTCTGGCGGATCGAGCCCGCGAGCACGGGCGCGTCCTGTTCGACGTAGCCGATCTGCGAGCGCAGGTCTGTGCGGTCGAGGCCGCGGATGTCGATGCCGCCGAGGCGCACGACGCCCGCCGTCGGGTCGTAGAAACGCTCGATGAGGGCGAGGATCGTACTCTTTCCCGCGCCCGACGGGCCGACGAGGGCTGTGCGCTTGCCGCGCTCGGCCGAGAACGAGATGCCGCGCAACACGGTGAGGTCATGTGGCTCCGCGTCGTCGTGCAGCGCGACGGCCTCGGCCGGATACGTGAACTCGACGTTCTCGAAGCTGATCGCCGCGTCAGTCTCGATCGCTGCGGCGGGGACCACGTTCGCGTCGTTCTCCGACTCGCTCGGCAGCGCGATGATCTCCTGGATGCGGCCAAGCGCACCGAGCGCCTGGTTGACCGAGTTGAGCGCGCCGAAGGCCTGGCCCAGCGGCATGATCATCATGAAGAGAAACAGGATGAATGACACGAGGCTCGCGATCGTGATCGCTCCGCTCGCGACCCGGAACCCGCCGACACCGAGCACGACGAGCAGTGACACCTGCAGTGCGATACCGGCGATGGGAACCACGAGCGCCGAGATCTTCGCGACCGCGATGCCCTGGGTCCAGGCACCCTCGGCGTCCTTCTCGACGACGGCGATCTCGCGCTCGGTCGCGTTGGAGGCGCGCACTGTACGGATCGCGCTGAGCGAGCGTTCGACGGCGGCCGCGAGGTCGCCTACCTTCTCCTGCTGCTTGCGACTCGCGACCCGGATGCGGCCCGAGAGCGAGACCACGGTAACGACCGAGACGGCGATGACCGCGACGGTGAGGCCCAGCAGAACGGGGTCGATCACGAGCATGGCGATGAGGGCGCCGACGAAGACGAGTGCCCCGCCGATCGCGTCGACGAGGCCTTGGGTGATGACTGCGTAGAGCAAGGTCGTGTCTGAGCCGACACGGGAGACGAGATCGCCGGTGCGCCGCGTGTCGAATTCGCTGATCGGGAGCCGCAGCATCCGGCGCACAAGTAGGCGACGGGCGGAGAGCACGACGCTCGTGCCCGTGCGCTGCAGCAGGTAGTGCTGGAATCCGCTGAGCAGCGCCGAGATGACGACAAGCCCGACCAGGGCCCAGACGATCCAGCCGAGGGCCTTGCCCGCCTGCACCACGCTGATGACCTGGCTCACGAGAAGGGGCTGGGCGAGGGATGCCCCGGCGCCGAGCACACTCAGCGCGATGACGACACCGAGCACTCTGCGGTGTTCGGTGAGGTAGGGCAGCAGTTGGCGGAACGTCGCTCGCGGGCCGTCGTCTTTCTTGGGTCGACTGAACAGGCTGCGACGTTCTGGCGTTGTGGTGCTCATGGTTCCTTAGTCTTTCGCGGCGCGGAGGCGCGCCCGTACTGCAGCAGGGGTATTTGTCAGCCCCGGCCGTACTTCTTGTGGACGGCTTGTCGCGAGACGCCGAGGGCGAGCGCGATGAGTTGCCAGGGTGCCCCGCCATTGCGGGCGCGTCGGACGGTCACGGCTTCGACACGGTCGAGCTCACTGTGCAGCTCGGCGATCGCGGTGAGCGCGACGATCGGGTCATCCGAGCCCGCGGAGGCTGCGAGGGTGTGGATGCTGTCGCCCAGGTTGACAGCACTAGCCGTGGTGCAGACTCCAGGGACCGTTGCCATAGCGCATGATGACGTAGGGCTTGCCGTTGCCGGTGAGGAGGGGATCGAGCCCGATGCGGACGGTTCCGGGGTCGGCCTGCGCCTTCCACTCGAGGATCGTTTCCTCGGGGACTATGACGCGCCCGACCGCGCGTGGGTCGAGAGTGACCTCGTGAGACCATTTGGTCTCGCCATCCCCGCCGACCACGTTCACCGTGGTGGAACCCGGGACGTGGGAGTGGTTCATAACGACTACCTGCAGTGCGTCGAGCAGCGCGACGTCGAGCAGACGCCACGACTGCCAGACATGGCGGGTGGGAGTTGCCCTGGCCATCATCTGCTTGAGCGGCCAGACGGCACCCCATACCTTGCCGCGGTATGACTCGATCGAGTGCACGTACATGTAGTTGTCGTCTGGGTCTCGGTAGGACACCCAGAATGGCGTCTGCACAGTGAGCTGCTGGAGTCCCGGAAGCGTCTTCAACTGCTTGCGGATCACCGCGGGGGGCTCGAAGTCGATGTAGATCATGCCTTCCATGTCCATGTCATGACCGACGATGTCTTCGATCTCGAGATAGAGCTGGCCGAAGGGCGGAACGACAAAGTCCTTCTTGGCGATGAGGCTGCCATCTTTGTTGAACAAGGAGACATGCGCCGTGGCATCCGTCAGGGTCAGCGGGAAGAACGTCGAATAGAAGTTCTGCAGGTGAGCCCTGCTGCGGATGCCCTCGGTGTTCATGAAGTAGTGAGCGAATGCGCGGCGTGGCACGAACCCGGCAGACAGCACTCGGTCGTATGCACCCCGGACGACACTCGACTTGCTGAGAGTTTCAAGCACGGACATCGGCGAGTACCTCCTCGGTCGCGTTCTCGAAGAATGTGGCATGCAGTGCGGCGTTGGTGTCTATACGCTTCTGGCCACCCCAAGTTGTGAAGTAGTAGATAGGGGGCAGCGTGTGGTCGCACGCGATCCCGCCGGACTCGAGGTTTCGCGTCATCGAGATCGGCACAAGGCCCGCGTTCCGGCACAGGCCCAGAATCATGCCAAGGCCCCCATCGGCGATGAAGGACTCGAGCAGGCCGTTCTTTTCGAGCAGTTTGCGAACGCTCACGAAACGCACACTCCAGGCAGGCACGTCGACCTCGCCACGAGCGAGTTTCTTGCCCATGCGGTCGACCAGGAAGTACTCCATCTTCGCGGTATCCGTGTAGTCGAACGAGGTGCTCGGGTTGATCAGCGCGAAGAGCGTGTCGACGCTGTCGCTCACAATGGCCTTCGGCGCCTGCAGGAGGGTGGTGCGGGTCTTGCTGAATCGCGAGTCGTTCTGCGGGCCCATCTGATAGGCCACACCCGTGATGACACCCTTGGGCTCCTGGCGGAACTCGATGAAGTCGTCTGAGGAGCTGACGTGTGCCATGAGTTCACCTCGGTCGACCGAGACGCTCGTCTGTCCGCGGAACTTTGTGGGTACGAGGTGAGCGACTCCAAGCATGGTGCCCTTGGGCGTGATTCCGAGATCTTTGAGAATGTCTCGAGTATCAATCTTGCGCACCTCGCCCGGCTTGAGACTGCCGAGGTCGCGGGCCGTGGCGATGACCTTGCCTTCCTCGGAGAGGAACGAGATTGAGAGATCCAGATCTGTCGTGTACTTGCTGCCCAGCAGCGCGTTGTTGATCGTGATCGACGTGCCGTAGCCGAGTTCGGCCAGAATCGGAAAGATGCACGGTCGGAAGAACAGCGGGTCGTAGTCCGTTACTGCTTCAGCCATGATTCTCCTCTGTCGATGGCGCGGCCGGGATAGGGTTCCACGGTACCACCGCAGTCTGGGCCTCGATCGGTGTCCGACCTCTCAGCTAGGGTCGGAGTGTGCCAGCTCCCGTCATCACAGCGACCTCGCTCACCAAGAAGTACAAAGACTTCGCCGCAGTCGATGGCATCAGCTTCGAGGTGGCGCCCGGCGAATCGTTCGGCCTGCTCGGGCCCAACGGCGCGGGCAAGTCGACGACTATGCGCATGGTCGGTGCCGTCTCCACCCGCACGAGCGGTGAGTTGTCGATCCTCGGCATGGACCCGAACGAGCACGGCCCCGAGATCCGGTCGCAGCTCGGGGTGGTTCCCCAGGCCGACAATCTCGACACCGAACTGCGCGTGCGCGACAACCTCCTGGTCTACGGCCGCTACTTCGGCCTGCCGCGCGCGGCTGTCGCGAAGCGCGCCGATGAACTGCTCGAGTTCGCGCAGCTTGCCGACCGCGCCAAGGCGAAAGTTGACGACCTCAGCGGCGGCATGAAGCGCCGCCTCACGATCGCGCGTGCGCTCATCAACGAGCCGCGCATCCTGCTGCTCGACGAACCGACGACGGGGCTCGACCCGCAGGCGCGGCACATCCTGTGGGACAGGCTGTTCCGCCTCAAGGAGCAGGGCACCACGCTCGTGCTCACGACTCACTACATGGATGAGGCCGAGCAGCTGTGCGACCGGCTCGTCGTGGTCGACAAAGGGCAGATCATGGCCGAGGGTGCGCCAGCCGCGCTGATCCGTGAGCACTCGAGCAAAGAGGTGCTCGAGGTGCGCTTCGGCTCGGACAAGAACGAGGGCGCCGCCGCAAAGCTCGAGGGAATCGGTCGGCTCGAGGTACTGCCCGACCGAATCCTTGTGTACTCCGACAACGGGGAGGCCGCACTCGTGGAGGTCATCAAGCGCGGACTCGAACCCATCACGAGCCTCGTGCGCCGCTCGAGCCTCGAGGACGTGTTCCTGCGCCTCACCGGCCGGACGTTGATCGAATGACCGCGATCACTCCGCGCACCGGTCGCGCCTGGTACGTCACCGAGCACAAGATCCGCGCCATGCGCGGCTACGCAGGCACCCTCATCGCGACCGCGATCGGCACCCCGTTCCTCTACCTCTTCGCGTTCGGCGTCGGGCTCGCCACGCTCATCACCCAGAACGTCGGGCCGAATCCGGATGTCACGTATCTCCAGTTCGTAGCTCCTGCGCTGCTGGCCTCGGCCGCGCTACTCGTCGCGCAGGAGGAGTACACCTTCGGCATCCTGCTCGGTCTCAAATGGAACCCGACATACATCGCCATGAACTCGGCGCCCATCACCCCGCGCCAGATCGTGAACGGCATCATGCTCTTCGTACTGATCCGGATGGTGATCACGACCGGCATCTACTTCCTCGTCATGGTGCTGTTCGGGGCGGTGACCTCGCCGTGGGGCGTCCTCATCATCGTCGCGGGGCTTCTCGCGGGCTTCGCGTTCGCGCCCGTCGCCGCCTACTCGGCAACGATCGAGGAGGATCGCGGGCAGTTCGCGATCCTGCAGCGCACGGTCATCCTGCCGCTCACGCTCTTCAGCGGCACGGTGTTCCCGCTCACCCAGCTGCCGATCTTCCTGCAGTGGATCGGATGGCTCTCGCCCCTGTGGCACGCGAGCGAGCTGGGTCGACAGTTCTCGTACGGGCCGACGGAGCCGATCTGGCTCACCATCATCCACGTCGTCTACCTGGTGGGCCTCGGCGTGCTCGGGTGGCAGCTGTGCGTGCGCAACGTGGCGCGGAGGTTGAACAAGTGACGACGGCACAGGAGCGGACCACCACGGCGAGCGGCGGAGTGCGTGCCCTGTACTCGGGCAACGCTCGCGCGGTCGTCGGTCGCGGCCTGCTCGCGACGCGCAGCACCAACTGGATCATCGTGCTCACTGGCGTGTTCGAGCCCGTGTTCTACCTGCTCGCCCTCGGCATCGGGCTGGGAAGCTACATCGGCGGCGTGGTCGACGCGCAGGGGGCCACCATTCCCTACGCGGCATACATCGCGCCCGCGTTGCTCGCCGTCTCGGCCATGAACGGCGCGATCTACGACTCCACGTGGAACGTCTTCTTCAAGATGCACTTCGGCAAGCTCTACCAGGGCATGCTCGCGACGCGACTGGGCCCGCTGGATGTCGCGCTCGGCGAGATCTCGCTCGCCCTGTTGCGCGGCGGCGCGTACGGCCTCACCTTCCTGCTCGTGATGCAGGCGCTCGGGCTCAACCCGTCGTGGACGGCGATCTTCGCCCTGCCCGCGATCCTGCTCATCGCCTTCGGCTTCGCGAGCCTGGGCATGGGCATCACGAGTTACCTCAAGACGTTCCAGCAGATGGACTGGATCCAGTTCGTGATGCTGCCGATGTTCCTGTTCTCCGCGACGTTCTACCCGCTGACCGTGTATCCGGCGCCCATCCAGTGGGTGATCCAGGTGCTCCCGCTCTGGCACGGCGTTGAGCTCGTGCGCGGCCTGACGACGGGGGCGATCGGCCCGGTCATGCTCCTGCACCTGCTGTACTTCGTCGTGATGATCGCGGTGGGGCTCGTGTTCACGACGCGGCGGTTGCGCACGCTCTTCCTCGATTGAGCGCGTCGCCCTGCGAGTCGACCCACGGCCGTGCGGCCGCGAGATGCGATCAAACTCGCGAGGTGCGCGCAAATCTGCCCGAATGTTGCCAACCTGCCCGCAGGTTGAAAGTAGCTACTTCACGGACTTGATCGGGATTACCGCGAGCCCGCCGAGCGCGGCCGCGATCGCCGAGGCGATGAAGAGCCCCGTGAAGCCGCCGAGCGCGGCGACGATCGCGGAGCCCACGAGGGGAGCGACGGCCTGCGGCACGGCGGTGGCGATGTTCATGATGCCCAGGTCTTTGCCGCGCGTGTGCGAGTTCGGCAGCACCTGCGTCGCGAGCGCCTGGTCGACAGCCATGTAGCAGCCGTACCCGAGGCCGAGCATCCCGGCGCCGACCATCGCGATCGTGTAGTCGGGAATGAACGCGAGCAGCAGAGCCGCTAGCCCCTGCAGATACGCGGCTGCGTAGACGAACGGCTTGCGCTTGCGAATGATGTCGCTGAGCTTGCCGAACCCGAGCGCCGCAATGATGAAGAACACCAGGTAGACCGCAGTGAGGGTCAGGAGGTCGTCCTCGGCGGTCGCCTCGCGGTCGAGCCCGAACATGATGAAGTACAGCAGCAGCGTGGTGCCGAGGGCGTTGCCGAGGTTCACGAGGATGCGGCCGAGCAGCGTCCAGCCGAAGTCGGGATGCGCGACGGGGTTGATCCAGAATCCCCGGATGAGCGCGCCGACAGTGAACGGCGGACGCAGCACCTTCGGAAGCACCTCGTCCTTCATGGTGAGCGCGAAGGGGAGCACGAGCAGCGCGACGGCGACGGCGGCCACGGTATATCCGGCCAGCAGGCCGAGCGACAGGGTCGACACGAGAAGGATGCCCAGCACGGTGCCGACCGCCTGCGGAGCCGATACCCAGCCGGAGACGAACCCGCGTTGGTTGACCGGCACCTGGTCGGAGATCGTGGCGGTGATCGCGGCGGTCACCATGCAGAACCCGACGATGGCGAGTGACCAGAAGACGCCGACACCGACGATCGTGGTCTGCAGTCCGAGCAGGAAGAGAGCGATGGCGAAGACCCCGCCACCGATGAGGATCCACGGTCGACGACGCCCGAGCTTCGAGGTCGTGCGGTCGGAGAGAGCGCCCGTGAGCGGGTAGGTGATGAGCGCGCAGGCCCCGGCGATACCCGAGACAATGCCGAACGCGACGACGCTCTCGGTCCAGTCGGTTGGATGCAGGATGTTGTCCACCTGCGTCGGCAGCAGAAGCTGCACTGGCGTGAGCTGGGCAAGCCAGATCCCGAACCAGGCGGTCGCGAAGAGCGCGATCCACCCTGCGGTGACCTTGCGCTTCGGCTCGGCGAACGGTGTGAAGGCTGCGGGGAGCGTGGGGGTCGTCACCCCGTCAGGTTAGCGGTTCCCGGCCCGGATTCCACGGAGCACGATCGCCGTCGCGAGTGCGGCTTCGGCAGCCTCTGCACCCTTGTCCTCCTTCGAACCCGGAAGGCCCGCGCGATCCAGCCCCTGCTGCTCGTCGTCGAGGGTGAGCACGCCGAAGCCCACGGGTTTGCCCGTGTCCAGGGCGACGCGCGTGAGGCCGTCGGTCGCGGCCGCGCTCACGTACTCGAAGTGCGGCGTGCCTCCGCGCACGATCACGCCGAGGGCGACGACGGCGTCGGCGCCGGCATCCAGCGCGGCCTTGCTCGCGAGCGGAAGCTCGAAGCTGCCGGGAACCTGAACGATCGAGATCTCGGCGCCCGAGGCATCCAGCACCCGCTTGGCGCCGGCGAGAAGGCCGTCGGCGATCGCGTGGTGCCAGAGGCCGGAGACAATGGTGACCTTGAGTCCGGTGCCGTCGGTGTCGAGTACGGGGTGGCCTTCGCCGCTCATGAGTGTGCCTTTCGTGCGAGTACTTCGTGGGAGGGGATCGCGTGACCCATGCGGTCACGCTTGGTCTCGAGGTAGCCCTCGTTGTCGTTGCCGACGCCGACGACGAGCGGCACGAGCTCGCTCACGACGACGCCGCGCTCCTCGAGCTGACGCTTCTTCTCGGGGTTGTTGCTGAGCAGGCGCACGTTCCTGAGGCCGATGTCTTTGAGGATCGCGTACGCGGCGCCGTAGTCGCGTGCGTCGGCGGGCAGGCCGAGCGCCAGGTTGGCGTCGAGGGTGTCGAGCCCGTCCTCCTGAAGTCGGTAGGCGCGGAGCTTGTTGATGAGTCCGATGCCACGGCCCTCGTGACCGCGCAGGTAGACGACGACGCCACCCTCTTTCTGCACGGTGTCGAGCGCCGCCTGCAGCTGTGGGCCGCACTCGCACTTGAGGGATCCGAACGCTTCACCAGTGAGGCACTCGGAGTGCACGCGAACAAGCGCGCCGTCCTTGACCGGCCCCTTGATGAAGGCGACGTGGTCGGCGCCCGTCGAGCGGTCGCGGTAGGCGCGCACGGTGAAGGGCCCGTGCTGGGTCGGCACAGTGGTCTCGACCTCGAAGGTCACGCGCGAGAACTCGGGGATGCCCGTCGCGGCGTCCTGAAGCGCGTCGAGCGGATGATTGCGCAGGTACGTGATGAGCGCTTCGATCGTGATGACGAGCACGCCCTCGCGGGCGCCGAGCTCGATCAGGCCGGGGAGGCGCATCATCTCGCCGTCATCAGCGACGATCTCGGAGATCGCAGCCACGGGGGAGAGCCCCGCGAGCTTCATGAGATCCACGGCAGCCTCGGTGTGCCCGTCGCGTTCGCGAACCCCGCCATCCATTGCACGCAGCGGAAGGATGTGGCCGGGGCGGTGCAGCGACGCCGGAGTCGACATCGGGTCGGCCAGCACGCGCAGAGTGTGCGACCGGTCGGCTGCGCTGATACCCGTGCTGAGGCGATCCGCCGCGTCGACCGACACCGTGTACGCGGTACCGCGCGGGTCTTCGTTGACGGCGACCATCATGGGCAGGTTGAGCTTGTCCGCGATCTCGTTCGTCATGGGCGCGCAGATGAAGCCTGAAGAGTGCTTGACCATCCAGGCGATCCACTCCTGGCTCGCGAGCTCTGCGGCGATGATGACGTCGCCCTCGTTCTCGCGGCCCTCGTCGTCCGCGACGATGATGGGGCGGCCTTCGCGCAGCGCGGCGACAGCCTCGGGGATTGTTGACAGGCTCATGCGGAGACCTCCTGGGTGGTGCTTGTGGAAAACTCGGCCATGCGGGCCACGTGGCGGGCGAGGATGTCCGTCTCAATGTTGACGCGGGCGCCCGGCGTGAGCGTGCCGAGCGTGGTGGCGGTGAGGGTCTCCGGGATCAGGGACACCTCGAACCAGTCGTGGCCGACCGCACTCACCGTGAGCGAGACGCCGTCGACGGCGATGGAACCCTTGCGGGCGACGAGGGGGGCGACATCCGGCGAGAGGCTGAAGCGCAGCACGCGCCACGCGCTGCCGTCCTCCACGCTCACCAGGGATGCAGTGCCGTCGATGTGGCCCTGCACGATGTGACCGCCGAGGCGGTCGCCGACCTGGGCGGCGCGCTCGATGTTCACGCGGCGACCCGCGGCCATCGCGTCGAACCAGCTCATCGCGATCGACTCGGCCATGACGTCGGCGGTGAACCAGTCCGGCCCCTGCTCGACGACGGTGAGGCACACGCCGCTCACCGAGATCGAGTCGCCGTGTTTCGCGTCGGAGACCGCGAGCGGTGCGCGTACCGTGAGGCGCGCGGCATCCGTGCCCTGCTCCCAGGCGATGACCTCGCCGAGCTCTTCGATGATTCCGGTGAACATTGTTACTCCTTGGGCCGTGCGGTGATGAGGATGTCGTCGCCCAGTGATTCGACGGCGGTGATGCGAAGTTCGCGGGCTTCGCCGATGCTCGCGATGCCGAGGTCGCCGATCGCTAGTCTGTCGCCGCCGAGCAGTTTGGGGGCGAGGTAGACGAGGTATTCGTCGACAAGACCCGCGGCGATGAAGGCGCTCGCGAGCGTCGGGCCGCCCTCGACATAGGCCCGCCGGATTCCCTGCTCAAACAGCCACGTGAGCACCTCGTCGAGGTTCCGGCTGCCCGTCTCGAGCACGCCGCGCGGATGTTCCCACAGTTTCGCGTCGCCGGGAATGTGGCGCTCACCGATCACGACCGGGAGTGGCTGCAGCTCCATGAGCTCGCCCGCATCGCCGCGCGCGGTGAGGGTCGGGTCGTCCGCGAACACGGTGCCTGTGCCCACGAGGATGGCGTCGCTCGCGGCGCGCTGCTCGTGCACGCGCTGGCGGGCCGCCGTGCCGGTGATCCACTGGCTCGAGCCGTCCGCTGCTGCGGCCCGACCGTCCAGCGTTGACGCCCACTTCACGGTCACGAACGGCCTCTGCTCGCGTGCTGACGTGAGCCACACGTGCAGGAACTCCCGGGCCTCCCCGGCGAGGACGCCGCTCTCGACGGCGACTCCCGCGTCGCGGAGGGTCTGTGCTCCGCCTGAGCTCGCGACTCCCGGATCCGAGATCGCGTAGACGACCTTGCTCACGCCGGCCGCGATGAGTGCGAGGCTGCAGGGCCCCGTGCGGCCGGTGTGGTTGCAGGGCTCGAGTGTGGCGACGGCGGTGAGCCCCGTCGCATCGTCGACCTTCGAGAGCGCGTCGACCTCGGCGTGCGGAGTGCCCGCGCCCCGGTGCCAGCCTTCGGCCACGATCGTGCCGTCCGCGTCGAGGAGCACGCAGCCGACCTGCGGATTGACGCCTCGCGCCGGGCCGTTGGCCGCGAGGACGAGCGCGTGGCGCATCGCGGTCTCGTAGAGCTCGGTCATCCGTGTCCTGGTCTTCTCGAAAGACGGACTCCGGGTTAAGTGAGTCGACAACGGCGACCCACCGTGCTTCCTCTCATCCGGACTGAGGGCCTGCGTCTGATCAACAGAGCGCCAACCCATTACCGTCGGTCCCAGAATTCCACCGGGTCAACCTCACTGCGCTCTCTCAAGCGCCGCGAGGTTCGCGGACTATCACCGCCGGTTCGGACTTTCACCGACCCCGGAGCACGTGTACTGCTTACGAGTGTAACGCCGGTGCCCGGTGGGTATTCCCGCCCGTCATTAACTCAGGCTGTGTTCCCGCCCGAGCCGTTACGGCGCGGGCAACTACTGGCGGCGCGGGAAGTGCCGGGGCGGCCAGCCTGAGTTGTTGACGCCGAGGCAGCGAGGGCCGCCGTCAGGCGAGGAGAGTGGGCAACTCGTTGAGCGACGCGATGACGTGCGCGCCAGATGCCGCGGCCGCGGCGAGCTCGTCGGGGGTCGCCGCCCCGTCCCGGTCGAGCCACACTCCCGTCAGGCCGGCCTCGACCGCCCCGATCGCGTCGGTGCGCAACCGGTCGCCGACATACACGGCCTCCTCTGGGGCCACCCCGAACAGCGCGCACGCGTGCAGGAAGATGCTCGGGTCTGGCTTGGCCACGCCGAACTCTCCGCTCGTGACGATGTGTTCGAAGTGCGCCGCGAGCTCGAGCGTGTCGAGCTTGGGCTGCTGGAAACTCGGGATGCCGTTGGTGATCATGCCGAGGTGCAGGCCGGCGGCGGCCAACGCCGAGAGGCACGGGAACGCGTCGTCGTAGAGGGTCCACGCGCGCACGTACTCGATCAGGTAGGACTCAAACCACCCCTCGGCCGCGGCATCGGTGGGGAACGTGATTCCGAACCCTGCCATGAAGTCCCGCGCGCGGGCGCGGCGCTGGCCGAGATAGTCGAGCTCGCCCGAGAGGTACCGGTGGTAGTGGAGTTCCTCGAGCGCGTCCCAACGGTCGAGGTGGGCGAGGGCATCCACGTCGGGGAGGGTCGAGGTGACGTGGGCAGCGATGCCGTCGCGCACGGCCTGCCGGTGGTGGAACAGGGTGTCGTCGAGGTCGAAAAGTGCGACCCGGATCACGGCCAGCCGTCCTTGACCGTGCGGTCATCGGTCGAGTTGAGCGTCGCGTGCCACGCCACGGCTGTTGAGTCGTCGCGGGACGTGAGCGCGGAGGGGCCCGTCCCCGTGTACGCGAACCCGAGCTTGCGAGCGACGGACGCGGAGGCGTCGTTGCCGGGGATGCACTCCCAGGTGAGCGTGCGCTTGCCCCGGTCGAACAACCAGTCGACGACGGCCGTGGAGGCTTCCGTCATGTAGCCGCGGCCGCGGTGGGGCTTCCCGAGCCAGTACCCGATGTCGCGGGTGGCTTCGCGGTAGCCGATCACGCCGAGGAAGGTCCCGTCGGCCCGAAGAGCCCACGTGTACTCGCGGTCGTCCTCCCAGCCGATGGGCACGTACGACTCGACGAACTGGGTCGCGTGCTTGCGCTCGTACGGCCACGGCGTGTTCATGAAGGTCTCGAACAGCGGGTCGCTGCAGTACTCCGCGATGAGGGCGACATCGGCGAGCGTCGGCTGGTCGAGCAGGAGCCGTTCCGTCGTGAGCGTGATGGGGATCATGCCCGGGGGAGGAAGCCGACGCGGTCGTAGGCGCGAGCGAGCGTGGCATCCGCGATCTCGGCGGCGCGGTCGGCGTTGCCGCCGAGGATGCGGTCGAGCTCCGCCTTGTCGTCGAGCAGCTCGAGTGCACGCGCACGGATCGGCCCGAACGTCTCGGTCACCACGTCTGCAAGACCGGACTTGAAGTCGCCGTAGCCGTGGCCCGCGTACTCCTCCTCCAGGGAGGGGATCGAGCGCCCGGTGAGCACCGAGTAGATCGTGAGCAAGTTCGAGATGCCGGGCTTCGTGGCTTGGTCGAAGCGCACGCTGCCTTCGCTGTCGGTGGTCGCCGACTTGATCTTCTTGGCGTTCGCGGAGGGGTCGTCGAGCAGCCACACGACGCCCTTCTCCGAGGAGGCCGACTTGCTCATCTTGTTCTTGGGCTCCTGCAGGTCGTAGACCTTGGCGGTCTCCTTCTGGATGCGCGCCTCCGGTACCACGAAGGTCTCGCCGAACCGTGAGTTGAAGCGGTTGGCGAGGTCACGCGTGAGTTCGACGTGCTGGCGCTGGTCTTCACCCACAGGAACGATCTCCGCGCCGTAGAGCAGGATGTCGGCCGCCATGAGCACGGGGTAGGTGAAGAGTCCGAGCGAGGTCGCATCCGTGCCCTGCTTGGCCGACTTGTCTTTGAACTGCGTCATGCGAGCGGCCTCGCCGTACCCGGTGATCGTGTTGAGAACCCATGCGAGCTGGGGATGCGCGGCCACATGTGACTGCACGAACAGGATCGACCGTGCCGGGTCGATGCCTGCCGCGATGTACTGGGCGGCGGTGCGTCGCGTTGCCTCGCGCAACTGGACCGGATCCTGCGGCACCGTGATCGCGTGCAGGTCGACCACGCAGAACACGGCGTCATGCGTCTCCTGCAGCTCCTTCCACTGCAGCAGCGCCCCGATGTAGTTACCGATCTGGAGGGAGGCGGCCGAGGGCTGCATGCCGGAGAAGAGACGTGGCTTGGTGCTCATGGGTCAAGTCTGCCCGATGGATTCACAGCCCGTAGTCGACGACGACCGGCGAGTGGTCGCTCCACCGCTGGTCGTAGGCGGCCGCGCGGTCGACGGTGTAGTTCACGACGGTGGCGGCGAGGGCCGGGGTCGCGACGTGGTAGTCGATGCGCCAGCCGGTGTCGCTGTCGAACGCCTGGCCGCGCTGCGACCACCACGTGTATGGACCGTCGACCTCGCCGGCCCAGGTGCGACCGACGTCCACCCAGCCGAGGCCCGGCCCTGTGGTGCCGTCGACGCCCTCGACCGGCTCGCCGAGCTGGCCGAAGAAGCGGTCGAAGTACGAGCGCTCGCGCGGCAGGAATCCGGCGCTCTTGCGGTTGCCGCGCCAGTTCCTGATGTCGAGTTCTCGATGCCCGACGTTGAGGTCACCCACGATGAGGGCGAGGGCGTTGTGTGCGGCGAGCTCGGGCATCCTCACCTCCATCGCGTCGAGGAACTTCCACTTCTCGGCCATCTTGGCGGCGTCGTCGGCGACGCCGGAGTGCACGTAGGTGCTCACGACGGTGACGATCTTGCCGTCGACCTCGTAGTCGGCCTCGAGCCAGCGGCCCGCGCTGTCGAAGTCGTCGGCACCGAGCGCGACGCGGTGGATCGACGCTCTGTTACGCGAGGCCAGCGCGACGCCGGCACGGCCCTTGGCGGTGGCGGCGTCGTGAAGGATGTCCCATTCTGGGCCGAGGAGGCCTTCGAGATCTTCCGTGGATGCACGCACCTCCTGCATCGCGAGGATGTCGATGTCGCGCGCCGCCAGCCAGTCGCCCATTCCCTTGCGGAACGAGGCGCGCACCCCGTTGGTGTTCACGGACGCGATACGAAGTGCCATACCGAAAGCTTAGAGAGCGGTACCGACGCTGTTCGGCGCGTTCGACGTGGTGCGACCCTTCTTGCGCGCGCCCGTGAGATGCACGCCGGCGTCGTCAGAGCTCACCGCGATCCAGGTCGCGCCGATGAGCGTGACCTGGCAGATGAGGTTGAACCAGATGAGCAGACCGATGATCACGGCGAAGGAGGCGAGCAGCGGGTTCTTGGTCGCGCCGCCGAGGAGTGTGCTGCCGAGGGCCTGAAGCACCCCGAGTGCGAGCGCGGCGAGCAGCACTCCCTGCGCGAGCTGGCGGAACGGGATGCGGATGCCCGAGACGATCCGGTAGAACGTGCCGAGCACGACGGCATCGAGGATGAGCACGATGAGCAGTCCGGCGGCGCGGACCGCGATGATCGCAGCATCCGACTCGTGGTCGATGCCGAGCCAGTCGAACACCGAGCTGAGCGCGGCGGTACTGAACACCGACAGGCCGGCGGAGAGGATCATCGCAAGCCCGAAGCCGAGAGCGAGCCCCAGGTCTTTGAGCTTGAGTAGCAGGAAGTTGGTCGGCGCGGTCGGAAGCCCGAAGAGCAGGCGCACGGCGTCGCGGCCCGCGGCGAGCCAGCCGAGGGCGGTGAAGAGCAGTCCGACGGCGGCGACCACGCCCGTCCAGGTCAGGATCCCCGCTGCGAAGAGTTTCTCGGCGTCGATGGCGCCCCCATCGCCGGTGTCGATCAACCCGGGCACGTTCGTCGTGAGCAGGTTGAGGAACGCCTGCTCCAGCTCCGGACTGGATCTGATCGCGAATCCGGCGATCGAGAACCCGACCCAGATCGCGGCGAACACGGCGAACAGTGCCTGGTACGAGAGCCCCGCAGCGAGCAGAGGGCCACCCTTCGCGTTGTACTGCATGAAGACGCGCACGGGTTTGAGTTTCTGAACCCACGCGGTCACCGCCGCGATCCGCTGTTTCAACGCCATCTGCCCACCATATGGGCATCGTCGGCGCTCACTAGGCTGACTGTGGGCAACTTCGACGGAGAGGACCAATGTCAATGGAACTGCACGGAGTGGGTGTCGGTCGCGGTATCGCGGTCGGCCCGATCCTCAGGATGCCCGACCCCCTGCCCGAGCCCGAAGAGGGAACCCACGGCGGCGACGCTGCGGCGGAGTACGCGACTGTGCAGGAATCCCTCACCGCCGTCGCCGAGGAGCTCGCCGCGAAGGGCGCCAAGGCGGGCGGCGAAGCGCAGGCCGTCCTCGAGGCGGCATCCATGATGGCGCAGGACCCGACGCTGAGCGAGGACGTCAAGGCGCGGATCGACGCGGGAACCAGTGGCGAGCGCGCGGTGTTCGAGGCGTTCGCGGCGTTCCAGGACATCCTCATCGGCATGGGCGGCTACATGGCCGAGCGTGCAACAGACCTCGGTGATGTCGCGCAGCGCATCATCGCCCACCTGCGCGGCGTGCCGGCCCCTGGCGTGCCCACGAGCGACACCCCGTTCATCCTCGTCGCCTCTGATCTTGCTCCCGCGGACACTGCCCTGCTCGACCTCGCCAAAGTGCTCGGCCTCGTCACGCGCGACGGCGGGCCGACCAGCCACACCGCGATCCTCGCGCGTTCGAAGTCGATCCCCGCGATCGTCGGCGTCACGGGAGCCCTCGATCTCGCTGACGGCACGGTCGTGGTCGTGGATGCCGCGGCGGGCCTCGTCACGTCAGACCCGAGCGACGCGATCATCGCGGACGCAAACTCCCGCGTCGCCGCCCGCGCTGCGGCCTCGACGATCCCGATCGTTGACGGCGCGCTCGCCGACGGCACGAAGGTGCCCCTGCTCGCGAACGTCGGTTCCCCGAAAGACGGCCCCGGCGCCGTCGAGCTCGGCGCCGAGGGCGTCGGCCTGTTCCGCACCGAGTTCCTGTTCCTCGACTCGAAGACCGCTCCGACGGTCAAGGACCAGCAGGAGAAGTACACCGAGCTGCTCTCGTACTTCCCGGGCAAGAAGGTAGTCGTGCGCGCGCTTGACGCGGGCGCCGATAAGCCGCTCGCGTTCCTCAACTCCGCGCACGAGGAGAACCCAGCCCTCGGCCTTCGCGGGTTGCGCGCGCTGCGGGCGAGCGAGCAGATCCTGCTCGACCAGCTCACGGCGCTCAAGGGTGCGCAGGATGCCACGGAGGCCGACCTCTGGGTCATGGCCCCCATGGTTGCCGATGCTGAGGAGACCAAGTACTTCGTCAAGCTCGGCAAGGCGCTCGGGCTCAAGACCGTCGGAGTGATGGCCGAGGTGCCGTCGCTCGCGGTGATGGCTGACCAGGTCCTCGCGGCGTCCGACTTCGTGTCGATCGGCACGAACGATCTCACCCAGTACACGCTGGCCGCCGACCGCATGCTCGGCTCCGTGGCGAGCTACCAGGATCCGTGGCACCCGGCCGTGCTTCGACTGGTCAAGATGCTCGGCGATGCTGGCGCCGCGGCGGGCAAGGCTGTGGGAATCTGCGGCGAGGCCGCGGCCGATCCGCAGCTCGCCGTCGTGCTCGTCGGGCTCGGGGCGACGACGCTCTCGATGACACCCGCGGCGCTCGCCGACGTGCGCGCCGAACTGGCGATCGTGACGCTCGAGCAGGCGAAGGCCAAGGCTGCCGCCGCGCTCGGTGCGTCGGATGCCGCGTCCGCTCGCCGTGCTGCTGCTGCCTGAGGTCCGCCTGAGCTGAGGACTCCCCGAGGTAGCCCGGTTTGGTGGACTCGCGTCATAAATCACCCGTGGTGGGGTCTCTTCGTATTGAGGAAGTACTAGTGCAACCTTCATCCCACAGGGGACAATGGAAGAGGACCCGGGAATGGATCAGGGGGATGAGCGAACATGACGGTTCGGAGCCAACCACTTCGGACGAGCAACTGGTTGAACGCACGCGATCGGGGGATCAGCGCGCGTTCGCGGAACTATGGCGCCGTCATTACCGCTCGGGGGCACGGGTCGCACGCCAGTTCACGTCGTCCATAGATGCCGACGACCTCGTTTCCGAGGCGTACACGCGTATCTATCAACGTGTTCTGGCGGGCGGCGGCCCAACCGGAGCATTCCGCCCGTATCTGTACACAACCATCCGTAATCTCGCATCGACCTGGGGTGCTAAATCCAGGGACGTTCACGTGCACGACATTGCAGACTTCGAAGATCCGGACACGATTGACGACCCGGCTTCCCTCGCTCTCGACCGCACTCTGACCGCGCGCGCGTTCCGCAGCCTGCCCGATCGCTGGCAGTCGGTGCTCTGGTACACCGAGGTTGAGGGCATGGACCCCCACGAGGTCGCGCCCATCCTTGGCATGACCGCCAACGGCGTCGCCGCGCTCTCGTATCGCGCCCGTGAAGGACTGCGCAAGGCGTGGTTGCAGGCGCACATCAACGACGCTTCAGCCTCGGGCGAGTGCCAGTGGACAATCTCGCGCATCGGCGACCACGCCCGCAACGGCCTGGGCCCTCGAGACAGCGAGCGGGTGACCTTGCACCTGGCCACGTGTGCCAAATGCGCCATCATCAACGAGGAGGTCGACGAGGTCGGCTCGCGCCTCGCGCTCGTCATGCTCCCCATTCTGCTCGGGGGAGTGGCCGGCGGTGCCATGCTCGCGATCTTTGGCCACGCCGGCAGCGCGATGGCTTCCGTAGCCGAAGCGATCCCCGCACTGCCGGAGGCCATCGGCGCAGGCGCTGCCGCGGCGACCACGGGTGCAGGGGCGCTCGGACTGTTCGGCTCGGCCACCGCACCCGTCGCCCTCGTGGGCGGCCTCGCGATCGTGGTCGCCCTCGGCGGCGGAATTGTCGCGGTCACCGCGTCGGACCCGGGCACGGATTCCGACAACGCCTCAGCCTCGTCGAACTCAGACAATCAGGCTGAGCCGACCGCGCAAGACCCCATCACGACACTCATCAACGACACCTCCACCCTCGCGCCCGTGGACCCGTCGAACGTGGGCGGAGTCGGCACGGTCGTTGACTCGCTCATCGGCGCGGTGACCGACGACGGCCAGCTGGCGAGCATCAGCCTGAGCCTGGGCGGCACGGGAACCCCCGGAGCCCACCTCTCGCTGCAGGCGCTCGGGCAGGTGTACGCGACAACGACCGTGGACGCGAGCGGGCACTACACGATCAGCGCGTCCGCGATCCCGGGCGGACTGGCCTCGCTCGACCTCGTGCAGACCGTCGACCGCCAGTACCTCACGGGACTACTCGCAGGGGGCGTCCTCGGCGGCCTGCTTGGCACGGTCGATGACCTCGTCAACGCGCTCATCAAGCCGATCGGACTGTCGAGCAACTCGGGCGGCGTCGCCATCAACCTCGTCGGCTAATCCGACGTCTCCTGAGAGCCGTCAATCGGTCGTTCCCCGATCGCCCGAACGACCGATTGACGGCTCTCAGGGCTGGATAAGACTGGTAGCTCTACTCGCGTCATAACTGACCGGTTTTGGCGTCTCTTAGGTGGGACGCATGTCCTGTCTCCCGACATCAAGCCGGGGGCCTGGCCCTGTCTCCGCCCCGCGCCCCCAGAAGCGCAGAAGTGCGAGGCAGGGCCGGTTCCTGTTCGAGGGCGCGTTCTGCTCCCCTAGGGCTTTCCTCGCAGAATCGCCTGCTTGACCTCAGCGATCGCCTGCGTCACCTGGATGCCGCGGGGGCACGCGTCTGTGCAGTTGAAGGTCGTGCGGCAGCGCCAGACGCCTTCCTTGTCGTTGAGGATGTCGAGGCGCACCTGGGCGTTCTCGTCGCGGGAGTCGAAGATGAACCGGTGCGCGTTGACGATCGCGGCGGGGCCGAAGTACTGTCCGTCGGTCCAGAACACTGGGCAGCTCGAGGTGCACGCCGCGCACAGGATGCACTTGGTGGTGTCGTCAAAGCGCGCCCGCTCCACCGGGCTCTGCTTGCGCTCCTTGCCGTCCTTGGGAACGGACCCGGCCATGAGGAACGGGTTGACCGACTTGAAGGAGTCGAAGAACGGCTCCATATCGACGACGAGGTCCTTCTCGAGGGGCAGGCCCTTGATGGCTTCGACGTAGATCGGCTGCGAGATGTCGAGATCCTTGATCAGGGTCTTGCACGCGAGCCGGTTGCGGCCGTTGATCCGCATCGCGTCAGAGCCGCACACGCCGTGAGCGCACGAGCGGCGGAACGTGAGCGAGCCGTCCTGTTCCCACTTGATCTTGTGCAGAGCGTCCAGCACGCGGTCGGTGCCGTGCAACTCGACGTCGAAGTCCTGCCAGCGCGGCTCGTCGTCTACCTCAGGGTCAAACCTGCGGATGATGAGGGTCGCAGTGAAGGTCGGAATCTCGTCCGGCACGCTCGGCTTGGACTCCATGACAGCGTTAGACATCAGTTCGCGCCCCTCATCAGTACTTTCTCTCCATCGGCGGGTAGTTCGTGATCACGACGGGCTTCCAGCCGAGCCGGATGTGCTCTCCGGCGTCGGCCGAGTCCGGGTCGCCCACGAGGTAGGCCATCGTGTGGACGAGGAAGTTCTCGTCGTCACGCTTCGGGTAGTCCTCGCGCATGTGTCCGCCACGGGATTCGTGACGCGACCGCGCCGAGTAGACGAGCACCTCGGCGAGGTCGAGCAGGAATCCGAGTTCGACCGCCTCGAGCAGGTCGGTGTTGAAGCGCTTGCCCTTGTCCTGCACCTGAATGTTCTTGTAGCGGGCACGGAGCGCCTCAATGAGCTCGGTGACCTCCTTGAGGCTCTCCTCGGTGCGGAAGATCTGCGCGTTGCGGTCCATCGAGTCCTGCAGCTCCTTGCGGATCACCGCAATGCGCTCCGTGCCGTCCCCCGAGCGGACCATGTCGAGGATGCCCTGGACGCCCGCGGTGGGGTTGTCGGGCAGGTCGATGAACTTCGCGGTCTTGACGTACTCGACGGCGTTCCTGCCCGCGCGCTTGCCGAACACGTTGATGTCGAGCAGCGAGTTGGTGCCGAGGCGGTTCGAGCCGTGCACGGACACACAGGCGCACTCGCCGGCCGCGTACAGGCCAGGAACTACCGTCGTGTTGTCGCGCAGCACCTCTGCGTTGACGTTCGTGGGGATGCCCCCCATCGCGTAGTGCGCGGTGGGCAGCACGGGCACGGGCTCCGTGTACGGCTCGACACCCAGGTATGTGCGGGCGAACTCAGTAATATCCGGGAGTTTCTCGTCGATAACCGCGGGCTCGAGGTGCGTGATGTCGAGGTACAGGTAGTCCTTGTTGGGGCCGGCACCGCGGCCTTCGCGAATCTCGAGGGCCATCGAGCGAGCGACGATGTCGCGCGGCGCGAGGTCTTTGAGGGTCGGGGTGTACCGCTCCATGAAGCGCTCGCCCGTGGCGTTACGCAGGATCGCGCCCTCGCCTCGGGCCGCCTCGGAAAGCAGGATGCCGAGCCCGGCGAGTCCTGTCGGGTGGAACTGGAAGAACTCCATGTCCTCCAGTGGCAGACCCTTGCGCCAGATGATGCCGACGCCGTCGCCCGTGAGGGTGTGGGCGTTCGACGTCGTCTTGAAGATCTTGCCGAAGCCACCCGTCGCGAAGATGATGGCCTTGCCCTGGAAGACGTGCAGTTCGCCGGTCGCGAGCTCGTAGGCCACGACGCCGGAGGGCTGTTCGACCCCGTCGACCTCGGTCATGACCATGTCGAGCACGTAGTACTCGTTGAAGAAGTTGATACCGAGCCTTACGCAGTTCTGGTACAGCGTCTGGAGGATCATGTGGCCGGTGCGGTCGGCCGCGTAGCACGCACGACGGACGGGCGCCTTGCCGTGCTCGCGCGTGTGGCCACCGAAACGTCGCTGGTCGATCTTGCCGTCGGGCGTGCGGTTGAACGGGAGGCCCATGTTCTCGAGGTCGATGACCGCGTCGATCGCTTCCTTCGCAAGAATCTCCGCAGCGTCCTGGTCGACGAGGTAGTCGCCACCCTTGACCGTGTCGTAGGTGTGCCACTCCCAGTTGTCTTCCTCGACGTTCGCGAGGGCAGCGGCCATGCCGCCCTGTGCCGCGCCTGTGTGGGAACGCGTCGGGTACAGCTTGGAGATCACCGCGGTACGGGCGTGCGGGCCCGCTTCGATGGCGGCGCGCATCCCTGCACCACCGGCGCCCACGATGACGATGTCGAACTGGTGGTAGTGAACGCCGTCGATCACGGCGCCGTCTTCAGTCGCCTGAGTAAATTCAGTGGTCACGCTAGCGCACCGGGCAGAAGCTGGGGAGCAGGTCTACCGGCGATGCGGCGGGGCAGGGGTCGAACGTGTAGATCACAAGAGTTCCCAGGATGAGGAGGACGGCGGTGGACACCGCGACGGCGCCCAGGAGGATGCGACGCACGACCGGCTGGTTCGCGTAGTCGTTGATGATGGTGCGGATGCCGTTGGCGCCGTGGATGAGCGCGAGCCAGAGCAGCAGCGTGTCCCACACGACCCAGAACGGGTCGGCGAGCTTGCCGGCGACGAACGCGAAATCGATGGCGTTGACGCCTTCGCCCGCGACGAGGTTGACGAAGAGGTGCCCGAAGATGAGCACGACCAGCACGACGCCGCTCGCGCGCATGTAGATCCAGCCCCACTTCTCCCAGTTGATGCCGCGCTTCTTGCGACGCTGGATCGCGGGGCTGCGAGGGGCTTCGATGAGGCTCATCAGTGCGCTCCAAAGATGTGCATGAGCTGGCGGGGCACGAACCCGATGAGGAGGACTACCCACAGGCCGATGACGATCCAGAACATCAGGCGCTGGTGCCTGGTGCCGACGCTCCAGAAGTCGATGAGGATGATCCGCAGCCCGTTGAGGGCGTGCAGGCCGATCGCCGCGACGAGCGCGATCTCACCGAGGCCCATGATGGGCGTCTTGTACGTGTTGATTACCGCGTTGTACGCCTCGGGGCTCACGCGCACGAGTGCGGTGTCGAGGATGTGCACGAGCAGGAAGAAGTAGATCGCAACACCGGTGATCCGATGCAACACCCACGACCACATGCCTTCGCGTCCCCGATACAGCGTTCCCGCCGGTCGTTTCGGCAAACTGATCTTTGGCGCACCGAGCTTGTCGTTGGCCAGGGTACCCGCCGTCTTCTCTGGCACGAGCAACCCCTCCTTGCGGAATGAGGGCCGCGGCTGGTTCTGTCGAACACTGGGCGGCCGGGTAACGTCCGGAAAGCGGACTGTTTCCAGTGTATTCCGACCGAAGAGCACCCGCTGCTTAGGCCGACCTAAATAGCTCGATCTCAAGATACTTCTGGTAAGAATCCCGATTCTTTACAGACGAGAATGCCTCACGCTAGAGTTTCTTGACTGTCGATCGAAAGGGCGTCGGATGCGCGTAGTCCTAGCTCTCGCGGTCGCGCTTGTTCTTGGGGCCTCGGGCACCGGAGCTGCGGCACTCGCGGTCAACGCGCAGCGCTGGGAGTCGGAGCGCGTCCAGGCGGAAGCCGTCGAGCGCGCAACACTCGCGGTCACGGATGCGCGGGCCGACGCCCTCGCCGGTCGCTTGCGGCTCGTGTCGTCGGTGGCCGACGCGAAGGCCCTCGTCGCTTCACTGCGCGCGCTCACCTCCCTCGTGCCGGGATGGGCGGACGCGGTTGCCCTCGCGTCCCTCGTTTCCGCGGTCGACCTGCTCGACACGCGGCTCGCGGGAGTGGAGGCACTGTCCGTTCCCGCCCTCACGACGGACGCTATCGCGCCGGAGGATATGGATGCCGCTCTTGCGACATTCGCTGCTGTCGAGAGCCGCTCGGCGCGCTCGGCCGATACCCTCGATGCCCTCGCTCGCGAGGCCGAAGCGTTTCTTGCCGACCTCGCGCGCTCCGCGTCGACGAGCGGCGGAGCGGCGATCGCCGGAATGGGTCTGCCCTCCGAAACGCTGAGGGACCAGGCGCGCACCGAACTCGCTGACGTCGCGAACAGCATGCGCGAGGGTGTCAGCCCGACGAATGCGCTCGTCGACTACACCACGTCGTGGAGTGCCCTACATGACGCGCAGGTCGCGGGGGAGGCAGCAGCTGCTGCGGCTGCTGCGGCTGCTGCTGCTGCTGCTGGAGGGTCGGGTGGGGGATCGGGCGGCTCGGCCTCCGGTGCGGTTCCCGGGCTGCCGCTGCCACCGTTCGACCACGGTGCCGAGCCCCAGATCTATGTCGATGTGTACTACCGCAACGGCTGCTACGGCAGCGGCGCGACGTGGGACAACTACGCGATCGAGGCGGACACCCCCATCTATATCGAGTCCGACCAGTACTACACGTTCTCGACGTGGCCGTCCTGGAACGGCTATCGCTTCCTGTGGACGCTCGCGATCGGTACCTGCCTCGACCAGTCGGGCTAGGGAGTAAGCGCTCCCAGCCGGGTAGCTATCGCCGATGTGTAGTGCCCCACGAGTTCGTCGCAGATCGATGCCCACGACTTGCCGAGCACAGCACGTCGCCCGGCCTCGCCCATGCGAGCCCGCAGCTCATCATCGATCACCAGCCCCTCGACGAACGCCCGAAGTTGCGCGTCATCCCCCGGGGTGTAGAGGAACCCGTTGACCCCGTGGTCGACGAGGTCGATCGGCCCGCCGGCGCGCGGCGCCACCACGGGAATCCCGGTCGCGTGCGCCTCCTGCACGGTCTGCCCGAAAGTCTCCTCAGTGCCCGTGTGCAGGAAGACGTCGAAGCTCGAGTACGCCGTCGCGAGGTCGGCGCCGCCCATCGAGCCGAGCATGGTCACGGGCATCCCGGCGAACTGCTTCTTGAGTTGGGGGAGTGAGGGGCCGTCGCCCACGAGGACGAGCCGGATTCCGTCGAGCCCGCGCAGCGCGGTCATGCGCTCGACCTGCTTCTCCGGTGCCAGCCGCCCGACGTAGCCGACGATGACCTCGCCGCGCGGGGCGAGTCGCTGGCGCAGGCGGTGGGTGGCAGCATCCGCGCGGTTGCGGGGGTGGTAGGTGGCGAGGTCGACGCCGCGGCCCCAGCGCTCCAGGCGCTGCACGCCCGCCGTCTCGAGATCGGCCATCGAGGCGCTCGAGGGCACGAGGGTCAGGTCAGCGCCCTCGTGAATCCAGCGGACGATGCGCCACGCGACCTTCGTGAGGGCACCGAGGTGGTTGCGCCGCGCGTAGCCGGCGACGTCGGTCTGGAAGATGGCGACCGACGGGATGCCCAGCCGCCCGCCGGCCGCGATGGCCTGTGCGCCGAGCAGGAAGGGGGAGGCCGCGTGGATGACGTCGGGCCGAAAGTCGGCGATCAGCTTCTGCACGAGAGGGCTCGGCAGCCCCATCGGGAACTGCCGGTAGGCGATAGCGGGAACCTCGTGCACGCGGAATCCGGCGTAGTGGCTCGGGGCGCCCGCGGCCGGGACGATGACAATCGCCTCGTGCCCGTTCGCGGCAAGGTGATCGAGCACCTTCTTGACGCTGTTGGTGACTCCGTTGACTGTGGGAAGGAAGCTCTCGCTGACGACCACTACTCGCATGGCTGCCACGCTAGGCAGCGGTGGTGGACCCCGGATGAATTGCCGCTTAAGTCTATGTTTATGGCATGAAGACAGCACCGAAGGCCTTCGACGACTTCTACAGCGTCATCCCCGCCGGAGGTATCGGCTCACGCCTGTGGCCGTTGTCGCGCGCCGACGCCCCGAAGTTCCTGCACGACCTGACCGGATCGGGCCAGACCCTGCTGCGCGACACCTGGGACAGGCTGGTTCCGCTCTCCGGTGCCGATCGGGTGATGGTCGTGACCGGCCGCGCCCACCGCGCTGCCGTGGAGGAGCAGCTGCCCGAACTGGCCGACCCGAACGTCGTGCTCGAAAGCGAGCCGAAAGACTCGTCGGCGGCGATCGGGCTCGCGGCGGCAATTCTGCTCAAGCGCGAGCCGAACGTGATCATTGGCTCGTTCGCGGCCGACCACGTCATCAAAGACATCCGAGGGTTCCGTCGAGCGGTGGGGGAGGGCATCGCCGCCGCGCGCGCGGGGTACATCGCGACGATCGGCATCACGCCCACCGAGCCCGCGATCGGATTCGGCTACATCCACTGTGCGGCCCCCCTCGTGATCGACGGCGCCCCGAACGCGGTGGGCGTCGAGTCGTTCGTAGAGAAGCCCGACCTCGCCACTGCCGAGCGCTACGTCGCCGACGGAGACCACCTCTGGAACGGTGGAATGTTCATCGCGCGCGCCGACGTGCTGCTCGCCCAGCTGGGCAAGTCCCAGCCCGAACTGCTCGAGGGGCTCACCGAGCTAGCCGAGGCGTGGGACACCCCGCGGCGGGGCGCCGTCGTCGACCGGGTGTGGCCGCGGCTCACCAAGATCGCGATCGACTATGCGGTTGCTGAACCCGCCGCTGCCGCTGGCAAGCTCGTGGTCATCCCCGGCGACTTTGACTGGGATGACGTTGGCGACTTCGCCTCGATCGCGAAACTGCACTCGGGCGGCCGCAAATCCGACCTCGCGATTCTTGGGGAGAACGCGCGCGTGCTCGCGGATGCCTCGACGGGAGTCGTCATCAGCCAGAGCGGTCGGCTCATCTCCCTCATCGGCGTGACCGACATCGTCGTCGTCGACACTCCGGATGCCCTCCTCGTGACCACGACGGCGAACGCGCAACGCGTGAAGTCGGTAGTCGACGCGCTCAAACTCTCGGGACGTAACGACGTCCTGTGATCAGCCTCGTGCCGTAACGAAAAGGTAACGAAGAGTTCACCGGGCCACAGCTCCCGGTTACGCGGTTCTCGATATGGCTAGCGTCGTTTTCAGTCAACCGCCGACCAGGCGGTCATGTCACAGGGAGACCGACACCATGTCGAAGTCATTTGCTTTCCGCGCGAGCGCCGTGGTCGGTGCCGCCGTGCTCCTTCTCGCCGGCTGCGCGCCCGCACCCGACAAGCCGGGCGAGAACGGCGGGGGCGAACAGTTCTGCGCCCGTATGGTCACCAATTCCGGTGGTCTCGACGACCGCTCGTTCAACGACGCGAGCTGGAAGGGCCTGCAGCAGGCCGCGACCGACTATGGCATCGGCGTCGACGTGCTCGTCTCCAACTCGGAGACCGATCTCGCGCCCAACGTGCAACAGGCTGTCGACACTGGCTGTGGCTTCGTGCTGACGGTCGGCTACGAGCTCGCTGACGCGACCGCCGACCAGGCCGCGAAGAACCCGGACATCGACTTCGCGATCGTCGACGAGGTAGTGGATGCCCCCAACGTCAAGCCCATCGTGTTCGACACGGCACAGGCCGCGTTCCTCGCGGGATACCTCGCAGCTGGCGTGACGCAGACTGGCAAGGTCGCCACGTTCGGCGGCGGCAACCAGCCCCCGGTGACCCTCTTTATGGACGGCTTCGTCGACGGCGTTGCGAAGTACAACGAGGTGCACGGCACCGCGGTCGTCGCGCTCGGCTGGGACAAGGCGACGCAGGATGGCGTGTTCACCGGTGACTTCGAAGACATCAACAAGGGTCTTGTTACGACACAGGGATTCATCGACCAGGGTGCAGACGTGATCCTGCCGGTGGCAGGCCAGGTCGGCGAGGGTGCCGCCCGCGCGGCGCTCGACTCGAACGGCAAGGCATCGATCATCTGGGTCGACTCTGACGGATACGACGTGCTGTCAGACGAGTTCCGCCCCGTGTTGCTCACCTCGGTGCTCAAGAACACCGGCGACGCGGTAGTTCAGATCGTCAAGACCAGCATCGACGGCACATTCGACAACAAGCAGTTCGTCGGCACCCTCGAGAACGGTGGGGTGGACATCGCGCCGTTCCACGACCTCGCAAGCAAGGTGAGCCCCGAGCTCAGCGCCGAGATCGACCAGCTGCGCGCCGACATCATCAGCGGTGCCGTCACCGTGACGAGCCCGAATACTCCCAAATAAGCAGGTAGCAGCCGGGTTCCGCCTCCCAATATGTCCGGCTGATTTCGGGGCCGTCGCGAATTTGTAACCATTCAGCGACGGCCTCGGTTTACCTCGTTCGGGGTCCGTAACTTTATGTAACCTGTAAGGCACCATGTCCCGACGTTCCTCGCCGGGCAGCACCTTGGAGGACACCTTGAGAATCACCTCTCGCGGCCGCGTACTCGGCGGTATCGCACTGATCGGATCGAGCGCACTCGTGCTCGCCGGTTGCGCAGCAGCACCTGACAGCACGGACACCGGCACTGAGACCGCCAGCGACTTCATCCCCTGCATGGTTTCCGACCTCGGCGGCTTCGACGACAAGTCGTTCAACCAGCTCGGCTTCGAAGGCATCACCGAGGCTGCTGCCAGCCTTGGCGTCGAGGCCAAGACGGTTCAGTCCGACGCCGAGACCGACTACGGCCCCAACATCCAGGGCCTCGTCGACGAGGGCTGCAACCTCATCGTCACGGTCGGCTTCGCTCTCTCGGCCGCCACGGTTGAGGCTGCACTCGCCAACCCCGACGTCGAGTTCGCCATCATCGATGACGCAGCTGACAACGACTTCAACGGCAAGGTCGACGCTCCGAACATCAAGCCCATCGTGTTCAACACGGCTCAGGCCGCGTTCCTCGTCGGCTACGCAGCCGCGAGCTACTCGAAGGCCGGAATCGTCGCGACCTGGGGCGGCATGAACTTCCCCACCGTCTCGATCTTCTCTGACGGCTTCGCGCAGGGCGTCGCGTACTACAACTCGGAAAAGGGCACAGCAGTCCAGGTTCTGGGCTACAACCCCGCCGACCCCAGCACCTACACGCTGACCGGTGGCTTCGAGGCCAACGACGTCGCCAAGTCGACTGCGCAGAACTTCATCGACCAAGGCGCCGACGTGCTGCTCCCGGTCGGTGGACCGATCTACCAGAGCGCCGTTGCGGCCATCGCTGACTCGGGCAAGGACATTGCCCTCGTCGGTGTCGACGCCGACCTCTTCGTGACCGACCCCACCACGGATGACATCATCCTCACGTCGATCCTCAAGGGCATCAAGACGGCGACCAACGACGTCGTCACCGCTGCAGCTTCGGGCGACTTCTCGAGCGATGCCTACGTCGGCACCCTCGAGAACGACGGAGTCGGCTACGCCGACTTCCACAACTTCGCCAGCAAGGTCTCTCCTGACCTCGCCGGTGAGCTCGACAAGATCAAGGCTGGCATCATCGACGGTTCTATCCCCGTCGCGTCCTACCTCGGTTAGTCACTAGCAGTACGGTCGGGGAGGCCAGCTACGCTGGCCTCCCCGACCTTGTTAACTCTCCCCACCGCGGCCGCTGAAGTCCGCACATTAGATTGGTTCACATGAAGCTAGAACTTCGCGGGATCACCAAGAGGTTCGGTTCGCTGGTCGCCAATGACCACATTGACCTGACGGTCGAACCGGGCGAGATCCACGGCCTCCTGGGCGAGAACGGGGCTGGCAAGTCCACCCTCATGAACGTGCTCTACGGCCTGTACCGGGCCGACCAGGGCGAAATCCTGCTCGACGATGTCGTCCAGCACTTCTCCGGCCCCGGTGATGCCATGAACGCCGGCATCGGCATGGTGCACCAGCACTTCATGCTCATCCCGGTGTTCACCGTGGCCGAGAACGTCATGCTCGGCCACGAAGACACCACGTTCGGCGGTCGTCTCGACCTCGCCGGAGCACGCGAGAAGGTGCTCGAGATCTCCCGCCGCTTCGGTTTCCACGTGGACCCGGATGCCCTGGTTGACGATCTCCCCGTGGGCGTGCAGCAGCGCGTCGAGATCATCAAGGCGCTCTCGCGGGACGCGAAGGTTCTCGTGTTCGACGAGCCCACGGCCGTGCTCACGCCGCAGGAGACCGACGAGCTCATGGCGATCATGCGCCAGCTCAAAGAGGCTGGCACCTCTATCGTCTTCATCACCCACAAGCTGCGCGAGGTGCGGGCGGTCGCCGATCGCATCACCGTCATCAGACTGGGTAAGGTGGTCGGCGAGCCGTCCCCCACGGCCACCAACGCCGAACTCGCATCGCTCATGGTCGGCCGCGCGGTCGACCTCACCGTCGACAAGGGTCCGGCCAAGCCCGGCGCTGCCGGGCTCATCGTCGAGAACCTCTCCGTGATCGACGCGCGCAACCAGATCGTTGTCAACAACGTGAGCTTCGAGGTGCGCGAGGGCGAAGTGCTTGCCATCGCTGGCGTGCAGGGCAACGGTCAGACCGAGCTCACCGAAGCCCTGCTCGGGCTGCAGCAGCGCGTCACGGGCACCGTCACCCTCGATGGCGCATCGCTGCGCGGCAAGTCGGTGCGGCACGTGCTCGATGCCGGCGTGGGCTTCATCCCCGAAGATCGCACGGAAGACGGCCTCGTCGCCGAGTTCACGATCGCCGAGAACCTCATGCTCGATCGTTCGGACAAGGCTCCGTTCGTGAAGTACGGCACGCTCCAGCTCTCCGACCTGGCGCAGTTCGCCGAGGAGAAGGTGACAGAGTTCGACATCAGGGCGCAGGGAATTACCACGCACGTCGGGCAGCTCTCCGGGGGTAACCAGCAGAAGGTGGTGCTCGCACGCGAGCTCAGCCGCACGCTGCGGCTCTTCGTCGCAGCCCAGCCCACGCGCGGCCTCGATGTCGGCTCCATCGAGTTCGTGCACACTCGCATCATCGAGACGAGGGATGCTGGCGTGCCCGTGATCGTCGTCTCGACCGAGCTCGACGAAGTCGTCGCGCTCGCAGACCGTATTGCCGTCATGTACCGCGGAGGGATCGTGGGCATCGTGCCCGGCGACACCCCGCGCGACGTGCTCGGCCTCATGATGGCGGGCGAAGTGCCCGCATCCACCACGAAGGAGTCGGCGGCATGAGCGACCAGATCCCCGTCCAGGGGCAGGTGCCCGATGCGCCCGAACCCGGGCAGCCCGCGACGGTAGCCGTCGCCGAGCCGTCCCGGTCACAGCAGGTGTTGCGCGAGATCATGGGCGGCAACGCGATGATCTCGGTGCTCGCCGTGGTGCTCGCCCTCATCGTGGGCGCGATCCTGATCGCGTTCACCGACAAAGATGTGCAGGCGTCATCCGGGTACTTCTTCTCCCGCCCGGGTGACACGTTCAAGGCGATCTGGGATGCGGCGTCCGGCGCGTACTCGGCGCTGTTCCAGGGCTCGATCTACAACTTCAAGCGCGTGGGCTTCGAGAACGGCATCCGGCCGCTCACCGAAACCCTGACGTTCGCGACCCCGCTCATCGCGGCAGGTCTCGGCGTCGCGGTCGCCTTCCGCGTCGGACTCTTCAACATCGGTGGCCGCGGCCAGATGCTTGTCGCGGCCGGTGCTGCCGGGTACGTCGGATTCGCGTGGAACCTGCCCTTCGGCATCCACCTCGTCGCCGCCGTCGTCGTGGGCATGCTTGCCGGAGCGATCTGGGGCGGCATAGTGGGCCTGCTCAAGGCCACCACGGGTGCCCACGAGGTGATCGTGACGATCATGCTCAACTACGTCGGGTTCTACCTGATCACCTTCCTGTTGCGCACCCCCGGGGCGCTGCAGGCGCCGGGGTCCACCAACCCGAAGTCGCCGGCGATTCTCGAGACAGCGGTGTTCCCTGACCTGTTCGGGCCCAAGTACAACCTGCACTGGGGCTTCGTCGTCGTCATCGTCGCTACCGCGTACGTCTGGTACCTCATCAACCGCTCGAGCCTGGGATTCCAGTTCCGTGCGGTCGGCGAGAACCCTCATGCCGCGCGGGTCGCGGGCATCAAGGTCAAGAAGATCTACGTCTACGCGATGCTCATCTCGGGAGCTCTCGTCGGGCTCGCGGGTGTCGCTCAGGTGCTCGGCACGGTCACGAGCGGATTCTCGTCCGGCATCGACGCTGGCATCGGATTCGACGCCATCACCGTCGCGCTGCTCGGGCGCTCCCGGCCGATCGGAGTGTTCTTCGCGGGCATCCTGTTCGGCGCGCTGAAGGCCGGTGGTTACTCGATGCAGGCCTCGCAGGGCATCCCGATCGATATCGTGCTCGTCGTGCAGTCGCTCATCGTGCTGTTCATCGCAGCCCCACCGCTCGTGCGGGCCATCTTCCGGTTGCCCATCCCCGGCGTCATCAAGATGCGCGCCCCGAAGGCTGAGGTCACCAAGTGAGCACCGTCGAGACCACAACCCCGCGGGTGCCGTCCGCGGCGCCTATCGTCCTGGAGCGTGCGGCGGTGCGCAACTGGAAGCCGCCGATCGGACTGACGGCGTTCGCGATCATCGCGGTGCTGATCTTCGTGATCGGTGCACGCGGGGGAGTGACGACGTTCAAGCTGTCCACCGACAGCGACATCATCCAGCTGCCGCCGATCCTCGCGAGCGTGACGATCGTCACGACAGTGGTGATCGTGCTTCTGTTCCTCGGGGCTCTGGCGTCGACCTATCTGTCGTTCCGCGCGCGCAAGACTCCGCTGTGGATCACTGCAGTGTTCGCGTTCCTGTTCCTCGCCGGGTTCCTCACCTGGGCTGCGGCGGACGCGACAATCCCGATCCCGGGGCTCCTCGTCGGAACCGTCGGCCTGAGCGTTCCGCTGATCTTCGGTGCCCTCGGTGGCGTGATCTCGGAGCGAGTGGGAGTGGTCAACGTCGCTATCGAGGGGCAGCTGCTCGCCGGTGCGTTCGCGTCCGCGGTCGTGGCATCCGTCACTCAGCAGCCCATCGCAGGGCTGCTCGCGGCGATCATCGCGGGCGTGCTGGTCTCGTTCGTGCTCGCGGCCTTCTCGATCAAGTACATAGTCGACCAGGTCATCGTCGGTGTCGTGCTCAACGTGCTCGTGATCGGTCTCACGAGCTTCCTGTTCTCCAAGGTGCTCGCGCCCAACGCCGCTTTGCTGAACAGCCCGCCACGGTTCCCGCGCCTGCCGATTCCGCTGCTGAGCGAGATCCCGGTGCTCGGGCCTGTGCTGTTCCGGCAGACGATCATCGTCTACATCATGTACATCGCCGTCGCGGCAGTGTGGTTCGCCCTCTTCAAAACCAAGTGGGGCTTGCGCCTGCGCGCGGTCGGCGAACACCCGCAGGCCGCAGACACCGTGGGCATCAACGTCAACCGCACGCGGTTCTGGAACGTGTCCCTCGCGGGTGCGATCGCGGGCTTCGGTGGGGCGTACTTCACCCTCGGGTCGGTCGGTGGCTTCAACAAGGAGATGACGGCGGGTGCGGGCTTCATCGCCCTCGCCGCGGTGATCTTCGGTCGTTGGGATCCGATCCGGGCGACGTTCGCCGCCCTCCTCTTCGGCTTCGCCTCGAACCTGCAGAGCGTGCTGAGCATCATCGGCTCGCCCGTGCCCAGCGAGTTCATGCTGATGCTGCCGTACCTCGTGACGATCTTCGCCGTCGCGGGCCTCGTCGGACAGGTGCGCGGCCCCGCCGCCTCCGGAAAGCCATACATAAAATCATGAGCGCCGCTTCGATCGATTGGGACGCCCTGCGGGATGTCGCCAAGGATGCCCTCACGCACGCCTACGTGCCGTACTCGAACTTCCCCGTGGGGGTCGCCGCGATCGTCGATGACGGCCGCGTGATCTCGGGAGCCAACGTGGAGAACGCGTCGTACGGCCTCACGCTGTGCGCCGAGTGCGCGCTCGTGTCGAGCCTGCACATGACGGGCGGCGGCAAGCTCGTCGCCTTCACGTGCGTCGACGGCCACGGCAACGCGCTCATGCCGTGCGGGCGGTGCCGCCAGCTGCTGTTCGAACACTCGGCCGAGGGCATGCTGCTCGAGACCGTCTCCGGTATCAAGACGATCGATGAGGTCATCCCCGACGCGTTCGGCCCGCGCACGCTCGAGGCCTATTCTGCCGAGGGAGACGGGCGCGCATGAGCATCGAAGCGTTCGACGTCGTCGACCTCATCCACACCAAGCGCGACAAGGGCACCCTCTCGACCGAGCAGATCAACTGGCTCATCGACGCCTACACGCGCGGCTACGTCGGCGACGAGCAGATGGCGGCCATGACGATGGCCATCTTCCTCAACGGCATGGAGCGCGAAGAGATTCGCGACCTCACCCTCGCGATGATCGCGAGCGGCGAGACCCTGTCGTTCGAGGGCCTCGGCAAGCCCACGACCGACAAGCATTCCACCGGCGGGGTCGGTGACAAGATCACCCTGCCGCTCGCACCCCTCGTCGCGTCGTTCGGCATTGCGGTGCCGCAGCTCTCCGGTCGCGGCCTTGGCCATACGGGTGGCACGCTAGACAAGCTCGAGAGCATCCCCGGCTGGCGCGCTCACCTCTCGAACGAGGAGTTCCACCAGCAACTCAAGGATGTCGGTGCCGTGGTGTGCGCGGCGGGCTCCGGCCTCGCCCCGGCCGACGGCAAGCTGTACGCCCTGCGTGACATCACGGGCACGGTCGAGGCGATACCGCTGATCGCTTCATCCATCATGAGCAAGAAGATCGCGGAAGGCACCGCAGCCCTCGTGCTCGACGTCAAGTTCGGCTCTGGCGCCTTCATGCAGGATCCCGCGCGCAGCCGCGAACTCGCCGAGACCATGGTGCGCATCGGCAAGGATGCTGGCGTCAAGACTGTCGCGCTGCTGACAAACATGAACGTGCCGCTCGGCTTCGCGATCGGCAACGCCAACGAGGTGCGCGAGTCGGTCGAGGTGCTCGCTGGAGGCGGACCTGCCGACGTGGTCGAACTCACGATCGCCCTCGCCCGGGAGATGCTCGCGCTCGCGGGCCAGCCGGATGCCGACGTCGAGGCCGCCCTCGCCGACGGTCGCGCGATGGACACCTGGCGCGCGATGATCTCAGCCCAGGGCGGCGATCCGGATGCCCCCCTCCCGACCGCACCGGAATCCCAGGCGGTCACTGCCGATCGCGACGGGGTGCTCACCGCTCAGCACGCCCTGCCCTTCGGCATCGCAGCCTGGCGTCTCGGGGCTGGACGCGCGCGCAAGGAGGATCCGGTCGACCACGCGGCAGGTATCGACCTGCACGCCAAACCCGGCGACACGGTCACGAAGGGCCAGCCGCTGTTTACTATGCATACGAGCGACCCGGCGCGGTTCGACCGCGCGCTCGAGGCCCTTCAGGGCGGCTACAGTGTCGGCGACCCTGGCTCCCCGATCGACAACGGCGGCCCGCTCATAGCCGGCCGAGTCGACTGAGGCGGGTCGCCGAGCGTCGCCTTGCCCCGGGGGGCGAGAGCCGGTGAACGGCCTTTCCGGCAACCGGGGAAGGCCCGATCGGCGGCAATCACGGGCGCCAACCACGCTCAAGGAGCAACCGACGAGTTCGGGCGAGCAACTCGTCCGAGTTCGCGAGGTCGTCGCCGGAGATGCGAGTGTGGTGCCAGTTCTCGTCCTGCAGGCGTGGCACCCGGCGAAGGTCCTTCCGCCACTGGTCCGGATCGGTGCGGTGGTGGTCGCCCTCGTAGTCGAAGGCCATCCTGAAACGCGGTAGCTGCAGGTCGGGCATCGCGATGAAACGTCCCGCCGCGTTGTAGATCTCCTGGTTGGCAATCATTGGCGGAAAGCCCGCACGCAGGAACCGCAGTCGGAATGCGGATTCAGGCGCCGAGTCAGAGCGGTCGACCATGAGCGGAATCATCGCCATGGCGCGCGGTAAGCCTCGCCGCCCCGGGAAACGCTCGAGCGCTGCCGCGAGTGACCGCGAGGTGGCCCGTCGAGGTCGGCGGCGCCAGAGCACGTTGTCGCCGGCCGCCAGGAACTCCTCGTCGCCCAGCTGCCCCGCCAGGTCGAGGAGAGTGCGCTGCAGCGACGTCGCGCGCAGCCCGTGCACGATGGTCACATCGTCAGGGGAGACCCCAAGCCGGTGGGACGTGATCCCCCGGCCGCCGATGCGAGTCAGGGGTTCCGGTACCGAGACGTCGAGGGATGTGGTGCCGCGAAGGTGCAACGGGAGCGGGATGCCCCAGAGCTGGGCCGCGGTCGCGTGCGAGTAGAACGCCCGTGCGGGCATCCGGCTGGCGAATGCTACGGCCAACCCGATGATGTCCGTCGTCGAACCGGACGGGACCCGGACGCCCCAGAACGGTCGCTCAATGTCTTGCCCTCGCAGACGCTTCCTGCCCACTCCGAGCTCGACCGCTTCGGCCACCGCGAACGGACGGCCGTCGAGCTGGTGAGGGAGGGTGATCCGGGCGGTCATCCGTTGATGATGGATGCCCGCAGCGCCGTTTCCGGGTTCTCCCCAGTTTTCTCAGCTCTCCACAGGAGTGAGAGCTGTCAAATGGCCGCTCCAGCGGCACTCAATGGACCCAACAGCAGCACTCACCCGCGCCGGACCGGGACGGACCGGCAGCCCGCGCCGGACCGGGAGGGCGGGCCTAGACCTCCGGGTCGCCGATCCGCTCCAGCGCGTCGACCACGAGCGCCCAGAACTTGGCGTGGTCGAGGTTGCGGGCGACATGGGTTGTGCAGTCGGCCGGCGCGGGGGAGCGGAAGTCGGCCACGGTCATCCCGAGGGTCAGCGTGCCGGTGAGCTCGATATCGAGCGGCACCTTCACTGTCTGCATGACTGTCGGGTCGATGACGAAGGCGACCGCGCACGGGTCGTGCACGGGCGGGTACTCGAAGCCCTGCTGGTCGCGATAGGTCTCGCCGAAGAAGTCGAGCAGCTCACCCACGAACCGCGCGGGACCGGTGCCGACCGCCGCGATCGAGGCGGCCACCTCTGGCGTCGCGAGCGCTTCGTGCGTGAGGTCGAGGCCGACCATGGTGAGCGGCCAGTCCTCGTTGAACACGATATGTGCGGCCTCGGGATCGATCACGATGTTGAACTCGCTCGTCGCGCTCCAGTTGCCGACGTTCACTCCGCCGCCCATGAGCACGACCTGGCGCACGCGCGGAACTATGCGCGGCTCCTTGCGCACGGCCATCGCGATGTTGGTGAGGGCACCAGTGGGAACCAGCGTGATGGTGCCAGCGGGAGCGGCCATGATCGTGTCGATGATGAAGTCGACCGCGTGGCGAGGGTCGAGCTCGATGAGCGGCGGCGGCAGCACGGGGCCGTCGAGCCCGGACTCCCCGTGGATGGATTCGGCCACCTCGACCCTGCGCACGAGCGGCCGGTGGGCGCCGCGCGCGAACGGCACGCCCGTGATGCCGGCGACGCGGGCCACGGAGAGCGCGTTGCGCGTGACCTTCTCGATCGTCTGGTTGCCCATCACCGTCGTGACTCCGACGAGGTCGATGTCGGGGTTGCCCCACGCGAGCAGCATAGCTATCGCGTCGTCGTGGCCGGGGTCGCAGTCGAGGATGATCTTCGTGGGCACGGTTCGAGGCTAGTGCCCAGCATGGGGAACGATAGATTTGACCCATGAACGCCGCTGCTGACGACTACATCATGCCCGGGGGTGGGGCGAGCATCACGGCGCTTCCCAAGGTCTCCCTTCACGATCACCTCGACGGCGGTCTCCGTCCGCAGACGATCATCGACCTTGCCGACGCGATCGGCATGCCGGTTCCTGCGCCGGATGCCGCGGCTCTCGGTGCCTGGTTCGCCAACCAGTCCGACTCTGGGTCGCTCGTCGAGTACCTCAAGACCTTCGACATCACGACCGGAGTCATGCAGACACCGGAGGGCCTGACCCGAGTCGCCCGCGAGTTCGTCCAGGACCTCGGTGCCGACGGAGTTGTGTACGGGGAGATCCGCTGGGCGCCCGAGCAGCACCTGACACGAGGACTCACCCTCGACCAGACCGTCGAGGCCGTGCAGGAGGGCCTCGAGGCTGGGGTCGCCGACGTGGCGGCCGAGGGCGGAAGCATCCGTGTCGGCCAGCTCATCAGCGCCATGCGTCACGCCGACCGCGGCCTCGAGATCGCCGAGCTCGCCGTGCGGCACCGCACCAACGGCGTCGTGGGCTTCGACATCGCGGGAGCCGAGGCGGGGTTCCCGGCAGGCAACCTGCGCGAGGCGTTCGACTACCTCGCCCGCCACTACCTGCCCGCGACCGTGCACGCGGGGGAGGCCGACGGCATCGAGTCCATCCGTGGAGCCCTGTTCGACGGCCGCGCGCTGCGCCTCGGCCACGGCGTGCGCCTGGCCGAAGACATCTCGACCGCCCGCGAGGACGACGAGAACACCTACGTGACGCTCGGCCCGGTCGCCCAGTGGGTGAAGGACCGCGAGATCGCCCTCGAACTCTCCCCTAGCTCGAACCTGCAGACGGGGGCAATCGAGCAGTGGGGTACCGAGCTCGTCGACCACCCGTTCGACCTGCTGTACCAGCTCGGCTTCCGCGTGACGGTCAACACCGACAACCGTCTCATGAGCGCAACCTCGCTCAGCCGTGAGCTGTACCTGCTCACCGAGGCGTTCGGCTACGACCTCACCGACCTCGCGGTGTTCCAGCTCAACGCGGCCGCGGCGACCTTCCTGCCGCTCGAAGACCGCGAGGAGCTCGCCGACATCATCACCTCAGGGTTCGAAGCGGTCTGATGACTCTTCCGCCGCTCCCGCAGAGCGCCATCGTGATCGCCGCAGAGGCGACCGACTGGCGCGCAGCGGTGACCCTCGCGGGCGAGGCGCTCGCGCGATCGGGAGCGGCGCGGCCCGGCTATTCGGGCGAGATGATCCGGATGATCGAGGAACACGGGCCCTACGTCGTCATAGCCCCGGGCCTCGCGCTCGCGCATGCCCGCCCCGGCCCGGAGGTTCTCGCCGATGGACTCTCGATCGTGACCCTCGCGACTCCCGTGAACTTCGGGCATCCGCACAACGATCCGGTGAGTGTCATTCTCGGGCTCGCCGTCACGTCGTCGTCAGAGCATCTCGCCGCGGTCGCGGCCGTCGCGAACGTGTTCAACGATTCCTCGGCGATCAGCGACCTGGCCGCGGCCACGTCCGCCGACGAGGTGCAGCGCATCATGGGCGGTGGAGCTATGGAGGATCGCGCCAGCGATCCTGCGACCCCAGCGCCGACCGAGCCTGCGAGGGAGGGTCGCGAGTGAAGATCGTGACGATCTGCGGCGCGGGTATCGGGAGTTCGGGCATCCTCAAGGTCAACGCGGAGCGCGTGCTGCGCAAGCTCGACATCGAGGCGACAGTCGTTGCCGCCGACATCGCCTCGGTGCGCGAGGTGGCAGCCGATGCCCAGGTGATCCTGACCTCAGCGGAGTTCGTCGGCGCCATCGGCAAGACGTTCGCCGACGTGATCGTCGTGGAGAACTACTTCGACACCGCAGAACTGACGGCGAAGCTCGAGGCGGCCCTGGGCTGAGGCTCGACTACCCCAGCAGCCGGCGCATGCCCGTCTCGAGTTCGGCCACGACCGCCTCGGCGGCGGCGCGGCGCTCGTGCGCGGTACCGGTGTCACTCGAGGAGTCGATGTAGATCTTGAGCTTGGGCTCGGTGCCACTCGGTCGCACGATCACGCGGCTGCCGCCCGCGAGGTGCAGGCGCAGGATGTCGCCAGCGGGGTACTGCGCGAAGCCGTCGATGAAGTCGTCGATCTGCTCGACCACGATCGAACCGACAGTTGCGGGCAGGTTCTCTCGCAGCCGCGTCATTGCCGCGCCGATGAGGGAGAGATCGTCGAAGCGCAGTGAGACCTGGGCGGAGGCGAACGCGCCGAACCGATCGGCGAAGTCGTCGAGGTGGTCGTCGAGGGTCTTCCCCTGCGCCTTGAGCTGCGACGCGAGCGACAGGAAGTCGACAGCGGCCGAGATGCCGTCCTTGTCGCGCACGACGTCGGGGTCGACGAGGTAGCCGAGTGCCTCCTCGTAGCCGTACGCGAGCCCCGGCACGCGCGAGATCCACTTGAAGCCCGTGAGCGTGTCTTCGTAGTGCAGGCGATACTCCTGCGCGACTGCCCGCAACGCGGGCGACGAGACGATGGATGCCGCGAGCACCCCGTCCGGTCCTGACCTCTCCGCAGCGCGCCACCCGAGCAGGTACCCGACCTCGTTGCCGGTGAGGCGACGCCAGCCCCCCTCGGCGGAGGGGACCGCGACAGCGAGCCGATCGGCGTCCGGGTCATTGACTATGGCGAGGTCGGCCCCGACCGCCGCCGCGCGGGCGAACGTGAGATCCATGGCGCCGGGTTCCTCGGGGTTGGGGAACGCGACAGTGGGGAACGTGGCATCCGGCTCGACCTGTTCGGTCACAACGAAGGGCTCGCCAAAGCCGGCGGCAACGAAGACCGCCTTCGCCGTCTCCCAGCCGACGCCGTGCATAGCCGAGTAGACGAAGGTCACGGGGGCGTCCGGTGTGGCGATCGCCGCGGTCCGGCGCACGTACTCGTTCACCACTGTGTCGTCGGCGACGATGAAGTCGGTCGATCGCGGCAGATCGGTGATCGAACCCGTCGCGATGAGGTCGATGTCGGCGGCGATGACACCGTCGGCGGGCGGAACGATTTGCGAGCCGTGGTCGTCTTTGCCGAGGTAGACCTTGTAGCCGTTGTCGTTCGCTGGATTGTGGCTCGCCGTCACCATGACGCCAGCGCTCGTGTCGAAGTGGCGCACCGCGAAGGCGAGCACCGGGGTGGGCAGGTGGCGGGGCAGCAGCGTCGTGACTACCCCCGCGCCCGCCATGATCGTGGCCGTGTCGCGCGCGAACACCTCGGAGTTGCGGCGGCCGTCGTAGCCGATGACGATGCTCGGGTTCGGATCCTTTGAGAGCAGGTACGCGGCGAGGCCGGCGGCCGCCTGGGTAACGAGCACGCGGTTCATCCGGTTGGAGCCGGCGCCGAGTTCGCCGCGGAGTCCGGCAGTGCCGAACTGCAGACGGGACGAGAATCGCTCCTCGAGAGCAGGGCCGCCGGCCGCGATCAGGGCTTCGAGCTCAGCGCGGGTGACGGCATCCGGGTCCTGGTCGAGCCACGCATTGGCGACGTCGAGGATGCTCACAGCGCAGCCACGATCTTCGCGAGAAGCCCGCTGATCTTCACCTCGGCGTCCTTGCCCGCCTGGATCACCTCTTCGTGACTGAGGGGCGTCTTCTGGATGCCCGCCGCGAGGTTCGTGATGAGCGACATCCCGAGGATCTCCATTCCGGCCTGGCGGGCCGCGATCGCCTCGAGCGCGGTGGACATCCCGACGATGTGCCCGCCGATCGCCTTCGCCATCTGCACCTCGGCGGGGGTCTCGTAGTTCGGTCCGCGGAACTGGCAGTACACGCCCTCGTCGAGGTCGCCGTCGATGCCCTTCGCGATCGCGCGCAGCCGCGAGCTGTACAGGTCGGTCAGGTCGATGAACGTCGCGCCCTCGAGGGGTGAATCGGCGGTGAGGTTGATGTGGTCGCTGATGAGCACGGGGGATCCGGGTGTCCACGTCTCTTTGATGCCGCCCGCGCCGTTCGTGAGGATCATGGTCGTCGCGCCCGTCGCGGCCGCCGTGCGCACGGAGTGCACAACGCGGCGAACGCCGTGACCCTCGTAGTAATGGGTGCGGGCGCCGATGACCAGCGCGCGCTTACCGCTCGGCAGCAGGATCGACCGCAGCGTGCCGACGTGGCCCTCGAGCGCGGGCTTCCCGAAGCCGACGACGTTCTGCGCGGTGATGGTTGCCGTCGTCTCACCGATGAGGTCGGCAGCCTTCGCCCAGCCGCTGCCGAGAGTGAGGGCGATGTCGTGGTGTTCGACCCCGGTTTTCTCCGCGATCTGGGCTGCGGCTTCCGCCGCGATCTCGAAGGGGTTGGCTGAGGCGTCGTCTAGGGGATTGGGCATCCCAACACTCTAGGACTCCGCGACCCCCTTGAGGCCCTCGAGAACCTGTTGCCAGTTGCCTTCGCTGTGCTCGACCTCCTCGTAGCTGTGGTTGTTGTCCTGGGTGAGGGTGAGCTTCGTGCCTTCCCCGTCCGGCTGGAGCCGCCACGTGAGCGTGTGGTAGTTCTCCGGAACATCCTCCCGCCCGCTCAGCGGGCTGAAATGGGTATGGATGACGCGTTCGCCCGGCACCGCATCGAGCACGGTCCCGTGGTCTCGGTACTCCTTGCCCTCGTACTCCCCCGACCAGGTGATGGGGCTCCCCGGGTGCCAGTCGGACTCGACCCTCGTGCCGAAGTAGTACTTCGCCACGAGATCCGGGTCGGTGATCGCGTGCCAGACCTCATCGGCGCTGGCGGCGACGTTCACGGTGGCGGTAGCGACCAGATTGTCATTCATCCCTCCGGTCTACGCCCGGGCTCGGCGGCAGGCAAGCCCGTTGCATTTAAGGGAGGATTGGCGCATGGCCTATGAATTCGAGCGGAAGCAGCGCATCGCGATCCTCGGGGGAGGGCCTGGCGGGTACGAAGCCGCCCTCGCGGGCGCCCAGCTCGGCGCCGAAGTCACCCTCGTCGAGCGGGAAGGTGTCGGCGGTTCGGCCGTGCTCACCGACGTCGTGCCGTCCAAGACCCTGATCGCGACCGCCGAAGCCACCAACGGTATCGGCGAGGCCGCCGAACTGGGCGTGCAGTTCTTCACCCGCTCCGATTCCGGTCGCGCGGTGCGCCCAGAGGTCACCGTCAACCTCGCCGCGGTCAACGCGCGACTGCTGCGGCTCGCGCGCCAGCAGTCGGAGGACATGAAGTCGCAGCTCATCAAGGCTGGCGTGCGCATCATCCACGGCGAAGGGCGCCTCGACGGTCCGCAGCGCCTCGTCGTCTCGACGGGAAAGGGCAAAGCGGGCACGGATTTCGACGAAGTGGATGCCGACACCGTCGTCGTTTCGGTCGGCGCGAGGCCGCGCATCCTGTCGACCGCGAAGCCCGACGGCGAACGCATCTTCACGTGGACGCAGCTCTACACGCTCGAGGAAGTCCCCGAGCACCTCATCGTGGTGGGGTCTGGCGTGACGGGGGCCGAGTTCGCCTCCGCCTACACGGCGCTCGGCTCGCAGGTTACCCTCATCTCGTCGCGCGACCAGGTGCTGCCGGGTGAAGACCAGGACGCCGCGCGCGTCATCGAAGACGTCTTCAAGCGCAATGGGATGACCGTGCTCTCGAAGTCGCGTGCGGATTCGGTCAAGCGCACCAAGGACGGCGTTATCGCGACCCTCTCAGACGGGCGGACAGTCGAAGGCACGCACTGCCTGCTCGCCGTCGGATCGATCCCGAACACCGAGGGCATCGGCCTCGCCGAGGCGGGAGTGCAGCTCACGGAGTCCGGGCACATCCGGGTGAACCGCGTCGCCCGAACCTCGATGCCGTCGATCTACGCGGCCGGAGACTGCTCAGACTTCCTCCCGCTCGCCTCAGTCGCGTCGCAGCAGGGCCGTACGGCGGTCTTCCACGCGATGGGTGATGCGGTGAACCCCACGGAACTGCGCAACATCACGTCGAACATCTTCACGCAGCCCGAGATCGCCACGGTCGGCTGGACGCAGAAGCAGATCGAGGACGGCGTCGCCCAGGGCGACATCTACAAGCTCCCGCTCGCGTCAAACCCGCGCGCGAAGATGATGGGGATCAAAGACGGCTTCGTGAAGCTCTTCGCCCGCACCGGATCGGGCACGGTCATCGGCGGCGTGATAGTTGCGCCGCACGCATCCGAGCTCATCCTCCCGATCGCCCTCGCCGTCGAGCACCGCCTCACAGTCGACCAGCTCGCCCGCGCCTTCTCGGTCTACCCCTCTCTCACGAGCAGCATCACGGATGCCGCGCGAGCGATGCACATCGTGAACTAGGGGTGCGATCCTCCAGCAGCCCCGGGGTCTCGCAGTCCGACGAAAGCCGCGCACATATGTGCGGCTCTCGTCCTCACGAGAAGCCCTTGTCCTCACTTTTGCCACTGAGCACACCGGACCGCGCTCCGAGGCCAGGGCGCGGGGTGACCATTCGTGGATGCACAGTACAACGTCGCCCGCTTGGCTTGACCACTTCGTCCTGTCCCGCACTGCCGACCGCGCGGGTCGCGCTCGCGAGTTTCACCGCGCTGCGAGAGCCGGACGATTCGTCCGTCTCGCCGACGGTGTCTTTCTTCCCACATCGACGTGGGCGGCCCTGAGCGACGATGAGCGTTATCTCGCGCGCGTCCACGCGGTGGCGCGCGCGAACCGGCCAGGGCTGGTCTTCTCGCACTACTCCGCCGCAGTCCTGTGGAGGCTCCCACTCGTAGGTTCATGGCCACAGTCTCCCGAGGTGGTCGTCGGCATGGGCGCAATCGGTGCGTCTCGCCGCAGCTACTCGGCCCGCAAGTATCCGGTACCCGAGTCCCCGGACGTGATCGACGGACTTCTTGTGACGCCGATCGCCCGAACTCTGGTTGACATAGGTCGCTCGGCTCGATTGGAGACCTCGGTGGCCATGATGGACCATGCACTCGCTCCGGTCCACGGGCGCCGAGCCGTGGTGCCTGGTGGCCGGATCACGAGGGCCGCTCTGGTTGCTGAGCACGGAACGATCGCCTCGCCCCGCGGCCGGGTTCGGTGCGAGCAGGCAATCGGCCTCGCGGACGGTGAGTCGGGCTCAGCTGGTGAGTCCCTCAGTCGGGTGGTGATGCACGTCCTCGGCGTGCCGGCGCCGATCCTCCAGCAGTCGTTCTATGACGCTCGCGGCCTCATCGGCTACGTGGACTTCTGGTGGCCAGCCTTCAACCTGATCGGCGAGTTCGACGGGTATGGAAAGTACCTGCGCGAAGAGCTGCTCGCCGGCCAGACGACGGCTCAGGCCGTGATCGCGGAGAAGACGCGCGAGGATCGGCTGCGCCGATGCGGGCCGATCGTGACTCGATGGGACTGGACCATCGCCCGATCACTGCCGAGGCTCGAACGCCACTTGATCGAGGCCGGTCTCCCGGTGCGTGCGTAAGGACGAGGGCCGCGCACATGTGCGCGGCCCTCGTCCTTACGCGAGGCTCTCGCGGAGAGGGAGGTCTCAGTCGGCGATGCTGAGCAGGAGGTGGCCCGACGAGACCGTGGCGCCGACGGCGGCGTTGATACCCGTGATCGTGCCGTCCTTGTGCGCGGTGAGGGGTTGTTCCATCTTCATGGCCTCGAGCACGAGGATCAGGTCGCCCTTGACCACCTTGTCGCCCTCGGCAACGGCGAGCTTGACCACCGTGGCCTGCATGGGCGCCTTGACGGAATCACCGGTGACAGTGCTCACGGATGACGAGGCGCGACGCTTGGGCGGTGCGGCGAGTGCCGTGCCGCCCCCCGTCGTGGGAACGAGTTTCGTGGGCAGCGACACTTCAACACGCTTGCCCCCCACCTCGAGGACGACGTTGTGGCGCGCCACGGGCGCCGAGCCGTCGGGGAGGGATCCGCTCCACGGCTCGATGTCGTTGACGAAGTCGGTTTCGATCCAGCGGGTGTAGATCGAGAAGGGCGACGAGGTGAACGCGGGATCGCGCACGATCTTGCGGTGGAAGGGCAGCACGGTCGGGAGCCCGGCGACCTCGAACTCGTCGAGCGCGCGGCGGGAGCGCTCGAGGGCGTCTTCGCGGCTGGATCCGGTGACGATGAGCTTGGCCAGGAGGGAGTCGAACGCGCCGCTGATGACATCGCCGGTGGTGACACCGGAGTCGACGCGCACGCCGGGGCCGCCGGGCATCCGGAGCACGTTGACCGGGCCCGGGGATGGCATGAAGTTGAGCCCGGGGTCCTCACCGTTGATGCGGAACTCGAAGGAGTGGCCGACCGGCGTGGGGTCGTCGTAGCCGATCGCCTCGCCCTCGGCGATGCGGAACTGCTCGCGCACGAGGTCGATGCCCGTGACCTCTTCGGAGACGGGGTGTTCGACCTGCAGGCGGGTGTTGACCTCGAGGAACGAGATCGTGCCGTCTTTCGCGATGAGGAACTCGCAGGTTCCGGCGCCGAGGTAACCGACCTCTTTCAGGATCGCCTTCGATGACTCGTAGAGCGCCCTGTTCTGCTCGTCGGTCAGGAACGGCGCCGGCGCCTCCTCGACGAGCTTCTGGTGGCGGCGCTGCAGGGAGCAGTCGCGCGTGGAGATGACGACGACATTGCCGTGAGAATCGGCGAGGCACTGGGTCTCGACGTGACGCGGCTGGTCGAGGTACTTCTCGACGAAGCACTCGCCGCGACCGAAGGCGGCGATCGCCTCACGCGTCGCGGACTCGAACAGTTCGGGAATCTCCTCGCGCGTGCGGGCGACCTTGAGGCCGCGGCCGCCGCCGCCGAACGCGGCCTTGATCGCGACGGGCAGCCCGTGAATGTCCACGAACTCGAGCACTTCGGCCGCGCCCGAGACGGGGTTCAAGGTGCCGGGCGCAAGCGGAGCACCGACGCGCTCCGCGATATGACGAGCACTGACCTTGTCGCCGAGCTTCTCGATCGCGTCGGGCGAGGGGCCGATCCAGATGAGACCGGCGTCGATCACGGCCTGGGCGAACACCGCGTTCTCGGCGAGAAAGCCATAGCCAGGATGCACGGCATCCGCTCCCGAACGGCGCGCGACCGACAGCAGCTTCTCGATGACGAGATAGGTCTCGGCGCTGGTCGTGCCGTCGAGGGCGTACGCCTCATCGGCGAGTTTCACGTGCCGGGCATCCCTGTCCTGGTCCGCGTAGACGGCAACGGAAGCGATTCCGCTGTCTTTGGCGGCGCGGATGACGCGGACTGCGATCTCTCCACGGTTGGCGATGAGGACCTTCGTGATGCGAGACATAATCCCTCAGCCTATTGGGGTCTGGACCATGCTCTTTGGGTGGTCACGACAAAAAGTGTGGCCCCACGCTGTGGGTGCCTACAAGCGCTCGAGGTTCCAGAGGCTCGGCCACTCGATGTCGAATTCGATCAGGAGCGAACGCAGGAGCGACACGGAGAGCCCGACCACCGCATGCGGATCGCCCTCGACGCGAGTGATGAACGCCGCACCGAGGCTGTCGATCGTGAAGGCGCCCGCGACCTGAAGTGGCTCGCCCGTGGACACGTACGCGTCGATCTCGGCGTCGGAGATGTCCGCGAAGGTCACCGACGCGGTGGAGACGCCCCCCACGGCGCCGTTGATCGTGCCGCCGCGGTGGTCGATGAGCCAGTGGCCTGAGTGCAGCAGCCCAGTGCGGCCGCGCTGGGCGAGCCAGCGCTCGCGGGCGACTTCTGGGCGATGCGGCTTGCCGTAGAGCTCGCCGTCGAGCTCGAACGCCGAATCGCCCCCGAGGATCACCCCGTCGAGTTGCGGACCCACCACGGCCTCGGCTTTTGCCCGCGCGAGCAGCGACACCAGACTCGGACCGTCGAGCGGGCCGGCGGCCGCGGCCATGGCCTCCTCGTCGACGCCAGACGACAGCAGCACGGGTTCGACTCCGGCCGCGCGCAGCGTCGCGAGCCTCGCGGGCGAGGTCGACGCGAGGTAGAGGCGCACGGGACTCCTATGCTCGAACAATGGGTGAATGGGCTGGCAGGCCAATCGAAATCGACGTTACCAATATCGCGCACGGGGGAGTCTCGGTGGCTCGCCACGAGGGCCGTGTCGTCTTCGTGGCCGACGCGATACCGGGCGAGCGCGTCATCGCGCGGGTGAGTGACGACAGCAAGGCGAAGTTCTGGCGCGCCGAAACCGTTTCGGTGGTCGAAGCGAGCCCTCACAGGAAAGACCACGTCTGGTCGGCCGCGTCTGTCGATCGCGACCCCGCAGACCGCGCGGGCGGTGCCGAGTTCGGCCACATCGAACTCGGGCACCAGCGCGAGCTCAAGCGCCGCGTGCTGGCCGAGGCGCTCGCGCGCATGGCCAAGGTCGAGACCGAGGTCGTGGTGGAGGCCCTTCCCGGCGACGACGAGCGCTCCGGCACGGGCTGGCGCACGCGTGTGCGGCTTCACGTCGATGAGTCGGGCCGACCCGGGCCGTTCGCCGCCCGTTCGCACCGTGTCATCCCGGTCACCGACCTGCCGCTCGCGACCGACGCGCTCGCTGCTGCTGCGCCCCTCGACCAGAACTTCAGCGGGTTCGACCACGTCGATGTGCTCGCAACTTCGACGGGCGGCACACGCCTCGTGATCGGCGACCAGAAGCCGTCGGCGATCACCGAGGTCGTCGCGGGGCGCGAGTTCCGGCTCTCCGATCGCGGATTCTGGCAGGTGCATCGCTCGGCAGCGGAGACGCTGACCGCCGCCGTGCAGGACGCGATCGACGAGAACCTGTTCGACCCGCTCGCGCACAACCTGGATCTCTACGGCGGCGTTGGGCTGCTCGCGGCGGCCGTGGGCGACCGATTCGGGCCCGCGACCCGCATCACGAGCGTGGAGAGCGATCCGAAAGCGACAGACTTCGCCGCGGAGAACCTCTCCGAGTGGCTGGGTGCGCGCGCCGAGACGGGACGGGTGGAGCGCTGGATACGGGAGCTCGCGGCATCCGCATCGCCGACCGAGCGCGCCCGCCTCGCGAAGGGGACTGTCGTACTCGACCCGCCCCGATCGGGCGCGGGCAAGGATGTGGTCGACACGATCGCCAGCCTCACGCCCGCGCAGGTCGTGTACGTCGCGTGTGATCCCGTGGCTTTCGCCAGGGACGTGGAGCTCTTCGCACGGCATGGATACGCGCTCAGCGCCCTGCGTGCGTTCGACATCTTCCCGAATACGCACCACCTCGAGGCGGTGGGTACTCTCACTCGGCCCTGAGTGTCCCCCGTGCCATTGCGGTGGCGCGCCAGTACGATGAGTTACCACCCGCACCCGCGAGAACGGAACAGCATGGCCCAGCCAACGACGACGGAGACGGACGGCCCGACCCCCGCCTCCCTCGTGCGTGTCGCCGTCGTCGACGACCACGAATCGGTCCGACTCGGGCTGAAGGCCGCGTTCATCGACCAGGGCTACGAGTTCGTCACAGCAGCAGCTACGGTCGATGAGTTCGTCGCGAGCCTCAACGGTCGTGAGGTCGACGTCGTCGTCCTCGATCTCTCCCTCGGTGACGGCTCGACAGTGACCGACAATGTCAAGCGCGTGCAGGCCACCGGCTCCGCCGTGCTCGTGCACTCCATCGCCGACCGGGTGGCGAGCGTTCGGGAAGCGCTCGCGGCCGGGGCCGCCGGAGTCATCCCCAAATCGTCGGCGACGAGCACTGTGCTCGCGGCGGCAGCAACGGTCGCGCGCGGCGAGGTGCTCAACAACCTCGAGTGGGCGACGGCTATCGATGCAGACCGCGACTTCGCGAAAGCGCAGCTCGGGCGGCGCGAACGGGAGATCCTGCACCTCTACGCTTCAGGTCTTCCGCTCAAGCTCGCTGCGCAGCAGCTGGGCATCGGCTATTCGACCGCACGTGAATACCTCGACCGCATCCGGGTCAAGTACGTCGAGGTTGGTCGTCCGGCGCCGACGAAGGTCGACCTCCTTCGTCGTGCCGTCGAGGACGGCATCCTGCCAGGCCTCGACCCGGATGGCGGAGATGGTCGATAGCGTCACGACCGTGAGGGCGCTTCCGCAGAACAAGCAGCCGCGCAACCCGATCAGCCGCAAGCAGGTCGAGAAGGTCATCTCCCGCAGTGTCGCGGTGTTCGGAATCGTGTTCGGCGCCCAGACCATCCCGTGGCTGCTCGGCCAGCTCGACGAGGCCCAGCCGGTGTGGCTGTGGATCGTGGTGCCGGCACTGTTCGGCACGCTCGTCATCGCCCTCGTACTCTCCATAGCCCAGGTCTGGGTGCGCCAGATCCAGGGCATCTTCGCGATCCTGTACGTCGCGTCGCTCATCACGTGGCCGTTCTTCGTGCTCCCCGGGGTTGAGGTCTTCAACGGCATCCACTGGCTCAATTACCTCATCACGGTGGCGACGGCCATGGCGGCGATCGCGTTCCCGACCATGATCACCACGATCTACCTCTTCCTGTGCCCGCTCATCTACGTCATCATTCGCAGCACGCCGCTCGGTGGTGGCGCTCCGTGGCAGCTCGCGGTGCTCGAGGGCGTGTACGCGCTCATCCTGGGGTCGGCGATCGTCATCATCGTGACCATGCTGCGGCAGGCATCCAGCTCGGTCGATAACGCGCAGGCGACCGCCCTCGACCGGTACAGCCACGCGGTGCGCCAGCACGCGACAGAGGTCGAGCGCGTGCAGGTCGACTCGATCGTGCACGACAGTGTGCTCACCACCTTCATCTCCGCGGCTCGCGCGTTCACCCCGCAGGCTCAACAACTGGCGGCGACCATGGCGGGCAACGCCATCGGCTACCTCAGGGATGCCGCGGCCGCGAGCCCCGACGACGGCACCACCGTGCGCTTCACAAGCCTCGCCGAACGCATCACGGATGCCGCGGCGGCACTCTCGAGCCCGTTCGAGCTGCGCATCCGAAGTGTCGGCACCCGCTCGCTGCCCGTCCAGGCCTCCGAAGCGATCTACTCCGCGTCGGTGCAGGCCATGGTCAACAGCCTCCAGCACGCCGGCGAGGGAAATGTATCCCGCTGGGTCGCCGTGCGCGGAGTCTCGCCGGGCGGCATCGAGGTCGTCATCGGCGACACCGGCGCTGGCTACGACATGTCGGAGCCGAGTGAGCGTCTCGGCGTGCGCGTCTCCATCCTGGAACGCATCTCCAACGCGGGCGGACGCGCCACAGTGCAGTCTGCGCCGGGGGAGGGCACGATCGTGAGCATCCGGTGGCCTCACGCGAGCGCCCATGCCCCGACCTTCGAGGCGGAATCGTGAACATCGGCGTTCCTCGCTACCTGATCGTCGGCATGGCCGGACTGTTCTCGGCCTACCACCTCGTTCTCGCGACCTACACGCTCGACATTCCTCGGCACTCCGGGCCGATCTTCGTCGCGATGGGCCTCTACGCGGTGGCGACGATCATCAGCCTCCTTCCCTACGGCCCCGTGCGCATGCCCATCTGGATGGCCGCGTTCAACTTCGCGGTGGTCATCGCCATCACGCTGCTCGTCGCCAACGAGCTCGACTTCGGTCGCCCGGGCGGCACCGGCTACGCGAGCTGGTACGTCGCCGCGAGCGGCACCCTCATGACGATCACGTCGACGCGCGGTCGGCACACGTTCGCGTGGCTCGGCATCGGCTTCCTCGTCGTCCACACGGTCGTGGGCGTCGGCGCGGTGGGCCCCGCGGGCATCTTCAGCCTCGGCATCGTCGGCAGCGCATCCTGGGTCGCCGTCTCGCACGTGCTCAGCACTGCCCTGGCGAAAGCGTCCAAGGATGCCCAGCGCTTCGCCCTCGCCGAGCGCGAGGCGACCGACTGGCAGGCCGCGCAGGAGGCGCACGTGCACGAGCGGCAGTTCCGGCTCGGGCAGACGAGCGCGATGGCTCTCACGATGTTGCGCCAGATCCAGGAGGCTGGCGGAAACCTCACGGATGCCCAGCGCGAGGAGTGCGCTTACCTCGAGAGCGCGATCCGCGACGAGATTCGTGGCCGCAAGCTGCTCAACGACGCCGTGCGCGACGAGGTCATGAGCGCGCGCCGCCGCGGCGCGACCGTGACACTGCTCGACGAGGGCGGCCTCGACGACCTCTCCGATGACGAGCTCGAGCGCGTGCTGAACCGCCTCGCACTCGCGATTCACGAGACCAACGCCGACAAGGTGATCGCGCGCACGGTTCCCGAGGGATCCGACGTGGCGGTCACGGTGGTCGGGCTGCGCTCCGTCGCCGACCGCGAGTCGGTGGCCCTCGGCCAGGATTCCCTCGAAGACGACGAGGTTGACCTGTGGCTCGAGATCCCGCGGGTCCCGGTCACGCCCTAGCTGTTGCCGCGCCGACCGCGCTGGCCTGACGGTGAGGGCCGCGCCGACCGACGAGGGACGCGCACATGTGCGTGGCCCTCGACGGAATGGCCGGTTCTCGGGGATGGGGACGCGCGCCAGGAGCGGCCCGCACCGCTGGGCGGCGCGGGCCGCGGGACAAGCAGAAGGGCCGGGGGTGCAATGCACCGCATCCGGCCCTTCGCTAAAACCCGGGTCAGGGCGATAACCCGAATATCGCCCTGACCCGCCCCCAATGCATTGGCCCGCTTACCCTAGTCGGCCAATGAATGGTGATGCTCTCCAAGGGAGGAACATCTAGCACTTACAACTATGGGGCGAGCATCAGGGTACGCAAAGTCGTCACTTTGGGGGACTCATGGGGGACATTTAGGCTTCACACAGTGAACGCGAGCCGCGATATTCCGGTATTTCGGAGGTTGGGGTACCGCGACAATAGGGGTACATTCCGCCCGATTCGGGCGATATCACCCGTGTAGCGGGGGTAGAACGGTCTGTTTCGATAGCGCGCGCTACGGATTTCGTTGTCTATGGATGCCCCAACCTAGGCGAACCGCACGAATGCCCCGTTTGGGGGGTGCTTTTCGAAATGTGCGCGAGCTAGCCGGAAAAACTGCGCCACACGCCCGCGCCGTGCGTCAGCGGACCGCGCAGCGATCGCTGGCTGCGCTGCCACGCCGAGACGCCGGGACCGGTCTCGGCCCCGAGTTCGACGGCGAGCTCGGCGAGAGCCTGGCTGACGACGACGGTGACCGCGGCGATCTCCTCGGGGGTCGCCGAGGAGGAGATCACGCGGATGTCGGGACCTGCGGAATCCGGCGGGGCCTGCCCTGTGCCTGTCGAACGGCTCACAGCGGAATGTTCCCGTGCTTCTTGGGCGGCAGGCTCGCGCGCTTGGTGCGCAGCGCGCGCAGCGCCTTGATGACGGCGACGCGCGTGGCTGCCGGCTCGATGATGCCGTCGAGCTCCCCGCGCTCGGCAGCGAGAAACGGGGATGCCACGTTGTACGTGTACTCGTTCGCGAGGCGGGTGCGCACGGCGGCGACATCCTCGCCAGCGGCTTCCGCAGCCTTGATCTCTCCGCGGTACAGGATGTTGACGGCGCCCTGGCCGCCCATGACCGCGATCTCGGCGGTCGGCCACGCGTAGTTGAGGTCAGCGCCCATCTGCTTCGAGCCCATGACGATGTATGCGCCGCCGTAGGCCTTGCGGGTGATGACGGTGACGAGGGGAACCGTCGCCTCCGCGTACGCGTACAGCAGCTTTGCTCCGCGGCGGATGACGCCGGTCCACTCCTGGTCGGTGCCGGGCAGGTAGCCGGGAACGTCGACGAGGGTGAGGATCGGGATGTTGAACGCGTCGCAGAACCTGAGGAAGCGCGCGGCCTTTTCACCGGCTTCGATGTTGAGCGTTCCGGCCATGGCGTTCGGCTGGTTCGCGATGACGCCGACTGTGCGGCCCTCGACACGGCCGAATCCGACGACGATGTTTGGCGCGTACAACGGCTGGGTCTCGAGGAAGTCGCCGTTGTCGACGATGTGCTCGATGACGGTCTTGACGTCGTACGGCTGGTTGGGGCTGTCGGGAACAATGCTGTTGAGCTTGCGATCCTCGTCGGTGATCTCGAGTTCGATCTCGCTGTCGTAGATGGGCGGGTCTGCGAGGTTGTTGTCCGGCAGGAAGCCGATGAGGGTGCGCGCGTAGTCGAGTGCGTCATCCTCGTCGCTCGCGAGGTAGTGCGAGACGCCGGAGATCTTGTTGTGGGTGAGCGCGCCGCCGAGTTCCTCCATGCCGACGTCCTCGCCCGTGACCGTCTTGATGACATCGGGGCCCGTGACGAACATCTGGCTGGTCTTGTCGACCATGATCACGAAGTCGGTCAGGGCTGGGGAGTACACGGCGCCACCGGCTGCCGGGCCCATGATGATCGAGATCTGCGGGATGACACCGGAGGCCTGCGTGTTGCGGCGGAAGATCTCGCCGTACTTGCCGAGAGCGACGACGCCCTCCTGGATGCGCGCGCCGCCCGAATCGAGCATGCCGATGATGGGCACACCGGTCTTGAGGGCGTGATCCATGACCTTGATGATCTTCTCGCCGGCCACCTCGCCGAGGGAGCCGCCGAAGATCGTGAAGTCCTGTGAGTACACAGCGACCTGACGACCATGGATTGTGCCGAGACCGGTGACTACCGCGTCGCCGTACGGGCGGTTCTTCTCCATGCCGAACGCGTGCGTACGGTGCCGCACGAACTCGTCGAGCTCGACGAAGGAGCCGTGATCGAGCAGCTCGTTGATGCGCTCGCGCGCCGTCTTCTTGCCCTTGGCGTGCTGCTTCTCGATCGCGGCCTCGCCGCTCGCGGTCACCGCCTCGTGGTAGCGCACCTTGAGGTCGGCGATGCGACCAGCGGTCGTCGTGAGGTCAGGGATGTGCTTGGCGTCGTTGTCGTCGGTCACGATGTCACTTTACCCACCACGGAGGGAGGCATGTCGTTGGCGGAACCTTACAGAAACGCGGGGATAGCCTGTGGGGATGCGCCTTCCCCTCAGCAGCGCGATCGCGGAACGTCTCGACGTGCTCGACGAGACCGGCTCGACGAACGCCGTACTCGTCGAGCGTGCCAGAGCGGGCACCGAGCCGGAGTTCTCCGTCGTCATGACCACGAGCCAGACCGCTGGGCGCGGGCGCCTGGGTCGTACCTGGGTTGCTCCGCCGGGCAAGACGATAGCGGTCTCGGTGCTGTTGGCGCCGCCCACGAATGATCGGCTCGGCTGGTTGCCCCTGCTCGCGGGCCTCGCCATGACGCGCGCCGTGCGCTCCCTCGTGACCGAATACCCGGTGACCCTCAAGTGGCCAAACGACGTGCAGGTCGACGGCCTCAAGGTGTCGGGCCTGCTCGCCGAGCTCGTTCCGGGAGCCGGCGTTGTGATCGGTGCCGGCCTCAACCTCACGATGGACGAGTCGGAGCTGCCGACTCCCGTTTCCACGTCGCTCACCCTCGTGGGCGCCTCGGCAGATGACCTCATCGACCGCGCGCTCGCCGGGTACCTGGGCGAGCTGCGCGGCCTCTACGAGGGGATGCTCGCGGGAGCCGACATCCGGGCGCAGGTCACTGCTGAATGCGACACGATCGGCCGCCGCGTGCGCGTCGAGCTGCCCGGTGGCGACGACCTGTACGGCACCGCGACGGGCATCGACGCGGAGGGCAGGCTCGTGGTCGACGGCCGCGCGATCGCCGCGGGGGATGTCACGCACCTGAGGTACGAGTGAGCGACGAGACTGTCATCGCCCGCCTGAGGCCGCACGCCAGGACGCTGTTCTGGCCGACCGTGCTGCTGCTCGTAGTCGCGGGGGCGCTCGGGTTTCTGTCGGGAACGTTCCGTGAACAGTGGCAGAACATCGTGCTGCTCGCCCTCGCGGGCGTGGTCGCGCTCGTGGGCTGGCTCGCGCCGCTGCTGCGCTGGGCGTCGCGCAACTACACGATCACGACGCGACGCGTTGTCGTGTCCTCCGGCATCCTCGCCCGCTCTCGCCAGGAGGTGCTGTTGAGCCGGATTTCGGACGTAACTGTCGAGAGGCGGGGGCTGCAGTCGGTGTTCCGCAGCGGTGACGTGGTCATCAACGAGCAGCTCGAGCACCCCGTCGTGCTGGCCGATGTGCCGTCGGCGGGGCTCGTGCAGGCGGCAATCCATGATCTCGTCGATCTCGTCGAGGGCACCGGCACCGAGCCGTCGCTCGGGTCGGATAGGGTGCACGCGTGAAAATCTCCGTGATCGGATGCGGCTACCTCGGTGCCGTACACGCCGCCTGCATGGCGGACCTGGGCCATGAGGTGGTCGGCGTTGACGTCGACCCCGTGAAGATCGCGCAGCTTTCCGCGGGGACAGCGCCGTTCTTCGAACCCGGCCTGAGCGACCTGCTCGCCTCGTCCCTCGCGACCGGTCGGCTGCGTTTCAGCACCGACATCACGGAGGTGCGGGGGTCGGCAGTGCACTTCGTCGCCGTGGGCACGCCCCAGCTCGGTGACAGCTACGCCGCCGACCTTAGCTACGTGGATGCCGCGATCACCGCGCTGCTCCCACACCTCGCCCCCGGCGACCTCGTCGCGGGCAAGAGCACGGTGCCCGTGGGTACCGCAGTGCGGCTCGCCGATCTCGTCGAGGGATCCGGCGGCCGCCTCGCCTGGAACCCCGAGTTCCTGCGGGAGGGCTTCGCGGTGAAAGACACCATCTCGCCCGACCGGCTCGTGTACGGCGTGCGCGCGGGCGACGACGCATCGGTCGCGGCGCTCGACGAGCTGTACGCGGCGACGATCGCTCGCGGGACCCCTCGCGTGATCACCGACTTCGCTACCGCCGAGCTCGTGAAGGTCGCGGCAAACGCGTTCCTCGCCACGAAGATCTCGTTCATCAACGCGATGGCCGAGGTCGCAGAGGCCACGGGCGCAGACGTGACCCAGCTCGCCGACGCGATCGGCTACGACGCGCGCATCGGTCGGCGCTTCCTCAATGCCGGGCTGGGATTCGGCGGCGGCTGCCTGCCGAAAGACATCCGCGGGTTCATGGCGCGCGCCGAAGAGCTCGGCGTCGATCAGGCCCTCGGCTTCCTGCGGGAGGTCGACTCGATAAATCTCCGCCGCCGCGAGCGCATGGTCGATCTCGCGCGCGAGGTGTGCGGCGGCGACCTCGTGGGCAAGCGCATCGCGGTGCTCGGGCTCGCGTTCAAGCCGGACTCCGACGACGTGCGGGATTCCCCGGCGCTCGACGTGGCGGCCCGGCTCGCGGAGCTCGGCGCGATCGTGCGCGCGACGGACCCGGAGGCGATCGAGACATCCCGTCGCCTGCGCCCGACGCTCGACTACGTGTCGACTGCTGACGAGGCTGCGGAGGGTGCTGACGCCGTGCTGCTGCTCACCGAATGGAAGCAGTACCGCGAGCTCGACCCTGTGGCACTCGGATCACTCGTGGGCAACCGCGCGATCGTTGACGGCCGAAACTGCCTCGACCCCGTCCAGTGGCGCGCGGCCGGCTGGCACTACCGCGCCCTCGGCAGGCCGTAGCGGCATCGACCGGCTCGGGTGGAACACCCACGACCTGTAGAACGCGAAGCGGAAGATCGTGCCGAGGCCGAGCCCGATGATATTGCCCGAGATGTTGTCGGCGAGCACAGAGGTGAAGCCCAGTGCGTAGTGCGAGATCCACAGACACGCGAGCGTGATGAGCATGCCGCCGACGCTCACGACGATGAACTCGAGGCCCTCGCGCACGACCTGGGTGCGCTTGGTCGCGCCGAAAGTCCAGTACCGGTTGCCGACGTAGTTCGCGCCGATCGCGAGCGAGGTCGAGATGACCTTCGCTATGAACGGGCCGGAGTGGATGACCGAGGGCTCGAGCACTGTCGCGCGCAGGAGGTTGAACACTCCGACGTCGATGACGAAACCCACGAGGCCCACGGCCCCGAAGCGGGCGAGCTGGGCAAGCAGCAGGCGCAAAGTGTTCCCCCGGGGTGCGACAGAATGGGTGTGGTCGGTGCAGTGTAACTGAGGAGAACTGAGTGTCCCTGACAGTAGGTGTCATCGGCGGAGGCCAGCTCGCGCGCATGATGATTCCCCCAGCGATCGAGCTCGGCCTCGGCATCTGTGTGCTCGCCGAAAACGCAGGAGAATCGGCAGGGATCGCCGTCACGCAGCTCGGCGACTACCGCGATGTCGACGATGTCCTGCGTTTTGCGGAGGGTGTGGACGTCGTCACGTTCGACCACGAGCACGTGCCCCAGCCCGTGCTGCGCGCGCTCGTCGCGGCGGGAGTTGTCGTGCATCCGGGGCCAGACGCGCTCGTGTTCGCGCAAGACAAGCTGCGCATGCGCGAGCGGCTCGGCGCGCTCGGGTTGCCGGTTCCGGACTGGGCTGCCGTGGCATCCGTCGACGAACTCGACGCCTTCCTGGCGGCGCACGGTGGTCGCGCCGTCGTGAAGACCCCCCGCGGAGGCTACGACGGCAAGGGCGTGCGGGTCGTGTCTGCCGCCGCGGAGGTTGCCGACTGGTTCGAGGGCGGCGAGCCGCTGCTCGTGGAGGAACTCGTCGAGTTCCGTCGCGAGCTCTCGCAGGTGCTCGCGCGGCGACCCTCCGGTGAGATGGCGCTGTGGCCGGTAGTCGAGTCGATCCAGCGCGGGGGAGTGTGTGTCGAGGTGATCGCGCCGGCGCCGGGGACCTCCGAGAAGCTCCGCGACGTCGCGGCGGACATCGCGACGACGATCGCGGCCGAACTCGGCGTGACGGGCGTGCTCGCCGTCGAGCTGTTCGAGACCACTGATGACCGCCTGCTCGTGAACGAACTCGCAATGCGCCCGCACAACAGCGGGCACTGGAGCATCGACGGGTCGGCGACGAGCCAGTTCGAGCAGCACCTGCGCGCGGTGCTGGACCTGCCGCTCGGCCCGACGACGATGCGCGAGCCGTGGAGCGTCATGGTCAACGTGCTCGGCGGAACGATCGAGAATCGCTACCCGGTGGCGCTCGCCGACCAGCCCACCGCGAAAGTGCACTTCTACGGTAAAGAGCCGCGACCCGGTCGCAAGGTCGGACACGTCACCGCGGGCGGCGACGAGCTCGAGGATGTCGTCTTCAGGGCGCGCGCCGCAGCGGCATTCTTTGAGGAATGACACCTACGCTTATCGGGTGACCGAACCCCTCGTTGCCATCATCATGGGCTCCGACTCCGACTGGAGCGTCATGTCGGAATCTGCCGCGGTGCTCGCGGAGTTCGGCATCGCCTACGAGGTCGAGATCGTCTCGGCACACCGCACTCCCGACAAGATGATGAGGTTCGGGCGCGAGGCCGCGGGGCGCGGCATCCGGGTCATCATCGCCGGCGCCGGCGGTGCTGCGCACTTGCCGGGTATGACGGCATCTATCACCACTCTCCCTGTGATCGGCGTGCCCGTGCCGCTCGCGAAGCTCGACGGGCTCGACTCCCTGCTGTCGATCGTGCAGATGCCCGCAGGCATTCCGGTCGCCACCGTGTCCATCGGCGGGGCCCGCAACGCGGGGCTGCTCGCAGCGCGAATCCTCGGTTCGGGGGATGCTGCCCTCACGGCGAAGCTCGCGGACTTCGCCCGGTCGCTCGAGCGACAAGTGGACGAGAAGAACGCCGCACTCAACAGTTCGCTATGACACTGGATACATCAGCATGAGCCAGGCCAGTCCCGTCCGCTACCCGGACCTGCGCGACCCGAGTGTCATGACGCGTCGGGCCTGGGTGCTCGTCGTGCTCAACCTGCTCATCCCCGGCTCAGCGCAGCTGCTCGCGGGCAACCGGCGGCTTGGCCGGTTCGCCGTCACCACCACGTTCATCCTGTGGGCGCTCGTGGTCATCGCCGTGCTGCTCTACTTCCTTGCCCGGCCCATGTTCATCACGATCGCCACCAACTACCTCGTGCTGTGGATCGCGCAGGCGGCAATCGTGTTCTACGCCGTGCTGTGGATCGTGCTCTCGTTCGACGCCCTCCGTCTCATCCGTCTCGTGCGTGTCGCCCCGAAGACGAGGTCAGCCGTCGCGGGTCTCGCCGTGGTCGCGCTCGTCGCCGTAGGGAGCACCGCAGCGTACGGCGTCATGGTCGCGGGCGTCACGCGCAGCACTGTCGGTGACGTGTTCGCCGGCCAGACGGTCGTGCCGCCCGTGGACGGCCGATACAACTTCATGCTCCTCGGCGGTGACGCGGGCGCCGACCGTGACGGCCTGCGACCCGACAGCATCTCGGTCGTGAGCGTCGAGGCCGCCACCGGCAAGGCGACGATCGTCGGCATCCCGCGGAACATGCTGTATGTGCCCTTCGTTGAGGGGTCGCCCATGCTCGCCGAGTACCCCGACGGCTACGGAACCGACGGCTGCGACGTCGACGTGTGCCTCATCAACTCGATCTACACCGAGGTCGAGCTGTACCACCCCGAGCTCTACCCCGACGCGCTCGCGAACGGCAGCAACCCCGGCATCGAGGGCATGCGGGATGCGGTCGAGGGCCTGCTCGGCATCCAGATCCAGTACTACGTGCTCATCGACATGCAGGGTTTCGCGGATCTTATCGACGCGCTCGGCGGTATCACGATTGACGTCTCGGAGCGTCTACCGGTCACCGACGAGGTCGACGAGAACGGCCAGCCATACGATCCTGACACATCATGGATCGAGCCGGGCGTGCAACTCATGAACGGTGACACGGCCCTCGCCTACGCGCGGATCCGAGCGGGCACTACCGACTACGCGCGCATGGAGCGCCAGCGCCAGGTGCAGGAAGCGATAATCCAGCAGTTCGAGCCCGCGAACATCCTGACCAAGTTCCAGGCCGTGGCGCAGGCGGGTTCGCAGGTCGTGAGCACCGACATCCCGCAAGCCATGCTTGGGCCGTTCGTCGACCTGGCGAGCAAGTCGCGGAGCCTCGACATCGCGACACTCGAGCTCGTGCCGCCGGACGTGGACCCGGATGACCCGGACCTTGCCTACGTGCGCCAACTCGTGTCGAGCGCGCTCATTATCGCGACGCCGGAACCGAAGGACTAGCGAGACGCCTACAGGTCGGCGTGCAGCTGCCAGACCTTCTCGGCCGAACTGCGCCAGCTGAACGCCTTCGCGCGGTCTGATCCCGAGTAGGCGAGCCGCTCGGCGAAGGCGGGGTCGTCGAGCACCGAGTTGATGCCGTCGGCGAGCCGTTCCGCGTAGCTGGAGTCGTCGCCGCGCTCCACGATGACGCCAGCGTCGACCGCGAGCTCGAGCAGGGCGGGGGCGTCGGAGTGCACGACGGGGGTGCCGAGGGCGAATGCCTCGAGCACGGGCATCCCGAAGCCCTCTTCGAGGTTCGGGTATGCGAATACCGCCGCGCGATCGACGGCGACGGCGATGTCACGGTCGGTGAGGGTCCCGAGGCCGCGCACGCGCGAGGCGTCGAGTCCGGCGGAGGCGACCGCTGCCGCGAGCGTCTCGTCGTTCGCTTCGGGACCGACGATGAGCAGCGGCACATCGCCGGAGACGCGAGGCATCCCGGCGACGAGCTGGTCGATGCCCTTGCGGGGCTCGAGCCCGCCGATTGCGAGTACGTAGCTCGCGGGAAGGCCGAGCCGCTCGGCTCGTTCGTCGGCGTCGGCGGGAACCTCGAGCGCCGTGCTCGCCGCGCCGCTGATGACCCGAACCCGATCGCCGAGGTCGATGATCTCGCTGAGCTGGTCGCCCACCGCATGGCTCGGAACGACTATCGCGTCGGCGTAGCGCTGGGCGCGTTTGAGCATGGCCTTGTGCCACGAGACTGTGCGAGGGCTCAGCGAGTCCGGGTGCGACCACGCGATGGTGTCGTGCACGGTCACGGCGATCTGGTCGCCGTCGTTGAGACGGTCGTGCCGGGCGAGCGGCGCGAGCAGGCTCGTTGCGTGCACCATTCCCTTGCCGGGAAGGCGGGTGAAGCCGTGCTGCCAGGCCGCCTGCAGCTCGCGCCGCGCGAGCGAGCTCTTATGCAGGGCGCGCAGTCCAGGCAGACGCTCTTCGATTGCCGCGTAGTCGGCTTCGGGGGATGCCGAGACAACGGCTTCGACGTAGCATCCGCGGGGCGCCGTGGCGATGAGCTCGCGCACGAGTTCCTCCGTGTACCTGCCCACGCTTCCGGGCGTGGACGTGAGCATCTCGTCGATGATGACGCGGAGGGTGGTCATTGTGCTTCGAGGGCTCCCGTGCTGAATGCCGCGGCGAGCGCGTCCTGCCAGTTCCGTAGGGGTTCGACTCCCGCCGCGAGCCACGAATCATGGCCGAGGACGGAGTAGGACGGGCGCGGAGCTGGGCGAACGAAGAGTGCGCTCTCGGTCGGCTTGACCCTATCAGGATCGTGTCCGCCGAGCTCGAAAATGGCCCGGGCGAAGTCGAACCAACTCGCCTGGCCGGAGCTCGTGCCGTGGTAGATGCCCGCGGGAAGGTCGGCGTCGAGCATCCGCACGATCTGACGCGCGAGGTCCATGGACCAGGTCGGCTGGCCGACCTGGTCGGTGACCACGTCGACGGTGTCACGCTCCGATGCGAGGCGCAGCATGGTCTTCGCGAAGTTGCCGCCGTGCTCGCCGTAGAGCCACGCGGTGCGCACGATACGGGTTCCCGTGGGGTCGGCTTCGAATGCGAGCCGCTCGCCCTCGGCCTTGGTGCGGCCGTACGCAGACTGAGGGTTGCGGGGCTCGTTCTCGGCGTACGGAGTCGTTGCCGTGCCGTCGAATACGTAGTCGGTGGACAGCTGCACGAGAGTCGCACCGTGGGCGGCCGTCGCCCTGGCCAGATTCTGCGCGCCGAGCGCGTTGACGGCGAAGGCCGTGGGCTCGTCGGCCTCGGCATCGTCCACCCTCGTGTAGGCAGAGGCGTTGATCACGACGTCGATGCCCTCGACTGCGGCAAGCGCGGCCCCGGCATCGGTCACGTCGAGTTGCGCGCGGGTCAGGCCCGTGACATCCCTGCCCGCGAGGACCGCGAGCAGGTCGGTGCCGAGCATGCCGCCGGCGCCAGTGATGAGGTAGCGGGTCACAGGGCGGCGCGCGCTTTGAGGGGCTCCCACCAGGCGCGGTTGTCGCGGTACCACTGCACCACGTCGGCGAGCCCTTGCGCGAACGGCACGAGAGGCTCGTAGCCGAGTTCTGCCCGGATTTTGGAGATGTCGACGCTGTAGCGGAGGTCGTGGCCGAGACGATCCTGCACGCGGTCGACGTACGACCAGTCTTTGCCGGTCGCGTCGAGGAGAAGCTGCGTGAGCTCCTTGTTGGTGAGCTCGGTGCCGCCGCCGATGTTGTAGATCTCGCCGGCGCTGCCGTTCACGAGCACCATCGCGATGCCGCGCGTGTGGTCGTCGACGTGCAGCCAGTCGCGGATGTTGTTGCCCTCGCCATAGAGCGGAACGTGCTTGTCATCGATCAGGTTCGTGACGAAGAGCGGGATGACCTTCTCGGGGAAGTGGTACGGCCCGTAGTTGTTCGAGCACCGCGTGATGGAGAGGTTGAGGCCGTGGGTGCGGAAGTAGCTGCGCGCGAGCAGGTCGCTGCCCGCCTTCGATGCCGAGTACGGAGAGTTCGGCTCGAGCGGCCGCGTCTCGTCCCACGATCCCTCCGCGATCGATCCGTAGACCTCGTCGGTTGAGACGTGCACGAATCGTTTGAGGCTAGCGCGCAGCGCGGCGTCGAGCAGGCGCTGGGTGCCGAGCACGTTCGTCTCGACGAAGATGCCGGAGTCGCGCACCGACCTGTCGACGTGCGACTCCGCGGCGAAGTGGACCACGGCATCGACGGTCGGCATGAGGGTGTCGAGCAGTTCGGCATCGCGGATGTCTCCGTGAACGAATGAGTAGCGGGGGGAATCGGCGATCGGCGCGAGGTTCTCGAGGTTCCCCGAGTATGTGAGCGCGTCGAGCACGACGACCTCTGCGCCTTCGAGGCCGGGGTACGCGTCTTCGAGGGTGCGCCGTACGAAGTTGGAGCCGATGAAGCCGGCTCCGCCGGTCACGAGGATTTTCATTGCTTCCTTCACCACACGCCTATCGCGATCAAAAGTCCAATTATCCACTGGTCGCGCGGCCTGCGCCGCATCTGGCCGGAGCGACCCGCGAGGGCCCAGCGGGCCCGGATGTCACCCCCTTCGAGGAGCGCGAGCATTCCCACGAGCTCCGGGCGAGCCTCGGGCGGCGCGACCCGCAGCGCGGCCCGCGCGTGGATGATCGCCTGGTTGCGGTGCCACCGCGACCGGATGAGCTTCAGCCGGGCGACCGCCGAACCGAGCCCCGTGTTCGACCCCATGACGTTGTCGTCGTGCTGGCGGTAGTCGAGCGTCGACTGCCCGTCGATGTGCCACGACCACCCCCGGCCGCGCGCGAGCGCATAGATGAGGGAGTCGTGGAAGTCGGCAGTGCGCGCGACCGACTCGTCGTCGGTGAGTTGTTCGGCGATGAGGGCAGCGAGCCGCGGCGTGAGCACGAATGTGGACCCGGGGCCGGGGCTCTCGGTGAGGTAGTCGAAGCGGCGCTGCGGGAAGTTCTTGCGGATGAGCGTGCGCACCCCGTTCGGCGAGAACGCGGTGATGGACGAGGAAACACCGTCGTGGCCGCCCGACCGCAGGAGCCCGACGTGGCGTTCGAGCTTGCCGGGAAGCCACACGTCGTCCTGGTCGCTCAACGCGAGATAGCCGTCAGCGGGAGGGGTGACGAGCGTCACGAGCCGGTAGAAGTTGGGGGCGGAGCCACCGGACGATCCCATCGAGGGCAGCACGATCACGCGCGGGTCTGCAGCTGACTGGTTGACGAGCCACTCCCGCGTTCCGTCGGTCGACTCGTCGTCGAGGGCAACGACACGCACGCGCACGCCCTCCTGGGCGAGGATGCTCGCGAGCTGCTCGGGCAGCCATCGCCTGCCGTTGTATGTGGCCAGGAGCACGACCACCTCTGGCAGCGCGGCGACCTCGGAGGGGGACGGCATAGAGAGCAATTGTAGCGGGGCCGCGAATAGGCTGAGGGAATGGCCACTCCCACCATCTCGGTCGCGTTGTGCACGCACAACGGTGCCCGTTACGTGCGCGAGCAGATCGAGAGCATCCTGCGCCAGAGCACTCCCGCTACCGAGATCGTGTTGTCGGACGACGCGTCGACGGACGACACGGTCGCCATCGTGGCGGGCACGGTCGCGGGCTGGCCCGAGCCGCGACCCGAGCTCGTCGCCATCCGTAACTCGTCGGCGCTCGGGGTCGTCGCGAACTTCGAGCAGGCCACGGCCGCCTGCACGGGAGAGCTCATCGCGCTGTGCGACCAGGACGACGTGTGGCATGTCGACAAGCTCGCGCGATTCGTCGCGCTGTTCGAGTCGCGTCCCGACCTTCCGCTCGCACACAGTGACGCAGCGCTTGTGACGGGAGATCTCGTGCCGCTGCCCGACTCGCTGCTCGCGAGCCTCGAGGCCACCACGCGGGAGCGGGAGGAGCTCGTCGACGGGCGCAGCTATGCGACCTTCCTGCGGCGCAACCTCGTGACAGGGGCGACCGCGGTCTTTCGTGCCGCGCTGCTCAAGCACGCCCGCCCGTTTCCCGCGGAGTGGGTGCACGACGAGTGGCTCGCGATCATCGCCGCTGCCGTCAACCGCACAGAACTCATCGCCGACGAACTCGTCGACTACCGACAGCACGGCGGCAACCAGATCGGGGCGGTCAAGCCGACCCTGCGGTACAAGTTCGGGAAGCTCGTGGAGCCGAGGACCGACCGCAACGAGCGTCTCGTCGCGCGCGCGCGTGTGCTCGTGGAACGGCTCGAGGTGCTGGGCCCGGCGATCGGCCCGGCCCGGCTCGACTCGGCACGGCGCAAGCTCGCGCACGAACGGTCCCGGCAGCGCCTTCCCCGCGTTCGGGTGCTCAGGGTGCCCTCCGTGCTGGTGGCCGTCGTGGCCGGGCGCTACGCGCGCTACAGCAGGGGCATCCCCGATGCCGTGCGCGACCTGCTTCAGTCTGCCCACTGAGCACTCACGTTAGGATCGTGCCCGTGCAGATTCGAGAACTCGCCGTTGCTGACGCGTGGGAAATCACCCCGGTGGCGTGGCGAGACGACCGTGGACTCTTCCTCGAATCGTTCAGGCACGACACGCTCGAAGCGGCAACGGGTCGTCGGTTCGTGCTGCGCCAGGGCAACACCTCGGTCTCGCGCAAGGGCGTCGTGCGGGGCATCCATTTCGCGGACACGCCCCCCGGCCAGGCCAAGTACGTGTCTGTCGCGCACGGCGCGGGCATCGACTTCGTGATCGACATCCGGGTCGGCTCGCCGACCTTCGGCACGTGGGACTCGGTGGTGCTCGACAGCGAGAGCCGTCGTTCGGTCTTCCTCTCCGAGGGGCTCGGCCACGCGTTCGCCGCCCTCACCGACGACGCGACCCTCACCTACCTCGTGAGCTCGACCTACAACCCCGCGGCCGAGCACGACCTGAATGTGCTCGACCCCCAGATCGGTCTCGTCTTCCCGAAGGAGATGGGCGACGCCGTGCTCTCGGACAAAGACCTCGCGGCGCCCACCCTCGCCGAACTGCTTGCGGCCGGCGCCCTGCCCGATTTCGCCGAACTCAAGGCGTACTACACGAAGGACATCGCCTGATGCGCGGAATCATCCTGGCCGGAGGAAGCGGCACGCGACTGTGGCCAATCACCAAGGGCATCTCGAAGCAACTGATGCCGATCTACGACAAGCCGATGATCTACTACCCGCTGTCGACGCTCATGCTGGCGGGCATCAGCGAGATCCTCATCATCACGACACCGGATGACCAGCCGCAGTTCCAGCGGCTCCTCGGTGACGGCAGCGACCTCGGTATCTCTCTCAGCTACGCTGCCCAGCCCTCGCCCGACGGCCTGGCCCAGGCGTTCGTCATCGGCGAGGAGTTCATCGGCGACGAGAAGGTCGCGCTCGTGCTCGGCGACAACATCTTCCACGGCGTCGGGCTTGGCTCGAACCTGCGCAACAGCACAGACATCGAGGGCGCGCTCATCTTCGCCTACCAGGTGCGCAACCCTCGCGCCTACGGCGTCGTCGAGTTCGACGCCGACCTCAAAGCGGTCTCGATCGAGGAGAAGCCCGAGAAGCCCAAGAGCAACTTCGCGGTTCCCGGTCTCTACTTCTACGACAACAGCGTGATCGAGATCGCGAAGTCGATCATGCCGAGCGCGCGCGGTGAACTCGAGATCTCCACGGTGAACGAGCGCTACCTCGAGAGCGGCTCGCTGCAGGTCAACGTGCTCGACCGCGGCACCGCGTGGCTCGACACCGGCACGTTCGAGTCGATGATCCAGGCCACCGAGTTCGTGCGGGTCATCGAAGACCGCCAGGGCTTCAAGATCGGCTGCCTCGAAGAAATCGCCTGGCGCGCGGGCTGGATCACGGATGCTCAGCTCGCCGCTCTCGCCGCCCCGCTCACCAAGAGCGGCTACGGCACGTACCTGACCGGGTTGCTCGAGGACGCCTGAGTGGGTGCCGCAACCAACGCGTGGCTCATCCTGCGCCAGAAGGGCCCGTTGCCCTTCCTGCGCAAGGTCATCGAGCGGCTGGAAGGCCCAGAGGCCAACCGGGTCTCCCTCGTGGCGTACGACGACGCGCGCGCGGTTGACTGGAGTACGCCGCATCCGGCAGTCGCCAACCCCGTGACCGTTCCCGACGGCCCGCTCACGGTCGCCTGGATCATGTCGCCTCCCGGCGAGGGCAGCGGCGGCCACCAGAACATCTTCCGGTTCATCCGGTACCTGGAGGCCGCGGGCCACCGCGTGAAGATCTACCTGTACTCGACGAGCGAGGTGTACACGCTGAGCCAGATCCGCGTGCGCGTTGCCTCTGGCTCGTACCCGACGGTCGCCGCGACCATCGAGGACTACCCCGCCGGAGGAGTTGGCGCGGGCATCGACGCGATAGTCGCGACCGGCTGGGAGACCGCGTACCCGGCCTACCGCGACGCCTCGCCCGCGCGCCGCCTCTACTTCGTGCAGGACTACGAGCCGTACTTCTACGGTGTCGGCACCGACTCGGTGCTCGCCGAGAACACCTACCGTTTCGGTTTCTCCGGCATCACGGCGGGCAATTGGCTCGCGGCGAAGCTCGCCGCTGACTACGGCATGCCCACGCGCTCGTACGAGTTCGGCGCCGATCGCAGCAACTACCACCTCGTGAACTCCGGGCAGCGCAGGGAGATCTTCTTCTATGCGCGCCCGGGCACCACGCGACGCGGCTACGAGCTCGGCATCATGACGCTCGACAACTTCGCGCGTGAACGGCCCGACTACGTGATCAACCTCGCGGGCTGGGACGTGAGCCGGTACTCGATCCCGTTCCCGTACACGAACCTCGGGACACTGCCGGTGAGCGAGCTCAACGCGCTCTACAACCGCTGTGCCGCTGGCCTCGTGCTCTCGCTGACCAACATGTCGCTCCTTCCGCTCGAGCTGCTCGCGGCGGGCGTCATCCCGGTCGTCAACGATGCGCCGAACAACACGATGGTGTCGTCGAATCCGTTCATCGAGTACACCCCCGCGTCACCGCGCGCGCTCGCCGACCGCCTCATCGCCGTCGTCGACCGCGCCGATCTGGCCGAGCATTCGCGCCAGGCAGCCGAGAGCATCGGCACCGAGGGCTGGGATGGCTCGGGCCGACAGTTCATCGCCGCGTTCGAGGACGTCGTGCGTGGCTGACTGCATAGTCATCGGGGCGAACGGATTCCTCGGCTCGAGCCTCACCGACGAACTCGTCGCGCGGGGTCACTCGGTTACGGCCTTTGACCGCTTCTCCGGTGCTGAGCGGCGTTTCATGAGCGACGTGACCACCGTCGCGGGAGACTTCCTCGATCGCGACGCCGTGGCGTCCGCCGTCGCCGGCCACGAGTTCGTGTTTCACTTCCTCTCCACGACGACCCCGGCGACAGCCGACAACGAGCCCGCGCGCGACGCGCGTGACAACCTCGCCCCGAGCATTGACCTGTTCTCGGCGTGCGTTGCTGGCGGAGTGCGTCGGGTTATCTTCGCCTCGACCGGGGGTGCGATCTACGGCGAGAAGACCGTCGATGTGCTCACCGAAGATGTGACACCGGAACCCATCTCGCCGTACGCGATCGGCAAACTCGCGATCGAGGGCTACCTCGCCTACTTCCGGCGCAAGCACGGGCTCGAGTCCACGTCGTTCCGCATCTCCAACCCATACGGCCCTCGGCAGCGGTCAAACCGCGCGCAGGGGGTAATCCCCACGTTCCTCGAGAAGGCCGCGAGCGGCGAGGCAGTTCCGGTGTACGGCGACGGCTCGTCGGTGCGTGACTACGTGTACGTCGACGATGCGATCCGGATGATCGTCGATACAGTCGACGCGACGCCTCGGTACGCGGTCTACAACGTGGGCAGCGGCGTGGGCACCAGCCTCACCGAGCTGCTCGCCGTCATCGGCGACGTGACGGGAGCGCACCCGGCCATCGACTACCGCCCGGAGCCCGCCACATTCGTGCACCGCTCGGTGCTCGACACGGGCCGGTACCGTGGTGAGTTCGGCCCCGCGGCAGCTCGCACGCTCCGCGAGGGCATCGGGCAGACGTGGGCCGAGCGGGAAGGATGGGGAGCATGAGCGCGAAGGCGACGGTCGCGATACTCACGTTCAACGGGGAGACGTACCTGCGGGACATCCTCACCGCGCTGAGCACTCAGCAGTTTGACGGCGAGGTCGAGGTGCTCGTGATCGACTCGAGCTCGACCGACTCGACCCTCGCTATCGTCGCTGAGTTTCCCGAAGTGCGCCTGCACCAGATCGCTAACAGCGAGTTCGGCCACGGCAAGACCCGAAACCTCGCGGCACAACTCGCGACGGGAGAGTTCGTCGTCTACCTCACGCACGATGCCGTGCCCGCCGACGACTTCTGGCTCGACGGCATGCTCAAGCCGTTCGAGCTGTTCCCCGGTGTCGTGGGCGTCGTGGGCAGGCAGATCCCGCGCGCGGACTGCTTCCCGCTGCTCAAGTACGAGATCCGTCGCGTGTTCGACACCCAGGGCGCCGAGTTCGGCACGACCATCTCGTACGAGGACCCGGCCTTCGATCGGCACCCGCACTACGGGCCGCCCGCACGGTTCTACTCCGACGTCAACTCGGCGACCCGCAAGCGCTACCTGCTCGACGAGGTGCACTACCAGGACGTCTCGTACGCGGAAGACCAACTCTTCGCGCAGGAGTTCATGCGCAAGGGTGGGTTCAAGGCGTATGCCCCGTGGGGTGCCGTCGTGCACTCGAACGACCTCACATATTCGGAGTACAAGAAGCGGATCTTCGACGAGATCGTGGGGCTGCGCCTCGCGGGTGCTCCAGTTCCGCCCGCCTCGCACGGGTTCAGGGCGTTCGTTCGTGCGGTCGTGCTCGACCCCGCCGACATCCTGCAGGATCGGGACTACTCGGCAGGTCGCAAGCTCTACTGGCTCGTCGTGAACCCGTTCTACCACCTCGCCAAGTACCGGGCCGGGCGGCGCGCTCGCCGCATCGACCTCTCGCACCCGAAGCTCGCGGCGATGTCGCTCGAGGCGCAGCGCAAGGCCGTTTGAAACGACCCGGCCTCTCGCCGGTAGACTCGCCTGACACTGGAAACTGAACTGAGCGGATAGCGGCATGCCCGAAAACACCGGCACGAAGCGTGCGATGATCACCGGAATCACCGGGCAGGACGGCTCGTACCTCGCTGAGCTTCTTCTCGCGAAGGGCTACGAGGTGCACGGTCTCATCCGCCGAGCATCGACGTTCAACACCGTACGGCTCGACCACCTGTACCGCGACCCCCACGAGTCGGGCAACCGCCTCTTCCTCCACTACGCCGACCTGGCCGATGGTTCGCGGCTCTCGTCCCTCATGAGCGAGATCGCGCCGGACGAGGTCTACCACCTCGGCGCTCAGTCGCACGTGCGCGTCTCGTTCGACGAGCCCGAGTACACGGGCGACATCACGGGCCTCGGCACCATCCGCCTGCTCGAGGCGATCCGCCAGACCGAGGTGCCCGCACGGTTCTACCAGGCCTCGAGCTCCGAGATGTTCGGTGCGACCCCGCCCCCGCAGGGCGAGGACACGCCCTTCTACCCGCGCTCGCCGTACGGCGCGGCCAAGGTCTACTCCTACTGGATCGCGCGCAACTACCGCGAGGCCTATGGGCTGTTCGCCGTCAATGGCATCCTCTTCAACCACGAGAGCCCGCGCCGTGGCCAGACCTTCGTCACCCACAAGATCACCCAGGCCGTCGCGCGCATCAAGTCGGGCCTCCAGAAGGAGCTGTACCTCGGCAACCTCGACGCGCGCCGCGACTGGGGCTACGCGCCCGAGTACGTGCTCGCCATGTGGCAGATGCTCCAGCAGGACGAGGCCACCGACTACGTCGTGGGCACGGGCACCGACCACAGCGTCGAAGACTTCGTGCGCTTCTCCTTCGAGCACGCCGGGCTCGACTGGAAGGACTTCGTCAAGACCGACGAGCGCTACCTCCGGCCCACGGAGGTCGACTCGCTCGTGGGCGATGCGTCGAAGGCGTTCAACGACTTCGGATGGAAGGCCACAGTGCACCCAGAGCAGCTCGCGCACATCATGGTCGACCACGACCTCGCCGAGATCGAGAACAACGGCCACGTCGTCGACGTCCCCCAGGTCGCGCCCTGGATTTCCTAGCGTGATGGCAACACCCCGCACCGCGGTCGTCGTGCCGACGCTCGGGCAACGACCGGAGTACCTCGGCCAGTCGCTCGCGTCCATCCGCGCGGCGGGGGAAGCCCTCATCCTCATTGTCGCGCCCGCGTCGTTTGATGCGAGTGCGCTCATCGCCGACGGGCTCGCCGACCAGAAGATCGATGAGACCGGTCGATCGTTGCCCGCGGCAATCGAGCAGGGATTCGCAGCCCTACCCGAGAGCGTGCAGTACATGTCGTGGCTCGGGGATGACGACGTGCTGTCGCCCGGGTCGCTCACCGCGACGAGCGGGTTTCTCGACGGGCATCCGCGCACCTCGGCGGTCTACGGCAGGTGTGACTACATCGACGAGAAGAACCGCCTGGTGTGGTCGAACAAGTCGGGAGCGTGGGCGGCACCACTGCTGCGCATCGGACCAGACCTCATCCCGCAGCCGGGGTCGCTCTTCCGGCGCTCCTCGTACCTGAAGACTGCGGGGCTGCGCACCGACCTCGGCTGGGCATTCGACCTCGACATCTTCCTGCAGCTTGCGGGCGTCGGCAGGCTCTCGTACCTGCGCCGCACCCTCGCCTCGTTCCGCTGGCACGCCGACTCGCTCTCCGTGGGCCAGCGCCGCGACTCCGTGCGCGAGGCCAGCCAGGTGCGTCGGGAATACCTGCCGGCCTGGCTGCGTCCTATCTCCGGGCTGTGGGAACGGCCCGTGCAGTGGGCGACGTACCGCGCGGGGGACGTCGTGATCAGGGAGGCAAAGGATTGAGCAAGCCACTCGTCTACGTAGCTGGACATCGAGGCCTCGTCGGCTCGGCCATCGCGAGGCACATCGAGGCCAGGGGCGACCAGGACTGGGTCGGTCGTACGCGTGCCGAACTCGACCTGCTTGACCGCGGCGCAGTCTTTGATTTCGTGAAGGCGACTAGGCCCGACGCGATCGTTGTAGCCGCGGCCAAGGTCGGCGGCATCAAGGCGAACTCGACGTATCCCGTCGAGTTTCTCACCGAGAACGTGCAGCTGCAGTCGAATCTCATGGATGCCGCGCACGCGGCCGATGTGCCGAGGTTGCTGTTCCTCGGCTCCTCGTGCATCTACCCCAAGTTCGCCGAGCAGCCGATCCGCGAGGACTCGCTGCTCACCGGACCGCTCGAGCCGACCAACGATGCCTATGCGATCGCGAAGATCGCGGGCATCCGTCTCGCCGACGGCTACCGCAGTCAGTACGGCAGGGACTGGATCTCGGCGATGCCCACCAACATCTACGGGCCCGGCGACAACTTCGACCTCGAGACCTCTCACGTGCTTCCCGCGCTCATCCACCGCTTCCACGACGCGAAGGTGAGCGGTGCGCGCTCCGTCATGCTGTGGGGCACCGGTAGTGCGCTGCGCGAGTTCCTGCACGCCGATGACCTCGCCGAGGCGAGCCTCTTCCTGCTCGACAACTACCGCGAGCCCGGTCCCATCAACGTGGGATTCGGCGAGGAGATCTCCATCCGCGACCTCGCGGGCGTCATCGCCGATGTCGTCGGTTTCGAGGGCACGATCGAGTGGGATCCGAGCAAACCCGACGGCACTCCGCGCAAGATCCTCGATTCGAGCCGCATCCGTGGTCTCGGCTGGGAGCCAAAGGTGCACCTCACCGAGGGCATCAGGCACGCCTACGAGTGGTTCCTCGCGCACCAGTGACTACGGCCGTGCGGAGGGGTTGCAGTAGTCTGTTCGCTATGTGTGTCGAGGCTCCGAAGCGCGTGAGTAGGGCGTTCCGTTGAAGACCCTGGTCGCCATTCCCGCATACAACGAAGAGGCGTCGATCGGCGCGGTCATCGCGGCCCTCGCCGGGCACCACCCCCTCGACCAGGTCATCGTGATCGACGACGGCTCGCGGGATGCCACGTCCCGGATCGCCCGCGAGGCCGGGGTCCGCGTCATCCGGCACGCCGTCAATCTCGGGGTCGGGGCGGCGATGGGCACAGCCTTCAAGTTCGCCGCGCGCCACGAGTACGAGGCGCTCGTGCAGTTCGACGCCGACGGCCAGCACCGGCCCGAGTTCCTCGCCGACCTGCTCGCGGGCGCAGGCACGGCCGACATCGTCGTGGGCAGCCGCTTCGCCGCCGGCGGCAACTTCCGCTCGACCTGGGCGCGCAGGAACGTGCAGCGCATCATCGCGTGGACAGTCTCCGCCTATGCCCGGACCCGCCTGACCGATGTCACGTCCGGGTTCCGCCTGAGCGGGCCGCGCGCGATCGAACTGTTCTCCCAGCACTACCCGGTCGAGTTTCTCGGTGACACTGTCGAGTCGATCGTGCTCGCGTCGCGCCACGGCCTGACCGTGCGCGAGGTTCCCGTCGTGATGAACGAGCGCGCGGGCGGCCTGCCCTCGCAGTCGATCTTCCGCGCGACCCTGTACACGGGGCGCATCCTCCTCATCCTCGTGCTCGCGGGCTTCCGAAGCTCGCCGCCGAGCATCGCCGCAGCTCGCAAGCGTGCAAAGAAAGTGGGTACCGCATGAACCCGCAGGTGCTCGCGATCGTCCTCTCGGTCGCCATGCTCGTCGTCGTCCTCGTGCTCCTGAGGTTCTACTTCCTCCCCGAGAAGTACGCGGTGATCTGGCTCGTCGCGGCAGTCGTGGCCATCGTGCTCTCGGTGTTCCCCTCGATCCTGAACGCGGTAGCGGGCTTCTTCGGAATCTCGCAGCCGATCAACCTCCTCTTCGTCGCCGGGTTCTTCGTCGTCCTCCTCCTGCTCATGCAGCTGAGCCTCGAGCTCGCGCGCACCAGGGACGAGCTTCGCAAGGTCGTGCAGAGCCTCGCGGTCGACCTGGAAGAGACCACCCACGACGATGAGTGAGGTCGAGGCGCCTGCGCGGACGTGGCGCTCCCGTTTTCGCCTCATCCATCTGGCCCCGATCCTCGCCGTTCTCGCCCTCTCCGGCTGGATCTTCGCGTCCCCGATCGGCTCCTCGCCGGACGACGACTTCCACCTCACGAGCACCTGGTGCGCGAACGGGCTGCGCACCGACCTGTGCGAACCGGGGCCGAGCGAGAAGGAGCGCGTTGTCGCCCCCGTGCTGCTGCACGCCAACTGCTACGCGTACCATCCCGAGTCTTCTGCGGAGTGCCAGGACGAGTACCTCGCGCTCGACCCCGAGCCGAGCGTCGTCACCGAGCGCGGCAGCTTCGAACAGAACTACCCGCCTGTCTACTACTTCGTCATGAACACCTTCGCGAGCCACGACATCCAGGTGTCGGCGCTCGTGATGCGACTCCTCAACGTGCTCCTCTTCGTCGGGATCACTACCGCCCTGTACTGCCTGCTCCCGGTCGCGCGCCGGGGGAGCCTGCTGTGGGGATGGATCATCACTATGGTTCCGCTCGGGCTCTTCCTCGTGGCATCCAACAATCCGAGCTCGTGGACGGTCATCGGGGTCGGCTCCTCGTGGCTCGCCCTCGTCGGCTATTTCGAGAGCGAAGGCAGGCGCAGGGTCGCGCTCGGGGCGATCGTCGCCCTCACCGTCGTCATGGCGGCGGGAGCCCGAGGAGACGGCGCGATCTATTCGGTGATCGGGATGGGGGTCGCCGCCGTGCTGACGTTCCGCCGCGAGCGGCGTTGGCTCCTCTCCGCCATCCTCCCCGCGGCGCTCACCATCCTGTGCCTCGTCCTGTACTTCTCGTCCCGCCAGGCGACGGTGGCCGTCAGCGGTCTGCACAGCCCGGATGCCGCGGTCGTGCCACTCGACTCGTTCGGACGCCTCGCCTACAACCTGCTGAACATGCCCTCCCTGTGGGCGGGCATCTTCGGTACGTGGGGGCTCGGCTGGCTCGATACCGCGCTGCCCGCGATCGTGACCCTGGGCGGTCTCGCCGTGTTCATCGCCGTGGCCTTCACGGGGCTTCGCCTTCCGTCGTGGCGCAAGACCGTCATGCTCATCGGCCTCGCGCTCGTGCTCTGGTTGCTGCCCGCCTACGTGCTCTACGCGGGCGGCAATGTGGTCGGCGAGAACGTCCAGCCGCGCTACCTGCTGCCGCTCATGATCGTGTTCGCGGGTGTCGCCGTGTTCCGCACCTCGGCACTCGAGGTGCGGTTCGGTCGCCTGCAGCAGGTCTTCATCGTGCTCGCGCTCGCGATGGCGCAGTCCCTCGCGCTGCACTTCAACCTGCGGCGCTACCTCACGGGCATCGGTGAGCAGGGCTTCAACCTCGACTCCGGCGCCCAGTGGTGGTGGACCGGTCTACCGCTCTCGCCGATGGGGCTGTGGTTCGTGGGATCTGTGGCCTTCGCCGGGCTGCTCTACATCCTGGTCAGGCAACTCGGAAGGCAACATGAACTCCAGCAGTGACCTCGTCCCTTTCAACGATCTCTCGCGCACGCCGCCGGAGGTCATGGCCTCGATCGAGGGCGCCATCGCGCGCGTGCTCGCGAGCGGCTGGTACGTCATGGGCCCGGAGCACGACGCGTTCGAGAACGAGCTCGCCGCGTACCTCTCGGCATCGCACGTTGTTCTGCTGGGCAACGGCACCGACGCGCTCGAGCTCGCGCTCGGTGCTGTCGGGGTCGGCGCGGGTGATCGCGTCGTAACCGTCGCCAACGCGGGCGCGTACTCGACTGTCGCGATGCGCCTGCTCGGAGCGCGACCCGCCTTCGCGGATGTGGATCCGGCGTCGCTGCTCATGACCGCTGCCACGTTCCAGACAGCGATCGACGCGCTGGATGCCCCGCCACGGGCCGTCGTCGTGACGCACCTCTACGGGGCCATGGCCGATGTCGCCGGCATCGTCGCCATAGCCCGGCCCCTCGGCATCGCCGTGGTCGAGGACTGTGCGCAGTCGCTCGGTGCGTCCGCTGGGGGCGTCAAGGCCGGGATGTTCGGTGATATCGCCACGACGAGCTTCTATCCGACGAAGAACCTGGGCGCCCTCGGGGACGGCGGCGCGGTGTACACGAACGACGCGGAACTGGCCACGTCCGTGCGCCGCATGCGCCAGTACGGGTGGATCTCGAAGTACCACATCGCGTTCGACCACGGTCGCAACAGTCGACTTGACGAACTGCAGGCGGCGATCCTCAGGGTCAAGCTTCCCCTGCTCGACGGCTGGAACCAGCGCCGCCGCGAGATCCACACCTCGTACGAAGCGGCGTCATCGCGAATGGTGAACCGGGATTCCGAGAGCTTCATGGGCATCTTCGCCGTCGCGATCTCCGACAACCGCGATGAGACCCGTGCCGCGCTGCGGGCGTCCGGAGTTGCGACCGATGTGCACTACCCCCTGCCGGACCATCACCAGGACTTCCCGAGCGACCGCCCAGAGCCGATCTCGCTGCCGGCAACTGAGGCGGCGTCTGCCGCGGTGTACTCGGTGCCCATGTTCCCCGAACTCACCGACTCCGAAGTAGAGCGCGTGAGCGCTGCCCTCGCGTCGCTCGGCGACTCCCGTGGCTGACGCGAGCGCGGTCCGTGGGGTCATGCTCGTCGAGCTCAACGAGATCACGGGCGACAACGGATCCCTGATCGTGGGTGAGCGGCCCAGTCAATTGCCTTTTAGCGTCGAGCGCATCTTCACCCTGTTTGACATTCCCAACGGTGAAATTCGGGGCACGCATGCCCACCGTCACTGCGAGCAGTTCCTCATCTGCCAGCGCGGATCGGTCACCGCCGTGGTCGACGACGGCGAGAACCGCGAGGAGATCGTGCTCGATCGACCCTCCCTCGGCCTCTACATGCCCGCGCTGACGTGGGGAACGCAGTACCGCTACTCACCGGATGCCGTACTCCTCGTGCTTGCCTCAGATCCGTACGAAGCCGACGACTATATCCATGAGTACGACGAATTCAAGGTCTTGTCGGCGCGGGCGTTCCCGGGCAAGCTGTAACAGCACGAATAGCCGCCTCGCCGACGGGAAGCCATGTCGTTCATGTCGCGCCTCCTGGCGTTCGCTTCGCAGTCCTTCCCCCGAGCATCAAGCCGAGTGCTCGCCTCGGCCGGGTATACATTCGATCTCGACCGATTCGGTCCCGACCCGTTCCGTGTGTGGGACGACTCGACGGCACGGCGACAGGACAAGTCGTGGACCCCGCTCGTGGCGCAGGCGCTTGCCGGGCATCCCCGCGAGGATATCGTGGCGCTCTACGGGGCTCTCGACTCGACCGGCGTGACAGCGGGTCCGATCCTTGAGGTCGGCTGTGGTGGCGGCTACAACTCGGAGCTGATTGCGCACCACACACCCGGTCTCCACTACACCGGGATCGACCTCTCAGCGTCGATGATCCAAGTCTCCCGCGAGAAGTACCCCCAGCGCGATTTCAGGGTCGCGAGTGCCCTCGACCTGCCGTTCGCCGATGGATCGTTCGACATCGCTCTTGACGGCGTGGCCCTGCTGCACATTCCGGCCTGGCGCGCGGCGATCGGCGAGTACGCGCGCGTCGCGTCGCGCTTCGTGGTGCTGCACGGTCTCACTCTCTCCGAGCGACCCACCGTGACATTCGCGAAGTACGCGTACGGGCAGCCCTCACGTGAGCTCATCTTCGAACGCGGCGAGATTCTCACCGAATGCGCATCGCGAGGGCTACGGCTCATGGCAGTGCTCCCGGCCGACGACTACAACCTCGAGCGGTACCTCGGAGTGCCGACGACGTCGGAGACCTGGGTTCTCTCGCTCTAGCGCTCGCCCGCCCGCACCGCGGTACCCGTGAGGATCGAGAGCCGATTGATGACCCCGCGCTGCGCCCGGAAGAGCAGACCGCGCAGTCCTGTGCCACGACTCGCGACCGTCGTGTGAGGGATGAGTGGGCTCGCCTCCACGACGGCATTCAGCCTCTCGAGCGCGCGCACGTAGGGAAGGTACACGCCCTTGGACAGCACGGAGCCCATGAGCGCGCGGTAGACCAACTGGCTCGTCACCCACCAGCCGCCGACGCGCTTGAGGCCGTGGAAGTGGAAGAACACGAGCGGGTCTCCATCGACGGAGACGCGGTCGTCGTGCGCCTCGAGATGGGAGCCCGCAGTGTTCCACGGTGCGAGGTTGAGGCCGTGGGGTTCGAGTACGGAGACACCATCGAACATCGTCGGGAAGGAGTTGAGGTACCCCTGGTCGGCGTAGCGACCCGCGTCCGGAACATCCCTGCACCACTCGAGAGTGCTGCGGCCCCACCAGTCGAGGCACGCGGCGCCGCGCTGGTCGTTTCTGAAGCCCACCCAGCCGACATTAAAGCGGCCGTACTTTGCGAGGGTCTTCGCGAGAGAGGGTTGATAGCGATGTTCGATGATGCCCACCGAACCGTCGCCCATGGCGTTGAAGACGAGTTCGGGGTCGTCGAAGAAGTACAGGTCGGCATCGAGGTAGACGACCGAGGTCGGCACCGTGTACTGGTCCATCACCCAGCGCACCAGCAGCGGTGTCGTCGTGAAGTAGCCCTCCATGCGAGAGCGCTGGGCCCGGATGCCCGGGAGCTCGGGCACGGAGGCCTCGAGGTCGGCGACCGTCAACACCTGCACGCCCGGGATCTCAGCGTCAGCGAGGTACGCTCGGGCCGGTTCGTCGAGGGCCATGATCCACACCGGGGAGTCGTCGCCGTGCGCCCGCAGCGACTCGATGAGAGCAAGGCCCCGCGAGAGGTAGCCGCTGTCGAAATAGGTGCAGTACGCGTGCGGCTGGCGGCTCATGCCGGGTCCTCGAACGACATGAGTTTGACATACTCAGCGACCATGGGAACCGTCTTGCGAAGCACGCTGAACTTGCCGGATGCGGCGATTTTGCCCTCTTCGACCACGTGTACGGCGTCGGAGTGCTGCACGGTCGACAGGCGGTGCGCGATGATGACGACCGTGACGCCCTTGCCCAGCTTGTCGAGGCTCGCAGACACGAAAGCCTCCGAGCCCGCGTCGAGCGCGCTAGTGGCCTCGTCGAGGATGAGGAGTCGCGGGCGCGTGTAGAGGGCGCGAGCGAGGCCAAGCCGCTGGATCTGGCCCCCGCTCAGCGCGTCGGCCTGCTTGCCCACTGAGGTGTTGAGACCCTCGGGCAGGGTCGCGATGAACTCGGTCAGGTGGGCGGCCTCGATGACCTCGGCCACGCGCTCGAGGTCGATATCTTCGGACTCGACTCCGAGGGCGACGTTCTCGGCGATCGTACCCGAGACCAAGCCGGGTTTCTGCGGCACATACGAGATGAGTCCGGGGCTGGTGACGCGCAGCAGGCTGGGTTCCACACCGCCGATGCTCACGTTGCCGCTATCGGGGGTGATGAGCCCGAGGAGAAGGTCGACGAGGGTGGTCTTGCCTGCGCCGGAGGGCCCGATGAAGGCGACGTGGCTGCCGCCCGCGATTGTCAGCGAGATGTCATTCAGGGTGGTTTGGTCGTTGCCGGGATGCGTGAAGTCGACGGCATCGACGACGACGCCGAGCGCGCCGTCTTTCGTGAAGTCAACGACGGGGATCGGCAGGGCCCTCACGTCGGCCTCGGTAGTGAGTGCAGCCTCCGCCGACAGGAGTAGCTGCTGGGCCGGGCGAGCCTGCTCGAGGTTGTTCTTGACCTGCGCGACCGCGTTCTGCAGGGGAAGCAACGAGGCCATGATGCGCACGCCTCCCGTGAGGAAGACACCGATCGTGACGAGCCCCGTAGCGAGTTGCCCATCGAGGAAGAGCACGCCGACGAACAGCACGACGCCCAGGATGAGCGCCGTTTCGACGACGTACCGAGGCATCCCGCCGAGGAACGTCATCATCCCGCCGCTCTGGGAGACCTTCGCGCGCGACGCCGAAAAGCGCTTGATGAAGGCGGACTGTTTCGAGAGAACCGAGATCTCGCGGAACGTGTCGAGAGTGTCGTTGATCGTTCCCGTGGTGTCCACGGTGCCCACCACGGCATCCTGACCAGCCTTCCTGAGCTGGCGGCCGATCGCGAACTGGATGATCACGATGATGCCCGCGAAGTACGCCGTGACGGCGAGAGCCGCGACGGGGTTCACCGCGACGAAAGTGCTGCCCAGCAAGATCAGCAGGAAACCCTCTGTAACAAGCGTTGAGAGGTTGTTGAGCAGCCCCGTGAACGCAAATACCGTCGAGGTGGTGACCGCGAACTGCACATCGGCCTTCGAGAACTTCTGCACGTCACCGAGTGAGCCGTTGAGGATGTAGTTCGCGATCTTCGTCGCGTTCTCGCTCTCGACGCGCGCGATGAATCGCGTCATCGTGCGAGACAACATGACCGCGATCACAGCCTTGAGTGCGAAGACGAGAAGCACGAAGAGCACGAGGAAGACCAGGCCCTGCTCGTCGAGCTTCGGTAGCGGGTACCCGAGGATCGTGATCGGCGCGGCGGCAGGATCTGTCAGCTGGCTCGATGCAATGCCCGCGAGCAACCCGATGAGCAGGATGCCGAACACATCGAGCACACCCGTCAGGGCACGAACTGCCAGAAGTGCGAAGTAGGTGATCCGTTCGCGTCGGGTGAGAAAACCCAGCGACAGCCGGACGGAAGCAATCATGCCTACAAGGATACCGTCGCCTTAGTTATCGTCGAATGACATGAGCTTGACGTACTCGGCCACCATGGGCACCGTCTTGCGCAGGGCGCTGAACTTACCCGAGGCCGTGATGGAGCCATTCTCCACGACGAACACGGCATCGGAGTGCTGCACTGTTGAGAGCCGGTGCGCGATGACCACGACCGTGACGCCGGGCCCGAGCTTGGTGAGGCTTGAGGAGATGAAGGCCTCCGAGCTTGCGTCGAGTGCGCTCGTGGCCTCATCGAGGATGAGCAGTTTCGGCTGCGAGTAGAGTGCGCGAGCGAGACCCAGTCGCTGAATCTGCCCACCACTGAGCGCATCCGCCTGCTTGCCCACAGAGGTCGCGAGCCCGTCCGGCAGGCCGGCGATGAAGTCGGCGAGGTACGCGGATTCCACGACCGATTCGACGCGCGCGTAGTCGATGTCACCCGGCGCGACGCCCAACGCGATGTTCTCGGCGATGGTGCCGGAAACGAGTCCGGGGTTCTGGGGCACGTAGGAGACCAGCCCCGGAGCCTCGCGGCGCAGCATGGAAGGTTCGACGCTGCCGATCGTGACAGCCCCGCTGTCGGGGACGATGAGGCCGAGAAGCAGGTCGACGAGTGTGGTCTTGCCCGCGCCGGAAGGGCCAATGAATGCGACATGACTGCCGCCCTTGATAGTGAGGGAGATATCGTTGAGCGTCGTGTGGTCGTTGCCGGGATGGGTGAAGTCGACAGTGTCGACAACGACCTCGAGCCCCCCGTTCTTCGCGAACTCGATGGCGGCGTCGCGCTGATCCTGCTGCCCCGCACGCTCGGCGAGTTGCGCGCGAGCGAGCCCGAGCAGCTCGAGCGACTGGCGGCCCTGCGTCACGTGCAGCCCTGCCTGGGCTACAGCGTTCTGCAGCGGGAGCAGGGATGCCATGATCCGCACCCCGCCGGTGAGGAAGATACCGATGATAACGAGCCCCGACGCGAGCTGTCCGGTCAGGAAGAGCCAGCCCACGAAGAGCACGACGCCGAGCATGAGGGACGTCTCGACGACGTAGCGCGGCATGCCGCCCAGGAAGGTCATCGTGCCGCTTGAGCGAGCGAGCCTCAGGCGCGAGAGGGAGAAGCGGTCGATGAAGAGGTCTTGCTTCGAGAGAACCGAGATCTCACGGAAGGTGTCGAGGGTGTCGTTCACGGCACCCGTAGTGTCGACGGTGCCCTCCGTGGCATCCACGCCCGCCCTCTTGATGCTCTTGCCGATGACGAACTGGATCAGGATGATCACGCCGGCGAAATACGCGGTGATGACGAGGGCCGAGATCGGGCTCACGGCGATGAAGGTCGCCCCGATGAGGATCAGGAGCAGCCCCTCGGTAAGGAGCGTCGCGAGGTCGTTGAGCAGACCAGTGAACGCCGCGCTCGTGGAGCCGGTGACCGCCCACTGCACGTCGGCCTTGGAGTACTTCTGCACATCACCGAGCGAGCTGCGCAGGATGTAGTTGGCTATCTTGGTAGCGCTCGCGGCCTCAACGCGCGCGATAAACGAGGTGAGTACCCGCGACAGGGTGATGGCGATCAGCGCTTTGAGGGCGAAGACCACGAGGACGAAGATGACGAGGACCAGGAGCGCCTGCTGGTCGAGTTTCGGGAGTTCGAACCCGAGAATTGTCACAGGAGCAGCCCCGGCGTCGCCGATCGACGTTCCCGCCACGGCGGCGAGCACGCCGATGAGTACCACACCGAACACGTCGAGCAGGCCCGCGAGGGAGCGCACGGCGACGAGGACGACATAGATGACTCGTTCACGCCGCGTCATGAAGCCGAGCGTGAGACGGAGGGACTTCAGCATTAAAGACGCTCCACCGTAGCGCCGGAGAACTTCCCCGTCGCATCGAGAATCGCAGCGGATGCGGCACCGATCGCCTCTGCGGCATCCAGGTACTCGCTGTGGGCCTGCACGATGATCGCCGCGTCCGTCCCCAGCAGAGCAGCCTCGAGGTCGGTGACTCGTTCGATGGATGTTCCCTCGACCGACCAGTCCGAGACATAGGGGTCGTGGTACTTGAGGATGCAGCCCATATCGAGGAGTCGTTTGGCGAGCGGCACCGCGGGAGACTCGCGACGGTCGGAGATGTTCGCCTTGTAGGTAACGCCCATCAGCACGACTCGCGATCCGCGCACGGCCTTCGAGTGGTTGTTGAGCAGGTCCTGGAGGCGGCGCGACACGTAGGGAGGCATGCCGTTGTTGATCTCCTCGGCGAGTTCCACGAAACGGAATGGCCGGTCGAGCTCTGCGCGCACTTTGTAGGCGAGATAGTTCGGGTCGATGGGGATGCAGTGGCCACCCACGCCCGCGCTTGGGCTGAACGACTGGAAACCGAACGGCTTGGTCTTCGCGAGCTTGATGACATCCCAGATGTCGATACCCATGGCGAAGCAGAACTGCGCCATCTCGTTCACGAGCGCAATGTTGACGTGTCGATAGGTGTTCTCGAGAAGCTTGGCGGTCTCGGCCTCACGTGTGCCCTTCGCCTCGACCACCTGTTCGATGAACTGGGAGTAGAACGCGACTGCCTTCGCTGTCGACTCGGCGGTGACGCCTCCGACGACCTTGGGGGTGTTGACGATGGTGTACTTCTCGTTGCCGGGGTCGATGCGTTCGGGGGAGAACGCCAGGAAGAAGTCCTCGCCGCACACCCGCGTGCCGTTCTCGAGCAGGGGCTTGAGGATCTCCTCGGTCGTGCCGGGGTAGGTGGTCGATTCGAGCACGACGGTGAGACCGGGCTTCATGTTCGCCTCGACGGCCTTTGACGCGCCGATGACGGCGCCGAGATCCGGACTGCCGGAATCGTCGAGCGGGGTGGGTACACAGATGACGACGATGTCGGTCTCGGAGATGACCGAGGCGTCGCTCGTTGCGGTGAACCCGTTCGCGAGCATCCCGGCGATGTCCTCGTTCGACAGGTCGTCGATGTGGCTGCCGCCCGAGTTGAGTAGGTCGACTATGCGCTGGTTGAGATCGAGACCGATGACATCGACGCCGGCGGCCGAAGCGGCCTTCGCGAGAGGGAGGCCCACGTACCCGAGGCCGACGATAACCGCTTTCACTGTCATATCCTTAGGTCGAAGCTGCCGCTGCAAAGGGCGCTGATCTCGCCGTCTTGCCCCGACAAGACTACCCACCAAGGGGAATCACCATGCGCACTACGCCCCTCCTGCTGCTGGCCTACAACCGGCCGGACAAGGTCAGGCGCCTCATCGACCGCCTGCGACCCCAGGGACATCAGACCATCATGGTCGCCGTCGACGGCCCGAAACCCGGCAATGACGCGGATGCCGCGAGGGTGCAGGCGGTGCGCGATGCGGTCGCCGAGATCGACTGGACGGACGACGTCGAGACCCTGTTCCGCCCCGTCAACCTCGGGCTTCGGCTCGCCGTCGCGGGAGCGGTGGGATGGGCGATCGAGAAGCACGGAGAAGTCATCGTGCTCGAGGAGGATGTGCTTCCGGGAGATCTGTTCGTTCCGTATGCGCTGCACATGCTCGAACGGTTTCGCGACGACGACCGCATAGCCCACATCTCGGGTTACAACATCGTGCCGCCGGGCGCGCTCTCGCCCGGCGGAGCAGGCAGCCGGCTCACACGCTACCCGGAATCGATCGCGTGGGCCACCTGGGGCCGCGCCTGGAAGCACTTCGACGACAGCCTCGCGTGGGGCAGCACGGTGAGTGTGCCCGCGCTCGCGAAGATCACGGGGAACAGGGTGTCTGCGCTGCGCTGGAAGCAGAGCTTCGGGGATGCCGCGAACAACCGCATCTCCACGTGGGCGTACCGCTGGATCGCCAGCATGTGGTCTCGCGATTCGCTCGTGCTCTCCCCGAACCACAATCTGGTGACCTACGCGGGGTATGACGAGGGCACGAATAGCGTGCTTAAGGCGCCCTGGGACGAACTGCCGCTGTTTGAGGGTCAGCTTGGCGAGCTCGATGACGCCGAGATCGTGGTCGATTCCAGGGCCGAGCAGTGGGTGAGCCGCGTTGTGTTCGGTGCCACGGCGGTTGGCCTCGCGAAGGGCGCCGTCGTCACGGCCATCCTGCACGTGAGGAAGGCCGCGCGCGCTCGTCGTTAGCGCGCGCTACGGATGCGACCCGCGAGCGAGTCGGGGGTCGTGATGTCTTTCCACAGCGTCGACGCGAGGCCGTCGAGATAGTCGACGAGCAGCTCGGTCTCCTCGCGTTCCGTCGAAATGACGGGTGCCCACAGCGCGGACTCCGCGAGGTTGTTGCGGTCGTTCTCGAACACATCGAGGAACAACTGCCGGCTCGTCACCGCGAACTTACGGTTGCGCAGCGCGAGTCGCTCACGGATCAGCGGGCCGAACTGGATGAAGAGGTACACGGCCCTGCGCCACAGCCACAAGCGGAACCCTGGCTTCTTGGGGCGGATGGCGATCGGGCGCTCCTGCACCGAGTCGGAGAAGTCGACAGCGATGCGACTGAAGAGGAAGGCGAACCAGCGGAACGACCTGCGTGTGTTCTCGATCGACCAGCCGGCGGTGATCGCGGTGTCGATCTTTGCCGCGTAGTCCTCGAAAGAGGAGCCCACGAGGTTGATTTCTTCGGGGTAGGTGAAGAAATCGGCGTTTGCGGGAACGACGATGGGGATCCCGAATGCAGCCATCTCGGCGCCGACAGCCGAGCGGAAGCTCAGGACGACATCGATGATCTGCATGAGGTCGTAGAGGCTCACCTCGTCCGTCGGGAGGTTCAGCACGACATTGTCTGGCCGCTTCTCCAGCAACGCCATGAGCTGACCCACGATGGGGGCGAGAACACTTTCGCGCTTGTTCGGGAACATTCTCGGATGCAGGCGCAGGATGAAATGGCGGTCAAGATGTTCTCGCGCGTACTCGAGTAAGAATGCAATCCAGTCGAACTGGCCGGTGAATACGGAGACCTGCCCGCTCGACTGGGGGAGGGCATCCGCCAGCCTCGCCGCATTGATCTCGTCCTCGCTCGACATCGGGATAAGCAGCACGGGCGCGCCCGCGGGAACTCCGAACTTCTCGCGCAGAACGTCGGGATCGCTTGCCTCGAACGCGCTTGAGTACGCGAAGGCACTGCTGCCCTCCAGGAGTCCGCTGAAGTGCTCGCCCACGAGAGCCACCTCGGAAGCGCTGATGGGATGCTTGCGATAGTCCTGCCACGCTGACGTCGGGAAGACGTCGGCGAGCGACGTGGAGTCCCGGTACATGGTCATGGTCTCTGCGCGTCGCGAGATGTGCCCGCCGCCCTGCAGGGTGTAGGTCGGGATGCCCGCTTTGTCGGCCGCGGCACAGAACGCGTGGTTCACGGAGTAGAGCCGGTTGAACACGACGATGTGGTCGGGGCGGTGCTGCGCGATCATTCGCTTCGCGACGAAATAGACAGTTACCGTCATGCGCAGTTGGTCGAGATACTGCGCCCACAGTTCGTCAGGAATGTGGTTGCCCATGAGCTTGTAGTTGAGCATGAACTCGTAGGCGGCGTAGCGCCCGAGCGGCACGCCATCGACCTCGAGCTCCGACCACTCCTGCGGGGTGGCTGTTGCAACCGCAACCGCGGCCGCGGCGCGATCACCCGGTTCGACCTGGTCGTCCATGATCTCGGTGGGGAAGGGCATGGTAGCGCCCAGCAAGTCGCGGCGGGCGATGCAAGCTCGGCAGACCTGCTTCTTCCGCGCGCGACTGTCACCGGGCCCGACTCCGGACGCCGACATTGCCACACAGTGCAGGTCGAGCATCCCGCCGCAGCGGATCGCGACCACGTCGACGCCCTGATCGACGAGACCTTCGGCGATGAGCGATTCGGGGAAAGAGTGGGCCCAGATGTTGGAGTACGGGGAGAAGAAGAGCACCTTCACGATGCTTGAAGTTAGCACAGCGAGGGTCGCGTAACCTGTCGGGATGATCTCCCTGCACCCGGCCGGCCCCGATGATTCGGTTTCGGCGTTCGAGTGGCGCAACGATGAGACGACAAGAGCCGCCTCCATCTCGCAGGACCCCGTGCCGTGGGATGACCACGAACGCTGGTACGCCGCCATGCTGTCGAATCCGTCGCGCTATCTCTACATTGCGATGGCGGAGGGCGAGCGTGTGGGCCTGTGCCGGTTCGACGTCGACGGGGCTGCCGCGGAGGTGAGCATCAACCTCGCGCCCGCCGCGAGGGGGGGAGGTCTCGCCGGGCCCATCCTCCGAGCGGGGATCGAGCGCCTGCGCGAAGCTGCCGGAGCTCACCTCACCCTCACGGCCACCATTCGCCCCGACAACGTTGCGAGTGTCCGCACGTTCACCGCCCTCGGCTTCGTGCCGTCGAGTTCAGCGGCGGGGCTGGATCACTACGTCCTCGAACCCGGCAACGCCTAGGAGAGCAACTCCCAGTTGACGGGAGTGCCGAGCGGGGCATCGGTGCCGAACGTGCGACCGATCACGCGGTCGATCTCGACCGGGGGCAGGCCACCCGCGGGGCGTACCGAGCGCACGTTCTGGTGCGTCGCGACATCCCCCGCCTTGACGTCGGCAGAGATGTAGAGCGAGGGGCGCAGTCGCAGCGACTCGTTCTCGGCACTCGACGCCCATTCGCTCGCCGAACCGAGGGCGCGGACCGCAGCATCGCACTCGTCGACGAGTTGCTTGAGTTCTTCGGGTTCGAGGGAAAATGCGCTGTCGACGCCTCCGTCGGCCCGGCGCAGGGTCACGTGCTTCTCGATCACGGTCGCGCCGAGCGCGGCTGCTGCGACCGAGACGCCAATGCCCATGGTGTGGTCAGACAGTCCGACCTTGACGTCGAAGAGCGCCGCCATCGTCGGCATGCGCAGGAGGTTGGCATCGTTAGGAAGCGCGGGATAGGAGCTCGTGCAGGCGAGGAGCGTGATATCCGTCGCGCCGCCCGATCGTGCGGCCTCGACGGCGTCCGCGACCTCGGAAATCGAGCCGGTACCCACGGAGAGGATCATCGGTTTGCCGGTCTCGGCTACCTGCTTGATCAGCGGAAGGTCGACGATCTCGAGGGACGCGATCTTGTAGAGCGGCACGTCCAGGGACTCGAGGAAGTCGACAGCGGTCTCGTCGAACGGTGTGCTGAACGCGATGAGTCCGAGCTCCCGTGCGAGGTCGAAGATCGGCTGGTGCCACTCCCAGGGCGTGTAGGCCTCCTGGTAGAGCTCGTGCAGTGTGCGGGAGCCCCAGAGTTCGTGTCCGGCGCTGATGCGGAAGGCGGGGGTGTCCACGTCGAGCGTGATCGTATCGGCCGTATAAGTCTGGATCTTCACCGCGTGCGCGCCGGCAGCGGCGACCGCGCGCACGATTTCGAGCGCGCGGTCGAGTGAACCGTTGTGGTTACCCGAGATCTCCGCGACGATCATGGGGCCTTTGTGGGTGGTTGAAGTCATTCTGTTTCCTGTCGTTGTGTCAGGCGAGAGCGTCACGCAGCACGTCGATCACCCGGGACTGGTCGTCATCGGTGAGCGCGGCGAACATCGGCAGCGAGATCTCTTCCGTGTAGAACTGTTCGGCGACCGGGCACATTCCCCGTTGGTAGCCGAGGTCTTCGAAGACCGGGTGCCAGTAGGCGGGAATGTAGTTGACCTGAACGAGCACGCCGTTGGCACGCATGTAGTCGAACACCTCACGTCGTCGCCCTTCGCGTACGCGGATGGGGAAGAGGTGCCACATCGGGTCCACGTAGTCGCGACGGATGGGGAGACCCAGGCCGTCGAGGTCGGCGAGTTCAGCTTGGTAGCGCTCGAAGATCGCGGTGCGACGCGCCTTGAACGCGTCGAGGCGGGTGAGTTGGCTGAGGCCGAGAGCGGCGAGGACGTCGGGCAGGCGGTAGTTGATCCCGAACTCGTGCACCTCCTGGTGCCAGGCGCCCTCGTCCGGGTAGCGGAGCCGTGCGGGATCCCGCACGAGCCCCTGCTTACTGAACTCGCGAGCGCCGCGCAGCAGCAGAGCGTCGGTAGCCACGACTGCTCCGCCCTCGGCTGTTGTGAGGTTCTTGGTGGGGAAGAACGAGAACGTCGTCACGTCGGCGATGCTGCCGACCGGGCGCCCACGATAGGTGGATGCGATCGAGTGCGCAGCATCTTCGAGGAGCACGGCTCCCGCGGAGCGAGCGATGTCCGCCAGTTCGTCGAGATCCACGGGATGCCCGGCGTAGTCCACTCCCGCGATGACCCTGGTCTTCGCGGTGACGAGCGCCGCAACCGCGCCAGGATCGATGTTCGCCGTGTCCTCCTGCACGTCGGCGAAGCGGATGGTGGCCCCCTGCAAGGCGGCCGTGGCCGCCGTGGCCACGAACGTCATGGGGGAGGTGATGACCTCGTCGCCCGCGCGCACGCCGATGCCCGCGTAAGCAGCATGCAACGCTGCGGTTCCGGACGAGACGGCCGCGGCATCGGCAGTTCCGGCGCGCGCCGCGATCCCCGCTTCGAACTCGGCGACCTTCGGGCCCATGGTAAGCCAGTCGGTCGACAGGGTCTCGACTACTGCCGCGATGTCCTCGTCGTTGATCGACTGGCGCCCATAGGGGATGGCCATCTAGTCGAGGTCCTTCAGGATCTTCTTGATGTCCTCGGCCGACAGCCAAAGGTCGTTGGTATTGGAGCGGTAGGCGAATCCGTCAGGAAGGCTCTCACCCTCTGGTGCTACGAAGTTGCCCCAATTCGCGATGGTCGGCAGCACCACGTAGCGATTGCCGAGCAGCAGGGTACGCCGACTGTCATCCTCCGAGATCATTTCCTCGTGGAGCTTCTCACCGGGCCGGATGCCCATCTCGTGAGTGGGTGAGCCAGGGGCGACCGCCTCGACGAGGTCCATGATCTTCATGCTCGGAATGCGCGGCACGTAGAGCTCACCACCCACCATGAGGTCGAAGGAGTCGACGACGAACTGCACGGCTTGGGGAAGGGTGATCCAGAATCGGGTCATGCGCGAGTCGGTGATCGGCAGGGATTCGCCCTTCGCCGCGAGATCCTTGAAGAAGGGGATTACGGAGCCGCGACTGCCCATGACGTTGCCGTAGCGCACAACGGAGAAACGCGTCTCGTAGCCGGCTGCGTAGTGGTTCGCGGACTGGAAGAGCTTGTCCGCGGCGAGCTTGGTTGCCCCGTACAGGTTGAGCGGGCTCGAGGCCTTGTCGGTCGACAGCGCGACGACCTTCTTGATCCCCGCGTCGATGGCGGCCTCGACGACGTTCTGCGAACCGATGATGTTGGTCTGCACGAACTCGAATGGGTTGTACTCGGCGGTGTCGACCTGCTTGAGTGCGGCCGCATGCACCACGTAGTCGACCCCGTGCATGGCGCGCTTCAGCCGGTGCTGGTCGCGGATGTCACCGATGAAGAAGCGCAGGCGTGGATCGTTTTCGAACAGCAGGCGGGCCTCGTACTGCTTAAGTTCGTCGCGCGAGAAGATCACGATCCGCTTGGGGTTGAAGTTGTCGAGCACGTGGCGGATGAACGCCTTGCCGAAGGACCCTGTGCCGCCGGTCACGAGAATGGACGAGCCCTCTAGAATTGACATGCCGAAACGAACCTCCGCTGGAGCCTGCGCGCGCCGAATGCGCCGCGAGCCTAACAAGGATACCGAACACTTCATCCCGGCGATCATCGGGCCATGTGCTGGCTCTCGTCGCAGGAGAGGAATTTGCAAATGAGAGTGCTGTTCCGCGCTGACGCAAGCGTCAGGCAAGGCTCCGGGCATGTGATGCGGTGTCTCACACTGGCCGAGGCATTCACTGCCAGGGGCGATGAGGTCATCTTTGTGAGCGCGATTGACTCGATTCCCTGGCTGGTCAGCCACATGGCCGATGCTGGCTATCGCACGTTCGCGGTGGATGCACATTCGCTCGATGCCGTCGCCGTGCTCCCCCTCGCACCGGACTGGGTGGTCGTCGACTCCTATGTCATACCGGCCGGAGACATCACGGCGCTCGCAGAAGAGGTGCCCGTGCTCGCGATCGTAGATGGTGACGCTCGCGGGATAGTCGCGACCCTCTTCCTCGATCAGAACCTCGGCGCGACGCCTGTAAGCGGATACGAGGAGCGCTCGCTGGCCGGCGCCCCCTACGCGCTGATTCGAGATGCCGTGCTGGACGGCCGCCGCGACCAACCCTGGCTTGTCGACGGTGTGCCACGTGTCACCGCATTCATGGGCGGAACGGACTCCAGCGGCACGATTGTCGCCGTCGCGCGGCAGCTCGCCCTCGTCGGAGAGGCGTTCGACGTGGTGGTGGTGTGCCCTCCCGCGTTTCATCCCGACGTTGTCGATGCTCTGGGGCCGACTGTGACAGTGCTTGCGCCGACTCCCGACCTGCCGCGCATCCTCGCGGGATCCAACGTCATCGTCTCGGCTGCGGGCACGAGCGCGTGGGACATCTGCACACTCGGCGTTCCCGCGCTGCTTGTGGGCGTTGTCGACAACCAGTCGGCATCCCTTCAGCGGGCAACCGCGGGCGGGCTCGTGCTCGGCATCGACCTCGTGCGTGGCGGCTCCCTCGAAGAACTCCCCGGGGCTGTGCGTTTGCTGCTGACCGACGTGGGGGCGCGCGAGACGCTATCCCGGCATAGCACGGCGGCGTTCGATGGCGAGGGCAAGCGCAGGGTGCTCGAGGCGATGCTCTCCGGGGGCGCCGCAAGTGCGCACGCGCTGACCGATAGTCTTTAGCCCACGATTGCACGCTCGACCCTGGGATAGACGCGCTCGATGATTGCCGAAGACATTGTGGGAGACCAGATCGTGCTGACCGCCGTGGGTGAGCCGCACGTCACTGAACGCTACCTTCGCTGGATGAGCGATCCGCAAGTCACGCAGTACCTCGAATCGCGCTACTCGGTTCCGACTCTCAGCGACCTGGGAGAGTACGTGCGGAACATGCGCGAGTCGACGGACAACTACTTCTTCGCCATCGTCGAACGCGCGACTGGTGAGCACTGGGGCAACGTCAAGCTCGGGCCGATCAATCGCCACCATCTCAACGCGTCGGTCGGCATCGTCATTGGCGAACCGTCAGCGTGGGGACGTGGAGTGGCAACGGAGACACTGTCGTTGCTGAGCCGGTGGGCGTTCGCGCAACTGGGGCTGTCGAAGCTCACGGCGGGAAGCTACTCGGCCAACGGGGGTTCGGTGCGCGCGTTCGAGAAGGCCGGATGGGCAGTCGAGGGCCGACAGCTCTCACAGGTGCAACTCGCCGATGGCACGCGTGACGACACGGTGGTGCTGGGACTGCGACGCGAGGACCTCGCGTGACGATTCTCGTGCTCGGAACCGCCCAGTTCGGCGCCGCCTACGGCGTCACCAACGCCGTGGGTCGCCTCGCTGACGATGACGTCTCCTCGCTCGTGACGGCGGCGCGCACCGCCGGTGTCATCACTTTCGACACCGCTGCGGACTACGGCGACTCGCAGGAGCGCCTGGGTGCGCTGGCACCCGCGGGAAACCGCTACGTCACGAAGTTCAGCTTTCCCACGGAGGGCATCGTTGACGCGGATGCCCTGTTCGCTCGCTCGGCGGCTACGCTTCGGGTCGAGCGTCTCGCGGGTGTCATGTTCCACAAGCTGTCTGACTTGCGCGATCCGCGCGTCGGGGGGGCACTCGACGTGCTGCGTGCGGCCCGCGCTCACGGGGTCATCGAGCGCGCTGGCGTGAGTATCTACGACGCCGCTGACCTCGAACTTGCTGTCGAGATTTTCCCCGACCTCGACCTCATCCAGTTGCCGGCCAACCTCGTCGATACCAGGCTCCTCGATCACCCCCTCGTGCGGCACCTGCGTGAGGGCGGCGCCGAGATCCACGCCCGCAGTGTGTTCCTGCAAGGCATCCTGCTCGCCGTATCGAATACCTTGCCCGCACACTTCGCTCCCTTCGAACCCGTGCTTCGTGAGCTGGATGCTCTCGCCGAGCGAGCTGGCACAACAAGACTCGCGCTCGTAGTCGGCCTCCTGAGGGATTCGGGTGCGGTTGACGGGGTCGTCGTCGGTGCAACGACAACCGTCGAACTCGAGGAGATCCTCGCGGGATGGAACGCGCCCGCCGCCCCCACGGGCGCCGACCTCCCCATCGTTCCGGCAGAACTTCTTGACCCGAGGGCGTGGCCGCGATGACCGTACTTGCGATCCTCCAGGGCAGGCTCAGCTCGACCCGGCTGCCGGGCAAGGTTCTCGCTCCCGTGCTCGGCGAGCCCATGATCGTGCGTCAGCTCGAGCGGCTCCGGCGCAGCACCGAGATCGACAAGCTCGTTGTTGCGACCTCCGTGGATGCCTCGGACGATCCTCTGGTTGATGAGCTCGAGTCGCGGGGCATAGAGGTTCGCCGGGGGCCACTCAACGATGTCGTGGCGCGCTTTGATAGCGTCGTGAGAGAGTTCGCCCCGACGACGGTCGTGCGGCTCACCGCCGATTGCCCGCTCGCCGACCCGTCGGTCATCGATCGTGTCATCCGGACGCACATATCCTCGGGCAGCGACTACACCTCGAACGTTCTCGAGCCGACCTATCCAGACGGTCTCGATGTCGAGGCGGTCTCGGCCCGCGCGTGGGCGAGGCTCGTGACGCTACCGCTCACGGAGAAGGAGCGAGAGCACGTGACGCTCGGCCTCTACGGCAGGCCGGAGGAGTTCACCCTCGCGTCGGTTCGACAGGAGCCCGACCGTTCCGGCCTGCGCTGGACCGTCGATGTTGCCGGCGACCTGGACTTCGTCAGGGTCGTGTACGAACGGCTCTACTATGAAGACTCCGGATTCGGTCAGCAGGCGATTCTCGATCTGATCACACAGCACCCCGAGCTGAACCGCACGGAGCAGGACCTCACGAGGAACGCGGGGCTCGGCCAGTGAGTGGAGGAAACCCCTGATGGGCACGGAACGTTACGCCAAATCGCTCGAGCAACTCGCTCGGGCCGAGAAGCTCATCCCGCTGGGGTCGCAGACCTACAGCAAATCGCGCAAAACCTTCCCGCCCGGCCTGGCGCCGTTGTACGCCACCAAGGCGCAGGGAAGCCACATCTGGGATGTCGACGGCAATGAGTACGTCGACCTCATGAGCGCTCTCGCTTCCGTCAACCTGGGGTACGCCGATCCTGAGATCAATGCAGCTGTGGCAGCACAGCTAGAGAACGGCACGACGATCTCACTCACTCATCCGATCGAGGCCGACGTTGCCCAACTGATTGTTGATCTCGTTCCGAGCGCCGAAATGGTGCGGTTCGGCAAGAACGGCAGTGACGCAACGACCGCAGCGATTCGTATTGCCCGCGGGTTCACCGGCCGGGACCACGTCGTGACCTGCGGCTACCACGGATGGCAGGACTGGTACATCGGAGTATTCCCGTCCCGCAACCTCGGAGTTCCTGAGGCGTACAGCGCGCTCATCCATCCGGTGCCATTCAACGACCTTCACGCGATGGAGGCTGAGCTCAAGGCCAACCCGACCGCCGCGATCATGCTCGAGCCCATGACGACGACGTGGCCGGCCGAGGGATACCTCGAGGGCGTTCGCGAACTCGCCACGAAGTATGGAGCCGTGCTCGTTTTCGACGAGATGGTGACGGGTTTCCGGTTTGCCAACGGCGGGGCGCAGGAATACTTTGGCGTGACTCCGGACCTCTCGACCTTCGGCAAGGGCGTCGCCAACGGCTACCCTCTCTCGGCCATCGTTGGTAAGGCCGAGTTGATGAAAGTGCTCGAGACCGCGTTCTTCTCCGGAACCTTCGGCGGCGAACTCCTCTCGCTCACGGCCGCGAAGGTGGTGCTCGAGCGCATCAAACGCACGGACGTCATCAGCCGCATCGCGGAGAAGGGCGCGAGCCTCCGGGATCGCGTGCAGGCAGAGATCGACAAGGGTGGTGTGCAGGACCTGCTCACATTGCCGGGTCACCCCGCCTGGGTCTTCACGGTCTGGAACCCGGACGAACCCACGATCACGGAGATCAAGCAGCTGTTCATGCAGGAGATGAGTCGCAATGGTGTGCTCATGATCGCCTCGCACAATGTGATGGCAGCTCACACGGATGCTGATCTGGACGCCGTTGTCGCGGCCTATGCGGCAGTTCTCCCGATCGTGAGGGATGCGGCGGACAAGGGTGATGCCGCCGCGAGACTCGACGCCGAAGTCAGCGATATGGGGCAGCGCGTCAGGTAGTTGGCGGCTCCTGTACCCCGTACTGGGGAGCCGTGTACCCCGCGTGTGGGCTGGTGACGATGCGGAACCCTGTGCGACGATGAGACCGTCGTAACAGGGGGAGGGCAACAAATGCGGTCGATAGCGGGCAAAACGCGCGCGTCCCGGGCCCTCAGGGTGCTCGTGGGCACGGTAGTCGCGTTCGCGCTCGCCGCCGGCGGGCTGGTCGCGACGTCAATAGTCGAGTCGGAGTCGAGCGAGGCCGCGAACGGGGCGCTCTTCAATCCGGGCATGATCATCTCGGACGAGGACTTCTACAACTCGACCTCGATGTCGACCGCCCAGATCCAGGCCTTCCTCAACTCGAAGTTCACGAGCTGCCGAAGCGGGTACACCTGCCTCAAGGACTACACAGAGTCGACGACGACTCGCGCTGCAACCAACCACTGCAACACCTACACGGGGGTGGCGAACCAGACGGCCGCCAACATCATCTACTCGGTAGCGATCGCGTGCGGCGTCAACCCACAGGTGCTCCTCGTCATGCTCCAGAAGGAGCAGGGCCTCATCACCGACACCTGGCCTACGACGAGCCAGTACAACATCGCCATGGGCTTCGGATGCCCGGATACTGCGCCCTGCAACACCGAGTACTACGGCTTCTACAATCAGGTCTATCGGGCGGCTCGCCAGTTCAAGTCCTACCGCGCGTACCCGGAGGACTGGACGTACCGGGCGGGGCAGGTCAACACGATCCTCTGGAACCCGAATACCGCATGCGGTACCTCCTCGGTCTACATCGAGAACCAGGCAACCGCTGGCCTCTACAACTACACCCCGTATCGTCCGAATGACGCAGCACTTGGCAACATGTACGGCACGGGGGACTCGTGCTCGTCGTACGGCAACCGCAACTTCTGGGCTTACTTCACGGACTGGTTCGGCGCGCATGCGGGCCCCCCGCCCTCCCCGACCGCGAATGCGACGATCGGGGAGCCCGACGTCTATCTTCTCGGCCGCGACCAGACCGGCGCTCAGTGGATCTATCCGGGAGATGGCGCGGGCAACGTGCTCGCGAGGGGCCAGGTCGGCACCGGCTGGAATTCGATGAGTCCCATCTATTCGGCGGGTGATGTCGACGGGGACGGAAATCCCGACGTCATGGCACGTGACGCGGACGGCAACCTCTGGCTGTATCCGCGCGATGGGGCAGGCGGTTGGCTGAGTCGCGTGCAGGTCGGCAGCGGTTGGTTCATCTACGACATGCTCATCAACCCCGGTGATTCGACTGGCGACGGCAGACCGGATATTCTCGCTCGTGATCCGCAGGGAACCCTGTGGTTGTACCCCAGCGCGACTCCGACCGGCTGGAACTCCCGCGTGCAAGTCGGTAGCGGATGGGGGATGTTCAACACCGTGGTCGGTGCGGGTGACGTCGACGGCGACGGCAAGGACGATCTCATCGGACGCGATACCGCGGGGCGGTTGTGGCTGTACACCGGTAACGGATCCGGGGGCTGGAAGTCCGCGAGACAAGTCGGAAGCGGCTGGAACATCTATGCCAACGTGATGAGCGGTGCGGACTTCGATGGAGATGGATACCCCGACATCCTTGGCAGGGACGCGTCGGGGAATGTCCTGCTCTACCCCGGCAACGGCAGTGCGGGCTGGCTACCAGCGAAGCAGATTGCCACGGGAATGCAGGGCCTCACATCCATGACGATAGTGGGGGAAGCGGCGGCTGTTCCGCCGGGGCCCGTGCCCACTCCTACGCCGACCCCCACACCGCCGCCGCCTGTTTCGGGCACGCCCGGCACGTTCGGCGACTTCACCGGCGACGGAATCCGCGACCTGCTCGCCCGAGACGGAGCGGGACTGCTTTCGAGACACACGGGAACGGGTGGTGGTGCTCTCGCCGCTCCCTTGACCGTGGGGTCTGGCTGGCAGACATTCAGCACGATCCTGGCTGCTGACGATTTCGACGGGGACGGGAATCAGGACGTCATAGCCCGCGGCACGGACGGGTTGCTGTGGCTCTATCCCAGTGACGGCGCGGGGGGATGGCTCATACAATCGCGCATTGGTGCGGGCTGGAACATCTTCAACGCTGTGTTCAGTGTCGGGGACTTCGATGGAGATGGAAACGACGACCTGATGGCGCGCGAGCAGTCCGGCGCCCTGTGGTTCTATCCGGGCAATGGCCAGGGCGGATGGGGGCGTTATCGCATCATCGGAAGCGGCTGGAACATCTTCAGTTCGGTCATCGGCCCGGGCGACTTTGACGGCGACGGTCTTGCCGACATCATGGCGAGGGACACCGCCGGGGACCTGTGGCTGTATCCCGGCAATGGCAAGGGCGGCGCGGTCTCGCGAGTCAAGGTGGACAGCGGCTGGCAGGGATTCGTAAGTATCGCCACCGGTGGCGATATCGATGGTGACGGTCACGTGGACGTACTCGCCCGGGAGTCCACCGGCGTGGTCTGGCTCTACCCTGGCGATGGGCACGGCGGGTTCAAACCCCGCGTGCAGCTCGGGGCCGACTGGTCCGCATACGACACGATTCTGTAGAGGGTCGAAGACACCTTTTAGCGACCGAGCCACACTGCTCGACTTTCCGGGTCGACTATGCTCCTGAGAGCCGATCACCGCGGAAGGAGAGGGGATGAAGCGCGCAATCATTATCCTGACTAACTACGAACCCGCATACCTTCGCATCTGGGAGCACCTGGTTCGCCGCGAAGGGTCGACGCGAGGCGTCCCCACCGTGCTGGACGCCACGCTCGCGTCAGCGGTGCCCGTCGACACCTTCCATCGTGGTGCACTGCGCCTCTTCGGCCTCTCGTATCCCGGCAACGACCTCACGCAGCGTTTCGAGGCGGCAGGCGCGGAAGTGTGCACCCTGTCCCGCACCGACGCCGTGCCACTCGGGCCGCTCGATCACGACGCGGAAGAGATTCTGGCTATCTCGGTGCAGTCAGCGATGATCTCGTACTTCCGCACCGATCGCCCCGACCTTCGCAAACGCCGCGTGCGCCGCACGGCAGCGGCCCTCGCGGCGGAGGGGCGTCGAATCTTCCGCGCCGTTTCACAGCTGTTGATCGATGACCCGGACATCGATCTCGTCTACGTGCCGAACGGTCGGGCTCCCAATCAGAAGATGGCCACCGTCGCCGCGAAGCGGGCAGGGGTGGCGACAATGCACGTGGAGAAGGGCGAAACTGCCGACGGCACCTACCTGCAGAGTTATGCCCCTCAGGACCGGGTGGCTTCGCAGGAGGCGACGGGCCCGGTGCTCGAAGGCCTGAGCAAGCAGCGAATCGACGAGATCGCTCAGGGGTGGCTAGACCGACGGGTGCCATCGAAGGCGTCGAGCAACGAGTTCTCTGCCCTGTGGTCCGAGGGCTCTTCGCCAGACCTGTCGGCAACCGGAGAGAAGGTCGCAGGGTTCTTCACCTCATCGCAGGACGAGTTTCAGTTCCTCGGACCCGAGTGGCAGTTGCACGACTGGGACGACCAGTTCGTCGCCTTCGATCGGATGATGACGGAGTTCGAGAACAGCGGTTACACCTGCTACCTCCGCGTCCATCCCAACCTTGCTACCAAGGCGCACGAATGCTTCGTGCGCGAACGCGATGGCATTCGCTGGCTTGCGGCGCACCACCCCCACCTCAACGTCATCTGGCATGACGCAACCGCGAACACCTACAATTTGCTCGAACACACCGACGCTGTAGTTGTCTGGGACTCGACCGTAGGGCTTGAGGCGAGCGCCATGGGAATCCCGGTTTGGACCGTAGCGACAAGCCGATACGGCTTGGTGGCAGACATCCGCGAGGTGCTCTCAGAGTCTGACCTGCGCGAGAATGGCGTGCAACCGTGGCAGGTCGACGCGCATGGTGCGAAGCGGTTCATCGCCTATCTCATGCTCAGAGACGAGCAGATGTCCGCTGATGTCGTGTCCTGGTTGCCGTGGGCAGGTCGCCGCCCGATCGGGGTCTCAGTGGCCGCCGCCCTTGTCAGCGGAGGTTCCCCATACAAGCGGGATGCCCTGCAGTCGATCGTCGATGTTTACCGCCATCGCAGCGTGTCGGCCAACCGACTCGCGCTGGGCCGCCGGCGCTGACCCGCCGGGCCGACGCGACGTACAATTGCCTACATGGATATGTCTGAGCTAAGGGCGTTCACCGCCGAGTCCCTGGGAAAAGATCCGGCGACGGCACCTGCCGATCCCGAATGGGATTCGTTCGACAGGCTCGAAATCATCACCAATCTGCACGACCTGCTGGGGGAGGCCGCAAACGACATTCCCAACCTCGAGAACTTCACCGATCTCGAAAGCCTTGCGGGCCTCCTTCGCGAGCGTGGGATCGTTGACTGACATCTGGGTCTACCCCCTTGGCGCCGCGCTCGGCAAGGAAGCTGTCAGCGCGGCCGAGCTGGTAGAGGAATATGGCCCGGTTCGCGAGGATTTCCTGACGCGCACCGGCTTCCGCCAGTTGTATCGTGCGGGGCACGACCAGACCGGCCTCTCCATGGCGATTGACGCGATCGGCAGCCAGGAGTCCAGCTGGTGGTCAGAGTCCGTCGACACCGTGATCTACGTCACGTCGACCGGTGATCTCGTTGCCCCGGGAAATGCCCACCTGCTGCAGAACAGGCTCGGGCTGAAGAGTGGTCTTCAGCTGTTCGATTTCAACGATGCGTGCACGGGATTCGTCAAGGCGCTCCACCTCGCCAATTCCCTCATCGCTGCCGGGGCTTCCACGACCGTACTGCTCGTGTTGTCCGACACCTATTCAAAGCTCTACGATCCGTCCAACCTTCGGGTATCGCCGCTGTTCTCCGACGGTGCGAGTGCGACAATCGTGAGCGCAACACGGCTCGAGGGCGCAACAGTGCCCCCACGCCACTGGAGAGTGCGCGCGCAGCATTTCCTCTCCGATGGGTCGGCAGCCGACCAACTCGCGATCTCGCGGGGGGACGACGCTCTGCCGCTCGGTTCGCTGGAGATGAATGGAGCCGGGGTACTGAACTTCGTCCTCAAGCACCTTCGCGCCACCATCGCGTCGCTCGACGAGCAGGCAGGCGTCGAGACTGCAGATGTTGGCACCTGGTACGTGCACCAGGGTTCTCGCACCGTGGTGAGTGCCGTGATGAAGGCACTCGGCACCGATGTTGAGCTGTTCCGTTCCGGGGACTACGGCAACACGGTGGGCAGTTCACTCCCCTTCCAGCTCGTCGAGGATCGCGCAGAATCCGGCACCCCCGGACTTATCGGTCTTCTCGCCTTCGGGGTGGGGCTCACTATGGCCGGGATGATCATCGAACAACTCTCGACCGACGAGTGATAGCTCTTCCCTCGAGTGCGCCGGCAGGGCCGGTGATGGCTCACACCGATTCCGCGCGCACTCACTCGCTGGTCTCGGGCGTGCGCGGTCGTGACGCACTCCTTCAGGCTCACCTGGATAACCTGCACGCACTGGGCGATGGCCGAGCTATGTGGTATCCCACGTTCAACTACGATTACCTGCGGTCGGGCGTGTACTCGGTCCCGTCCGATGAGAGTCAGGTCGGGGTCATCAACGAATCTCTGCGGAAATCGTCACTGTGGCGCACGTCCATGCCCGTCTTCAATTTCGCTGGTCGCGGGCTTGCCCCATACGATCTCGATCCCTCGCTCACCGTCGTGCTGCCATTCGACGGACAGTCGGTATTCGCTCAGAGCGTTGAGCTCGATGGCGTCGTCCTGTGGTATGGCGCGCCCATCCATACGGCTACAGTTCTGCATCATGCCGAGTGGATTGCCGACGGACCTCTCTACCGCTACGACAAGGACTTCGCGGGTCGAATCGACAGCGAGGACGGTACCAGGCATGTCAGGCTGCGGTACCACGTGCGTCCGCTTGGCCGATCCCTGGACTACGACTGGCCCCGAATCACGAGTGACGCGGTTGCGGAGGGAGTGATCCAGACCATCCGTGAGAAGCCTGTGCAGTGGGCATCCGTCCGTGCTCTCGTGGGCTACTGGGCGCACCGCATGAATCAGGACCCGCTTTACCTGCTGGATGGAGCATCGCGCGCGTGGGTCGAGCCGCAACTGGAGCGCCTAGGCCGACGTTTCGAACTCGCAGACTTCGAGACGAAGGAGTGACCATGGACGCTGGCGCCGACCTGCACCGCTGGGCTGCAGACCTCTTCCCGATCTGTCGCAGCCTCACAGGAGATGGCGTGCGCCAGACCCTGTCGTACCTGCAGGAGCTGGTACCAGGACTCGAGATTCGAGAGATCGCGAGCGGTACCCAGGTGCTCGACTGGAACGTGCCCGACGAGTGGAACATCCGAGATGCGTACATCGCCGATTCCTCGGGCCGCAGGGTCGTGGATTTCCACGAGAGCAACCTTCACGTCGTGGGCTACTCGACACCCATCGACACGAAAATGACACGCGCCGAACTCGAACCGCACCTGTATTCACTGCCCGATCAGCCCACAGCGATTCCCTACGTGACGTCGTACTACTCCCGTGCCTGGGGATTCTGCATGAGCGAACAGCAGCGCGAGGCCATCGGCGAAGGGCCATTCCACGTCGTAATCGACTCCACGATTGGGCCGGGGGTGCTCAACTACGCCGAGATCCTCATCGAGGGGGACACGCCTGAGGAGATACTGCTGTCGACGTACGTCTGTCATCCGTCGATGGCGAACAACGAACTGTCGGGTCCGGTGGTGGCCGCTGCCCTCGCACGCTGGTTGCAGGCCATGCCCCGCCGCAGGTACAGCTACCGCATCCTGTTCCTCGCCGAGACGATCGGCGCGCTGGCCTACCTCTCGCAGCACCTCGAGCATCTCCAGCAGCAGGTGCGGGCCGGTTGGGTGCTCACCTGCATCGGCGACGATCGGGCGTACTCCTATCTCGAGTCCCGCCTGGCCAACACCCTGGCCGACCGCCTCTCGGTGAAGATCATGGATGAGCGCGCCGCGGACTACACGACCTACAGCTACCTGCACCGTGGCTCGGATGAGAGGCAATGGTGCGCGCCTGGGGTCGACCTGCCGGTTGCATCCCTCATGCGATCGAAGTACAACACCTTCCCGGAATATCACACGTCGCTTGACGACTTGACCTTCGTGACTCCCGAAGGCTTGCAGGGCGGGCTGGACATGATGAAGGCGGCGATTACTCTGGCGGAGGCCAATCGGGTTTGGCGGGCGACCACCCTCGGAGAGCCGCAATTGGGCAAACGAGGGCTCTATCCCACGATGAGCACGAAGGGTTCCACCGCGGTCGTCATCGACCTGAAGAACGTCCTTGCATACTGCGATGGCGCCCACGATGTCATTGACATCTCGAACACGATCGGCCTCCCCACCGCTGCCGTGCTGGAGATACTTGAGAAACTCGCTGGTCCGGGTCTCATCGAGGTGGTGGACGCGTAGACCCCCTCTGCCAGCAAGTTCCCAGAATTCCATTCGTATCTATGGATCTCCTGATGCCATCGCGGTTGAGGACGATCGTCAGCCAGCCCACGGGGGTGCGTTTACGCTGGTAGTTGTTCGCGCGAAGAGGGAGTGCATTATCGGAAGGCTACGTCGCCTCGCCACGAAGGCAATCCCCTGGTGGGTCACCGCAGTGATCCTCATCGGGCTTCCAATCCTGGTCTCGGTGCTCGCGATACCCCTGCGCGTCACAGTCGATGGCATCCTGTACATCTCAAGCGCACGATCGTTCTTCACGGACGACTTCGCAAAGACCTACGCCTGGTTCAGGGAGCCGGGTTACCCGGTGTTCCTCGCGGTCGTGCACATGTTCGGCGATGCGGGTTTCCTTCTCATCATCGCTCAGGCCTTTTGCCTCGGCGCTGCGGCCTTCATCGGCGTGTACTGCGCGGTCAGGGCTCTTGGACGGGAACGCGCCTCGCTCGGCCTCGTGGCGCTCGTGACGATCCTGATCCTCAACCCGATGTACCTCATTTACAGCGCACTCGTGCTCCAGCAGGCGCAATTCGCGCTTCAGCTCGCGTTTCTCGCACTCGCACTCTCCTGGGCGATCCGCCGCCCGGCGTGGTTGTCGCCCTGGGTGCTCATCATCGGCACGATCGTCAACTACGTGCTGTCGGTCTGGACGTCCATCGGGTGGATCTACCTCGCACTCCTGCCCGCGGCCGCTGTCCTGGTCGTGACCGTCTGGAAGATGGTCAGGTCCCGGCGCGCGCTCGGGCGGCGGGCCATTGCGGTCTTCCTGGTCGCTGCGCTGTCACTGGCGACCGTCGTGGGCGTGTACTCGCTGGGGCTCTCGGTGTACGGCGTGTGGACCGCTATCCGCGACACGTATTCGGCGGCAGCAACAGGAATTCCCACGTCGGTCATCTCGCCACAGGCGATCCCGGGCATCCCGACCTTTCAGGCCGAGATACTCCGTTTGCTGTCACTGATGCACATCGGGACCGTCGGCGATTATGTCTATGAGAACAGTCTTTTCCTGCAGGACCAGTTGATCAGGGGATGGCCTCATGCGGAGTTCGACACCGCGCTCGACAGGCCGCCGTACTCCTCATTCGCTGCGGGATACTTCACGCTCACTGACCCGGTTCCGTTCTTCTTCCGCCCGCTCAGCCTGCTGGCGAGGATCGCGAGCCCCGCGTATGCGGCGGTCTACCTGGGTGCGCTCGTGGCGCTCGTCGTCATCGCGATGCGGCGCAAGTGGGAGCTGATCGTGATCATGATCCTTCCCTTCTACTTCATCGCCGTGTACGCCGCATCGAATTCGCCGATCGATCGCTACGGCGTACCGGGATACCCGCTGGCGGCGGTCGCGGTCGGGGTGGTGATCTCAGCGGGCCTGAACAAACTGGTTCGCCGTTGGCGTCCTGAGGTGTCCGCCGCCACTGCGTCCGCGGGGTAGGCGCCGTGCGCGACTTCAGGCCCGAGATCCAGATGCTCCGGGCGATCGCTGTGATGCTCGTCGTCGTCTTCCACCTCTGGCCCAAGGCGCTCACGGGAGGGTACGTCGGCGTCGACGTCTTCTTCGTGATCTCCGGGTACCTCATCACCGCGCACCTCCTGCGCGAGATCCACGCGAGCGGAACCATCGACCTGCGAGCGTTCTGGGCCAGGCGCATCAGGCGGTTGCTGCCGGCGGCGGCGCTCGTGCTCGCGGCAACGCTCGTCGGCACGATCCTGTTCGCCCCCGGGCGCGCGCTCGAGGAGACGACGAAGCAGGTCGGGGCGAGCGCGATCGGACTCCAGAACTGGGTGCTTGCGCTCGGCTCAGTCGATTACTTCGGGCAGAACAACGTTCCCACCGCGGCGCAGCACTACTGGTCACTTTCGCTAGAGGAGCAGTTCTACATCGCGTGGCCCGTGCTGCTACTGCTGGTGCTCGTCGTGACTCGCACGAGGACGGGTTCGTGGCGCTGGGCGGCCCCCACACTCATGGGTGCTGTAGGCGTCGCGTCGTTCGCGTGGTCCGTTTACGCGACCGCCTCAAGTCCTGCGGCCGCGTACTTCTCCACTTTCACTCACGGGTGGGAGTTCGCCCTCGGCGGCCTCCTCGCGTGGCTGGGCCCAACCCTCGCCTCCACTCGCTGGGACCGCATGGCGCGCACGCGCGCCATCACCACGTGGGCTGGCATCGCCGCGATCGGCGTCTCCGCTGCGATGTACACGGGCACCACGCCGTTCCCAGGGTGGACTGCCCTTCTTCCGGTGACGGGCACGCTCGCCGTCATCGCCGCGGGCAAGTCGAGCTCGCGCATTCAGGCGGGGCGCGTGCTCTTCGCCCGTCCCGTGCAGTTCATCGGGGGAGTCTCGTACTCCACCTACCTGTGGCACTGGCCGCTCATCGTCATCATCCCGCAGGCACTCGGTTACGAGGTCGGCATTGCCACACGGCTGCTGATCCTCGTGACCTCGGTAGTTCTCGGCTGGCTCACGAAGCTCTTGGTGGAGGACCCCGCGCGCAAGTCGCGCGTGCTTAACGGACGCAAGCTCGTGACGTACGGCCTCGCTGTCGTCATCGCGGGCACCCTCGTCGCGTCGTCGGCGGTGACGTGGAACCTGGGTGCGGCTCGCGCCGAGGAAGAACGCGCCGCAGCCTCATCCCTGATCGAGGCCGCGCTCGACAACGGCAACCCGTGCTTCGGCGCAGCGGCATCCGGATCATCGGGCTGCCCGGATTCGCATCGGGTCGACCCGCGGTTCGGTCCGGACTTCGCCGCGGACGACTGGGGGTCCGTGGCGGGCGTGAACAAGGATGGGACCCTGCCGGACAAGTCGCTCTGCACGGACTTCTCCGGGAACGGAGCGGGGTTCCTCGACTGCAAGGCGGGCCCGCAATCGTCGAAAATCGTGCTCGCCATCGTCGGCGACTCGCACGCGCTCGCGCTCACCGAGCCCCTCATGCGCATCGCAGATGCCGAGGGATGGTCGGTGCGCGTGTTCCTGCACAACTCGTGCACAGCGAGCCTGCCCATGGCCTATGTGGGTAGCGGAAAGGCGGAGTGCAACCGGTGGCGCCAGGCGCTCGAAGACCGCATCACCGCTGACGCGGACATCGACATGGTGGTGACGACAGGGTTCACCCGCGGCGAGCCGGAGACTGGATTCGAGGGAAGCCGCGCCGAGCTGCTCGAGGGCTACGCCGACCTCTGGACATCGTGGGCTTCGAGCGGAAAACCTGTCTACGCGATCGAGGACGTGCCGCTGACCAACGGCGAGAGCGTGCCCGACTGCGTGGGCGCGCACGAGAGCGAGGAGGATCCGTGCTCGGTGCCGCGGGAGAAGGCGCTCGCGTGGGATCCGGTTGCCGACGCTGTAACGCTCGCCGCTCGCCCCGACGTCAGGCTCATCGACCTCACCGACGCGTTCTGCGACACGACAACGTGTCACGCCGTGATCGGCGGCCTCATCGCCTACCGCGACCCGCACCACCTGTCGTCGACGTTCGCGATCACCCTGATCCCGCGCATCCGGGCCGCGATCGAGGGGTAGGCCTACTCGAGCCCCGCGGGCACGGCGAACGCCCCACGCCAGCTCAGCTCCTGCGCAGCCTTCACGGTGCACACCACGAACATGAGCCATCCGTACTCGACGAGCATCGAGCTCTCCGCGAGCGAGGTGACGATGAGGGCGACGAGCACGAGAGCTGGCCACGCGAACACCGTGCTGCGCTTGCGGCCGGCGAGCAGCCACGACCGCGTGAAGGTGAGCAGTACGAGGCCTACGAAGATCGCGAGGCCCACGACGCCCAGCTGGAACCACACGTCGAGGTAGGCGTTCACCGCCGACGTCGGCTCGCGCTCGCCGGAGATCGCGAAGATCGGGAACGGCATGATGTCGGGTCGCCAGTAGCCGACCCAGCCCCAGCCCTCGAGCGGATTCTGGGTGATGAGATTGAGGATGCCCCGCCACAGCGTGAGGCGGTAGCTCAACTCGCTGTTGGCGCTGAACAGGGCGATGAGGGGCGCTCGTCCGATCCACGCCACGATCGCGAGCACCACGGCGGCGGCGAGGAGGGCGAGCTGCCAGATCGTGCGGCGCTCGGGAGAGAGATGCCGGAGCAGGTACAGCGCCACGACCGCCATGCATACGACGACGAACACCGCGCTGATCACGGGGGAGCGGGAGAGCAGCACCGCCGCTCCGCCCAGCACGATCGACCCGATGCCGAGCCCCCGGCTGACCGAGCGCGTTCGCAGTTCGGTGCCGAACGTGATCACGGCGATCAGGGCAAGCAGGCCCAGCTGGTTGCGGCTCCCCATGATGCCCTGGATGGGCCCAAGCGCATCCAGGTCGCCCTGCACGTCGAGAAACGGGATGGAGCTGTCGATGAGCAGGCCGGCGAAGATCTCTATCCCGATGGACACGACGAGCACCCCGCGGAACACATCGCCGAACGCGCGCACGATCTGGATGGTGTCACGCACGAGCGCGATACCGATTCCCAGTGCGGTGAACGCGACGAGGTAGGCGAGTCCGCCGGCGGTGGCCGAACGGTACGGGCTCCAGAAGATCGAGAGGCAAGCCCAGCCGACGAAGAGCAGGAGGGAGATCGGAAGCAGTCCGAGCCAGCGCACCTCGACGCGGCGCACGAATGCCATGCCGGCCATGAGGAGCACCAGCACCGTGATCATGCCGACGAGGCCAGCCCACCCAATGAGCCTGACGAGGAACTCCGCGCCCACGGCCACGCCGATCGCCGCCACCGTCGTGGCATTCGCGAACCGCGGCGACTCGAGCACGGCGTGCGCGTAGGCCACGACGGTGCCGGGGCCTTGGGCCGAACTCACGGGCCGGCCACCTCGTTGCGGTCGCCCATCTTGGTCTTGATCGCCACGAGCGCGAGCAGGAAGATCCCGTACTCGACCAGGAGCCTGCTCTCGGCGACGCTCTGCACGAGGAGTGCAACGATGACGAGGATGGGCAAGAGCGTCGCCGAGGTGAGCGCGCCGGGTTTGCCGGGCAGTGACTGCGGCCTGTCGATCGCGTAAGCCCACGAGCGAGCGAGGGTCGACAGCACAAGCGACCCCATCACGACGAGACCGATGATGCCGAGCTGCAACCAGATGTCGAGCCACGCGTCGTGGGCGTGCAGCTGCCTGACGCCGTTGTTCTCGGCCAGATGATCGAACGGTGCGACCCACGGTACCCAGTAGCTCACCCAGCCCCAGCCGAACACGGGTCGCTGCTGGGCGAGCTCGATCACGTTGTGCCAGATCTCGGCGCGGTTGGTGAGGTCTGGGGACTTGCCGAGCAGAGTGAGCAGCTGCTGCGAGAACACGAGGGCTGCACTCACTGCGGCGAGCACGACGACGACTATCGCGCCGTAGGTGATGCCGCGCGCCCTCGTCGTGGTCGCCCTGCGCACGAGCAGCACCGCCGCCACGACGACGAGAACCGCGACGAGTCCGATGATGTTCGTCGCTGCCCGCGTGAGCACGAAGCACACCGCAGCCACAGCGAGCCACAGGAGGCTCCAGCGCTTACGTCGCGACTTCTCGAAGAGCTGGATGCCGAACACGATGACGCCGAGCAGGGCGACGAACGACAGCAGCGCCGAGTTGCCGACGATGCCCTGGATCTTGCCGCCGTCGAACAGTTCGTTGCGCGACCAGTAGAGCATGAGCGGAATCTTGTCCGGAAGGTGGGCGTAGTCGATGCCGGGCTGCGCAACGGGGGGTAGCACGGGGTGTCTGATGAATATTGAGACGACCAGCTCGAAGAGCAGCGAGAGACCGAGCACGAGCTTGAGGGCCCGCGACAGTCCGCGCAGGATCTCGGCCCATGAGTAGGTCACCGCGGCCGCAACGCCGCCCGCGACAGTGAACCACGTCGAGGCCACACCGAGCGCCGAAGCGCCCGGGTAGAACGACCACGCGATCGAGAGCGCGGCGAGCACGAGGAACGCGAGCAGCGGGTACGGCAGCGAGTCGAGTCTCCACCGGCCGCGTTGAACGACGAGCAGGGCCACGGATGCCGCGGCCATGAGCCCGACGACGACGCCCCAGCCGGCCCATCCCAGCGTGTAGCGCCACGCGTCACCCGCGAGCAGCGTGAACAGCACGAACACCAGGAAGATGGAACGTGCCCGGCGGTTCTCGATCAGACGCATGTGCCCAAGGTTAGCGGCCAGACTCTATACGAACGCCGCCTTGCCGGTGATGGCACGGCCCACGATGAGGGTGTTCATCTCGCGCGTTCCTTCGTACGAGTAGATCGCCTCGGCGTCGGCGAAGAACTTGATGACGCCGTAGTCCATGACTATGCCGTTGCCGCCGAACAGTTCGCGGCACCAGGCGACGGTCTCGCGCATCCGGCTCGTCGTGAACTCCTTGGCGAGGGCCGAGTGCTCGTCTTTCTGGATGCCCTCGTCGAGCATCTCGGAGACCCGCGTGACGAGTCCGATGGACGAGGTGATGTTGCCGAGGCTCTTGGCCAGCAGTTCCTGCACGAGCTGGTGGCTGCCGATGGGCTTGCCGAACTGCACGCGCTCCTTCGAGTACGCGACCGCGGCGTCGTACGCGCCGATCGAGTTGCCGACCGCGGCCCACGCGACCTCCGCGCGGGTGAGGCGCAGCACGGCGGCGGTCTCCCGGAAGCTCTGCGACTTCTGCAGGCGGTTGGCCTCGGGAACCACCACGTTCTCGAGAACGATGTCGGCGTTCTGCACGATGCGCAGCGCCTGCTTGTTCTCGATGCGCTTGGCCGAGTAGCCGGGGGTGCTCGTGGGGACGATGAATCCCTTGACCTGGTTGTCGTCTTCGTCGCGCGCCCAGATGATCGTGACGTCGCTGATGGAGCCGTTGCCGATCCAACGCTTGGCGCCGTTGATCACCCAGTTGTCGCCGTCACGCTTCGCGACGGTCTGCAGGCCCTGCGCAGTGTCGGAACCGGAGAGCGGCTCGGTGAGGCCGAAGGCGCCCAGGAGCTCGCCGCTCGCGAACTTCGGGAGCCACTCGGCGCGCTGCTCAGGGGAACCGGCGACCGCGATGGATCCCATCACGAGACCGTTCTGCATGCCCACGAGGGTGGCGACCGAGGCGTCGACGCGGGCGAGCTCGAGCGCGACCCAGCCGCGGAACACCGCGCTGTTGGGAAACTGCTGCGTCTCCTCCCAGGGCTGGCCGAACAGGCCGAGGTCGGCGAGGCCCTTGACGACGATGTCGCGGTCGAAGAACTCGGCCTTCGCCCACAGATCGTTGGCGACGGGGCGCACATGCTCGTCGAGGAAGGTTCGCAGGCGCACGATCAGGTCTTTCTCCTGGTCGGTGAGCTTGTTCTCGTACCCGTAGAAATCTGCGCTGATCGGCTCGAATGACATGGGTCGAGCCTAGGGAAGGTCGCCGCGTGCGCCCAGACGGTTGGTACTTTGGTCCAATCCGCTTGATCGAGAGGTCCCCAGTGTTTGTAGGCATCACCAATACCCCGCGGGACTACGCGTGGGGATCGACCGGCGAGATCTCGGCGCTGCTGGGGCTTACGGCATCCGGGCGTCCCGAGGCCGAGCTGTGGCTCGGCGCGCACGCGGGGTCGCCGAGCCGCGTCGTCGGCACGGATGACACCCTCGCCGATGTCGTGGGCGGCCGCCTGCCGTTCCTGCTCAAGGTGCTCGCGGCCGGGTCACCGCTCTCGCTGCAGGCGCACCCGACGATGGCGCAGGCTGCGGAGGGGTTCGCACGTGAGAACGCGCTCGGCATCCCGCTCGACGCTCCCGAGCGCAACTACAAGGACGCGTTCCACAAGCCCGAGCTCATCTACGCGCTGAGCGACGAGTTCGACGCGCTGTGCGGGTTCAGGTCGGCGGCGGGCATCCGCGCGATCGTCGAGAAGTCGCTGCCCTCGGCGACGGCCCTGCTCGAGCGACTCACGGGCGACGACGCGCTGCGCGACGTCTTCGAGTGGCTCATCACGCGCGGTCCCGGTGTCGACGATCTCGTCGCTGCGGTCTCGGCGCTCGCCGACGACAGCACCCCCGAGCTCTCGACAGTGAAGCTCCTGACCGAGGCATACCCCGGCGATCCGGGGATCGTCATCTCGCTCATGCTCAACCGCGTGACGCTCGCGAAGGGCGAGGTGCTCTACCTGCCCGCCGGCAACATCCACGCGTACCTCCACGGGGTCGGGATCGAGCTCATGGCGAGCTCGGACAACGTGCTCCGCGGCGGGCTCACCCCCAAGTACATCGACGTGCCCGAGCTGCTCTCGGTTCTCGATTTCACGCCCGTCGCCGTGCCGTACCTCGCGCCGGAGCGCCCGGCGGATGGCGTCGAGGTGTTCCGCCCGGACGTGCCCGACTTCGTGCTCGTGACCATCGAAGACGAGGGGTCGTATACGCTCACGGGGCCGGCCATCGCACTGTGCACCGACGGGGACGTGGAGATCGTGGGTGCCGGATCCGCCTACAACCTGTCGCGCGGCGACGCCGTGTACATCACGCCGGACGAGGCGACGCTCTCGTTCGCCGGCCTCGGAACCGTGTTCCTGGCGACGACAGGGGTCTAGAGCCCGGCGAGCTTCTTCTCGTTGGCGAGGTCGGCCTCGACCATCATCGTCACGAGCTCCTCGAACGAGACTGTCGGCGCCCAGCCGAGCACCTCGCGGGCCTTCGTCGTGTCTCCCACGAGCTGCTCACCCTCGGTGGGGCGAAGGAACCGCGGGTCGAGGAGCACGTGCTTCTCCCAGTCGTCAATGCCGACGGCGGCGAACGCGAGGTCGAGGAAATCGCGCACGGCGTGGGTCTGACCGGTCGCGATGATGTAGTCGTCGGCGACGGGCTGCTGCAGGATGAGCCACATCGCGCGCACGAAGTCTCCCGCGAAGCCCCAGTCGCGGCGGGCGTCGAGGTTTCCCATCGAGAGCGAGTCTTCGAGTCCAAGGGAGATGCGCGCCACAGCTCGGGAGATCTTGCGCGTGACGAACTCGGGCCCGCGCCGGGGTGACTCGTGGTTGAACAGGATGCCCGAGGAGGCGTACAGCCCGTACGACTCGCGGTAGTTGATGGTCATGAAGTGGCCGAAGGTCTTGGAGACGCCGTACGGCGATCGCGGCCAGAACGCCGTGCGCTCGTGCTGCGGCACTTCCTGTGCCTTGCCGAACATCTCCGAGCTCGAGGCCTGGTAGAACCGGATGCGCTCCATGTCGTCGCCCACGTGCAGTCTTATCGCGTCGAGCAGGTTGAGAGCGCCCTTGCCCGTCACGTCGGCTATCGCGCTCGCGTGCTCCCACGACGACCCGACGAAGGAGATTCCGCCGAGGTTGTAGACCTCGTCGGGCTGCGCGGTGTCGAGGGAGCGCAGCAGGCTCATGGGGTCGGTGAGGTCTGCGACGTGCAGCGTCGCGGACGGCACGGCCTCCACGACGGCGTCGTAGCGCTCGCCGCTCGCGCTGCGCACGAGACCGTGCACCTCGTAGCCCTTCTCAGCGAGAAGCTCGCCGAGGTAGAGGCCGTCCTGGCCCGTGATGCCGGTGATCAGTGCGCGTCTCATCGTGGGCGCAACGCTATCAGCGCGAGGTTGCTAGCCTGCCAGCCGCTCCCCGAACGCCCGCCGATAGGCCTGCGGCGAGGTCTGCAGCACCTTGACGAAGTGGTGGCGCATGACCGCGGCGGTGCCGAATCCCGTGTCCTGGGCGATCGTCTCGAGCCCGTAGTCGGTCTGTTCGAGCAACTGCTGGGCACGGATGAGGCGCTGCCGGTTGAGCCAGGCAGCGGGCGTGGTCCCCATGTCGGCACGGAAGCGCCGCGCGAAGGTGCGACCGGACATGAGGGCCTTGCGGGCGAGCTGGTCGACGGTCAGGTCCTCTGACAGGTTCTCGAGCATCCACTCGGCAACGGAGGCGAACGAGTCTGCACACTCAGCCTTGACGGGCTGCTCGATGTACTGCGACTGGCCGCCGTCGCGCTGTGGCGGTACGACCATGCGGCGGGCGATGACGTTGGTGGCTGCCGCGCCGTGCTCCTTGCGCACGATGTGCAGGGCTGCATCGATGCCCGCGGCCGTGCCTGCGCTCGTGACGACCTTTCGGTCTTCGACGAACAGCACGTCGGGATCGACCTGCGTGCCGGGGTACTGCGCGGCGAGACGATCGGTGTGCATCCAGTGCGTGGTTGCCCTGCGGCCTTCGAGGATGCCCGCCTGCGCGAGCGCGAACGCACCGCTGCACACGCTCAGCACCCACGCTCCGCGAGCTTCGGCCGCGCGAATCACGTCGAGGTACCGCTCGTCGATGTTCTCGATGCGGTGGGCAGGCACGGCGATCAGGTCAGCGGCGGCGGCGGCATCGAGCCCCTCGGTGATCATCATGTCGAAGCCGAGGCTCGTGGGCACGGGGCCCGGCGTGGCGGTCACGATGGTGAAGTCGAAGGTGGGGCCGCCCGTGTCGGTGCGGTCGATGCCGAACACTTCGCATACCACGCCGAATTCGAAGGGCGCGACGCCGGGGATGGCGAGCAGCACGACTTTTTGCAGCATGTCGCCAGCCTGCCACTCGTGGCGCAAACTAGCAAGTCATAGCGTTACTGCCATCGGCGGATACCACCGCATTCGAAGCCACTAGCGTTGACGGCATGACATGGCTGGTCACAGGCGGCGCTGGGTACATCGGATCGCACGTCGTGCGCGCACTCATGGAGGCCGACCTGCACCCCGTCGTGCTCGACGATCTCTCCACGGGTCACTCCGGCTTCCTGCCGCACGAGGTGCCCTTCGTGCGTGGCTCGATCCTCGACGGGGCGCTGCTGCTCGACACACTCGCCGACCATGACGTGACCGGGGTCATCCATGTCGCCGGATACAAGTACGCCGGCGTCTCGGTGACCCAGCCCCTGCACACCTACCAACAGAACGTCACGGGCACCGCGACGCTGCTCGCGAGCATGGAGTCGACGGGGGTCGATCGCATAGTGTTCTCGTCGAGCGCGGCGGTCTACGGCACCCCGCGCACCGACCTCGTGACTGAGGAAACACCCAAGAGCCCGCAGTCGCCGTATGGGGAATCGAAGCTCATCGGGGAGTGGCTGCTCGCCGACCAGGGGGTCGCCCGCGGCCTGCGCCACACGTCGCTGCGGTACTTCAACGTCGTGGGGTCCGGCGATCCGGTGCTCTACGACTCGAGCCCGCACAACCTCTTCCCGCTCGTGTTCGCCGCGCTCCTCGAGGGGCGAACCCCGCGCATCAACGGCGACGACTACGCGACCCCGGACGGCACGAACGTGCGCGACTACATCCATGTTGCCGACCTCGCGACGTCGCACGTGGCGGCCGCGAAACGCCTCGACGCGGGCGAGCCGGTCGAACCGGCCTACAACCTCGGCAGCGGGTCAGGTAGTTCGGTGGGTGAGATCATGCGGGCGGTCGCGGATGCCACGGGCATCGCTTTCACACCCGAAATCGGGCCGCGCCGTGCCGGCGACCCAGACCGAATAGTCGCGAGCGGGGACCTCGCCGCGCGTGATCTGGACTGGAAGATGAGGCACTCGCTGCGCGACATGGTCGAGAGTCAGTGGATTGCAACACGCCGCGCCATAGAACCCTCTGTCGGAGATTGAGGGATTTATGATCACGCGACTTGACGCGGGGGTAACTACAACGGTGTAATTACCTAACGCGCGTCGGTGATTCAGCTCGAGTGCGGAGGGGAGACAGAGCATGGCGAACAACGGGTATCGCGGTACTGGCTTAGGCTCCGGTGTTCCAGACGACTGGTTCGTCGACCCCATCAAATTGGGCGTACCGGGGGTACGCCAGCAGGTGGCCGAGGAAGATGAGAATCCCCTCGCCTGGCAGTCAGATTCGCTGTGTGCACAGACCGACCCCGAGGCTTTCTTCCCGGAGAAGGGCGGATCGACTCGCGACGCGAAGAAGATCTGCACGTCGTGCGAGGTGCGCACCCGTTGCCTCGAGTACGCGCTCGAGAACGACGAGCGTTTCGGCATCTGGGGCGGGCTCTCCGAGCGCGAGCGCCGCAAGCTGCGCAAAAGGGCCTGAGTCCTAGGTTCGTAGGCTCACCAAGTTCATAGGCTCGCCGGTACTCCGCGAGTCACCCCGGCAGGTTCCATGTCCGCGCATAGTCTCAACTGGTCATGCAGCCCAGAGTTATCGCTGTGCTCGTCGCCAGAAATGGCGCGCAGTACCTGCCCCGCACGCTAGCCGCGCTTGCGGCGCAGACCAGGCGACCCGATGCGGTGCTCCTAGTCGATGCGAGTTCGTCCGACGATTCGGGCGCGCTGCTGGCCTCGGCCTCCCCGGGAGGCGTCGTGACGACCCCGGGCCGCAGCTCCTTCGGCGGAGCCGTCGCCTACGCGCTGCAGGTCGCGCCCCCCCAGGCCGGCGAGAACGAGTGGCTGTGGCTGCTCGGCCACGACAATGCCGCAGATCCCTCCGCGCTCTCGGCCATGCTCGGCGCCGTCGAGGTTGCGCCCTCTGTCGCGATCGCGGGGCCCAAGCTCATGCGCTGGGATGAACGGCACGTGATTGCGAGCTTCGGCGAGACCGTCACGGCGTACGGGCGATCGGTCGACCTGGTCTCCGGTGAGCTGGATCAGGCGCAGCACGACCTCCACAGCGACCTGCTCGCGGTCGCCGCGGGCGGAATGCTCGTGCGGCGATCCGTGTGGACCGCCCTCGGCGGCTTCGACCCGGGCCTGCCGAGCATCGATGCAGCACTCGACTTCGCCGTGCGGGCGCGCCTCGCCGGCCACCGGGTGGTGGGTGTGCCGTCGGCGCGCGTCGCCTCGGCGGGTCCGCCAGAGCTGTTCGGCCGCCGCTCCGTCTCCGCGGGCGCTCAGAACCGCATCCGGCGTTCCGCGCAGCTTCACCGCAGGCTCGTCTACGCGCTTCCGCTCGGGGTTCCGCTGCACTGGCTCACGCTCGTGCCGCTCGGCATCCTGCGCTCTCTCGTGCAGCTCGTCGCCAAGCGCCCCGGCTTCGTGGGTGGCGAACTCGCCGCCGCGATCGGTGGAGCGTTCGACGGCACCGTGCCCCGCGCTCGCAAAGCCCTGCGCCGCAACCGGATCATGGGCTGGGCGGCGATCGGTGCCCTTCGCATCACCCCTGGCGAGCTGCGCGAACGCCGCTCGGGGCAGCGCGCCGCTGAGGCAGCGTCCGGTGCCGCGGGGCGCGAGCGTCCCGGCTTCTTCGCGGGAGGCGGCGCGTGGGTAGTGCTCCTCGCTGCGGTCGTCGGCATCGTCGCTTTCGGTCAATTCTCGGATGCCCCGGCCATCGCCGGCGGCGGACTCGTGCCGCTCAGCGCGACGGTGAGCGAACTCTGGTCACACGTCGGGTACGCCTGGCATGACATCGGCACCGGATTCTGGGGGGCATCCGACCCCTTCAGCTACGTGCTCGCAGCCCTCGGCAGCCTCACGTTCTGGTCACCGTCGGTCAGCATCGTGCTGCTGTACCTCGTGGCGATTCCGCTCTCCGCGCTCACTGCATGGTGGTGCGCCGCCCGCTTCTCGACGCGCGCCTGGGCGCCCGCCGTGGCCGCGATTGCGTGGGCCGTGGCGCCGCCGTTGCTTGCCGCGCTCTCGGGCGGGCATCCGGGCGCCATCATCGCGCACCTCCTGTTGCCGACACTCGTGCTCACTGTCGTCAACGCCGCGCGCAGCTGGTCGATGGCGGGCATCGCCGCGATCCTGTTCGCGGTCGTGGCGGCCTCGGCGCCCATCATCGTTCCCGCCCTGCTCATTGCGGTCATCGGGTGGGCGGCGGCCAATCCGCGCGGAGTCGTGCGCGTGATCGGCATCCCCATTCCCGCCGCGGTGCTCTTCGCGCCGCTCGTGTTCGACCAGTTCCGCCGTGGCACGCCGCTCGCGCTGTTCGCGGAACCCGGGGTCGCGCTGCGCGCCGCGACACCGGCCGTGCACGAGCTCGTCGTCGGGTCTCCGGTGGCCGGGCTCAACGGCTGGGACACATTCCTGCTCTCGCTGGGGCTGCCCGCGGAGGCCGCGCCCATCGTGGTCATCGTGCTGCTCGCGCCGCTCGGCATTCTCGCCCTGCTCTCGCCGCTCCTGCCCGGCGCCATGCGGGGCATCCCTGCGATGGTTCTCGGACTGCTCGGTTTCATCACAGCGGTCGCGTGCCTGCACCTCCAGGTCACGCTCGTAGGTTCGACGGCGAGTTCGGTCTGGCCCGGCGCCGCGCTCAGCCTGTACTGGCTGGGGCTCGTGGGTGCGCTCGCGATCTCGCTTGACGGAATGCGCAAGGCTGCGACGATCCCGGCGCTCGTGGCCGCGGTGTTCCTCGTCGCGCTCGCCGTGCCGTCATTCGTGTCCTCGGCTAGCGGGTCGATGGCCGTCGCCGCGAGCAACGGTCGGATGCTGCCAGCATTTGCCTCGGCGGAGGCCGGTTCCGACCCGTCGCTCGGCACCCTCCAGCTGACCGCTGAACCCGATGGCGGAATGGCCGTCACCGTGCAGCGCGGGCTCGGCACGACCCTCGACCAGCAGTCGACGCTCGAGTCGACTGACACCACCGTGAGCCCAGAAGACGAACGTCTCGCCGTGCTCGCGGGCAACCTGGCATCGCGCAGCGGGTTCGACGTCGCGGCGGAACTCGACAGCCTGCAGATCGCGTTCGTGCTCGTGCCGCACAATCCGGATGCCTCGGAGTCCAGCCGCCAGCGGATCGCCGATGCCCTCGACAGCAACCGAGCCCTCACGCCGATCGGCGACACATCGACCGGCGCCCTGTGGCACTACGAAGCGCTGGGCGCGGGCACAGCTCCCACGGGCCCCGGTCCGCTCGGAACGACCACGGGCATCGTCGTGCTCGCAGCCCAGGGGCTTGCGTTCCTGCTGGCGCTCCTGCTGGCCATCCCGACGACGCGTCGCAGGCGCGTGCGGTCGGCGCGGGCGAGCGCCGAGGACACGGACTCCGCGGAGGTGGACGAATGAGCGATCAGCTGGCTATGCCCCACGAGCCGACGGGTGACGAGTTCGAGAAGGACACCGCGTTCCCCGAGCAGGAGGAGCCCGAGACCTCCGAGCGTCGCACAGTCACGGCCCGCGGCGTCGCGGTCGCGAGTGCCCGCACCGTCGCCGGCCTTGTCGGAATCGGTGTGGCTGCCGCCACGATCGCGGCCGCCGTGCTGCTTCCCCTTCCGACCGTCGGCTCGACTCCCACGAGCACGACGGTGGTCCCCGTGCCGACGGCGCAGCAGCTCGTGTGCGCCGGATCCGTGCTGCGCCTTGCCGACGACTCGGGCGCGGGTGCCACGACGGTCTCGGCCCTCGGCCGCCCCGACCTGCGGTCGGGCGCGAGCGAAGGGCAGGTGACGACGGCACCGGTCGAGGTGTCAGACGCGTCGACGGGCGGAACCTCCTCAGCTCCCACCGTCGTGAGCGCGCCGCCGTCCGCTGTCGGCGCGACCGAGAGCTCGCTCCTGAGTGGAGCGCAGTCCGAACTCGTGGATGAGGGCGACTTCGTCGGCCTCGCCGCCGCCGATTGTGACGTTGCCAACGGCGACAGCTGGCTCGCGGGCGGGTCGACGGCGGTCGGCCGCACGACGCTGCTCTCCCTCACGAACCCGAGCGAGGTGTCAGCGACGGTAAACCTCGAGCTGTTCGGCGAGAACGGAGCGATCGTCGCACCGGGGACGCGCGGCATCATCGTTCCGGCCAACGGCCAGCGGGTGCTCTCCCTCGCGGGCTTCCAGCCCGGCATCGTCTCGCCCGTCGTGCACGTCACGAGCACGGGCGGTCAGGTCTCGGCGACCCTGCAGCAGGCGACAGTCCGCGGGCTCGCGTCGGGCGGTGTCGACATCATCCCGTCGGTTCCCGCTCCCTCCACGGCGACGGTGATCCCCGGTGTGCTCGTGACCAACCTGGACGCCGTGCAGGCGCTGCGTGGGGGCGGTGACCCGCAGTTCGATGACGTCGAGACTGTCGTGCGGGTGTTCGCGCCGGGGGAGGGCAGCGTCTCCCTCACTGTCAACGTCATTCCCGAGAACGGAGCGGAAACTGGCGCGTCATTCCAGATCGACGTCCCCGCGGGGCGCGTCACCGACGTTCCGATCCAGCAGCTGGCGACGGGCAGCTACACGATCACGATCGACTCGAGCGACCCCGTGGTCGCGGCGGCGCGCGTCACGTCGGCCGTGGGCGATGTCACCGACTTCGGCTGGTTCGCCGGTGCATCCCAACTCAGCACGGTTGCGCAGGTGACGGCGGCTCCCGGGCCCAACCCGGTGCTGCACCTCGCGAACCCCGCGACGACCGACGCGCAGGTCGTTGTCGCGGCTCGCGACGGCGTGAGCACGACCGTGACGGTGCCGGCGGGGGCATCCGCGATGCTGGCCCTCGAGGCGGGAACCACGTACTCGCTCTCGGGCTTCGAGCGGCTCTACGGCTCAGTTACGCTCGCGGACAACGGGATGATCGCGGGCTACGGCGTTCACCCGCCAGGGGTCGGCTCAGCGCCGATCCTGGTGTACCCGTAGGCACCGCGGCCTACAGGTGGCGGAAGCGTTCTGGCGCGAGATCCCACGGGTCTTTGCCGAGCAGCTCGGCGACGGCGCGGAACACGCAGCTCTCGACCATCATGCGCCTGTGCAGGTCGTCATAGCGATGCAGGCGTGACAGCCGCTCGATGGGCAGCCGGTAGAGGATGACCCGGCGCTCGCGTGCGAGCACGCGCCAGCGGTCGACTGCAGGATCGGCGCCGAGGGCGGAGGGCATCCCCGCGATCTCGAAGGCCACGTCGACGAGTTCGTCTGGCCACAGGTCTTTGAGGTACTCGGCGGTCGAGGCGACGGTCATCTCGAAGGTGTCGGCGCGACTGCGCAGCAGGGGGAGGTGCGGCCCCGTAACTGCGGCACGGATGCCTCGCCCGTGGCGGTCTCGCCACCCGGGTCGCGCTGACGCGGGGAGCGCTCTTCTCGTCGGCTTCGCCACCTGTCGATTCTACCGGCGTGGCTCGCGTCGCGCGGCGCCCGCGGTCGTAGCCTTGCACCGAGATGAGTGGTCGCCCGTGCAGCAAGGTTGCCTGTAACCAGGAGGCTTCTGCCACGCTCACCTACGTCTACGCGGACTCGATGGCCGTTCTCGGCCCGCTCAGCCAGACTGCTGAGCCCCACAGCTACGATCTGTGCGATCGTCACGCCGAGCGGCTCTCCGCTCCGCAAGGGTGGCAGGTCGTGCGCCATGTAGTTTTGGGGGGCACTAGTTTTGGGGCATGACCTCGAATAGACCCGCCGAGCTGAAAGCCGTCGTCTTCGACCTGGATGACACACTCGCTCCCTCGAAGTCGACGATGGACCCGACGATGAGTGACGCGCTCGCGCGGCTTCTCGAACGCATCGACGTGTGCATCATCTCGGGCGGACGCTTCGAGCAGTTCGAGCGCCAGGCGCTCGACGGATTCCGCGCCGATGACGACGCGATGTCACGCCTCCACCTCATGCCGACGTGCGGAACGCGCTATTACCTATGGCGCGACGGCGCGTGGCAGCTGCAGTACGCCGAAGACCTCACGGACGACGAGAAGTCGCGCACGATCGCCGTGCTCGAGGAGGGCGCGCGCGAACTCGGGATGTGGCATCCGGGAGCATGGGGCGACATCATCGAAGACCGCGGCAGCCAGATCACCTTCTCCGCGCTCGGCCAGCAGGCGCCCATCGGCAAGAAGCAGGCCTGGGATCCGGACGGCAGCAAGAAACGCGCACTAGGCGCGTGGGTGCAGGAGCGGCTTCCCGACCTTGAGGTGCGTGGCGGCGGCTCGACCTCGCTCGACATCACCCGCAGGGGCATCGACAAGGCCTACGGCATCGACAAGCTCGTCGCGCAGCTCGACGTGACGATCGAGGAGTTGCTCTTCATCGGCGACCGCCTCGACGAGGCCGGCAACGACTACCCGGTGTACCAGCGGGGAGTGCTGTGCGTCCCGGTACGCGACTGGACTGAGACGCGCGACTACGTTGACGCGCTCATCCCGTGGCTCGACTCGGCCCACCTGCCGTTCCCGCTGCCCGCGATGGTGCCCGCAGCCTAGAGTCCTGCGAGAATGAAGCCATGACTTCAGTCACGACAGCCCTCCCCTTCAAAGTAGCCGACCTCGCCCTCGCCGAGGCCGGCCGTCACCAGATTCGCCTCGCCGAGCACGAGATGCCCGGCCTCATGTCGCTCCGCGAAGAGTTCGGCGCCTCCAAGCCGCTCGCGGGGGCTCGCATCGCGGGCTCGCTTCACATGACCACCCAGACCGCCGTGCTCATCGAGACCCTCGTCGCGCTCGGCGCCGAGGTGCGCTGGGCGAGCTGCAACATCTTCTCCACCCAGGACGACGCGGCGGCCGCGATCGCGGTTGGCCCGAACGGCACCCGGGATGCCCCCGCCGGCGTCCCCGTCTTCGCCTGGAAGGGCGAGACGCTCGAGGAGTACTGGTGGTGCACCGAGCAGATCTTCGACTGGTCGGCCGAGGGCGCAACCGGACCGAACATGATCCTCGATGACGGCGGGGATGCCACACTCCTCGTCCACAAGGGCCGCGAGTTCGAGCTTGCCAAGGCGGTGCCCGCCACCGAGGCGGGGGCGAGCCACGAGTGGAGCGTCATCCTCGATGTGCTCCGCCGTTCGCTCGCCGCGTCGCCGGATCGCTGGACGACGATCGCGGCGCAGATCAAGGGCGTCACGGAGGAGACCACGACGGGCGTGCACCGCCTGTACGAGCTCGCCGCCGCGGGCAACCTGCTGTTTCCGGCCATCAACGTCAACGACTCGGTCACGAAGTCGAAGTTCGACAACAAGTACGGCATTCGCCACTCGCTCCCTGACGGCCTCAACCGCGCAACCGACGTGCTCATCGGCGGCAAGGTCGTCTTCGTCGCGGGCTACGGCGACGTGGGCAAGGGTGCTGCGGAAGCGCTGCGCGGCCAGGGCGCGCGAGTGATCGTGTCGGAGATCGACCCGATCAACGCGTTGCAGGCGGCCATGGACGGGTTCCAGGTCACAACCATCGAGAAGGCTCTCGGCGAGGTCGACATCTGGGTCACCGGCACAGGCAACGAGAACGTCATCACCACCGACCATCTGCTCGGCATGAAGCACCTCGCGATCGTCGCCAACGTTGGCCACTTCGACAACGAGATCGACATCGCGGGGCTCGAGAAGCTCGCGGGCGCCGTGAAGGTCGAGATCAAGCCGCAGGTGCACGAGTGGCGACTGCCGTCAGGTCGCAGCGTTCTCGTGCTCTCCGAGGGTCGCCTGATGAACCTCGGCAACGCCACGGGTCACCCGTCGTTCGTGATGAGCAACTCGTTCACCAACCAGGTGCTCGCGCAGATCGAGCTGTGGGCGAACAACTCAGGCGGCCAGTACGCGAACCAGGTGTACGTGCTGCCCAAGCACCTCGACGAGAAGGTCGCGCGCCTGCACCTCGACGCCCTCGGCGTCGTGCTCACTGTGCTGTCGCCCGAGCAGGCGGCGTACATCGGCGTCGATGTTGACGGCCCGTACAAGGTCGACCACTACCGTTACTGACCGCGGCGGCCCCTACCCGCGGTCGGGGAAGCCCCGCGGCATCCCTTCGAGCACCGGCGCGAGGCGGTCGAGCCCGGCCTTCTCGAGCGCGAGCGCGGCGAACTCGCGCTCGCGACGCAGGGCCGCGACGGCCGCGAGGAACAGCTCGGCGTTCGTGGCGGGCACGGGGGAGACGAACACCGACACCTCGTTCGCGAGTTCGCGGCTGAGGCGTTCCCGTGACGCGGGTGTGAGGCGAGGGGCCTGACCCAGGAACTGCGCAACGCGGCGCCCGAGGGCATCGGGCATCTTCGCGACATCCGCTGTCCTGCTCCACTCGAGCAGCGCGACGGGCACGCCGTAGACCGGCTCGATGACCTTCGAGACCCGCTCGTTCTGGCTGTATGTACCCGCGATGAGATCGCCGATTCGTTTGGCCCTGCCGTTGAGCAGTCCCGTGATCGCCGCTATCGCGCCGAACGTCATGAACGTCTCGATGACGTTGGTGAGCGACCGGATGAAGGCGTGCCTGAACCCGATCGCCCCGCCGTCGTCGCGCACGATGCGGGCGCCGACCGCGAGCCTACCGAGCGACTTGCCCTGGGTCAGCAGTTCGACGGCGGTCGGGATCACGACTATGCACAGCACGATGCCCGCGACGCCGATGGCCTGCATGAGCGCGTCGTCGATGCCGAGCTGGCCCGCGAACGTGAACAGCACGACCATGATGAGGATGTAGCTGCCGAAGTACACGAGGTAGTCGATGATCGCTCCCGCGGCACGGAGCACGAAGCTCTGTGACCGCAGGTCGAGGGCGACGGCCTCACCCGTCACGAGCTCCTGGGCGTCATCCACGTGATCAACGATGTGGACGGGAGCGGGGCGGGCCATGCGATCATTTAAGCAGATGGACCTCGACGCATACTCCGCCGCCCACCGCGATGAGTGGAACGAGCTTGCCCGGCTCGGCTCGAAGCGCACGTTCAGCGGCGTCGAGGCCGACGCCCTCATCGATCACTACCAGTCGGGCGCGAGCCAGCTGTCGGCGATCAAGACGACTACGGGCCAGTCGGCGACGGGGGATCGCCTGTCGCTGTGGTTGAGCCGAGCCCGCCTGCGTTTCACCGGGGCGTCGACCAACGTGCTCAGCCAACTTCCCCGCTTCTTCGTCAACCAGCTTCCGGCCGCGCTGTACCGGGTGCGTTGGCTGACCCTCGTGGTCGCCGCGGCGTCCGTGCTCATCGCCGTCATCTACGCCGCGTGGGCGATCAACGACCCGCGCGTGCTCGCCACCTTCGGCAGCGAGTCGGACCTCGAGCAGTACCGCCAGGACTTCGTCGACTACTACTCCAACTACTCTGGGTCGTCGTTCACCGGGTTCGTGTGGACCAACAACGCGTGGATTGCGGCGCAGTGCATATTCCTCGGCATCTTCGGGGTGTTCACGCCGGTCATCATGTTCACGAACGCGCAGGGGATCGGCATGGCTGCCGCGGCGCTCAACCACTTCGGCGACCTCAACGTGTTCCTGCTCTACATCGCGCCGCACGGCCAGCTCGAGCTGTACTCGATATTCCTGGCCGGGGCTACCGGCATGCGCATCTTCTGGGCGTGGGTCGCGCCGGGTACCCGCACGCGCGCACAGTCACTCGCCGAGGAGGGCCGAGCGCTCTTCACCATCGTCATCGGACTCATCGGCGCCCTCCTCGTCTCGGGCATCATCGAGGGCTTCGTGACGCGCCAGCCATGGCCGTGGCCGATCAAGATCGGCATCGGTACAGTCGCCCTCGCCGCGTTCCTCACCTACCAGTGGGTGGTCGGTCGCCGCGCGGTGCGTGCGGGTGAGACGGGCGATCTCGAGGAGTTCGAGGCCGGCGCGAAGCAGATCGTCGCGGGCTGACTTCGCACCTGCCGCAGCCCCTCCCGTCGCTCGTGGACGGGGGTCCGGCGGGCGCATCCGGGCGCGCTTCTCCGGAGATATCGGCGCACGCTCGGTCGTGGGCCGTTTATCTCGGCGAGTCGTGCGAAAGCTCCGGAGAAACGATCACTGGTTAACGAAGGGATGCCCGGGGCGATCGGCCCCGGACATCCCTGTCGTTGTGCGGCTACGCGCGCTTGCGGTCGAACAGGAAGCCGTACGAGAAGCCCGCGATGAGGGCGCCGACGATGGGGGCGACGATGAACGCCCACAGCTGTTCGAGCGAACCGGGGCCGCCGTAGATCGCGGTCGCGATCGAGCGAGCCGGGTTGAGCGAGGCGTTGCTGATCGGGATGGTCACGAGGTGCAGCAGCGTGAGCGTGAGTCCGATGGCGAGCGGAGCGAAACCGCTCGGCGCGCGCCGGTCGGTCACGCCCAGGATGATGTACAGGAAGACAGCGGTCGCGACGATCTCCGCCAGGAGCACCGACGCGAGGTTGAACCCGGCGGGGGATTGGTCGCCGTAGCCGTTCGAGGTCGCCGTGAAGCTCGCGAACACGTCGCCGGGAGCACCGGCACGGATGCCCAGCAGCACGGTCGTCGCGAGCGCGCCACCGACGATCTGGGCGCCGATGTACGGGAGCACGTCACTCCACGCGAAACGACCGGCCGCGGCAGCGCCGATCGTGACTGCGGGGTTGAAGTGTCCGCCCGAGATGTGGCCGACGGCGTAGGCAGCGCCCATGACCGCGATGCCCACGGCGAGGGCTACCCCGAGCAGGCCAGTGTCACCCGAGGCGAACTGGGCGGTGCCGATAACACCGATGACGAGAACGAAGGTGCCGAAGAGTTCGGCGACAAGGCGCTGGATGAGCGTGGGAGCGCCGAGGGCGACATCCGCATTGGTTACCGGAGTGGAGTTGCTGACCTGGGCCACGTAGGGACCTTTCTGTGAAAGTGCTGAACTTCCTCGACCATACCCGACGACTACAGGCGACCGGCCGCCTTGAGCGCAATATAACGATCAGCGAGCGCGGGCGGGAGATCCTGGGGGGCGCCGGTGACCACCTCTCCGCCGAGCTGGCGGATCGCGGCGGCCACGCGGGACTGGTCGAGCAGCGCTCGCTCGGCGGCGGCAGCGCGGTAGACGTCGTCGCGCGTGCTGCGGTCGCGCGTGGCATCCATGACGGCCGGATCGGTCACCGCCGACACGACAACCGTGTGCTTGCGGGTCAGCTGCGGGAGCACGGAGAGCAGACCGTGCGAAGCGCCGGGCGCGTCGATCGTGGTGGCGAGCACGACGAGGGAGTGCTGTGACGTCACCGAGCGCACGAGGCCGGGGACGGCCGACCAGTCCATCTCGATGAGCTCGGGATCGACCGGTGCCATGCTCGACACCATGCGGGAGAGCAGCTCGGCTCCCGTCGCGCCCTGCACGCGCGCGCGGACCCTGCGGTCGAAGATGAGCAGGTCGACGCGGTCACCCGCGCTGCTCGCCAGTGCCGCGAGCAGCAGCGCCGATTCGAACGCGGTGTCGATGCGCGGCTCGTTGTCGATGCGGGCGGCGGATGTGCGCCCGCTGTCGATGATGATCACGACGCGACGGTCGCGCTCGGGGCGCCAGGTGCGCACCACCAGATCTTTGCGTCGGGCGGTCGCGCGCCAGTCGATCGAGCGCACGTCGTCGCCGCGCACGTAGTCGCGCAGACTGTCGAACTCGGTGCCCTGGCCGCGCACCATGACGCTCGTCGCGCCGTCGAGCTCGCGCAGGCGCGCCAGGCGGGAGGGCAGGTGCTTGCGGGAGTTGAACGGCGGGAGCACCGTGATCGCCCCCGGCAGGGCGATGCTCGCCTGGCGGGCGAGGAGGCGCAGCGGCCCGAAGGAGCGGATCGTGACGTGGGCGGCCCGACGCTCCCCGCGTCGGAACGGGGTGAGAGTCGTTGTCACGGCACGACGTTCGCCGGCCGGCAGGTCGATCCGGGCGCGTGTGGGTGCCGCGACGGCCGACGGCTGCCACCCGTCGCGCACGATCCCGAGCACGCGGCGTCGACCCGTGTTGGCCAGGTACAGCGTCGAATCGACCGTCTCGCCGAGGCGCACGCGGCCCGGCAGCTCGCGCGAGAGAGTGACCTTGCGAGGGGAACCCGCGAGCAGCAGGTCGAGAACCGCGAGAACCACGACGAGCGCGAGCCAGAGCGCGAGCACGACGGGTTGCCCCGTCACGACGATCGGCACGACACCGAGGGCGACGAGGGCGACGAACCACCCGGAGATAGCCACGAACCTAGATCGGAACCTGGACCTGCTGCAGGATGCTGCGCAGGATCGCGTCGGCCGAGACACCCTCGAGCTCGGCCTCGGGTCGCAGCTGGATGCGGTGCCGCATGACGGGCAGCACCATCGCCTGCACGTGATCCGGAGTTATCGCGTCGAAGCCCTGCAGCCACGCCCACGCCTTCGCGGCCGCGAGCAGCGCGGTCGAGCCGCGCGGGCTCACGCCCAGCTTCACGGAGGGGCTCTGGCGCGTCGCGCGGGCGAGGTCGACCGCGTATCCGATGACGTCGGCCGAGGCCCGCACGGAGGCGACGGCGGCCTGCGCCTGCGCGATCGTGTCGGCGTCGAGCACGGGGGTCACTCCCGCGGCGACGAGATCCCGCGGGTTGAAGCCCGCGGCGTGGCGCCTGAGCACCTCCACCTCGTCGGCGCGCTCCGGCAGGTCGAGGATGAGCTTCAGCAGGAAGCGGTCGAGCTGGGCCTCTGGCAGCGTGTACGTGCCCTCGTACTCGATGGGGTTCATGGTCGCGGCGACCATGAAGGGCACAGGCAGCTTGCGCGTTTCACCGTCGACGGAGACCTGCCGTTCCTCCATGGCCTCGAGCAGGGCCGACTGGGTCTTCGGGGGTGTGCGGTTGATCTCATCCGCGAGCATGATGTTGGTGAACACCGGCCCGGCGCGGAACTCGAACTCGCCCACCTTCGCGTCGTAGACCAGGGAGCCCGTGACGTCGCCGGGCATCAGGTCGGGTGTGAACTGCACGCGCTTGGTCTCGAGGCTGAGCGCCTGGCTGAGGCTGCGCACGAGCAGCGTCTTGGCGACACCGGGCACTCCCTCGAGCAGCACGTGTCCGCCCGCGAGGAGCGCGATGGTGAGGCCCGTCACCGCGGACTCCTGCCCGACGACGGCCTTGCCCACCTCTGTGCGCAGCTTCGCGAAGGCTTCCCTCAGGTGAGCGTCAGTTCCAATAGCAGAGGTCATGGTTCGATTCTTTCCTATCGCAAGGGTCAGGGTCGTACGGCCGACGCGACATCGCGTTCGAGCTCGAGCAGTTCGTCGGAGAACATCACGAGTTCGATGTCAGTCCCGGGCACGGCGTCGATGAGCAGGTGCCGGATGCCCGCCGCATCCTCGCCCGTAGCGCTAGCGACCGACGCCACAACGTCATCGACCGAGGCCGTGCGCGACAGGCCGCACAGGCTCGCGAGTCTCCGCACGGATCCGATGCGCAGCGCATCCAGCGCCCGCAGCCGCGCGGATGACCGCTGGTACAGGCGTGCCCGCCCGAGCATCGTCTCGCTCGCGCGCACAGTCACGGGCAGGTTCTCGACCACGAGGGGGCCGAAGCGGCGGCCGCGCCAGATCGCGCCTGCGACGAAGGTGAGGACGAGCAGCACGAGGGCCGGGGTGACCCACGGCGGCGTGAGCGAACCGAGATCCTGCGGCGCGGACTGCGGCTGGTCGGCGATCGTCGGGAGGTACCAGATGAGGTTGTGATTGTCGCCGAGCAGGTTGAGGGCGAGAGCGGCATTGCCCTTCTCGACCACGTGCTCGTTGGTGAGCGCGCTCGTGGCACCGAGCACCACGAGCCGCGTGCCGTCCCTGTCGAGCTGCACGAGCGAGTACACGCCGTCGCCGCTGCCGAGGCACGCGGTGACCTCCTGGCTGTCGTCAACGACGCGGTAGCCGTTGCCGTCGGTGGAGACGGTTCCGGCCTTTTGTACGGCGGTCAGGTCGCAATCCGCGTCGAGCGTGCCACCCGCGTAGCCGGCCTGAGCCAGCTCGGGGGCGATCGCGCGCAACTCGTCGAACGTGGCATCCGCGATGACCACCGTGTCGGCAAGCCGCACGGCCTCGCGCAATTGCGCAGGCGAAAGGTAGAGCCCGTCGTCGTAGAGGAAGAGCGTCGTGTCAGAGGGGTCGGTGATCGCGCTCCTGGTCGCGTCGAGAGTCGAAGTCGCGGTGACGGTCACGCCCTGCTGGCGCAGCACCTCGGCGACGGCCCGCGCGCCGGGCGGCGCGGCATTGGCGGAGTCGAGGCGCGTGCCCCCGGCCTGCGAGCCGGCGGTGGCGAGCACGACGACGATGATGACCGCGAGGAACGCGACGACCCCGACCCAGAACAGGGAACGCTTGAGCACCCGCCCGGTCGTGGGGGTCAGGATGCGCTGGGCCGTGGCCGCGCTCATGCGGGTACCGCGTCGAGCGTGGACCTGGCCGCGCGCAGGTCTTTCTCGAGGGCGGCGATCGCGGCGTACTGCTCTGCAGTCCCGGTGCGGTCGAGGTAGCGCACCCCGTCGAAGCTCGCTGCCGACTCGACGAGGCGGTCGGCGAGCGTGGGGAACGTGCTGCCCGTGCGCGCCGCGAAATCGCGGGCGGTCGTGCCGGGGGTCGTCGTGATGATCGTGCGTTCCGCGAGACCGCGCGCGATCGCGCGGAACATCTCCATGACCGCGGTCGAGAAGTCACCGCTCGCGGCGGCTCGCTCGGCGTCCTGGCGGATCCGCGCGGCGGTGCGTGCATCATCCTCGCCGAACAGTGAACCGGTCACGCGGCTCCTGCGGCCCAGCCGCGGCAGGCCGAACAGGAGGAACGCGACGACGAGCGCACCAATCACGAGGGCGATCACGAGGCTGAGCCCGACCGCCGGCGGGCCTTCCGCCGAACCCAACTGGAGCGAGCCGAGCCAGTCGGAGACGGCTTTGGCTATGCGGTCGAAGAGTGTCGGCTGCGCGGCCTGGTACGGCGCCTTGGAGAGCTCGTTGATGAGCCACTCGGTGGCGTCGGGCGCATCCGGGTCGACCGGAACGTCCCACGGCAGCGCGGGGACGATCACGACCAGGGTGACGTCGTCGGCGCGGTCGGGGCGTGCGCGGAGGAGGCCTTCACGAGGTACGGGTCCTGCACTGAGGAATCCCCGGCCTGGCGAGCTTCGACGAAGCGGCTCAGTTCGAGGTCCAGCCCCTCTTTGCGCATCCGGATGTCGATGTAGACGAGCGCGGGGGTTGCGGCCTGCACGACGGCGCCGATCGCGCCGAAGACGACCCCGAACACGATGGTGAGCACGTACACGACGGCGGCCCCCGCCAGGAACCCGTTCGAACTGCCGTTGGGGTCGATGAGGGTGCTGCCGAAGCTCACCACGAGTTGCAGCGGAGTCGACACGATCGAGCTCACCACCTGGATGATGACGGCGACGAGGATGAGAATGCCGAACGTCTTCCAGAAATAGCCCGTGGTGAGCGACCACGAGCGAGCTATGGCGTCGCGCAGCGGGACCCGCTCCAGCATGAGCACGCTCGGCACGAGGGCGAGTTTGGTCCCGAGCCAGATCGCCGCTGCCACCGCGACCGCGCCGAAGGTCAGGCCGAGCAGCACGCCGATGACGATTCCCGCGGTTCCGCCGAAAGCGATGATCAGGCCGATGACCACGGCAACGACAGTGATCGCGAACGTAACGACGACGGCGATGATCGCCGACCACCCGATGAGCGCGCCGATGCGGCCCTTCGCTGCGCGCCAGAGCCCGGGAAGCCGCAGCTTCTCGCCGAGGGTGCCGCGCGCGACCTCGAGCGAGATGATGCCCTGCAGGATCGCGCTGCCCACGATCGCGAAGGCGACAGGCACGAGGGCGGAGAGGATGATCATGCCGACTGATCCAGCGGCGATCGCGTCGGCGTCGTCCTGTCCGGTGGCGAACTGGATGCGCGAGAAGGCGAAGAACGCGACAACGCCGACGATCCCGAGCGCGACCACGTAGATGGCTCCGGTGACGAGCAGCGAGAAGCCGAAGGTGGGTCGCGGGTTGCGGCGCAGCACCTGGAACGAGGCCCCGAGCAGCGTGCCGAACGTCAGCGGACGCAGCGGTATGAGGCCCGGCTTCGGCGGCGGAGTCCACCCCGCGGGCGCACCGGGCACCGGGAAGCCGGGCTGTGATCCGGGCGCGGGTGGCGGCGCCGAAGGGCTTGCATAGGGGGAGGCCGGGGCTGCGGGGGCGGCGCCGGACGGGGGCTGCCACGAGGTGCTGTCGGTCACGCGCTCTCCTCGGGAATCAGGTGCGATCCCAATCATGCTTTCACACTCGGCTACTCTTGTGCGAAAGCTCCCGCCATACCCTGGCGGCGAACCCCCGGCAGTACCCCGGCAGTGGCGAGGACAAGTGAACGCGCGAATTCTGGTGGTCGACGACGACACCGCACTGGCTGAGATGATCGGCATCGTCCTGCGCACCGAAGGCTTCGAACCTTTCTTCTGCGAAGACGGCCTCCAGGCGCTGGATGCTTTCCATTCCGCCAAGCCCGACCTCGTGCTGCTCGACCTCATGCTGCCCGGGCTCGATGGCATCGAGGTGTGCTCGCGCATTCGCGAGGAATCCGGTGTGCCGATCATCATGCTCACCGCCAAGAGCGATACCGCCGATGTCGTCAAGGGGCTCGAGAGCGGTGCCGACGACTACGTAGTGAAGCCGTTCAACCCGAAGGAGCTCGTGGCCCGGGTGCGAACGCGCCTGCGCCCGACGCCACAGACCACCACGGGCACGCTGCAGATCGGTGACCTCACCCTCGACGTGGCCGGTCACGAGGTCAAGCGTGGCGAGGCGAAGATCAACCTCACGCCGCTCGAGTTCGAGCTGCTGCTCGCCCTCGCGCTCAAGCCGCAGCAGGTCTTCACGCGCGAGATGCTGCTCGAGCAGGTGTGGGGCTACCACTACAAGGCAGACACGAGGCTCGTGAACGTGCACGTGCAGCGACTGCGCGCCAAGGTCGAGGAAGACCCGGACAACCCGCAGATCGTCATGACCGTGCGCGGCGTCGGCTATCGCGCGGGCAGCACCATCTAGGTCAATGCGCGACTTCGACCTGCGCGCCTGGTTCGAGAACCTGACGCGACTGTGGCGCTCGTCGCTGCAACTGCGCACGGTCGCCATCACCGTGCTGCTCTCGACTGTCGCGGTCGCGATCATCGGTGGCTACATGTCGTTCGCGGTCGGCACCAACCTGTTCGACCTGCGCCGCGCGCAACTCGAGACCACCTCGGCGGGCGCGACACTCGCGGGCCAGCGCATCTTCGACCAGGCGTCGGAGCAGGTCGGCGCCGAGGACATCGATGCGACAACGAGCGACGCCCTCAGTACGATCCTGAGCACGGCGACGAGCACCGGCACCACGCGCCTCGCCCTCCTGCGTTCTCCGGGACAGGAGGGCTCGTCAGTCCCGCAGGACAAAGCCGTGGGGCTCAACACTCGGGAGCTCGTGACCGCTGAGCTGCGCGAGGCCGTGCAGGATTCGAGCGAGTCGCGCACGCACTCGCAGCCCGTAGCCCTGCTGCAGGAGGATGGCACCGTGCATCCGGGCGTCGTCGTCGGCTCGAGGCTCGACATCGGGGGCGCGGCGTACGAGCTCTATCTCGTCTACGACATCATCGACCTGCAGCAGGCGCTCGGCTTCGTGCAGCAGACGCTCGTGCTCGGTGGCCTCGCGCTCGTGCTGCTGATCGCCGCGGTCGCTGCCCTCGTCGTCAGGCTCGTCATCGGGCCGGTCCAGCTCGCCGCCGAGACGAGTGAGAAGCTCGCCGCCGGGCAGCTCGAGGTGCGCATCCCGGTCAAGGGTGATGACGTCATCGCGACGCTCGCGCGCTCCTTCAACGGCATGGCCGCCTCGCTGCAGAACCAGATCACGCGCCTCGCCGCGCTCTCGCAGGTGCAGCAGCGTTTCGTCTCCGACGTGTCGCACGAACTGCGCACCCCGCTCACGACCATCAGGCTCGCGGGCGACGTGCTCTACGATCAGCGGGGGAGCTTTCCTCCAGCGACCGCGCGCACCGCCGAACTGCTGCACACACAGGTCGAGCGGTTCGAGATGCTGCTCGCTGACCTGCTCGAGATGAGCCGGTACGACGCGGGCGCCGTCGATATGGAGACCGAGCCCACCAACCTCGTGCGGCTGGTCGAGGATGCGATCGAGAGCGTGACGACCCTCGCCGAGTCGAAGGGCTCGCAGCTGCGGCTCGTCGCCCCGGGTGGCTACTTCGAGGCGGAGGTCGACAGTCGCCGCGTCCGCCGCATCCTGCAGAACCTGCTCGGCAACGCGATCGACCACGGCGAGGGCAAGCCGATTGTCGTCTACGTCGACAGCGACACGAACGGGGTCGCCATCGCCGTGCGCGACTACGGCGTCGGGATGACGACGGCAGCCATGGCCCGCGTCTTCGACAGGTTCTGGCGCGCAGACCCGTCGCGCCAGCGGGTGACGGGGGGCACTGGCCTCGGCCTCGCGATCTCCCTCGAAGATGCCGCCCTGCACGGCGGGTGGCTCGAGGTGTGGTCAGCGGGGGAGGGCGGATCCTGCTTCCGGCTCACCCTGCCGCGCGTGCGGGGCGCTGTGCTCACGAGCTCGCCGCTCGAGCTTCCGCCCGACGATGACATTCCGATTGAGGTGAACCATGCGTAGGACATTCACCGTCGCGCTCGCCGCTGCGGTCGTGCTCGCGCTCGGCGGGTGCGTGGGCATCCCGACGTCTGGTGGGGTCAATGACGGCCCCGTGATCGACGACCAGGCGGTCCCGGATTTCGTCGTGCTGCCGTCCGACCCCGTGCCGGGATCGACGCAGGAGCAGATCCTCACCGACTTCATGCAGGCGGTGGGTGGTCCCCAGAACGGCTACGCGGTCGCGAAGAAGTTCCTCACCGCCGACTTCGCAGGCACCTGGAACCCGGACGTGAGCGCGATCATCCGTACGGGAAGTTTCGACGTCGAAGCCACGGACGCCAGCACCATGACGTACTCGTTCACGAGCAGGGCGAGCGTGAACGAGCAGGGCGAGCGCCAGGACGAGCTGAACGACTCGCCCCAGGTTCTCACTTTCGTGTTCGCGCAGGAGAACGGCGAATGGCGCATCAGTCAGGCCGCGGACGGAATCGTGCTCTCGCAGTCGGCGTTCAACGTTGCGTTCCGCGAGCAGGCGCTCTACTTCTTCGACCCGAGCTACGCCTACCTCGTGCCCGACGTGCGGTGGTTCCCCTCGCGCCAGACCTCGTCGTCGCGCGTCGTGCAGGCGCTGCTCACCGGCCCGTCGTCGTGGCTCCAGCAGGCTGTCGTGACGGCGTTCCCGGACGCGACGACCTTCAGCGACATCACTACCGAGTCGGGGAGTGTCGTGGTCGACCTGAGCACGGAGGCCCTCACGGCGGCATCCGAGGCCCGCGACCGCATGCGCCAGCAGCTCGTGGCAACTCTTGACACTCCGAACGTCGCCCTCACGGTGCGCGGCCTCGATCTCGCGACCCCGAACGCGTCGGGCAACCGTGCGGTAAAGAACCCCGGTGTGGATGCCGCGGTGCTCGTGGGCGTCGGCGGCACCGCGTTCGGTTTCGACGGGGGGGCCGGTATTGCTGCGCTCGGCGGCCTGACCGCTCAGGTCGTGGCGGGCGGTGCTGTCGCGGCATCCCTCGCCTCCGACAAGCAGTCGGTCGCGTTCCTCGACGCCAACGGAGGGATCTCCGTCGCACTCGCGGGAAGCGCTACCGCGACGCTCATCGAGCCCGGTCCGGGTCTTGCCGCCCCGTCGATCGATCCGCTCCGTTTCATCTGGTCGGCAGAGGCGGCGAATGCCTCCACCCTCACCGCCTGGGAGGTCGACGGAACTGCGCACGCCGTCCCTGGCCTGCCGTCCGATAGCGCGATCGTCTCCCTCGATGTCTCGCGCGACGGAGCTCGCCTGCTCCTGCTGCTCTCCACCCCGGTCGGCCCACGCCTCATCGTCGTGGGCATCATCAGGCAAGACAACGTGCCCATCGCCCTCGGCGAACCCTTCGAACTGCCCGTGGGGTCGGAGATCCCACTCGACGCGACCTGGGTCGATGACCGCACGGTAGCGACGGTCTCCACCGACGAGGGCGGCAACGCGCTCATCACCTTGTTCGAGGTCGGCGGCCCGAGCCTGTCTCTCGGGCACGTGCAGGGGGCATACGCGGTCGCGGGCGGCAGCGGCGGCGCGGACGGCCTGCGCGTGCTCACCACCGACGGTGATATCTGGCGCCCCCGCGGCAGCGAGGGCTGGGTGGTCACGGGAATCACGGCCTCATTCCTCGGCACAAAACAGTAAGTCTCCACAGCCTCCGGGCCGATCTCACCACGCGCGCTCGCGGTGCCGCACAGTGGGCGGCATGGGATTGTGGGATGCACTGCTCGACGCGTGGGCGCTCATCCTGCCGGTCGAGTGCGCGGGTTGCGGCGAGCCCGACCGTGCGCTGTGCTCGGCGTGCGCCGGCCACCTCGTTCCCCTGCCGACGGCCCGCGTCACCCCCGGCGGCCTTCCGGTCGTGACCGCTCTGCGCTACGAGGGCGTGGTGCGCCGCGTCATCCTCTCGCTCAAGGAACAACACCGAACGGATGCCGCGGCGGCACTCGCCACGCCCCTCGCCGCCGCGCTGCTCAGGGCGGCCCCCTCGACCCACGCCGTCGAGTTCACCCCCGTGCCCACCAGTCGTGCCGCGTACCGCCGCCGCGGCTACGACCCCGTCGACCTCCTGTTGCGCAAGGCGGGCCACCGCCCCGCACGCGTGCTCAGAGTGGTGCGCCGTACGTCGACGCAGAAGACCCTCGGCGTCGCGGAACGGGCAGCCAACCTGCGCGGAGCGTTCGCCGCGACGGGCTCGCTCACCGGTCGAACCTTCGTGCTCGTCGACGACATTCTGACCACGGGAGCTACCCTCGACGAGGCCGCGCGGGCGCTCTCGGAGGCAGGAGGGAGGGTGCTCGGGGCAGCGACCCTTGCGTTCACTCCGAGACTATTCGCTTTCCGTGACAACGCCGGTAACGAGGACTACGGTGGGGCGAAAGGCGCACAATGATGGACCGCCTCCAACCGGGCGGACCGTGCTAATCAAGGCAGCGCCGAGAGGGCTGGGAGGTCGCCGTGGAAATTACCGTCAGCGGACGAAACCTGGGGGTCACGGATCGATTCCGTGAATACGCCATCGAGAAGGCCGAGAAGATAGACCATCTCGCCGAGAAGGCAATAGCTTTCGACATCAAGGTTTCTCGTCACCACGAGACCCGCGGATCGAGTGGGGACGACAGGGTCGAGCTCACGCTCGTCGGTCCCGGTCCGCTCGTGCGCGCGGAGTCGTCGGGCTCAGACAAGTACGTCGCGTTCGACCTGGCGATCGCCAAGCTCGTCGAGCGCATGCGCCAGGCCAAGGATCGCAAGAAGGTGCACCGTGGCCAGCACCGCCCCGTCTCGCTTCGCGAGGCGTCCGCCGCCGGGTTCAGCGTCGTCGACATCACCCCCGCGAGCCCCGAGGTGCTCGAAAGGGTGCTCACGGGAGAGATCCCCGTGCAGTCGAGCAGTGCCGAAATCGACGAAGCTGACTACACGCCCGTCGTCATCCGCCGCAAAGTGTTCCCCACCTCGCACATGTCAGTAGAGGATGCGCTCGACCATATGGAACTCGTCGGGCACGACTTCTTCCTGTTCATCGACAGCGAAACCGACCGCCCGAGCGTCGTCTACCGGCGTAAAGGCTGGGACTACGGGGTCATTTCGCTCGAGGATGAGGCTGAGGAACTGCCCAAGATCTCCGCGAGAGGTCGCGGTAGAGGGCGGTAGTCCGGCGCCTGTTGGTACCATTACAGGTCGGTAACGACCCTCATCGGTCGTGCCAGAACTGGAGTAATCGGTGGCCAACGTTCTCGAGCGCGCGCTTCGCGTAGGTGAGGGTCGTCTTCTTCGACGCCTGAAGAACTACGCGGACGCCGTCAATCATCTGGAAGACGACTTCAAGGAACTCAGCGACGAGGACCTCAAGCACGAGACAGTCGAACTCCGCGAGCGTTTCGCGGACGGGGAATCGCTCGACGATCTCCTGCCGGAGGCCTTCGCCGCAGTTCGCGAGGCTGCCGTGCGTACGCTCGGAATGCGGCACTTCGACGTGCAGCTCATGGGAGGCGCAGCCCTGCACCTCGGCAACATCGCGGAGATGAAGACCGGTGAGGGCAAGACCCTGGTCGCGACCCTCGCCGCCTACCTCAACGCGATCGCGTCCCGCGGCGTGCATGTCATCACGGTCAACGACTACCTCGCGAGTTACCAGTCCGAACTCATGGGTCGCGTCTTCCGCGCGCTCGGCATGACGACCGGTGTCATCCTCTCCGGCCAGACCCCGGCCGAGCGCCGTGAGCAGTACGCGTGCGATATCACCTACGGCACGAACAACGAGTTCGGCTTCGACTATCTACGCGACAACATGGCGTGGCAGGCGATCGACATGGTGCAGCGCGGGCACTACTACGCGATCGTGGATGAGGTCGACTCGATCCTCATCGACGAAGCGCGCACGCCGCTCATCATCTCGGGACCGGCGTCGGGCGAAGCCAACCGCTGGTTCACGGAGTTCGCGAACCTCAGCACCAAGCTCATCCCCGATGTCGACTACGAGGTCGACGAGAAGAAGCGCACAGTCGGTGTGCTCGAGCCCGGAATCGAAAAGGTCGAAGACTATCTGGGCATCGACAACCTCTACGAGTCGGCGAACACCCCGCTCATCTCGTTCCTCAACAACTCGATCAAGGCGCGCGCGCTGTTCAAGAAGGACAAGGACTACGTCGTCATGAACGGCGAAGTGCTCATCGTCGATGAGCACACGGGCCGCATCCTCATGGGTCGCCGCTACAACGAGGGCATCCACCAGGCGATCGAGGCGAAAGAGGGTGTGACGGTCAAGGCCGAGAACCAGACCCTCGCGACCGTCACGCTGCAGAACTACTTCCGCCTGTACGGCAAGCTCTCCGGCATGACCGGTACCGCCGAGACCGAGGCTGCCGAGTTCATGAGCACGTACAAGCTCGGTGTCGTCCCGATCCCGACCAACAAGCCCATGCTGCGCAAAGACCAGTCCGACCTCGTCTACAAGAACGAGCAGGCCAAGTTCGAGCAGGTGGTCGAAGACATCACGAAGCGCCACGCGTCGGGCCAGCCCGTTCTGGTGGGAACCACGAGCGTCGAGAAGAGCGAGCTGCTCTCGCGCCTCCTCGCCAAGAAGGGCGTGCGCCACGAGGTGCTCAACGCCAAGAACCACGCGCGCGAAGCCGCGATCATCGCGCAGGCCGGTCGCCTCGGCGCCGTGACCGTCGCGACGAACATGGCCGGCCGTGGCACAGACGTCATGCTCGGCGGCAACGCCGAGTTCCTCGCCGTCGCCCAGATGAACGGCCGCAACCTCAGCCCGATCGAGACTCCCGACGAGTACGAGGCCGAGTGGGATGGCGTGTACGAAGCTGTGAAGGCCGAGGTGCAGGTCGAAGCCGACAAGGTCATCCAGGTCGGCGGGCTCTACGTGCTCGGCACGGAACGTCACGAGTCCCGTCGCATCGACAACCAGCTGCGCGGCCGTTCGGGTCGCCAGGGTGACCCTGGCGAGAGCCGGTTCTACCTTTCCCTTCAGGATGACCTCATGCGCCTCTTCAACAGCGGCGCGGCGGAGGCACTCATGGGCCGGGGCAATGTTCCTGACGATCTCGCCATCGAGTCGAAGGTCGTGAGCCGGGCCATCCGGAGCGCGCAGTCGCAGGTCGAGGCGCGCAACGCGGAGATCCGCAAGAACGTGCTCAAGTACGACGACGTTCTCAACCGCCAGCGCGAGGCGATCTACGGCGACCGCAGGCACATCCTCGAGGGCGATGACCTGCAGGATCGCGTCACGCACTTCCTCGAAGACGTCATCACCGAGGTGATCGAGGTGCACACCGCCGAGGGCCACTCGGATGACTGGGACTTCGACGCCCTGTGGACAGAGCTCAAGACGCTCTACCCGATCTCGATCACGGTCGACGAGTTGCTGAGCGAGGCCGGCACGCGCGGCAAGGTCACCACGCCGTTCGTGCGCAGCGAGATCCTGTCGGACGCGACCCTCGCCTACGAGCGTCGCGAACGTCAGCTCGGCGAGCCCGCCATGCGCGAGCTCGAGCGACGCGTCGTGCTCTCGGTGATCGACCGCCGCTGGCGCGACCACCTCTACGAGATGGACTACCTGAAAGACGGCATCGGTCTGCGCGCCATGGCGCAGCGCGACCCGCTCGTCGAATACCAGCGCGAGGGATTCGCCCTCTACCAGAGCATGATGGGCGCGATTCGCGAAGAGTCAGTCGGCTTCCTGTTCAACCTCGAGGTCGAGGTCACCGGCGGTGCGTCAGTCGAGGCTCGAGGCCTCGCGGCTCCCGCGGCGAACCCCAACCAGCTCAGCTACTCGGCGCCGAGCGCGGATGCCCAGGGCGAGGTCGAGGTGCGCAATCAGCGCGGCCAGATCGAGGGTGCGGCCACGGCCCGCGCGCAGCAGGCGCAGGCGGCTCAGCAGCGTCCGCAGCAGGCACCCGCCGCGCAGCCAGCGGCTCGCGGTGCCTTCGGTCAGCGTGCGGAGGGTGATGCGGCTCCGGCCGCCGCTCCCGCGAACCGTGCGGAGCGTCGCGCGCAGGAGAAGAAGGGCCGCTAGCGGCTCGGTGCCGGTCGCGCGGAGGTTCGCGCGCCGGGTTCGGCTCGCGACCGCGAGTTGCGTCAAACCGGGCGCGGCACCGCGTCGCGTGCCCGGTTTGCCGCAAGTCGACGACCGTGAGGCCGCGCTACAGCACGTTGATGGCGGTCGCGCGCCAGCGCTGGTCGAGACCTTCCAGCCTGAGCGCGACCGCCCTCGTGCGCGCGCGGCCCCGCACGATCACGACAGCTTCGACGACGCCGTCGCGCGGGGCGCACTGGGTGGTCGAGCCGATCGTGAAGTTCGGCCGGCTCACCGCGCGGCCCGTCGCCTGTCGCGCGCGGGCCGAGAGCACGACCCGTTTGAGAAGGTGACGGTACACGTCATCCGTGACCCAGCGCGAGATCTGCTCGAGGTCGCGGGCTCCCGCCAGGATCTCCACCACACACCGCGTGAGGTTCTCGATGAGTGGGGTCGGGTCGGGCAGGGCCGTGCTCGACGTGGGTTGGTGGCCGAAGAACTCGTCCGGCACGAAGCGTGGACGGATGATCTTGGATGGCAGCGTCTCCTGTACGGCGCCCGGGGTGGCGGGCGCTCGACGGTCACGCGGTTGTGCAGGGCTCATCGTTCTCCCCGAGTACGGATCCAGACGGTACGTTCTACCCCGAAGGGCCACGGATACTCAAGCAGGTGAACCACGATCTGTCTATGTTATTTCTACGATTGTGGATAACACCTCAGGTTTAGCGGGCCGCGCGCGTAACTTCCCGTCATGCGCTGGGAGAATCTGTTCGACGACCTCGAAACTCAGCTCGAGCGCGAACTCACCGCGGAAGAGCTCGACCTCGAGGTCGAGGAGGAGCGGCTTCGGCTCGGGCGGCTCTCCGTGCGCGATCGGCTCGTGGCGCTGCACGAATCCGAGCGCGACTCGAGCTACCGGATAGCCGTGACCCTCGCACTCGGAGAGCGGCTGGTCGTGCATCCGGTCGCCTTCGGCCGGGACTGGTTCTCGGCAGACGTGACGGCGGAGGGCTCCCGCCCCCGACAGTGCATAGTCCCGCTCAGCGCCCTCGTTGGCGTGTCCCTCGTGCCTTCACTCGTGCCGCGGACTCTTCGGGCTGCCGCAGCCCCGGACGGGCATCCATCGCTCTCCGCTCGCCTCGGCCTCACCTTCGTGCTGCGCGACCTGTGCCGACGCCGACGCTCCGTCGATCTCGTGCTCGCGGCGGGAGAGCTGCACGGCACGCTCGACCGCGTCGGGCGCGACCACGTCGACCTGGCCGTGCACGATCGCGGTGCCGCGCGGCGCGAGTCGGAGGTGCAGGAGATTCGGATCGTCCCGCTCGCGGGGCTGCAGCTCGTGCGGCTCTAGGGAAAGCTCCGCGCCGTGACGTTCGCGAAGTCCGACTGGTTCCAGAGCGTGTAGCGCCGGGTCTCCTCGTACATCGCCTCGATGTACGACTCCATGACGCTGCGCTCGACTCGCCAGTGCCCGGCCGCCCCGACCCTGATCGCGGGGAGTTCGCCCGAGCGAACAAGCGCGTAGGCCTGCCTGGTGGAGATGTTGAGCAGCTCTGCGGCATCCGCGAGGGTGAGGAAGCGCGCGAGCCCCCCGGCGGGGCTGTCGTCGTTCATCCCACGATTATGCGACTGGAGCCAGCCACGTGGACGGAGTGTGGATAACTTCCCCCTCTCGCGCCTGTGGCTGGCGAGCATGGCCGGATGATCCGCAGCAAGCCCGGCACCGGCCGGCGTCCCCTCGCCTTCGACCCCCGACTCGTGATCGGGCTCGGGCTCGTCGCGGCGTCCGTGGCCGGAGTCGTCGCCCTCGTGTCGGCCACTGACGAGACGACCGAGGTACTCTCCGCCGCCGAGCCGCTCTCCCCGGGAGACCGCATCGGGTCGGACGAGCTCGTCGTCGTCGACGTGCGGCTCGCCACGGCGGCTGGTCACTATCTCGTGCCGGGGGACGTTCCGGAGGAGGGGCTCGTGGTGTCCCGCGCGGTGGGGGAGGGCGAACTCGTGCCCCTCGACGCTGTGGGGAGTGCCGACGGCCTTCGGCTCGTGTCACTCGTGCTCGACGTGGGCGGCACGCTCGCGGCATCCGTGCAGCCGGGGTCACTCGTCGACGTGTGGGCCGCGCGCGAACTGGAGGGTGGCAGGTTCGGGCCGCCCGCAGTGATCGCGAGCGGCGCGACGGTCGTGCGGCTTGTCGAGTCCGACTCGATAGTCTCGGGCGGCGAGACCGCGGCGGTCGAAGTGCTCGTGCCGACGTCGCGGGTCGCGCGCGTGCTCGAGGCGGCCGCCAACTCTGACGCGGTGTCGATAGTGCCCGCCGCGATCCCGGTGCGCTGAGGTGCGGCTGGCCTTCGCACTTCCGCTCGAACTCGAGACGGAGCTCGCCGAACAGGCGACGCGGCACGGCCACGAGGTTGTCGCACGCGCCGCGAGTGCTGCGGAGGCGGCATCCCTCGTCGTGGCGCTCGCGCCTGACGCGCTCGTGGTCGCGTCCGAACCGCGGTACCTGGGTGAGCGCGTGCTCGCCGCGTGCGACGACTCGGGCGTGCGGGTGGTGGCGCTCACCAGTGGCGAGCCCGACCGTCGGCTCGCGGCATCCCTTGGCCTGTACGAGACGACGGATGCCACGGCCGGCTGGCCTGCCGTAGAGCACGCGCTGCTCGGCGCGCCCCGCCCCACTCCCGCCGGGGCGCGCGACGGTCGCGGCACGGTGATCGTCGTGTGGGGCCCGGCCGGCGCTCCGGGGCGCACGTCCCTCGCGATCGGCGTCGCCTCCGAACTCGCGGCCCTCGGTCACGCTGTAGTACTTGCCGACGTCGACACCCACGGCGCCTCGATCGCTCCGGCGCTCGGCATGCTCGACGAGGCGCCGGGCTTCGCGGCGGCGTGCCGGCTCGCGGGCAACAACGCGCTCACGCACGACGAACTCGAGCGCATCGCGCAGCGCTACAGGTCGCCGCTCGGCGACTTTCGCGTGCTCACCGGCATCGGCCGCCCCAGCCGTTGGCCCGAGCTCTCGGGTGAGCGCGTCTCAGCGGTGATCGCGCTGTGCCGCACGTGGGTCGATTACACGGTGCTCGACGTGGGGTCGAGCCTCGAGAACGACGAGGAGATCTCGAGCGACCTGTTCGCCCCGCGCCGCAACGCGGCAGCCGTGACGGCGGTGCGCGACGCCGACCGGCTGATCGCGGTCGGTGCCGCCGACCCCGTGGGCCTCTCGCGGTTCCTGCGCGCATACGTCGACCTCGAGGAGGTCGCGTCGACGAGCGACGTCACGGTAGTCATGAACCGCGTGCGCGCCTCGGCGATCGGGATGAACCCCCACGGCCAGGTCACGCAGACGCTCTCGAGGTTCGGCGGTATCGAGTCGCCCGTGCTCGTGCCCCACGACCAGGGAGCCTTCGACGGCGCGGTGCTGAGCGGGCGCTCGCTCGCGGACTCGGCGCCGCGCTCGCCGGCGCGGATTGCGATCAAGGGGCTCGTGGAGAGCCGAATGGTGCCGCGCGGCTAACCTTGGACCATGTCGACGCTCAGTGATCTGGTCCAGGCGCAGGGGCGCTCGAGCGAGGCTGACATCGAGTGGCTGCACCTCCTCGTCGGTGACTGGCAGTTGCTGGCCGACCTCGCCTTCGCCGACATCGTGCTGTGGGTGCCCGGCGCCGAGGATACCTTCGTGGCCGTGGCCCACGCGCGGCCCTCCAGCTCGGCGACGCTGTTCTATCGTGACTTCGTCGGCCAGGTGATCAAGCCGGAGTGGAAGGCGCAGGTCACCGAGGCCTTCGAATCCGCCCGGATCGTCGACACGGCAGCCCCGGACTGGTACGAGGAGACCCCGACGCGCGTGCGGGCGGTCCCCGTGCTGCGGCGCCTGAGCCCGAGCGGCAAGGCGACCACCGAGTTTCCCATCGCGGTCATCACGCGCCACACGAACCTGAGCGAGGCGCGTACGCCCTCCCGTCAGGAGCTCACGTTCAACGAGTGTGCGAACGACCTGTTCGCGATGATCGCCTCTGGCGATTTCCCGGACCTCGGTGCTCCGAGCGGACCGCGCCGTGGCGCGCCCCGCGCATCCGACGGACTCATCAGGCTCGATGTCGACGGAATCGTCACCTTCGCGAGCCCCAACGCGCTGTCAGCATTCAACCGCATCGGATTCGCGGGCGAGCTGGAGGGCGAGTCGCTCGCCGAGGTCACCACCGGGGTGATCGCGGGGCAGGCCGTCGTCGACGAGTCACTGCCGCTCGTGGTCACGGGTCGGGCGCCGTGGCGCACCGACATCGAAGCGCGCGGCGTTACCGTGTCACTGCGCACGATCCCGATTCGCAACCGGGGCGAGCGCGTGGGTGCGATCGTGCTGTGCCGCGATGCGACAGAGATTCGGCATCAGGAGCGCGAGCTCATCACGAAGGATGCCACGATCCGCGAGATCCACCACCGGGTCAAGAACAACCTGCAGACGGTTGCTTCACTGCTGCGGATCCAGGCCAGACGCACGCACAGCGATGTCGCACGGGATGCCCTCGGGCAGGCCATGCGCCGCGTCGCCGCGATCGCGGTAGTGCACGACACCCTCTCGGAGGGCCTCAACCAGAACGTCGACTTCGACGTGGTGTTCGACCGCGTGCTCATGCTCATCGCGGAGGTCGCGTCGAGCCACAACACGACTGTTCACCCCAGATCGACGGGAAGCTTCGGCCACCTGCCGAGCGAGTACGCGACGCCGCTCGCGCTCGCGCTCACCGAACTCGTGACGAACGCCGTCGAGCACGGGCTTCAGGGCCGGGCGGACGGCGAGGTCGAGATCAATGCTCAGCGCACTGACGACATGCTGAGCGTCAAGGTGCGCGACAACGGGGTCGGACTCGGCGAAGGCAAGGTCGGCTCCGGGCTCGGGACGCAGATCGTGCGCACCCTCATCCAGGGCGAACTGAGCGGCACCATCGATTGGCACACCCTCATGGGCAGCGGCACCGAGGTGACGATCGAGGTGCCACTGACGTGGCTCAATACGCGCTGAGTCAGGAGGCGCGACGGGCGCGTGCTGCGCGGCGCTTGAGCGCGCGGCGCTCGTCTTCGCTCAGGCCGCCCCAGACACCGGAGTCCTGCGAGGTGTCGAGCGCGTACTGGAGGCACATCTCCGTCACGGAGCAGCGTGCGCACACGGCCTTCGCCTTGTCGATCTGGTCGACCGCAGGGCCCGTGTTGCCGACGGGGAAGAACAGTTCTGGGTCTGCCGTGAGGCAGGCAGCTTTATCGCGCCAATCCATGGTGGTACTCCTTCGGTGCGTGCGGTGGGCTGGACCGCGGACAGGTCTGAAATGGACCTGGAGACATTCGGGTTCTGAACTTTCGGGACCCGCTCGCGACACTGGGAGCTGGAAATCAACCTCACATAGACTCTCATAACGGTAGATGCAAATCAATGGTTTTCTGGGGGACGACGCTGTGAGTGAACTGCCTGCGAAGCCTGCACGCCACCCTTTCGTGCTCCTTCTGGTGCTGATCCTGTTCGCCGAGTGCGCGCTTGTGGTCGTCGCGACCATCTATCTCGTGGTCGAGCTTCTGACCGCAACGCCCGACTCGCTCGCGAGTGCCGTCGCCCTCACCGTGCTCACCGCGATCGCTGCAGTGTGGCTTGGATTCATCGCCACGAACGTACTGCGTGGGCGGGCCTGGACCCGCGGCGCGGCCATCGTCGTGCAGGTGCTCCAGGGCGCAGTGGCGATCGGATGTTTCCAGGGGATCCTCGCGCAGCCGGCGATCGGATGGCTGCTGCTGATTCCCGCGCTCGTTGTGCTCGTGCTGCTCTTCACCCCGCCCGTCGTCGCGGCGACGAGCCGACGGGAACCCTAACTCTCGAGCCTGCCGTGGGCCGCGAGGCGCCGAACGAGCTGGTCGTGCGGGAGCGCGTGACTCACATGCCCGAGGCGCCCTGTCATGCTCTCGTTGTTGACGAGCACGTTGAGCGTCGCCTCCTCGACGCCCTGCACGACTGCAGCGAAGAACGGGTCGAGGTAGTTCCACGGCACGAACGAGAGCGTGTGCAAGGCGGCATCGGCGGAGGATGCCGCGGGGAAACCGCTACCGAGTTCGCCCGGGTTCGCCGTGGAGAACGCGAGGAAGATGTCGCCACTGAAGTGCCCGCCAGTGGTTCCCGTGCGGGCGAGCCCGAGCGGGACCCGGCGCGCGAGGGCCTCGCACTGCTGGGGCGTGAGGGGGGCATCCGTGGCGATGATCGCGATGACCGAACCGGCGCCGCCGGGCACCCGGCCCGCGACGTCATCGACGAACCAGCCCGCGTCGTCCATGGGGTCTGGCACGTCCAGATCGCCCATCGGGATGCCCGCGACGGTGAGCTCCGAGCGCTCACCGAAGTTCGCCTGCAGGAAGACGCCAACCGTGTAGTCGACCCCGCCGAACGAGACGATGCGGGATGCGGTGCCGTTGCCGCCCTTGAAGCTGTAGCAGTTCATGCCCGTGCCGCCGCCGTGCGATCCCTCGAGCAGGCCAGTCGCTGACGCTGTATCGATCGCGGTCGCGACGTGCTCGTGCCCGACGGCGTCGACGTTGATCGAGTTGAGGTAGCCGTCCCACGTCTCGGCCACGACGGGGAGGAGCCATTCAGCGGCGAGTTCGGGGCGGTTGTGGGCAGTCCACTCGACGACGCCGCGGTGCACGGTGCCGACCGCGTGCGTGTTCGTGATCAGGACGGGGGTCGCGAAGGCGCCGGTCTCACGGATCCAGTGGCTGCCGGTGAGCTCACCGTTGCCGTTGAGGGAGAAGAGGCCCGCCGCGACTGCCGTGCCGATGCGCTCGCGCCCGAGCGGCAGGATCGCCGTGACTCCCGTGCGAACCGCCACCCCTCCCTCGTCGGAGACGATGTCGACCATCCCGACGGTCAGGCCCGGCACGTCGGTCAGCTCGTTGCGTGCGCCCGGTATGCCCTGCAACGGGATGCCCAGGTCGCGCGCCCGCGTCACGGGATGACCTCGACATCGCAGCCCGTCGCTTCGGTGAGGAAGACGCCCAGCAGTCGCTGCGCAGACGTGACGGTGATCGATCCGCTCTCGGAGGTGATGTGTAACCCGAAGGCATCCTCGAGGGCCACCGCGAGAGCGGCGAGATCCCGGGCCGGCCGGGTGAGCGTGAAGTGCCCCTGCGCCACGCCGATCTCGAAGACCGCGGCGTAGAGGTCGACCTGCTGGTCGAAGAGCAGCTTCACGAGTCGCTTGTGGGTGGGGTACTTCCTGTGCAGGGAGTGCAGCTCGTAGAGCGCGGAGACGAGGGCGTCGTGCTCGTCGGCAGGCAGGCCGGTCGCGGCGAGGAGGCGCAGCTTCTCGCGGGCATCCGGGACTGTCGCGACGAGGTCGACCCGCGCGCGGGCGAAACGGTCGGTAGCGAGGTCGTGCACCGAGAGCAGCAGTTCGCCCAGGTCGGTGAAGTGGTAGTGGACGGTTGCCGTGCTTGCGCCGGAGGCATCCGCGATGTCCCTGATCCGGAGGTCGGCGAGGCCACGGTCTTTGAGGGCGATCATGGCGCCCTCGAGTATCTCGAGCCGGCGCACGGCGATGGGGAGTCTGGCCATCTGCCCAGTATTGATGTTCGGGTCAACAGGAGTCAATCAATCCCTCTCCATCATTGACTTTTGCGACCATGCGGTATTGACTCTGGCATCAACATAGCCGTCCACCCTGATTCAACGGAGAGTCACACATGACCGACAGCAGTCCGCGCTACGCGCAGGACCTCGAACGTTCCCTGGGCATCCGGGAGAACATCCTCATCACCCTCTCGGCGGTCACTCCCGCGTCGAGCGTGTTCATCATCGTGCCCGCGCTCATCGCGAGCCTCGCGGGTGGCAGCGTTCTCGCGATGCTCTTCGGTGGCGTCATCGCCCTGTTCGTCGGCCTCTGCTACGCAGAGCTCTCGTCGCGCTACCCGATCTCTGGCGCCGAGTATCCGTGGGCAGCACGCCTGCTGGGCAAGCCCATCGGGTTCGCGACGTTCGTGCTCGCCCTCGTGATGGGCGTGCTCATCATCGCCGTCATCACGTCGGGCGTCGGGCAGTACCTCGCCGCGGTGTGGGCGCCGCTCAACAGCCCGTGGACGGGAGTGGTCGTCGTGCTCATCTCGACGACCATCGCGTCACTCGCCATCAAGACGAACGCGTGGGTCACGGGCGTGTGCCTCGGGCTCGAGGTGCTCGCGATAGTCGTGCTGGTGGTCCTCGGCCTCACGCACATCAGCCGCGGGCCGGAGACCTTCTTCGTGCCCCAGGCGCTCGGTGACGGGGGAGTGCTGCAGCAGGTTGCGTTCGGCGCGCTCTTCTCACTCATCCCGGTCGCGCTGTTCGCCTACAACGGCTACGGCGCCTCGGTGTTCTACTCGGAGGAGACCAAGAACGCCTCGAAGACGATCGGCAAGGCGATCATGTTCTCCCTGCTGGTCACCGTGGTTCTCGAGGTGGTGCCGCTCATGGCCGTCGTCATCGGCAGCCGGTCGCTCGAGGCTCTCACGGGGTCGCCAGCACCCATCAACTACTTCCTGCTCGACAGGGGTGGCGAAGTGATCAACGTGCTCGTGAGCATCGCGATCGCCGTGGCAATCTTCAATGCGGTCATCGCCATCCAGATCCAGATCGGCCGACTGATCTTCTCCTCGGCGCGCGACAAGTCGTGGCCCGCCGCCGTCGACCGCGTGCTCGGCCGGGTGAATCCGCGCACGAAGACGCCCGTCGTCGCGACCCTCGTGGTCGGCGTGCTCGTGATCATCGCAGCCCTCGTGATTCCGTTCGGCACGCTCATCCTCGCGACCGGCTCGGCCGTGGTCGTGCTCTACACGATCGTGGCGCTGAGCGCCCTGCGCGTGCGAGCGGTGAAGGGCGGCCATGAGGGCGGTTATCGCATGTGGCTGTGGCCGGTTCCGCCCATCATCGTGCTGGTGGTCATGGCCTACGTCGTGTACCAGACGGTGATCGCGGATGTCACTCCGCTGCTCATCTCCGTCGGCACCCTCGTCGTGGGGCTCGTCTGGTACGCGATATTCATCCGCGGCCGCAAGGATCGCTGGACGCTGCCCGACCCGCAGCTCGAAGACTAAGCGTCTATGCAGCGCTAATTCAGGCCGAGCTTCTTGCGAAGGGATGCCACGTGGCCGGTCGCCTTGACGCCGTAGAGCGCCAGGGCGACCGTTCCGCTCTCGTCGATCACGAAGGTCGAGCGGATCACCCCCGTGACGGTCTTGCCGTACAGGTTCTTCTCGCCCCACGTCGCGTACGACTCGTGCACGGCACGGTCGGGGTCGCTCAGCAACTCGAAGCCCAGGGCATCCTTGTCGCGGAACTTCGCGAGCTTGGCCGGGTCGTCGCGGGAGACCCCCACCACGGTGTACCCGGCGGACTTGAGGGAGTTCAGGTTGTCGCGGAAGTCGCACGCCTGCTTTTCGCACGCGACAGTCATCGCCTCGGGGTAGAAGTACAGGATGACCTTCTGGCCCCGAAAATCCTTGAGCGAGACGGATGCCCCGTCCTGGTCGGTGAGGGTGAAATCTGGTGCAGCGGCACCGGCCTCGAGTCGCTCGGTCATGTGTCTCCTTGGGTCAACCGTCATGCTAATCTTGTTCGTCGGCCCACGGATTCTCCGCAGGGCCAGGCACCTCTAGCTCAATTGGCAGAGCAACTGACTCTTAATCAGTGGGTTCCGGGTTCAAGTCCCGGGGGGTGCACACTCCAGTTTCGATCCACTCGACTGGCACTCCCGTGCGCATCGAGTAAAGCAAGATCGTGGACTTCTTGATGCCCAGCCCGCGCTCCCAGCGCGATACGGTGGCGCGCGAAGCGCCGATCTCTTCGCCCATCTCGGTCTGAGAAAGACCGGCTGTCTCCCGAGCCTTCACCAGGCGATCGAACACTTCAAAGGTCGGAATCACGGGCACGACCCCGGGGTTCATCATTGTCATGTGCGTCAGCTTACGCATTCGTCGCAAGCCCTGCAATAAGCGACACGCTCGCGCTAGCTTGCGCGAATGACGCAACTGCGTCAGTATGCCCCTCATGAACACGACGACGAACCTTCTCACTACCGAGCAGGTGGCTGCGCGTGTCGGTAAGCACGTCTCAACCGTGAATCGCTGGGCGCAGAGCGGGCGGATAACTCCCGCCCTTCAGCTGCCCGGAGTGACCGGGGATCGTCTTTACGATCCTGAAGACGTTGCTGCCCTCATTCAGGGAGACACCAGATGACTAAGCCGACGATTGATCTTGAGAATGTGGTGCTCGCGCAGGGCGGTCACAGTAGCCCGGAGACGGGCATGTGTCTGCTGGAGGCGGTGTCGTATGTCGCGGGGGAGAAGTTCTCCGATCGCCCGGTGTGTGTGTCGCTGGTGCTGGGTGCGTTTGGGCGCACCCTCAACGACGGGCTCAGCCAGGACGACCGGCAGCGGCTCAAGCCGTTCATTCCGCTGATGCTCAACACCGCGAACGATGGCCAGGACGACGCACGCCGATACCTCGCGGCGGACTGGGCCTTCCGGGTGTCACTCCCGCGCTGGCTTGACCTTGCGGGACGCACGAAGGCGGCAGACGACCTGCGCAGCCTTCTGCCGGTGACGAACTTCGCGACCCTCAGGCTCGCCCGCGACCTCGTGCGGGATCTGTACCCGGACGCCTACCAGGCGCGCTCTGACGCCTATGCGTCGCTGCGCACCAAGGTCCGCGAGGCCGTGCGTGCCGAGTTCGCAAAGACCGGCGTCAAGGCGGCCGAGGCGGCGGCGGTGGCGGTGGCGGAGGCGGCGGAGGCGGAGGTGGCGGCGGTGGCGGTGGCGGAGGCGGTGGCGGAGGTGGCGGCGGTGGCGGT